>VOFH01001176.1_pt1:0-637500 | contig 2790000 bp, 2648 predicted proteins | sample 5384091 | NCBI WGS metagenome assembly VOFH01 (sample SAMN12384727, study PRJNA508395) | human gut metagenome | isolation source: healthy gut G | host: Homo sapiens | reverse complement strand
ATAAAGAGGCTGCACCTAAATGCATTTCGGGGAGTACGAGCTATCTCCGAGTTTGATTAGCCTTTCACCCCTACCCTCAGCTCATTGGAAAGCTTTTCAACGCTTACCCATCCGGTCCTCCAGTTGGTGTTACCCAACCTTCAACCTGGCCAAGGGTAGATCACTCGGTTTCGCGTCTACCCCCGACTTGGCGCCCTGTTCAGACTCGCTTTCGCTTCGGCTCCGTTCCTCAAGAACTTAACCTTGCCGGGGAAGGTAACTCGTAGGTTCATTATGCAAAGGCACGCCGTCACGTCATTACGACGCTCCGACCGCTTGTAGGCAGACGGGTTCAGGGTCTATTTCACTCCCCTGCTCGGGGTTCTTTTCACCTTTCCCTCACGGTACTGGTTCGCTATCGGTCTCTCGGGAGTATTTAGCCTTACGGGATGGGCCCCGCTAATTCACGCAAGATTTCTCGTGCCCCGCGCTACTCAGGATACCACTAGGCTTCAATCGTCAGTCGTGTACGGGACTATCACCCTCTACGGTCGCCCTTTCCAAGGCGTTCCACTTGACTCTATCTTGCCACGTCGTGGTCCTACAACCCCGTGTCGCCTAGACGACATGGGTTTGGGCTCTTCCGTGTTCGCTCGCCACTACTTACGGAATCATTGTTTATTTTCTCCTCCTATGGGTACTTAGATGTTTCAGTTCCCCACGTTCGCCTCCCTTACGGGATGGCAGGCCTTCAGCCTGCCGGGTTGCCCCATTCGGATATCCGGGATCAAGGGCTATTTGCGCCTCCCCGGGCTTGTCGCAGCTTATCACGTCCTTCGTCGCCTCCGAGAGCCAAGGCATCCACCGTCTGCCCTTGCTTACTTTCTCTCACCTCGCACTTGACGCACGGGTTGATATATCTTAAGCTCGCTCTACTTGTTTCTTCTTTTGATGTCCAACATGTCAAAGATCCTCTTTCCCTCGCGGGATGTGTGGAGAATAACGGATTCGAACCGTTGACCCTCTGCGTGCAAGGCAGATGCTCTAGCCAGCTGAGCTAATCCCCCTCATTCGGAGTAGTCCCAGGCAGAGTTGAACTGCCGACCTCTACATTATCAGTGTAGCGCTCTAACCAACTGAGCTATAGGACTGTCAACTTTGCCAAGACTTACGTCCCAGCGTCATTTTTTTCTCTCCGACCGGCCTCCCGGTCTGTAAGATCTATATATAAACATAATCTCAACAGCAGCACAAGGCGATCAATACCTCGTATGACCTCGGTACGGAATCCTGAAGCTCCAGAAAGGAGGTGTTCCAGCCGCACCTTCCGGTACGGCTACCTTGTTACGACTTAGCCCCAGTCACCAGTTTTACCCTAGGCCGATCCTTTCGGTTACGGACTTCAGGTACCCCCGGCTCCCATGGCTTGACGGGCGGTGTGTACAAGGCCCGGGACGTATTCACCGCGCCATGGCTGATGCGCGATTACTAGCGAATCCAGCTTCACGGAGTCGGGTTGCAGACTCCGATCCGAACTGAGACGTGGTTTGGGGATTCGCTCCCTGTCGCCAGGTGGCCTCCCTTTGTCCACGCCATTGTAACACGTGTGTCGCCCCGGATGTAAGGGCCGTGCTGATTTGACGTCATCCCCGCCTTCCTCGCAGCTTACGCTGGCAGTCCCACCAGAGTCCTCAGCTTTACCTGTTAGTAACTAGTGGCAAGGGTTGCGCTCGTTATGGCACTTAAGCCGACACCTCACGGCACGAGCTGACGACAACCATGCAGCACCTCGCAAACGGCTATTGCTAGAAAAGGTGTTTCCACCTCGGTCCGAATGCGTTCAAACCCGGGTAAGGTTCCTCGCGTATCATCGAATTAAACCACATGTTCCTCCGCTTGTGCGGGCCCCGTCAATTCCTTTGAGTTTCACCGTTGCCGGCGTACTCCCCAGGTGGATCACTTAACGCTTTCGCTGTGCCGCTTACAGTGTATCGCAAACAGCTAGTGATCATCGTTTACTGCGTGGACTACCAGGGTATCTAATCCTGTTTGATCCCCACGCTTTCGTGCATCAGCGTCAGTAATGGCTTGGCAGGCTGCCTTCGCAATCGGGGTTCTGCGTGATATCTATGCATTTCACCGCTACACCACGCATTCCACCTGCCTCAAACATACTCAAGCCCCCCAGTTTCAACGGCAATTCTATGGTTGAGCCACAGACTTTCACCGCTGACTTAAAAGGCCGCCTACGCACCCTTTAAACCCAATAAATCCGGATAACGCTCGGATCCTCCGTATTACCGCGGCTGCTGGCACGGAGTTAGCCGATCCTTATTCATAAGGTACATACAAAACGGGACACGTCCCGCACTTTATTCCCTTATAAAAGAGGTTTACGATCCATAGAACCTTCATCCCTCACGCGACTTGGCTGGTTCAGCCTCTCGGCCATTGACCAATATTCCTCACTGCTGCCTCCCGTAGGAGTTTGGTCCGTGTCTCAGTACCAATGTGGGGGACCTTCCTCTCAGAACCCCTATCCATCGTCGGTTTGGTGGGCCGTTACCCCGCCAACTGCCTAATGGAACGCATGCCTATCTATCAGCGATGAATCTTTAGCAAATATCCCCATGCGGGGCCCCTGCTTCATGCGGTATTAGTCCGACTTTCGCCGGGTTATCCCCCTCTGATAGGTAAGTTGCATACGCGTTACTCACCCGTGCGCCGGTCGCCGGCGGGTATTGCTACCCCCGCTGCCCCTCGACTTGCATGTGTTAAGCCTGTCGCTAGCGTTCATCCTGAGCCAGGATCAAACTCTTCGTTGTTTAAATTGTTTTTATATCCTCGCTCCGGAATCCGTTATTGTAGTCCAAAGTCATACTTCTTTGACGGTATCAATCCGGAAAATTAATTTTCCTAATACTTGTACTACTTGTTGAATTATGTAAATCTCTCAAAGAACTCTTTTGTCGCTTTCGTTTTGCGAACGTGGCTGCAAAGATAAGGACTTTTATTTTAAACCTCCAAATTATTTCGGAACTTTTTTCTAAAAGTTTGTTTCATCATTTTGTACCGGCGTTCTCTCTCGAATGCGGGTGCAAAAGTAGTGTTATAAAACATAACCTCCAAACTTTTCCGGTATTATTTTTCAAGTTTTTTTCACGAGGGGGATCGCGTACATTAGTAATACGTCGATATCCATTCTCGGCTCACGTGGCCCACCACGTGGCCTCACGTGTCACCACGTGCACTTAAAACAAGTGCTCCACGAGTACATTTGCACGTATGAAAACGACAAAAACGATCTTGGCCCCGATAGGAAATCACACAGAAAAAACGGCTTTTAGCTCATGAAATCATGCGAAATGCACTTGGTTTTAGTGCTTTCGGATCACGTAAACGTGGGTAAGGACCCATTATATCGCCCCCAAAGACCCAAAAAGCCGAAGAGGGAAGAACCACACAAACAACTGTATATCCACATGTTAAGGCATCAGGAAAATTCCCCGGTAAAAATCCTAGGGCGCAAAGGCGCATCTTTACGCTTTCAAAGAAACATTTTTAGAAAAATAATATTTACATCACTCTACAGACAAGAGGGGTATAAACGTTATTTACAGAAAAAGTTTTAGAAACATACGTAAAGATGCGCCCCTTGCGCCCTAACCTATCAGCAACATCCCTAATACGGGATACAAAAAAGTCAATGGGACACGGCCGTAAAGTCATTGAGAAACCATCTCTATTCCATTGACTTTACCACCGTTTCCCATTGAGATACTATCGCAAACCAGACACTTCAAGGACGGAAACTCATTCTCCGAAAAGATACTTACAATCCCGTTCAGCCGCCGGTCTCGTCCAATCCAGAGGGATCATCTGCCATTGGTTTAAAGGTTGTGGGCTAAGTACGCCCTTTTCCTTTATATATTGAATCATATAATAACGGAGGTCTTTATCGGTCGAATGAATGATACGGCTCTTTAACTCGTCTTGGGGAATGCCGGCCCCTTTCGTCAATAGCTCGCCTCCTCCGTTACCCCGGTAAGAGTTGAGAGCTACCTTATACGTTTTATTCTCGTCGAAAGGCTTACCATCCGCCATTTTCAAGATCGTGATCTTCTCGCCCTTGGGTTTCGTTACATCCACGGTGTAAATGATACCGGCCGCAGAGTCAAAGTTAAAACTGAAGTTGACGAACGAAGCGTAATTCTCCTGTCCTTTCTTTCGCTCTTTCAATAATAAGAGATGATCGTCCGGAGATTTCATCCGGTTGGTCCACATAGCGTACGATTCCTCCAAGAAGCCTTTGATCTCGGCTCCCGTCAAATTCATCGTATAAAGCATATTCTCATATTTGTAAAGACTGAACATATCGCTGATCGTGATATCCCCTTTATCTATTTTTGCGTCAAAGGATAACGGGGCGGCAAAAGAGACGTCCGCACCAGTCAACTCCAATTGTAAAGAGTGAATAAAATCAATAAAAGCGGATGGCCCAAAGTAAGCGGGACGGGTCGCAATACTCTCCGTAAAAGTTCCCACCTTCTCGGAGACAAAATCATTCACCGCTTTGTATTGCGGAGCGAATTTCTCCATAAACTCTTCGCTAGGCTCCAACTTATCCACATCCGTCAAAACACCCGATACTTGTTTGTCCAAAACCTTTCCATGCTCCATCTTTAACACGACATCAACGGAACCGACTACACGCCCATTACTTGCCGGATTTATCAGTAACACGGAATCTCCCTCGATATTCGCCACCTTACCACAATACCGGCGATGATCATGCCCCATCATAACCACATCGAAGCCCGGAATACGCTGGGCAACCTCCATCGACGCATCCTCACGGTACTGGCCGGACATGGTACGAGCCTCATTTCCCGCATGAAAGATACCTACCACAACATCCGGTTTCTCCTTCTCCTGAATGATCTTCATCCATTTACGGGCCGTCTCTTCCATATCGGCGAAATAAAGACCTTGCCACAGAGTCTCCGGCAACCATACAGGAATAGCCGGAGTAATCATCCCCAGTACAACGATCTTCACACCATCACGCTCAAATACCTCATAGGGCTTTAAATAGGTCTCCCGGTCGGAGGTACGGATAATATTGGCACCCAAGATTGGGAAATCACATTGTTTGATCCAACGATCGAAAACGGCATGGCCAGCCTCTACATCATGGTTACCCATATTTCCCGCATTGTACCCCATATAATTCATCATGGCGGAAGCTATATGCGTAGAGACCGTATCCATGAAATTGTAATAATACGCCGAAGGTTGTCCTTGCAAGATATCGCCATTATCCAATAGCAAAAGGTTATCGCCATACGCCCGGCGTTCTTCTTGCACGAACGAATATACCCTTGCCAGACTTCCTCCCCACTCCCGCTGCTCGATAAAATTATACGGGAAGAAATTTCCATGAATATCACTGGTTTCCAATAATTTCAACTTTACTTCCTTCGTTGTCGCCGACAGACCGAGAGCGACCAGCAGCAATAAGGCAATTGAATAAACTCGTCTCATATCAGGATTTTAGATAGATTAATGACGCGAAGATAACGAAATAACCTGTTCGCCCGGTTTCAACGGGATTTCTTTTCCATCCCAGATAAATATACCCGTAGTACCTTCCGGCAAGACCAGACGGGCGGTTCCCTCACCTCTCTCATCCAATTTATAAGCGGCGGTCACGCTTCCAAGCGGATGTGGGATCGTACCGGAAACCTCCTTCAGTTTTCCCAAAGACGGAGCGATCCGTATCTTCCTAAATCCGGGAGCATCGCTATCGATCCCCAACAAGATCCGGTAAAACTCGATATTCGGACTGGCTCCCCAAGCATGGCAATCAGAACGGGATGGCTCCGGCATCTCTGCCCATGTAGTCAATCCCAACGCCATCTGATCCCGCCATATCTGTAAGTTATCCAAGAATTGATCCCCTAGGCCGGAAACCTTTAACGCTTGATTCAAGTAATAACGGAAATAGATCGTACACTGGATCAAGCTCGTATCCGCCAAGGTTTGGTTCATCACCTTTACGGCCTCCTCCCCTTTCGTAACCCCTGTCAGGATCGCCAAGGCGTTCACATGCTGGGAATAGCCGCGATGATCCTGCGTATCGGCGAATAGATTACGGTCAGCGTCCCAATATTTCGGGCGGATCGTCTTACGCATCTCGGTAGCGATCTTCCGGTAATGATCCGCCATGGCAGGGAGGCCGATCGCTTGTTCCATCTCCGCCGCAAACTCCAAGGTCATTATATACATCAAATCTTGGAGCGCCGAGTTTCCCTCTTTCTCCCGTATCGGCTCGCCATAATCAAAACCGGCCGCCCAATCCACGAAGAACCAATGAGGAACGTAGGACAAACTATAATCCGGCTTCAACCATTGCTCGTACCACGACAAAACCTGACGGTAAGCGGGAAGCAAGGTCTTCATGTATGCCTCATCCCCACGGTACATCCAATAATCGTGCCCCATACAAATCCACCAGAGAGAGAACGAGGATATAAACTGATGTACGCTAGACGGATATCGGCTCATCGTAATCCCTTCCGCCACCATGGACTGCCGTCCTTGCTCTATGGCATTCTTCACCATATAAGGGTCTGATGTATTATACATGGAAATCATTGCCTGTATGCGTGTATCCCCGAAATATTGCAGTTGCTCGTAATAGGGACAGTCCATGTAGGTTTCGTTGGCGCACAGACGGGCGGTGCGCCATCCTATCTCGAGCATACGGCCCAGCTCCTCATGTCCCGGAGCGGAGAAAGTGGTCTCGTTACGGAAAGGATAGGCAGAGAAAGTCCCATACATATCCTCGATCACCAAAGGCTCGGAAGCCGTCTTCACTTTCAACTCCACATATCTCCATGTACGCCACCACAGGGACGTGAAGAGACGATTATCTCCCCCATCAGCCAGTATCTTATCCCCGTACCCGATAAACTGCTTATCCGTCAACTCGTCCCGATGTCCCTTGCCATTCAACGCATACGATTTAGTGGTCGATTCCTCTTCTTGCTTATAGAGGGCTTCCGAATAACCGATATGGATCTCGGCCTCCTTTCCTTTGCTGAAGGCTAAGGAGAAATAACCCGTCGTCAGGTAATCATTATCCAGAAGCAAGCGGACCTCCGTATTCGCCGGGATCGTCAAAGCTTTTGGCCAGTAAGGAAATCCTTGCGGGCATTCGATCCCTTCCGACCGGCGGAGCTTGGCCAGACGCTCGATCCGGCTGTCCATCGGAGGTATCGGGCTAGGAACCAGCAACCGTCCCGGGTAATCTCTCGATCCTTTCGTGGCACCCTCCATGCCCCGTACGGCCTTCTCCCATTTCCTGTCGTCGTAATCCGGTTGTTCCCAGCCCCAAGGATAAGCGGAGGCTTCCAGTTCCTCGCCCGGGCCAGCCACGTAATACCCCAATACCTGCCATTCGGTCCAAGGAGCATACGCCTTATTACGCAGGCAGACCCAAGTGGTATCCGTATTTACCACCGCCTCATGCCCCGTATTGCCTTGCAGGATAAAACCCGTCTGATCGTAACTGATCTGGGCGACAGGTTTACGCTCGGCATAATTCCAGACAACGGAGGCCAGCGTATTCTTCCCTTTCCTCAGATAAGGAGCCAGATCCACCGTCTCGAAACTCCAGTTATAGATATCCCCACGGGCCGGGCCCAAGGTTACCAATTTCCCGTTTACATATAATTTATAACGGTTATCGGCGGAAACATGGACGATAAACCGGGAAGGAACCACCTCCAGATCGAACGATTTACGAAAATGATAGACCCCATATACATTCGGAGCCTCACCCGGGTAGGAGATCCAACGGGCTTTCCATCGTCCCTCGAAAAGAGAAGGATCGATCTTCTCCTGATTATACCCTTTCAGGCTAATCTGGGAGGAAAGGGAGAAGGCTTGAAACACAAAAAGCAAAAGGAATAAATAGGTTTTCATACAAACACGGTATTATTTGAGATTAACGATCCGAACAAAGGTACAAAAAAAGAGAAAGCGCCAAAAGAACTTTTGCCTTTTGACGCTTTCCCTCACCATATACCGGATGCCCAGTCCTCCATTAGAAGAATATCTCCGGCTCCCTGCGCGCACTAAAGTTCTTATGGAGCATCGCCGTGTAAGGAGTATCGAAAGTACGTGCGCCCTCGGGACACTCTTTCACGCAGGCGCAACATTTGATACATAGGTTCGGGTCGCTATACATACCCTCGTCTGCCAAGGATATCGCATGTGTAGGACACACATCCACGCAATACTCACATTGCGTACATAAATCGTTATCCGTAACAGGAGCTTGAGGAGTGGAAGGGCCTTTCACCCGATACGGGAAATTACCTTTCACCTCCAAGGCGGACAAGCATTCCATGCAGGAAACCTTCTCCAGCTCCTCGATAATCTTTTTCCCGAATTCCGTAGCCTGCTTAAGATCCGACTCGTCCGGACGCCCCTCGGCAATGGGCATCCCCTTGCGGCTGAAAGAATGCTCGCCGATAAACGCTCCGGCAGCCACAGGTACGAACCCCTGCTCCGACACTAAATCACAGAGCTCTTTCAAGGCATCCTCATAATCCCGGTTCCCATACAATACCACGGGGACTACCGGCGCATGGTGGGCAGAACGGAACATGCGAAAACGTTCCATGGCAGTCTCCGCCACACGGCCACCGTATACAGGAGCGGCTATAATCGTCAGCTCATCATCAATATACTCTTCCATATCCAGACTCTCACAAGTGACATCCGACTCGGACATCGAAGTGGCACCCATTCCTTCCGCTATCGCGTAAACGATCTTGGCGGACGTGTGTGTCGGAGAAAAATAAATTAAATGTATGTTACTATATTTCATGATTCTTATTTTAACGCACCCTCTATTTTAGTCATTAACTCAGCAAATTCCTCGTCGGTATAGCCTTTGCTCGTATAAATGATCTTCCCGTCTTTTCCGACCAAATAGCCACGAGGGATCAAGTTCTTGGCGAAAGCGCCGAAAATAGCCCGGTCCTTATCGGGATACAATGGAAAATCGAAGCCTTTTTTCTCGTTATATTTCTGTAGATCGGCATCGGAATGCTCACGCCCGATCACCAACAGAACGAAGTCCTTGTTGTTCTTGTACTTCGGCCAGAGGGTTTGTTGGACAGCGGCCAATTCTTTTTGGCAAGGAGGACACCAAGTGGCGAAAAAATTCACGAGGATCACTTTTCCCTTCAACGAAGCGGACTGCAACTTACTCCCGTTGTCGGAAACAATCGTAAATGACGGCATAGTATCACCGACCTTCACGATATCGGAATTATCCTCCTGAGCTTTGCCTACGAAAGCCAATAACGCTAGTAAACTAACCAATAAATACTTCTTCATAACCTTAATCATTTCTCGTTTAGGATTCAGCGACAAAGATACATTAAAATTCTCATCAAACCGCATAATTCTAAGGCTTACGAAAGTTCTACGGTGCCGTACCTACCCCTCGACAGCTCTTCTAAAAGTTCTAGGGGTTAGATGTTAAAAAAAAAAACGTACGTGAAACCCGGAGATGTCACGTACGCTGATATCATGCAAACCCGGAGAAAGATTTACCGCAGACTTTGCGCTAAGTCATAACCGGCTTTCAACGCCTTTAGGTTCATATTAACTATATCCTCGCCCTTACGACCGAATATCTGACGGATTCCCGCCTCGATCTTATCATACTCGATCCCGATAAATGGGGCAGCTGCACCCAACATCACGATATTGGCGGCACGGACAGAACCCGCTTCCTTGGCGATCTCCTCCACGTCCAATACGACCTTGTGAGGGAGCTTGTCCAACTCGGCGTTCACTTTCTCGATCTCCGGATAGTTCGGGATGTTCACGAACGGACGGGAGTTCGTCACCAGCCAACCCTCTTTCTTCAGGTAAGGCAGATAACGCAAGCTCTCCATCGGTTCCAAAGAGATGATCAAATCGGCGTGGCCCTTCGGGATCAAGTCCGAGGCGATCGGCTCGTCGGAAAGACGCAGGTTAGACTGCACGTCTCCCCCCCGTTGACTCATACCGTGTACTTCCGCTTGCTTCATATACAGACCTTCTTTTAAGGCAGCTTCTCCAATAACGGCGGCGATAGAAAGGATACCCTGTCCTCCTACGCCTGATAGTATAATATCTGTTTTCATTTCTTGCTTGCTTTTTTTCTTTCTGGTTAATGTCTGGATACACTCACGGCGAGGGATCAATACGGATACGCCCTTGTACTCGATTTCCTCACGGATGATAGACTTCATCTCCTCGAAGTTCTTTTTTAAAGGAACCATCACACGGATGTGAGCCGGGTCCACACCGATACCGGCGCAGATAGATTCCAGACGTCCCGTTCCGGCGGAATCCTGCCCTCCGGTCATGGCCGTTGTCTCATTATCGGAGATAACGATGGTGATATTCGTGTTCTCGTTCACGCAATCCAGCAAACCAGTCATACCGGAATGGGTAAACGTAGAATCGCCAATCACGGAGATAGCCGGGAATACACCCGCGTCGGAAGCACCCTTCGCCATCGTGATAGAGGCCCCCATATCGATACAAGAATCGATCGCACGGAAAGGAGGCAAAGCTCCCAAGGTATAACAGCCGATATCGCCAAACACCTTAGCCGTACCGTTATACTCGGCGATCACCTCGTTCAAGGCCTCATACATATCCCGGTGTCCACAACCTTGGCACAATGCGGGCGGACGTTGCTCAACCACCTCGGGGATCGCATAATAGCTCTGGATCTCCTTACCCAAGGCTTTGCCTACCGCGTCTGGCGTAAGCTCGCCGTCACGCTGAAGCGTACCGTCCAGACGGCCATGAACCGTCACGCCTTTCGCCAAGAAACCTTTTAATTGCTCTTCAACGACCGGATATCCCTCTTCCAACACCAAGATCTCCTTACACTCGCCAACGATCTTCTCCACTTGCTTTCTCGGAAGCGGATACTGGGAGATCTTCAATACGGGATGCTCGAAACCGTCCGGATAATTCTCGGAAAGATAATTGAAAGCGATACCCGTCGTGATGATACCCAAGTCTTTATTCGGGGCATCGAAATACTTATTATATGCGGAATTCTCGGAAGCTTCCGTGAAAGCCTCTTGAGACGCCAGCAAACTCTTGAAACGTTTACGGGCCAATGCCGGGAGTAAGATAAAACGTTGACGACCGTCTTCCGGACAATTCATCCGGTTCTCCGGCTTCAACGGGCTGGTTACGACACCGGCACGAGAATGCGCCATACGGGTCGTTACACGCAGCAAGATAGGATACCCTAATTTCTCGGATAACTCGAATCCATGATATACCATATCATAAGCCTCTTGCTGGCTGGATGGCTCAAACATCGGGATCATGGCGAAATTGCCATAAACACGGTTGTCTTGCTCATTCTGGGAAGAGTGCATGGATGGGTCGTCGGCCGTAAGGATGATCATACCTCCGTTGATACCGCTCATAGCGGCGTTCATAAAGCAATCGGCGGCTACATTCAAACCCACGTGCTTCATGCAGCAAAGCGCACGTTTACCGGCATAGCACATACCCAAAGCGGCTTCCATGGCGGTTTTCTCATTTGCGCTCCAGCGACAATGGATACCTCTTTCCTTCGTTACCGGAGAACCTTGGATATATTCTGTGATTTCAGTAGAAGGGGTTCCCGGGTATGCGTACACCCCGGAGATTCCAGCGTCTATAGCGGCTTGCGCTATGGCCTCGTCCCCCAAAAATAAATGTTTTTCCATGTGTATCTGTTTTCTTAATATTGACTATTCACACTATTTAGCTGCCAAAGGTAATGAAAAATGTTCAATTTAGAATGAGAGACTTATGATTTATACTAGACCCATTACCGTATCCGGCGCCTATTCAACTCCGCCCGATACCGGTTGGCATTGCGGTTATGCTCCGCCAACGTCACGGCGAAATTATGCCGTCCCGAGAAATCCTCCTTAGCGCACATGTATAAGTATTTATGTTTCGTATGATTCAATACGCTATTCAAGCCCTTGATAGTAGGAATCCGTAGAGGACCGGGAGGTAGGCCCGCATATTTATAGGTATTATAGGGAGAATCTATTTCCAAATGCTCAAATAAGATACGTTGCAAAGAAAAATCCCCCACCGCAAACTTTACGGTAGGGTCCGCCTGTAAAGGAATACCGGCACGAAGGCGGTTGATATAAAGACCCGCCACGATTGGATATTCGTCCGATGCCGCCGTCTCCTCTTCTACGATAGAAGCCAAGATAGATACCTCAACTGGAGTAAGCCCGATCTCCTCTGCCTTTTTCAATCGTTCCGGTGTCCAGAAAGCGTCATATTCACGCTTCATGCGACGTATAAATTTATCCGCGGATATATTCCAATAAATCTCATAGGTATTAGGAATGAAAAGGGCATGGATCGTTTCCGGGGTAAAACCTAAAGAGTCGCAATACACGGAATCATTCAATAGACGCAGGAGATTTTCCTTCCCGAACATCAATTGATCACTTATACGTTCCGCCAAATCTTCCTTGAAACGGATATTATTAAAAGTAACCCGGGTCGCTACTTGATGTCCTCTCCGCAAGTCATTCAATAAGGTTAAATTACTCATGCCGGGTTTCACGGCGTATCGACCGGTACGCATGGACGCAGGATACTTCAACAATCCACTCAATTGCTTAAAGCTACCGATACGGAGACAGTTCGCCGAATCACTCAACTGCCGGCAAAGATCATCAAAATCCTTTTTATCATCTATATAGACATAGACCGTCTTATCCGGCTTAAAATTCGGAGCCCAAGCCAAACGGTACACCCAAAAGCCTCCACCGCCTATCAAAACAACGAGAATCGCTATCAAGGCGATAATTATCGGACGCCTCGATAAAATTTGTTTGTTCAAATCCATGAATAATCTATTGAATATCAGAATAAGGCACAAAAGTAGTATCTTTTTTCGAAAAAAATGATGTGCAAAGCCTTGTTTATTTAAAATTATAGTTCTACCTTTGCATCGCAATTCTAAGGAAGAAGCACAGAACACACAAGGAAGTGTGGGTGAGTGGCTGAAACCACCAGTTTGCTAAACTGACGTACTCGTTAGGGTACCGGGGGTTCGAATCCCCCCGCTTCCGCAAAGAGCCAACTAATAAATTTATTAGTTGGTTTTTTTGTTTTTAAGCCAACCGAATTAAAGTGTTTCATATATTTGTCATATTTGAACTTATCGTAAGTCGATCTGTTATTAAAAGGAGATAATTAAATATATACATTATGACAATTGCTTTTATCCGAACATATAACAATAAGCAAAACTCCGAGGTCCAAGAAGCTGTGATCCGGGAATTTGCAGAATCTCAGAAGATAGAGATCGGGAAGTGGGCTAAAGGGGTGGGAAATAGTCCTCGTGCGAACCGCAGACTGGAAAGTATTGTCAAATCTTTAAGTCCCGGGGATGAGATACTTGTGTCCGATATATCCCGTGTGAGCCGTAAGATGATCGAGATCATCCATATCATTTTGCTTTGTATAGAGCGAAAGGTAACGCTCCGTAGCGTAAGCGACGGATATGTGTTCGAGGATAATATCGACAGTAAGACTTTGGCCTTTACCTTCGGTCTGGTCTCTGAGATCGAGCGAAAGCTGGTCTCTATCCGTACGAAGGAAGCCCTTGCCTTGATCAGAAGTAAAGGTGTGGTGCTGGGCCGTCCGAAAGGTAGTCAACAAATGGGACGCTTGGAGCCTTATAAGGAACAAATCGAGAAAGACTTGAAAGACCCGAGCTTGACTTACGCTCAGATAGCGGAGAAATACAATGTATCGTTAAGTAGCTTCAAACGCTTTCTGAAAGAGTATCTTCCCGATAAGAAAAAGAAGAAGACTAAAAAATAAGAAAAGCTCCTTTCACCTCTGCTAAGTATATTAGCATTCAGTAGTGAAAGGAGCTTGTTTTTTTATTTCTCTATACGGATACGGGCGTCTACAGCGAACAAGCCTCTATCCGTAGCCACCAACGGATTTATATCCATTTCCTTTATCTCGCTGGCAAAACGCAATAAGGTAGAGAGGCGAACGATAATGTCCGCATATTGTTGCTCGTCGATACCCTTTTGCCCACGTGTACCTTTAATGATCGGATACCCTCTCAAAGAACGAATCATTGAATAAGTCTCATCGTATGACAACGGAGCCAAACCATAAGACACATCTTTCAATACCTCCACGAAGATTCCACCCAACCCGCAAAGTACCACATGGCCGAAACGATCCTCATATTTAGCTCCCAAGAATAATTCCTGTCCTTTCAACATCGGTTGTACCATGATGCCCGTAACACCCGGCAGACGCATCATACGTTCATACTCGAACAATAAATGCTCTTCTCCACGGATATTCAAGGCCACACCACCGATATCGCTCTTATGCACAGGCCCTACAACCTTGGCTACCACCGGATATTTCACCTTCTTGGCAAAAGCCAGCAACGCATCCCTATCATCCGAAGCATATTCCTCCACTAACGGGATATTAGCGGCACGCAACAATGTACGCACTTCCTCCGGATTTAAATAACCGCTACCCGGCAACCGATCTATGATACGACGAACTTCCGGTACATCCACGCCATATAGCTGGATATCCGTGCTCATCGGTTTCGGCGTATTGATCACCCGTGAAAGGGCAGTACCCAATGTCACCTCGTCCGAGAAGTTCACATGGCCTTTCTTGACAAAGCTCTTCACTTCCGGTCCGGCCGTTACGATAGACGGTAATATCGGGAAGATCGGCTTCTTGCACTCTTCCATCTTTTTATGAAGTACCTCGTAGGTATCATAAAGTTTTACCAAACCGGGACTACCGAAGATGACCATCATCAAATCCACATTATCGAAACGATTCTCACAGAAATCGATGGCTGTAGCCAAATGTTCCGGTGTCCCCGTACCGATAATATCAATCGGATTACCGACAGCGGCACCCGGATACAGTTTGGATTTCAACTCATCAGCGATAGGGCCTTCCAAACTAGGAACATTCAAACGCCCCTTGGATAAAGCGTCCGCCAGCATTACCGCAGGCCCTCCGGCATGTGTCACGATCGCACAATTCTTCCCTTTCACGTCTTTCAAGGTAAAGATACTCGCAACGGTTGTTAATTCTTCACGGCTAAAACAACGCACGATACCCGCCTTACGGAACAAAGCCTCCACGGCAGAGTCCGAACTAGCGATAGCGCCCGTATGCGAAGAGGCAGCTCGCTTTCCCGACTCCGTACTTCCCGCCTTGATAGCGGCGATCTTGCATCCCTTACGTATCAAGGAAGACGCATGATACAACAATTTATCCGGTTGCTTGATTTGCTCGATATACAACATCTTGATCTTGGAATCCAATACCGGATCAAAGTTCCGATCCATATATTCAAGGATATCCTCTACTCCATTCTGCTTGGAGTTTCCAACCGACCAAACAGAAGAGAAACGCAGCCCTTTTGTCAGCGCCGACTCGATAATGAACAAGGCCGTACCGCCGGAGCTAGAGATGAAATCCACGCCATCGGGATGGAATTCCGGTATCGGTTGCGTAAACACGCCATGATAATTCATATTCATCAACCCGATACAGTTCGGGCCGATCAAGGAAGCTCCCGCCTCATTCACGACATCCAGCATCTGTTGTTCCAAGATACCGCCTTCGTGTGTCTCCTCGCCGAAACCGGCTGAGATCACGATAAAAGCTTTTACCCCCTTTTGCCGGGCCAGCACTTCCATCACCTCGGGGCACGATTTACTCGGAATCGAGATGATCGCCAACTCCGTCTCCGGGATATCATGTACAGAAGGATAAGACTTGACGCCTTGCACGTCTGTCTCCTTGGCGTTTACCACACATAATTCTCCTTTATATTTTCCATCCAACAGGTTTCGCACGATACGACCACCCGGTTTATGTACGTTGTTGGAACCTCCCACCACTACGATGCTTTGAGGATTAATCAATTCTCGGTTAATCATAACATTTTGATTAGTTAGATTCAATGAATGGGAGCAAATATAGTTTTTTTCTCCATTTATTCATTAAAACCCGTGGTATTTATTTACACTTTGCACTCTCTGTCTGCAACCAGTCACACCATGCATCCATCCCGTCTCCTTTCGTGGCGGATACCTCGAATATCTGGAGATGGTGATTTACCTTCAAGGCGTTTTCCCGAAGCACTTCCACTTTTGTATTCAGATAAGGAGCCAGATCAATCTTGTTGATTACGCAGATATCTGCCTCCTGAAAGATATGTGGGTATTTCAACGGTTTATCATCCCCCTCCGTCGTACTCACGATAACGACTTTCTTGGACTCTCCGAGATCGAACATGGCCGGACAGACCAGATTGCCGACATTCTCTATAAAAAGGATCGCTCCCTCCTTCGGATTCAGATGCTTAACGGCATGATTGACCATGTCGGCTTCCAAATGACAGCCGGTACCGGTATTTACCTGAAACACGGGAATCTCCAACGCCGCTATACGGTCGGCATCGTTTGAGGTTTGTTGATCACCTTCTATCACATAGATCGGTCGCTTCGCTTTCAAACGGCGGATCGTCTCTTCCAGCAAAGTTGTCTTACCGGATCCGGGCGAACTCATCAAGTTCAGGCAGAACAGGTTCTTAGCCTCGAAATATCCCCGGTTTCGCTCCGCCAATAAGTTGTTACGTTGAAGTATATCTTGTTCCAGATTGATTACGATCCCTTCATCAGGATGGTGATGATGTTCATGGCCATGAGAATGCTCATGCGTATGATCGTGATGGTGATGATGCTCTCCGCATCCGCAAGTTCCGCACATAGTATTTAAGTTTTTATTTCATTAATATATCATTCCTTTTTAATAACAATCGACTTCACCCGAAGTTCCTTCCCTTTAAGGATTTTAACTAAATAGGAGCCACAATGGGGACAAGGGGAAAACAAGGCGTTCATTGGGAAAATGGTCTCACAGTCGCTACACTGTCCTTCCCCCTCAATATAATGACGGATAATCCGGGCCTTTTCCAGCTTGCTACCTTTTATGGCGCTATCCAATGCGAACTCTAAGGTTTGGATCTCTACGCCGGACAAATGTCCTATCTCTAACTCCAACTCTTCGACCACCGAGGCTCCCCGGTTATCCGCTTGTTCCTCGACCAGCTCCACGATGCTACGGGCTATAGACAACTCATGCATATCTGATCTCTTTTAAAAGGGAGTCACCGAGGCGATCGTTAATTGCCCCACGGCTATCCCCCCATCGTTACAAGGTATACGAGACGGAATATAGACAGGGGACCCCAGCCATGATGAACTGTCTCCTCATCGACTCCGTCAATAATTTATTCTGGAAACATCCTCCCGAGATAACCACTTGTGTCGCTTTCGTCCGTTTAATCAACAAGCGGGCTTTCTGCACAAACAAGGAAGCCAATGTCGTATGGAAACGGGCGGATATCAAGCTCACCGGGACCTCGTTCGTCTTATCATGCAATAATGCCTCAAACAAAGAATAAAAAGAGATTTCCTCTCCCTCCGCCGAGACTGGATACGCATAAGCGTTCCTCTCTCCCATCGCCGCCTGCTCCAATAAGACCGGAGCCTCCGCTTGGTGGCTGGAGACATCGCAAATCCCCAATAAAGAAGCTACCGCATCAAACAGCCGGCCAGCGCTGGATGTATAGGGTGTATTCACACCTTTCTCCATCATTCGTTCAAGCATAGCGATCCTTTCCGTGCCTATGCGTTCCACGAAATCGGCCGGATAAGGAATACCCGACGGTTCGTCCTTGAAATAATGCCACAAATAGGCGACAACCATTCGCCATGGCTCCTCAGCCGCCTTGTCGCCTCCCGGTAACGGGACATACTCAAAATGGGAAAGGCGACGGTATTTCGCTCGGTCACAAAAGAAGAACTCGCCTCCCCAAACCTTACCATCATCACCCAGACCTGTCCCATCCATCACGATAGCGAGAACCGGCTCATTCAAACCATGCTCCAACATACAAGCAGCGGCATGAGCATGATGATGTTGTACCTTTAATAAAGGTAAGGAAAGAGATTTCGAGATACGTTCCGCCTCTTGGCTGGAAAGATAATCCGGATGCAGATCACAAACCAATCGCTGGAGATTGAAACGAAACAAATGACGAAACCGCTCCATAGATTCCGTATAGAACCGGAAAGTCTCCCAGTTCTTTAAGTCGCCAATATATTGACTTTGCAGGATCGTCTCTCCTTTTCCCAAAGCGAACGTGTTCACTTTCTCCGCACCGAAAGCCATGATCCCTTCCACATTTGTATCCGTGAAAAAGGGTTCCGGCACATAGCCTCGGGAACGACGGATCAAGCAGGGTTGTCCTCCGCAGACCTGCAATACAGAATCATCTACCCGGTTATGGATCGGGCGATTATGATGCAAGAGGATCGCTACCTTTCCCGCTAATTGCGCCTCCGCATCCTCCGGGGTGATCGCTATTGGCAAATCGCTTAGATTCCCGCTGGTCATTACCAACGCAGGTATCCCTGTACGAGCAAACCAATCGTAATGAATCGGCATATAAGACAACATACATCCTAGCGTATGCATGCCCGGATTGATTCCGGAAGCTAACCGGCTCCGTTGCCTCAGCAGCACGATCGGACGGCGCCAAGAGACGAGGCATCGCTCCTCCATCGGTTCCGTAGCCGTATAGACCTGCAAATGTTCCAAATCACGGAACATAACAGCGAATGGTTTGGTATCCCGCTGCTTTATCTCTCGCAGACGGGCAACCGCTCTCTCGTTCGAGGCATCACAAATCAAATGATAGCCTCCGATTCCTTTAGCCGCAATAACCTCTCCACCAAGCAATAGACGAGAGGTAAGTTTCAATAAGGTCTCATAATCGATATAAGTCTCCTCGTTATAAGTCGCGTAATAAGTCGGGCCACAATGATTGCAAGCGACCGGTTGGGCATGGAAACGGCGATCGATAACATTCGTATATTCTTTCTCACAATCGGGACACATAAGGAAACCGCCCATCGTTGTCTGCGAACGGTCGTAAGGAAGGTCCCGGATAATAGAGAAACGAGGGCCACAATGCGTACAATTAATAAAAGGATATCCGATTCGATGGGGTTGCGTAGTCCGGTCTCGCATACAATCCGCACAAACAGCGATATCCGGGGAGACCTGCGTGACCTCATCCGATTCTGAATGGCTGGGCGTAATCGTAAAATCGTCAAAATCATCTTCATCCATTTCCGTAGATGTATAGGAGATCCGATGGATATAAGCGACACGAGGATGCTCGGTCCGTATACGACTTATCAGCAAATCCCGATCATCCGGAGTAGCGGCAACCAATATACGTACTCCATTATTCATATTCTCCACACAACCTTTCATCCCCAGATCTTTAGCGATCCGGTAGATAAAAGGGCGAAAACCAACCCCTTGAACCAAGCCTTGAATAATCAACGCATATACTTTATTCTTCGCCATAGCACAAATATAGGAATAAATGTCTAATCAGACACGAATCGACTATCGTATTTACTAAAGAGATATTACCTATCATCTTATAAATAATATTTATCAATTTTATCTTTCCCTCTTAAACATATTAAGTATCTTTGAGGTTACTAAATAAATTGAAACGATATGTGTTTAGCGGTACCCGGAAAGATTATCTCAATCGATCGAAGCATCCCCGAAATGACCATGGCTAAAGTTGATTTCGGAGGCATCCTAAAGAATATATGTATTGAATGGGTGGATGTGAAACAGGGGGATTATATCCTCGCTCACGCAGGGATCGCTATATCTGTTGTAGATGAGAAAGAAGCGGAGGAAACACTGAAAGACCTTAAAGAATTACAAAAGTGCGTTTCGTAGACGAATATAGAAGCAACGAGAAGGTACAAACTCTTCTGGAGGCCATCCGCAAAAAGGTGACACGACCTTGGTATATCATGGAGATTTGTGGCGGGCAAACACATGCTATCGCCCGTTATCGGCTGGAAGAGATGTTGCCGCCGGATCTTCAACTGCTCCATGGGCCGGGTTGCCCGGTCTGTGTAACACCGGTCGAGACAATCGACTACGCCTTGAAGTTGGCGACACAGCCGAATGTGATCTTAGCCTCTTTCGGGGATATGATGCGAGTTCCGGGAAGTAAGGAGGATTTATTGAGCGTAAAAGCGAGAGGAGCGGATATCCGTATGCTATATACGCCCTTGGATGCCCTATCACTGGCCGAGGAGAACCCGGATAAGGAAATCGTATTCTTCGCAATTGGTTTTGAGACGACCGCACCTGTCCACCTCATGGCTTTGAAAGAGGCCATACGCCGAGGACTTCCGAACTTTTCCATATTGACTTCCCTATTCACGGTACCACCCGCTATCGAGGCTATCTTATCCGATCCGGAAAGTAAAGTAGACGGTTTCCTGACAGCCGGACATGTCTGCGCCATCACAGGCAACAGGGCCTATCACCGATTAGCCGCCCACTATAAAATCCCGATGGTCGTCACCGGATTCGAGCCGGTAGATCTATTATATGGTATCTACCGCTGTGTCTCCCAGTTGGAAGCCGGAAGTTATGAGGTAGAGAACGCTTACAAACGGGCCGTTCCCGAGCAAGGGAATGCCGCCGCCCGCCAACTTATAGACGAGATGTTGGAACCTTGCGACCAAGACTGGCGGGGCATCGGAATCATCCCCTCCAGCGGGCTTCAACTTCGATCCGAATATAAAAGATATTCCTCCCGAATGAGATTTCAATTGTGTCCGGAAGAAAACCAGATCGCATCCGAATGCATCGCCGGTCTGATTATGAGAGGTTTGAGACAACCCTCGGACTGTCCCCATTTCGGGAAGGCCTGCCATCCCACCCATCCGCTAGGAGCCCCGATGGTCTCCTCGGAAGGGGTTTGTGCCGCTTATTATAGATATAAATAGAAAGATATGGATATACACTTGAATTGCCCGATTCCTTTTACCGACTCAGACCGTGTGTTACTAGCGCACGGAGGGGGAGGACGCATGACACACCAACTGATCAGCCAAGTATTTTATCCGGCTTTCCGGAACCCATTATTGGAGCAGGATCATGACGGATGCGTGTTTCTTATGGAAGAAGGGCGACTGGCCTACTCTACCGACTCCTTCGTGGTAGACCCGATCTTTTTCCCCGGAGGAGATATCGGTGATCTGGCGATCAACGGGACCGTTAACGATCTGGCTTGTTGCGGTGCCCGTCCTTTGTATCTGACCGCCGGGTTTATACTGGAAGAGGGCTTGCCTCTAGCAGATCTTCAGCGTATCGTACAATCCATGAAACGTGCGGCGGAGCGTGCCGGCGTACAGATCGTAGCCGGGGACACAAAAGTGGTGGAACGGGGCAAGTGCGATAAATTGTTTATCAACACCAGTGGGATCGGGATCGTCCCTCCGGGCATACGAATCGCCCCAGACCAAGCCACTCCCGGCGATGTCGTCATTTGTAGCGGCCCGATTGGTCTACATGGTATCACGATCCTTTCCGCACGGGAAAGCTTGGGATTCGAGACGGATCTAAAAAGTGATACCGCTTCGCTAAACATTATGATTTCTGAGCTGTTACATACTATAGGAGAGGTACATGTCTTACGTGATCCCACCCGAGGTGGCGTAAGCGGAACCCTCAACGAGATCGCCCAAGACGCTGGTGTGGATATCCTGCTGGACGAAGACGCCCTGCCTATTCCTGAAGCGGTACGTGCCGCATCCGAGATGCTAGGATTAGACCCGCTCTATATAGCGAACGAAGGATTAGTTCTTGTGATCCTGCCGGAAAGCCGTGCGGAACAAGCGTTACCCCTTATGAGAGGTTTCGAGGAGGGCAGGCAAGCGACCGTTATCGGTCGTATCACCAAGCAAAGCGGAAAGCAAGCCCGGGTCAAGATGAAGACATTATACGGTAACTACCGGATCATCGATATGCTAAGCGGGGAACAACTCCCCGTATTTGTTAGAATACTTAATTGCTGAGATATGGAAAATAAAAGACCGTCCGTTTACGAAGAGTGCCGTCAGAAAGGCATCTCCCGCCGGGACTTCCTGAAGTTCTGTACCACCATGGCCGCCCTTATGGGATTGGAGGCTTCGGGAGTGGCACAGGTAGTAAATGCCTTGGAGACGAAACCCCGCCTTCCGATCATCTGGCTACACCTACAGGAATGTACCTGTTGTACCGAATCGTTTATCCGTGCCGCCCACCCGATCGTGGCGACCTTGTTGTTAGACAAGATTTCCCTAGACTATACCGAGACGCTGATGGCCGCCGCCGGCGAACAGGCCGAGGCCGCTAAGGAAGAGACCATGAAAAAGTATTACGGCAATTATCTACTGATGATCGAGGGGTCGCTACCTACCAAGGACGAGGCTTATTGTTGCGTAGGCGGCAAGAGTGCCTTGCAGATCACCGAAGAGGCCGCCGCAGGAGCTAAAGCGATCATCGCTTGGGGCAACTGCGCTTCCGCCGGTTGCGTGCAAGCGGCGAACCCGAATCCTACCGGCGCTAAAGGTATTCATAAAGTCATCAAAGGTAAACCTATTATTAATGTACAAGGCTGTCCTCCGATCGCCGACGTGATGGCGGGTGTCATTATTTATATGTTGACTTTCGAACGCATGCCGCAATTGGACGGATTGGGCCGTCCGAAGATGTTCTACTCCCGCCGAGTACATGATACGTGCTACCGCCGTGCGAATTTCGACGCCGGCTTGTTCGTGGAGAGCTTCGACGATGAGAACGCCAAGCATGGCTACTGCTTGTATAAAGTGGGATGCAAAGGTCCGAGCACCTATAACTCGTGCGGTATCATCAAATGGAACGAGGGCACCAGTTACCCGATCCAGAGCGGTCACCCCTGTTTGGGTTGCAGCGAGGAGAATTTCTGGGACAACAGCCCGTTCTATAAACGTATGCCCGATATACACGGATTCGGTATCGAGGCCACGGCGGATCAGATCGGTCTGGCTCTAGGAGCCGCTACCGCCGCCGGTATCGCCGTACATGCCGTAGCAACTAACATACGGAAAAAAGAGCTTATCGACAATGATGAGCCGGAAAGTAAATCTACGATCTAATAAAACACTACTATCATGTCAGAAAGAATTGTCATAGACCCCATTACCCGTATAGAAGGCCACCTGCGGGTAGAGGCTGAAATAGAAGGTGGCACGATCAAGAACGCTTATAGCTCGGGTACTATGGTGCGGGGCATCGAGAATATCGTAAAAGACCGGGATCCCCGGGATGTATGGGCTTTCGTAGGCCGTGTTTGCGGCGTATGTACTTCCATCCACTCGCTTGCCTCGGTACGGGCGGTCGAGAACGCACGGGGTATCGTGATCCCTCCCAACGCCAGTATGGTTCGTAATATCATGCAAGCCGTATTGTACATGCATGACCATACGGTGCATTTCTATCAATTGCATGCATTGGATTGGGTAGATGTGGTATCCGCCTTAAAAGCCGATCCAAAAGCCGCCGCTTTACTTGCCCAGCAACTTTCTCCATGGGCAAAGAATACCGAGGGGTATTTCACCGCCACTCAAGAACGACTAAAGAAGTTCGTTGCCAGCGGGCAGCTTGGTATATTCGCCAATGGGTATTGGGGACATCCGGACTATAAACTTACGCCGGAACAGAACCTTATCGCTACCGTCCATTATCTGGACGCATTGGAATGGCAGAAAGAGGTCGTCAAGGTACACGCTGTGTTCGGGGGCAAGAATCCGCATCCAAACTATATCGTAGGCGGTATGCCTTGCAGCATCGACTTAAATGAGGCCAATGCGATCAACGCAGATCGACTCGCTCTGGTAAAGCAGAAACTAGAGGAGGCGAAAACTTTCATCAATCAAGTGTATATCCCGGATTTATTGATGATCGCCAACGTCTATAAAGACAAATGGAGTAAGATTGGCGGAGGCGTACGAAACTATTTGTCTTACGGAGACTACCCGGTGTTCGATCTCGGGGAAGTGGAAAGTTATAAGATCCCCAGAGGAATCGTCTTGGATCGTGACCTTAGCAAGGTACATCCCGTAGACGCTAACTCCCCGGAAGAAATCAAGGAGTACATTTATCATTCATGGTATAAATACACGCAAGGAGACAAAGCCGGTTTGCATCCCTACGAGGGAGAGACCCATCTGGAATATACCGGCCCTCGTCCCCCTATAAGTTATTGGACGTAGAGGATAAATATAGTTGGATCAAGACGCCACGGTGGAAACAGGAACCAATGGAAGTGGGTCCGTTAGCCCGTTTGATCGTAGCTTACGCCGCAGGGAAGGAACCCCAAAAGAGTATCGTAGACGAGACTTTACGTCAGCTCGACTTGCCGGTAGATGCTTTATTCTCTACCCTAGGACGCACCGCCGCTCGTGGATTGGAATGTAGAATGGCAGCAGACTGGGCCCTTGAGTTTTTCAACCAATTGATCAAGAACCTCGAGAACGGGGATTCCCGGATGGCAAACAGTGCCGAATGGGAACGGGAGAACTGGCCCGATCATGAGCAAGGCGTAGGATTGGCCGAAGCTCCCCGTGGAGCATTAGCCCATTTTATCGTGATCGACAAGAACCGGGTAAAGAACTACCAGATGGTAGTGCCTACTACTTGGAACGCCTCACCGAGGGATGAGAACGGCGTATTGTCCGCCTACGAATCCGCTTTGATCGGTACGCCGATATACGATCCGAAGCAACCCCTAGAGATTCTTCGGACGATCCACTCTTTCGATCCTTGTCTGGCTTGTGCCGTGCATCTGTATGACGAGGAAGGAAAATATGTGCACCAAGTTGATACATTCTAAAAAACAATAGAGCCATGAAGAGTCGTAAGAAACGTTTAAGAGAAGTGTATGTATGGGAATTACCCGTACGTATCTATCATTGGGTGAATGCGCTCTGTATCGTCATACTCTGCGTGACAGGCTTTATCATCGCCGATCCTCCCGCAATCATGTCCGCTTCGGAGGCTTATTTCAGCTATTGGTTCGGCGTGGTTCGGTTTATCCATTTCGTAACAGCGTTCGTATTCTTCTTCAATTTCGTATTCCGGCTTTATTGGGGATTCGTCGGGAATCGTTATGCCAGATGGAATAACTTCATCCCTTTAAAGAAATCCCAATGGAAAGAGGTATTGGAGGTGATCAAGGTAGATATCTTGATGATTAAGAACAAACCGGTAGACAGTATCGGGCATAACGCCTTGGCTAGCTTGATTTATTTCGGAACTTTCTGGGCATTTTTGTTACAAAGTATCACAGGATTCGGCCTGTACGCAAAGATGAGCCAGTCCTTCTTCCCGCAACTGTTCGCATGGACAGTTCCCTTGATGGGCGGGGATCTGATGGCTCGCCAGATCCATCATTTCCTGATGTGGTTCTTCATCCTTTTCGCTATCGTTCATATTTATCTGGTATTTTATCATGACTATATCGAGCAACGTGGCGAGACTTCGTCCATCATCGGTGGCTGGAAGTTTATCGAGGAAGACATAGCGGACAAAGAAGAGGTAACCGAGACTGCCGAGACTATCACTAAGATCGCTAAAAAAGGATGAAAGCGGAGAAGGAAACATTAGTATTAGGAGTAGGCAATTTATTGCTGAAAGACGAAGGTGTAGGCATACACGTTATCAAGGCTTTAGAAAACGAGAAGCTCCCGGCTCACGTCCATTTGATGGACGGGGGCACGGGAGGGCTTCATTTATTAAGTTGGCTGCAAGGATATGACCGTATCATCATGATCGATGCCACGCTGGATAATAACCTTCCGGGCACCGTCCGTCTGATCCAACCTCGTTACGCCACCGACTTCCCCCGCTCATGAGCGCCCACGAGATCGGTCTAAAAGATATGATCGACGCCATGATCCTGACCGACGATCTCCCGGAACCCATCTCATTGTCATCTCCACCCTCAATATCAACGAGGTCGGAATGGATCTGACACCCGAGGTAAAAGCGGCGGTTCCGAAAGTGATCCGGATGATACAAGAGATTATTTCAATACATAATAGAGCATACCGGCAATAGCGGCCCCAGCTATCGGCCCTAAAACAGGTACCCAAGCATACTCCCAATGGCTGCTGCCTTTTCCCTTGATCGGCAAAATAAAGTGTATGAACCGGGGAGCTAAATCACGGGCAGGGTTAATCGCGTAACCGGTAGTTCCACCTAAGGAAAGGCCGATTACCCAGACCGTAAACGCTACCGGAATGGCACCTACCGAACCTAAACCTATCGGCAAGGTACTATTGCTTTCGTAGGTTAGTTCTCCGTCCGTTATAAAAAATACGACAAACATCAAGGCGAACGTACCGATCATCTCACCTAAGAAATTAATTGGATAATCTTTGATAGCAGGACTCGTACAGAATACGCCTAATTCCGCATCCGGATCATCCGTAGCGTTGAAGTGATCCTTATAAACCAGCCAGACCAATAAAGCGCCCAAAGCGGCACCTATCATTTGCCCGGCTATATAAGTACATACATCACACCAAGGGAAAGTCCCTCCGATCGCCAAGCCGATCGATACCGCCGGATTCAAATGTGCGCCACTATAAGGGCCGGCTACCACAACACCGATAAATACGCCTAAAGCCCAAGCGGTCGTTATCGCTATCCAGCCCGCTCCATTGCCTTTTGTTTTCGACAAACAGACATTCGCTACAACTCCTCCTCCCATCAGGATCAAGAGCATAGTCCCTAATAATTCCGCTAAAAATGGAGACATAAGATAATAATTTAAGAATTTGTTAACTTGTTAATCTGCCTATAAGATGATTTTCATTATTCAGCCCAATTCTGAGAACGCCCCACCGCCTTATGCCATTCGTTCAATAATTTACGGGCGGTATCCTCTTTCATTTGTGGGTTAAAGACCTTATCCAAGCACCATTGTTCTTTCAGTTCATCGATATCCTTCCAATAGCCGATCGCCAAGCCCGCCAAATAAGCGGCTCCCAAAGCAGTCGTCTCCAATACATTCGGACGTACGACCGGACAGCGGCAGATATCGGACTGGAATTGCATCAAGAAGTTATTAGCGATAGCACCGCCATCTACCCGAATCTCTTTCGGCTTGGCGTGAATATCGTTTTCCATGGCCATCAATACATCATATACTTGATAGCAGATGCCCTCCAAAGCCGCACGGGTCAAGTGGGCCGCCGTAGTTCCGCGGGTAATCCCGATAATAGCGCCACGTGCGTATTGATCCCAATACGGCGCACCCAAGCCTGTTAACGCCGGCACAAAATAAACGCCCCCATTATCACTGACGGATTTCGCCATTTGCTCCGTAATCGAGGCATTCGGAATCAGGCCGATCCCATCCCTCAACCATTGAACGACGGCACCTCCCACAAAGACACTACCTTCCAGCGCATAGGTCGTCTGATCCCCTAATTTCCATGCGATCGTTGTCAATAGGTTATTCTGGGAAAGAACGGGTTCCTTACCGGTATTCAGGATCATAAAGCAGCCGGTTCCGTAGGTTGTCTTGATCATACCATCCTCTACGCAGAGCTGGCCGAACAGAGCCGCCTGTTGGTCGCCGGCCATACCGGATACCGGAATGCCTTTCTTAAAAATAGGAGTTGATGTCTCGCAGTAAACCTCGCTACAGGCTTTCACTTGCGGTAACATCGAGGCAGGTATTGTAAACAAGTCCAATACCTCTTGGTCCCATTGCAAAGTACGGATATTGAAAAGCATGGTACGGGAAGCGTTCGTCACATCCGTAATGAATTGAGCGCCCCGGGTAAGTTTCCAAACCAGCCAAGTATCTACCGTTCCAAAGCATAGTTCTCCCCGCTCCGCACGCTCCCGGATACCCTTTACGTTATCCAATATCCATTTTATCTTCGTGGCGGAGAAATAAGCGTCGATCACCAACCCGGTCTTCTGCAGGATACGTTCCGCCCAGCCTTGGGATTTAAGTTCCTCGCAATAATCCGCCGTACGGCGATCCTGCCATACGATCGCATTGTATACGGGAAAGCCAGTCTCCCGGTCCCAGATGATGGTAGTCTCCCGTTGGTTAGCGATTCCGATACAGGCGATATGGCTATCCGTGACATCCGCTTTTGCCATCGCCTCCTTGATGACAGACGATTGGGTGTACCAAATCTCATTCGGGTCGTGCTCTACCCAGCCCGGTTTCGGGAAATACTGTTGGAATGGCTTCTGAGCCAACGTAATAATAGTTCCTTGATGATTAAACAGGATAGCCCGGGAGCTAGTGGTTCCCTGATCGATCGCCAACACATATTTATTTCGAAAATTCATATCCTTCTATATTAGTATCGTTTATCAATTTGTCAATTCAGTATATAATTCGAGGCAACCTCATTAAACGCCTTTACCTGAGCAGAGGTCCAAGTCTCGTCCTTTCCCCATTCCGTAGCCAGAATCCCCGCTACTTTAGGAGCCATCGCCATCGCCGCCCGTGCGTCTAAGAATAAGATACGCAAACGGCGGGCCAATACATCCTCCAAAGTACGAGGCATCTCATTACGGACCAGCCAAGTTACCTCTCCTACCGTATAGGCATAGTCCGGATGCAACTTCTCCGCCATAGCGGGGAAGAGGCCACAAAGTTACGGATTTCGTCGGCATCCGTACCATATACGTATAAAGGATCGGAGAAATCCGGATTCTTCCGGCTACCATGGATTTGGTAACGCTCGGTAATACAATCTTTTGTAGGAATATGCATGTAACGTATCGCTAGGTCTAGGGTATCTTGGGCCATTTTCCGGTAGGTTGTCCATTTGCCTCCGATAATGGTGATCAAGCCGGATTTCTCCCGGATCAATTTATGGCTACGTGATATCTCTTTTGTCTTTTTACCTTCGCTACGGGGAGCGGCGAGCGGACGAAGCCCCGCAAACACGGATAAGACATCGCTTCGCTTGGGTGGCCGGGTCAAATAATTAGCGGCCGTATCGAGTATAAATTGGATTTCTTTCTCTAAGGCTACCGGCTCCTTTTCCGGCGATTCCATCAAGGTATCCGTTGTCCCTACCACGACTTTATCATGCCAAGGTACGGCGAACAACACACGTCCATCCGATGTCTTAGGAATCATAATGGCGCAATCACTTTGCAAGAAAGAGGAATCCAATACCAAATGGACTCCTTGGCTGGGGCGAACGGTCGGGCGTTTACCCGGCTCGTCCATTTGCAAGATCTCATCGGCGAAGACACCGGTAGCATTGATCACGCAACGGGATCTTACTTGATAAACCGTACCGGTCTCCTCATCTCGAACCGTAACGCCGGATACTTTGCGGTCGCCATCCTTCAGAAGCCCTATGACTTTCGCATAGTTCAAGATACAAGCGCCAGCGTCGATAGAGCTGCGGACCATATTAATCGCAAGGCGGGAATCATCGAACTGGCCGTCGTGATAAAGCACCCCGGCGGTCATCCCTTTCGGACGAAGCATCGGAATGGTACGGAGCGCCCGTTTCGGACCGATACAAACCGAACGTCCCAGACCTAATTTTCCGGCCATCACATCATACAGGATCAGGCCTATCGTATAAAACGGGCCTTCCCACCAACGATAACAAGGGATTAAGAAGGTTTGATCTTTTACCAAATGGGGAGCGTTCTGGCGTAGCAGGCCTCGTTCGCGCAAAGCTTCCAGAACCAAGGAGACATCTCCTTGCGCCAAATAACGGACACCGCCATGGACCAACTTCGTGCTACGGCTGGAAGTTCCTTTCGTAAAGTCCGATTGTTCGAATAAGGCGACTCTATATCCTCTTGTCGAAGCATCCAGAGCGATACCTATGCCGGTAGCTCCTCCTCCGATCACAAGAAAATCAAAGACTTCAGACGGGTCTTCCAACTGAGAAATCATTTTACTACGGTCCATATAGCTCCTCCTTTATTAAGATTAACAGTCACAAATCTAACCATTAATTCTTAGTATAACAAAGGATTTGGGAAAAAGGATCAGTAGCGCTTTCTGTTTTCCATAAAGATAACTGCAGTTTCTATTGGAAGAAACAAAAAGTTTCCTGCTGAAGAAACTTTTGTTTTGCTATAGGGAAACAAAAGTTTTCCTTACGGGGAATTTAAAAAACTGTAATAGTCTGATTATTATCACTCAAACATCTTATCGATGCCTCCCGTATCCGGTGGGGTCGTGGGGCTATCTTCCTCCCCACCTTCGCTACATGGGTTTGCGTATTTCTCGGGGATCTCGAAAGTCTCGTCTTCCGAGTAGCCTAACGTTTTATCTTTATAAACCTTTTGCATATAAAGGGCGTAAATCGGTAACGCCATACTCGCTCCCTGCCCTTCCGCCAAGCGGTCGAAATGGATGGAACGGTCCTCCCCGCCTACCCAGCAGCCGGAAACCAAGCTAGGCGTAAATCCCATGAACCAACCGTCGGAGTTATTCTGGGTCGTTCCGGTCTTACCACCCATCTCCGCCTTGATACCGTAGCGGAAACGTACACGTCCTCCGGTACCACCGTCGATTACGCTTTTCAACATATGTAGCATCTTATAGGAAGCATCTTCCGTCAGCACCTCACTCATCTGTGGGGTAAAGTTCGCGATTGTATTTCCATATGAATCTTCTATACGGGTCACGAACAAAGGTTCTACCCGGATGCCCTTGTTGGCAAATACCGTATAGGCCCCGACCATCTCACCCACCGATACATCCGGAGTACCCAGACAGACCGAGATAACCGGATCGATATGATTCTTCAAGCCGAAAGAATGAAGCAAACGAACAAACGTATAAGGTGAGAGCTGGCTCATCAGATAAGCGGTTACCCAGTTATCCGAGTTCTGTAATCCCCACTTGATCGTAACCATCTCGCCGATTCGCTTCGCGCTGGCGTTACGGGGAACCCACAAACGACCGTTCTCGTCCATCAACTGCTGCTGCACATGTAGCATCTGGTCGCAAGGGCTGATCCCTCGATCATCGCCAACGAATAAAGGAACGGTTTCATGGTAGAACCGATCTGACGGCGACCGCCATTCACCATATCATATTGGAAGTCATTATAGTCAATACCACCTACATATGCCTTGACCTGCCCGGTGCGAGGGTCCATCGACATAAACGCCGTACGCAAGAAACTCTTATGATAACGAATCGAATCCAAGGGAGACATGATCGTATCGATCGGACCATCCCAACTAAACACACGCATATCGACAGGCTTCTCAAACTCCTTGCGCATATCGGCCTCAGCCATTCCACTCTTTTTCATCGCCCGGTAACGATCTGTCTGGTGCATCGCACGCATCAACATCGTGTCTACTTGACCGACACCTACGTCTCTTGAGAACGGAGCATAGCTACGTCCCTTCTTTTCCCGGAAGAAAGCCGGTTGAAGATCTTTACTCATATGTTCACGGACAGCGTCTTCCGCATATTTCTGCATACGGGAATCGATACTCGTATAGATTTTCAAGCCATCCGTATAAAGATTATAGTATTCTCCGTCGGCTTTTTTATTTTTGTTACACCATCCATATAATGGATTCGTCGCCCAAGATAATGAGTCCTCACTGAATTTCTGAGATTGCCAAGAGGCGTAATCCTTACGCTCCGGTTTCTTCGCGGTCATTGTCAGACGAAGGTATTCACGGAAGTAAGGAGCCAAACCGTCTTTATGGTCCATACGGGTAAAATGTACGACCAAGGGTAAAGCCTTCAACGAATCACATTCCGCCTTGGTTATGTACCCGGCCTTTTCCATCTGCTCCAAAACCGTATTACGACGGCCGATGGTACGCTTGTTATGGCGAACCGGATTGAAATAAGAAGGGTTCTTGCACATGCCTACCAACGTGGCGGCTTCCTCGATCTTCAAGGTTTTAGGGGTCTTTCCAAAATACACACGAGACGCGGATTGGATTCCCACGGCATTGTACAAGAAGTCAAACTTATTCAGATACATATTTATAATCTCTTCCTTTGTGTAATAACGTTCCAATTGAACCGCGATCACCCATTCGATCGGTTTCTGGAAAAGACGTTCCATCATATTATCGGCACTCGGCGAGAATAATTGCTTCGCTAATTGCTGGGTAATGGTACTACCGCCACCACCGCTTTTTTGCATCAAGATACCCCGCTTCACGATAGCACGAAACAAACCCTGCGCATCGATACCGCTATGTTCGGCGAACCGGATATCCTCGGTAGCGATCAAGGCTTTCACCAAATCCGGCGAAAGATCCTCATAATTCACGTAAATACGATTGTCTTTGCTATGCGCATAGGCTCCCAACGCCTTTCCGTCCGAGGAGATAACTTGGGAAGCATATTTATCAATCGGGTTCTCCAATTGTTCCACCGGAGGCATATAACCAATTGAACCATTCGCTATCGCCATAAACACCATTACCACCGCCCCTAATATAGCGAGGTATACTATCCAACAAGAAATAAGGATACCTTTTGTAATCTTTGATGCCATCTTTTTATATTTCACGGTATGGATAAGAGACTCATCTTATCCACAACGACCTATTTAAGATCACAAAAATAGAGGAAAATACGATCTTATGCAAGTTGAGGCACATATTTCGCCAACAAATAACCACCAGCTAGTAACCAAACATATAAAATAGTGGCCAAAACAAAGGGCTTAGCGCCAGCTTTCTTAAATTCTCGATACTTGTCTCCGTACCAAGAGCAGTCATGGCCATTGTCAGCATGAATGTATCTACCTGATTGATCCCATCTACAACCGCATGAGGAAGCAAGTCGAGCGAATTGAAACCAATCACGGCCAAGAAACCAAACGCAAACCAAGGAATAGTGATCTTACCACGAGAAGGGGCAACGCCTCCGCCATTCCTCCCCCGTTAACCACGGAATTCACGGCGGTTCGAGCCAACATGAAACTCATGACCACTAGCACAGGAGCTAACATCATCACACGAATCATTTTCACGATAATAGCCGCATCCGAAATTTCCTTTCCCATAGCGTTACCGGCTCCTACCACATGAGCTACCTCATGCAAGGTCGCACCCGTATAAAGTCCCATTTGCTCCGGGTCTAAATCAAGAATACCCGCACGGTACATCACCGGATAAATAAACATAGAAAGCGTACCGAAAATCACGACTGTCGATACGGCAACCGCCGTCTTATGAGCCTCGCACTTCACGACCGGTTCAGCGCCCAATACCGCAGCAGCCCCGCAAATAGCGCTACCCGTGGCAGTCAGTAAAGCAAGGTCTTTATCCATTTTCATCAATCGTCCCACCCAAACACCGATCAAGATGGTAAGCACCACGATCACCATATCGATCAGGATTGCCGGAAGGCCGATCGCAATCACGCTCTGGAAGGTCAGCTTAAACCCATATAGTACGATACCCGCACGAAGTACTTGCTTAGTACAAAACAGGATACCCGGAACCCACGTCTCCGGCAAATGGTTTCTCAGGCTGTTGGCGTATAACATACCTAAAATAATACCGACAATCAGCGGACTGAATGACATTTGTTTAACAAACTGGAACTCCGCGATATAGAATGCGGAACAAGAGAAAAGGGCTATCAGCAAGACACCATGTAATACGTTACCTCGTTTTTCGCTAAACATAATTATTGATTTATTTAGTACAACATATCATTATTTGATTTCGTTCGCGAAAGTACATATTTTCATCCGATCCCTTACTTCACAAGTTTTTATAGCGAATAACCTAAAGTTATTGCCAATGTTGACTGGCAAAACGCATGAAACTTTCTTCCATACCGCTGTTCTGTCCCTGCGGCTCCACAAAGGAGAAAGTCCGTTCGGCCTTAAAGCCCTCAATATCTATCACTTTCAAACGTCCAGCCATCAGCTCACGTGTCACCGCCCGAATAGAAAGAATTCCCAAAGCATCGGAATTTTCCAAGAATAATTTGATACTCTCCGTACTACCTAGCTGCAATAATACGTTCAATTGCGACAGTTTGATCTGGTGTTTTGCTAAAGCCCCCTCCAAGACCTCAAGCGTACCGGAGCCGTTTTCACGAAGTACTACGGGCAAAGCACAAAGTTGTTCCAACGTCAGTTCGTCATAAGCAGCCAACTTAGACCCTACATGAGTGACAACCACTAACTCATCCTTCATAAAAGGTATATAATGCATCGTATTTTGACGGGTAGTTCCTTCCACCAATCCTAACGTTATTTTTCCATCTCGCAAAGCCAACTCTATATCCCGGCTATTCCCATTCAATACAGATACATGTATATCCGGAAACATCTTAATGAATAAAGCAAGCACGGGCGGAAGAACATATTGGGATATTGTCGTACTGGCACCTAAATGTAAATCCCCCAGAAAATTATTTGTCAACAGATTCATCTCGAAATCCAATTGACGATACGAAGCCAATAAGGAATGGGTATGCGAAAACAACAACTCGCCCGCACGAGTTAAACGGATCTGGCTACCTGTTCGTTCAAAGAGAGGCGTCTTATACTGAACCTCCAACTCATGGATATGCTTACTAATAGCGGGTTGACTAATGAACAACTCCCGGGACGCTTTCGTGAAGCTTAAGTTACAAGCTACGCTATGAAATACTTTTAATCGAAAATCCATGATATTCTACCTTTTGCTGTTTTAATTTAACAAAGATAAAAAAAATACTATATATTTGTGGATTGAAACATAAATATATGAATGAATATGAAATATCTATATGTTTTATTGTTGACGTTGACCGTCAACGCATGCAGTGGTCAACGCAATCAAAAAACGGAGGAATCCAATGTAGCGCCACCCACCTTTGAAATGGTCTCGGTCCCCACCTTAATCACGGACCCAGTGGAAAGGGCCGAATATTTAGTGAAACATTATTGGGATAAATTCGACTTCAAGGATACGACCTATATCCATGAACCTCAAGTGACCGAGCAGGCATTATCCAACTATATAGATTTGATGAACTATGTCTCGCCTGCGGCTATGTCTTCTTCCGTAAAAGCGATGATGAAACAAACAGAACAAGACAGTGCCATGTTTCAGTACTTTTCCGAGATGATGGAGAAATATCTATACGACCCGAACTCCCCTTAAGGAATGAGGAAATGTATATAGCGGTATTGGAATATCTTACCGAATCCTCGTCATTAAGCGATGTGGAAAAGATACGTCCCGCCCATTTGCTAGAGCTCGCATTAAAAAACAGAATCGGGACGCCTGCGACCGATTTCACGTACACATTAGCGAACGGACAAACCGGGAAATTATACAATATAAAAGCGGATTATCTATTATTATTTTTCTATAATCCGGACTGCCATGCTTGTCAAGAAATAACCAGACAAATGGAATCGTCCTTCTTGATCAATGAATTTTCAAAAAGCAACAAACTAAAGATCTTAGCCGTTTATCCGGACGAGGATCTGGACGCATGGAAAGAACACGTTTCCGTCATGCCTAAAGATTGGATCAACTCATACGACAAAAGTGTTTCGCTTAAAAACGACGAGATCTACGACTTAAAAGCGATACCCACATTATACCTATTGAACAAAGAGAAGAAAGTATTGTTGAAAGATGCTACTTTTCAACAGATCGAAAATTATTTATCACAAACAACTAACTAATTTAAAACATGAAAAAAATCTTATTGTCCTTGGCTTTCTTAGCAGGAGTGAGCCTAACAGTTTCCGCCCAATTCAAGATTGGCGGCAAGACCATTAATACGAAAAAGTGATTAATGCCGCGACTGATGTAGCGCATGCCGCTACTCTATCCGACGAGGATGTAGCCAAAATGGCAAAAGAGTACATCCAATGGATGGACACTCATAACGAGGTAGCGGGCCCGGATACGGAAATGGGACAACGCTTGGAACGCTTGACCGCCAATGTAAAAAAGTTTCCGGCCTAGACTTAAACTTTAAAGTATATAATGTAGTAGATGTAAACGCTTTCGCCTGTGGAGACGGAAGTGTACGCGTATGTGGCGGATTGATGAAAATCATGGACGATGACGAGGTATTCGCCGTTATCGGTCATGAGATCGGGCACGTCGTTCATTCCGACTCTAAAGACGCCATGAAAAACGCTTACTTGACCTCCGCCGCTAAAAACGCCGCCGGAGCCGTAAGTGGAACCGTATCCAAGCTGACCGACTCTCAACTGGGAGACATGGCACAGGCATTGGCTGGCGCTCAATATTCCCAGAAACAAGAGTATGAGGCGGACGAATTCGGTTTCCAGTTTTGTATAGATTACGGGCGAGATCCGTACGGAATGTCTAACTCATTAAATAAATTGTTACAACTGAGTGAGTCGGAAGCTAAATCGTCCAAGTTTATGCAGATGTTCTCAAGCCATCCCGAGACTCAAAAACGTGCCGATCGGGTAAAAAGAGAAGGCCGATGAGTACGTGAAAAGCAAGCAATAACTGTTAACGGTCCTTTAGCAGGACGGACTATTATTAAAATAAAGCTAACGTATCAAGGATTTACGCCACGAAATCATGCTGTACAACATAAAATACTATATATTTGCACCGTGTTTTTCATGGTATTAGATTTAAGGTTAGCAATGAAGATTGGTTGTCCGTGACGGATGACCATTTTTTTTTGCTTTGATAGTCAAAAAAACTTCTACCTTTGCAAAAGATCTATCTATTAAGAATCATGAAACACACACATAAATATTTAATTTTTTGCCATATCCATATTTCTTGTCTCTTTGTTAACCCTAGGTTGCCAAGAAAAAGAAGAAAAGAAAATCGTGCTTATCCATTCTTTTGAGCAAAAGAAAGATACCTACCCGATTTTTAATGAAACACTGAAACGAACATTCGATAAACCGGACTCCATTGAACGCTATTGTCGGATTCTCGAATCTTATGAACACAGACATCGAGCTCAGTAAGGCAGAACGGGAAAACTTTACCGAGTTAATCAATACGAACAGCGATCTGTTATTGAACCTTATCAATGATATCTTAGATCTTTCCCGTATCGAATCGGGCCGTATGTCATTCTCTTTCCAGCAATATTCTCTAAATGAATTAATAAGCACGATTTACCAGACTTTCCAAGTTTTAATGCCGGAGAACGTAGAACTTCGTATGCAAATACCGGAAAAAAGCATATCCATTCCCACGGATAAGTTTCGGTTGACACAAGTGATTACCAACTTTCTTAGCAACGCTATTAAATTCACGCAAAAGGGATATATATTGATTGGTTATGAATACCGAGAGGAAGAGCGGCATGTACATATTTTCGTAGAAGATACCGGCATTGGTATCCCGAAAGAAAAGCAAGACGCCGTTTTCAATCGTTTCACGAAACTGGATGAATTCGCCAAAGGTACCGGCTTGGGACTATCCATTTGCAAAGTGATAGCCGAACGTTTCGATGGGTATATCGCCGTAGAGTCCGAAATAGGAAAAGGAAGCCGTTTTTCCATTATCCTTCCCCTTAACCCCAAACACACTGAAAGTGATTAATCACATTTATTCGCAATAATCCCGAAAATAATATTACTTTTTGCTTTTGTATACAATTTTAAATTTCAGATCTGTGAGTACAAGAATAAAATTAAGGGTTCAAGGATTAGCGAACAGCCAAATTCAATCCGGGGCCTATGCGTTAATTTTGGCAGAGGAAAATGGTCCACGGCGAATTCCAATCATCGTAGGAACCGCTGAAGCACAGTCTATAGCGATCGCATTGGAGCATATCGTACCTCCTCGTCCATTAACACACGACTTATTCGCCACTTTTGCGCAAGCCTTCAACGTCATTCTTAAGGAAGTCTACATATACAAATTCGAAGATGGTGTGTTTTACTCAGAATTAGAGTTTAGCGACGGTGAGCGCTCGATAAAGCTGGACTCTCGCACTTCCGACGCGATTGCCATAGCGCTTCGGGTAAATTGCGACATCTTTACTTCCGAGGAGATTGTAAAGGAATGCGGTGTCGTACTGAAGACACCCTGTCCATCCCCGCTGACGAACCGGAGGAGGATGACAATTTATTAGAATTAGAACCGGATGAGATTAAGGACGAAGCCCAGTTAAAGAAATGGTTAAGCCTATTGGATATCCAAGAAATAAACGAGCGATTGGAAGACGCTATAGCGGACGAAAATTACGAATACGCGAAAATGTATAAAGACGAGTTGCGCCGTCGAGAAGAAGAGGAGGACACAAACAAATGATTGGAGAACAAGGAGGATTCGGACTGGTCTCACTTTTAAGAGGTCTGCTTGGGATCATTACGATTTTAGGTATCGCCTATGCGATGAGTTATGATCGTAAACGGATCGATTGGAAATTAGTAGGTGGAGGTTTGTTCATGCAGATCGTATTCGCCTTGGCGGTTTTATATGTGCCGTTCGTCGGAAGCCTATTGGAAGGATGTGGCAAGATATTTGTTAAGTTGATGGACTTCACGGATGCCGGTCTTACTTTCTTATTAGGCCCGTATGCCTCTAAAGCGGCAGGATTCAGTTTCTTGCTTCATTCGCTACCGATTGTTATTTTCTTCTCCGCCTTGGTTTCCATGTTTTACCATTGGGGGATTATCCAGAAAGTAGTCGGTGCCTTTGCGTGGGTATTGCGTAAATTCATGAATATATCCGGCTCGGAGGGATTAGTGGCCGCCGGTAATATTTTTATGGGAATGACAGAATCTCCTGTGTTGATCAAGAATTACCTGCCGACAATGAATCGTTCGGAGATATTTTTGGTCATGGTATCCGGAATGGGTACGATCGCCGGTTCCGTAATGGGTACTTACATAGGTATGTTGGGAGGAACAGACCCGGCGGCGAAGGTTTTATTCGCCACTCACTTGCTCTCGGCTTCCGTAATGGCAGTACCGGGTTCAATCGTTTTAGCGAAAATGCTTTGTCCGCAGACGGAAGAAGCCACGGACCATGTAGCTATCTCCGGCAAGGAAAAAGAGAACTCGAATATTCTAGATGCCATCTCATCGGGTACGGTTACCGGCGTAAAGTTGATGACGAATATTGCCGCGATGTTATTGGTATTCATATCCCTTGTAGCGTTAGCGAATTATATTACGGAAGGTGTGATAGGGCGTTATACCGGACTGAATGACTGGATTGTAAAGATTACGGACGGTAAGGCGCAGGGCTTGACCTTCCAATTTATACTGGGCGTAATCACCTCTCCTTTTATGTGGTTGATCGGGGTTCCCAGCCAAGACATCATGTTAGTTGGTTCTTTATTGGGACAAAAGACCATATTGAACGAATTTGTCGCCTATTTCCAATTACAGCAATGGAAAGATGCCGGATTATTCATGTATGAGAAATCGATCTTGATGTCTACTTATATCCTTTGCGGATTCGCTAATATATCGTCTATCGGTATCTTATTAGGCGGATTGGGCGTATTAGCCCCGGAAAAACGAGGATTAATTTCACGTATCGGCGTACCGGCTATGATCGGCGGAGCCTTGGTCTCTGTGCTATCGGCTACTATAATTGGTATGATCTTTGGGTAATTGAAAATTGAGAATTGAAAATTAGATGGTCATGCAGATTTTTTATACACCAGATATAGCTATCAAGCCGGAATTACCGGAAGAAGAAGCAGGACATTGTATACGGGTACTTCGTCTAGGTGAAGGCGATGAGATAGTATTGACGGATGGGCAAGGCTCTTTTTATAAAGCGGCTATTAGCCGGGCGCATCCCAAACATTGTGAGGTGACCCTCTTAGAGAGTTGGAAACAACCCGATCTCTGGAACTTCAATCTCCATATAGCCATAGCTCCTACCAAAAACATGGACCGGATGGAGTGGTTCGTGGAGAAAGCGACGGAAATAGGGATCAATGCGATCACCTGTTTGAATTGTCGTTTCTCGGAGCGTAAAGAGATCAAGCCGATTCGATTGGAGAAGATATTGGTCAGTGCCATGAAGCAATCCCAGAAAGCGACTTTGCCGGCGTTAGAAGGAATGACAGATTTCAAGAAGTTTGTCGCCACTCCCTTTGATGGGCGTAAGTTTATCGCCCATTGCGAGGAAGGCGAGAAGCCACTATTAAAACATACGTATCAGCCGGGAGAGAATGCCTTAATCCTCATCGGACCGGAAGGTGATTTTAGCCCGGAAGAAATCAAACTGGCTCAAGAGAATGGCTTCGAGCCGATCTCTTTAGGAGAGAGCCGACTGCGTACGGAAACGGCCGCGCTAGTGGCTTGCCATACGATTCATGTGTTAAATCAATAGAATAATCCTATTTCCATTAAAAATACGTTAATCCTCATAAGGGTTATTAAGCAAATTGCTACATTTGTAATGATATTAACAAATCTAATCTAATAACAATTTAAGTAACATGAAAAAGTTGTTCAAATCATTCTTGATTCTTTCGGCCATAGCTATGGCTATCCCCTGTTTCGCTCAAACTCCGAATACATTGACTAAGATGGAAAAAAAAGCTGGCTGGGAATTATTATTCAACGGAAAAGACTTCTCTGGATGGCGCCAATGTAACGGTACCGCTATGCCCGCGAACTGGGTTATAGAAGACAATGCCATGAAAGTATTTACCGGCGAAGGTAAGAAACCGGGACAAGGCGCTAATGGCGATATCCTTTACCAGAACAAGAAATTCAAAAACTTCGAGCTTTCGGTAGACTGGAAAGCCTGCAAGATGGGCAACTCCGGTATCTTCTATTATGTACGCGAGGTACCCGGTAAACCTATTTATTATGCGGCTCCCGAAGTACAGGTACTAGATAACGTGGACGCAACCGACAACAAATTAGCGAACCACCTAGCAGGTTCTCTATATGACATGCTTCCCGCAGATCCGAAAACAGTTAATCCTGCCGGCGAGTGGAATACGATCGTAATCCGTGTAAAAGATGGAAAGGTAACGCATACCCAAAATGGTAAGAAAGTTGTTGAGTATACTTTATGGAGCAAAGAGTGGGATGATTTGGTAGCTAACAGTAAATTCAAGAACTTCCCGGGCTTTACCGAAGGTATTTCTAAAGAAGGTTATATCGGTCTGCAAGATCATGGCTATCCGATCTGGTTCCGTAATATCAAGATCCGTGAACTAAAATAGTTCTTCGAATCTATCGTATATAAATAAAAAGCCCGGGATTCAGATAAATCACCGGGCCTTTTATATCTGTTTAATAAGTAAGCCTAATTACTCCCACTCAATTGTCGCATTCGGTTTCGGAGACATATCGTAGCATACACGGTTCACGTTCTTCACCTCTTTCAAAATACGATCCGTAATCTTCATCAAGATAGGCCAATCAACCGGTTCGATCGTAGCGGTCATGGCATCTACCGTATTGACGGCACGGATAATCACGGGCCATTCGAAAGAACGGGCGTTATCACGTACGCCAACCGACTTAAAGTCGGGTACTACCGTAAAGTATTGCCATACCTTTTTATCCAATCCGGCGTTCTTGAACTCCTCCCGTAAGATCGCATCCGACTCACGTACCGCTTCCAGTCTGTCACGAGTGATAGCGCCCAAGCAACGTACGCCTAAACCAGGTCCGGGGAACGGCTGGCGATAAACCATATCATAAGGCAAACCTAACTCTACGCCACAAGCACGAACCTCGTCCTTGAATAATTGACGCAAAGGCTCAACCAACTCAAATTGCAAATCTTCCGGCAGACCGCCTACGTTATGATGGGATTTCACCATCTTAGCCGTCTTCGTTCCACTCTCCACGATATCCGGATAGATCGTTCCTTGAGCCAAGAAATCGATTCCATCTAATTTGCGAGCTTCTTCCTCAAATACACGGATAAACTCACCACCGATAATCTTACGCTTTTGCTCCGGATCTTCCACGTCAGCTAGCTTATTCAAGAAACGATCGGTAGCGTCTACATACACCAAATTGGCATTCAACTGGTTCTTGAAGACCTCAACGACATCCTCGGACTCGCCCTTACGCATCAAACCATGGTTCACATGCACGCAAACCAATTTATCGCCGATCGCTTTCAAAAGTAAAGCGGCTACTACAGAGCTATCGACACCTCCAGACAAGGCCAGCAGAACTTTCTTATCCCCTACCTGACGCTTTACCAATTCAATCTGGTCATTGACAAAATTCGTCATATTCCAGTTTGCCTCAGCCTTGCAAGTATCGAACACGAAAGACTTGACAGCGCCCTTGATCGCCTCGACATCATCCGTAAACTCCGGTAATTTAACCTCGCACAACGCCTTATCATGACCTGCGGCCATTACAGGAGTGCCCATCTCGTAAATACCCGGATTCACGTCGATAGCTACACCGTCGATAACATTGTTTGGGCCACCATTGATAATGATACCTTTCACGTTTGGCAAGGCTTTTAATTCCTCAACCGTGATGTCATGCGGATAAATCTCACTATAAACGCCTAACGCACGAATAGCACGAGCCAACACCGTATTCTCATGACTACCTAAATCCAAGATAACAATCATATCTTGCTTCATGTGACTTTTAAATTTTATTGATTTTACACTTTGTTATACCTAAGACAAATGTCACTCCCACTCGATGGTTGCAGGCGGCTTCGAGCTGATGTCGTACACGACTCTATTCACGCCTTTCACCTTATTGATAATCTCGTTGGAAACTTTGGCGAGGAACTCGTACGGAAGCTGCGCCCAATCGGCGGTCATAGCGTCCGTGGAAGTGACCGCACGTAAAGCTACCGTATTCTCATAGGTACGCTCATCGCCCATTACACCTACGGATTGAATCGGAAGTAAGATTACCCCAGCTTGCCAAATCTTATCGTAAAGTCCCCACTCACGCATCAATGACATATAGATATCGTCAGCGTCTTGCAGGATACGTACCTTTTCCGGCGTGATATCACCCAAGATACGGATACCCAATCCCGGTCCCGGGAACGGATGGCGCTTGATCAAATGCGGTTGCATACCCAACTCCATACCGACACGGCGAACCTCATCCTTGAAAAGAAGACGAAGCGGCTCGACGAGTTTCAAGTTCATCGTATCCGGAAGTCCGCCCACATTATGATGGCTCTTGATAACCGTACCTGTGATAGAAAGCGACTCGATCACATCCGGATAAATCGTACCTTGCCCCAGCCACTTGATATCTTTCAGCTTATGCGCCTCCTCATCGAAGACATCGATAAATCCTTTGCCGATGATCTTACGTTTCTTCTCCGGTTCCGTAACGCCCGCTAGTTCTTTATAGAACTTATCTTTTGCGTTTACGCCGATCACGTTCAATCCTAAATGCTCATAATCCCTCATTACGTTCTCGAACTCATTCTTGCGCAGCAAACCATGATCCACGAAAATGCAAGTCAAGTTCTTACCGATCGCCTTATTCAGCAATACGGCCGTAACAGATGAATCCACACCGCCGGAAAGAGCCAAGATCACCTTGTCATCTCCCAATTGCTCCTTCAACTCAGCTACGGTAGATTCGATAAAGGAAGCCGGTGTCCAATCCTTGGCGCATCCGCAAATATTCAAGAAGTTATCCAGCAACTTCGTACCGTCTGTCGAATGGAATACTTCCGGATGAAACTGAACGCCCCACGTTTGCTCACCTTCCACATGGTAAGCGGCAGCCCTCACGTCGTCCGTGCTGGCGATCACCTTGAAATTATCCGGCAATACGGTAATCGTATCCCCATGAGACATCCATATCTGTGAACCCACATGGATCCCTTTCAGTAATTCATCCTCACCATCAATGTGCGACAAATTAGCACGTCCATACTCACGTGAATTAGCCGGTTCCACATTACCTCCGGATGTATAAGCTAGAAACTGCGCTCCATAACAAATACCTAAGACGGGATACTTCCCCCGTATCTCGGTCAAATCAGCCTTAAAGGCATTCTCGTCGTATACGGAATAAGGACTTCCGGAAAGGATCACACCTTTCACGTCGGTAGCGTCATGCGGGAATTTGTTATAAGGAACGATCTCACAATACATATTCAACTCTCTGACCCTACGGCCGATAAGCTGGGTTGTTTGCGAGCCGAAATCAAGAATAATAAGTTTCTCGTGCATGCAATTATGATTATTTAATTGAGTGGCGCAAAGGTAGTAATAAATTCGGGAAGCATAAACACACTGGGCAAATATTCTTCCTTATCACGATACTTTTAAAAGATCTTCCCTTGTCCTATTACGCCTTTCCTCCTGAGACATTCATTATCCACCATCCGTTGCATGATCGTCCACCATCTGTTACATGATCATGCAACAGTTGGTGGACGATCATGCAACAGCCATTAGAAGATGAATACCTCAAGAGGAAAACCACAAATCCCCCTAAGGATCCGGCCAAGGGAAGCCATGAAAACAGCGAACCGCCCGACAACCCGGCGAGAGTTACAAACGGACAAAACAAAAAAAGCCTCGAAGCGTTCATTACAAACAACTTCGAGGCTTTCCTCCGAGGTTCCTGGCGGATTCGAACCGCCGTACATGGTTTTGCAGACCACTGACTAAGCCACTCATCCAAGGAACCGAATCAATCAAAAATAAAAGTAATTTTCAATTCTTAATACTGAATTTTCAATTACCAAGAGGTTCCTGGCGGATTCGAACCGCCGTACACGGTTTTGCAGACCGCTGACTAAGCCACTCATCCAAGGAACCATAACTTCAACACAAAACAACTACTTTTGTTTTGCGAGTGCAAAGAAAGAGAATAATATTGGAATTACCAAACTTTTCCTTTCTTTTTTATTTTTCCCTCCGAATATTATAGAAGTAGAGAAAATGAGCTTACCTTTGCCTATCAAATAGATAAATAACGAAAAAATGACTTATACAGAAACTGTAATACCGGGCGTATGGATCATTGAGCCAAAGGTATTGAAAGATGCGCGCGGATACTTTATGGAAGCTTTTAAGCAAGCGGAATTCGAGGAGCATATCGGAAAAATCCAGTTCGTGCAAGACAACGAATCTTGCTCCTCTAAAGGCGTATTACGAGGATTACACTATCAGCTAGCGCCCTATTCTCAATCTAAATTAGTCAGGGTGATCAAAGGACGGGTATTGGATGTAGCCGTAGACGTACGTGAAGGCTCGCCCACATTCGGCAAATATGTAGCTGTAGAGTTATCGGACGAGAATAAACGCCAGTTATTTATTCCACAGGGATTCGCCCACGGATTCCATGTATTAAGTGACGAGGCTATCTTTACCTATAAAGTAGATAATCCATATACTCCGACGCATGAACGGGGAATCCGCTATGACGATCCCACGGTCCATGTAGATTGGAGCATCACAGATCCGGAATCGATCAACCTATCCGAGAAAGACACCAAGGCTCCATTGCTGAAAGACGCTGAGCTTAATTTCAAATACTAAACACTGTACAGATATGAAAACTTACCTAGTTACCGGTGCCGCCGGTTTTATCGGTGCCAATTTCATCAAACATATGCTGGCGAAATATGACGATATCAAGATCGTTGTCCTAGACTTGCTGACTTACGCAGGTAATTTAGGCACCATCGCCGAGGATATCGATGGAGTACGTTGCGAGTTCGTGAAAGGCGATATTTGCGACCGTGCCTTGGCCGACCAGCTATTCGAGAAATACAACTTCGATTATGTCGTGAACTTCGCCGCTGAAAGTCATGTAGACCGAAGCATCGAAAATCCCCAGCTATTCCTGCAAACCAACATCCTTGGTACACAAAACCTATTGGACGCCGCACGAAAAGCATGGGTTACCGGTAAGGCCGAGACTGGTTATCCGGTATGGCGTGAAGGTGTACGTTTCCATCAAGTCTCTACCGATGAGGTCTATGGAAGCCTAGGTGCCGAAGGGTATTTCCACGAGACCACGCCTTTAGATCCCCGAAGCCCGTACAGCGCCTCCAAGACAAGCGCGGACTTATTCGTAAAGGCTTACCACGAGACGTATAAGATGCCGGTATCTATTACCCGTTGTTCCAACAACTACGGACCTTACCATTTCCCGGAAAAATTGATTCCTTTAATTATAAAGAACATATTGGAAGGTAAATCCCTACCTGTATATGGTGACGGCACAAACGTACGCGACTGGTTATATGTAGAGGATCATTGCAAGGCGATCGACGCCGTCATCCACCACGGACGTGTGGGAGAGGTTTACAACGTAGGCGGTCATAACGAGAAGCAGAACATCGAGATCGTAAAACTCACGATCCGGACGATCCATCAACTAATGACCGAACAACCGGAATATCGCCAAGTATTAAAGAAAAAAGAGATCGGTGCCGATGGAGAAATCTCTATCGACTGGATCAACGACAGCTTGATTACATTCGTAAAAGACCGTCTGGGCCATGATCAACGATACGCAATCGACCCGACGAAGATCACCAACGAATTAGGCTGGACACCAGAGACCTGCTTCGAGGTTGGTATCGTAAAAACCATCCGTTGGTATCTTGAGAACCAGAAATGGGTGGAGGATATCACCGGTGGAGATTACATGAAATATTACGAGCAAATGTATGGATCACGTTGATTCCTCAACGTGACCGTGTGTATGTGGATGAATCTCAGAGAGGCTGTTTCCTAATTCGGGAGCGGCCTCTCTTATTTGTTTCCGGATCGTCTCGCGTATCTCCTCACGCACATTCCTGCGGGTACTATCCAGTTCCGCTTGCTTGGTAGGTTTCAAGAAATCTTTATATTTACATTTCACTATCTTGAACTTGAAATCATCCAGATTCCCTTTTATATCGATACCCAGCTTAAACGGCACCGGCGATTTTAAAACCGAGAGATGGTAATCGAACGTCATATCCAAATTATGCGTTCCTCCTACGGCTACTTTATACCGGTCCATCTCCACCAAGAATGGGAATACCTCGATCTTGTTATCATGGATCGCTAAATCTACCGCTATACTATCAATCATATTCCGTTTTTTATTCTTGAACATCAGCGTCTTCGATATCTCGGTAAATGTCTCACCATCCAGCAGCACCATATTCTTTCCGCTCAGGTAGCAAGAGGCATTTACAGACGGCAGCAACACGGACATCGTAGAATCCGCCTTGCAAGTCGCCGTCATCTGGCAATCTACCATGCCTTCGAACGAACGAAGCATAGGGACCAATGTATCAATATCCGGGAATAAACTGATTAACCGTTCCACTAAAATATCATTTAAGGACAACTCAAATCCCATAGTCGCCTCTTGATCTGTTTTGGTCGTATAAACCATCGTCAGATCTACAGAACCGATATTCGAGCTCATACATAAATCGCTCAGATTGATACTTTGATCCCGGATTACAACCTCACCTTTCACATCCTCCAACTTCAGATCCTTAAAATCTATTTTTTAGCATTTGTATGAAGCGTCAGATCCAAGAATTTCGGAACGACAAATAGTTGAGAGATCGAATCCGTAGCGACACTATCCACGGTATTCGCTAATAGATGATCCGTCTCCAGTACGGAGATACTGTCTTCCGAGAAGGCCCCAACTGAATTGGATGCCAATTGATCAGAAAACTGCAAACCTTTACCTATAGCTAGCATCAACTGGTTACAATCGATCAGATCGGATTCCAACTCGAAATTCGCTTTCAGCTTTCCTCCCCGTAGCATGGCCCGCCGGATGTCGCTAAGCTCTCCGCTCAAAGTAAAATCGCTCTTTCCTAAATGCAGGCGGGCACCACTCAACGTCATATTGTTAGTATTGAATTTCACGCTTGTCTCATCAATATACATCGGAATGGGGAATAAGCGGCTAAAGCCCCTCAATTGCTTAAACCTCACTTGTCCCCGAGCCTCCCATTGGCGTAAGACACTGTTTGAGGAAGCGACCGAATCCACTTGCGACCGCTGTCTATTCGCCCTTCGGGTGGTCTGCGTGCGCCTGCGCAAGGTATCACCGGCGGCAATACGGCGTTCACGTTGTTGACGAATCGCTTGCCGATAAGGTAATGCTTCCAAAGAGAACTGGCTTTCCGTCAGAACCATACCCGTCCGTAAAGGGATAAGAATATATTTTAAGGTGTCCACCGAGATCGTAGCTCCCGCCATAGGGATCCGCTTATCTGTAGAAGAAGCCTTGATGCCCCCTTTCAACACGGTCTTACCGGCCACCATCCAGGTAGAATCCGGCAACTTGGTGCGTAAATGATCAAATTCCAACCCTGCGGTCATAGGGATAACAGCCGTTGTATCAATAACCGGCGTCGTATTGGCTACCATCTTCAATCCACCGATATTCGTACTGATCTCATCCTTATACTTTATATTCAAGGTATCCACCGATAGATTAGCGCTCAACAATCCTTTCGCATTCAGATATTTACTTTCATTTTCCGTAGATCCTACAAACAGATTCGCCCCAGCGATATACATATCCACGCCTAACGGCTTACTAAACGCCTTGAAGCGATCAACCGTCAAATTGCCGGATGATTTGACCTTGGCGAAGCGGCTATTCACGATATCATCCACCTTAAACACCGTAGATAAATCAGCCATCATGGTACCCTCCAGCAGCAGTGTGTCGGGATTCAAGAACTCTTTAGCCAAACGGGTAAAATCGACCTGCCCTTTCATCTCCGCCCGAATCGCGGGATTCCTCCAGATATCCCTAACCTCTCCACTCATGGTCAGCGAGGTATTCAACCCGATCAATGTCAGCTCCTCCAAAGAGACATAAGAAGAATCTGGGTAAGCGCCATTCAAATGTAAATCCATGTCCATGCGCAAGGTATCGATCCCCTGTTCAATACCTTTTACATGATAAGAACCATCCTCTATCTTGCAGCATAAGTTCACGGTCGGAACGATACTATCCCCTAATTCTCCACGGATATCCCCTTCCAAAATAATACGTCCCTCAGCAAGTGTTTTATCCCGATCCTTAAAATATTCATCCGGAATAAAATGTAAGAGATCATTCATATCGGAAACCTTCAACCCGAAAGTCATATCGATCCGTGACGGATTATCCTCGGTAGCCGGCACCATAAAGCCATCCGCCGTAAAAGGCAGATTATTCACCAGCAACTCCGCGTCCCTCAACCCAATCCGGCGAAGTCCATCAGCCAACAACAAACGTCCCTTGAAGCGTAACGCTAACTTATTCGCCAAAGAATAAGACGGGCTACGGAATACGATCGAGGAAGAACCGGTCTCCACATCCAACTTATTTCCTCGTTGGGTCAAAAGGCCATCTATATGTAAAAAGAAACCATCGATCGCCGTATATAAATCCTGCTGGCGGTCATCATAGACAAAGTGCCCATTCGTAATATGCACTTGCTGCAAATCTATTTTAGGCAATGGAGATGACGATGATTCGTCTACCGAATCCATCTCACTTTGATAAATCTCCCAATTCGCCTTTCCCTCCTCATTCACATAACCATAAAAACGGATACTATCCATGATAACCCGAGGAATCGTCACCTTCCCGCTAAACAGATAATCCGTAGGGTTAAATACGACGATCGCTTTTTTGAAAGACAACAAAGAATCCGAAGGAATCATCAAATCCTCCTGATAGCCTATAGAATCCTCAGCCAGATGTGAGATCAAACGTCCATTCGTCAACTTCACTCCCAGATAAGGATACGTCTCGAAATAAGTCAACTCCACCCGCTCACATTCCAAGTGCGCCTCTATGAATTCGTTTGTTTTTTCTACGACCAGCGGTGTCAGCTTCTCCGGAGGTAAGACCGCCCATTTCAGTATACCAACCCCGATCAAGGGAAGTATGAAAAAGATCCCGACCAACACAGACACAACAACCAGCAATATCTTTCTTATTCGTACCATACTCATTCCTTCATCTTATCACAAACAACACTAATTAAATTGTATGAGCAAAAATACGAAATACTATCCCAAAGACAACGCTTATCTCATAAAAAAAGGTCCCCCGCAATGAGAGACCTTCTTTTTGTATCTTATTTATTTTTCTACAATTTATTTATCCAGAACCTCGTATTTAGAATGCTGGCTCTTGAACTCAGGAACAATCTCCTTCATCCGCTTCACGATCTGCATATCCCCTCCACGGCACAAGCATGTACCAAGGCATCAATCTGCAGATTGGCGTCAGCATAGTCATACGCACGGACTTGGGCGATCTTGATCTTCGGATGAAAAGTAGGCTTGGAGGTCTCCTCCTCATTGAGTACCTCCTCATACAACTTCTCCCCGTCTCGCAATCCCGTGAACCGGATCTCGATTCCCTTCACCCCGCTCAGACGGATCATACGCTCAGCCAGATCCACGATCCGTACAGGTTTACCCATATCGAACACGAAGATCTCTCCCCCATTACCCATCGTACCGGCCTCTAGGACCAGCTTACAAGCCTCCGGTATCAGCATGAAGAAACGAATGATATCCTTGTGCGTCACCGTAACCGGACCGCCCCGCTTGATCTGTTCCTTGAATAACGGGATCACGGAACCGTTCGATCCCAGCACATTACCGAAACGAGTCGTCACGAATTGCGTACGCCCCCTCACCTTCCCATCCTTGATAGCCTGATCCAAGCTCTGCACGTAGATCTCGCAAATACGTTTCGAGCAGCCCATCACGTTCGTGGGATTCACCGCCTTGTCAGTCGATACCATAACGAACTTCCTCGTGCCGTATTTCACCGCCAAGTCTGCGATCACCCGGGTACCGTCCACGTTGTTGCGGACACTCTCCTCCGGATTATCCTCCATCATAGGCACATGCTTGTAGGCCGCGGCATGAAACACGTAATCCGGACGATGCTCCTCGAACAATTCCTCCATGCGTTCACGTACACAAATATCGCTCACAACCGTATAGGATTCTATATCCGGCCACCCACGAGCCATCATCAAGCGGACATCGTGCAAGGGGGTCTCCGCCTGATCTATCAAGACCATACGTTCCGGGGCGAACTGGGCTACCTGCCGCACGATCTCGCTGCCGATACTCCCGGCGGCTCCTGTTATCAGAATCCGCTTACCGGTAAGCTGCTCCCTCACCGCCTCCAAGTCTATCTCGATCTTATCACGGGGCAGTAAATCCTCTATATTCACCTCCCTCAGCTGGGTATGGCTCAAGTCGCTCCTCCCGTCCCACTCTTGGGCGGCAGGAGTCATATAGATCTTTATATTCGCCTTGATCAGCCTGTCCACCATCTCCTGATTATTCCGGATCGCCTCAACTTTCAATGGAGACACCAGCAAGACATCGGCTTGCAGCCTTCTCATCACACCAATCAAATCCTCGTTATTCGGATAAACCTTGACTCCCATTAAATACCGATTCCCAATCTCAGCCATGTCCGAGATAAATCCAGCCAGCACAAACCGGGCCGGATCCTGATTCTGGATACTCTTCGCCAAACTCACCCCACCTTGCTTCACGCCATAGATAAAGGCTCGTTCCGCCTTAGCCACACGAAAAGTACTTACATAAAAATATTTCACGAACACACGCATCATCCACATCAAGCTCATAGCCAACAACGCAGAGAGGATCAGATCCCGTTTACGGATATACACCAAATAAGGAGAAAACTCCGTCAACGCCTGAAACACGACCACGCAAATCAAGCCAAACAAGACGGCGAATCCCACCTTTTGCAAGTCCACGAAAGAGGAATAACGTATAATCCCCGAATAGGTATGGAACAGGCGAAAGCCTACCAGATAAGGAATCAGGCATACCAACAGCGTGACCAATAGATGCCCTAAGATATCCAAGGTCGACAACACACCATTATTCAAGGTATACACCAATAAGCCGGAAAATAAGATCAAGCAGCAATCCAGCAAGATAATACCCCAATAGGGTAAGGATTTCTTGAAAAGTACCAGGTAGATAGTCGAGAAAAAGGATCCCTCATATCAATTCTTGTTTATGTAGTTACACGAATAATCTATAGAATAAAAGCTCTTTTGGGCTATTTCGATACAATAGCTCTAAATGTTTGAAATATCAATCTTATATCGAAAGTAAAGGAATGTCTGGCAACATATTCCAGATTAATACGCAATTTATCTGGCATTATTACTTCCACATAATACTTATCAGGATCATTAACCCGCTCAAGAAGTTCATTCTCATTTCGATACCGAATAGAAGCCAAATCAGTAATGCCCGGCCTAACATCCAACACATGCATTTGTTCTTCCGTATACATATCAACATACTTACGAACTTCCGGACGAGGACCAACCAAACTCATATCCCCTTTAAACACATTAATCAATTGAGGAAATTCATCCAATTTGTATTTACGGATATAATAGCCGGACCGAGTAATCCGAGGATCATGTCCACCTACAGTAATAAGTCCTTTCTTATCTGAACCCACACGCATGCTACGGAATTTAAATAGCTGAAAATCCATATTATTACGCCCCACACGAACTTGCTTATAAAAAAGACTGGACCGATAGAATCACACTTAATCCAAATTGTCAAAATGATAAATAGAGGACTAAGCAAGATAAGCCCTATCCCGCTCGCAACAATATCAAATATACGTTTCAAATCGTTTGGATTATTTTATTGGGAAATAATGTCAACAAAATTGGAAATCACATACTCCACATCCTCATCCGTAAGACTGGTGTGTAAGGGTAAAGTAATCTCATTATGGTATTGGTTATAAGCATTCGGATAATCTGCGATATCAAAACCTAACGCCTTATAAGCAGTCATCATGGGTAACGGTTTATAATGTACATTACAAGCGATTCCCCGTTCTGCCATTTTGATGATAATCTCATTCCTTTGTTCGATGCTCTTATCCAATAACCGCACCAAGTACAAATGTCCGCTGGAAACATGGTCTCCATCCAAATGGTTCAGTGTTTGCGTACGATAAGTAGCTAACGCCTCATTATAACGGCGGATGATCTCCTGTCGTCTGGAAAGCATTCCCGCATAACGCTCGAATTGAGCCATACCGATAGCGGCCATGATATCCGTCATATTACATTTATAATAAGGAGCCACGATATCATATTCCCAAGCACCCAGCCGAGTCTTCGCTAAAGCGTCCTTATTTTGACCATGCAATGACAATAGCTGAAATTGCTTATACAAAGTCTCATCATCCACACCTAAAACCGTACGCCAAGTCAAAGCCCCCCCTTCCGCCGTTGTTAAATTCTTCACTGCGTGAAAGGAAAAAGAGGTAAAATCTGCTACCTCACCACACATCTTTCCATGCCATTGAGCACCAAAAGCATGTGCCGAATCCGCTAATACAATGACCCTACCAAACGCTTTCTGGATCTCATTCGCTGATTTGAATAAATGTCGTTTACTCTCTACTGCCTCATAAATTCGGTCATAATCGCACATAACCCCGCCAAGATCCACAGGGATCACTACTTTTGTATTAGGGGTTATAGCCTTCTGCCAATTTATCATAATCCATCTCAAAAGAATCCGGAGCTGTATCCACCATCACCACCTTCGCCCCGACATGGCAAGTCACGCTAGCAGTGGCCGTATAGGTATAAGCACTAGTGATCACCTCATCGCCCGCCCCAACTCCTAATACCCGCAATATTGATTCCATGCAAGCCGTAGCCGAATTCAAGCATACAGCTCTATTCGTATGGCAATAAGTGGCTATCTTACGCTCAAACTCTTTAGTACGAGGTCCTGTCGTGATCCAACCGGAATTCAAGGCATCGCACACTCCATTAATTTCAGCCTCCGACATATCTGGAGGCGAGAAAAGTATCTTTTTCATAAAATGAATGATTAATAAATACAATCTCAATAAGACCCAATCATTGTCGTTGCGCATTAATGCGCCTCACATACGACTTAGCAGTAAATAAAGAAACAAGCATTCCACAGCCATTCGATAGATGCAACGTAGCAAACCCCAACAATAAATATAATATATTAAGATGTTTCCGTATTGCTATACAGAAACTTACCCCACCTATCATTAGCAAATAGGCCAATAAAGACAAACCTCCAATACCCATAAAAGGCCCCCAAAGTAAAGAAGCAAACAGAGGAACTATCAATGACAACACAAAAATCATAGGAATATAATGCCGTAACGCTAAAGAGTTGCTATTCCTGTAAACAGAACCGTACGAATACCCCATAAGCCATTCTTATAATTTTGAATCCACAATTTTTTGAATGATTCGCGAGCATAATACGTACAATTACTATCAGGAACGATAAATATACGTCCACTACCTTTTCTTATACGATAATTTAGCTCAAAGTCTTGATTACGTATCAACCGCTCATCATATAGCCCATATTTGTCAAAGACATCTCTACGCCAACAGCCAAAAGGCACCGTATCCACCTCCATAACCTTGTCTACACCAGTACGAAATATAGAGTTTCCAACTCCAAACTTATTACTTAAGACCTCACGTATAGCAAATGTCTTTGGAGTTTTATTCAACACGTCTGTTTTACACACAACGCCAACATTTTCTGCTCCCAGTTCGATCAACCTATGAGAAAGCACGGAGAAATAGTTTTTTTCATAGTTTGCGTGAGCATCCAGCCGAATAATAATATCTCCCCTCGATGCTTTTATACCAATATTCATAGCACAAGGCACAATCTTTTTAGGATTATCCAATAGATGAATGAATGGATATTTTTCTGAATACTCTTTTACAATGTCACGAGTCTTATCCTTGCTCATCCCATCCACAAACAATATCTCTAAATCATTCTTCGGATAATCCTGCATAAGAATCGACTCTATACACTGATTGATATATTCCTCCTCGTTGTATATCGGACAAATTACTGATAACATTACTATTTATTTAGAAAGTAACCTTCCACGTATCTTCACATAAGCCGAGCCCAACATTTGCTTAGCGATTCCCAAACATTGAAACCTCAAGTTTATAAGAAAACGATGTTTCTTACTTGAGAGAATGCTTAAAACATAATCCACCGACATATCAGAGGTTATAGCATATCTACCAATAATAACAGAAGATTCATAGTGATGAATTTTCACTGTAGGCTTAGAGGTATAAATTGATGAAAAGCCAGTCTTTACCATGGCAGAAAGAACCTTGTTTGAACAAAAACCGTTTGGAATAGAAGCAGTCACAACCTTTTTCCCGATAATTTCTCTCAAAATATCACCAGAAATTTTCCATTCATAGATCAAATCCTCCTCTTTCATCGTATTCATCATTTCTGGATGAGTATGCGAGTGTGATCCTACCATATGCCCACGAGTGACTAGTTCTTTTATTTGATCAACAGTTAAGAAACCTTCCGTCCCAATGTACCTAGTTGAAATGAAAAAGAGACCTCTATAACCATATCTCTCTAGAATAGGCGCTATAATAGTAATAAACGAAACCCCTCCATCATCGAAAGTAAAGGTCACAGCCTCTTTTTCTAAATTGTTTTTTTCTAGATATTTAGAGATAGCATTTACTTGCTTCTCAAAATCCACTGACGAGATTTTATATATCATTGCTCCTGCCCCTTGAAATCCAGACTCTTGGGGGATGGATGCATATATACAATGATACATTAATGATATTGAATCCATATTATAAAAATTAGTCAGCCATTAATATCACCCCTCCCCAAGAATAGCCGACTCCAAAACCTGCCAAAAGAATATTTCCATGTAGCTTATTTTCCTGCTTTGCGTGATAAAGAGCAATAGGTATTGTCGAAGAAACCGTGTTAGCCACGTTTTCAAGGTAATAATAGAATTTTGGTTCTTCAATCTTGATTTTTTTCCGCATGAAGTTCATAATATATTTGTTCGCTTGGTGAAACACAAACAAATTGATATCATTAAACTGCAATTCATTTTTCGAGATCGTATCTTTTACCAAGGCTGGAACCGCCTCCAATGTAAAGTTGAATATTTCAGAACCATTCATAAACAAATAATCTGATGATTTAGGATTGCCACTTTCATCAAATGCCAGATCATTTAATCGATTCGGACAGCGGCTACCCAAAGTCTTTACAATCAAGTTCTCTGCGCCCGTTCCATCAGTACCTAATGAAAAGTTTCCTATTTCAGCAAACCCCTCAGTTGAAACGATAGTAGCAGACGCACCATCGCCGAATATCGTACGATTTCCCTTGTCTTGTGGATGAAGATACTTGGTATATGTTTCAGCTGTCAACAACAACACATTTCTCGCTATACCTCCACACACCAAACCCTTAGCTATAGATAATCCATACACATAGCCGGAACAACCGAGGTTGAAATCCAAAGCCCCAATATCTTTCCGCAAACCTAATTTAGTTTGAATTAGACAAGCCGAAGTGGGTAATTTATAATCAGGGCTCTGTGTACAAAACAATACATAATCAATCTCATTCCGATAGATTGATTCACTCTCTGCAAAGAGACTCTCAGCTGCTTTCACAGCCATATCCGTAGCTGTTTCATTTTCACCTGAGATATGGCGTTGATAGATACCAATCTTTCCCGACACCTTTTCTACCGACCATTCAGGAAACTCTTTCACTAATTCCTCATTAGTCAATATCGTCTCTGGCAAATACTCAGCAATCGTCTTTATAAAAACTTTCATAACTATTTTAAAGTGAGTTCGTCCCCCCCGTTATATCAATGGATGAGCCTGTCATCCATGAGGAAGCATCAGATAATAAATAAATCGAAAGATAAGCTATATCTTCTGGCTTTCCATAACGCTTCAATGGATAAGATAATTGAGCTACATTATGATCAACTCCTGTCATTTCCGCATCTTTTTCGACTAATTCAGTCCATACCATCGCCGGACAAATACAATTAACTCGTATTTTTTGCGATGCCAATTCCAATCCCAAGACTTTTGAATAACCAATGATCGCACCTTTAGAGGCAGAATACAAAGCGTTACCAATAGTAGGAGCAAATGGCGCACGTGAAGCAATAAAAACAATTGAGGCTTCCTTATTAATCTTCTTTTGTTTTTGCAAATACTTTTGAAGCAAAACAGGCCCTTCGAAATTAGCGGACATAACCCGGTTAATATCCGATTCCTTCACCATCTTACATAACGTACGATCACCTACTCCAGCATTATGAACAACACCATCGAGTTTAGGTAAACCCGCTACCAAAGCAATGATACTATCCTCATCACAAAGGTCAGCGACAATCATCTTATGACCTTGACCTTGCATCATCGACAATGTTTCATTAATTCGTTGTTCATTCCGTGCGGTAATATACATAACAGCCCCCATTTTAGAGCACTCAATCGAGACAGAGCGACCAATTCCAGAGGAAGCTCCAGTCACTAATATTGTCTTTCCTGCAAGAGTAAATGGATTATATCCCATTACGCTTTAGCTTTTACCAACTCAAACAGATCATTAACAGTAGTAGAATTACGAATATCATCACCTGTCAAAACCACCTCATATTCCTCATCTGCCATTGCTATTACCGACAAGGCTGTAAGCGAAGACCACTCATCCAAATCCTTGAATATTGTTATCGCTGTAATCTCGTTCGATTCTGTCTCTTCAAACTGAGCCGCAAAATTCTCAATGAACTCTTTTAATTCCATATCTTATTCAATTTATTAGGTTAATATCACGTCTGCATATCCGTAGCGAACCCGCCATAAATTAATGTCAGAAGCATCCTTATATGCTTTCTTTTTATCTTTAAGCCCTATATGAGCAAATCCATGTGGAATAAACCCACACATCTTCATTTTCTTTACTGTATCATTATCAGCTGTAGCAGCTTCTATTATATCCACATCAGCAGAAAAAGTGGTCAATGCCATCTTATAGATTTCAGATTCTCCTAGTTTCTTTTCATCTTTTGAGCCCCATTCCACAATAGATCCGATATGTACGTTCTTCAAGGCCCCTCCTGCTTTCTCTCGAAATCGCTCTTTTGTCATAAAAAAGCCAATGGGCTCATTACCTTTTTTTATTATGTAAAATGATTGTATATCACGAGGTAAACCTCTAAAATTACAATCAAGATTCCATTGGAGCCACTTATGATCATGAGCTTCCATGTATTTATGCCCATCATTCAACACTATATCATCAACCCATTCAGGAATCTTTGTAACTTTCTCCACTTGATACAGCTTTAACAATCGCTTAGATTCTCCGGACAGTATTTTATAAATCAGACTCAAAGGGATATTTATTAATATACTGAATAAATAAAGCATATTTCCCCGTAACCCTTTACTCTCTAATAGACAACGTACATTACGAAGTTGCATAATCCGAGGGAATGCTAACACATAATATCCGAGTTTCTTATATAAAGGTAAAGCCATTTCAGATATACCTGAAACCAAATAAAGTGGATATTCATCATTCTTCGCAGCAAACATCATGACATCCACCCCTATCCCTAAATGGCGGTAATTCTCTGCCGTCTCTAAAGATGAACCTGTTCCACAGGAAATAATTTGTCCGTTCGCATAGATTTGTGTACCAAACATCTGTGTTCTTGAAGCCACTACATTATCCACATTGACAAAATAGAAAGAGCTTTTATCATCTGTATTGAAAGGACAATTCAGACCTGCCGCTATTCGATGCCTAGTTAAAACATAGGCAGCTATCCCATATCTATCATCACAAATTTGATAATTATGGCTTCTCAATTGAGAGAAAGTTATGATCTGACTCTTTATTTCTGACATAATCTACAATCTTCCGGCAATAACCACTTTCATATTATAAAGCACTCTGTTTTCATTTCCCTAGGACGTGATATCCAATGAAAGAAACTCGTCATGAGCCACGGATAAGATCACAGCGTCATAAATCCCTGTTGGTAAATCGTTAACTACATCCAAATTATACTCATGTTTAAAGGTTTCCACATTAGCACACGAATCGAATACAGTGATATTACACGTATACCCACGCTAGGTCATATAAATGTCCTCCACCTTTATATTACGAATATTTGGGCAGCTTCTCTTGAAAGTAATGCCAAAGATCAAAATCTTCGCATCCTTCACCATTACCTCCTTCAAGTTCATATGATTGATGATTTGATACGCCACAATTCTCCCATGCCATCGTTCAAACATCGGGCAGATGACATCACAAAAGGCAACACACCATATACTTGAGCCTTCTGGATCAAATAATAAGGATCGACACTGATACAGTAACCACCTATCAAACCGGGTTTTAGTTTTATAAAATTCCACTTAGACACAGCCGCCTCAATCACTTCATTGGTGTCAATCCCCATGGCGTTAAAGAATTTCGCCAATTCATTCATGAAAGCGATATCCACGCCTCGTTGTGAGTTCTCTATGATCTTTGAAGCTTCAGCCACCTTGATAAAAGAAGCCTTATGTGTATCATTCACCAACTCTATGTTATAGATACCATCGACTATATCCGCAATCTCCAGAGTAGAACCTAAGGTAACCTTCTTAATATTCTTTACCATATATAATTTATCGCCCGGATTAATATGCTCGAGTAGAATACCCAGCAAAAAAGTCTTCGTTAAATTTCAAACCACTCACCTTTTCCACGACTAGCAAGTACTCCTCCTCAGTCACACCCGGATACACCGTAGACTCATAGACAACGATACTCCCTTTCGAGATCACCTTACCAACAATTTCGCTAGCCCCCCCAAAGAGGTTTCAAGTCAAGACGATTATTCTCATATATCGGAGTAGGTACAGCAACTATGTTAAAGTTACAATCCAGGATCTCTTCCAAATTCGTCGTACAATAGAATCCATAATTACGGAAAGCATCTTGCAGCAACTCATCGCTAAACTCCAATGTTGCATCATGCCCTGCCGCATCCACACGACATTGGTTCATATCAATCCCTATGATCTCAAACTTAGTCGAAAAAAGGCGTGCTAATGGCAAGCCTACGTAATCGAGAACTATTAAATCTTTCTTTTAATTTTTTACTATGTAGTTATGATTAATCAATCAAAACCAGAAAGTACTTTTTACATATTCAAAAATCGCATCACATCCACGCCTGTCAAATTATAGTGTTCCATTACGGCACGGATCTGCGGATCATTCTGCGACTCTTTACAGTTGGTGTTCGACAAGCAAGAATCCTTATGAAAATACTGATAGAATGCGTCAACACCTATGCCTATAGCTTGCAAGGAAGGTAAGACCACACGATCCGTACCCTGTAACACTTCCATAAAGAAAAAAACCATACATCATCTGCCTGAGGAGCCAATCGCATAAACAAATCCTCCCGACAAACATCTCCATGGAGCAAAGAACGTTTATACAAACAGCCACCAACCCCAGTGGGAAAAATCTCTCGAGTATTCACTCCAGAGACATTCATTTCCCATGCATTATAAGGGCGTAATGTGCCATTCTCTGTAAATGTCAATCTATGCGCTATATGTGCATAAATACAAGTGGGATTATTTAGAAACGCCTCCATCAAACGTTTCACTGAGTCTTTTCGATAAAACACATCATCATCAAAAGTGATAATAATATCATTCGGATATGCCTCTAAGGCTGGTACCAATTTGGTATAAGATCTAATGTCTTTACAATACTTGACTGTAAGGCCATGTGCCTTCAAGCGTTTTAACAAGGCAGGTAGGTTATTATCATTCCAATGCTCATCATCTAGCCAAAGGACAATTCGGTCTGGTTTATAGGTTTGGCGAAGTAAGGAGATGATAGTATAAGGGAGTACCGCTGCCACACGCCGACCATAGCTAGTCAACGAAACCGTGACCTTCTCCTTTCGTTCTTCTTCCCTATTAAGTCCATAAGGAATAGTCCCTAGACCTACTTTATAATACAGTTTCAGTAATTCGCCACAAATGGCGTAGAATAAGATTTTTAGTTTATGCATAATGAAAAAATTATACCTATTTATCGAAGAGGAGATGATTCGCCTTGTCGCATAACATTTTCAATCACCTTATACTCATACTATTATATCCAAAGCTCTGAATGTACGCATCTTATCATATAATAATATCATCGTATTTTCTATTCCAATACTAATTCAGCCATCAACTGTGCCCAATCAAATGTAAGTTCTTTCTTTCTTTTTAGCTGACGATCTCTCAATAGCTTAAGAGCATGGTTATCCTCTACAAATCGAAGAATACTTTCTTTTAGGGATACCTTGTTCAAGTCAAATAAAGAATCCTTATCAATAAGAATCTCAGGAATCCCACCAGCTTTACTACCTATTACGGCTATTTCATTATATAAGGCTTCCAATACTGTGTTTGGACAGGAGTCAGACCAAGAAGGAACCACCAGCAAGTCCGATGTTTTCAATACCTTGATAGGATTCTTCAAACGTCCCGTAAAAAAGATGTTTTCATGAGTATACATCTGTTTGTATTCCTCCAGTTTAAATCCACCACCTATTAACACAAACTCTATATCCATCCTCTGGATAAGTAGTTCACTAGCTGTCTCTAAAAAAGGTCTTGTCCTTTTATTGAATCATCAAATCCACCAATAAAGCAGATTCGGAAACGAGAGGACTTTATTGGAACAGTAGTTGGGAGTTCAGATTCTTGTTCTGAATTACTAATAATCCATGAAGGATTTACATTGTTAATCAAAATTTTGATCTTCTTATCAATTAGGCTTGCTAATAATGGGTGGCGACCCATCAATACATTTTTATCATAGATACACTGACACACTACAGACTTGGCTTTCCATAAACAGAAAGCCTCACTGACCCATTGGTAAAATAATTTGAAAGAAGATTTATACCAACGATCTTGCAAATTCACCAGTTCACAACCAATCATATCTTTTCGAATCATCAGAACAATATTTTTCAGTCCATAAAGTACAACACCAATGGCCGTTGGAACGTCAAAGACCACAAGACAGTCATAATCACTTTTTCGGAGTTGTTTTATCACCTTCCTATTCGTCAGTAAAAGTGCAGCCTCTGGCGGAATCCTCCGATAAAACGGATCAGCTTTTCTCATCTTCACAAAATGCTTTATTCCTAATTGCGTAGCTACCTCATCGTCATCTTGACTATAAAGTATAGTTTGGGTAAACTCACGAGCAAAAAACTTTGTCAGTTCCATAAAACGCTTAATACCACCGGTCTGCCTTTCTTGAAAAAGTTTACCGGAAGTATACATAACTATTCTTTTCATCTTTTGTTATAGTTTGACTGTTCGTCAATATCAAAACTTAGTACCTTATTTTCTTAGATAAATTATTTTTTACGCATGGGGTATTTATCAATATTTAATATAAAATCATCTTCTAAAAAAAAATTGTTTTTAACTTTAAAGACCCCCAAGTTATAATCCATGCATAAAAAGAAAGTCCTAATGGAACAAAATATGTTGCCCGACCTATATAAATAGCAAAAGACAATACAGACAAACAAAATAGAGATAAAAAAGTATTTGATAAATGACCTATTTCATACAACGACACATCTACTTTTCTCAACACTGCTCCAAATATTATTGAAAAAACATTGAACCAAAAAAATCCAAGATTTATATAAATGTCTCCTAAACATGTTGAGCCCATACCATGATCTGAATTTAACAATTGAGTCGATAGAATAGAAGAATTTATAACACTATCATCTATACCCAATAACGGATATAAAAAATATCTTAGGCCTGAATAATTCCCAATAATTGATTTATCAATCCTAGACCATAAAATACACCTATACTATCGGCATAATAATAGAGTACATGGTAGGCTCGAACCACATTCGATAATTCTGAGGTATTAGCAAACAGCAAATTCTCACCGTCTAAATTGCTCTTACGATATTGTTGTGCTTCTACAATTTTAGTAAGCGAGAGGTCGCCTGACATTTCCCGAACAGTTCCTAAAAGAGAAATTGTAGTTGCCGCAAAGATTAAACCCACAATACAAGTTAACAAATTTAACTTTTTCTTATTGATAATATAATATGGTACCACATAAATAATACCTATATACAAAATCGGACCTCTATCACCACTCATTAACACTAGAATGAAATAGAACAGCATAGAAATATAATATATAGCAGAATAAGAGAACACATATTTTTTTAAAGAAGCACCATTACCCATAGTGAACGCCTTATCTACGCAATACCCTAATTGGCAAGCATGTATTACTTTTTGTGTTATTTCTGATATCAGAGGGAGACCTTCACCATTCAATATTTCCCCATATCCACCTCTAAAATAATAGTCATCTGTATAAATGTAAAACAAAATAACAGATAGCATTAATAAAAAATCCAAGATTTTACTTAGTCCAAAATACTTCATCATCAAATTTTTGTGATATACACTCTTCGACTTACAATTAAACAAATTATAACCCAAAAGAAGCATCAAAAGTGAACTTAAAGAACATATTGATGCCTCATTTATAATAGAAGAATTTACAAATTCAACTCCTTTAATATGTTCATGTACACCTATCACATAAGCCAAATATTCAAAAAATGGACAAGAACAAATCCAACAAAAAAGATCAATGATGGTTTCAGATAATTCCCTTTCAATATATCATACTTTTCTTTTCGAAAACCAAACACACAAAAGGCGCATAAGACCATTAATAAAGTAACCGATAAGTTCTCATTGGATAAATCCGTATTTTTAGCATTATAGTATCTGAATAAAGAAATGATAAAAATAAACGACAATATTATATTGACAATCTTATTCCGCAACATTTAATAGTTCTTTATTATATTCAAAAAACCCGTCCGAATCACCTCTTACCCATTCTATAAAATCGCAAATACTCCTCACATCCTCTAAATGAATAAAACACGATCATAGCTAAAAATGACGCTATATAAGTACTCATTTGTATCCAAACATTATCAGATACAATATATTGAAGCAATGCAGGTATAATCGCACAAGGGAAAAACACTAAAATGTCAAACAATTGCTTCCTAAGTTCCATAGCACACTTTTTCTTCAAATAAAACATACTAAATAGGGCTGAAAACGATTGGCCTAGCACGACCGCCAACAAAACAACAAGAATGCTCTTAAACAAAAAAGCGATAAACAAACAGAACAGTAATAACACTGCCGAATAGACCTCTATCCTAAATATCACTGCAGTAAATCCAAATGACTTCAATACATTCCTATTTAATGCTTTGACAAGTAAAGGAAACGATGCTAGCATTAAAATCTGGAAATAAGAGACACTCCCCAACCACTTCTCCCCCAAAACTATAGAAACGATAGGTTTTGCAAAACAAATTGCAACAGAAAACAAAGGAAATAATACAGCGTACAGCAGTCTACGCAATTTACAAATTTGCTCTTTTAACAGCCTCCAATCATCGTTCATTTTTGAGAAGATAGGAAAGAAGGTCTTATCTACCACATTAGAGACCATAGACAAAGGATAATTCTGTAACCGTACGGCTTGTACATATAACCCCGCTATATTCATACTAAATATCTTCGCTATGATATTATTTCCAATATTATTAGTAATCGCCATCAATACAGAAGAACCAAACAAATTTATACCAAAAGCAAATTGTTCCTTGAACACTCGCATATCGAAACGAAAATGAGGAATTCGTCGATTAACTACCAAATACAAGATGGTTGTCAACGCCACTAACACCAATTGTTGAAATATCAATGCCCAAATACCCAGCCCCCTATAAGCTAATAATAATGCGACACAAAGAGCTGCAACGCCTGCCACAATACTGATAAGAGCCAATTTATGAAATTGCAAATCTTTCAATAAACGAGTGAACTGTGTAATAGAAAAAGCATGCAATAGCAAAACTAACCCCAAGATGCGTATAACAGAAATCAACATCTCCTTTTCATAAAAAATCCGCAATGAAAGGAGCAGAAAAAACAAGAATAAATACATAATGCCACTCACACACATATTATACACAAAAAGGGTATCATAATAGATCGGTGTGACATTTTGTTTTTTTATTATATACCCAGCAATCCCAGAATCAGCCAACATTTCTGAAACGCTTATGAATATCATTAATATTCCATAGATACCATAATCTTCTGGAGTTAGTAAGCGAGCTAATATAATTGTTGATACAAAAGTAATCCCTAATTGCCCAAACTGTTGTAAGCTATTCCATAAAATTCCAAATTTGACACTTCCCGTTTTGTTCATATTGAATTACCTTCAAAAGGTACTACTTTCTATAGTTTTCCATCACAATGATTATCAAGTACCCACTTCACATCATAAACCACGTTATTATCCTTTGTTAGAGCTGACACATCGAGTACCTTGAACTCATTATGTGCTACAGCCAAGACAACCGCATCGAATTTACCCATAGGTAACTCATTTTTAACATCAATACAATATTCACGCTTTGCGATCGTTGGATTAGCCCATGGATCATATACAGTAATATGTACATTAAAGTCTTTTTAGAGCCTTATAGATATCGATTACTTTCGTGTTACGCACATCCGGACAATTCTCCTTGAAAGTGAAACCTAAAATCAAGACATTCGAATTCAACACCTGAATCCCCTTCTTCAACATTAGTTTCACGACTTGGTTAGCCACGTAATCACCCATGCCATCATTCATCCGACGGCCAGCCAAGATAATCTCCGGGTTGTAACCATAGCGTTGGGCACATTGGGCGAGGTAGTAGGGATCTACGCCGATACAATGGCCCCCCACCAAACCCGGACGAAAAGGAAGGAAATTCCATTTCGTACCGGCTGCTTCCAACACCGCCTGCGTATCAATTCCCATTCGGGTAAATATCTTGGAAAGCTCATTTACGAAAGCAATGTTGATGTCTCTCTGTGAATTCTCGATTACCTTCGCAGCCTCAGCCACTTTCATGGAAGGAGCCAAATGGGTACCAGCTGTAATAACAGAAGCATACACCTCATTCACTTTCATACCAATCTCCATTGTTGAACCCGAAGTGACCTTCTTTATATGCTCCACAGTGTGTTGCTTGTCACCCGGATTAATACGTTCCGGCGAATAACCTGCAAAAAAGTCCTTATTGAATCTCAATCCGCTCACCTTTTCCACAACAGGAATACACTCGTCTTCAGTAACACCTGGATAAACCGTGGATTCATACACTACAATATCTCCCTTTGAAATGACCTTACCTACAGTAGTACTAGCTCCATAAAGCGGAGTCAAGTCTGGTTTATTATCTTGATCGACAGGTGTAGGAACCGCCACCACATAAAAATTACAATCCCGAATATCTTCAATACTCGCCGTACATTTAAAACCGCTAGCAATAGCAGATTGGAGCAACTCATCAGATACTTCCAATGTCGCATCATGGCCTGCCATCAAAGCCTCTACCCGTTTTGCACTCATGTCGAATCCCACGGTCTTATATTTAGTGGAGAACAAACGAGCCAACGGCAGACCTACATACCCCAGACCGATCACACAAATTTTTACTTCCGTATTCATTTTATCTTCTGATTAAATATGTTTCCAATACCATTTCACAGCCTCACGTAGACCATCTCGCATACTAAACTTCGGATCGTAACCTAAAAGCTTCTTTGCTTTGTCAATACAAGCCAAAGAATGAGGAATATCACCTAAACGATTAGGCCCATGCAATACCTCTACATCCGCTATCGCTGGATCAAACCCACTTAAGAACTCTTTCAAATATGAGATTAATTGATTCAATGTGGTTCGTTCTCCAAAAGCCGTATTATACACTTGGTTCACGGCTTCGGAATTTGTAGTTGTCATCGCCAGCAAATTCATTTGGATCACATTATCTATATAGGTAAAGTCACGACTATATTCCCCATCACCATTAATCACGGGACTCTCATGTGCCATAAACTTCTTCACGAATAAAGGAATAACCGCTGCGTATGCTCCAAACGGATCTTGTCGGCGACCAAACACATTGAAATAGCGCAGACCTATACACTCCATATTATAGGTTTTGGCAAAAACCTCTGCATACAACTCATTCACATATTTCGTAATAGCGTAAGGAGATAAAGGTTTACCTATCACATCCTCCACCTTTGGAAGAGATCTGCTATCACCGTAAGTGGAAGAACTGGCGGCATACATAAAGCGCTTCACTCCCGAATCACGAGCTGCCACTAACATATTCAAGAAACCTGATATATTGGTCTCATTGGACGAAATTGGGTCCTTGATAGAACGGGGAACGGAGCCTAACGCCGCCTCATGAAACACATAATCTACCCCATCTACCGCCTTTTGGCAATCAGATAATTTACGGATATCACCTACGATCAAGTGAAATTGTTTCGGAAATTGTTCGATCAAAGGAAGAATATTCTCTGGTTTTCCGGTGGCAAAATTGTCTAGACAAACCACCTCATACTCTTGTTCAAGCAGAGACTCACAAAGGTTAGAGCCGATAAAACCAGCCCCACCAGTAACTAAAACTTTCATATATGAATATTTACATAAATCCCCAACCTCTTTCACCTTGCAAAAATCAGTAGAATGAAAAAATTGAGTATTTCTATTTTTAACTAAATTCCAACAATAGACAGAGCGTCACCTCTATTTTTCAAGCAGTTACGAATAGATGATACTTAACAAAAATGTTTTTGATTTGATTTTTTGTTTTATGCCGTATCTTTCCTCTCAACATACCGAGGATCATAGTTGCATGGCAAAAAGGGCTGATCAACTTGCTCACCATACAACATACTGATGAGTATATCTTCAAGATATACTCCGAAGTTCGTGCGGTTCAACTTGGAGCTTTCCTGCAAACCGAACATGAACATCTACTCCTTCATCCTTACAATACTGGCAAAGGATCATACGGGGAACATGAATTTGGACACCCTTGCAAGTCATTGTTCCCGCAACCGCTTGAACTGATTCAAGCACTTCTGAAGCGACATCTGACACTTCCACCAATAGACTACGGATTCTAATTGTTTCTTGTTCGCCCGCTTGTGGTAATCGTTGATTATTACCTTCATATTCCATTTCATCATGATTATTGAACGTAACAAAGCTAAAGACTTATATTTTTCTTCCAATAAAAGTATCTTAAGTGCATGGCACAAGTCTTCTAACATACTTTTTTGCTCTACTTTCATAAATAGAGTACTTACAAGATTATACAAACGAAGTACTACTTACCTGACCCAAGGAGATATCTCCTCCGAACATAGAAGATATACTCCTTAGGCTAAGTAAGTATATATGTATATCATATCTTTATTTATGGATTTTCCATACGAGTTCCTACAAATGACTCTCTTTTGCGGAATAAATCAACAGAACAACCTAGAAGTTTCTCTAGTTCAGACTTTAGGCGACATAATGTAAACAAACTCATATGAGAACTCTCGTAATATATATCAATATCACTATCTTCCCTTTGTTCATGATGAGCTACAGATCCAAACAAACCAAGATTACTTATCTGATATTTACGAAACAACGATTCTTTTTTCGTTCCTTAAATAACTTAAGTATTCCTCTGTAGACTTCATAAGCTCATTCTTTTTGTTCTAAAGAATAATTGAATCCTCCATGCCAACTAACTGAAGTTACCCTAGATTTTGGGGTGACAAACGCAACAGCTGATAGGTAGACCGCTCAAACACCACCCAATGCGTTCCCGTAGAATATAGTATCCATATACATTATAGTAATCGAATATATACAGGATCGACCTCCACAGCGGCGACCAACAGACCGGGGATCTCCACTATCAAACGTTTCACTCGGGAACCCCGTATAGAAAGTAAACGACCCTCGTAGCCATCCAATGGGCCACCCTCGATGCGGATCATGCGACCGTACATCGCAGGGGTTAATTCTTCAACCAAGAAATAACGCGGGGAATCATCGGAATGGACAGCACGGATAAAACGGTTCATCTCCGCATGGCCTACCGTCATCGGCTTACGGTAGCCACCACGCAAATAACGATATTGGAGAGTACTGATCTCTTCTACGATTGAATCCATACAGGTACGGGTAGTATGGGCAAAAAGTAAATCGTGCAGAAGAGGAACCTCCTCACGAATCCGCTTACCCTTCCTCTCGACCAACTGCCAACGCATAGGAGTGAAAACCTCTATGCCCTTTTCCTCCAGCAACCTATAGGCCGGGTGTTTAGCATTGGGACGGGTCAAGTCTCGCAATACGAACCAATTGTCTGTCAAAGGATGTTCCACAGAATGATGGATAATTCTTCTAGTCCTGAAAGGATGTATATTCCATTAATATCCAATCAGTTACAAAATATAGTCTTATAAGTTGGAAGGCGTACTTGGAGAGTAGCATTCGTTTCACGCCGCAAATATAGCAAAAAATAACCAAACACAAGCAAACATCAAGCCTTGTTTGTGTTTGGTTATTTTTCACTACATTTGTGTTCGCTAAAAAAGGAGTAATTTAAAATGATCGATCAACCTACCATAGACCGGATATTGGACGCGGCGAACATCGTGGATGTTGTCTCTGAATTCGTGACTCTTCGGAAACGAGGGATCAACTATGTAGGATTATGCCCATTTCATTCGGACAAATCACCGTCTTTTTACGTATCCCCCTCAAAGAATATCTGTAAGTGTTTCGCTTGCGGAGAAGGTGGAACCGCCGTTCACTTCATCATGAAGCATGAGCAACTCAGCTATTTCGACGCTTTACGCTTTCTGGCGAAAAAATACAATATAGAGATACAGGAACGGGAACTTACCGAGAAAGAGAAACAAATCCGTAGCGACCGGGAAAGTATGCTTATCGTCAATAGTTGGGCGGGGCAATACTTCTCTACTTTATTACATGAGCATGTTGAAGGGAAAAGCGTAGGTATGCGCTACTTCGCCGAGCGAGGATTGAGGGAAGATATCATCCGTAAATTCCAGCTCGGGTATAGTTTGGACCAGCGGGATGCTTTATACAAAACCGCTATAAAAGCAGGTTATAAAAAGGAATTCCTCGAAAAAACCGGTTTAGTTATCGCTTATGATAACGGAAACGTGAACGATCGTTTTCGAGGACGTGTTATCTTTCCCGTCCATACGTTAAGCGGAAAGGTCGTGGCATTCGGCGGACGTGTATTGAAAAAGGACGAGAAGACCGCGAAGTACGTAAACTCCCCCGAAAGCGAGATTTATCATAAAAGCAACGAGCTTTACGGCATCTATTTCGCCAAGCAAGCAATCATGAAACAGGATCGCTGTTTCTTGGTGGAAGGATATATGGACGTGATCGGTATGCACCAAGTGGGCGTAGAAAACGTGGTTGCCTCCTCGGGTACGGCGCTCACGCAAGGGCAAATCCGGCTCATACATCGTTTCACGAATAATATCACGGTATTATACGATGGAGATGCCGCCGGAATCAAAGCGGCTCTCCGGGGTATCGATATGTTATTGGAAGAAGGGATGAACGTCAAGGTCGTGCTTCTTCCGGCGGGAGAAGATCCGGACTCGTTTGCCCGCAGTCATAGCGCGAGCGAGTTCGCCGAGTTTATCAGCCAGAACGAGACGGATTTCATCCGTTTCAAGACAAAGTTGCTATTGGCGGAAGCGGGGGGTGATCCGATCAAACGTTCCGCCTTGATCTCGGATATTATCCGTACGGTAGCGATCATACCTGATAATATCGCTCGCTCCGTGTATATCCGGGAATGTAGTACGACCATGGAGATAGACGAGCAAGTCTTACTCAACGAGGTCAATAAGATCCGTCTCAACAAGGAAGAGAACCAAGCGGCTAAATCCGTAAGGAATACACCGTCCGTTCAATCTCCCGTCAATACGATTCCGGAGTATCCGGATTTCCCCGGCTACCAACCGTATACACCGGAAGAGGCGAATACCCTTCCTCCGGAAAATATTCCGCCTCCACCGCCCGAGGACTATATTCCGGAAGAGGAAGCGGGTCCGCCTCCTACTCCTCCCTACGAGGTTCCGACGGCTCCCAACATACAGGTCCAACCGAAACGTTCTCCTTTTGAGGCTTATGAGTTAGCTCTTCTGCGCTATATCGTACGATATGGCGAACGTGTCCTCTATGACTACGTAGATGAGGAGACCAATGAGCATGTCATCATGAGGGTCGCCGATTATATCCGTTTCGATCTGGAACGTGATGACCTTACGTTTTATACGCCAGCCTTCAAACAAATGCTGGACGAAGCTGCTGAACATTGTCAAAACGAGGGCTTTATGGCCAGTCGTTATTTCCTTGCCCATCCGGACCCGAACATCAGCCGGCTTGCCGCCAACCTTATCAGCGATAAGTACCAGCTTAGTAAATATCATACGAAGTTCAGAGAACTGGAGCAAGAAGAAGATAAATTGGATTACTTGGTACCCCGGGAAATCTATTCCATGAAAGATGCCTATATCCTCTATAAGATAAAGGATATCCAAGCGAAAATCAAAGAGGCTCAAAACAAGGGTGACATGGAACAGATCTTTGATTTAATGAAACAGAACGCCCACCTCAACGAGATCAAGAACGTGCTCTGCAAAGAGCTGGGTGAGCGTATCGTATTAAAAATGTAATAAAAACAGCTATGAATTTCCTTGAGACAGAAAACGTGGTAAAACAGTACGCCGGGCATCTGGCGCTGAACAAGGTAAGTATCCAAGTTCCTCAAGGAACAATCTTTGGATTACTGGGGCCTAACGGGGCGGGCAAGACGACCTTGATCCGGATCATCAACCGGATTACGGCACCGGATAGCGGAATCGTTCGCTTCAACGGCCATGAATCCAGCCCGGAAGACATCTACCAGATCGGTTACTTGCCGGAAGAGAGAGGGTTGTATAAAAAAGATGAAAGTCGGGGAGCAGGCGATCTATCTGGCACAATTGAAAGGTCTCTCCTACCCAGAGGCACGCAGTCGTTTGACCCGCTGGTTCGAGAAATTTGACATCATGCCTTGGTGGAATCGCAAACTGGAAGAGCTGTCGAAAGGTATGCAGCAGAAAGTACAGTTCATCATTACCGTGATACACGAACCCGAGCTATTGATCTTTGACGAGCCATTTAGCGGATTCGATCCGGTCAACGCCGATCGTCTTAAACAAGAGATATTGGAGTTGAAGGCGGCCGGACATACCATTATATTCTCAACTCACAACATGTCCTCCGTTGAGGAGATTTGTGACGAGATTGCTTTAATCAATCGCTCTGAGGTCGTCCTGTCCGGCAATGTCAAGGAGGTACGGGAACGGTTTAAGAGTAATACCTATATATTAAATGTACGCAAGGAGACTGGAGGTATTGAGGAGTTAAGGATACGCAAGGAAGAAAATATCAGTAACTCCGATTGGCTTACCCGGCTGGCGTCCCAATATGAGATTCTTTCCTTCACGGAGGAGATCCCTTCTATGAATGACATTTTTATCAACACCGTTTCCGGTACAAACACATCAAAGGTATGAGCAAAATTGGATTAATCATCAAACGGGAATATCTCCGAAGAGTAAGTAAAAAGTCATTTATCCTGCTCACGTTCCTCACACCGTTTCTATTTGCCGCGCTCGTATTCGTCCCTCTTTGGCTTTCATCGATCAAAGGCGACGAGGTACATACCATAGCGATCCTCGACTCCACAGGTAAATACGCCCCGCTATTCGAGGATACGGAGACTTATCGTTTCATCCATAGTGACCAGAGTATGGATACCTACAAACAAATCCCTGATAAGGAAATATTCGCGTTCCTTACGATCACGGAGGATTTACTGGAAAATCCAAAAGCCGCTACTTTATATTCCAAGAAACAAATCCCGGGAGAATTGAGCCGACTCGTCAATATGACACTAAAGAAGCAGATTGAAAGTGACAAACTGGCAACGTTCAATATCCCGAATTTGAAAGAAATCATAAAAGAAAGCAAAATCAATTTCAATATACAGACCATCAAATGGGGGATGACGGAAGCGAAAAGCAATCCTCATCCGTAGTAGCCTCCATAACCGGTGTTATTTTCACCATGCTTATCTTTATGTTCATCATGATCTATGGAGCAATGGTCATGCAAGGGGTTATGGAAGAAAAGACGAACCGGATCATCGAGATTATGATCTCGTCCGTCAAACCTTTCGACTTAATGATGGGTAAAATTATAGGAATCGGTTTTGTCGGGCTTACGCAAGTATTCCTTTGGGCGGTTATGACCTTTATTCTCATCACCGGGGAACTTTCTTTTTTGGGAGGAGGTATGGAAAGCGAGATCTTGCAATCAAGCATGGCACTTAACACAACCCCTAACATGACGGCTATCGCAGCCCAGCAGCATGGAAATGAATGGATAGAGATGCTTCATACGATTAACTTCACCGAGATAGGCATCTTGTTTATCGCTTATTTCATAGGCGGCTACTTATTATATTCTTCTTTATTCGCCGCTATCGGATCAGCTGTAGACGGCCAAGAAGACACGCAACAATTCATGCTACCAGTCACGCTCCTTTTAGTTTTCGCCCTCTATGCGGGAATCTATAGCATGGAAAACCCTGACGGACCATTAGCTTTCTGGTGCTCCATGATCCCCTTCACCTCTCCGATCGTGATGATGGTCCGGGTGCCATTCGAGGTGCCTTTGTGGGAAATACTACTTTCCATTGGATTTTTGTATATATCATCCATCGGTTTCACTTGGTTTTCCGCCAAAATATACCGTGTAGGCATTCTCATGTATGGTAAGAAACCCAGTATAAAGGAGATGTCCAAATGGCTTCGTTACAAATAAAAACATGATATCTACAACAAAAAAGCCTCGCTACTCTTATCGAATAACGAGGCTTTTTTATGTTGTTCTACCTGGATTCGAACCAGGACAAACAGGACCAGAATCTGTTGTGCTACCATTACACCATAGAACAATCTCTACAAAATTGTCAAGTAAACTTTAAACGTTGTTCTACCGGATTCGAACCAGGACAAACAGGACCAGAATCTGTTGTGCTACCATTACACCATAGAACAATATTTAACAAATCGCCAACTCTCTTGTTAGCGAGTGCAAAGGTATATACTTTTTCAAAATTTGCAAATAAACCTTCGAAAAAAATGTCCAGAAAAAACACGTACGTCTTTCGGATAAAACACGTACATGTTTTCTCAAAAAGAAGTACGTGTTTTTTTAAAAGCTTATAACGATCGAGGAGATAGTCTCAAACAAGCTATTACACATATATTAATGAAAGAAAAAGACGTATGTAACGAATTTAGAAGTATATTTGCGACTTGGAAAATTATATCAATAGAAATAAATGGATCAAACAAAAGAATTAGTAAAACGATTGTTGAAGGCCTTCAAGAAAAAAAAGAGGCAAAAATATTGTAACAGTAGATTTAAGCCAGACTTCTGGTGCCATTTGTCAATATATGGTTATTTGTGAGGGAAACACTCCTACCCAAGTTTCTGCTTTATCCGATTCCGTATGGGATTTCGCACGCAAGAATGCAAATGAGAAGCCTTTGTCTATTGACGGTACACAGGGCGCTCAATGGATCGGCATGGATTATGGTACGGTTCTTGTACATATATTCTTGCCGGAACAACGTGCATTTTATAACTTGGAGAACCTTTGGGCAGACTCGAAGGTTATACAAGTACCTAACATTGATTAAGCCGGTCTAAATATTTGATGATAATCTCTTATGGAAAATAAAAACGACATGTTTAATAAAACACCGAAGAGCGGGAAACCTAAGATGTTCCGCTTTAATTTGTATTGATGTACGGGTTGATCTTCATCATGCTTGTTGCCCTATACATGACAAATGATTCTTCGGGAACGAAAGAGCTAGGCTGGACAGAGTTCCAGAAACTAGCGCAGGAAAACGTATTCGATAAAATGACAGTCTACAACAAGAAGAACTTGGTGGAGGCTACAGTGAAAAATGGAAAGACTGAACAGGTCTTTGGGAATATGGACGTTTCTAAAATCGGGGTTTCTCCGAAAGTATACGTAAAGATCCCGTCGGCCGACAAGTTTTCCGATTTCTATGACAAAGCGGTAGCCGATAGTCACATCGATACACAAGTCCGGTTCGAGGAAGGCGATGACGCTATCTGGAATTTCTTGGTTTCATTCGGCCCGATTATCTTATTGATCGGTGTATGGATGTTCTTGATGAGACGTATGTCCGGTGGTACCGGCGCAGGTCCGGGTGGCGTGTTCAGCGTTGGTAAGGCAAAAGCTCAGCTTTTTGATAAAGATAATGACCGTAAGGTGACATTCAAGGATGTCGCCGGATTGGCGGAAGCGAAACAAGAGGTAGAGGAAATCGTCTCTTTCTTAAAGAATCCGGAAAAATATACCGAATTAGGAGGTAAGATACCCAAAGGTGCATTATTGGTAGGCCCTCCGGGAACCGGTAAGACATTATTGGCGAAGGCTGTTGCCGGAGAAGCTAATGTGCCGTTTTTCTCCTTGTCTGGTTCTGATTTCGTGGAGATGTTTGTCGGTGTAGGCGCCTCCCGTGTGCGTGACTTATTCCGCCAAGCGAAGGAAAAATCTCCTTGCATCGTCTTTATTGATGAGATCGATGCGGTAGGTCGTGCCCGTGGGAAGAACGCGAATATGAATAGCAACGATGAGCGTGAGAACACGTTGAACCAGTTGTTGACCGAAATGGATGGTTTCGGCTCTAACAGTGGTGTTATTATCTTAGCCGCTACAAACCGTGCGGACATTTTGGATAAAGCGTTGTTGCGTGCCGGACGTTTTGACCGACAAATCCATGTTGAATTACCGGATTTGAATGAACGTAAAGAGATATTCGGGGTGCATTTGCGTCCGATCAAGATAGATGAAAGCGTAGATGCTGAGTTCCTAGCAAGGCAGACTCCGGGCTTCTCGGGTGCTGATATCGCTAATGTTTGTAATGAGGCCGCTTTGATCGCCGCCCGTAACGGAAAGAAATTCGTACAGAAAGAAGACTTCATGAATGCGGTAGACCGCATTGTCGGTGGTCTTGAAAAACGTTCGAAGATCACGACGGAGGAAGAACGTAAATGTATCGCGAACCATGAGGCCGGTCACGCTACGTTAAGTTGGTTGTTGGAACATGCCAATCCGCTGGTTAAGGTGACAATCGTTCCCCGTGGTAAGGCATTAGGTGCGGCATGGTACTTGCCGGAAGAGAGACAGATCACCACCCGCGAGCAATTGCAGGACGAGATGTGCGCTACTTTAGGAGGACGTGCCGCAGAGGAATTAGTCTTGGGAAAAATATCCACAGGCGCATCCAACGATTTGGAACGTGTCACGAAACAAGCATATGCGATGGTCGTTTACTTCGGTATGAGCGATAAACTTCCAAACTTGAACTATTACGACTCCACCGGACAGGATTGGGGATTCACCAAGCCTTATAGTGAGGAGACCGCGAAATTGATCGATACGGAAGTACAGAAGATCATCAATGAGCAATACGACAGGGCAAAACGGATATTATCCGAGAATAAGGAAGGACATAGTAAACTTGCGCAGGTATTATTGGATCGTGAGGTAATCTACTCGGAAGATGTAGAGCATATCTTCGGGAAACGAGCCTGGATCTCCCGTTCCCAAGAGATTCTGGAGTTGCAGGAAAAGGCTAACGGAAAGAACAAGGAGAATGCGGATAAGGAGGCGAAAGCGGACGCAACAATGGAAAACGTAACCGATACTCCTACCGAAGAAAACAAGACAGGGAAAATAGCTTGACCAAAGTCAAGACATTCATAACAAGTAAGGCTGGGGCGTATCTTTGATCAAAAGTTACTATCCAGCCTTCCTTATTGCTGTATTATCAATTTATTAGTTATATTTGCAGCCAAAATTACAAACAAGCAAAAACACTATTGTTTTGAAAAATCTGATTACACGTGCATTGACTGGCATTATTTTCGTCGCGGTATTGGTCGGTGCGATCTATTTCCACTCCTATTATTTTCTTACGGTATTTGGACTCATTACCGGACTTTCTCTATGGGAGTTCTACGGATTGGTCAAACATTATGAGAATGCCGCCATCAAACGATTTGTCAGTTCCTTGGGGGGAGCCTACCTCTTCGCCGCCACATTCGGTTACGCCAATGGCTTGGTTGGAGGCAATATATTTCTCCCCTATCTTTTATTCTTAATGTATACCATGATCACCGAGCTTTACGATAAAGCCAGTAATCCAATCAATAACTGGGCATTGACCTTATTCGGTCAAATCTATTGCGCAGGCTCTTTCTCTCTGCTAAACTTTATTACATCGGTACCTAATACGCCGGGCGAGATCGTACATATCCCCTATTTTGCCTTGGCTATTTTCGTTTTCGTATGGGTAAATGATACGGGAGCTTATCTAGTGGGATCTATGCTTGGAAAAAGAAGATTGTTCGAACGTATCTCTCCCAAGAAGTCCTGGGAAGGTTTTTACGGAGGGTTGGCATTCGTATTAATAACCTCCCAAATATTCGCTTGGTTCATGCCGGCCACGAACTGGTACACATGGCTTGGATTAGCCGGCACGATCGTAGTATTCGGGACTTGGGGCGACTTGATCGAATCTTTGATGAAACGTACGTTAGGCGTGAAAGATTCCGGGCATGTATTACCCGGACATGGAGGCATGCTGGATCGCTTCGATAGCGTAATGATGGCTATTCCGGCCGCTTATATCTATATCGAGTTATTTATTCGAAATTAAATGTCAGGATCACCATACGGGATGTAGCTTTCGATAAGGCATCCGTATATTTGATATTTGCTTGATCTACCAAGTCCGGACGATCTTTCTCCAATAGGTTAACCAATCCGAAACAGAATTTCAGCTCCGGGCATAACTTAAAGTAGGGTAGATAGATATCACATCCCAAGCCAAACTCAAATCCGAAGACCGTGCTTTTCAATAGAATCGGATTACCTTTCTTACGGCCTATATCCACGGAGCCATAGATACCGCCGATCAAATAAGGACGATAATTATTCAAGCGTAAAGCCGTATATTTAACGTCTAAGGGGAAATTCAGATAACTGGAACGAACGTTCGTGATGAATTCCTCTCCCGTAGCCTGTTCCCGAAACTTAAATTTCTTATCTCCGAAATGGATAGAAGGCGTGAAACGTAAATTGAAATAAGGATTCATATACATATCTCCGATCACCCCGACACTAAAGCCGGGTGAGTAAGAAGGAATCTCCGCGAACCAAGTCTCTCCATTGGTCATGACACCGGTATGGGTCAATAACAAATCCTGCGAGTGAATACCCACATGAAACCCCAGATGAAGCCATTTCAAATCAGCGTACGGCTGATTCCTCACCCTTTCCTTTTGAGCCATGGCTCCCATGGTAGCCAAGCTTACCACATATAATATAAGTAATAATCGTCTCAAATCTCAACCTATTTTGTTTAATAACGAAAACCCGACAAAGATATTGCAAAAAAGAAGATTTTTGAAGAAAATAAGCCAGTAGATATTTTTTAAATAGAAAGAAAGCTATATTTTTGCACCTACTAATAGTTATCAATTTAAACGTTTAAAAAAATGGCTTACGTAATTAGCGATGATTGTATTGCATGCGGAACTTGTATTGATGAGTGTCCGGTAGGAGCAATTTCAGAAGGTGATAAATACAGCATCAACCCTGAAATGTGTACAGATTGTGGAACTTGCGCTGACGCATGTCCTACAGAGGCTATCCACCCGGCTGAATAATTCGCAGCAAAGAATAGGATTTTCCTTTGCGGAAAGCTCCTAACACATAACGGGCTGTTTCTCTCTATGAGTAAAACAGCCCGTTATCTTTTTCTCTTCGTGTTATATTAAAACTCAATATCCAACTTTATATCACCGGAAGCCATATCCTCCTCTGGGGAATCGCCATGAATCGTTTCCTCCTCTTCAGGTTCCACCACGTCTTCCGCAGATTTCTTCAGATTTGAGTTCTTGATATAACTGATTACATCTTGCATTCCCTCCATGAACTTCTCAAAGTCCTCCTTATAAAGGAAAATCTTATGCTTCTCAAATGAGATTTGCAAACCATCCTTTGATTGAATTTTCTTACTTTCCGTAACGGCAACGAATAGGTCATCTTTCAAATTCCTCTTCACATCCAGATAATAAATCCGTTTTCCCGCTTTAATGGCTTTAGAGTATAGAATCTCCCTGTCGCCACCTTCAACATGTTTTTTATTCCTTGATTCTTCCATGACAGCTAACATTCGTTAAAAACCCACCCACTTTATAGAACTTGCTTCAAATATGTGCATTTTTTTTTAATTAGCAACTATTTTAACGATCGAAAATACGCCCATTGAGGCTAAATTTGTAAAATATCATCTAACACATATAAAATTAAGTAAATCCGGATTCTTTTATGGAAAAAACGACTACCTTTGCAGCCTAATTTATAATAAGAAGTTCCTTCAAACGATGATCAACAGAATTTTAATCCGCATTAAAGTTTTACAGATAGTATACTCTTACTATCAAAACGGAAACGGTGACCTCAAAGTTGCGGAAAACGAATTGCTTTTCAGCCTTCAGAAGTCATATGACTTATATTATTATTTCTTACTCCTAATTATCGAAGTTACCAACCTGCAAAGAAGGATCCTTGACACCCGGAAGTGCAAATACATGCCTACCGACGAGGAGTTAAACCCGAATACACGCTTCATAGACAATCGTTTCGTCGCTCAATTAGCGGAAAACGATACGTTGAAAAAAGTATGTAGACGAGCAAGGTCTCTCATGGAGCAACGACGAGGAGTTCATTAAGAACGTATTGAATACGATCCTAAGTTCTGAGATTTACGCCGAATACTTGAAAACGAAGAAGACTCGTACGAGACGGATCGTGAGTTCTGGCGCCAGATCTTCAAGAAAATAATCTGTGGAAACGAGATGATAGAGGAATATCTGGAAGATAAAAGCATCTACTGGAATGACGATATCGAGATCGTAGAGACTTTCGCCTTGAAGACTATCAAGAAATTCGAGGAGAAGAAAGGTAGCAAACAAGCCTTATTGCCAATGTTCAAGGATTTGGAAGACAAGGCTTTCGCAATCAAGTTATTCCGTCAAAGTTTGTTGAAAGGTAAGGAATATCGTGAACGCATCGACAAACATATGAAGAATTGGGAAACCGAACGTATCGCCAATATGGACTTGATCATCATGCAAGTCGCCTTAGCCGAGATTTTATCGTTCCCGACCATTCCCATCAACGTTACCTTAAATGAATATATCGATGCCGCAAAGTATTATAGTACACCTAAAAGCGGAACATTCATTAACGGAATTCTGGATTCAATAGTCAACGAATTAAAAAAAGAGAAGTTATTGCTCAAAGATTAATTATTATCATTACATTTGTGCATATCATTATTGATATTAACTTGTAAAACGATTATTATAGTATGAACTTACTCAGTATTTTACTTCAAACTCCAGCTGGAGGAAGTCAGTGGTCCGGTATTTTGATGATGGTAGTTATCGTAGCTATCTTCTATTTCTTCATGATCCGTCCGCAACAAAAGAAACAAAAAGAAATCCAGAAATCACGTGAGGCGTTGAAAACAGGCGATAAAGTGATTACCGCCGGAGGTATCTATGGAAAGATCAAAGAGATCGGTGATACTTATATGCTAATCGAGGTAGCGGATGGAGTACGTATCCGTGTAGATAAAACTTCTATTTTCGCTTCAGCGGAAGACGCTCAGCAGCAGAAATAATCTAACTACAGAATATGTCACGACTTGAGAACATACAAAATTCCTTCAAGTCTATCCAAGCAAAGACTAAGGCTTTTTTCAACGGAGACAGATGGAAAGAGGTCTTGGTCTTTTTCTTTTTCGCCCTTTTGGCTTTCGGTTTCTGGCTACTCCAAAGCTTGCAGCAGGAATATGAGATAGAACTTGTTTTTCCGGTTAAGTATAAGAACGTACCTGCCGATATAGCGTTTAATGCCCCTGAGGTGGAAACGATTACCGCAAAGGTAAAAGACAAGGGTAGCGTTTTACTCAACTATACTTTTGGAAGATCGTTTGCTCCGATTGAAGTGAACATGAAGAATACGAAGGAGAAAAATGGTTCGGTTCAAGTAAGTAAAAGGCAGATCGAGAACGATATTCAAAAACAATTGATAGCCACTACGGCATTACAAAGTTTTGATCCGCAACAAATAGATATGGATTTCAGTCAGCGGGTCCATAAGGAAATACCGGTCGTCTTTAATGGCGATATTCATCTGGAAGCCGGCTTTCAACTATCCGGGGATATCCGAATCACCCCTCAAAAGATCAACGCTTATGCCACCGCGGCGATCTTGGATACACTGACCTCGGTTAAGACGGTCTTCACCGAGGTTAAAAAGGCGAATAAAAACATTACGAGAACCGTACAACTGATCAAGGTAGACGGCGTTAACTTCGATCCGGAAAGTGTATCCATCACGATTCCGATAGAGGAGTACACGGAGAAGACATTGGAAATACCTGTCTCTTGCAGTCATATACCGCCACATTATACGGTACGTATGTTTCCGGCGGTCGTAAAAGTGACTTGCAGTGTGCCCTTGTCCCGATTCAAAGGACTTTCGGAAGATATGTTCTCGATTCATATACCTTTTGAGGATCTGGAGCAAAACGTATCTGGTACCCTACCCGTCAAACTCACCAAGAAACCAGACTGGGTGCATACGGCAATCTTATTGCCAGATAAGGTAGAATTTATTTTGGAACACAACAATAAGCATGATTAAAATAGGTATTACAGGAGGGATCGGGAGCGGCAAATCCGTCGTAGCCTCTTTATTAGCGTTATCCGGTGTACCCGTATACATAGCGGACGAGGAAAGTAAATGGCTGACAAATAACTCCCCGGTTATCCGTGAGAAATTAACAGCCCTTTTCGGTCCGGAGATTTATACGAATGAGGGATTGAACAAGAAACTTCTAGCCTCCCACATCTTTAATAATCCGAAACAATTACAACAGGTCAACCAGATCATTCATCCTGAGGTAAACCGTCATTTCTCGGCTTGGGTAGAGACAGACTTCCCTTTATGTGCCATCGAATCCGCCATATTATTCGAATCCGGTTTCTACAAAGTGGTAGACATAAGCTTGATGGTCTATGCCCCAAGAGAACTCCGCATCGAAAGAGCCTTGGGGAGGGACTCAGCCTCGAGAGAAGAAATCGAACGCAGAATCAACAGCCAAATGTCGGACGAGGAAAAGAAAGATCGCTCCGATTACGTTATCTATAATGACAACAGACAGGCCCTTATACCGCAAGTAGGCAAACTGTTATGTTGGCTTCAATCCCAATAATCACCGATAGCGGGACGAGTGGCTTTTACAGTATCTTACCTTCATCATCCAATGAACCTAAGATACTTCGTCAACGAACCTAAGATACTTTGTCGATGCACCTAAGATACTTCTCCAACGAAGTTAACTGTCCTCATGACGGAAGAATTCCACTTTTTCTTATTACCTTTGCCACCTCGAAGTTTAACACTAATAGAAAATAAAAACATTATGTTGAAGACTATTTTGTCTATTTCGGGAAAACCCGGTCTGTATAAACTGGTTTCCCATGGAAAAAACATGTTGATCGTTGAATCGCTGACTGATAACAAGAGAGTACCCGCATACGCAAAAGATAAAGTAATCTCATTAGGCGATATCGCAATCTATACGGATGAAACAGAAGTGCCTTTGCATGAGGTATTGACTAGCGTAAAGAATAAAGAAGAGGGAAAAGCCGCCTCTTTAGTACCTTCTAAAGCCACGACGGACCAATTGCGTGCGTACTTTGCCGAGGTATTGCCTAGCTATGATCGTGAGCGTGTTTATCCGAGCGACATCAAGAAACTACTCTCTTGGTATAACATCTTGATCAACGCAGGCATCACTGACTTCACCCCGGAAGATGCTCCGGCAGAAAAGGAAGCTGCTGAAAAAGAAGCTGAATAACAGCATACGACATAAAGATTAAAGAAAGGACCGTTCGATACCCATCGTCCGGTCCTTTTTTTAAACATACTTAAAGACTTTATTTTTCGCTATATTTGCATAATTCTAGATATCACTATTTATGAAAACAAAAACAGTTCTTCTCTTTCTTATCGTATTATTCTCAGGAATATGCCGGATACATGCGCAAGCCGATTTCTACTTGATGCAGGCATTAGGGAGTCGATATATCTACAACTCAGACTATTTTGAAGAGACCCGTGAAATGCAAGTCTATTTAAGCGGAGTAGATGGTAGCCTTAAAAGTGACTCTTTACTCGCTATTTATGTCTTAGACGCACAATATCCCCCCACATTCAATTTATTTTGTTCAACATTCGAGTTGACACATCCCAACATACCCTGTATTATTGTTGGAATATTTAATTCAAACAGGCAAAGTGAGCTGACCCCGCCTTTCACAGATTCCTTATCGGTAAAAAAGATATGACAACCCGGGACATGGAAAAGAAATGCTCTCGTCATTAACGAATGAAATAATCCCTTTCATCCAAGAAAAATACCATGCGGGAAATAACAGGATTTTAGTCGGACATTCGTTGGGAGGGACATTCGTCACTTATGCGATGATGGAACACCCAGACTTATTTCCTTATATTATAGCCATATCACCGAACTATAAATACAGCGAAAATATGATGATTGATAGGTTACGAGTGTTCACGGAAACCTATCAAGGAGAAAAAAAATTATATATCTACCTAGCCAACGGAGACAAAGATAAAACAGAAGAAGACTTCAAGCCCATGATAAAAGAGGCTTGCTCCATCATCGAGAAAAATAATAGAATCGACCTACGATATGATTCTTTAAACATAAAGAAACACAGTCACACTATATTTGAAGGTTATTACAGAAGTCTCCTCTCGATAACACCTCTTCTCTAAAGTACTCTCGTAAGCTTGCGAGAGCACTTATGCAAAAATAGTCCATTATTTTAGGCTAAACCTCACATTGTCTAGGGCAGACAACTCCTCTATCTTTGCCAACAAATAATTCACTCTATTGACCTCATAAAATAAAGAGCAAAGATGGAAAGCACCAAGTATTATCTCGGTCTGGACGTTGGCGGTACCAATATGGTCGCTGGCGTAGTAGATGAGAATCACCAGATTATCGCAAAGGAGAGTATACCGACACAAGCCGGACGCACGATCGAGGAGATCACCACCGACATGGCGGAAGTCAGCAAAAAAGCGGTTCTCAAAGCAGGCTTGCAAATGGAAGACATCTCTTCTTGGGGCATCGGCATGCCCAGTTACGTAAATCCAAAGACGAACCTTTTGGTACATGCCAATTGTTTCGGATGGAAGAATGTCCCCATCTACGACTATTTAAAGAAGCATATCTCATTGCCTACTTATATAGCCAACGACGCCAATTGCGCGACCTATGGAGAGGTCTTGGCCGGATCGGCCAGCCAATATACCGATGCCATCATGTTAACGCTAGGAACGGGAGTCGGAGGCGGAATTATCATGGGTAAGAGGATTTATTCCGGAGCCGATAATATGGGAGCAGAGCTTGGACATACCAAATTGGTATACAATGGCGAACGTTGCACATGCGGGCAAAAAGGCTGTTTGGAAGCTTATTGCTCATCTACCGCATTAATCCGCATCATGAAAGAGGCCTTACAAGAGAATAAGGACACCTTGATATGGAAACTTTGCGGCGAAGACGAAAATAAAGTCAATGGAGAAATCCTTTTCGAGGCCGCTAAACAAGGGGATTCCCTCGCTAAACAGATCGTCGATGACTATATCAGTAAACTGGCCGCCGGAATCTCCACGTTCATAACCATCTTCCGTCCGCAAGTAATCATCTTAGGGGGTGGTATCGCACATGCAGGTGACCTGCTGTTGAAACCTTTAAACGAGAAACTACATACTTGTACCTTCGCCGCCGAGGAAATAGGTATCCCCCAAGTCATCCGTGCGGAATTAGGAAATGACGCCGGAATAATCGGCGCCGCGCTTTTAGAGAAAACGATGTAACGAAAAAAAATATGAAAACAAATAAGAAAGAACTTTTAGATTCATTCAAGGGAGGACTGATCGTATCCTGTCAAGTACAACACGATGATCCGACTTTTTCAGTAGACTTTGTCGTAAAATGGCAAAAAGCCGCCCAATGGGGAGGAGCCGTGGGTATCCGTGCCAACGACCCAGAGCAGATCAAGGCGATTAAAAAAGAAGTGGATTTACCAGTAATCGGGCTTTGGAAAATCTGGCACGATGATACAGACGTATTTATCACTCCCACCCTAGAGGCCGCTAAAGCCGTATGGGAAGCCGGAGCCGAGATTATCGCCTTGGACTGTACGAGCCAAATAACCCATGAAGGCCACCCGGCATACGAACTGCTACCGATCTTGAAAAAGGAAATTCCGGAAGCGATCATCTTCGCCGACGTATCCAATTATGAGGAAGCCGTACGTGCCGTAGAAATGGGAGCCGATATCGTTGGCCCTACCTTATATGGGTATACGGAAGCTACCAAACATATCGAGCAACCGGATTTACGGGAGTTCGCCCGTATGTGCCGTGACTTCAAGGGCAAGGCCTACGTCATTATGGAGGGGCATATCTACTCGCCGGAAGATGCCATGAAATGTATCTTCCTCGGAGCTCACTCCGTAGTAGTAGGTAGCGCGATCACCCGTCCGCACTTGATCACGAAACGTTTTACGGACTTACTAACCGGTTACCAAAATAACTGGCGGGAAGCCGAAAGAAGCAAACATTAATAGTCATATGGCAAATTTCAATGTAGAAGGGGCGCAAAACGTAGAGATCAGCAAGAAATTACCTTGCGAGAAACCTCTGATCGTACAACTGGAGATCATGGAGCGGTATACGGCAGTCCATAAAGCCTGTGCCGCCCTACCCAAAGAGATACGTGAAGTGGAATGCCTGAAAGTTTTATACCCCACGCTATTTCGCAAGATCACGGATCAAGACTTGATCGCCGGACGTACGGACTTCCTACCCATCGGGTTCGGATGCGTAACCTCATTAGGGGGTGTCGGGCATTATTGCGTATTCAAGAAACTCCGTGCCTTCCAGCAACAACTGGATGAAACTGAACGAAAACGGGTGGATGCGTTATATGATTATTGGTTGGATCACGATTTAAAGACCCAATTCAACAAGGAGGTCCTCACCGAGGATACATTGGGTATGTTCATCGACTGCGAATACCCGATGATCGCTACCGCACGTCTATCTGGAATGATGCTGGATTACCCGAAACTATTGGATAAGGGCATTGGTGGCCTTCGCTCTGATTTACTGGAGAAACTCAAAGAGCAACCCGATAATAACTTTTACAAAGCAGGCATCCAATGTCTGGATATTTTTGTAGATTGTGCTTCTCATCTCCAGCAAGACGCTAGAGATCAAATGGCTTCAGCCGACGAGAAAAGGCAAAAAGAATTAGAGCGTATCTGCCAAGCCCTAGAGAACATCAAGGAGAAGAAACCCGGTACGTTCCATGAAGCGATGCAGTTATTCTGGTTATTCGCTTTGTTGGCCGGTGTTATAAACTACGGTCGTCTGGATGATTATCTAGGCCCTTATTTAGTAGCCGATCTCAAGTCCGGGCGATTGACCGACGAAGAGGCATACCGATATATCCACTCGCTTTGGACCATGATTGAGAATCGCCGTACCACCGTAAACGGACGTATCATCGTAGGCGGTAAAGGACGCAAGCACCCGAAAGAGGCCGACGTATTCCTGCATATCGCCATGAAAGTAGCGAAAAATTGCAGATATGTAGAGCCGCAATTCACTTTGCGCTTCGATAAAGAGACCTCCGAGGAAATCTGGGACGAAGCGTTGGACGCTTTGGGTGCGGGAGCTACTTACCCGACCCTTTACAATGATGATGTAAACGTCCCGGCCGTCATGTACGGAATGCGTGTAGACGAGAAAACGGCGGAACAATACGTGCCTTTCGGTTGTACCGAGTTCGTGATACAAGGACAGAGTACGGGTACGCCCAACATCTGCATCAATTTACTAAAACTACTTACGATTTATATGAATGATGGTATCGACCCGATTGACGGTAAACGTAAATCCGGGCCGGTACCTCTAAAGAAATTAGAGGAGTATCAGACATTCGAGGAATTCTATGACGGTTACAAGGCTTTACTCGATTATTATCTGGATCTGTCTGTCAAAGCCCAATACCATTCGTATGAGGTGATGAACCAGCACGTAAGTTTCTTGTTTACCAGCCTATTGACCGATGATTGCATCGCACGGGGAAAAGCGCTTTTGGACGGAGGCGTACGTTATCTAGGCGGGACAAACGAGACGTATGGCAATATCAACACTTCCGATTCCCTGTGGGTAATCCGGGATCTGGTATTCAATCAAAAAAAATACACGTTACGGCAATTGAATGATGCCATGCTAGCTAATTTCAACGGCTATGAGGCTTTACGAAAAGATTGCCTGAACTGTGATAAATATGGTAACGACCTTGAGACTGCCGATACGATGGCCAACGATTTGTACGAGTTCGTAGCGAAAGGCGTACGCGATCGCGGTATCGCCATCGGTATGCAATACTTCTTGATCGTTATCAGCAATAACCAATTAAACACGGAATGGGGAAACCGGACCGCCGCCTCACCCGACGGACGATTATCGTGCATGTATATGAATCCTGCCAATAATCCGCAAGGGGGAGCGAATAAAAGCGGCCCCACGGCCATGCTGAATTCCTTGGCGAAGTTCGACGCCAAGTATCATGGAGGCTCGGTACAAAACATTAAGTTTTCTCCTTCCATGTTCAACGAGAACAGGGCTGTCATCAAGAGCCTGTTCAAGACTTATTTTGCGAAAGGGGGTTGCCATTTGATGGTGACTGTAGTAGATAAGGGAGTTTTAGAAGACGCGGTAGAGCACCCGGAAAATTACCCGGACCTAATAGTCCGGGTAAGCGGGTTCTCCGCGGTATTCGTCGATTTATCTCCCAATATTCAACAGGAACTTTTAAGCAGGGTATTGTATGATAAATAAATATAAGGTTAGCGAGAATAGGTTATCAATCATGGAGATCGAACGGTTCGCCGTTCACGACGGCCCGGGCATCCGGACCGTCGTTTTCCTTCAAGGTTGTCCCCTACATTGTTCATGGTGCTCCAATCCGGAATCCCAGAAAAGGAAACCGCATTTGCTCCATGTCAAGAATAAATGTATCGGATGCGGACGTTGCGAGGCGATTTGTCCACGGGGCAATATCTCCATCCAAGACCATTTTCCGGTGTTTAATCGTCAGGCCTGTGTAGCCTGCAAGGCTTGCGAGCGTATATGCCCGCAGAACGCCATTAAGTTTGTCGGTGAATCTATTACCTCATCCAAGATCATGGAAATCCTTTTACGTGACCGGGATTATTACCTGAATTCCGGTGGAGGGGTTACGTTTTCCGGTGGCGAAGCTTTCACGCAATTCGAGGGATTGATGGATTTGCTGATCCAATGCAAGAACGAGAAACTGCATACCTCCGTGGAGACTTGCGGGCAAGTGAATCTTGATAAGATAAAGCAAGCGCTTCCGCTTATCGATTTGTTCTTGTTCGATATCAAACATACGGACAAGGATTTACTTCAGAAAGAAACCGGAGCGAACTTGGATACGATCCTCACGAATTTACGGTATATATCCAGTAAGAGCGCTAATAAAGTAACGATCCGTGTACCGGTAATCCCCGGTTTCAATTTCAATGAGAATACGCTTCGGGAAATATTCATGCTGGCGAAAGAAAATCGTATCAAATGTGTACACCTGCTTCCCTATCATACATTGGGAAAAGATAAATACGAGCAATTAGGTCTCACCTATCCTTATCCCTGCGAGCAAATGCTAGCCAAAGAAGAGCTGTTCCCCTTTAAGGAGATGGGGGAAAAAATGGGTTTGGAAATACGAATCGGAGGATAAACTCCTCCCAATAAAATAGTATCTTCGCGCAAATCATCGTTTTATAAATCTTAGTAAGAGACATATGAAAACAGAAAAAGAAAAAGCGGCGGAAGGTCTATTATACAATGCGAATCATGATAGTGAGCTTCAAGATGAGATGAAAAGAGCGAAATGCGTCCTTTTCAAATACAACCAATTGCCCCCCGACCAAGAGGAAGAAAAAGATCGGATCCTAACCTCTTTTCTAGGCAAGAAAGGGAAGAACACCGTTATCCTATCCCCTTTCCAATGCGATTATGGCTATAATATCGAGATTGGGGATAATTTCTTCGCCAACGTGAATCTCGTTATCTTGGATGGAGCGAAAGTTCGTATCGGCAATAACGCGTTCATCGCCCCGAACGTAGGCATCTATACCGCCGGCCACCCTTTTGACGTAAAGCAACGTAATGAAGGTCTGGAATACGCTTTTCCCGTGACTATCGGCGATAACGTATGGATCGGTGCGCAAGCCTGTATCCTTCCCGGGGTGACCATTGGCGATAACACGGTAATCGCCGGAGGAAGCGTCGTAACCAAAGATATTCCGGCCAATGTCATAGCCGCCGGCAATCCCTGCCGTGTTATCCGGGAAATAACGGAAGCCGACCGGAATAAATACCGCCAGCCCTAAGCTCCCGTTTAGGTTCATCGTAAATATCTCACTTCGGCAACGAGTGCCGGTAATCCTTGGGCGATGTACCTACTATCTTCTTAAAGATACGGCTGAAATAGTAGGGATCGTCAAAGCCCAGTTTCAAGGCGACCTGATTGATTTTCATATTTGTATGTAATAATAGCTGGCAAGCCCGGTCTATTTTCATATGTAAGAAATAATTCATCGGCGCATAGCCGGTTTCCTTGAAGAAAAGCCTGTACATATAAGATTCCGAATAGCCGAAATGAGAGGCCAATTCCTTTAATGTCAATTTATTTTCCAGATTCTCCGTCATGAAGTGGGTCGCCAAACTAATAAAGAACGTATTCTCCGCCTTGCTTTTGGAGAATTTAGCCTCCCTATACGTCTTCACATAGAGGAAAGAGGCGATCAAATGATTGAAACTTAAATTGACATAATTAACCGTAGCCTCATCCGTCCCGCTCTCCAACACGTTCAATAGTTCATCGAAGAAAGCGATACGATCGCCGATACGGGAATTATCATCCATGTCGATCGGGATCACCCCTTGCAGTTGATCGCTGATATACTTCGCCTTTTTCCCTTTAAAATGTGCCCAATAAATATACCAAGGATCATGCTCGCTCGAACCATATTGATGGGGCTTCTCTGCCGGGAGGATGAAAAAATGATTCTCGGGTACGACATATCGTTTTCCATCCAACACGTACCAACCCTCTCCTTTGGTGCAATAAATTAAAAGGTACTCTCCACAACCGGACGCACGATCAATATAATGGCTTTCCGCCTTCGGAAAATACCCCATAGAGTGTACGACCAAGTCCGCGACTAACGGGTTGTTCAACGCTTGTTCTATAACGTAGAAAGGATAGACAATCAACCGCTGACCGGAAAAACCATGCTTTATTTTCGCCATAAACCAGAACTTTTAGATGGTTACTGAATAACGCAAAGATAATCCATTTTTTTTTAGCTAGATACTCTATTATCCAAATCCTTTATGTGCAGTATTTTTTTGCCAATGAACAAATAAACCATATCAAATGGCGTTATCATAAGGAGATAATTAAACTAAATATTCTAATATATGAAAAAGATCGTATCTATTTTTCTAGTAACCATTTACGGGATGTGTATGGTTGCATGTGGAAGTCGTTCCTCATCCACGGAAGTAAAAGATAATGTATTGACTGAGGAGGAAAAAGCGGAAGGCTACACCTTGTTATTCAATGGCAAGGATTTTACCGGTTGGAAAATGTTCAACGGGGGTGATGTCAAGGGATGGCAGGTAGAAGACGGGGTGATCGTCGGCTACGGAAACGGTGGTGACGTGATAGCGGATACCACGATCAAGGTAAGTACCGATATCGTTACCGTTAAGAATTACCATAACTTCCAGATCAAATGGGATTGGAAAATCGGGGCGCAAGGAAACTCAGGATTCTTATATCACGTCAAGAAGGGCCTAAGTACAAAGCTCCTTTTGAAACCGGCCCGGAATACCAGTTGATCGATGACGATAACTATCTTTGGGTCAGCGAGACCGGAAAAGAGGGATTGGAAGACTGGCAGAAAACGGGTTGCAACTACGCTATGTATGTACCGGAAACCAAACAGGTGAACCCTCCGGGAGAATGGAACTCCTCTATGGTACTTTACAAGGATGGATATGTTGAGCACTGGCTGAACGGAGAAAAACTTTTCTCTTTCCAAGAAGGGTCCGAAGATTGGAAGATGCGTCGTTATAGCGGTAAATGGGAAGCTTTCCCCGATTACGGTATCTCTACCACCGGTAAACTTTGTTTTCAGGACCATGGAAGTAAAGTATATTTCAAGAATGTGAAGATTAAGGATTTAGACTAATTGTATTAAGAAATCAATGCCATGAATAGAAAAGAATTCTTTAAAGTATCTGCCGCAGCAAGTCTAGCGTCACTACTATCCCCTCTTTCCGCCTATGCGGAGAAATTCGAGTCGGAAGGTAAAAAGGTGAAAGTAGCCGTTATCGGTTGCGGAAGTGTATCTACCCAATATTTTCCCCATATATCGAAATGCCCGTATGTAGAAATCGTGGCTTGTTGCGATATCAAACCGGATCGTGCTCAAAAGGCGGCCAAGCAATATAATATACCTAAATGGTACAAGCATATCGATGATATGCTTAGCGGTTCCAAGTTCGACTTGATGCTTACATTGACCGATATGCAGGTTCACGGAGAGTTGAACCGTAAGGCTTTGATGGCGGGAAGAAATGTCTGGAGCGAGAAACCTTTGGCGAATTCCTATAAGGAAGGCAAAGAATTATACGATCTCGCTACGAGCAAGGGACTTCGTATCTGGGGTGCGCCTGCCGTTGTAAACAGTCCTCAATTTGCCTTTATGGCCGAACAAATCAATAAAGGAACCCTAGGTAATCTGGCATGTGCGCACGGACATTACGGACATGAAGGCCCTTCTTGGTCTGCTTTCTTTTACGAACCGCTAGGTGGCAGTATGCCCGACTTAGGAGTCTATAACATCGCTACCCTAACCGGATTATTGGGACCGGCTAAATCCGTTGTTGCCATGACTACAATCGTAACCCCGGAGAGAACCGTAGACGATAAGGGCAAAATCAAAGTTCGAGAAGAAGATAATGCCATGATTATCATGGAACACGAAAAGGGAGTCCTTTCTCATATCGAGTGTGGTTTCAATTATTTCGATCCATACGGACATTTAGGTAAAGGACAGGAGAAAGCGACGATCTCCTTATACGGTTCACACGGCAATATGCATATGGTAGGTTACGACTGGGCACCAAACGGGGTGGACTTATCGACGATGGATCATCCGGTACCCCAACGTTTCGTTCCGGACACCAATGGCTATGTTTGGCAAGAAGGAGCTTCCGATATCAGCAAACACATGGCATTAAACACGGAACCACGTATAAATGTCGAGCATGCGTTACACGTATTAGAGATTATCGAGGCCGCCCGAAAATCACAAGCTACAGGTCAACGCATCCAGCTTGTATCGAAGTTTCCTTGGCCGATGGTAAAATAAATTAAGAAGTCTTAGTAGTGAAAAGAACGGGACATTTAATATATTTGTTCCTGTAAATACCAGAGAAACATGAGGAAGATAAGTGAAATTTTATGCTGCGTAGCCATACTTTGTTGTGCATTGAGCGCATGTAGCGACAAGCCGGCAACGGTAAAAGTCAGCAGTTTCAATATTTGGTTGAATACCCTAGGGGAAAGCTTCCCCCTAGCCAGACAGCGAAAGTGATCGAGGCTAGCCAGACGGATATCGTAGGAATCCAAGAAGGGCATATCTATGAAGAAGACGGCATCAAGCACGATCATGTACCGGAAATCGCGGAATCCCTAGGTTTCCACCTTTTCAACCAAGGGGAGGGACATTATATCTTATCTCGTTATCCGGTCGTCGACAGTACGGCTTCCCGCTACGGGGTGAAGATACAAGTAGGCAAAGACAAATTCTGCTGGATGTTTAATTGCCATCTATATTATATTCCGTATCAACCTTATCAATTGAATGGGATTCCTTATGGCGATTATCCGTTTATCGATACCGAGGAAGAAGCTGTCCGGTTCGCCAACGAGGCCCGGCGTGAAGAAGTAACTCGTTATCAAAAGGATATACAGCAAGTCATGAAAGAAGGTTATCCTGTCTTTTTAACAGGAGATTTTAATGAGCCTTCTTTCTTGGACTGGACACAACGGGCTGCCGATGCCGGTATCCACAAGATCAAGGTGGAATGGCCGGCAACCAAGGCTTTCTCTGAGATCGGGATGAATGACTCCTACCGGACAATCCATCCGGACGAGGTCTCCACACCCGGCTATACATGGACTCCCGTTCCTAGCGAACAAGAAATACTAGACCGTCTGGATTTCGTACTATATTCCGGATGTAAGGTAACAGACTCATTTATCACAGGCGAAAGCGAGGCCACCTCGGACGTGGTAGTCTCCCCTTACCCTTCGGATCATAGAATGGTAACCTCCTGTTTCAATTTCTAACAGTAACTACTAAAAAACAAATTATACAACATGGAATCAAGAAGAGATTTTCTGAAAAAAGCAGCCGTAGCGGCAGCTGGTCTAACAATCGTCCCCTCTAAAACGATCGCTGGATTAGGCCATAAGGCACCAAGTGATACAATGAATATTGTCGGTATCGGTATCGGTGGTAAAGGCCACCCGAACTTGGTCGGCATGAAAACCGAGAACATCATCGGGCTTTGCGATATCGACTGGAAATATGCGAAGAACTGCTTCGAGGAATTCCCGGACGCTAAACGTTATTGGGACTGGCGAAAGATGTTCGATGAGTTGGGCGACCAGATCGACGGTGTCATGGTAGCTACTCCGGACCATACTCATGCCACGATCGCGGCCACGGCCTTGACAATGGGGAAGCACGTATATTGCCAAAAGCCGCTTACCCACTCCGTTTACGAGAGCCGTTTATTGACAAAACTCGCCGCTAAATATAAGGTAGCGACCCAGATGGGTAACCAAGGGAACTCCGGCGATGGTGTACGTCAATTATGCGAATGGATCTGGAACGGAGAGATCGGTGAAGTAAAAGAAGTACACGCATGGACCAACCGTCCGATCTGGCCGCAAGGATTACAGCGCCCAACCGAAAAACAACGTTGTCCGAAGACGATGAATTGGGACTTATTTATCGGCCCGGCCGCCATGCGTCCGTTCCATGAGATCTATACCCCTTGGAACTGGCGTGGATGGTGGGATTTCGGAACCGGAGCTTTCGGAGATATGGCTTGCCACGTGCTCGACCCGGTTTATCAATCCTTGAAGTTAGGTTATCCGGATCGCGTACAAGGCCGTTCTACCCAGATCAATACGGAATCCGCTCCTCAATCGGAGGTGGTAGAATTCCGCTTCCCGGCTCGTGACAATCTTCCAAAGGTAGCCTTGCCGGAAGTGAAAGTATATTGGTACGATGGCGGTATGCTTCCTCAGCGTCCGGACTTATTACCGGATGGTGTAGATATGATGCGTGACGGTTTGGGTGGATGTATCTTCGTAGGTACTAAAGACACGTTGATCTGCGATTGCGGAGGTTTCAACTCCCGGTTATTATCCGGCCGTGTACCTCAAGTAGCCCCATATTTGCGCCGTATCCCGAACGCTACCGGATACTTCGACGGTTTCCATGAGCAAGACTGGATCCGTGCTTGTAAGGAATCGCCGGAGAACCGTGTGGAAGGAACTTCCAACTTCGCTTATTCCGGACCATTCAACGAGATGGTGTTATTAGGCGTATTGGCGATCCGTCTGCAAGGCTTGAACAAGAAATTGATGTGGGACGCCCAAAACATGCGTTTCACCAACATATCCTCTTCCGACGTATTGAAGATCGTAACCAGCGAAGATTTCAAGGTGATAGACGGTCACCCCTATTTCGATACGAAATACGCGGAGTTCAATGCGCTAGAGGCTGCCAACGAATATATCAGACATACCTATCGTGAAGGCTGGAGCCTTCCGGAAATGCCGGTATAAGTATGAAACGATATATTATATTAGCACTATGTACGGTCATGCTCCTTGGGCAGGCCGTACAGCTGGCGGCGCAAAAAGCGGACTGGAAGGTGGGTATACAGACTTGGACTTTCCACAATCTTACGTTGATGAAGACCTTGGATAAGACCCAACAACTGGGCATGGGGTATGCAGGAAGCTTTCTTTTCCAAGAATTGGGCGCTCCGTTCCCAAAAGAGACCTATCTGAATTACGACTTGAGCGATGATGACTGCGCTTTATTACGCCACGAGTTCAAGATAAGGGGAATCAAGCCGATCGCCTTTGGTGTAGCCTCTTATGGGACTAACGAGGAATGGGATAAGTTCTTCGCATTCGCTCATAAAATAGGCGCACATATCGTGACTGTCGAACCGGAGTTAAACCAGTTGGACTACATCGAATCCCTCGCCAAGAAGTACGATATGGAGGTAGCGATCCATAACCATCCGAGTCCATGCATTTACGCAAGTGCCGAGGTGGTAGAGAAAGCGCTGAAAGGCCGTTCTCCCTTGATGGGAGTATGCGCCGATATCGGCCATTGGAAACGGGTGGGTGAAGATCCGCTCAAGAATCTCCAGAAATTATCCGGACGCATCAAGGTGGCGCATTTGAAAGACCTCACCGACAAGATGGAAGACGCCACATGGGGAACCGGGATCTTACCGGTAAAAGCGTTCGTCAACGAGCTGAAGCGTCAGCATTTCAACGGGCTTATCTCCATTGAATACGATGATTTCAAATCCGATATCCAAGAGATACGCAACAGCTTGGAATTCCTACGGAAATACTCTAAATAGAAGTATACGCTTCCCTTAAAAACACCTATATCGGCGTAGGCCCACGCGTATATACGTATAGGCTTACGCCGATACTAATATGGGCCTACACGTATATACGTATAAGCCCACACCTATATATGCCTAAAAAGTCGTTATCAGAACAAGGGATTATCCACCTTTTCTCTCAGCAACGCCAGATCCACCACCTGTTGAATGTCACTCACATAATGGAACACCAAGCCTTTCAAATACTCCGGTTTAATCTCATTGATATCCTTCTCATTCTCCTTGCAAAGAATCAACTCCTTGATCCCGGCACGTTTAGCCGCCAAGATCTTCTCCTTGATACCACCTACGGGAAGCACTTTGCCACGCAACGTGATCTCGCCGGTCATAGCCAAGTTCTTTTTCACCTTACGCTGAGTAAAGGCGGAGACAAGAGAAGTCACCATCGTTATTCCGGCACTCGGTCCGTCTTTCGGGATCGCCCCCTCCGGTACGTGGACATGCACATTCCAGTTCTCGAACAACTCCTCGTTGATATTAAACTGAGCCGCATGCGCATGGATATACTCAAGTGCCAACATGGCAGACTCTTTCATCACATCTCCCAGATTCCCGGTCAAAGTAAGCTTTGACCCCTTACCTTTACTTAAGCTCGACTCCACGAAAAGAATCTCACCACCAACAGCCGTCCAAGCTAATCCCGTAACCACGCCGGCATAGTCATTCCCTTGATATTTATCGCGGGAATATTCGACCGCCCCTAGATATTCATACAAATCCTCCGGCTTAATGCTCGTCGGGATAGGCTCGTCGCTAGCGACCTTACGGGCTAGCTTACGCATGATTTTGGCGATTTTCTTATCCAATTCCCGGACACCGCTCTCGCGTGTATAGGCTTCAACGATCACTTGTAAGGTTTTCTTGGGGAATTTCACGGAACCTTTCTTCAAGCCGTGTACATCCATCTGCTTAGGCACGAGATGCTTCGCTGCGATCTCTACCTTCTCCTCCATGATATAACCGCTCACCTCGATCAGTTCCATACGATCCAGCAATGGCTGGGAAATCGTATTCAAATTATTAGCGGTAGCGATAAACATCACCTTGCTTAAATCGTAATCGATATCCAGATAATTATCGTGAAACGCGTTATTCTGCTCCGGGTCCAAGACCTCCAATAAAGCGGATGCCGGATCCCCCTTGAAATCATTCGTGATCTTATCGATCTCATCTAAGATAAAGACAGGGTTCGATGTTCCCGCCTTCTGTATATTCTGGATGATACGTCCGCACATAGCACCGATATAGGTACGACGATGTCCGCGAATCTCGGCCTCATCATGCAATCCACCTAAAGAGACACGTACATATTTACGGCGCAAAGCCTCTGCGATGGAACGCCCCAATGAAGTCTTGCCGACTCCCGGAGGACCGTACAAACAGATAATCGGAGATTTCATATCCCCTTTCAGCTTCAATACCGCCAGATGCTCGATAATACGCTCTTTCACCTTCTCCAAACCATAATGATCACGATCTAAGACCTTCTGGGCATGAGACAAGTTGAAATTGTCCTTACTATACTCGTTCCACGGCAAGTTAACGATATTCTGGACATATTGCGTCTGTACGGAATAATCCGGAGATTGCGGATGCAATCGTTCCAATTTTCGCAATTCCTTCTCAAAGACCTGCGCTACCTCGGCAGGCCATTTCTTACGACTGGCTTTCTCCCGTAATTCTTTTATCTCCAACTCATTGATATTCCCGCCCCATTCCTCTTGAATCGTCTTGATTTGCTGTTGAAGGAAATATTCTTTTTGTTGTTGATTGATATCCTCATGTGTCTTCATCTGGATGGAAGCTTTCAACTCCACCAGCTGATACTCGCGGTTCAAGATAAAAAGTAACCGATACGCACGCTCTTTTAAGTCCCCGATCAATAACAATTGCTGTTTCTCGGCCGATCCACTCGGTATATTGCTACAAGAGAAATTGACCACATACAAGACATTCTTATTATTCTTGATCGAGAAGATCAAATCCCGGGGAGGTTCAGCCACGGCCCCAAGCATCTTGATGGTCAAATCCTTGATCGTTGAGATCAAAGCCTCGAACTCGCGGTCTGTCTTGTCCGGCTTCGTGTCCTCCAACACGGTGATCTTACCGGAAAGATACGGATCTGTCTCGGTCAACTCATTCAATTCAAAGCGTTTCTTACCTTGAAGAATAACAGTAGTACTACCGTCCGGCATCTCTAAGACACGAACGATGTCAGCGATTACCCCGGTTGTATATAAATCCTCTAAGATAGGATCTTCCGTACCCATCTCTTTCTGGCAAACAACTCCGATCAAACTCTTTTTATGTACAGCCTCTTTAATCAGGCGCATCGATTTAGGACGCCCGATAATCACCGGCAAGGCAACACCCGGAAAGAGTACCATATTCCTTAACGGAAGAATGGGTATAGTGTCTCCAACTTTCTCTATTCCTTCTGTGAAATCCTCATCTACATCGCATTCTGTAAGAATTGGCATTACGATACCAATATTGTCATCCAAGTCATCAAACGAATTCTGGCAAAATACTCTCGTCTTTTCTTTCATATATACATTCATCATTGTATATGTTAATACAATAAACGTGCCAAAGTTACAGCTTTTCATTCAATTCTTACTAATTTCGCGGCATACAATCGATAGAGATATGGCAAATCCTTATTTTCAATTCAAGAAATTTACGGTATGGCACGATAAATGTGCCATGAAAGTCGGAACGGATGGCGTTTTGCTTGGGGCATGGGCTAGCACAGAGAGATGTCAGAGGATTTTGGATGTGGGAACCGGAACCGGACTGATCGCCCTCATGCTGGCGCAGCGTAGCACCGCAATCCTAGACGCTATCGATATAGATTTAGACGCATGTTTACAAGCTCGGGAAAACATCGCAAAATCGCCTTTCGCCAACCGGATACAAGTCTATCAAACCTCGCTCTCCGAATATATGCCGGATGAGAATATCAAATATGACTTGATCGTATCCAACCCACCCTATTTTATTGATTCATTGAAATGCCCGGATACTAAACGTAATCTAGCCCGGCATACGGATACTCTATCTCTCCCGGATTTATTGCGTGATAGCCGCAAACTGTTGGCACCCGAAGGAAATATCGCCTTGGTGCTTCCCTTCGAGCAACGGGAGTCTTTAATAGACATCGCTCGAGAAGAGTCTTTGTCTCCATCGAGAGAAGCCCACGTTTCTCCCATACCGGACGCCCCTCCTAAGCGTTTATTAATAGAACTCTCAGCGACGCCGGTAGCAAAGCCCAAGTCGTCTCATCTGACCCTAGAAATCGAGCGGCATCGATATAGCGAAGAATTCACCGCTATAGCTAAAGACTTTTACTTGAAAATGTAAGGAAGCTTTTTATCGAAGAAGCGAGTTACCTCGTCAAATAAATTATGTACCTCCTTGGTGAAAGACACAACCTCCGGAGTCAGCACATGTAAGGCTTTTGGTTCCACCGTAATATCGATACGGCGATCTGCCATGATCGGTTCTCCATCCAAGTGCATCACGCCCGGATGTTGGCGAATAATCGTGACTTGCTGGGCTTTCATCGTCTTAATCTTACTATTCCGATCAATCTGTTTGGTAAACAATTGAATGGCCAAAGGAGCGATATCCAATGGCATAAAAGGGGATAAGATCGTAACGTCCATCCGTCCGTCCTGTATATTCGCGTGCGGAGCGATAAACGCATTATTACCATATTGCGAAGCATTCGCGCAAGCGACTAGAAACGCCTTCTCCTTGATCGTCTGATTATCCACCACCAATTCATAAGGCTCAGGCTTATAGCTCAGATACTCCTCTATCGTATTCTTTATATAAGTAAGAGAGCCGCGCCGTTTCTCATTCGCGAATTTCTGGCTGACGGCGGCATCAAAACCGACTCCACAGGTACAGAAAAAGACCTGTCCGTTCGCCCGGCAGCAATCTATCGTCGTAACATGCCCTTTTCGCGATCAGATCGATAGCTCTTTTCACGTCCATCGGTATGTGCAATTCTCTAGCTAAGCCATTGCCCGAACCTTTCGGGATGATACCTAAGATCGCGTTCGAATGGATCATAGCTCTCGCTATCTCATTCACCGTCCCGTCACCGCCTACCGCCAAAATATATTCAGCTCCCTCCTCTATGGCTTGCCGAGTCAACTCGCTGCCATGGCCTGCATACTCTGTAAAAAAGAAATGTTTAACGAACAGTTCTTTTTCGAGCAGATCCCTTCGATCATCTTAGGTATCTTGCGCTTCGACCCTACACCTGATATAGGGTTTATGATAGCTTGTACTTTTATATCCCGTTCGCTCATCCTCACTTCTTCTTTTTTTTATTTGAGAGGACAAAAATAATGCTTTTATAAAACTTTTAAAGCATTTCGACTACTATAAGTTATTTTTTTACTACTTTTGCGGCTGGATTTGCCGAAACATAGGATTATGTACGCGGCGAACCTGTGTTCTTTATTAGAATAAATAAATAGCGAGATAAATCATTCTCTTTTATAATAATATGAAACTTTTACAAGAGAAACTAGCAAAGTACGACGCTCCTCAAAGAGCCATGGCAATGGGAATCTATCCTTACTTCAGGGAAATCCAGAGCGATCAGGACACGGAAGTTCTAATCAGCGGGAAGAAAGTCTTGATGTTTGGTTCTAATGCGTACTTAGGATTAACCAATCATCCTAAAGTAAAAGAAGCAGCGATCGAGGCCATTAAAAAGTATGGTACAGGTTGTGCCGGCTCACGTTTCTTAAACGGAACGTTGGACTTACACCTCCAGTTGGAAAAACGTTTAGCAGAATTTGTTGGTAAAGAAGACGCCATCGTATACTCTACAGGTTTCCAAGTTAATCTAGGTGTTGTATCCTGTATCACCGGACGTGAGGACTATATCCTTTGGGATGAGTTGGATCATGCATCCATTATCGAAGGACATCGTCTTTCTTTCTCCACGAAATTGAAATTCAAGCATAACGATATGGACTCCTTGGAGAAACAACTCCAGAAATGCGAGCCAGACAAGGTGAAACTTATCGTTATCGACGGTGTCTTCAGCATGGAAGGTGATGTCGCTAAATTACCGGAAATCGTAGCTCTCGCAAAGAAATATAACGCAAGTGTAATGGTTGACGAGGCTCATGGTATCGGTGTATTCGGTGATCATGGCCGCGGTACTTGTAATCACTTCGGCGTTACGAACGATGTTGATTTGATCATGGGAACTTTCAGTAAGTCTTTCGCTTCTATCGGTGGTTTTATCGCATCAGACGAACCGGTTATCAATTACTTACGTCACCACTCCCGTTCCTATATCTTTAGCGCAAGCAATACGCCTGCCGCTACTGCCGCAGCGAACGCGGCATTAGATATTATGTTAAGCGAACCGGAACGTATCCAACATTTATGGGATTTGACTCATTACGCATTGGATGGTTTCCGTAACATGGGTTGTGAGATCGGACATACTTCTACCCCGATCATCCCGTTGTTTATCCGTGACAACGACTTGACATTCCTTATCGTAAAAGAATTATTTGAGGCCGGAATCTTCGTAAACCCGGTAGTAGCTCCCGCAGTTGCTTCCGAGGATACACTGATCCGCTTCTCCCTTATGGCTACCCACACGAAAGAGCAACTAGATTACGCTTTGGAGACAATCCACAAGGTATTCAAGAGCCATGGGTTGGTAGACTAATCGTGTAAATATATAAGAAAAGGCCCGAAGGTTAGGTATAACACCTATCTTCGGGTCTTTTTTTATAACTGAAAAAATCATAACTATGATTTTGAATGGGAATAAATCACTATTTTTGCATATTTAGATAAATTGGGTGGTTATGTCGATGGCCCTCTTACAAATTAAAAATAAATGGATTTCATATTAGATAAAGGAAGTAGCCACATGGGCTGCAAAGGTTGCAGCAAAAGGCAAAACAATAAACTGAATACCTATGATTGGTTGTGCGATGTACCCGACGCGGAAGGCTCGACTGATTTCGTAGAGGTTCAATTTAAAAATACCCGCAAAGGGTATTACTTGAATAGTGCTAAAATACCTTTGGAAAAAGGTGATATAGTAGCCGTAGAGGCAAGTCCCGGTCATGATATCGGTACGGTTTCTTTAACGGGTAAATTGGTTCTGCTGCAAATGAAGAAGAACAATGTGCGCACGGAAGCCGAGCCTAAACGGATTTACCGAAAGGCAAAACCGACCGATATCGAGAAATATGAGGAAGCAAAAGCAAAGGAACATGCCACCATGATTCGCTCGCGGCAAATCGCGGCCGATTTAGGATTGAATATGAAAATCGGTGATGTAGAGTATCAAGGTGACGGTAATAAGGCGATCTTTTATTATATAGCGGATGAACGTGTAGATTTCCGTCAACTAATTAAAGTGCTAGCGGAGGCTTTTCGTGTTCGTATCGAGATGAAGCAGATCGGTGCTCGTCAAGAAGCCGGACGTATCGGTGGTATCGGCCCTTGCGGTAGAGAACTTTGCTGTTCCAGTTGGATGACAAGTTTTGTATCGGTCGCTACCGGAGCTGCCCGTTATCAAGATATTTCCATGAATCCCCAGAAATTGGCCGGACAATGCGCTAAATTGAAATGTTGTATCAATTATGAGGTAGATACATATGTGGAAGCCCAGAAACGCCTTCCTTCCCGGGAAATTGTCTTGGAGACCAAAGATAATAATTACTATCATTTCAAGACGGATATTTTCAAACGGGAAATTACCTATTCTACGGATAAATCATTTGCGGCTAATCTTATCACGATTCCGGCAAGCCGTGCTTTCGATGTCATTAACATGAATAAGAAAGGCATGAAGCCGATATCTCTAGAGGCGGATACGAAGCCACAACCACCGAAACGAGACGCTCAAGATATTCTTGGGCAAGAAAGCGTCACACGTTTCGACTCTGTTAAAAAGAAAAAGAAAAAACGTCCTGCCAACAAGAATAATGGCGAGAACAATGGAAACGGGAACGGAGCTAACACCACTGCGACGGCAGTTACCAACACCGACGCACCTGTTTCTGAGAATAAGAACAACGGAGGAAACGGAGCCGGTGGCAATAATCGCCGCAACGGAGGAAATAATAGGAATAGCAATCGGGAGAATAACCGAGACAGAGAGAATAACCGGGAGAATAACAAAGATAATAGCCGGGAAAACAGTCGGGAGAATCGGGAGAACAACCGTGATAATAACAGGGAGAGCAACCGAAACAATCGCCCGAAACAAAGGCCGAGAGCTAATAACGATAAGCAATCCAACAATGACAAGCCTGCGAATAATGACAAACCTCAGCAACCGATCAAACAGGCCAGACCTGATAAAACGGAGAATAGGCCAGAGACAAAGCCTGAGGCTTAAAAAGTTCATTGCCGCCTGTGTAACATGCTTCTTATGCTTCTCTTGCGAGAATGAAGCTGTATACGATCAGTATCAAGCTATCCAGAACACCTCGTGGGAGAAGAATAAGGAGTACTATTTCACTTTCTTGATTGAGGATATATCGGTTCCGTACGACCTAACCTTGGAAGTACGGAACAATAATATGTATCCGTATCAGAACCTATGGGTATTTTGCAGCGAGGAACTTCCGATAGGTCCTTTAAAAAGGGATACGATCGAATGTATGTTAGCTGATGAGTTTGGGAAATGGTATGGGGACGGGATCTCCCTGTTTCAATCCAGTTTCCCGATACGGTCTGCTTACTATTTCCCCGTTAAAGGGCAATATACCTTTAGCTTCCGGCAGGGGATGCGTAACGACCAACTTCCGGGCATTCAGGAAATCGGCTTACGGGTCTTACCTTCTTCCACTAACGCTCCTTCCGGGAAGCGTCCAAACGAAGAAAAATAAACAATAAGATCGTAAATCCCCAGAGCGAGGAACCTCCATAGCTAAAGAAAGGCAAGGGAATGCCGATAACCGGAGTCAATCCCGTCACCATGCCGACATTAATCGCCAGATGGAAAAAGAATATGGAGGCTACGCTATAGCCATAGACTCGCCCGAAAGCATTATCTTGCCGCTCCGCCAATACAATCAGACGAAGAATAAAAAGTCCAAATACGATCAATACGGCAGAGGCTCCCAAAAAGCCTTGCTCCTCGCCTACCGTACAAAAGATAAAATCCGTATCCTGTTCCGGCACATACTTCAATTTGGTCTGCGTCCCATTCAAGAATCCTTTTCCGGATAATCCTCCGGAACCGATAGCGATCTTGGATTGATTCACATTATACCCCGCCCCGCTAGGATCATCCTCCAAGCCTAAAGAGACTTTAATACGAATTTGTTGGTGAGGTTCCAATATGTCATTAAACACATAATCCACAGAAAACAGGAAACCGATAGAACCTAAAGCGAACAGAGCGATTAACGCATAATGCCATACCCAGTTTCGAATGGATAAATAGAATAAATAGATTGACGCGGCTCCTACCAAGCCTATCGATATCCAAGCGAAGTTTACCGGGACAAACAAAGAAACGACATACCCGATCAAGAATGTCGAAGCAATTCCCCAAGCATGATCTTAACGCTTATATAATCCTTACGGACACTCCCAACTAATCCCATGGTTATTAATAAGACAAGGCAAGAGACGATTAATTCACCCAATGGGGTAATACCCACCATCACCTCTGAATATTTCATTCCCGTAACGAAAAAGACGACCGCACAAACTCCTATCAACAAAATATATCCAGTCATTCCTTCCCGGTATAACATCAGAAAGAATGCCAAGTAAACCAATGCCGACCCCGTCTCTTTCTGTAAAAGAATACAAACCATCGGCAAGAAGATCAAGAACAAAGTGATTGAGAAATTCTTGACCGTCGTTAGCTTAAAAGCCATAGCCATTCATAAACTTCGCCACGGCCAAAGCGGTAGCGAACTTAGCCAACTCCGCTGGTTGCAAACGGATAGGTCCCAATACGAGCCAAGAATGCGATCCCTTGATATTAGGTGCTAAAAATATAGTGGCGATCAACAATACGATCACGCACGCATAGATCAGATAGGCGAATATATCGAAGAAGTCACTTTCCAGCATCAATATGACGAAAATAAGGGCGAGTGAGGTACCGATCCAAATCATCTGCATCCCCGGACGGCCCGACGGGTCGAACAAGCCAACGTTATCAAACTCGTAGCTCGCCCCACAAATACTAAACCAACCGGCGATTACCATAATCAAATACAACAAAATGGTAATCCAGTCTACCGACTTCCATATTTCCGTTTTCCTATAGCGCATTGTTCGGTAGTATTACGGCATTCATAATATATTCCTCCGTCGCCTTGTTAGCCTCGGATATTTCTCCTTTCAAATATTTCTCCAACATCAATTTACCGATAGGCACCGCATAGGTAGCACCGAATCCGGCGTTTTCCACAAACACGGCAATGGCGACCTTCGGCTTTTGATAAGGAGCGAATCCCATAAAAATAGAATGGTCCTTACCATGCGGATTCTCCGACGTTCCCGTCTTTCCACAAACCTCAATATCCGGTAAAGCCGCCCCACGACAGGTTCCACCATAAGCGGTTCCCGTAACAGCCCCTCGCATACCCTCGGCAATATAACTATAATAATGCGTATCCACCGATGTATAATGCCTCTTACTATATAATGTATCCAGCGGAGTGTCTTGAATCTCTTTTACGACATGCGGAGTAATATAATATCCCCGATTAGCGACAGTAGCCGCCAAATTACAGATTTGCAAAGGCGTAGCCAATATCTCACCCTGACCGATAGCGATCGAGATAACCGTACTGGAATTCCAACGTCCCCGGTACACCTTATCGTAGAACTTACTATTCGGAATGAACCCTCGCTTCTCTCCCGGAAGATCAATTCCCAACTTATAGCCATATCCCATTGAGACCATGTGATTCTTCCAAACCTCAAAAGCCTCCTGTACCGAGGGATATCGCTTCCGGCTGTCGATCATATCATGCAGTCCCCAAGGGAAAAAAGAGTTACAAGAGGTCGCCAACGCCCCGACCAGATTCAGAGGAGACGGATGCCCGTGGCAAGCCGGCTTACCACCCCGGAAGGTGTATCCATGCGCACAGGTATATTGAGTTTCCGGGGTAATCACACCTTCTTGCAAGAAGATCAAACCTTGGGTCGGTTTAAAAGTAGATCCGGGAGGATATTGCGCCATGAGCGGACGGTTGAACAGAGGTTTCAACGGGTCCTTCTGCAAAGCCACGTAGTTCTTTCCCCGCTGGCGCCCGATCAAGATACTCGGATCATACGTAGGGGCGGAAACCATACAAAGCACCTCCCCTGTCTCCGGCTCTATCATCACGATACCCCCTAATTTATTCTGCATTAACTTCTCCCCATAAGCCTGCAAGTCCATATCCAAGGATAATTTCAAGTTTTTGCCGGATTCCGGCTGGATATCGTGCAGGCCTTCCTCGTATCGCCCCTTGATACGTCCGTGAGCGTCACGCAACAGGATCTCGACACCCTTCACGCCCCGCAAATATTCCTCGTACGATTGTTCGATCCCGGTCCTGCCGGAGTAATCGCCTTGTGTATAATAAGAGTCACTCTCTATATCTTTCCGGTTTACCTCGACGATATTTCCCAGCACAAGAGCGGCATTGGGATACTCGTATTGGCGGATCGTGCGATTCTGTATATAGAAGCCGGGAAATTTGTATAACTTCTCCTGCAACACGCCATATTCCTGCGCGGAAAGCTGGTTCATAAATACTTGAGGGACATAGGAAGAATAACCGGGATTTAACCGCCGGTTCTTAATATCCGCTATACGTTTGAGGAATTGCTCTTTCGTGATGCCCAGCACATCGCAGAAATCGAGGGTATCGAAAGGCTGTATCTCACGCATGATAAGCATCACGTCGTAAGCGGGCTGGTTATAGACCAATAATTTACCATTACGGTCGTACATCATGCCTCGGGAAGGATATAAGGTCTTTTTCAAGAAAGCATTACTATCCGCCCAAGCTTTATAATCGTTGTCGACCACCTGAAGGATGAACAAACGGATAATAAAGATGATAACCAACAGGATCACCGCCCCACCTAAGACATAGCGCCTGTTCTCAAACTCATACTTGGTATTATTCTCCACTTTTCTGAGACTCTATATTGAATGCTTCTACCGTACAAATCAATAAGGTTGTCATCACCACGCTCGAGAGGATACGGACAACCAGAAACAACGGGTCAAATAAAGTCAACGACTCAATCACGAAAAGAGTCGTATGTTGTATCAACACAAACGATAACACATATCGGAAAAAGCCTCCGAAACCAAAGGTCTTATAAGACGGGTAAATACCTTCCGGCAAATCTTTCCCCATGAATACACGGATTAAGGGCTCCCTGCAAAATCCCGCCAATGTACAGGCGGCCGCATGCATACCCGGTGTGTTGCTGAACGTATCGATAACCACCCCGGCTATGAAAGAGAAGAAAACGACTTGCGTCCGTGAGCTACCGACCGGCATCTTAATAATGAAATAGAGATACAGAAACGGGGTAGCGATCCGCAAGAAATGAATGTTGTTCAAGATCAAGACCTGAATCAACACAAACACCACGAAATATATGAAACCACGCAGTAAATTATTAATCATTTCTTTTCGCCTCTTGTTCTACACCAATTTGCTCCGTCTGACGGAAATTCTTGATAATACGCACGTTGTTCAACGCTTGAAAATCCGTAGCCAGCTCGACCTGTAATGAATAGAAATTATCATCGTGTTGTTTCTCGAAATCAGCGACCGTACCTACGATAATACCCGAGGGGAATACGGCGGAGTAACCGCTCGTCACGATCGTATCGCCTTTCTGGAACTCCACATGGCGCGGCAACTCATCGAGGTTGGCGTACAGCGTATTGCGTCCATTCCAGCTTAATGACCCGAAATAACTACTACCTAATACCTTACAAGTCAACCGGAACTTAGGATTCAGCAACGGAATGATCACGGAGAAATGATCGGAAACCGTCGATACGATACCCACCACACCTCGTTCCGAGACAACTCCCATATCGGGCATGATCCCGTCCAGCTTCCCTTTATCCACGGTAATATAATTAGACAAATGCGTGACACTGTTGTTCACTACATCCGCCACGACAAACGAATAAGGAAATTGCTCCGTCGAATCCGGCGCAAATCCCTTAAAACTAACCGTATCCGCAATCAGCGCATCTAACTGATCTTGCAGATCCAGCATTTGCAATTCCAACTGTCCGTTACGCTCCAATAACTCCTTATTGATATCCCGAAGATTCAAATAAGAAGTGACAGATCCGGATATCGAGGCGATATATCCTGTCACGACATTCGCTGAGCTGAATATAATATTCCGTTGGTACGCGTTATTACGATAGACCAACATCAACGAAACAGCCTCAAGCAGAATGAACAAAAACCAATGCCTCTTCCCGATCAGGAATTCTAGTAACTTACGCATAGGAATTGAAAACTGAAAGTTGAGAATTGAAAATTGAAAAGAACCAGACCTATCGGCTCGCTAATTTTCAACTTTCAATTCTCAATTCTCAATTATTTACTCTTATCGGATTAAGAAATTAAACTTCTCAATATTCTTCAAAGCGACTCCCGTACCTTTCGCCACGGCATGCAACGGATCCTCGGCGATATGGAACTGGATATTCATCTTATCCCGCAAGCGCTTATCCAAACCGCGAAGCATAGCACCACCGCCAGCCAAATAGATACCGTTTTTCACGATATCGGCATATAACTCGGGAGGGGTTTGCTCTAAGGCGCTCAAGATAGCCGCCTCGATCTTCGAGATAGACTTATCCAGACAGTGGGCGATCTCCTGATAAGAGACGGGTACCTCCATCGGTAAGGCAGTCATCTGATTCGGGCCATGAACCACGTAATCCTCTGGAGCGTCCTCCAATACCGTAAGCGCGGAACCCACGTTGATCTTGATACGCTCGGCCATACGCTCACTCACCTTCACGTTGTGTTGGCGACGCATATACTCCACGATATCAGCCGTTAAATCGTCACCCGCCATACGGATTGATTTATTCGACACGATACCACCTAAGGATATGACAGCGATCTCGGTAGTACCACCTCCTATATCCACGATCATATTACCCTCAGGGGCCAAGACATCTATACCGACACCGATAGCGGCAGCCATCGGCTCAAAAACCATGCACACATCACGTCCACCGGCATGCTCGGCAGAGTCTCGCACGGCACGTATCTCTACCTCCGTACTGCCAGAAGGGATACCGATCACCATACGTAAGGACGGAGCGAACCAGCGCTTCCTTCCGCTCGCCATCTTGATAAAGCCGCGAATCATTTGCTCGGCAGCGTAGAAATCCGCGATAACTCCCTCACGAAGCGGTCGTACGGTACGAATATTCGGGTGCGTCTTCTCGTACATCTCACGGGCCACCTTACCGACAGCCAGCACCTTGTCCGAGCGAGCATCCAAAGCAATCACCGAAGGTTCGTCTACCACCATCTTATCATTACACGTGATAATGGTATTAGCGGTACCCAAATCTATGGCAACTTCTTGTGTGAAAGAAAACAATCCCATTAGTCTTATTATTAATGTTTAAAATGACGAACACCTGTCTTCACCATAGCCAAACCATGTTGGTTACAGTACTCGACAGACAACTTATCATTGATAGAGCCTCCCGGCTGGATTACGGCCGTGATACCTGCTTGGTCTGCGATCTCAACGCAATCGGGGAACGGGAAGAAAGCGTCGGAAGCCATCACGGCGCCATTCAAGTCGAAGCCGAATGATTTAGCCTTCTCTATGGCCTGTCTCAAAGAGTCCACACGAGAGGTCTGCCCGATACCGCTGGCGCAAAGCTGCTTGTTCTTCACCAAGGTGATCGCATTGGACTTGCTGTTCTTCACGATTTTGTTGGCGAACAACAGGTCCTCAACCTCCGAGGCTGTCGGCTGCTTATCCGTCATAGGCTCCAAATCAGCCTTACCTTGGATACTCAAGTCCTTCTCCTGCATCAAGACACCATTCAATAAAGAACGGAACTGCATCGGGCAAGTCTTACAATCCTTACGGATCAAGATGATACGGTTCTTCTTCTGTTGAAGTACCTCCAGCGCATCAGCGTCGTAAGCCGGAGCGATAAACACTTCGAAGAAAATCTTGTTGATTTCCTCGGCCACTTCCTTGTTAATCGTAGTATTCGTGATCAAGATGCCACCGAAAGCGGAAACCGGGTCACCGGCCAAAGCCTCTTTCCAAGGCTCAACCACATTACCGCGGGAAGCGATACCGCAAGCGTTATTATGTTTTAAGATAGCGAACGTCAGCTCGTCAAACTCATCGATCAAGTTCACGGCAGCGTCGATATCCAATAAGTTGTTGTAAGAAATCTCTTTTCCATGGATTTGATCGAACATATCGTTAAACTTACCATAGAACTTAGCGGCTTGATGAGGATTCTCGCCATAACGCAAATGCATCGGGCTATCTACCGTTGCACGGAAATGGGAACCTTCGCAGCCATCAAAATAATTGAAGATAGCGGAGTCGTAACCCGAGGAAACGGCGAACGCCTCTTTGGCGAACCATCTACGATCCTCGATGCTTGTCTCAGCGCCCTTCTCGTTCAAAAGATCCATCAACGGCTGGTATTGAGCCTTGGAAGCTACGATTACCACATCCTTGAAGTTCTTCGCGGCGGCACGTATCAAAGAGATACCGCCTATATCTATTTTCTCAATAATTGCTTGTTCCTCAGCGCCGGAAGCGACAGTCTCCTCGAAAGGATATAGGTCAACGATAACCAAGTCAATCTCCGGGATCTCATATTCAGCTAATTGTTTCTGGTCATTCTCGTTCTCACGGCGAGCCAAGATACCACCGAATACCTTCGGATGAAGCGTCTTCACACGACCGCCCAAAATAGACGGATAAGAAGTCAAGTCCTCTACCGCATCACAAGGCAAACCCAATGACTCGATAAATGATTGAGTACCACCTGTTGATACAAAGCTCACACCCTCGCTATGCAATTTCTTTAGGATTTCGTCCAGCCCGTCTTTGTGAAACACAGAGACCAAGGCACGTTTCATTCGTTTCGTTGCAGCCATCTTTCTATTTTCGTTTACTTTAATGTTTTAGAGCACAAAAGTAGATATTTATTTCCAATCCAGCCTTATTATTCAGATAAAAACAAGGCAACCATACCAAATTTCATCCATAGCCAAAGAAACATGAATCCATCGCACATGATACGGGAGACGGGGCACGCCCCGTCTCTACAACATATGACATTGCCCTAAGATAATGAGATTTCCTTTGTTAATAATAGAAGATCGCCCAATTTGACATTCTGACATTTTGTATTCTAAAGCTCCAGAGAATCGAATATTTCGCCCCAGAGTACAGTCGGCTTCCAAATTTGAGAATAAAAATCCGCAATTAGTTATCTTCCAAGGATATATCGTTTTTGGAGCTTTTATTCTAGCGAGGATTCCCGTCTCTTATCACCCTCAAACATACAAACAATAGACTTCTTATTCGAAAACAATAGACTTTTCACTCGAAAACAATAGCATTCGTAGTCGAAAGCAACTAACAACGCCGCCGTAAACACCCTACAACTGGATCGTAACAACCTTACAATGCCTATCCGCAGCATGAAAAGACAACCAAATCCTCTCTTTTCTCCCCTCTATTCCCGCTATTTCAGTCTATTCAAAGGAATGGCTTGTCAGCGAAAAGCGCCCATTCCAAGCAAAAAGCCACGAATAAGCGAATTACGCAGACAAGCCATTTTAGTGATGAGAACTATCGTCCACCAGTAATCAGCAATAAAAAGGAAGGGACACACCGCCTCATCCCGCCATACAAAGCGAGTCCGATCCCTATCACCACACAGGCAGATCCCAAATACAAGCCTATCACCTCTAACTCAGACCCCGGAGGGAGATACCGAACCACCACCTTGATAGCCAACGCCAACGGCATCCCATGATAAGCATAAACAAAGAAGCTGCTCCCCGCCAGAAAACCGCTTACCCGACAAAGCCCTCGCTCCAAACAGGTCGCCGTGAGGCTGATAAAGCACACGCACCCCACGATAATCCCCACGTTATGCAGGTATCGGCACCATGGTTCTCCCATAAAACAGAGGTCGCACACAGCCAAAATCGCATAAAGCCCTACCGAAGGCATCAGCAACAGACGCATATCGACCACGAAATTCCGTCGGTGATATGCGAATGGATCAAGACAACTCTCTCAACGACTCTGTTCTTTCTCTATCACCGCTTCTATTTGAGGTTGCAATTTTGGAATAATATTCTTTGCCACATCCCAAACAATCAGATAATTAACACCCATATAGTCATGAATCAACCGATCTCTCATTCCAGCCATATGTTTCCATTGAATGAAAGGATGTAGTTACATTCCTCCAATATATGCAGCAAATAAGCGATAGGGGTCTTACACATACTCTACCTCCTTTAATATCTGCTGGCCAATAAAAGGGCTTAACCCTTTAAGCGTGACTATATCCACTTTCAATCTGTCAAAAAGCTTCTCTAATATCTCACAAGCCAAAAGGAAATTGGAATAAGTCTCTTTATCATCCTCAAAGTCGATCAATATATCCACATCACTACTTTCCGTATTACTCTCACGAACAGTAGAGCCAAAAAGCCCCAACTGCTTTACACCGCAACTCTGCGACAAAGGCTGCTTTGCTTTCCGAAGAAGAGATATGACAGATTGTTTATTCATTACACTATTGGATATTAATGTATAATGCAAAGATAAGCAATATTTTTCGTACCTTCTCATTTAAACCGCGTATCGTTTGCTTAAATGAGATTAATATACTTACTTTGCGATAAATAAACTTTTAATCAAACTATTAAACTATGGATATACTAAATTCTCATTTACCTTTGTCTATAACTACTCAAAGCAACTACAAATGACACAAAAAGAATCTATCCGCTTATTCGAAGAAAGAAAAGTTCGCGCCATATGGGATGACGAACAAGAGGAATGGTATTTCTCGATCGTTGATGTTATATCTATTTTAACAGATAGCCCCAACCCTCGAAAATACTGGAGTGTATTAAAAACCAGAATGAAAAGAGAAGGTAGCGAGTTGACTACAAATTGTAGTCAACTGAAAATGCAGGCCGCTGATGGCAAGAAATATTTAACCGACGTAGCCAATACCGAGCAACTCTTCCGCCTTATCCAATCAGTACCATCTCCAAAAGCAGAACCTTTTAAGTTATGGATCGCCCAAGTAGCGAAGGAACGTTTGGATCAAATGCAAGACCCGGAATTGTCTATCGAGCAAGCCATGGCCGATTATAAACGATTGGGCTATTCGGATAATTGGATCAACCAACGATTGAAATCCATCGAGATACGGAAAGATCTAACAGACGAATGGAAGAAGAGAGGACTGGAAGAAGGCCTCCATTTCGCTACATTAACCGACATAATCTATAAGTCATGGTCCGACATGACCTCCAAGGAATATAAACGATTCAAAGGATTAAGAAAAGAGAATCTTCGAGATAATATGACAAACAAAGAGCTTGTATTAAACATGCTGGCCGAGTTATCTACCAAGGAAATATCAGAAGCATCGGAACCAGACACCTTTAGCGAGCACATAAATGTCGCCCAACAAGGAGGCGAGGTGGCTCGTAACGCCCGATTAGAGCTGGAAGCCAAAACCGGGAAAAGCGTTATCTCACCGCTCAACGCCCAAAAGATAATTAGCCTAAAAAAGGGAGAGAACGAGCGGGATGTATGACATCCAATGATAAGATAAACAATATTTTTCGTACCTTTGCATCCTCAATCGCAATTTAATAGGTATACGAAATATGATAACAGTTAACAATCTGGACGTACAGTTTGGAAAACGCATCCTTTTTCAGGATGTGAACATGAAGTTTACACCGGGCAATTGCTACGGTATTATCGGTGCTAACGGGGCCGGAAAATCTACGTTTCTCCGTGTAATCAGCAAGCAATTAGACCCTACCAGAGGTAGCGTTAACCTAGGACCGGGCGAACGCCTTTCCGTATTGAGCCAAGATCACTTCGCGTTCGATGAATATACGGTAATGGATACCGTATTGATGGGGCACACGACCTTATGGGAGGTGATGAGCGAGAAAAACGCCCTTTACGAGAAACCTGATTTCAGCGACGCCGACGGTATCCGCGTATCGGAACTGGAAGAGAAATTCGCAGAGATGGAAGGCTGGAACGCAGAGAGCGACGCCGCCAACCTATTGAGCGGACTAGGCATCAAGGAGGATTTGCATTATATGTATATGAAGGACTTGAGCGGTAAGCAGAAAGTACGTGTCTTATTGGCCCGTGCCTTGTTCGGACAGCCCGATAACCTATTATTGGATGAGCCGACGAACGACTTGGACCTTGAGACGGTTTCTTGGTTGGAGAATTATCTCTCTAATTTCGAGCATACCGTATTGGTTGTTAGCCACGACCGTCACTTCCTCGACTCCGTTTGTACGCATACCGTGGATATCGACTTTGGTAAATTACAATTATTCGCCGGAAACTATAGCTTCTGGTACGAGTCTAGCCAGTTAGCCCTTCGTCAACAGCAGAACCAGAATAAGAAAGCCGAGGAGAAGAAGAAAGAGTTGGAAGAATTTATCCGCCGTTTCAGCGCCAACGTAGCGAAGTCCAAGCAGACCACCAGTCGCAAGAAGATGTTGGAGAAGCTGAATATCGAGGAGATCAAACCGTCCTCACGCCGCTATCCGGGAATCTTGTTCACGCCTAACCGCGAACCGGGCAACCAGATCCTTGAGGTGAAAGGATTGTCGAAGAGTATCGACGGACAGGTATTGTTCAAGGACTTGAACTTCTTCGTGGAGAAGGATGACAAGATCGTATTTATCAGTCACGACCCTCGTGCCATGACCGCCTTGTTCCAGATCATCAACGGTGAGGAGAAAGCGGATGCCGGTACGTATCAGTGGGGACAGACGATCACGACCTCTTATCTTCCTCTCGATAACTCCAAATATTTCAATACAGATATCAACCTGCTCGATTGGTTATGCCAGTTCTCGCCGGATACTAACGAGGTATTCTTGAAAGGCTTCCTCGGACGTATGTTGTTCTCGGGCGAGGAGCTTATGAAAAAGGTAAGCGTACTTTCCGGAGGTGAGAAGATGCGTTGTATGATCTCACGTATGATGCTCACCGACGCCAACTGCTTGATCTTGGATACTCCGACCAACCACTTGGACTTGGAATCCATCCAAGCCTTCAATAATACGTTGAAGACATTCAAGGGAAATATCCTGTTCTCCAGTCATGACCACGAGTTCATACAGACTGTATCGAACCGTATCATCGAGCTGACTCTAACGGTATCATCGATAAGATGATGGATTACGATGATTACATCACAGATCCGGCTATCGCGGAGTTACGGGAAAAGTTATATTCGAAATGAAAAAAAGATTATTATTCATACTAATCGTTTTTATCGCATGGCTACCGGTTTTTGTTATTCAAAAACCGGTATTTATGTTTTATCAGCATGCGTTGTCCGAGACTTGTACCTTCACGGACTTCCTACAGGTTATGCTTCATGGGCTGAAGCTGGATTGCACGATAGCGGGATACCTTACCGCCATCCCTCTCCTATTGACTCTAGTATCAGTTTGGCTTCCGGACGCTTGGTTGAAGAAGGTATTGAAAGGGTACTTCTTGATCATGGGAATTCTGGTATCGGCAATCTTCTCCGTAGATGTGGCTTTATACAGCTTTTGGGGATTCAGGTTGGACGCTACTTTATTCTTCTACCTCCAATCGCCCGCCGATGCGATGGCGAGTGTTCCGTTGGGAATGTTCTTTATCCAATTATTGGTATTCGTGGCATATGCGCTAGGTATCTATGCTTGGTTCACCTTCATCCTCCGGTTCGCGCCAGTAAAGCCTAGCTTTCCACCTACGGGATTGGAACAATTGGGAAGTACTTTCGCCATCCTCTTAGCAGGGGGGAATATTGTTTATTCCAATCCGGGGAGGCGTAACTACGTCTACGGCAAATGTCGGCATGGTTTATTTCAGCCAGAACCAGTTCTTGAATCATTCGGCGATCAACCCGTGTTTCAGTCTGATAGCCTCATTGAGTAAGCAACAGGATTTTGCCTCGCAATTCGATTTCTACCCGGAGGAAAAGCGGAAAGCCTTATTCGATACGCTCATTCAAGCCCAAGACTCCTTATGCCCGGGAGATTCCATACCTACAGAGCCTGTCAAGCTATTGACAACGACTCGTCCCAATATTCTCATTATCATCATGGAGAGTTTCACGGCAAATGCTATCGAGGCTGTTGGCGGTGAGCCGGGAATTACGCCGAACTTGAATCGGCTGAGCAAAGAGGGTGTATTATTCACGAACCTATATGCCAACTCGTTCCGTACCGATCGAGGCTTAGTCTCCGTATTGAACGGCTATTTAGCCCAACCCACCACCTGCATCATGAAGTATCCGGTGAAAAGCCAGACCCTTCCATCTATCGCAAAGAGTCTTAACAAAGAAGGATATACGGCAGATATGCTCTATGGAGGTGATATCAATTTCACGAATATGCAAAGTTATTTCTATAGTTCCGGCTACAGCAAGATAACGGCAGACCGTGATTTTCCCTTGAGTAGCCGTCTGAGTAAATGGGGAGCAAACGACGATATCACGTTCTCGCATCTTTACGAGGATATCAAGCAAAGACCAGTCGACGGCAAACCTTGGTTAAGTACATTCCTAACATTAAGTAGCCATGAGCCTTTCGAGGTCCCGTTTCACCATTTGGAGCATCCCTATCTAAACTCCGTCGCATTTACGGACAGCTGTATCGGCAATTTCATTGATACGTTCAAGGAACTGCCGGCATGGAAAAATACGGTAGTCATCTTTGTCTCCGACCACGGATACCGTTACCCTGAAAACATGCAGGAGTACGGACCTTTGCGTTTCCACATACCTATGCTATGGCTAGGTGGAGCGATCGCTGAACCTAAAGTGATCGATACGTACGCAAACCAGACCGATTTGGCAGCCACCTTATTAAATCAGATGGGTCTCCCCACAGATGAGTTCTCATTCAGCAAAGATATATTGAATCCTTGCGTCCCGCATTACGCCTTTTATACATTCAATAATGGATTTGGCTTTATAGACGAATCCGGTGTTTCCGTATACGACAATGAAGGGAACAAGATTTTAGTAGAAGAACCTGAAAGCGGAAACGAGACCCGCTTGGAGAAAGGAAAAGTCCTATTACAAACTTTATACGACGATCTGGGAAATCGATAACGACAGATATAAAAAAGGCCGACTTACACAAGCCGGCCTTTTTTATTTATATTAATAATATTCTTATTTAGCGTAGCTTACCGCACGAGTCTCACGGATCACCGTGATCTTAACCTGTCCCGGATAAGTCATCTCATCCTGAATCTTCTTAGCGATCTCAGCGGACAAGTTCTCGGTGTCCTTATCGTCAATCTTATCAGCGCCAACGATGACGCGCAACTCTCTACCCGCTTGGATAGCGTAAGTCTTGACGACACCCGGATACGATAAAGCCAATTGTTCCAAATCATTCAAACGCTTGATATAAGCCTCTACGATCTCACGACGTGCTCCCGGACGAGCACCTGAAATAGCGTCGCAAACCTGTACGATCGGAGCCAACAGCGTCTGCATCTCCACCTCATCGTGGTGAGCGCCTACGGCGTTGCAAATATCCGGTTTCTCCTTATATTTCTCGCAAAGCTTCATACCCAAGATAGCGTGCGGCAATTCCGGCTCATCATCGGGCACTTTACCAATATCATGTAACAATCCGGCACGTTTCGCTTTCTTCGGGTTCAAGCCCAACTCGGAAGCCATCACGGCACAAAGGTTGGCCGTCTCACGAGCATGTTGCAACAAGTTTTGTCCATAAGAAGAACGATACTTCATCTTACCGATCATACGGATCAATTCCGGATGCAAACCGTGCACACCCAAATCGATCACGGTACGCTTACCAGTCTCTACGACCTCGTCTTCCACTTGCTTCTTCACCTTCGTTACCACCTCCTCGATACGAGCCGGATGGATACGTCCGTCCTGCACCAATTGATGCAAAGCCAAACGAGCGATCTCACGACGAACCGGGTCGAATCCAGAAAGAACGATAGCCTCAGGCGTATCATCCACCACGATCTCAATACCGGTAGCGGCCTCCAAAGCACGGATATTACGTCCCTCACGACCGATGATACGGCCTTTGATCTCGTCCGATTCAATATGGAACACGGTAATAGAGTTCTCGATAGCCGTCTCCGTCGCTACCCGTTGGATAGACTGGATCACGATCTTCTTCGCCTCCTTATTAGCGGTCATCTTCGCCTCCTCGACGATCTCGTTGATGTAAGAAGCGGCTTGCGTCTTTGCCTCATCCTTTAAGGACTCGATCAAACGCTCTTTGGCTTCCTCGGCGGACAACCCGGAGATAGCCTCCAAATGCTCCACTGCCTTCTGATGAAGTTTATCCAAATCTTGCTTCTTCTTCTCCACCAACTCCAACTGAGAAGATAAATTCTCCTTTACAGCCTCTACCTCGTTATTCCTACGCTGTAACTCTTCCTGACGTTGATTCATCGTCAGTTCTCTTTGTTTCAATTTAGTCTCGACAGACTGGATCTTAGCGTTACGCTGTGATACCTGTTTTTCCAAGTCCGCTTTCAAATGAAGAAACTTCTCCTTTACTTCCAGCATCTTGTTCTTCTTTATCACCTCGGCCTCCTTCTCCGCCTCTTGAAGCACGGAGTCGTACTTCGACTTCAGAAGGAAACGCATGCCCAGCCACGCAAGCAACCCACCAATGATGAAGGTTACTATCGGTATGATTATATACATTCCAACCATTTAACTAATAATTTAAGATTCATTTATTTATATACAAAAAAAGCACTACCATCACACGGTCTCACCGTGCAAAGCAGTGCGGAAACTCTCTTCTTACAATATGTATGTTATTTCTTCAGATATCCTTCCAACTCGGTTGTAAGCTCCTGTATCTTATCCGTAAAAGGATTTGTATCATTCCGTTTTTCCAACTCCAGATTATGCATCGAGAGTTGAAAAGCCACCATGGCTAACAAATCTTTCGTATCCACCTCGACCGCGAAATGCTGCCTGTATTGAAGAATCTTGCTGTTGATTTGATCAGCGGCGGCACGTGCCAACTCTTCCTCATGACGTTTGATCGTAAGCGGATATTTCTTTCCGGCTATCACTATATTTATAAGAAATTCTTCGTCCATCGCTTCTATTCATTTAAAAGTGCGATGCACTTGTCTACTTCCCGCACTAATTTTGATAACCGCATCCGGGCGTTCTTCATCTCTTCCTCGTTCGTGGAAACAATTCGCGCCGTCAGCATGTTATCATTTGGCATTCAATCCTTCAATCATATCCTTCGCCTGCCGCAACTCCTCGCCTTTAAGGCTCAAAGCAGCTGTAAGTTCGTCAATTCTACGTTTCTGCTGATCGCATAACGCCATCAAATCACGAACTCTAACCTCAAATACAGCTAACAATCTCTTATGATCTTCGGTCATTTCACACCAAATTCTACACAAAAGTAAGTTTTTGAATTGAATTAACCAACTGTAGACTTAATTATTTTGACAGAAAACGTATGGACAAATAAAAAGGCCGTCCAAAAAAATCGAACAGCCCTCCCTAATTCTTGTAAACGTTCCTCTTGTTTACACTAAAGAAACATACATTTCACCTTCAATCTCCTCGAAAGCTAATTTACCTTCTTTCGCCAACCAACCAAAAGCGGCGTACATATCTTTTTCCGCTTTAATCTTCGTGGCTTTCTTCACTGCCTTAAAACTCATTTTACCGCCTTCATTTAAAACGTTCCATACAAGGCCGGCGTTTGTACCAATTAATTCAATCATTTTATGATAACATTTGATTACTGGGGACAAATTTATAGATTAAATGATTAAAACAAAAGATTATAGATGTTTTTTAGCATAAAAGACGGACATTTTTCGCTTTGTAAACAATATTAACACGGTTATAACGTTATTTTCCCTCTGTTTTCTCGGCATATCAGTTCCGCTTCCACGTTTACCGCTGAGACATATCTTTTTAATAAGTCAACCGAGTAACCACCCGCTTCCAATAAGCCCTCCTTACCGGAATAACCATTCAGAATCATTAACAATGAAGTGGTCGACATTTCAATCTTGGTACGTTCCTCATCGCTGGTAGGCGTTCCGACACCCGCTACTCCATCCCTGTAGACTGGAAGACCGGCGATATTCAATTCACCACGTCCGATACCGTGATAAATTTCCCCTCTTTTCCGACACCTAGTTCCAATCCGCCTACAATCTTATCTGCGTCAAATCCTCCGATAGAATAACCGCTGCGAATAGAAACCAGATTGATGATATCCACCAAGGTATCTATCTTATATAAAGGAAGCCCGCGAAGTATCCGCCGTCTTAACGCCTCGGCGGAAGGGCGATACCGGTTCGGGTCTTTCCCCAGACGTTTATAAGCCTGACGGGTAGCGAAAATAGGAGTCCACTTATTAATATCCTCTATCTTACAGGTAGAACGGATATCCTCCTCAACACGGGTTATTTCTTCCCAAAGTCGTTCATCGGGCTCCGTGTTCTTTACTTGACAGGCGATAGCCAACACGTGAAGATCGGGGCAAGCCTCCGATATCTCAGATGAAAGAGTGATTGAAATCATGTCTATTATAAGTTTGAGCCAATATAACTAAGATTTTTTCAAGCATATTCCGGTAAGAATCCGGCCGCTTTTGACACCGAGGCGACGAGCGGAGAAATAATCCTCATACCGAATATAAGTACAGATGCCAGCGATCTCTATATGCTCGGAGAGCAATCCTGCCTCTAACAATTGTAAACGGTTGGTTTCCCATAGATCGATATACGCTTTTTGAGTCTCCGCATTACGTCGAAGAATCCGCTCCATCGGGAAGCCCGCCATTTGAAAAGCTTTTACGACTTCCTCTCCCACCTCAAATGCCGCTTGACTGATAGAGGGACCTATTCCGGCAACCAATTGAGTGGGATCGCAATCGTATGCCTCGATCATCAAGCTTGCCGCCTTACGAGCTATATGTAAAACCGTACCCCGCCAACCCGCATGGACGGCAGCTACCACTTTACGATCCGGCGCATATAACAAGACAGGGACACAATCCGCCGTAGATACGGCTACACATACATCCGGAACATTCGTCACCAAAGCGTCCACGCCTTCCAAACGTAGCTTTCGCTCTTTATCATTCAGCGAAAGGAAAGACGCGTCGATCGCCAATACTCGATCCTCATGGGTCTGATGAGGTATAACCATATTCTCTAGGGAAATCCCGACCGCATTCGAAAGAAGTTCCAAGTTCTTCCGGATGAAGCCCGGATCATCCTCGGTATAAACGCCCGGATTCATCGAAGCGTACGTTCCCGTACTCACGCCGCCATGACGTGTTGTCGTAAAATGAGAAATGTCGCGGTATCCGCTTAACCCGGAGAACCGCGACACCTCTATTTGCTTATTTTCTTGTATCTTCATCTTCATCATCGTCCCAGTATTCCTCGTATTCCTCATCCGGGTCATCCTCGTCCTCGTCCACGGGGAAGATGTATTCGTCGTCGTCCTCAAATTCCAACGTGCTTACATCTATATTCTTATGGACAATTCGCTCTGCCTCATGGAAATTCTCCTTATTCAGCTCTTTCCATAAAAGGTCTTTCAACTCGACAATACCCAGTCCCGTGATAGAAGATATAAAGACATACGGAATTCCCTCCGGCAAGTCTTGCGACAAAGCCTCGATCAATTCCTCATCCAGCATATCGCTCTTGGTGATCGCCAGTACACGGCGTTTATCCAGCAATTCCGGATTATACTTCACTAACTCATTATGCAATATCTCGTATTCTTTCTTGATATCGTCTGCCTCAGCGGGAACCATGAACAATAACAATGAATTACGTTCGATATGACGTAAGAAACGAAGTCCCAAACCTTTTCCCTCGCTTGCTCCTTCGATAATACCCGGTATATCGGCCATTACGAACGAACGGTTATCGCGATAACTCACGATGCCTAAATTAGGCTCCAACGTAGTAAAAGGATAATTAGCGATCTTCGGTTTAGCGGCGGATACGACAGAAAGCAAGGTAGATTTACCCGCATTCGGGAAGCCTACCAAACCGACATCGGCCAGCAATTTCAACTGAAGAATCACCGTACGTTCCAATGCCGGCTCACCCGGTTGCGAATAACGGGGCGCTTGATTGGTAGCCGTCTTGAAGTTAAAATTCCCCAGACCGCCACGACCGCCTTTCAGCAACATCACTTGCTGACCGTCTTCCGTAACGTCGCAAATAAACTCTCCGGTCTCAGCATCGTAAACAACCGTACCGCAAGGAACCTCGATTACTCGATCCTCCCCGTCTTTACCCGAGCTACGCTTCGCGCTACCACTCTCACCATTGGTGGCCATGATATGACGCTCATATTTCAAGTGAAGGAGCGTCCAGTAATTCCGGTTACCACGGAGATACACATGACCTCCTCTCCCTCCATCGCCCCCGTCGGGACCTCCTTTCGGAATGTATTTCTCACGACGGAAGTGAGAAGACCCTCTTCCACCCTTTCCTGAGCGGCAATAGATCTTGACATAATCTACAAAGTTCGATTCAGCCATATTGGTTTATTTCAATTATTTTACGTTATTAACCGCCTCTTTGATACGACCGAAGATTTCCTCGATTGTTCCCATCCCTTTGATGGCCACGTGCTTGCCTTCACCTACATAGTAGTCTGCCAAAGGAGCTGTTTGAGTATGGTAAACATCCAGTCTGGATTTGATCGTCTCCAAGTTATCGTCAGAACGTCCGGATACTTTACCGCGCTCCAATAAACGCTTGATCAACTCCTCTTCCTCTACTTGAAGGTTCAACATAACGGAAACGTCTGTTCCACGCTCGTTCAACATCTTCTTCAAGGCTTTCGCTTGAGGGATCGTACGAGGGAAACCATCGAAGATTACGCCCTTAGCCGGCTTCTTGCTATCCAATACATTCGCCAACATATCAACGATCAACTCGTCCGGAACCAATTGTCCCTTCTCGATATAATCCTTAGCGATCTTGCCCAGTTCTGTCTCAGCCTTCATCTCGCCACGCAATACATCGCCAGTAGAGATATGATCCAAACCGTATTCTTTAATAATCAACTCACTTTGTGTTCCCTTACCTGAACCGGGAGCACCAAAAATAACCACGTTCAACATACTATTGTTCCTTTATTATATATAATGTATACTATTTTATTCCACAACCTTGTAGATATCCTTATATGAGCGGCCCAACTCATCATAATCCAAACCATGTCCCACGATAAAATCAGCGGGTATCTGTAAGCCTACATAATCCGGAGTCAACTCGCATTTCAAGGATTCCGGCTTGAAAAGCATCGTTGCCAATCTTACATCGGCGGCACCCTCGCTCCGAAGCTTCTCCATCACGTAGCTCATCGTAAAGCCCGTATCGATAATATCCTCCAATAAGATCACCATACGTCCGCGAATATCAGCCTGCACCGGCATGATCTCATTCAATATGCCCGTACTGGAAGTTCCTGGATACGAGGAATAACGAGCGAATGTCAGCTCATACGGAACATCCAGCTCACGCATCAGCTCGGCGACAAACATAAAAGCCCCGTTTAGCACACCCACGAATAGAGGATTTTTCCCTTCCACATCCGCTTTAATCTGAACGGCCATTTTAGCGATAGCCGCCTGAATATCCGACTCCGGAATAAACAGTTCAAATTCTTTGTCTTTTAGACGAATTCTGTCCATAAATCTTTCGGTTTTCGAGGGGACAAATGTACAACTTTTTCGGCGATGCACAAAAAAGTGTAGCAACATACCAAAGTTTGTTATACATTTGTAAGCAGAATAAAACCCCAGACATCTAGAATTATGATTAAGATATTCGCTACAGACAAGGTAAAGGAGCTCGACCAATATACGATTCAACACGAGCCAATTAGTTCGATCGACTTAGTGGAGCGTGCCGCTACGACGTTCGTCCATGAGTTTTGCCGGCGCTACTCCAAGCAGGTCCGCATCGTGATTTTCGCCGGTCAAGGCAATAACGGAGCCGACGCTTTGGCCATCGCCCGCCTTTTGAACGAGGAATCATACCGGGTAGAGACGTATTTATTCAACCCGACAGAGCATCTGTCCGTAGAGTGTGAGCAAAACAAGCAGCGTCTGCTCGACATGGAACGGATCGAATTTACGGAAGTGGTCCGTGACTTTGAGCCGCCGACGCTAACCGACCGAGACGTGGTGATCGATGGCTTGTTCGGTTCGGGATTAAACCGTCCTCTCACCGGAGGTTTCGCCGCTATGGTCAATTATATCAACCAATCCGAGGCGGAAGTCGTAGCGATTGATATTCCTTCCGGCTTATTCGGGGAAGATAATCGTAAGAATGACTCGGAGGCGATCATCAAGGCCAGCTTAACCTTGACATTCGGCTTCCCGAAACTGGCGTTTCTTTTTCCGGAGAATGAACAATACGTAGGCGAGTGGAAAATACTGGATATCGGAATCCATCCGGACGCAATTTATGAGACGGCTTCCCCTTACTCATTGGTTACGGAAGAAGATATATCCTATTCGTTAAAGTCTCGCAAACGTTTCGCCCATAAGGGAACGTTCGGACATGCTTTATTGATCGCCGGAAGTAAAGGAAAAATGGGAGCCGCCCTATTATCCGCGAAGGCATGCTTACGGAGTGGAGCCGGACTATTGACCGTGCATATCCCGACCCGAGGCGAATCAATCTTCCAGACCGCTTTCCCGGAAGCGATGTTAAGTCTAGACGCAAATCCTGATTATTTCTCTACGGTTCCCGAGATAGGTAGTTACTCCGCTGTCGGTATGGGACCGGGACTCGGACAGCATTTAGAATCCGCAGCAGCGATCGAACGTATCCTGCAATCCAGCACAAAACCAGTCGTTATCGATGCGGACGCTATTAATATAATGGCATCCAACAAGGACTTATTCAATAAGATCCCGCCACGGAGCATCCTCACTCCCCATCCGAAGGAGTTCGATCGGATAGCGGGTGAAAGCACGAACTCATACGACCGTTTGATGAAAGCGCAATCTTTCGCCGCCGAACATAAGATTTGTATCGTATTGAAAGGTGCTTATACCGCTATTTGTTCTCCGGCAGGAAACATTTATTTCAATAGTTGCGGAAATCCGGGCATGGCAACCGCCGGTAGCGGAGACGTGCTGACGGGCATCATCCTCAGCTTATTGGCGCAAGACTATTCTCCGGAAACTGCCGCTGTAGTCGGAGTATTCTTGCACGGTACAGCCGGTGATCTCGCCGCCGCTTTCCGCTCGGAAGAGAGCATGATCGCCAGCGACATCACGGATATGCTCGGAAAAGCGTTTAAGCAAATCAAATAAATCCAGCAAAAACAACGGGCGTTTTTACTCTCGTTTGTTACAATTACTACCGCTATTCCATATATTATACGGACTTACAGTGTACATATAGAATGGTGGTAGTAAATTTTCATGGTACCCCAACGCCTTTTGCTATCACATTTCAACCTTTTCTTACTCACTCGATAAATGTCGGCGATATCTTTTATGACAAAGCTCTGTAAAGTAGAGTTATTGTAACTTTTAAACATGTATAATTGTATCCCTATCATTTTATAGAAAAACACGTACATGAATTTTTTTAAACATGTACGACTTTTTTTCGAAAACACGTACGTGTTTCAGCATAAACATCATGATATTTTCACAATGCTGATTATCAACACTTTAAATAAAGTATTCGATTACTGGCTTATTGTAGTATTTTCTGTAAAGAAAAGCTTCAGTCGTTGATACCATAACTATTACAGCAACATTTGGCTACATCATATAATGTATTTAGTGTATCCAAATCAGATATACTGCGTTGGCGATGTTTGTATATATTACTTGGCAAAGTCGGTACTACTGCGTTTGCCGACTAATAAATGACCGATTGCCATACACTTCCGTTAAAATAAATAAAAAAGGAAAAAGAGCTTACGTATCCCTTGCCCCAGAGTTGTCTCATATATAAAACACCGACAAATTTGTATTAACAATAAAGCTATACGTACATGAAAATAACAATCGTATCGTTCGCAATGGCAGCTGCTTTCGGTTTAATCGCCTGTGATAACACGAAGCATAACACATTGACCGAACAAGAGAAAGCGGAAGGTTGGGAACTTCTATTCGATGGGGAAACCTTGGATGGCTGGCGGGATTATAACGGAACTGCCTTGACCGGACCTTGGGAAGTTGTAAACGGAACCATCCAAGCGGACGGGCAAGGTAGCGATGCCAGCGGATACATCGTCACCGACAAGGCTTATGAGAATTTTGAGCTTTCGTGGGACTGGAAAATCTCGAAAGGAGGAAATAGCGGTTTATTATATCATGTGGTAGAACGTCCTCAATTCCCGGTTCCCTACGTTACCGGTCCCGAGTATCAATTGATTGATGATATCAATTTCGCGGAGCCATTGGAAGATTGGCAACGTTGCGGAGTGGATTACGCGATGTATTTACCGGACTTCAACACGATAAAAGTACATCCGGCCGGCGAATGGAACAACTCTAAGATTATTTTTGACAACGGACATGTCACCTACTTTATGAACGGGCACAAAACCGTAGAGTTCGATGCATGGTCTGATGATTGGTTCTCCCGTAAGAACAGCGGTAAATGGGCGAACGCTCCTGAATACGGATTAGCGCATAAAGGCTTGATTTGTTTGCAAGACCACGGTTATCCCGCATGGTTCCGTAATATCAAGATCAAGGAACTTCCCCGCAAGACACGAGAGGCTCGTTTATTCAACGGCGAGGACATTACAAACTGGGATAAATACGGCACAGAATTATGGTATGTAAAAGATGGTTTATTAGTATGCGAAAGTGGCCCGGATAAACAATACGGCTATCTAGCCACCCGGGAATATTACGACGATTTTGACCTTACCGTGGAATTTAAACAGGAAGCGGATGGTAATTCTGGCGTATTTATTCGTTCCTTTGTAGAAGAAAAAGATGTAAAGGTAAACGGCTGGCAAGTGGAAGTCGCCCCCAAAGGCTTTGACACGGGCGGTATCTACGAATCCTACGGACGAGGATGGTTGATACAGATCCCGGACGAGAAGGAGAACGTCCTAAAACAAGGAGAGTGGAACACGATGCGTATCCGGGTACAAGGAGATAATGTACAGACTTGGCTCAACGGAGAGGAGATGGTAAACATCCGGGATGAAAAGATCGGAGCCGGTCAAGGGCGTATCGCTTTGCAAATACATGATGGTGGCGGCATCAAGGTTCTTTGGCGCAACCTTCATTTACAAACATTATAGAATATCGTTTTCTTAAAATTTAATAGTTATGAAAAACATTTCGAGAAGAAGTTTCCTCAAGACCGGAGCCGTAGCGGCAGCCGGACTAACGATCGTTCCGGGTTCTGTACTCGGTAAATCCTTTGGCTATACAGCTCCTAGTGACAAACTGAATATCGCGGGTATCGGTGTCGGCGGTATGGGACGTCGTAACCTCGCCAACATGAACACGGAGAATATCGTAGCTTTATGCGATGTAGATTGGCACTACGCGGACAAGACCTTCAAGGACTATCCGAAGGCTAAACGCTTTAAAGACTGGCGTGTCATGTTCGATGAGATGGGTAAATCAATCGATGCGATTATGGTAGCCACCCCAGACCATACACATGCCGGCGTGACCGCCCACGCAATCACGCTAGGCAAGCATTGCTATACGCAAAAACCGCTTACCCACTCCGTTTACGAATCGCGTTTGCTTACCAAACTGGCGAAGAAATATAAGGTAGCCACCCAAATGGGTAACCAAGGTAACTCATTCGACTGGTGCCGGCAGATCGCGGAGTGGATACAGTCTGGCGTAATCGGCGATGTATATGAGGTACATTGTTGGACAGACCGCCCCATCTGGCCCCAAGGCTTGATGAAGCCGAACGATACCCCGAAGTGCCCGAAGACACTGGATTGGGATTTATGGATCGGCCCGGCTCAAAAGCGGCCTTATAATCCGGTCTATACCCCTTGGAACTGGCGTGGATGGTGGGACTTCGGAACCGGGGCCTTGGGCGATATGGCTTGCCATATCATGGACCCGTTGTATTGGGCACTCGACTTAAAATATCCGACCAGCGTAATCGGCAGCTCTACTTTGAGTAACCTGTACTCCCCTCCTCACGCACAGATCGTAACCTATACATTCCCCGCACGTCCACCCAAAGGAAATGTCAAGATGCCGGAAGTGAAAGTCTATTGGTACGATGGTGGTCTGATGCCTCCCCGTCCGGAAGAATTGAAAGACGGGCAGATGATGGGCGACGAGAACGGCGGTATCATCTTCATCGGAACGAAAGGAAAGATCATGACAGGCTGTTATGGAATGAACCCGACCTTATTACCGGTTTCCGACATGGAACATTTCAACCAGCCCAAACCGACGATCCCGAGAGTGAAAGGTGGCAATGGAGACATATGGTCCACCAATGCCCATGAGCAAGACTGGATCCGGGCTTGCAAGGAATCCCCGGAAAATCGTACGGAAGCCTCATCCAACTTCCAGTTCTCCGGTCCGTTCAACGAGATGGTCGTGATGGGAGTCTTGGCCGTTCGCCTCTCCGGACTGCAAGGTTTGCATCGTGAGTTGCAATGGGATGGAGAGAACATGCGGTTTACGAACATCTCCCCGAACGATAAGATCAAGATCGTCACGGTGGATGATTTCAAGGTAATTGACGGAGATCCGCGTTTCGACCGTCGCTTCGCCGAGTTTAACGCTGCGGAAATGGCCAACGAATGGATCAAGCATACGTATAACAACGGTTTCTCTTTGCCGGATATGCCAAGATAAACCTTTTAATAACAGCCAAATATGATAAGACATATCTATAAAATAATGATAGCGATCGTTTGCTGCCTATTGGCTATTCCAAGCGAAGCGCAAACGAAGGCCGAGAAGAACGGATGGCGTCTAGGGATGCAATCCTATAGTTTCCACCTGTTCCCTTTGACGGAAGCTCTCGATAAGACACAAGAACTGGGATTGAAATACATCGAGATTTATCCCGGCCATAAGCTCGGTGGTAAATGGGGAGATAAAGTATTCGATTTCAACCTTGATGCGCAGACCCAGAAAGAGATCAAGGAGCTTGCGGCATCCAAAGGTATCAAGATCGTAGGAACCGGGGTGTATGTAGCCGAAAAGTCGTCCGATTGGGAAAAGATGTTCAAATTCGCGAAAGCGATGGACCTAGAGTTCATTACTTGCGAACCGGCTTTAAGTGACTGGGACTTGGTAGAAAAATTGTCCAAGCAATACAACATTAAGATCTCCGTCCATAATCACCCGCAGCCTTCCGACTACTGGAAACCTGAGAACCTGTTGAAAGCCATCTCCGGACGCAGTCAATCGCTTGGTTCTTGTTCCGATGTGGGGCATTGGCGTCGGGAGGGGCTAAACCAGATTGATTGCTTAAAGCAACTCAAAGGTCGAATCATCTCTTTGCATTTCAAGGATATCGCCCCGAAAAAAGCAGGAGAGAATGAGCAGCACGACGTGATCTGGGGCACAGGCATCCTAGATGTAAAGGGAATGTTGAAAGAACTCAAATCCCAGAATTTCAAGGGAGTATTCTCTATCGAGTATGAATACAACTGGGAAAACTCTGTACCGGACATTAAAGAATGTATCCAATACTTCAATAAAACCGCAAACGAAATCTTATAATAGGGATTAGCATTAATTGACAGGTAGTAAGCGTATAGGCCCAAGGGACGTTCTCCTAGCCTATACGCTCCACCTTTCTAATAATACACGGGAATAAAATGGCATCTGACAACAAAATAATCGAATTGATCAAACAAGGAGATATAGCCGCCTTTAATACCCTGTTCAAGTCTGTTTATCTCCAACTTTATATACATTGCCGAAAATTTATCCCCGCCCCGGAAGACGCAAAAGACATCTTACAAAACGTCTTCCTCCGCTTTTGGGAAAAGCGTGAGAACATCGATATTCACACGTCTTTAAACGCTTATTTATACAGGGCTATACAGAACGAATGCCTCAATTACCTTCGTTCTACCGGAACTCCCTATCTGATTAGCCATAATTAATAAATTTAAGATTAATAATAAGATCTAACAATGTTACGTTTTTTATCCGTATTACACTAAAAATCATCCATTTCTCATAAGCAAGACTGTTTTTAAGATTAATAATTCAATGATTTATTATTTGATTACTATAGTATCTTTCAGTATTTGATAGCGAATACCCGTATTCGTCTTTATCACATTGAGAATCTCCGATAAATCTTCGTTGTTACGGAAACTACCGCTAAACCTTAATTTTTTTATCCCTTGATTTTCATAACGAAATACAACGTTATAGTTCCTTTCCAACAACTTTGTTATATCTTGCAGATACATCATTTTTAAAAGACAAGAAACCTCCTCTCCATTGAGCGAATAGTTTCTTATCGTAAGGTACTACTTCTATCTTATTTCTACTTTTATCATAAACCGCCACTTGGTTAGGCTCAAGTAAGACCTCTTGTTTAGTCAACGTAGGTTGTACGGCGACCTTGCCATTGAACAAGGTTGTGGTTAGTTGCGAGTCTTCCATATAAGCGGAAACATTAAAGGCCGTACCAATCGCTTTCACATCAATACCGTTTGCCTTTACAACAAATGGTAAGTCTTTATTCTTTGCGACTTCAAAATAAGCTTCTCCATCCAAATAAATGCTACGATTGGAATGGCCGTAGTTCTCCGCATATTCTAGAGTTGTACAAGAGTTAAGCCAAACCCTCGTACCATCCGGTAATTGCAAATAGCTCTTCTCTCCTTTGCTCGTTACTAATTTATAATTTCCAACTGTCGATAAGTTCTCTTGATTCGTAAGATACAACGTTGATAGTGAAACACCTATGCCCAAAACCACGGCAGCGGCATATTTCATGTATTGAAGGAATAGCCTTCTTGTTTTCATTTTGGAAATAGTTTTTTTCTCTATGGATGAAAACAAACGCTCCCACTCCCTATCAACATCTACTTCGTCTTTGAGACTTTCCGCAATTATATTTTTTATATATTCTTTCATTGTTTTTTCTCGATTCTATATGTATGACACTTCAAAACGATGTGCTACTTACAAGATTGATAGATTTTTGTATTATATTTTTTCAAGAAACCAGATAATCTTTCAATCTACTTTTCAAAATCTTAAGGGCTCTATATATCTGTGTTTCCACTGTACGGACGGAGATATCCAATTTATCTGCGATCTCTTGGTTCTTGAGTCCATTTATACGACTCAATTTAAAAATGGATTTACATTGATCTGGTAATTCCTCTATCGTATTTTCCGTGATTCGTTCTATTTCAAAAAATACTAAGTATCGAATAAGGATCATTATCTTCCACAGCCTCTTGTTTATCCATCTCTGATATTTCATATCGGGGAATGTCAATGGTTCCGGTAGAACTAATTACAGAACCCTGAAAAAATCATTATTTTTAGGTTTGTGCTTAACCTTTTTCCAGCCGTACACAGTAGCGGCATCAGCACAAATTATATCCTTAAATATCACAAAAGGAACTATCACTGAAGTTTTTAAGGCGATTGAAGACCAAAGTGAATATAAATTCTTTTATAATGACAATCAAATCAATTTGAATAAACGGGTTGATGTCAATATCCATGAAGAATCCATAGAACAAGTATTAAACAATGTCTTTAGAGGTACGGATATTACGTATAAGATCGTCAAGAATCACGTAGTACTTACCAACAAGACCATGAAAGATACGGAGTTGCCATCCACCAACCAAAATCGCAAACGGCTAACCGGACAAGTAGTAGGACAAGATGGGGAGCCTCTGATCGGAGTAAACGTTGTAGTGAAAGGTACTACAATCGGATCTATGACCGATATGGACGGAAACTACATTCTAGAGAATGTTCCCTCCAATGCTACCGTTGAATTCTCGTACATCGGCTATCTCCAACAAAGTATCAACGTAGGCAATAAAAGCAACCTCAACGTCACTTTAGCGGAAGACACTCAAAAGTTGGATGAGGTAGTAGTTGTTGGTTACGGTTCCTTCAAGAAAAGAGATTTAACCGGAGCTGTTTCTCAAGTAAAAGGAGACGAGATCTCGAACCTACCGCTTCGCAGCGCCGCCGACGCCTTGCAAGGAAAAGCAGCCGGTGTAACCATAACATCTAGTTCCGGTAGCCCAGGTTCACTCGGTAATGTCCGTATCCGTGGTGTCGGTACTATCAATAATAATGATCCGTTGTATGTAGTAGATGGTCTACCTCAAGGTGATATCGGTTGGTTAAATGCCCGTGATATCGAGAGCATAGAGGTATTGAAAGACGCTTCCGCACAAGCGATCTATGGTGCCCGTGCTGCCAACGGTGTGATCCTAGTATCCACAAAGCGAGGAGCTTCCGGCGAGAGTTACCGAAGCAACATCGAGTTTGATATGAACATTGGTTTCCAAGATGTAGTGAAAACGTATGACATGCTAGACGCCGAAGGTTTCATGGAATATAAGAACCGGGCTTACGCCGCATCCGGGAAAGCCTTGATCGATGATTTCGCCACATCAGAGAAGCGAGAGCAGATCCTTACTTTCCTAGGGAAAAACGGAGGACGATCCGGTACGGATTGGTGGAAAGAGAGCACCCGTAAACCCAAGGAAGCTATCAGTCAGAATTACAACCTAGCTTTCTCCGGAGGTATGAAGAAACTCAGATACCGTGCTAGCTTCGGCTATATGGATCAACAAGGAATCTTGAAAGGTTCCGACTATGAACGCCTCTCCGGTCGGTTGAACGTAGACTCTGAGGTAACCAAGTGGTTGAACCTCTCCGCAAATGTGAACGTCACGTACGAATCCAGGCGCAACCTAGATGAGAATAACTCTTACACAGCAACCGTGTTCAGTACCCTTGCGGCAGACCCAATCACTCCGGTATATCGCGACAACCTAGTGGATATCCCAGATTTCTTGCAAAACCGGATTATGGGTGGTTATGAGCCGACCAATCCTTGGTCTCGCTATACAGGCGTAATTTACTCAAACAAACCGAACACGGTTGGACAGGTAGACCGCTCCGCATTAAATCAATGGCACGGGATCGCCACGAAAAGTAATATCTCCGGCGAAGTCAAGTTGTTACCCTTCTTGACCTTCAAATCCAGTATCGCTCTTGACTTAGTCCGTAACCAAAGCGACTCTTTCCGTCCTTCTTACTATCTGGATGGAGATGAGTACTCCACTTATGCGGGCGCCAGTCGGAGCGTAGCGAATAAAGATTACTGGGTATTCGACAATTACCTAACTTACAATCAAAAATTCGACAAACATGCGGTAACAGCCATGGTCGGTACCTCCGCAGAGAAAGAGCGCTACGAGGAGATCTACGCCTATAAAGAAGGACAGGTCAACAACAACCCGAACCAGCAGATCATCAACGCCGGTACCATGAATCCCGCCGCATCAGGCTACTACGCCACGAGTACGCTGAATTCTTATTTCGGTCGTGTATTTTATTCCTTTGACAACCGTTATATGATCACAGCCAATATCCGTTGGGATGGATCCTCTAAATTTGCGGATGGTAATCGCTGGGGTTACTTCCCCTCCGTATCCGCCGGTTGGAATTTCTCGGAAGAGAGCTTCATGAAGAACCTTGAGTGGCTGTCACAAGGTAAGTTAAGAGCAGCTTGGGGTGAGATCGGGAACCAGACTATCTCCTCCGGAGCCTATATGAATACGTTCGGAAATGGTAGCTACTACCTCTTCGGTAATCCGTATCAGACGAACTTGTATGCCGGACGTACGCAGGTGGGTAATCCGGATCTGAAATGGGAGACTACTCGCCAACTGGACTTCGGATTGGATTTGGCCTTTTTCCAAGGTTCCTTGAGAGCAACCTTCGACTACTTTGACCGTCAGACAAGTGATATGTTGGTGCAAGTACCCGTGCCCAGTTCACTAGGATTCCCCAACACGCCGTGGATGAATGCCGGTAGCGTAAGCAATAAAGGTTTTGAAGTAACGCTCGGATACGACGGTAAGATCGGGAACGACTTCCAATATCATATCAACGGAAACGTATCCACCTATAAAAATAAGGTAAAAAGCCTAGGTAGTGGAGCGAATATTCCGGGTAAAGGCATCCATCTAGGATACTTCTCCTATACGATGACAGAGCCAGGACAACCGATCGGTTATTTCTACGGATATAAAACCGATGGTGTCTTCCGGACCCAAGAAGAGATCGACAACTACAAGAACAACGGTCAAATGGTAATGCCAAACGCAAAGCCGGGCGACTTAAAGTTCCAAGATTTGAACAAAGATGGTAAACTAGACGACGAAGACCGCACGATGACAGGAAATCCTCATCCAGACTTCACCTTTGGTTTGACCTTAGGCGCAGAATGGAAAGGATTCGACATCTCCGCCTTCTTCCAAGGATCAGTCGGCAATGACATCTTAAACATATTGAAATATGACATCTATTCAGGTACCGGTTGGTACAATGCTCCGAAGGATATATTAACAACCTACTGGAACGGACCGGGTAGTACAAACGAGAACTTCGCAATCGATGCGGATAGCCGCATGAACTTGGAGATGTCCGATTGGTATGTGGAAAATGGTTCTTATGTTCGCTTGAAGAACCTGACAATCGGTTATACGCTTCCGTCCGAATGGACTAAGAAGATCACGATCAACAACCTTCGTTTCTTTGTTGCCGCACAGAACTTATTCACGATCACCGGTTATTCCGGACTAGATCCTGAGATCGGAGAGATCAATAACTCGCCTCTTTACAAAGGCTGTGATATGGGATTCTATCCGCAACCGCGTACATTCATGTTCGGTCTTAGTTTGAAATTATAATCTTAAAATGAATTATTATGAAATCTATAGTTAACATAGGGAAATTACTTGTATCGATCGCATGCGTCGGTGCCCTTACGACAAGCTGTAACAGCGACTTTCTAGACCGCCCGCCATTGGGAACATTGGATGAGGTAACTTATCTGAGTACCAAGGATGCCGGCTACAAACTTTTGGTCAATTGCTATCAGCCCTTACAAGATAGCTGGAACTATCAGGACATGAAATTTGTCTTGGGAGATCAATTGAGCGACGACTGCTCCAAAGGCGGCTCTGATGCAGGAGACCGCGTTCGTATCACGGAAATCGCCCGCGGAACACCAATGGCGACTAATCAAGTCTTGTCCGACCTTTGGACTCATCGCTACCAAACAGCGATCTCAGCCTGCAACGTATTCCTGTCGCTAATCACACCTGAATCAGAATTGATCGATGATGCCGGAGGCTTGGTCAGCACAGAAACCAAACAGCGATGGATCGCAGAGGCTCAATTCATGCGTGCGTTCTATTACTACGACCTAGCTACAATCTTCCAGAATATTCCACTAATTGACAAGCCCATGGAAGTCGTCGACAAAAGTACGATCACGAAATCCAGCAAAGAGGAGGTCATGAACTTTATCCTGAAAGACCTGAACACCGCAATCGCCGAACCTAATCTACCTAATGCAAAAAGCCTTCCGACCAGCGAGATTGGGCGAATCACCAAAGAGGCCGCCATGGCTTTCCGTGCTAGGGTATTGATGTTCTACGGCAACTACGGAGAGGCTCTGCAAGACCTGAAGGCAGTTGTCGAATCCGGAAGCTATGAATTAGTAGATGACTACGAGAAGCTATTCAATAACGCCACAGAGGGTTATATGTCAAAAGAGTCCGTCTTCATCACCCTGCGCTCTTACATTCCTAGCTACACTAGCGGTAGCGTTTGTCCACAAATGAATGTCGGTCGCGGTATTGCCGGCGGATGGGGCGGCGAGTGTCCGACGAAGGATTTGGTAGACGAATATGAGGTAGGCGATCCACGCTTGGTACACACGGTATTGTCATCCGGCGATATATTCGTCAAGAACGATGGTTCCGAAGAGGTACACGACTATTCCGGCTACGACAATTTCCCACAGCAACACAGCCGTAAGCAGTATCCAGACTTCTCCAGACGGCCACTAAACGATTTATTGAACACGGATTGGACCCACTATCACATCCGCTATGCCGATGTATTGCTGATGTACGCTGAATGCCTGATCGAGACGGATGGCGACAAACAACTAGCGGCCGACCTGATCAACCAAGTACGTTATCGTGCCTTCGTGACAACCTCTTTGACAGATAGCTACGCTAAATACCGTAAGTTCAACCTCAAGGAGAGCGATCGAGTGACCGAGGATACTTTCAACGCTAAGTATAAAGTGAAAGCTTCCGATGATCTGCGTGCCGCCGTTCGCCACGAACGCCGTATCGAACTTGCAGGCGAGGGATTACGCTTCTACGACTTAATTCGCTGGGGCACCTTCGTATCTACAATGCAGAAATTCGGCAAGACTGATGAGGGCAAGTATTCCGGTGCCGGGACACTCGTCACCGATAAGACATACCCCTACCCGATTCCACAAAGCGAGATCGACTATGTAGGAGGCGCATTAACACAGAACGATAATTATTAATCTTCAATTTTTATTACTGTAGCCCCCGCAGATAGTCCTTCTTGTTGTCTGCGGGGGTTTCTATTCACGAAATACCTTAGAAATCCATGAAACGAATCTTATTTCTCCTAACCATCGCCCTCCTAAATTTGGGAAGTGGCCTATGCAAGACACGACAATCGTTAAGAATCATGAGCTACAACATCCGCATCGGGATCGGTATGGACCAACAGACCAATTTGAAGCGAATCGCTGAAGTGATCAACAAGATCCAGCCGGACTATGTCGGGCTACAAGAGGTGGACAGTGTATGCGAACGCTCTGGATGGATCAACCAATATGCAGAATTGGCACGGTTGACCGGCATGTATCCAATCTTCGCACCTGCCACAGAACGTTCTAAGGGATTATACGGAATCGCCGCACTCTCCCGCAAAAACCTCGTAGCTACCAATACATACCTCTGCCGGGAAAGGAAGAGCCACGTACCTTCCTTTGTCTCGAATATCCGAACTATACCTTGTGTAACACACATTTCTCGCTCGACCCAGACTCTCGCCTGGCCTCTATACGACTCATCAATGAGACGATGAAAAGCGAAAACAAACCAATCCTGATCACCGGAGACTTCAACATGGAGCCAGACTCTAAGGAATTCAAGGCGATGAAACAAACGTGGAGGCTCTTATCCGACCCTACGTTAGAGACCTACCCCTCGGATCATCCCCGTTTGCGTTTAGATTATATCTTCGGCGACCTAAGGCATGAATTTAGGATTATCAACGACCAAGTGATCGATATCCAGTCGTCCGATCACCTGCCGATCTATATAGACGTGCTATTTTAAGCTTTCTCCCCGGACATCCTCAGAATCCCGAACAATGCGAATCTAGAAATTCTTAATGTTGTCCGGGATTTTCATGCAATAAGAATACTTCCAATTGGTTTTAAGCAAAATATTTCCTAGTTTTGCGCAATAATATACAGAATTAAAATAAACTGGGATATGAAGAATATAATCATTATAGCTAGTTTACTCCTCGGGATGCCGCTTATGGCACAAACCAAGGTGGTAAAAAAGAACGCCGTAAAAGCCAATAATTTCGGAATCACCTACTCGTTGCCCAAGACCTCGCTAGTCGTAGACGCCGAAGTGACGAAAGTAACTTGCAAAGCCGGGCCTTACTATCAATATGCAGAGAAGTATCTAGGCGTAAAGGATGCGGTCACGGAAGACAAGGTTTATTTCGATCTCGGAAAAATCAGTCTGATCAACCGGGGATTACCCGATGCGGATAATACCTATATCGTAGAATTCAAACAAGGTACGGTCGCCCCTTACGCTTATCTTACCGAAGATGGATTATTATGCTCGATAAACGCAGAATATACACCAGTTGAATCCGAGCTAGATGCCGCAAAGAAAAATAAAGGCTCCCAACAAAAAGTGACAGACGCTTCCGTTTTCTCAGAGGAATTACTAATGGCAGGCTCCACCGCCAAACAAGCGGAGGTGGCCGCTAAACAAATTTACCGTATCCGGGAAAGCCGTTTGAACATCTTGACCGGCGAGGCGGATAATTTACCTCCCGATGGTGAAGCCATGAAACTGGTGATCCAGCAATTGGAGGAGCAAGAAAAAGCATTAACAAACCTATTCACCGGAATCTTGACCAAAGAAACCGAGCATTATGAGGTAAGTATCATCCCCCACGACAACCTAGATAAAGAAGTATTGTTCCGTTTCTCCAAGCAGCTAGGTATCGTAGACGCTGACGATTTGGGCGGTACCCCTGTCTATATGAACTTGAAAGCGACAGAAAGAGCTCCGATCCTTGATGCCAAGGAAGCCGAGAAGAAAGACAAATCATTGAAAGGAATCGTCTACAATGTTCCGGGAAAAGCCAGCATAGAAATACTAATGAACAAAAAAACGCTCTACAAAGGAGAGGCCCAAATCACTCAATTCGAACACGGGAAGGATTAGCCCCTGTTATGTTTGAGGATAAGAAAGCCCCCGTCAAAGTTCTTTTCTATCCGGAAACCGGCGCCATAAAGCAAATTATTCAATAAGTATAAACTAATATTATCTAAAACACATGTTACAAGGACAACCTAAAGGTCTCTATGCCCTAGCACTCGCGAACACGGGCGAACGCTTCGGTTATTACACGATGCTTGCGATTTTCACATTATTCTTGCAAGCGAAATTCGGCTATACGGCCGCTGAGACATCAACGATTTTCGCTAGCTTCTTAGCGTTCGTGTATTTTATGCCATTGATTGGCGGTATGATGGCCGATAAGTTCGGTTATGGAAAGATGGTTACCTCGGGTATCATCATCATGTTTGTCGGTTATCTTTTATTAGCCATCCCAACAGATGCCGCCTCGGGAAAAATCATGATGTTCGGCTCGCTAGCGCTAATCGCTTGCGGTACCGGATTATTTAAAGGTAACTTACAAGTGATGGTAGGTAATCTTTATGATGCCCCGGAATATAGAAGTAAACGTGACCAAGCCTTTAGTTTGTTTTATATGGCGATCAATATCGGTGCCATGTACGCACCTACGGCTGCCACTAAAATGACAGACTGGATGTTGGGTAAGTATAACCTTTTCTACGAGTCACAAATTCCGGCACTCGCTCACCAATTCTTAAACGGAACCATCTCCGCAGAGAACAAAGAGGCACTCGCCGCTCTGCAAAGCGCACAAGGTTTCACCGGCGATATGGCTACGTTCTGTTCCACGTATATCGAGAAGTTGTCTGAGGCATACAACTATGGATTCGGTGTGGCTTGTATCTCATTGATCATATCGATGGCTATCTATATGGGATTCCGCTCTACCTTTAAGCATGCGGATGTCAATACCAAACAAGCAAAGGCTTCCCACGCTCCGCAAGAGGAATTGTCACCTGCCGAGACGAAACAACGTATCACCGCCTTGCTGCTGGTATTCGCCGTGGTATTGTTCTTCTGGATGGCTTTCCATCAAAATGGTCTGACAATGACGTTCTTTGCTCGCGACTATACGGCCAACCAAGTGACCGGACTGGATCGTATCGGCTTTGATGTGATTAACTTAACATTATTGGTTATCGCCGTGTATGGAGGATTCGCTATCGCACAATCCACAACGAGCAAAGGCAAAACGATCGCCGGCATCGTGACCGTGGCCGCATTAGCCGCTCTAGGTATCAAATATATGGCTATGCCGGAAACCGTAACGATCCTTCCGCAGACCTTCCAGCAATTTAACCCGTTCTTCGTGGTTGTATTGACTCCGGTATCGTTGGCGATCTTTGGTTATCTGGCTAATAAGAAGAAAGAGCCGTCCGCTCCTCGTAAGATCGGATTGGGTATGATGATCGCCGCTTGCGGTTTCTTGATCTTGGCGATCGGTTCTATGGGCTTGCCTACACCGGACGCTTTAGCGGCGGATAGCAAATTGCAGGTATTGGTTTCTCCGAACTGGTTGATATCGACTTATCTGGTATTGACCTTCGCCGAATTATTGCTTTCTCCGATGGGTATCTCTTTCGTATCCAAAGTGGCTCCTCCTAAATACAAAGGTATGATGATGGGTGGGTGGTTCGTGGCTACGGCTATCGGTAACTATCTGGTCGCTATCATCGGTTATTTGTGGGGAGGCATGCAGTTATGGATGGTATGGAGCGTGTTGATCGTTCTTTGTTTACTGTCTGCGTTGTTCATGTTCTCTATCATGAAGAAACTGGATAAAGTGGCTTGACAATTGAAAATTAGAGGATGAGGAAGTCGTATACATATCGTTCGCAGGCACTCCGTTTCAGAAGATGGAGCCGGAAGGCGTATGCGGCTTTCATCAGTGTACAGAGAGCTGTTACGATCGGACAATTATCCTTTTCCGTAGCCGATCGCTTCGAGAAAAAGAACCAGTCTTTACATACCGGTATCGGTACGTTCACGGACGGATTTTCCGAAGAGGATGACGAGGAGAGGGAGAATACCGAGGAGAACAAACGGAGCCTCGCGGTATCGCATGGACTGTTTACGGCATTACTCCCGGTATTGGTATCAAATGAGATCGCTCATCCGGCTCATCGTGTAGCTCACTATACATTATATAATATAGTAAAGGCGGGAAGTATTCTTTCGGATACTTCCCGCCTTTCTTATTTCCATCTGGTTGTAGAGACGGGGCGTGCCCCGTCTCTACAACTGGGTATATATACGTAGAATTATTAAATGAGAGAAAATGACAATAGAAGAAGCAAAGCAGTACATCCTAGAGGGTAGGAAGATTACTGAGGAACAGGCTTTAAGCTTGGCGAATCACCCGGACAAAGAGGCACTTTACGAGGCCGCCCACCAAATCACCCGCCATTTTATGGGGAATAAGTTCGACACTTGTTCCATCATCAACGCCAAAAGCGGTAATTGCAGCGAGGATTGTAAATGGTGCGCACAGTCGGGACATTACAAGACCCTCGTAAACTTATATCCTTTGCTTCCGGCCAAGGAATGTGTCTATCATGCGGTATATAACCGGAAACAGGGCATCCGGCGTTTTGCCTTGGTGACTAGCGGTAAGCGAGTATCGGATAAAGAATTGGAACAGATCACCGATACGATCCGGCAAATCAAGCGGCAAAGTGATATTAAATGCTGTGCCTCCATGGGATTGCTAACCCGCTCCCAACTCCAATCGCTTTACGATAGCGGAGTGGAGAATTATCACTGCAATATCGAGACCGCCCCTTCCTATTTCCGTCAACTTTGTTCCACGCATACGATCGAGCAGAAGATGGAAACCATCCATACCGCCCGGGAAATCGGTTTCCGTATATGCTGCGGTGGTATTATCGGCATGGGCGAGACGATGGAGGAACGAATCGAGATGGCTTGTTTCTTACAGAAAGAAGGTGTCTTATCCATCCCTCTCAATTTATTACAGCCGATACCGGGAACTCCTATGGAGAATACACATATCCTAGAAGAAGAGGAATGGCTAACAACGATCGCCCTTTTCCGCTTGATCAATCCGAACGCATTTCTCCGTTTCTCCGGCGGACGGGCACAATTAAGCGAGGCCACGCAACGGAAATCCCTATATATAGGGATTAACTCCGCAATCATCGGAGACTTATTAACGACTATCGGAAGCAAGGTAGAGGAAGACAAAGTCTTATTTACCTCCGAAGGCTATTCACTCACCGAAAACACCGATTGGGAAAAATGACAACAACCGAACTTTTACAATACGACCGGGATCATCTATGGCATCCCTACACCTCGACCATCGATCCACTTCCCGTCTATCCGGTATCCAAAGCGGAGGGCGTAACGATAACCCTCGCGGACGGCAGGGAGCTAATAGACGGAATGTCTTCTTGGTGGGCCGCGGTCCACGGATACAACCATCCGGTACTTAACGCAGCGGCTAAAGCCCAATTGGATAAGATGAGCCATATCATGTTCGGGGGATTCACGCACGAGCCGGCTGTCGAGTTGGCCGCTAAATTACTACCGCTATTGCCCCCTTCTCTAGAAAAGATATTCCTAGCAGATAGCGGCTCGGTAGCCGTGGAGGTAGCCTTAAAGATGGCGATCCAATACTGGCAGTCCAAAGGCATACCGGGAAAACATACCTTCGCCACGATCCGTAGCGGTTATCACGGGGATACTTGGCACGCCATGTCGGTATGCGATCCGGTGACGGGTATGCATGGGATCTTCTCCAAAAGCCTACCCATCCAATACTTCATACCTCAACCTTCGGTCCGATTCGGCGAGGAATGGAGAGAGGAGGCCATGGCTCCCTTGCGGGATTTACTAGAGCGGCATGCCGACGAGATCGCCGCCTTGATCTTGGAACCGGTCGTACAGGGGGCAGGAGGTATGTATTTCTACTCCCCCACTTTCCTCGTTTGTGCCCGGGAACTTTGCGAGCGGTATAACGTCTTATTGATATTCGACGAGATAGCGACAGGCTTCGGACGTACCGGAAAGTTGTTCGCATGGGAACATGCGGGAGTCGAACCCGATATCATGTGTATCGGAAAGGCATTGACGGGAGGTTATCTTACGCTTTCCGCCACGATCACGACGAAGCCGATAGCCGACACGATCTGTTCCGGCGAGGCGGGATGCTTTATGCATGGGCCTACGTTTATGGGAAATCCCTTGGCATGCGCTATCGCTTCGGCCTCGATCTCTTTATTGATCGCCAGTCACTGGCAGGAGAAAGTGAAGCTTATAGAGGAGCAATTGCGGGCGGAGTTAGCGCCAGCCGCCAAGCTGCCTGAAGTCGCTGAGGTACGGGTATTGGGAGCGATCGGGGTTATCGAGATGAAGCATCCGGTGGATATGGCGGTATTACAACGCCAATTCGTAGAGAAAGGGATATGGGTACGTCCATTCGGACGGCTGGTTTACCTCATGCCTCCTTTCATTATCTCCATGAATGAACTATCCAGACTAACCTCCGGATTATTGAGAGTATTAACGCATAATTAACATATCTACAACCGGGTAATATATAGATATATGAAATCATATAACGAGCAACTTACGGCTTTACGAGCCTCCGGGAATCTTAGGCACCTACCGGAAGTCGAGCATCAAGGAATATGGATATTAAAAGAGGGAAAGCGTATGCTGAATCTCTCTTCCAACGATTATCTTGGATTAGCCAGCCGGCAGGATTTACAAGAGGAGTTTCAAGCATCCACACAAGACCGCTTCTATCCCTACTCCTCATCATCATCCCGCTTGCTGACGGGTAATTTCTCCGTATATACGAAACTGGAGAAACAGATCGCCCGCTCCTTCGACCGGGAAGCCGCATTGATCTTCAATAGCGGCTATCATGCCAACACCGGAATCCTCCCGGCCTTAACCGATAAACAGACCTTATTACTCGCCGACAAGCTGGTGCACGCCAGCATCATCGATGGCATCTTGTTGAGTGGCTCCCCATTCCTCCGTTACCGCCACAACGACTATGACCAACTGGAACGCCTCGTACAAAAGAACGCCTGTCAATACGAGACGATCATCATCTTGACCGAAAGCATTTTCAGCATGGACGGGGATGTAGCGGATTTAAACCGCCTGATAGCAATCAAAAGGCAATATCCCAATATCCTATTGTACGTAGACGAGGCTCATGCCATCGGAGCCCGTGTAAAGACGGGGCTAGGTATCGCCGAGGAACAAGGCTGTATCCAAGAGATCGATCTATTGGTCGGTACTTTCGGCAAGGCGTTAGCGTCTATGGGGGCCTATTTGGTTTGTTCCCGTACGATACGGGAATATCTGGTCAATACGATGCGACCGCTCATATTCAGTACGGCCCTGCCACCGTTCCAAATCGCATGGACTTCCTTCATCTGGGAGCAACTCCCCTCGTTCACGAAGGAACGGGAGAATCTTCTAGCGTATAGCCGATTGTTAGCGGAGGCTTTAACGGGCAAAGGAGGCGAGATCAGCCAAAGCCACATCATCCCCTTCATCGTGGGAGAGAGCGAGGATTGCGTACGGAAAGCGGAAGAGCTACAACGAAAAGGCTTCTACTGTCTCCCGGTTCGCCCGCCGACAGTGCCCAAAGGTACCTCCCGTATCCGCTTCTCCCTTACGGCAAACCTCACGATAAAAAATATGCATCAACTGATTGTAGAGACGGGGCGTGCCCCGTCTCCCACCGACTGATAGAGAACTGGATAGATAGTATGTATATAAATTGAATTGATAGTATGTATATAGATAAGATAATAAATAAGCTATCCCCTAGTCTGATCCTCTGTCTCGCCGGCTGGTCCACCTCGCCGGAGCTTTTCCGCCATCTGGAAGTACCGGAGCAGACAGACCTATGGATTGCCTACGATTACAGGACGCTCGCATTCGAAGAGACATTCGCCCCCTATAAAGAGGTACATCTGATCGCTTGGTCTCTAGGCGTATGGGTAGCCACCCGACTCTGGGCAGGCCACCGATCCTTTACCACGGCGACCGCCCTGAACGGTACCCCTTTTCCCATGCACGATACGCTAGGCATCCCGACCGCGATCTTCGAGGGAACCCTCCATCATATCAGCGAGGAAGGCATGCGTCGCTTTAACCGCAGGATGTGCGGAGACAAGGAGACATTCAATCGCTATTCGGAACTCTCACCACGTCCGCTGGAGGAAATCAAGGAGGAACTGGAATCTCTATATAATCAGATCCTCCCGGAAAAGCTCGAATCAGCCGATCCACGGATATCCACCTTCTGGGATCAAGCCATCCTATCCACCGAAGATAAGATATTCCCGGCAACCAACCTCCGGAACTACTGGCAAGGCCGTTGCCCCATCCAAGAGATCAAGGCGCCTCATCTTCCTTTTTACCACTATCAATCATGGAACGAATTATGGAAGTAATCGAACAAGAACGGATCCGCCGGCGTTTCAGCCAAGCGGTGAATACATACGACGATCATGCGGATGCCCAGAAACGGATATGCGCCCATCTGGTACAGCTATTGACCGTATACACCTCCTCTCATTTCCGCAGGGTGCTGGAAATCGGTTGCGGAAGCGGCGGATTCACCCGTTTATTAAAACAAGAATGCCAAATCGAGGAATGGGTACTCAACGATCTTTGCGAGACTTGGCAAAGCGCCATCGAGGAGTTGTTTCCTTCCGCCACTCCTCTATTCTTGGCCGGTGATGCCGAGCGACTGGCTTTTCCCGGCACGTTCGACTTGATTGCCTCGGCCTCCGCCCTGCAATGGATGAAAGACCTTCCACGTTTCCTCCATAAGCTATCGTCCACCCTATCGCCCGGAGGCATGCTGGCTTTCAACACCTTCACGCCAGACAACCTTCACGAGATCAAGGAACTGACCGGAGAAGGGCTCACCTATCCTACCGCCGGACAATTAAGGGAGTGGTTATCCACCTACTTCCGGATCGTCCATGAAGAGGAAGGAAATATCGCCCTGACCTTCCGGCACCCGCTGGAGGTGCTAAGACATCTAAAGTACACGGGTGTCACGGCCAACGCCTCTTGCGTCTGGACACGGGGAAAACAGGAACGTTTCTGCCGGGATTATCAAGAGAGATTCCCCTCGGCGAATGGTGGGGTCACATTAACTTACCGTCCACTCTATATCTTAGTGGTCAAAAGATAAAGGTGAGGTAGATCGCCTCTTCCGAGGTATTGATCCTTTCACCTATATGATATGATCGTATCACAAGGGTGAAACGATCTTTTCACAAAGGTGATACGTTCTTTTCACAAAGGTGAAAAGATCAATAGCGCAGAAGAAAAGGAATAAATCTCTTAGAGACAAGGAGTAATATCCATAGAGACAAAAAATTAATCAAGCAACTATTTAAACAACAGAACAATGAACCATCAAACGAAAGAAAATGTATTATTTATCTCCGGCATAGACACGAACGTCGGAAAGACCGTAGCCACCGGAATGATCGCCAAGGCATTGGCGAAAGCCGGAAAGAAAGTGATCACCCAAAAGATGATACAGACCGGATGCGAGCACGTATCGGAGGATATCGAGGCACACCGCCAAATCCAAGGGCTCCCCTTTACCGACGAGGATACGCAAGGACTGACTTGTCCTTATATCTTCACCTATCCCTGCTCTCCTCATATGGCGGCGGCGAAAGATGGAAGACGTATCGATTTAGACACGATCACCCAATCCACCCGGCGATTGCGAGAGACCTACGAGTATGTATTACTGGAAGGAGCCGGAGGACTGATGGTTCCGAACGACATGGAATCCCTCACGATCGATTATGTAAAGGAACAGGCGTATCCCTTGATACTTGTCACGTCCGGCAAGCTGGGAAGTATCAATCATACTTTGCTCAGCCTGTACGCCTGCGAACGATACGGCATCGAGGTAAAAGCCATCGTCTATAACCAATATCCAAGCATCGACCCACTGATCGAGGCGAATACCTTGGAGTATCTAAAGGCCAAATTCCCGGAGATCCCCTTAATCCTCCTTCCGGAAATGAAAAAGGGAAGCGAGGAGCTTCCCGATATTCGCCCGTTGCTATAACGCCCTATCAAGCCGGATCAGGAAACAGATCCAGTATTTTCTGATCCGCTTTTCTCCGGATCTCCGGTGTAATGCTATCCTTCACCATTTTCAATACGAAAGTCATCACCGCCACATCGTCCGTGAAGCCGATAATGGGGAGCACGCTCTCCGGGATCAAGTCGAAAGGCAATATAAAGTATCCTAAAGCCCCGATTATATAAGCCTTATGTTGAAGAGGTACCTTTTCATCCTGCAACATATAATACAGCGTGAAGACAGGACGCAATACCGTAGCCCCCACTTTCTTCGCTACCCGCTCTATCTTCTTCCAGAAACTCTTCTCCGAGAAATAAGTCCCATATCTTTGTATCTCATGTACTTCCTCGAAAGGAACATCCTCAATCTTTCTTGTGTCCATAAACGAATCCTATTAAATCATCTTTCACAAAGATAACAAGTAGTGTAGAAAAATTGCACATCAAATGAGGAAATATTACACAATGCCACCTCCACACCCGTATTCAAAGCTTTTCGTAATAATCTCATAAGAAAACAATTATAAAGAAATCTACAGGATTTATCACATCTGGCACGCCTTTTTCAGATAATCCTTTAGTTAGTATAGGTATTAATAAGACGTTTTAAACAAAAAGAGATGAGAAATGTAAAAACATGGGGCATACTATTCCTATGTCTACTTCTATTGCCCGGGGTAGCGTATGCGCAAAAAAGACAGATCGAAGGAACGGTGATTTCCCAAGAGGACAAGGAGCCTCTGATAGGAGCGACCGTTATCGTAAAAGGGAGCCTGTCGGGAGCGGAGACCGATCTCGACGGGCATTTCACGCTGGAAGTTGATCCTGACGCCAAATTCATTATTGTCGATTACATCGGCATGAAGCAGACCCAAGTACCTATCCCGAAAAGCGGTATCTTAAACGTGGCTTTACAACCGGAGGCGATGAACCTCGATGAGGTCGTGGTAACCGGTTACGGTAACTTCTCACGTTCTTCCTTTACCGGTTCCGCCAACACTTTACGGGCTGACCTACTGAAAGAGATGCCGGTGGTTTCCATAGAACAAAAACTACAAGGCATGACCTCCGGTGTCAATATCACGGGAAGCTCCGGGCAACCGGGAGCGAACGCATCCATCCGTATCCGTGGTATGGGCTCGTTCAACGCATCGAACGAACCTTTGTTTGTGATAGACGGAGTTCCCGTCACCTCGGGAAACCTAAGTACCGGAAGCGGATCGGAGGCCTCCTACATGAACAATGCCAAGACCAACATCATGAGTACGATCAATCCCTCCGATATCGAGAATATCACGGTTATCAAGGATGCCGCCGCCGCCTCCCTTTACGGTTCCCGTGCGGCCAACGGTGTTATCTTGATCACGACCAAACAAGGATCGAAAGGACGTACCCGGGTCACGTTGAACGCTAGCGCAGGATTCTCGGACGCGGCGGTAGACTTCCGCCCGACCCTCAACGGAGAGCAACGCCGGGAACTACTTTATGAAGGCTTGGTTAATTACGCGCAAGACCAGATCGCCAAAGATCCCGCATCTTTCACCCAGACTCCGGAAGAGTACGCCAACGCCAATATCGGGGCATACACCTCTGTTCCCGCTTTAGGCTATACCGATTGGAAAGACGTGTTGATGAGACAGGCCGTACATCAAAATTATGAGGCTTCCGTTTCCGGTGGCTCCGAGAACACGACGGTCTACAGCTCCTTGGGTTATCAAAAACAAGAGGGTCTGGTGGAGAACTCATCGATGGAACGGTACTCCGGACGCTTTAACGTGCAACAAAAGATCGGCAAACGAGGCGAGGCCGGAGCGAACCTCATGTTCTCGCAAGTGAATCAAGAGATGAACGAGGAACGTACATCCAGTATCAATCCTTTCTATTGCATGGCGGTAGCCACTCCTCCCTCCTACCCGGTATTTAACGAGGATGGTTCCTACGCCAATACCTATCCCGGGACGAACGTAAATCCTTTGCGGGATATGCGTACCGACTATAACCGGGTTCGTATGACCCGTATCTTCGGTACGGCGCACGGTGCGGTAGAGATTATCAAAGGACTTAAATTAAAGGAAGTACTCAGCTATGATTATAGCATCCAAAAGGATGCCCGCTATTTCAACGCATTAAGCGGGGCGGGTCCCAAGAGCGGTAGCGATGCCCAATCGTCCAAAGGTTTTATCGAATACGGGAAATTGATCTCTTCTACCTCGTTGAACTACGTGAGGACATTCGCCAACAAACATCATCTGGATGTACTAGCCGCTTATGAGGCGGAAAGTTTCCAGACGGATAAAGCCGCCGGTGAGAAAAGCAAGATGCCGTCCGACCAATTATTTGAGCCCGACAATGCCGCCGTTATAAACAGTTTCGTATCCTCTACACAGGATTATCGGTTGCTTTCTTATCTAACCCGCTTGAATTACGATTACGACAACCGGTATTATATCGCCGGAAGTTTCCGTCGGGATGGTAGTTCCCGATTGGCGCCGGAGCATCGCTGGGGTAATTTCTGGTCGGTCTCAGGCATGTGGCATCTGGGAGCCGAGGATTTCATGAAAGCCGTAAAGCCAGTGTTGAGCGATGTCAAGATCCGTGCCTCTTATGGCGTGAACGGTAATCAGCCGGGATCTTATTACGGTTATATGGGTTTATATAGTTACGGAAAGAACTATATGGATAACCCCGGTTCGTATGAAAGCACACAAGCTAATCCCAATCTAAAATGGGAGAAGAACTATAATATGAACCTCGGACTAGACCTTGCGTTTATCGATCGCATCTTCGTAACGCTCGAGTATTACAATCGTGACACCAAGGATTTGCTTTACAACCGTCCGATCAGCGCCACGACCGGATTCCTGAACTATCTGGGTAATCTGGGGCAGTTAAACAATAAAGGTGTCGAGCTGGAGGTTCGTTCCTTGAATATCTCGAACGCAGATTTTAATTGGACTACGGTATTGAACTTGACACATAACAAGAATAAGATCGTGGCCCTTGATGGTAATCTCGATCAAGTGGTAGAAAGTAGTTGGTTTATCCGGAAAATAGGATTGCCATTCAATACATTCTATGTAAAGGAATTCGCCGGGGTAGATCCCTCGAGCGGAAATGCGCTGTATTATAAAAATACGGAAGACGAGAACGGCAATCTAGACCGCACCTTGACCCAAGATGTCAATGAGGCGCAAGCGGTTCCTTATAAACAAGTAGATCCAAAGATATCCGGCGGCCTTACCAATATCCTTTCTTATAAATGGTTCGACTTGGCCTTTACGCTCTCTTATTCATTGGGCGGCTATTCTTTCGACAAGACCGGTACGTATATCGAGACAGACGGAGCCAGCGAAGGAAACCGCAACCTGCCCATCTATGAGTTAGACCGTTGGCAAAAGCCCGGTGATATCACCGACATTCCCCGTTTCGTATTGGGACGCTCCGACAAAGTGAGCGGTCGTTCCTCTCGCTTCGTACATAGTACGGATCACTTGCGGTTAAAGAACCTGACGTTCGGGTTTACCCTGCCTCATAACTGGACCGATAAAGTCTTGCTGGATAAAGTCCGTGTCTATTTCTCCGGCAGCAACTTGCTGACTTGGGCGAAATGGAAGCAATATGATCCGGAAGTGCCCGTATCCGGCGAGGTATTCTGTGAGACACCGCCCATGCGCACCTTTAGTTTCGGCGTGGAAGTTAATTTCTAAACACAACAATTCATTCGATAAAAAAGAAATACAATGAAATGGTCAATTAAATATATCGTAAGCGCTCTTCCTTTCTTATTCACGGCTTGCTCCGGAGATTGGCTGGATCTGGATCCCTCCACTTCCGTGACCAGCGATAACGCTATTCAGTCACTGGAAGACGCTAAAACCGCATTAAATGGAATCTATCGCATAGCATCCGAGCATAGTTATTATGGAGACAACTACCTCTATTATGCCGACTGCCGTGGCGAAGACGTACAAGCTCGTATTGACAAAGGTCCCGGCAGACGTGTATCTCCGTACTATCTGTTCAACGTAGCCGCCGACGACGCTTTTAATATCACGAGAGTATGGAACCAACCCTATATCGTGATTCATCAAGCGAACAGCTTAATCGAGAAAATAGACAACGGTAGCGTCCAAACCTCCGACACGCAAGAAATCGCCCGTATAAAAGCAGAGGCGTTGGCTATGCGTGGCTTGGCCTTATTCGATTTAACCCGCCTCTTTGGCATGCCTTATACACTGGATAATGGGGCGTCCTTGGGTGTGCCCATCGAGATCAAGACGGAGTTGCCGACTCACCAACCGTCTCGCAACACGGTAGCCGAATGCTACAACCAAGTGATCAAAGACCTGACCGAAGCCTTACCCAACCTTGTTACAACCAAATCCGACGGTCACCAAAATGTATGGAGCGTGAAAGCACTTCTATCTCGTATCTATTTATATATGAACGACAACGAGAACGCCCTTAAATACGCTCAAGAAGTAATCAATAACGGAGGTCTTTATACCTTGTTCACGTACGATGAGTATACCTCCGTATGGGGAAAAGACTTCAATTCCGAATCCCTGTTCGAGTTCTACTTTACGCTTACCGAGCCTTCCGGCGGTAGTGGCGGAGAGGGCGCTCCCATGGTATATGCCGATAACGTGAAAGATTGGAACAATTTGGTCTTGACGAAAGATTTCTTGGATTTACTGGGTGAAGACCCGGATGATGTTCGCCATGCCTTATGCCGCTTACCTCAAAAACCGGACGAGGATATCCTTCCAACCGGTTCGACCGGACATCCTAAATATCTGGCGAAGTATCCCGGAAAAACAGGAGATGTATTGACCGGCAATCCGCAAGACAATGACCTATGCATCATCCGTCTGTCCGAGATATACTTAAATGCGGCCGAGGCAGCTTTCAAGCTAGGAAAACGTAGCGAGGCGTTAGGCTACCTGAATCAAATCGTAAGCCGAGCCAACCCCAATAAATCCGTTAGCGACTCCGAGCTTTCCCTAGAGAGAATCCTTAAAGAACGCCGCAAAGAATTGGTTGGCGAAGGACATGCGTTCTTTGATTACATGCGTAACAATATTCCGGTAATCCGCAAGGGCGGTTGGCATTTGCCGCAATTACCTACCGACGCACAGGTGATCAACGCTTCCGATCCCCGGGTAGCACTCCCGATTCCGCAAAGCGAGATCGACGCAAACCCGAATATCGTACAGAATAAACGGTAACCAACAAGAAAAAAAGGGGAATGGCATTAAAACCATTCCCCTTTTTTCTTGTTTCGCTTATTTCTTTTTCAAGATCCGTTGCGCCGAATCCGACAGCACCACGATCGCACCGGCCAGTATCGCCGTATCTTTTATCACCAATCGCCCGGCCCCCGATAATAACGGGAAACCAAATTCCCCGCTGCCGAGATTAGGTACCCAGACCTCCGGAGTCGTGACCAAGAAGGACAACGTCCCGAACGTCATGATTATAGCCAACCCCGCTCCTACCAAACCGATCCTCGGCGAGAAAATGCCGAGGAAAGTCAAGATACCGATCGCCATGATCAAGATTCCCAAGCCACGAGAGAAGCCATACGTGTTATTCTCTTGATGCCACTCATGCTTCGCTTGATCGAACTCACCCTCTTTTAATTTATACGTCTTATATTCGGGAGCGCTTTTCGTATAGAAGAAACTCATGAAAGGGCTGTTCGCCACAAACGGAACGATGCCTTCTGCTTCATAATTCCAGAACTTCAAACCGCCGATCCACACAAATATGATCAAGATCGATATACGGATCAAATTAATACCTAGCTTCTGAGTAGAGGCCGCCACTTGCAAAAACGAGTAAAACAGGTCATTCAACTTTTTCATCTTATTATTTGTTTTATAGTATTGAACTTATACCGCAAAGATCGGTAGAAACACCTATCCGTAAATGGCGATTTTACCGGATGAGTTAGCAATTATTCCCGTTTCTCTCTTTTCCGGTACTCAGAGACGCTTTCTCCCGTCATTTTCTTGAAAAAACGGCTGAATGTGGCTTGATCCTCGAAGCCCAAGATCTCCGTGATTTCCTTCGCGCTCTTCTGGCTATATAATAGCAATCGTTTGGCCTCAGCCTCAATTCGTTCGTGAATGATCCGTAACGGAGAAGGTAATCCGCAAGTCGTAAAAAGGTTGGATAGGGTTTTTGGGGAGCGATGCAGCATATCCGCATAATCTTGGACCATCTTCTTTTCCTTAAAATGGTTATCTACCAATACATAGAACTGGCGAACCATATCGAACGCCTTTTCCCGTTCCGGGCTTACCGAAAACTTCTCACGTGCGATCCGGGTGCACAAAATAATGAAACGTTTCAGTAAGATACGCAGCATCTCCTCTTGCAAATTATCCTTTATGGCGTACTCACTCGTTAGGCTGTCGGTGATATCGCGCAAAGAGGCAACTTGGGATTCGCTCAATTTCAATTGCATCACATTGGAAGTCCCGTTAAAAAGAAAACCATTACACGACACCTCATTGTCATGTCCGAAAATACAATAGAAGTTACTGTTAAACAGAAGGGTCAAGTACTCGCCATTGATCGCCTTGAACTCGATATGGTGCAAAGGAGTCAAGGGAATAATCTCACCTTTCACTAAGGTAGTCGGTACGTGATCGATCTCCAGTTGCAACGAACCGCTTTGTACCCAAATAAACTTGTAAAGCGTATTATCTTTCTGCAAAGCAAGGTTCGTGTGATACGAATCGGTCAACGCTATATTACCTCTTAAGCGAGTATTAAAAATATATTCCATAGATTTCTTCCGGATTTTAAGACGGATAAAGATAACAATATTATATAAACAAAAAGCGGAAGTTCACTTTATTCCCAGCAAACTTCCGCGTCACTAATCCCCAAAACACACTATACGAGTTATTTCGACTCTAATAAAATATCATCTACCAATTTCTTCAACTCATTCTTCGGCATAGCCCCTTGAACCATACTCGGTTCTTTCTTCATCGGTACAAACAATAAAGAAGGAATACTACGGATACCGAAAACACTCGCTAAATCCGCCTCTTTATCGACATTCACCTTATATACGTTGATTTTACCCTCGTACTCTTTGCTAATCTCATCCAAGATAGGAGACATCATCTTACAAGGGCCACACCAAGTGGCATAGAAATCGATAACCGCAGGTTTATCACCCTCGAACTTCCAAGCGTTCGGGTTTGTCTCAAAGTCATACACTTTCTTTACGAAATCTTCTTGTGTTAATTCTGTTACTGTCATTTTATTTTCTGTTTTATTGTTATTATTCTTATTTCCATTACTAGCGTTCGCCATTCCTACCAAAAAGACTTGCAAACAATACGACACCTACCTTAATAAAACCCATCTTGAACCTCCTTTTTATTATTATTACTTTGTCTTCTATTTATATTGCAAAGTTCATCTTATTTCCACGATTAAGAAATGGCCATATCGCCGGATAAGTTTGCAATACTTCCCGATCACCATCAAAAAGTATAAAATAAGTTCTTTCAAGATAAATGCCGAACCTTGCTAACAAGATCCGGCATATCGTACGTTCTTTATCTCGCAAAACCTCAACGACCTACAAATGCAACTGCAAGCCGATAGAAACCGGATGCACCTTCGGACCTTTCCCATTTTCAAAGAGGTCGATCGGTGAGTACTTAGCGTAAAGACCGATCCAATCCCAACCGGCTTGAAATAAGAAATCCATAGTTACCGGACGGATATTCATACCGGAATCCATTTTCTCCTTATGCTTCTTACCGGAAGCGTCATTATATACGATCTTCGAGGAAGAACAAGTCTTGATCACACCGACTACACCCGCAGACAAGAAGAATTCACTCGAACGCTTTTTAGGTTGCCATTCCAATAACAACGGAATGGTCAGACTCGTGATATTCAGCTTACTCGCTTTCAACGTAACACTCTCAGGAGCCGGACGTAAAGCCGTAACACCGTCTATCTCCTTGAAATACTCATTCGTATCTATCCGGTAACGGCTCCAACGCATACCGGCACCGATCACCACCGCCCAACGATACCGAGAGAACGGGAACGCTTTTTCCAATACATTCAAATTATATTCCAATGAGTTTCCACTACGAAGGGAGACTCCGTCTACATCATTTACATGTAAACTCCCATCCGCGAAGTTTGCGAAGCCCATTCCAAAACCGGCCCAATGCGGATTGAAGTCCTTATCCCAAGTAGGCACAGGGATATTGATAGACTTCACGTGTTTACGGCGTTCATAGCTTTGTCCGTCCCGGTAATGCCCTTCGAAGATCAACTCGTCGTCCACGGAATCACCATCCTCGTCTACCTCATACACCCTGACTTTCATGCGATCGCCATTATCTTTCACCTCGATACGTTTTCTCTCAAGGGTGATAATCGTATCCCCAGCCAAAGGCTCAACCTCAGCGGCCATCAACCCGATTACCGGGAAGCAAGCCATTAAGACTAAAAGTATTCTTTTCATCTTCCTATCTGTTTTGTTTGTTTATAAATCTTTCTTCGTAAATAATAGCGTGATTAAATCATCACTATCCAAATCTCCTCGATGTACACCAAGGTTATTACCCCTTTCTTGCTGACCTTAAAAAGGACAAAACGGTTGATATCTGCTTCTACGCCCTTCAACTGGTAATAAGCGGAGACTACCCCTCCATCGTCCGTCACCTCTTTGATCTTCCGGGCCCCTTTCTGGTCCGCTTCCAGACATTGGCGGGTAAACCGCAGGGCTTCCGGATCATCTTTGATCGTAATACTCTTATAACGAGTCATGCCATACGTTTCCAACATCTCGTTAGACAACTCCACCATCGTGACATTACGTTTTTTGCCATATCGTTGAAAGACTTCCTGAATCTTCAAGTCTTTCTGTGTCTCGGCAGCCGAGACACCACAAGGCATTAAGCAAAAATACCGCCACCAGCAACCATAACATGTATTTGAACCGTCTCATATTTACAGTATTTTTATTCATTATCATCAAATAAAGAACGAAGCTCGTTCAATTGGTTATCAATAATCATACGGTCGGCCTCATCACGATCCGCTTCCGGAAAGTACTCATCCGCAGGTGTGGCCACCTCCTGCAAAGCTTCCAGCGCCATGGAGCGAACTTTATGAATATCCGTATAACAACGACCGTTTATAACGACATAATTATCCGAGCAGAAACAAGGATCTACCGGATTCAACAGATGGTTAAGCCCCAAAAGCAGCAAGAAACTGGCGGCGATACCGGATACCAAATACAACACGGATCGTAAAGTAAATGTCTTCTTTTCCTCCACCTTTTCCGCATCCAGCATAAAAAGGATATCCTCATCAATCGGAATCAATGCCTCATCCGGCTGTCGTTCCTTCCGGCTCTCTTCCTCCAAATAGGCAAACATAGGCGTATAGACCGCCAACCTGTCCGGAACATTCCCGGAAGTAAAGAAGGCTCGAAGTTCCCGCTCTTCTTCCGAAGAGGTTTCTCCTTCAAAATATCGGTTTAATAACTCGTCTATGTCCATTTCTCTTGTTTATTTAATTGTAAAAACTGTTCCCGTATCTTTTTCCGAGCCCTTGAGAGATTCACCCGGACATTCTCGACCGGTGTAGCCGTGATCTCCGCGATCTCGGCTAACTCATAGCCTTCTATATCCTTCATCCGGATAATGGTTTGCTGCAAAGTGGGCAACTGGGCGATCAAGCGCCGTATGCACTCGGCGGCATCCTTTTGCTCCAGTTGTTCGTCCGGGCTTACCGCTTCCGATATCAATGTAACGCTCTCCAACTCCGATCCCTGCGGCTTTCGCAACTTTATCTTATCCAATGAGAGATTTTTCGTAACCTGCATAGCCAGCGCCTCCACGCTATGGTAGGCATCCAGTTTTTCCCGGATATACCAAAGCTTTATGAATGCCTCTTGCACCACATCCTCAGCATCGGCTGCGTCCTCAACCAGTCTCCGGGAGAAATTCAACATCTTCTGCCGGAGAGGTAGTACGGTTATTTTAAACGTCTCAAGTTCCATTTCTATAATCAAGACGACAAAGGAAGAAAAACATATCATGGAAAATTAACTTATTTGGAAAAAACTTTGCCTGTCACCCGTTTGTTTGTAATAGAAAACTTAAACGTTATGAAACTAAAAGTATCATTTACAGCCATTTTATTCATGAGCTGCTGCTTATTCCTCACCGTAGGTTGCCAACAAAAGAAACAAGGTTTCGATGACAAATCGGTCTCTCAAGCGATTCAAAAGGTGATCCAGATAAAATATCCGGGGGCGACCATTACCGATTACGATAAAGATGCCGCAGGTGTAGAAGTCGACATCAAGGATAAAGGCGTTAAGAAAGAGGTTCTGCTCGGCAAAAATAACGAGTGGCTAAGTACGAAATTCGATATCCATGCCGAAGATGTTCCCGTAGACATCATGGATAACCTAACAAATTCGGCTTATCATGAATATAAGATAGATGAGGTGACACAAATAGACAAGCCTTCGGGAACATTTTACGTATTCAAACTAGAGCATGAGAACAATGAGGTTCGTCTCACGTTTAACTCAGAGGCCCAATTATTGAAGTAGAACGATACTGAATCTTTTCTTATTCCAGATTTTTATCAGAATATTTCAGTAGCTTTGTGTGATTAACAAGCTAGCCTATGAAAATTCTGGTAGTCGAAGATGAAAACGCACTGAGAGAAGTTATCGTTCGTTCTCTTGAAAAAGAACGATATGTGGTAGAGAGCGCTTCCTCTTTCCGGGAAGCTTCTCTTAAAATAAATGATTATGATTACGATTGTATCGTATTGGACATCATGCTTCCGGGAGGTAGCGGCCTTACCCTTTTGAAGGAATTAAGGGCCTTACGCAAGAAAGACAGTATCATCATTATCTCCGCAAAAGACTCTATCGAGGATAAAGTTACAGGATTAGATCTTGGGGCCGATGATTATCTGACCAAGCCTTTCCATCTGGCGGAATTGAACGCCCGCATCAAGAGCGTTATCCGCCGCAAGCAACAAGATGGGGAATTGCAACTGTCTTTAGCGAACCTAACGATATATCCCGATAAACATTCCGTCTATATAAACGGGAAAGAGATCGTATTGAACCGTAAGGAGTTCGATCTGCTCTACTATTTCATATCCAACCCCAACCGTTTGATCAGCAAAGCTACTTTAGCCGAGTCCGTCTGGGGAGATTATATAGACCAAGCCGATAATTTCGACTTCATCTATAGCCAAGTAAAAAACTTGCGTAAGAAATTAAAAAGCCGCCGGAGCCATCCCCGAAATAAAGGCGGTCTATGGCTTCGGTTACAAAATGACCGACGAGGAATAAATATGAAGCTAATCCATTACACCCTCCGCAATTTATTTGTTCCCATATTGGTCATTTTCGCCGCTTGGGGATGTGTTTTCTGCCTTATGATTCTACATGAGGTAGAAGACGAGACAAATGACAGCCTTGAGAACTACAAAGAGATTATCATCCGCTCCGCCTTAGCGGACAGCACATTGCTGAAAAGATCATGTGGATATCATGACCCGGTACTACATTCGTGAGGTTCCGGCAAGCGAAGCGAAACTAGATAAGGACGAGTTCTACGATACTACGGTATACATAGAGATAGAGCAAGAATACGAACCGGTTCGTGCCTTACGCACTTATTTCATGACAAAAGATCGTAAATTCTACGAACTGACGCTGGAGTTATCCACCTTAGAACAAGAAGATATGATCGAGACGATTATCTGGAGCATGGCCGTCTTATATATCGCATTGATAAGTTGTATCTTATTCGTGATCCATCGAGGATTCAAAAGAAGCTTTAAGCCTTTATATAAGCTATTAAGCTGGCTGAAAAGTTTTCAAGTAGGCAAATATAATCCTCCATTAAACAACCCTACACCCATCGAGGAATTTAAGATATTAAACGAGACCGTTCAAGAAAGCGTCAACCAGAGCGACAAGCTATACAACAAACAAAGACATTTCGTAGAGAATGCCGCCCACGAGTTACAAACTCCATTGGCCGTATGCATGAACAAATTAGAATTATTAAGCGAACATCCAGATTGCACAGAAGATCAACTGAAAGAGATCGCTGGCTTGCATCAAGCGTTGAACGGCATCATCCGGTTGAATAAATCCCTCCTATTACTTTCTCGGATAGATAACAAACAATTCCCCGAGACCCGGGATATTTGCCTAAATCATCTTATCCATAAGATATTAGAAGGAATTAATGACATATACGAAAGAAAAGCTCTCCACTTACGAGTTTCAGAAAAGAGAGTTTGGTATGCACCATGAATGAATCGCTGGCCACTACGTTAATCACCAATCTCATTAAAAACGCCTATGTCCATAATTACGAGAAAGGGGATATAGGAATCACGATCTCTCGTCGTATGCTTACAATCGCAAATACGGGAATCGACAAAACCCTTGATAAGGAATTATTATTTGCCCGTTTTGCCAGCCAAAGCAAACAACAAGAATCGACGGGCCTTGGGTTGGCCATTGTCAAATCAATAGTCGATCTATATTCGATCCGGATAGATTACCAATACGCAAATGGCATGCATACATTCACATTATTATTCTATTAACGGCCGAAATTCCCAATTTTTTCCAAAATGCATCCTTTTCTTTGCGGTATAATAAAAAACAAGGCATATGAAAAGGATCAATTATTTACTGATAGTCTTATCATTATTATCTGTCATGGCTTGTGCCGGCAATGATAAGATCACGAGTGACACCAACATATTGCCGGTTTCCAGCCGCCAATTCATATCGGATCATTTTAAAGACATCCCAGTATCGCATATCCAAATAGAGAAAAATCTGATCCGGATTAGCAGTTACGACGTGATCCTCACGGACGGGACCAATGTTGAGTTTAACCATAAAGGAGAATGGAAAGAGATTAAACGGCATGGGCTCCCTATCCCGCCAGCGATCATTCCGGAGGTAATACAAGACCTTATCAAGAAAAACTATTCATCGAATAAGGTTGTTAAAATAGAAAAAGAGATACGGGATTATGAGATAAAGCTAGATAACGGTCTTGAGATGACATTCGACTTAAAAGGGAACTTGATTGATATCGATGACTAATAGACACTCTAAGATAAGTATTAATATATTTTTAATTAAAATCAATCGTATGAAAACAAAAGCATTCATAATGGCAACTTTGGTTTGCAGCTCATTCGTATTCATGTCATGTGATGACGATGATGACAAATTCACACCTGAGAGTATTGTAACAAAAGCCTTTGACACAAAATATCCGGATGCGCAACGTGTCAGTTGGGAGAACGAGGCAGGCTATGTCAAAGCAGAATTTTACACCGGTTCATATGAGGCTGAAGCGTGGTTTGATCCGCAAGGCAACTGGATGCTGACAGAGACCGATCTTCCTTACAACGCTTTGCCCCAAACCGTAAAAAACAGTTTCGAGGCAAGCCTATACGCTAAATGGAAGATAGACGATGTAGATATGCTAGAACGTCCGGACGCTGGTACCATTTACGTTCTCGACGTTGAAAATGGCGAGCAAGATGCAGACCTACATTATACGGAAGGTGGTATTCTCATCAAGGAAGTAACCGATGGTAACGGCGACAACGAGCATCGTCCCTCTGTTACCCCCAGCGCTATTAAGGAACTCATTTCAGAGATGTATCCGGGAGCGAAAATCCTTGAGATAGATACGGAGACAAAAGGTACCGAGGTGGATATCCTTCATGAGAATATCCATAAGGAAGTTTGGCTGGATACCCAGAACAAATGGTTATATACGGAGTGGGAAATACGCTCTTCCCAAGTACCCGATATCGTGATGACCGCATTCAATGCCTCCGCATATGCCTCTTATCAAATCGATGATATCCATGTCATTCAAAAAGCGGAAGGACTCTCTTATGAGTTCGAGCTGGAGCAAGGAGACCGAGATATAACAATTCTTTTTAATGAAGAAGGGATCTTAGTCTCTCCTACCCATTAAAAAAAGACTCTTTATCGCAGTACTACTGCAACCCACGTGCAGTATTGCCGCAACCGCCGTGCAGTAGTACCGCAAAAAAACCTCTTGAACTATATCGGAGTGGATGGATAAGGAAAGAATTACTGAAAATGATATTTCTGCCACGTATAGACTTTCGGTTCAATGAGATACGGCTCTATTTTCTCACGAGCCTCTTGGCTCAGATATTGAGGAGTCGTATAAATGGCAGTCAAAGTCTGATCATCCGGACTCAATCGATATTGAATTAAATCCATATCCAAATGTGAGGCGGCCTCTTGATAGGCTTCGTCTTTCTTATCTATTCCCTGCTTGATATACCAATCGGAAGTTGGCTGCGTGAATAAATCGGATGTTGCCAAAGGCTCCCAATTGGTCGTGAAAAACTCGATACGGCTATCCGGAACCGGGCCGTTTACCGTAGAGATCATACAAACCACGTAGGTATTGTTTACCAAGGGAAGTAATTTCATCTCTACCGTGCTACGCTCCGTAGTCTGTAGCAAAAGGTAATCGTTCGTTAGCTTTTGCAAGGTAGAAAAGCCATTCATCGTATTTTTCAGCCGGGATTCTTTTCCTGAAGTATAAAGATCCACCAAATCCTTTCGCCAAGCGTGCTCCAATTGAGGAATGTATTGGTCTGGCATTGCCGTGAACACACTTGTCATATCTTGTGCGTTCATTCCCAACGCAAAGACACAGATCAACAACGTAACTATAACTCGTCTCATTATCTAATTTTCTATTTTGTCCCCAAATATAGGAATATCATTCCTAACAACACAAGGAATAAGTCGATCGCCTTGTTCTTTAAGTTTTTTTCATGGAAGAAGATGGCTCCCGCCAAGAATGTCACCAATACGTTACTCCGACGTACCATCGATACGATCGAGATCATAGAATCCGGGAATGGCAAGGCATAAAAGTACACCCAATCCGCCACGCATAAGAATACGGAGATAAAGATGATATTCCATCGCCATTGGAAAGGCGTGCTCTTTTTCCGGTTCGGATACCATAGAAACAACAGGATAAATGACATGATAACACATTGATAGACATTAAACCAGACTTGTACAGTCATTACATCCATACTACGCATCAAATGCTTATCATACAATCCGCTCATCGCTCCGGTCAAGATAGACAGGACCGTGAAGAAGATCCATTTATTATGGGCAAAATGAATCCCCTTTTCTTCCCCGATGAGGAAAGGAGATAAAAGGAAGCGATAGAAAGCAAGACTCCGACCCATTGAAATAGATTCAGCCGTTCCCCGAACAGAAGCATCGCACCCAGTAATGTAAGCACGGGCTGGCTGGCCTTGATCGGCCCGGTTATCGTCAGCGGCAAATGTTTCAAGGCAAAATACCCCGATATCCAAGAGGATAAGACGATCACCGCCTTTATCAATACCTTCAGATGGTCCTCCAAAGAGGCACGGGGTACATACACCATCGTCCCGTCCAAGCAATCCGTATAAAAAGAGAGCAAGATGAACGGGACGAAAATCAAACTGCTTATGAGCGTATTGAAGAATAAAACGGGAATAACGGCATTCCCATTTAACGACATTTTCTTATTGACCTCGTAACAACCTAACAAGAAGGCGGAGAGGAAGGCTAGAGCTAACCACATGGTTTAATCCTCCACTGGAAAGAGTTCTTCCGGGTACGTGACGTCTACCAAGAACAGGGCGTGTCCCGGCACGGAGGTTCCGGCCTTGCAACGATCCTTTGCCTCAATCACGTTTCGAAGCCGTCTATCGTTAAACGTCCTCTTCCGACTTCCAATAAAGTACCAACGATCGCACGCACCATATTACGAAGGAAACGGTCTGCACGGATCGTAAACACCCAAATATCCCCTTCTTGCGTCCAACCCGCATGTTGGATATGGCAATTATTCGTCTTTACATCCGTATGCAACTTACTGAAACTCGTAAAATCGATATAATCGAATAAGACCTTACACGCCTCGTTCATCGCCTCGAAATCCAAACGACCGGGAAGCTTATAAACCAGCTCGTGATTAAACGGGTCTTTCTTTGTCGTAACATAATATTTATAGGTTCGCGAGGTAGCGTCGAAGCGGGCATGCGCCTCCGGTACGACCGGCACGATCTTATAAACGGCGATATCTTTGGGCAGGAGCCTATTCAATTTTTCCGCGAGGAATACCAAATCCCCGATCGGTTCCTCCCAATCAAAATGTGCGATCATCAAGTGGGCATGTACGCCGGCATCGGTACGGCCGGCCCCCACAATAGGCACGGGCGTACGCATCAAGATGGCCAAGGCCTCCTCTATAGATTGCTGCACCGTCATACCATTCGGCTGGATCTGCCAGCCCCGAAAATTCTTTCCGTTATATCCCAGATATATAAAATATCGTCTCACGCTTATGCTCTTTACTTTCTCTTTTCTAAAATATGGCACAAAGGTACAGAAATCCTGCCAAGCCGTTGCCCGAATGGGCTAAAAAGTTTAATTTTGCATCTTTAACAGCTTCACTTCAAAACTATCTGACATGTTTGAAACATTACTTCAGTCTTCTTATTTTGCCCTGTTTCTGATCATAGCGCTTGGATTCATGCTAGGCCGGATACAGATCAAAGGTCTTTCGCTAGATGTATCGGCAGTTATTTTCATCGCCCTGTTATTCGGTCATTTTGGGGTTATCATACCCAAGGAATTAGGGAATATGGGGTTGGTGTTATTCATCTTTACCATTGGTATCCAAGCGGGCCCCGGATTTTTCGACTCCTTCCGTTCCAAAGGCAAGACACTCATTATCCTGACGTTATTAATTGTCGGTTCGGCATGCTTGACAGGAATCTTATTCAAGTATATCTTGGATATCGATACCCCGAGTATCGTCGGTCTGATCGCCGGGGCATTGACGAGTACGCCCGGTTTGGCGGTAGCGATCGACTCCACGCAATCATCCGCAGCATCCATCGCCTATGGCATCGCTTATCCGTTCGGCGTAATCGGCGTGATCCTTTTCGTGAAACTATTGCCCAAAATGCTTCGCAAGGATTTGATAGCCGAGGCTAAAGCGCTGGAAGCCCAACGGAAAAGCCAATATCCTACATTACATACCGCCGCATTTAAAGTCACGAATAAAAACATCTGCGGAAAAAGTTTGGCACAATTGCAGGTACGGGCCATGACCGGAGCGGTAGTCTCCCGTATAAAACACGACAATGTCATATCTATGCCAACTCCCCATACCACGCTTAACGAGGGAGATTTACTGAAGGCCGTAGGTAACGACAAAGCCTTGGAGCAACTGACATTATTGTTGGGAGAACGTATCGAGGGAGATCTGCCGTTAAGTGGCGGACAGACCTTGCAATCCCTGTTACTGACCAATAAGAGCATTATCAATAAATCGCTAGGCCATTTAAATTTACAAGGAACTTTCGGTTGTACGGTAACCCGTGTACGTCGAAGCGGAATCGACCTTTCCCCGGAACCTAATTTGGTGTTGAAGTTTGGAGATAAGTTGATGGTCGCCGGCGAGAAAGAAAGCGTAAATGAACTCGCCCAATTCATTGGCAATGATGAGAAACGTCTTTCGGATACAGACTTTTTCCCGATCGCTATGGGTATCGTATTAGGCGTATTGTTTGGAAAATTAAATATATCCTTCTCGGATTCCTTCTCATTCTCTCCGGGACTAACCGGCGGTATCCTTATGGTTGCCTTGGTATTAAGCGCCATCGGAAAAACAGGTCCGATCATCTGGTCAATGTCCGGTTCCGCTAATAACCTGCTTCGCCAATTGGGATTATTGCTATTCCTCTCCGAGGTCGGGACATCCGCCGGTGTAAATCTGGTTTCCACTTTCCAATCAAGCGGTTTAACTTTATTCGGAGTCGGTATCGCTATAACAATGATCCCTATGATTATAGCCGTATTAGCTGGATATTATTTCTTTAAGATCAACATTCTCGATTTAGTCGGAACAATCGCCGGTGGTATGACCAGTACCCCGGGACTTGCCGCCGCAGATTCTATGACAGACAGCCCAGCCCCAAGCGTGGCTTATGCGACGGTTTATCCGATAGCGATGGTATTCCTGATCTTGTTTATACAGATGATAGCGAATTTGATTGTCTAAATCTTTATTTATTGAAAAACATAGAATATGAGAAGAAAGAACATGAAAAAAACCGCGGCTTTATTCCTCTTAAGTGTAGGTGTAAACTGCATGACCGCACAAGACATCGTTCCTGTCCATGAGTTTGACATCGATATACAGAAAGTAGGCTCGCCTATCCAGTCAACCATGTATGGAATCTTCTTCGAGGATATCAATTTCGGGGCAGATGGAGGATTGTATGCGGAGCTAATCAAGAACCGCTCCTTCGAGTTTGAGAATCCATGGGGAGGTTGGGAGCCTTTCGGCGATGTAAGTATAGCTGAGAAGAATCCCTGTTTCAACAAAAACCCCCATTACGCACACCTGACTTATACCGGGCAAATCACCGGAACCGGTCTGGAGAACGAAGGCTTCAAAGGTATCGGTATAAAGGCTGACGAAAATTACGACTTTTCCTTATATGCCCGTACCGAGACCAATAACCCGATCAAACTACGTATTGAATTAGTAAACAGGGATAACGATATTTATGAGACACAACACCTAGAGATAAAAGGAAAAGACTGGAAGAAATATTCCGTTATCTTGTCTCCCAAAGCTACCGAGGCTAAATCACGCCTACGCATCACGATGGAAACGGCAGGTACTTTGGATATGGAACATATCTCCCTTTTCCCGGAAAAAACATTCAACAATCGCACGAACGGCCTACGCCGCGATCTGGCACAAGCGTTGAAAGATCTAAAGCCGGGAATCTTTCGTTTCCCGGGTGGATGTATCGTTGAGGGTACAACCATCGCCACACGCTACCAATGGAAAAATACGGTAGGCCCCGTAGAGAACCGGCCTATCAATATCAGCCGATGGAATTATACATTTCCTCACAAGAAATTCCCGGATTATTATCAATCTTACGGTTTGGGATTCTTTGAGTATTTCCAATTAAGCGAAGATATCGGAGCCGAGCCCCTGCCTGTATTGAATTGCGGGCTGTCATGCCAGTTTGAGAATGAGGGTATGGACCAGCATGTGCCGGTAGATAAATTACAACCTTATATAGACGATGCCTTGGACTTAATCGAATTCGCCAATGGCCCGATTACCTCCCAATGGGGCAAAGTGCGTGCGGATATGGGGCATCCGGCTTCTTTTAATCTGAAATTTATCGCTATCGGCAACGAGCAATGGGGACCATTATATCCCGAACGCCTCGAACCATTCGTGAAAGCCATCCGAGCCAAATATCCGGAGATCAAAATCATCGGCAGTTCCGGTCCTGATTCGGAAGGAAAAGATTTCGAATATCTATGGCCGGAGATGAAACGCTTAAAAGTAGATCTGGTGGATGAACATTTCTATCGCTCACCGGAATGGTTCCTAAATAGTGCCAAACGATATGATTCGTATGATCGGCAAGGCCCCAAAGTGTTCGCCGGTGAATATGCTTGCCACCCGACTAACCGGGAGAATAGCTTCCTGACCGCATTATGCGAGGCTGCGTTTATGACCGGTCTTGAACGGAATGCCGACGTGGTGGAATTATGTACATACGCCCCTTTATTCGCACATGTCGATGCGTGGCAATGGCGTCCGGACTTAATCTGGTTCAACAACCTAAACATCGTGAAAACTCCTAACTACTATGTACAACAATTATACGGGCACAATGCCGGAACAAACGTATTGCCCCTGACGATGAACAAAGAAGCCGTTACCGGGCAAAGCGAGCTATTCGCCACAGCCGCCCTCGACAAAGGCACAAACGAGCTCATCATCAAAATCGTCAATACCGGCATCCAGAGCAAAAAGATCCAATTAAACCTAAACGGAATCTCATCCGGCAAGCATAAAGGAAAGTTGATGGTCTTACATGCCTCAGACTTAGAAGCGAAGAACACATTGGGTAAACCGGAAACAGTCATACCCATTGAATCAGCGGTGGAACTAGAGGCTCCCGCTACTGAAGTCTCCGTCCAACCATTGAGTTTCTTAGTCTATAGGATATCGCTATAATCTATCATACATACGAATGTTATGAATATTGAAGAGTTTAGGGAATATTGCCTTTCGTTGAATGGTGTTTATGAAAAAATGCCTTTCACGAATGTTCCTGATAAATACAGTCGGGACGTTCTTTGCTTTTATGTAGGAAGTAAATGGTTCTGCTTCGTAAATATCGAAGTATTTGATTTTTGCTGTATCAAATGTGACCCGAATGAATCGGGAGAGTTGCAAGCTCGATACTCTGGCATAACACCCGGTTGGCATATGAATAAAAAATACTGGATTAGTGTCTATTTTAATCAAGATGTACCCGACAACAAGATCAAAGAGCTTATAAAACAATCCTACGATATCGTATATCAATCTCTTCCTAAAAAGGAAAAAGGGATGTAGATTTTAGCGCAGTTACTCCGTTTATTTTCCATTTGAGAAGGACGTTTGAAAGATTATACGTACATTTGTGAATTCACCTAAACAGCTTAAATATGATGCAGACGAATTTACAATTGGACCTTGCCTTCAACTATCTGGAAAATACCGGAACCAACATCTTCCTTACCGGAAAAGCGGGAACAGGAAAGACCACATTCTTGAAAAAACTTAAAGAGACTTCCCCAAAACGGATGATTGTGGTAGCACCTACCGGAGTGGCGGCGATTAATGCGGGAGGGGTAACCATTCACTCCTTCTTTCAGCTACCTTTCGGACCGTATATACCGGGTAGCGAAATGGCCTCCGGGCAAAATAAATCCTATTCTCATAAATTCAGCCGGGATAAGATCAATATCATCCGTAGTATGGACCTGCTCGTGATTGATGAGGTCAGTATGGTACGTGCCGATTTGCTGGATGCTATCAGTGATATGCTACGTCGTTATCGGGATAGGAATAAACCCTTTGGGGGCGTTCAATTATTATTGATCGGAGATTTACAACAATTAGCCCCCGTAGCGAAGGAGGACGAATGGAATTTGTTGAGAGAACATTACGCCTCTCCCTTCTTTTTTTTTGACAGTAAGGCTCTTTCCGAAAGTGATTATCTTTGCATCGAATTAACTCAAGTATATCGCCAAGCGGACGATACGTTCGTACGCTTATTGAACAATATCCGGGAAAACCGCTTCGACGAGAATACGCTACACACCTTAAACCAACGTTATATCCCCAATTTTAAACCAAATGACAAAGCAGGTTATATCACGCTGACAACCCATAATTATCAAGCCCAGCAAATCAATAACCGGAAGTTGCAAGAATTACCCGGCCCGGCTTATACGTACAAGGCGGAGATCAAGGATGACTTTCCAGCTTACTCCTACCCGACCGACGAGGTATTGGAGCTAAAGCAAGACGCTCAAGTCATGTTCGTAAAAAACGACTCTTCCGGCGAAAGGCGATATTATAACGGAAAGATCGGCCGAATTGTCTTCATCAGCCCGAGCAAGATTATCGTATCCGACGAATTAGGAAACGATATCACCGTAGACCGGGAGACATGGACAAACGTGAAATATACGATCGACGAGAACACGAAGGATATCACGGAGACAATCGCCGGCTCTTTCAGCCAATACCCACTGAAAACCGCTTGGGCGATCACGATCCATAAAAGCCAAGGCTTGACTTTCGAGCATGCCATCATCGACGCATCCGCCGCCTTCTCACACGGACAAGTCTACGTTGCCTTGAGCCGTTGCAAGACATTGGAAGGAATGGTATTAAGTAGCCCGATCACTCGAAACGCCATGATTAGCGATGAGAAGATATTAAGTTATACCTCTTCCCTCTCGGAGCGTCAACCGTGTGAAGACCAACTGCGTCAAGCCCAACAACAGTATTATTTGAGATTGGCAACCGAGCTATTCGACTTCAATCCCGTACAACAAAAGTTGCAATATACATCTTACGCGGCTTACACCCATCTGCAAAAACTATACCCGGAATTAAGCAACCAATATCCCCGGGTACGGGATTATTTCCGTTCGGATATAGTAGAAGTAGGCGAACGTTTCTGCCAGCAACTCACCCGTATGATCTCCAGCACGAATCTCTATGATACGGACGAGCATATACAAGACCGCATCCGAAAAGGTTGCGCTTACTTTCTGGAAAAGATCGAGACCTATTGCCTCCCTTTGATAGAGGCTTCCGATGTAGAGATCGACAATAAAGAGGCCCGTAAGGCATTTACATCCGCATTAAAAGCTTTCAGCGATGAGCTTACGATCAAGGTCGCTACATTAAAAGCCTGCCAAGATGGTTTTCGTCTCATCGACTATCTATCCGCCAAGGCTAAAGCGAACATTGAGGAGTCGGCTGTTGCCAGCAAGCAGAAATCGACGCGGAAATCGACGGAAGCGGAAAAGATCCCCGTCTCCACGGATGTCTTACATCCTGAGCTATATGCCCGTTTGAAACAATGGAGATACGAGCTTGCCGTAGAAAAGGAGTTGCCTCCTTACACGATCTTGCAACAGAAAGCCTTAATTGGCGTTTGCAACACTTTGCCCACGAACTCGAAAGAACTGTTGAAGATACCCGGAATCGGCAAAAAGATCATAGAGAACTACGGTGAGACCCTATTAGAAATCGTATCTTCCTACTCACCTTTCACGCATGGGAACGGGCTGGGAGATACGGAGACAACTCACGATAGCGGCGACTAAAGCGAAACCGATCGCTACATACATACAAACCGGCATACTATCGGTGGCAGAGGTAACACTAAAGATCAAAGCGACAAATGTCGTCCCCAGCGTTTGCCCCAACAGTCGTGCCGTACCTTGCATACCGTTCGCCCCGCCACTCCGGGAACGAGGGGCGGCCGATATCATCGTGCTATTATTCGGGGTCTGGAACAGGCCGAAACCCATACCGCAAAGCATCAATCGCCAAGCGATATCCATATTGGTGGGTTGCCCCGGCAATAAAGCCAATAGAAGAAGTCCGGTCGCATACACCACCATTCCGATACCGCCTAACAATCCGGGATGATATTTCTCGATCAGCCTCCCGGCTACCGGAGCGGTCAAGATCGTCGCTACCGGCCAAGGAGTCAACAGCAGCCCCGTCTCCACCTCATTTCTTCCGGCCACATTTTGCAAATAAAAGGGTAATGATACCATCGCCAACAACTGTGCCGTAAATGAAGTAATCGAGGATAATACGGACAAGGCGAATATCGGAATCCGCATCAAGTCCAATGGCAATATCGGAACCTCCTGCCGTAGTTGCCTGCGGATAAAAAATGTTCCGATCACCAATAGAAGAAGAACCTGTAAAGCGATCATTCTCCAGTTCTCATGATGGGCGATGCCTTCCAACGAATAAATCAGCAATCCGAAAGTCAGGGCATTCGAGATTCCACCGATCTTATCAAACTTTCGTTTCGGCCCATCCTTGCAAGGATTTTGAGGCAAAAGAAAATAACCCGTTATAATCGCGCAAATCCCTAAAGGTACGTTGATAGCGAACAACCAATTCCAAGAAGCGACTGATAAGATAGCGCCCGCCAACGACGGCCCGGCAGCAATCGATACCGCCACGACCATGGCATTGATACTCATTCCCCGCCCTATATATTGTGGAGGATAAATAATACGAAGTAAAGCGGTCGTCACGCTCATGATAGCCGAGGCTCCGATCCCTTGCAATATTCTCGCGACCGTCAACATGGCGAAAGACGAGGATAAGGCACAAAATAATGACGTTGAGCAGAATATTGTCGTCCCGATCAAGAAAATCCGCTTATATCCATAAATATCTCCCAAAGCGGAGAACGATAAAAGAGACATCGTAATCGTTAGCTGATAAGCGTTGACAATCCAGATCGTGGAGGAAGGGGATGTCCCGAATTCACGGGACAAGGTAGGAAGCGCCACGTTGACAATCGTGCCGTCCAACACGGACATGGTCAATGCCAACGCAACCGCTATTACTGCCCAATAACGCCTCGGTATAAATCGTATCATATTACATTATTTCTTCAAATCGAAACCCAGCATCATGCCATCATATTCACTTGCCAACTTATTGATAGCTTTCAAGGTCGTATTGCTGGATATAGAAGAAACCGTGCTCAAGAACTTCAGTAATTTATCCGCGTTAAAAAGCAATGTCAACTCATTACCAGAAAGGACGACATGGGCGGTAAGCGTAGAAACGGTCAGCTTCTTATTACCCACCGTATACCGTAACGTCACCGTTTTATCTTCCGGACTCACCGAGTAAGTACCTTTCAGGCTTCCCCTTTTCAATGCGCTCGTAAACGTACTATCCGAATTAAAGACATAATTAAATACACCTTCCACGATACCTACTTTCGCGCAATATTCCTTCATTTTCTTCTCTGCCTCGGTAGCCGCCAAGCTTCCCGCTACATTCTTCAAGGCATTATCACCTTCCAGTTGCAGGGCAGGGTTCACATACATCCAAGTTCCCTGTAAATTCTCGAAAGTCACGGCTTTCCCTCCGGTGACAGAAGTCACGGCGTTCTTTACGGCAGATGAATTTAAGATATCTTTCAAGGACTGTCCCTTCATGTTTCCGGGAATCAACAAAAGGCCGCATACGACCATCCACATACATAGTAACTTTTTCATCTCTTTGTTTTTTACTCAATTAGAAAAATCGGCCAAAGATACGAATATTATTCATACATTTGTTTTAAATAACTTTATACAAACATACCATGAGAAAGCAAGTCGTACGTATTTGTATGTTACTGGCCTGCGCCTTTAGCTTTATGCAAGGGCAAGCCAGCATCCAGCCTTCTATCGTAAAAGCTACGATTGACGAGCTAATAGCCAAGGACGCTAAGAATCAAGCAGGAATCACAAAGGGTGTCGAGCAAGTAGCCCGCCTCTGGCAAACCTCCGATGGGGATGAGCAAGCGTTTCAAACCTTCTGCCGGGAGAATTATCTATCCGATCCCGCCGAAAAAGACCAAGTTTTCCTCAAGATCAGCGAGTATATTGAAGGTATCAATGGCAATTTCAACGAGATGGTACTCTGTCTGCAACGAAATTTGAACCTAGATACCGGACCTCTACACGCCATCGATGAGAAATTCGGGTCCTACAGCCCCAGTTCCCACCTAATGGACGATCTATACGCCAACAAGATCGGCTTCATCATCGCCCTCAACTTTCCCCAACTTACTCTCAAGGAGAAAGAGGCGTTAGGTGATGACCGTAAAGCATGGGCCTACGCCCGTCTGGGCGATATGTTTACGGAACGGATACCGGCGGAAGTAAAGCAAGCCGCCGCCGATACGGAAAGTGACGCAGATATTTACATCGCAGATTATAATATCTATATGGGGCATTTACTAACTCCTAAAGGAAAAACCATTTTCCCCTCCGACATGCGCTTACTTTGCCATTGGAACCTTCGCGACGAGATCAAGGCCAATTATAACAAAGGAAAAGAGGGATTGGAAAAACAACGGATGGTATATGAGGTCATGAAGCGAATCATCTCGCAAGAAATCCCGAAAGAGGTGATCAACTCGGATCGTTACGAATGGAACCCGTACGCCAATACGTTATCCCAAGCTGGAAATGAACTAGAAGGTACCCCTGAAAGCCCGGCCCGCTATCAGAAAATGTTGAATAATTTCAACGCCATGCAGCGTATAGACAAATATACGGGAAACACTTATATAGACCGTAAGTTCACGGAAGATATGGAAATAGATGTCAACGATGTAGAAGCCCTGTTCGATCAGTTCCTTTCCGCCCCCGAACTAAAGGAAGTGGGGAAAATCATCTCCAAACGCCTCGGACGCAAACTGGAAGCCTACGATATATGGTACGATGGCTTCAAGGCCCGTAGCAATCTGGACGAGAACAAGCTAAACGAGCAAACCCGTACCCTGTATCCCGATGCGGTAACGATGGAAAAGAAGCTACCGGAAATCTTACAGAAACTAGGATTCAGCCCCGATCGTGCCCAATATCTGGCGGATAAGATCGCAGTCGATCCCGCCCGTGGTTCCGGTCATGCGTGGGGAGCCTCCATGAAAGGCCAGCGTTCCCGTTTACGTACCCGTATCCCTTCACAAGGGATGGATTACAAAGGATATAATATCGCCATCCACGAGTTCGGACATAACGTAGAGCAAACGATCTCATTATATGATGTCGATTATTATATGCTCAACGGAGTTCCCAATACGGCTTTCACCGAAGCGCTGGCCTTTGTCTTCCAGAAAAGAGACCTTGAGTTACTGGGCATAAAAGACGAGAATCCGGAAAAAGAAAAGATGGATATCTTGGATAAGATATGGAGCATGTATGAGATTTGCGGTGTTTCCATGCTGGATATCTCCGTATGGAAATGGATGTACGCACATCCTAACGCTACTGCCGGGGAATTACAGGAGGCCGTGATCCGTCTTTCCAAGGAAATCTGGAATAAGTATTACGCTCCGGTATTCGGTGTAAAAGACGAGACCGTTCTAGCGATTTACTCCCATATGATCGGTTATCCGCTCTACCTTTCCGCCTACGCTTTCGGACAGATTATCGAGTTCCAGCTAGAGAACTACCTCAATGGCAAGGATTTCGCGAATGAGGTTAGCCGGATATTCAAGCAAGGCCGCCTCACCCCGAATGTGTGGATCAAGCAAGCTACCGGCAACGATCTTACCGTAGATCCGATGTTGGAAGCGCTTCGTAAGGTATTAAAAGACTAAACTACAGACCAAAAGAAAAGCCATCCCGATACCGAGATGGCTTTCTTTATTTATATCAAGAAACTTCCGATTATAACTTGTCGTTAGAACCAAGAACGTTGATGATCTTGTGTTTGTAAAGTTTCTCCATGTTATCACGAGCCGGGCCCAGATATTTACGAGGATCGAATTCAGCCGGTTTCTCAGCGAAAGTCTTGCGGATAGCGGCAGTCATCGCCAAACGAGAGTCTGAGTCGATATTGATCTTACATACAGAAGATGTAGCAGCCTTACGCAACCACTCTTCAGGAATACCGATAGCAGCCTTCAAAGCGCCACCGAATTTGTTGATAGTCTCAACCTCTTCCTGAGGAACAGAAGAAGAACCGTGAAGAACGATAGGGAATCCCGGAAGTTTCTCCATAACAGCGTCCAAAACGTCGAATGCCAATGGAGGAGGAACCATCTTACCTGTAACAGGGTCGATCGTACATTGCTCCGGAGTGAACTTATAAGCACCGTGAGAAGTACCGATTGAGATAGCCAAAGAATCGCAGCCCGTACGAGTAGCGAAGTCGATAACTTCCTCAGGATTGGTATAAGTGTGGTGGTCTGAAGAAACCTCATCCTCAACACCTGCCAATACACCAAGCTCGCCTTCTACAGTTACATCGAATTGATGAGCGTACTCAACAACTTTCTTAGTCAAAGCGATGTTCTCTTCATAAGGAAGGTGAGAACCGTCGATCATTACAGATGAGAAGCCAGAGTCGATACAGCTCTTGCAAGTCTCAAACGTATCACCATGGTCTAAGTGAAGAACGATCTGAGGATTCGGGCAACCTAATTCCTTAGCATATTCAACAGCACCCTGTGCCATGTAACGAAGCAAAGTAGCGTTTGCGTACTGGCGAGCGCCCTTTGAAACTTGCAAAATAACCGGAGATTTTGTCTCTACAGCAGCCTTGATGATAGCCTGCATCTGTTCCATGTTATTGAAGTTGAAAGCAGGGATAGCATATCCGCCCTTGATAGCCTTAGCGAACATTTCTTTTGTGTTCACCAAGCCCAAATCTTTGTAATTTACCATAGTTGTTATTATGTTATTACGTTAATGATTAAAAACTTGCACAAAGATAATCAAGATTCACGACAAATGATGCTTCAAAGCATATAAAATAACACAAAATCAACGCCCTTGAAAAAAATAATACGATTTTCTTTGTTTGTTTGTGGCAAACCCTTACCTTTGCAAGCCAAAATACCGGTTACCAAATATATACAGAGTATAAATTAAAATAGATAATAAAGCAATGAAAAAAGGTATTCATCCTGAAAATTATCGTCCTGTAGTATTTAAGGACATGTCAAACGATGATGTATTCATCACTCGTTCTACTATTAACGCAAAAGAGACGATCGAGATCGACGGCGTAACTTATCCGTTGGTAAAGGTCGAGATCTCTAACACTTCTCACCCGTTCTACACTGGTAAGTCTAAGTTGGTCGATACAGCCGGACGTGTTGATAAGTTCATGAGCCGTTATGGTAACCGTAACAAGAAATAAGATTTCTTTCTTTAAGAAATAAAAAAAGGTCACGATTTGTATCGTGGCCTTTTTTTGTATCTTTGCCGGAGTTAACATAATGAAATATCATGGCAAAAACGAAAGAACAATTACTAAACATCTTGGATCAGTTCCAGTTGGACGAGAAAGTAGTTTCCGCTGAACCATTCGGAAACGGACACATTAATGATACATTGAAAGTGACCAACGAGAAAGGGGAGATCAAATACGTGCTACAGCGTATCAACCATTTAATCTTCACCAATGTGGATATGCTGCAAAATAACATCCACGTGGTTACCACTCATATCCGCAAGAAGCTGGAGGAAAAAGGTGAAACGGATATCGACCGCAAGGTATTAACCTTCTTGCCGACTAAAGACGGGAAAAAATATTATTTCGATGGAGATAGTTATTGGCGGGTATGCTTATTCATCCCTCGCAGCAAAAGCTATGAGGAAGTAACTCCTGAGCTTTCTTATGAGGCTGGCAAAGCGTTCGGTGATTTCAGACCATGTTGTCCGATATACCCGAGGGTACGCTGGGCGAGACCATCCCGAATTTCCATAATATGGAGTTCCGCTTGCGACAATTCCATGAGGCTGTAGCCGCTAATCCGGCAGGCCGGTTGGAAGAGGTGAAAGATTTGGTAGAGGAGATCGAGAAACGTGCCGAAGCGATGTGCATTCAAGAACGCCTGTACCGTGAGGGCCAATTGAAGAAACGCACGAACCATTGCGATACAAAAAGTTAACAATATGATGTTTGACGCTGATAGCGACAAGGTGCTTTGCGTGATCGACTTGGACACCGTGATGCCGGGCTTCGTCCTTTCCGATATCGGCGACTTTATCCGTACCGGAGCCAATACGGGTGCCGAGGACGATGAGAATCTGGATAACGTAAACGTTAATATGGAGATATTCAAAGCCTATACCCGTGGATATATGGAAAAAGCCAAGGCGTTCTTAACTCCTACCGAGATCAAATTGCTACCTTACGGTGGACGCTTATTGACTTATATGCAGACCGTTCGTTTCTTAACCGATTATATCAACGGCGATACCTATTACAAGATCCATAGCCCGAAACATAACTTAATCCGTACGAAAGCCCAATTCAAGCTACTTCAAAGCCTGGAAGCCCATGCGGAAGAGATGGATCAGTTCATGAATCAATGGTTATAATATAAAGTAACTAAGGAATATAAAAACGGGCGGGGTGACTCATCGATTCATCCCGCCCATTCTTTTTATTTCGTCCAATAATCCAACACCGTAACCGCCGATGCCTTCCCTCCTAACACCTTGCCAAACGCTTTATGCGCCGGATGTACCAAATAGGCGTCCCGATCCGCATCCGAATGAAAAGTCAAGAAAAAGCAATGAGTCAAGCCCTGTTGCAATCCCTCCGGACTACAATCCGTTCCCCACTCATATCCTTTGATCAAGTCGATTTGAGAAGGCAACTTACAAAAGGCATCCTCAACCTCTTTCACCTGCGCCTCGGACACATCCGGCTTAAAACCGAACATAACAACATGGCGAAGAACTTTCTCCGGCTTTTGATCACTCGAATAGCTTACCATTAATACAGAAAATACGATAATCGCAAGGATAAATAATACAGATACTACTTTCTTCATGATATTCAAGATTAGATTTCTATTGCATTTATACGGCCCAAAGATAGTATAAAATCCAGTACAGCTTGCCCAAAACCTCCGTATCCTTTAGTCCTTTCCATCCCTATCTTTAGACTTTTCCTCTAGAGACATCCATCATCTATCAACTGTTGCACGATCATGCAACGACTGGTAGAAGATCGTCCAACAGTTGGTAGATGATCATGCAACGGCTGTTGCATGATGAATACAAGCAGACAAAAAGGCTAACACCTGTAAGGATACAGCCTTAGCCTACAAGGGAAAAACCTCAAACCATAAAGGGATTATTTCAACTAAACCAAATCTTAAACCTTGTCAATCCATCTGCGTAAGAGCGGAGAGAGAATCGGCAATCATGTTTTAACAGCACCTCACGGATAAAGATCAAGCCGATACCTTGTCCGTTCGGTTTCGTAGAGAAGAACGGGCTGAACAGTTTCGTTTCCGTTTCCTTGTCGATGCCCTTGCCCGTATCGGCTATCTCCAAGCAGGTAGGACGCACTGTCGTCCGGATATAGATCTTTCCGTCTCGGTCGATGGATTCGGCGGCATTCTTGATAATATTGACCAAGACTTGCTCGAATAATGAATTATCCAAATTCACGACTGGAGATTCCTCGCTCAGATCCATAACAATCTCGATATTCCGGTTCTGGCAAACCGTCTCCATAAAGCGTTTACAAGCGGACACCACTTGGTTCAATTCTTGCGGACGACTTTGGGGTTCGGGTATACGCACCACATCGGCGAAATTGGTGATGAAATGGCTCATGCTATAGCAGCGTTCTATGGAGACCCGCAAAACCTCGCAGACATCCTCCATATCTTCCATCCCGCTGAAAGTAGACTCCAACGTATCCAAGGTAGAGGTGATACCCGCGGTCGTATTATTCACCTCATGAGAGATCATACGTATCACTTTCTCATACGCTTTCTTCTCGGCCTTGAACACCTCTTGGGTCAACGTCTCTATCAAATAAAACGGGTGGTGAAAACCTCGATCCACAAATGAAGAATGCGTACATTTATAAATATTAGCGTCGTTCAACCGGACGGTTTGCGCTTGATACATCGGAACCCGTACCAATTCTTCCGCCAAGGGAGAATCTAGTTGAAGAAAACGTTTTCCCACCATATCCTCCGAGCTTTGCGCGCCAAACAATTTACATGCGGCCGGGTTCATGGATAGAATCTCCTCATCCAAGTTCAAGATGATCACTCCCATCGGAGAGGCGTTGACCAGCAAGTCCAAGAAATGGTTTTGCTCCCGGAGGTGCAAACGCTCATTCTTCAACTGCTCCATCATCTTATTAAACACATCGACCACCCGGTCCGCCTCCGTTTGCCCGACCTTTCCCAAGCGGGAACTAAAGTCTTGCTCTTTCAATAACTCCATACCGTTACCGATGATATGCAAGGGCTTTATGATACGGCGATAAAAGACAAATAAATAGATGATCGTAAGCAAGACCAAGGCTTCTACCGCAAAAACATCCGGATAGAAGACGTATAAAAGACATAATAAGTCACCACCGCCAATATAGTCAACAGCAGCGTCGTCAATATCCAAAATAATCCTTTCAGCCTCATCCTCGCCTCTTCTTATTTATCGATCGGGATTCCGTATTTCTCTAATCTCCGGTACAAGGCGGCACGACTGATTCCCAGTGCCGTAGCGACATGCGATAAATTACCTCCATGCGCTTCCAAGGAGCGTAAGATGGTTTGCTTCTCCAACTCATCCAAGGTCAAGCCCTCCAAAGAAGACGGAATCGTCGATTTAGAGCTGGATGTATCCACGCAATGAACCTCGAAATCAGCGGCATCCAAAAGCGTCTTACCCGACACAAGGATCGTCCGCTCCACCAAGTTCTTCAACTCACGGATATTACCGGGAAAAGGAAGACGGCTTAAATAGGTCTGGGCATCCGATGAGAACTCCACCCTCGGTAGCCCATTGATCTCCGATTGCTTATCCGCGAAATACCGGGCCAGCAATGGGATATCCTCCCTTCGCTCACGTAAGGCGGGTAAATGCACCGTGATCAAATTGATCCGGTAAAAAAGATCCTCACGGAACGTACGGTCCACCACCATCGATCGTAAATCCCGGTTCGTAGCGCTTACGACCCGTATATCCACCTTACGGGGGCGGCTATCCCCAAGACCTCAAAGGTCTGGTCTTGCAATACCCGAAGCAGCTTTACTTGGCAAGACAGTTCCAAATCGCCGATCTCATCCAAGAAGATCGTGCCTTTGTTCGCCATCTCGAAACGCCCTACCCGATCCATGTACGCATCCGTAAAAGCCCCCTTCTTATGTCCGAACATCTCGCTCTCAAAAAGACTTTGGGAAAGTCCGCCTAGGTTTACCTTTACGAAAGCCTCTTTCGACCGGGGGCTATTCGCATGGATCGCTTCCGCTATCAGCTCTTTACCCGTACCGCTCTCGCCGGTAATCAAAACAGAGGCGTTTGTCGGAGCGATACGCGAGACCGTCCCCAAGACATCCATCAAAGCGGCACTTTGCCCCACGATCTTATCAAAATGAAATTTATGGTCGGCATCCGAACGGTTCAAGGGAGCGTTTGTCTCCTTCTTCTGCTCGCTCAGTTCCAAGGCGGTCCGGATCGATTTTAATAATACCAAGTTATTCCAAGGCTTCGTGATAAAATCGAAGGCTCCGGCTTGCATTCCCTGCACGGCCAAAGAGATCGATCCCCAAGCGGTCATCAAGATCACAGGTACATCGGGACGAAAGATCTTCACCTGTCTCAATAATTGAATCCCCTCCTCACCCGTGGTAGTCAACGTGAAGTTCATATCCATCAAGATCAGCTCCGGCGCCGTGGCACGGACTACCTCCAAGGCCCCCTTCGGCCCCGGAACCGCCTCCGGCCGGAAACCCGCACGTTTTAGCAGGAATGTAAGCGAGGAACGAACAGCCGCATCATCATCTATTATCAGTATCATATAATCAATTTATCGTTTCACGATTTCCTCGAAATCGGCATCTAATGTACGATTATTCAAGAAATCATACAATGTTATACTACGGATGTTATAAAAATAACGCCAGTAATAATACAGTTCTTGGATATGCTTTTGCTTCGCGTCATCCTTCGAACTCTGGGCGTCATTCAAGTCTAGGATATCGATCTTTCCGATCATGAAAGTCTCGATCGAGGTCTTGTAGCGCTTTTCCGCCAACGTGTCCACCTCGGCGGCTATCTCCAATTGAGCGGCTTGATTATTGAAATTCTCCACCAAGAGGAAGATATCTTGATTAAAATCCATTTGCTCCTGACGGATCTTGGAAAGTACGACATCCCGATTCGATTCGGCTACTTTTACCTTTCCCTTCCGTTTTCCCCAGTCCAAGATAGGAATCGAAAGCCCGACCTCTACGATCTGGTTATCTTTCAACGGGTTGTAAGCTCCTCGCATGGACATATCCTTACCGGTATAACCCACGGAGGCAAACAGGTTAATACTTCGACGGTTTCCCTTGGCGGTCGCCACATCATAATCCGCTTCCAACTGGCGGCGCATGATATTCTTTGAGAATGAGTTATTTTCTTGAGCCTTCTCCAATACCGCCTGATAATCCATACGGACCCCTTCTATCGCCTCGGGAAGAACAGGCTCGATCACGTCTTGCTCGCTCATCCCTAAAAAGGAACGGAGCTTGAACATCATCGCGTTATAATTGGATTGGGCCTCGGTTAGCTTACCTTTCGCTTGCAAGGCCGACTGTTTCAAACGCATCAACTCGCTCTCCGAGATATGCCCGATCTTACGCTTCGCTACCGCTATGTCATAGAGTTTATTGGCGTTCAGCAAGTTCTGATTACAGATATCCAGATTATCTTCCGCCAACAGTAAGTTGAAGTAATTCGTGATGGTAGCGATCGTTACATTCTCCACGTTCTCCATATAAGCGGCCTTAGCCTCTTGGTAACGAACAGGCTCGATACGACGTTTCCATTTTTGGTCATTCACGCCGAAGATCGGTTGCGTCAATGTCAAACTAACAGGTACGCTCATAAACTCGTTGTAAGCGCCACTACCTAGCTGACGGGTAAAATCCAAGGAGGTATTCAAGGCGATCTTACCTCCGGTCAAGGCTATGTTCTGGGCGATAGAGATCTCTCCATTTAAGCCTAAGGCATTGTTTTGCACATAGGTATAAGAACCATCCGATTGCTGGTACTTCGAGTATTGCTTGCTATATGAAGGCAGAGTCCCCGTAAATATCACTTCCGGCAACTGATCCGCCCGATGCGTACGGAATTCCCAATAGGCCGTTCGCAACTCATTGAGCGCCACGGCAGCGTCTACGGATTGAAGCTGTGCGATCTGGATCGCTTGCCGCAGGGTTATTCGAACTTTATTCGTATTGTCTTGGGCACATACTCCCGAAATCCCCGCCCACAGACAACACATCGCTATATAGATCCTTCTCATCTTAGTATAAGTTTTTTTATCCTGCCTAAGGCAAAAGGCATGCCAAAAACATATACTATTGATAATCCGATAAATAGGAATATTTAAAGTGTTCGATAATGAACAGTGTGTTCGTTTTTGGATACTTATCTTTGAATGAGTTGATTATTGACGATCGATTTATAGACCTCTTCCCGTAAAGGGCGCGACACCGGTATTTTATGCTCCCCAATGATTAATAGATTTCCTTCTATCGCTTGTACATAAGAAAGATTTACGATGAAAGAGCGGTGCACTTGCATAAAAATTTGTGCCGGCAACGTTTCCAATATACTCTTCAACCGGAGATGAACGATCTCTTTGGAAGTGAGGGTATGGATAACAATATAGTTCTCCATGCCCTCTATAAATTGAATCTCCTTTAAATAAAGCCTTTTAAGTTGCTTCTCCGTCTTGACAAAGATATAAGCAGGCTCCTCGCTTTTCGATGTAGATTCCATCAACGCATGTGCTTTATTGACCGATTTCAGGAAACGGGAAAAAGAGATCGGTTTCAATAAATAGTCCACCACGTCAAACTCATATCCTTTCAACGCATACCGCTCGTATGCCGAGGTGATAATTACCTTCGGTGTGTTCTGAGCACTCTCCAAGAAGTCCAGTCCAGACATATCCGGCATCTCTATATCCAGAAAAAGCAAATCCGCCTGAACTGAATTCAGCATATTATTGAGTTGTATAGCGTCCTCACATTCTCCGACGATGGTCAGAAAATCAATTTTACCGATGTGTCGCCGAAGTCCTTTTCTGGCGATTGGCTCATCATCCGTTATGATACACTTTATTTCCATATTATTCTGATAAATCAATACATAACTCAACCCTAAAACGGGTATTGTCTTTTTTTATACGTAACTCATGTTTATCCGGGTACAATAGCTCCAACCGTTTTCTCAGATTGTCGATCCCAATGCCTTTCCCCTTTCTTTGTTCCAAGGAGTCCGGATTGAAAGTATTGCTTACCCCAAAGCATACCTTTGAACCCTCTTCCCGCATAGATACTTGTATCCAATACGCTTCGCCCACATATTTAAACGCATTCTCCAATAATGGAAGGAAAAGCAACGGATGTATTTTTTGTCCGGTCAATTCCGGGTCAAAGGACTCCTCGAACTGTAAGCGTTTCGTCATACGAAGTCGCTGGAATTGAATATATGTTCGCAAATAATCAATCTCCTCTTCGATCGTCACTTTCGTATTTATATCATATAATTGATAACGGAGTAAGTCCGAAAGTAACTCTACAGCCTCAATCGCTTCCTCATTTTCCTCATCGATCAAGAAATAGATCGTATTCAAGGCATTAAACAGGAAATGGGGATGGTATTGCATCTTCAGCAGCTTCAATTGCGTTTCCAGCTGATCTACTCTCAGTTTCTCCAATTGAACGATTTTCTCCGAATAGCGTTTGGCTAATATATTATTACGGATCAAGAAATAGTATAGGAGAAAGATCGGCACAGCTACCGCATTGATCATTAACGCCTCTCCCCACCGATAGGTCGTTCCATTTATAGAATAGATCACGATATATAAGCCGATATTGAGCACGACTAAATTAAACAAGACCACCCATAGATATTCCCGGAATACCGGGCGGGACCTCCGCTCTTTACTCCTATCTAAAAAAATATTAGCCAAGTAATTAAAAAACAAATAAGATAAGCTAACGCCGATCAATATAATAGCAAGGGCCTTGATACGCCCGATCCATGCGTCCACTCCCAGCTCCCACATACGGACACCATAAGCGACATCCGTAACAATCCACAGGCAACAGATCGTCAATATCGCCATTAGCAACGGACTTAGAAAGTTATATTTTATCTTCATATCTGATTTCAAGCCATAAATTTATTCTTTTACTTTGATCTATGCTCATATCACAGGCACTTTTTTAATCAACGAAGTTATCGTTCCAAATAAAAACCAACAAGTAATCTTGACGAATTGCGGAATATGAAAGGTGAATATCCTGTTTGTTCGTCAGGATATGCGATAAAGGCAAAAAATACCTATATTTGCCCTCCTCAATAAGAGATGCTATAAAAATGAAGAATGACGGTTTCACATTTCGAAAGAGAGCCAGAAGCTTTAAATTCGCTTTCAACGGAATCAAGCTATTGATCACGAAGGAGCATAACGCTTGGATCCATTGTTTCGCGGCAGTTTGTGTACTTATCGCCGGGGTGGTATTCGGACTTTCCCGCATGGAATGGATCGCAGTAACGATCGTGATCGGAGCGGTATTAGCTGCCGAAGCGGTCAATTCATCCATCGAGGCCCTAGCAGATTTGGTCTCCCCTGAGTATAATGAGGCTATCAAGCGAACGAAAGACTTGGCGGCGGGAGCTGTATTATTGATGGCGATAGCGGCAGCGATCGTCGGGTTTATCATTTTTATACCTAAAATAGCAACTATATTTTAAATCTATGAGACATATCCTTTTCGCAATTACAATGCTCATGCTATGCCTGTCCGTTAACGGACAAGAATTGAAGGTGACCGGTAGCCGGAAAGCCGTACGGACCTCGGGAGACGTATTGGTGTTTATCACTCCGGTGGCGAGTCTAGCGACCGTATTGGCAACCCAAGATTGGCAAGGGCTGAAACAAGGCGTATTCACCGGGGTTACGACATTGGGCGTAACCTATGCGCTGAAATACCTAGTGAAGAAAGAGCGGCCCGACTTCAGCGATAATCATTCGTTCCCATCCATGCATACCTCCGTATCCTTTGCGGGAGCCGCTTTTATCCAAAGGCGTTATGGATGGAAATGGGGTATTCCGGCTTATGCCGTGTCTACCTACGTGGGTTGGAGCCGGGTCTATGGGAAGAAGCATGATTGGTGGGACGTGGCGGCGGGAGCCGTTATCGGTGCCGGTAGCGCCTATATCTTTACCCGCCCGTTCGCGAAGAAACATAACCTGTCTATCAGCCCGGTAGCGGGAGACGGGCATTATGGGGTATATGCGTCAATGACGTTTTAACTCGCAGATTTTTGCCAAGCACGAAAACAGCCCGGCCATGTATCACTACAAGACCGGGCTTTCAATTGTGTGTAAGTGTAATATGTTAAACAAAAAAGTCATTCATACCGTAAGGCATCCGCAGGCTCCAACCGGACCATTTGGTGAGCCGGATACCATATCCCCAAGATGATCATCACCGCCATGACCAAGTAGGTTATAAAGAAACCCTCCACGAAACGGGCTATCGTATAATCCATATAGAATCCTTTCGTCAATTCCGACACATGAAGATTAAAACAGATCAATAAGGCCGGGATAGCGATCAATGTCAACAATAATACCCCCTCGGCAATCATGATCCCCTTTAAGCTGAAACGGGTGGAACCCAAAGCGATCCGCAACCCCATCTCCCCTTTCCGTTGTTCCGTGCGGAACCAGAACGTGCCGATGATCCCCAAGAATATATTGAACAGCAAGAATCCCATCACGGCGATCTGGTTCTGCAACTCGGATTTTACGCCATTCCTTAATTCCATGCTATATCTCAAGTCCGAGTATGGGATGACATCCAGCAAATACAAACGATCTATGGAGAGTTGCTTCTCCATTTGCTTCACGAAGAACTCCGGGAAATCATGATCCGCAGAAGGGTTTACCCGGATGGCGATCTTCACATGGAAATCGGTATCGTCCTCGGCGATCTCTTCATCCGTCAAAGGCATGAACAGCCAGCTACAGCTTTTCGTGAAACGGTCGGCACGGAAATCGGCGGTAACCCCACCGATCGATCGCCTATCCCCCCAGAAGGAAATCCCCTCATCCCGTTTGCCGCCTTTCTCCTGAAATTCCCTAAACAGGCCGGCGGAAAGAACGACCTGACGCCCGTTCAGCATCTCTTCCCAATCCTTCTTCTCGCCCTCCATGGGACGGAAATTAAACACCTCCAGAAAACCGGGTGTCACTTCCAGTAGCTTCACGTACTCTACATTTATCGAATCGTTCACGGCAACATGCATGTACCGGTTCTCTCCCGTATGCGGCATGGACATCAGCCCCGCACCCACCGCCTCCACACCCGGGCAGGTCTTGATACGGTCGATCGCCGTCAGCATGCTGCGTCCGGAAGTGATGTATCGATAGGTAGAATCCATCTCGTTCCGGTCTACCTCTTCCACACCCATCGAGATCCAATAGACATGGTCGATATCCCATCCCATCGGGGCGAAGAAGACTTTCCCAACCGCCATTAGCGAATCGATTATGTACCACAGAACCACGAATACCAGCAGGATCTCGGCGGCAATCCACCCATTGCGCCTACGTTGGTTCCAGATGATCTTTACTAGATGCTTTATCATATCAGTGACGAATTATAGAATTAACAAAACCGGTTATTACTTATCATTCAATGAATCCACTATATTCCCATTAGAGGCATTCCACGCCGGAATCGCCGCACTCAGCAGATTCAGCAATAAACAGAACAGGAAAGCAAAGAAGAATATAGCCGGACGGATCAACATCCCGCGCTCAACGTCAGGCCGCTATTCAAGGAAGCCAGCTCGAACGAGCCTAGCAGCCAATCCTTAAGCAAGAAGACCGCCACATAGGAGAACAGCAATCCCAACACCCCGCCCAATAACGTCACGGCGAGATTCTCCGCCAGTACCTGCCGTATCAACGTGCCACGGTTCGCACCGAACGCTTTCCGTACCCCCAGCTCCCCCATGCGTTTCTGCATCCTTGACGCAGTAAGCCCGCTAAGGTTCATAGCCGGGACCAGAAGCAAGACGATCAAGACCAACGCATACTGCCCCAACATTCTCGGCACGTCGGGCACGACATTACTCCACAAGCGAAGGCGGCTCTCCATCTGCGTATCCGGCTGCTTCATCAAGTCAATCTTGAGTTCTTGCAAGGAATTATTAAACCGGGCTACGTTTTGCTCCACCTCGGTCTTGATCTTGTTGAAGTCACCGCTTGAGCGAGCCAATATCAAGACCCGATAACTACCGATCAGACCCTCCAATGTCTCCTCGTTTATCAGCCGATCCACATCGGATTGAGCATAAGGAATCCAGATCTGGGCATACGCACGGTTGGCGAGAGGAGATACGTCCTCCACGATACCGCCAACCACATATGGACGGCGTGCCACCAATATCGTTTGCCCGATCACGCTCTCGTCTGCCAACCCGAATATACGGAGTGCCAACCTGCGACTGATCACCGCTTTCTTGATATTACTCTCCACATCGCTCCGCAGGAATGGTTTTCCCGCCAAGAACTCGAAATCGAAGATCTTCCAGAAGCCCTCGTCGGTCCGTATCTGATCGCATTTCATCCGTCTCGTTTGATCCGTGGAAGTGACCAGCGTTTGCATCCGCATCAATTGCATGCTGACGGCCTCCGGGGTTTTCAGCGTAAAGAAGCACTCCTTAGCCACACGGCCACCGACAAGGGAATAGTTCATACCGCCATCCTCCTCATTCTTATGCGTGATCGCCACGTCCTTCACATAAAGCGTCCGATCCCGGTTCAACTCCGGCTTGAAGCCTTTATTTTGTATCTCGAAGACAATGACCATCACCATGATCATGCAGATCGCCAAGGCCGTGCCCAGAATGGTAATCACGCTGAAGAAAGGGCTTTCTTTCAGCATCTGTAGAGCTTGTCTAAAATATTGCCTATACATATGTGTTCGTTTTTATGACTGTTATCTATCTATTAGCAAATGCTGTGCCAAAGATGTAAGCAGCTGTATATCAACAGCCATATCATAAAAAAGTGTCCGATAACGAACATCTGGCTCGTTATCGGACACTCCCGAAAGCAAGCTAGCTACCCTGATCACTCGTAATGCAGAGCCTCCGCCGGCTCCAAGCGAGCTGTCGAGCGGGCGGGATACCATACGCCACAGATGATCATGAGGACGATCAAGACAAACGTAATCCCTCCGCAAATCGCGAAGCGCAGCCACGTGAACGGAAGCTGATAGGTATCTATCAAATCCATATGGGCGATGTTGAAGCTGATGAGTAAGGACGGGATGAACGCCAAGACCAGCAATAGGACACCCTCTCCCACCATGATCGAGTTCAACTGACGGCGGGTAGAGCCTAAGGCCATCCTAAGCCCCATCTCGCCTTTGCGATATTCCGTACGGAACCAGAAGGTACCGATGATGCCGAGGAATATATTCGCCAATAGGAAGCAGGCTACCGCCACACGGGTTTTCACCTCGTTCTCTACGCCGATCGAACGGATATAACCGTCGCGAATATATGACAAGGGCTGTACGTCTAGCAGATAGAGGTTGCCTAGCCGAAGCTGTTCGGCCATATCCTTGCGGAAGCGTGCGGGGAAATCAGCATTATCGACATCCGGACGGACACGTACGCAGAGTCGCACGGCATCTATCATCCCCTCATAGTATCCTTCCTCCATCCGGCTTAGCCGCAGGGCCCTATAGACGTTGGGTTCCGCCTTGGTGTACTCATGACGGCGGATGGGGACGCTGATACCACGGATCGTCTCCTCGATCTCGTCGGTCACATTCCCCCGGTACGCCTTTTGCCCGAGTAGGGAAAGGCCGGGATTCATCGTCTCCACGTCGGCGGAGATTACGATGGAGTTGTTATCCTCGATGGCCCGTTTCAAGGAAGCCGTCTTGCCGTCCTTATCATAGATACGGAACACGTCGAAGAACTCCGGGGTGACGAAAGCATAGCGGCAGGGCACCTGCAATGTATCAATCCGCCAAACGAGGTTACGGCTTCCCATATAATAAGGCATCCCCCCATCCGTAAGGCAGGCCGATTCCACGCCGGGATAGGTGCGGATGCGATCCAACGCCGTCAGCAGATGAACACCATCCGGCCGCTCCCGCTTCTCCTTCGGGATATAATCCGGGCTTCTTTCCGAAAGGCTACTGATCACGATGCTGTACGTATGCCGGATATCGAAGCCCAGAGGAGCCGTATACGTGCGCCCCATCACATACAGGTAGTCCACAAGGAACCAAAGGAAGACCGAGACCAGCAATAACTCAGCCCACAACCAAGCGTTTTGCTTGCGCTGGTTCCAGATCAATTGTAATAAATGTTGTATCATATCTTTCTATTATTTTAGTATAGCTATCATCCAACGCAGGAGATTAATGAACATTCTCGTTGAGAGCCGAGATGATACGCATCCTTGAGGCTCGCCAAGCCGGGATGCCGGCGCTCAGCAGGTTCAACGCAAGACAAGCAAGGAACGCGTAAAGGAAGATCAATGGATTGAACATCATCTCCGCATTGACGAAGGTGCGACCGATACCCATCGATGCCGTGCCCGTATCTAGCAACCAATCGGACAAGAGCAATACGGAGGCGTATGAGAAAAACAGACCTAACACACCTCCCAGCAAGGTCTGCAACAGATTCTCGTAGAGTACCTGCGTCAGTAATTCCGAGCGTGTCGCCCCGAACGCCTTCCTCACCCCGATCTCCGCCATACGTTTACGCATCCGGCTTTGCGTGATACCGCTCATGTTGATGGCAGGGATCAGCAAAAGGACAAGAACGATGATAACATATTTCATGACCAGTTCCCGTACATTCGGCTCAGAGAAAGCATCCTCGCGAGCCAAATCGCCCAAATGGGTATCAGGTCCTCCTCCAATTTTCAGTAGGTGCGTGCTTTGTGATTCGTTAAGGCGAGCGATATTCGCCTCAGCCTCGGAGTGGATCGCATCAAAGTCGGCGGACGAACTTGCGAGGATATAACAACGGAAGCCCCCGACGAGACGGTCGGAACCATTATCATACAGGGAATTGTCGGTGGTATAAGGCAACCAGACATCGCCATAGGCAGACTCGGCCAGCAGGGAGACATCCCGCACGACGGCACGGATGGTATAGGGCACGTAGCTGATCTCGACGGTACGGCCTACGACCTCGGTCGTGCCATAGAGCCGACGTGCCACGGACTCGCTTACCACAGCATCCATGATGCCACTTTGTACTTCTTCCTCGCCATAAGGCTTACCAGAGAGGAAACGAAAGTTGAAGATATTCCAGAACGCCGCGTCCGTAAAGGTCACGTCGCACTTGAACTCCACCGTATGATCCGCCACTGCCGCCAAGCGTTGCACGCCATGATACGCCATGCCTACCTTCTCGGCAGAGCGCAAGGGATAGAAACAATCTTTCACCACCCGGGAAGCGAGAAGGTAGCAGTCGTTATAAGATTCGTTCTCTTTGTAGGAGGCACGGGTATCACTGACGTACATCATCCGGTCCCGATTGTCTTCCGGTGAGTAATTGGCGGTACGCATCTGCCATACGATCACGATCACCATGATCATGCAAATCGCCAAGGCCGTACCGAAGATAGAGACTCCGGAAAGGAGCTTGTTCTCTTTCAATAAGGCCCAGGCTTGTTTCAAATAGATCTTGTACATATTTATTCAATTTAATTATACTATCAGTCGGTGGGAGACGGGGCACGCCCCGTCTCTACAACCGGGTATTATCTGTTATCCGTCATACCGCAGCGCCTCGGCCGGCTCCATCTCGGCGGCCTTGCTGGCGGGGAGCCAGACGGCAAGCAGGATGACGATAGCCAGCAGTATCCATGTCAAGATATTCACCAGCAAGAAACGGAGCGGCAGGATCGCCGGCCAGTAATGCTCCGGCAAGGTCCCTTTGGGGATGTCCAAGAAGCCGACCATCACGAATTGAGCCTCTATCAACAAAGCGAGCGGGGTAGCCATGAGTAACAGGCATATGCCCTCACGAGCCATCTGGCTACGTATCTCTTCACGGGGCGAACCGATCGCCATGCGCAACCCGATCTCTCCCCGGCGCATCCGCACCCGGTACCAGAACGTACCCATCACGCAAAGCAGGATATTCAGTCCCAAGAAGGCCATCAACGCCATACGGACCCGGTAATCGTAGGTAATGCCAAAGGAATAATCGGTATCGGCCTTGATCCGTTCATAGGAGGTCAGGCGTTTCAGGTAGAAGTTCCCCACCCGAAGCTCACGGCTCATCTTCTCCCGGAACGTATCGGCGAAACGAGGGCCTGCCACGGCAGGATCGATCCGTATGAAATAATTCATCTCGGGGATCTCCTCCGCCGAGGGACGGATCGCCAAGAAGGCGGCACCTTGGGGTAGGCTATTGTCAAAACGCTTGATATCCTCTAATACGCCCTTTACGATATAAGTCGGGCCCTCCTCGTCGAAAGGGTCTTTCACCTCACGCCCAACGGCGGATGCCTCTCCAAATACCTTTCGCTCCACCATCCGGGTGGTTACTATAGCGCGGGGGTCTCCCCAATCAAAATCGGATGTAGATACCGGACGGCCGTCTTTGGCGTACGAATGGTTGAAGACCGACAGGAAATCCGTGGTAGGATCTATCTCATACCTCATGACCGCTTCCCGCTTACTCGTATCGGCCGCGTTCGCCAAACCGATACCGTAATAACAGCCCGTATAAGGCGTGGAGTAACAGCCCGAGGCCGCGCCCATCGCCTGCACTCCCGGATAATCACGCAAGCGGTCTTTTATCCGCTCATAATTTCCCAGCATGGCGATCGAGTCGCTCTCGGCGGCTCGATAGTCGGGGGAGGTTTCCGGCAAGAGGCCCATTTCTACCTGCCAGACATTCGCGTAGCCACGTCCGGAGGGGAGGCTACGGTTATAGATCTCCACGAAGAAGTAATCCACCATGTACCACGCTAGGCAAAAGGCGAGCAGCAACTCCACACACACCCACACGTTGCTACGCCAGCGGTTCATCAATTGTATCCAAGTTATTTTCCACATATCTTTCTTCCCTCCATTTAAGCGTTCAACGAATCAACGATAGGTCGCCTTGACGCACGCCAAGCGGGCCACAACGCCGACATCAGGTTTAACAGGGAACATACGCACAAGGCGATCAAGAAGACCCACGGGTTGAACAGCATCCCCATGGAGAGCGATACGTCCACACCATCCGGGGCGGCATCCGAGAAGCCGTTGCCGATCTTGAAGACCCACGAACTGGCGAACGTCACCAACAGGAAGGAGAACAGGAGTCCCACCAAGCCGCCCAGCAGCGTATACAGGAAGTTCTCCATCAAGACCTGCCCGATCAACGCCCCCTTGGGAGCCCCGAAAGCACGCCGCACGCCCAGCTCGCCCAGACGCCGCTCCATACGGGAATCGGCCATGCCCGAGAGGCTGACGGCGGGGACGAGCAGCAGGAGCAGGAAAATCACCCCATAACGGCTCAAGTCTCCCACGATATCCGGCTCCACGTTCGACCAATACCGGAAGATACTCTCCCAATGGCGATCCGGCTGCCCAAGAAGGGAGAACTCACGTTTACCATCCACGTTCAACGATTGGTTGAAGCGACGCACGTTATCCGCCACCGCCTCCCGCACCTTGCCGATATCGGCCTTGTCCTTCACGAGCATATAGACCTTCAAGGGGCCTAGCCCGGGCATACGCACCTCCGAGTATCGGACCCGCTCCTCGAAGTCGGGCACTTGGGTATATGGGTACCAGACCTGCGAGAAAACCCGATCCATCAGGTAAGATACGTCATCCACCACGCCCACCACACGAAATGAGGTAAAGTCGAGGCTCAAGGTCTGCCCCACGGCACTACCTTCTCCATAAAGCCTCTTGGCCAGTGAGCGGGCGATTACCGCCACGGGCATCCCCGACCGGAAATCGGCCTCAGTGAAAGGCTTGCCCTCCAGGAAACGGAAGGAGAACACTTTCCAGAACCCATCGTTTACCCCCATCTTCATGACCGGTATCTGCACGGGACTGCCCACCGGCTGCACGAAAGCGGAGGCGGCGTCATCGCAACATAGCGCCAACGCCTCCAAGCCGGGCACCCCCGCAAGGCACTCTTCCACGAAGCGGGGCGATACCGGGCCACTGCTCGTGCCCCCTTTCTCATTCTTCAGCGCAGCGCTCTTCACGGTCAGCAACCGGTCCCGGTCCATCTCCGGATAAATAGAGGCCATTTTCACGTAAAACACGATGGACAGCACCATCACCAGCGAGATCGCCAATCCCGTCCCCACGATATAGACCGAGCTGAACAGCCGTTCTTGCCGGATCAGGGCCCATGCTTGTTTTAAGTAGATCTTATACATATTCATTCCATTTAAATATTCTATCAGTCGGTGAGAGACGGGGCACGCCCCGTCTCTACAACCGGGTGTTATCTGTTATCCGTCATAGCGCAGGGCATCGGCGGGTTCCAAGCTGGAGGCTTTGCGGGCCGGATACCAAGTGGCAAGGCTGATGATGAGCGCCAAGATCAGCCAAGTCAGCAGGGAGTTGATCAGGAAGCAGCCTACTTTGGATTCTACCAAGCCGGGCGGCATCAAGTCAATCCAGGCCAGATTCACGCAAATCAACAGGGCCGGGACGGTGGCGATCGTCAGCAACATCAAGCCCTCCCCCATCACCAAGCCCAAGATGGAGGCACGCGTGGAACCCATCGCCATACGCAAGCCCAGCTCCGCACGGCGGCGGCTCACGTGAAACCAGAACGTGCCGATCACCGCGAGGAACACGTTCGTGAGCAGGAACAGGCCCAGAGCGGAGACGATCCGCTGGGCGTTACTCTCGATCGAGTTCTCCAGATAAGAGGATCGCACGTCGGGGTAGGCTCGCACCTCCGACACCCAGAAGTTACCCACCATCAATTGACGCTTCATCGCTTTCAGGAACCGATCGGCGTAACCGGCCGTAGCCACGGAAGGGCGAAGGCGGAAGGTTATCTGCACCTGTGTAAGATCGTTAAGCTCCCGCAGGTCGAGCAAGGAGAAGAGGATACATTGCTTCCGGCGGTCGAACTCGTCATTGCGGACCGGCCCTGTCACCGCCACCACGTGTCCGGGAAGGGTATCACCATGCAGGTAGATATCGGCCCCGATAGCGTCGGTCGTGCCATATAGCCGCCTCGCCAACTCCGCCGATATCACCCGATCCCTGCCTTCCCTTGTCCCGGACAGAGCCTCGCCCAGCCTCTCCGGGCTTTCGCCCGAGGCGGGACGGATGCCAAACACACGGAAGTAGTCCGGCGAGACGGTCATCAGCCGTACGCTTACGCTGACGGAATCCCTCGTCACCCGGCTTCCCGACCAAGAAAGGGTATAGGGCAAGGAAGAGACGGAGAGCGCCACGGCCTCCACGTCGGCATGCCCCCGGAGGCGTTCCACGATACGCTCCACGTCGCGCGCAGCCTCATCGCCGCCCTCCTCGTAGGTAACGAACGAGGGACTGTTGGAGGGACGGACGGCCAATACCGCATGGTAGACGCCCTCGAGGTCGTAGCCCACCGGCTCATACCACGACTTACCCATCATCAAGAAGTAGCTGGTCATGAACCAGATCACCACGAACACCACCAGCAACTCGGCCAGTATCCATCCGCTGCCCCCCATGCGGGACCTTATCAGTTTCAATATATGTATTATCATAACCGTATCTCCTATTTATCCATTCAACGCATCCGTTATATTCCCCCTCACGATCCTCCAAGCGGGCAGCATCGAGGAAAGCAGGTTCAATGCGACGCAAACCCCGAAGGCGTACGCGAAGACCGACATATTGAGCAGCATCCCCGGCGAGAGGAAGACATCCCCGCTCGTCCCCAGAAGATTGAACCCAGGCACGAGGAGGGCGTTACGGAAGATGAACACCAGCACGTAGGAGAAGAGCAGCCCCGCCACGCCCCCGGGCAGCATCAGCACCATATTCTCCACGAAGACCTGCCCCATCAGCGTAGCCTTCGTCGCCCCGAACGCCTTGCGGATACCCAGCTCGCCGACACGCTCTTGTATTCTCGACGCGTTCATCCCGGAAAGGTTCAGCGCCGGTACCAACAAGAAAGGAGGAGCGCCATCCCAAGCACGATGTAGGTCTCGGGGCCGAACAATCCGGAAAGGAGATTGTCGGCATAGCTCAAGGGCTCCTCGCATACCACCTGCCCTTCGGACAGCCCGCTATTATAGCGCCTCACCTCCCGCCGCAGTTCCTCCGAGAGAGCCGGCAGGTCGGACGCGTCGGCAAGCAGGATATTTGCCTCCAGCAGGCCGACGGCCCCGTCACGCTCGCCCAAGGCATGGTCCATGGCGACGGAGAGGGAGGAATAAGTGACCCACGCCTCGGCGTAGACATCGGCGGTTATGCCGGAGACGTCGTCCACAACACCGCTCACGGTATACTCCAAGCCGTTCAGCAAGATCGTCTGCCCCGCCGCCGCCTCGTGCCCAAACAGCCGGCCGGCCAACGAGCGGCACAGCACCGCACGGGGCATGCCGGAGAGGAACTCGGCCTCGGTGAAGGGCCGCCCCTCCACGAAATCGAAGCGGTAGACACGCCAGAAGCCGTCGTCGCAGCCTTTCAACCTCACCTTGGGAGACTCGTCTCCACCGGGCAGTCGCATGAAAGCGTCACCATAAGAGAAAGGCATCATGAAGGAGTTGGTGGTCACCGCCACGTCCTCCGGGACGCGGAGATTACCGATCACCTCCTTGACGAGGCGAGGGCCGCAAGCCGCCTTGTAATTGCTCTTCGTGCCATTCAACTTGTATGTCACGTTCGAGAGGTAGCACATCCGGTCCCGATGCACCTCGGGGGCGATATTCGCCGTACGTATATGGTAGGCCACCGCCAGCGCCATTACCATAGAGATGGCCAGCCCCGTGCCTACGATGTAGACCGAGCTGAAGAAGCGCTCCTGCCGGATCAAGGCCCATGCTTGCTTTATGTAGATCTTGTACATACTCATTCGATTCACGTTATCTTTCTTATCTTTGCCACTTAATCATTCATTAAACCACGAGATCATGGATAAAGAATTACCTAAGTCGGAGCTGCCCAAGCCGTTTCGCAAGCTGAGCCTCCGCGTCAGCAAGAGCCACCTGCCCGGTAACGCGAGCTACAAGGGAAGCGTCGTATGGCAACGTACGCTCAGCATCGATGACATCGCCGCCCGTGTCGTAGACAAACGGAGCGAGTATCGCAAGGAGACGCTCATCACCACCTTCAACCTCCTCAAGCGGGAGATCTACGACGCCATCGAGGAGGGCTACAACGTGGACTTCGGCTTCGGGCGGACGGAACTGACCGTGAACGGGCCTTTCGAGAGCCTGTACGAGAAGTTCGACCCCAACCGCCATACGCTCGCCCCACGCCTGCGCCCCGCGCCGGAGCTGAAACAACGGGTGGCAAACCTGCGTGCCGTGAACGAGACCTATCAACTGGACTACAACTCCCAGCCCCGTCCCGCTTACGTCAGCCTCCGCATCCAGCCTCGCACGCCCGACAGCGACGAGCCTTACAACCAGCTTCCGGCAGGTGAGCACCACTTCATCTCCATCTATGGCGACCGGCTGAAACTGATGGGCGGCGATCCCCGCGTGGGTCTCTACCTGCACCGCCCCGACGGCTCGGAAGAACACTTCTACCCGCCCTCCGAGGTGTTTATCAATACCGGCAAACGACTTTGCTTCACGCCCGGCTTCGCTTTCACCGACGGCGAGTGGGTGGCGGAGGTGGTGACGCAATACACACCCAACTCGCGTCCATACAAGCAACCCCGCTATGGAACACTCACCTTCCTAGTGAGATAGCTCCCGAGCCTTCCCTGCTCGTATCACACATGACAGCTTTCATGAGCGACACATGATAACTTTCATGAACGATTCATGATAGCTTTCATGATTAACGCATGATAGCTATCATGAGTGATGCGAGCAGTAGTGTCCTAGATCCGCCCCTTACTGCACCTGCCTTCCGTCGAAGAAGCGCACGGTGCGGCTGGTTTGCTGGCTTGCGCCTCGTTGTGGGTTACCATTACGATGGTGCGGCCGTCCTCCTTGTTGAGTTGGTGGAGCAGGTCCATGACCTCGATACCCATCTTGGAGTCCAAGTTACCGGTCGGCTCATCGGCGAGGATGATGTCGGGGTTACCTACGATCGCACGGGCGATGGCCACACGCTGGCATTGACCGCCGGAGAGCTGCGTCGGGAAATGGCGCATACGGTGGCTGAGGCCGACCTTCTCCAGCACGGCCTCGGCCAGCTTGCGACGCTCTGAGGAAGAGACCTTGCGATAGAGCAAGGGAAGCTCCACGTTGTCCAGCACGTTCAGGGAATTGATCAGGTGGAAGCTCTGGAAGACGAAACCCAACTGCTTGTTACGGAAAGCGGCCAACTCCTTGTCGCTCATGCCTACCGTGTTTACTCCGTTGATCTCAACCGTGCCGGAGGTAGGAAGGTCCAGCAGGCCCATGATGTTCAATAAGGTGGACTTCCCGCATCCGGAAGGCCCCATAATGCTGAGGAACTCGCCTTGCTGCACCTCTAGGTTCACGTTTTCCAACGCGACTGTCTCTATCTCTTTCGTACGGTAAATCTTCTGTAAATTCGTTAGTTTGATCATGACTGTAATATTTTAATTGTTATTGTTTGACTCTTGTTATTGTTAAACTCTTGCTATCGCTAGGCTTTGCCACCTAAAAGCAAATTACGTGCCAGAAACGTATCTCATTGATTCCATGGCATCTTCCTGAAAAAGCACTGTCCATTATCGAACAGTCGGTTCATTCCCGAACACAGATGTCCGTGTCTGATCATTCCTGCCGCAAGGCGTCCGCCGGATGCATCCGCATGGCCCGGTAAGACGGAAAACTGATTCCCACGACAATCATCGCGGCCATCACCGCATACGAGAAGACGAAGCCGAACAACAGGCGTGAGGCCATGTCGGGCGGTATCTCCGAGCCTTGCGTCACCTCCATATGCAGCAGGTTGGCGAAGATGACGGTAGAGGGGGATGAAAGCGATGGTGAGTAGCGCCAAGCCCTCCTTCACCAATTGCCAGAATATGCCCTTGCGGGTGGCTCCCATCGCCATACGGAGGCCGATCTCGGCGCTCCTTTGTTGCGTACGATACCAGAAGGTTCCCACCACGCCGAGCAGGACATTCAGCAGGAAGAAGGCGATGCCCGCCACGTAAAGGCGGACTTGATCCAACCAACGCTCAAGGAACTGGTCCCGGTAATGGGACATCGGGAAAACATCCTTCAGATAGATATTGCCCACGCGCAATTGCTGCTCCATCTCCTTCCGGAAGTTGGTGGCGAAAGCGGCGCCGTCCGCACCGGGCTTCACCCGGATGAAGGTGTTCAGGCCCTCTCCGACCCAATCGCCCTCCTCGGCCACCTTGTTCTCGTCCACCAGCTTATAGTAGGCGTAATCATAACCGGTGAACTCGCAGTAACGTTGTTTCTCGCAGACACCACCGATACGGTAGGCCACGCTATCACGAGAGCCTTGGTCGGTGATATAGATCTCTTGGCGCACGGCCGCCGCCGGGTTACCGAAGAAGTCATCGGCTACACGGCCCGTCACCACCACTTGGTTGTCGCGCAGGGCATCCACCAACTCCGAGGGGGAACCGCCTTCTGCCGTCTTCACGCCGAACACCTCGAAATAGGTGGGCGAGACGAAGCGCACGAAGCCATTACGGATCAACGAGTCCTTCCGGAACGTAGCGTATTGATTCGATCCCCGGTAATGAAAATGCACGCCGGTGGTGAAACAGATTGATTCCACGGAGGGGTTCCGGCGGATGCGGTCCATCAAGGTCAGGTAATCCCCGCCTCCCCGCTCGCTATGCACGGAGGTCGTGTCATAATCGGGGCTTTCCTCCGGGATCACGCCGAAACTCACATGATACGTATGCTCGATGTTAAAGCCCAAGGGCTGCGAGTAGAGTCTGTACATCACGAACAAGGCGTCCGCCGCGTACCACAGGAAGATAGAGACCACGAGCATTTCCAACCAGATAAACAAGTTCCCCTTGCGCTCGTTCCAGAGTTGTTTTAGAATCATCTTATACATAGCGTCAACCATTTATAGAGTCCGTAATATTCAATCTTGACATTCGCCAAGCCGGGAGGCCGGCGGAAAACAGGTTCAGCACGAGGCAGAACAGGAAGGCGGCGATAAAGACCGCCCCGTTAAACATCCCGGTGGAAAGCCCCGTCTTCCCCAGCGAGGTGACCAGCAACCAGTCCCTCAGCAACAACATGGCGCCGTACGACATCGCCAATCCCAGCAGTCCGCCGAGCAGGGTCAAGACCATGTTCTCGGACAGCACTTGCCAGAGGATGGTACCTTGCGTGGCCCCGAAAGCCCGGCGTACGCCAAGCTCGGCCATCCGGCGGCGCATCCTCGACAGGGTGATGCCCGATAGGTTCAAGGCCGGAACCAGCAGGAGGATGAAAAGGATGATACCGTAACGAACGTAGAGGTAGAAGAGGTTCGCCCCGAACTCGCTACCGCCGCCGATCCATTCCTCGATCTGGGTGGAGGGCTGGTGAAGGATATCGGCCTTGACATCCCGGGTCTTGGCGTTGAACTCCTCGACCTTCCGCAGCGCCTCGGTCCTCAACTCCTCTCTCGTGACGCCCGGTCTCAGCAGGACGCAACAGCTATACGAGCCGTTGATGCCCTCTTGGTATCCCCCGTCGTCCCGCACCGTGTAAGGGATCCAGACCTCCGCCCACGCTTTCGAGGCGAACCGGGATACGTCCTTCACGACCCCGCAGATATTGTAGACGATGAAATCGAGCTTCATCTCCCGCCCCACGACTTGGTCCGTGCCGAAAAGGGCCAAGGCCACGCTCTCGCTGATCACGGCGTCGCGGATACCGCTCGTGAAAGCCGCCGAGCTGAAGGGGCCTCCTTGCTGGAAATCGAACTGGAAGATCTTCCAGAAGGCGGTATCCGTATAAGAGATGTAACTCGTCCGATTCTTAAGCCCGTCCATGGACGAGGCGGTCAACGGCCTATAGCGATCCATGTTGATGGCGGTTACGGCCTCCGCCCCTTTCAGCGGATAGCAGCATTCCTTCACCAAGGGCAGTCCCAACGACGAGTAGGAGATGCGCCGGTTATCATCCTTGCCATTGCTCATGACGGTCGTTATGTAGCAGGTGCGGCCACGGTTTACCTCCGGCTTGAAACTCGCCGTATTCACGACATACAGGATGACGATCACCATGATCATGCAAATGGCCAAGGCGGTACCGAGTATCGAGATCACGCTCAACAGCTTGTTCTCCCCGATCATCCTCAACGCTTGTTTAATGTATTGCTTTATCATAAACTTTTGTATTATAAATTATCTATTACCCGACTAAAACAGCGATTGTTTGTTATCATCCGACTTTGTGCCCCTACGGAGGCAAATAACGTGCCAAAAACGTAACCACTTGATTCCTAACATCACCCCGTAAAAAAAGCTGTCCGATAACGAACACTTGATTCGTTATCGGACAGCGATTATGGACAGTTTCAGATTTTATAATTCCCAACGTAAGGATCTCAGCAGTTCATCGATCTCGGCTGCCGAAATGGAGTCACGGTCGGCCTTATCGTAGATCGTGAGGAGAATAACCGTACCCTCATTATCTGCGCAGACAATGGCCTCCGTGTAAGTAATCACTCTCGCCCCATGGCTCTTTCCTTTTCCTTTGGAGGCGATGGCCATGCGTACCTTGCGAACGCCTTTGCCTAAGCTCGTCCCTTGATCAGGGTTCTCGCTCAAAGACTTACCCAAAGCCGATAAATCAGCCTTCAATGAGCTATACTTCTTACAGAGACGTTTGAACTCTTTATCGAAGTCTTGATGGGTTTTTATCCTATACCTCATTGAGCAACTCACTCAAGTCTCTAAACTTATGCCCCACATCCTTGCCCTCACGCAAATCCTTCACGTCTTGCAGGGCGTTCCTTAGCCCCGCCAAGATCTCCTCCTTGGTAGGCTCCACGTAATCGTCTGCCGACTTCTCTACCGGGGTGGCCTTACCGAAAGCAGCCATCTTCATACGGCGGACGCTGTTGAGGGCCTTCTTGATCAACTTCTCATCCTCCAAGGACATCACCTCTTGCAGTAACGACATTTTTAATTCTATAGCTGTCATACGCTTGCTCCTTTCTCATTAATGAATTGACAGACGCAAAGATAGACAATTTATTCGTAATGCAACGCCTCCGCCGGAGCCATCTTTACCGCCTTGCGGACAGGGAACCAGATTCCCATGCAGATCATGCCGGCCATCAGGAGGTAGGAGACGCTGAGGGTTACTAGAAAGCGGAGGATGGAGAGGGGCTCGCGGTAGGAATCCAGCTTATCCAAAAAGGCCATATTGAAGACGAAGACCAGTAGGATCGGCACAGTGATCGCCAAGAGGCCCAGACCTTCCAGATACATGTACTCGCCCAGCCTGCCCCGGCTGGAACCGATCGCCATGCGGAGACCGATCTCGCTACGCCGCCGCTCGGTACGCAACCAGAACGTGCCTACGATACCGAAGAATACGTTCACGAGCAGGAAGGCCATCATGGAGAGTTTCTTGCTGTTCTCGTTCTTGGTAAACCGGAGTTGGTCATCACGCTGGTCGGCAAGGAGGGTGACACCGTGGACGAAGGTGTTATTTACCGTCATCCGATCCGCTGTTTTCTCCAAGAAAGCGTACATCTCATCCTCGGTCATCGGGCGTTTCGTACGTACCGATAGTTCAGCGCTCCTTACGCCGAAATTCTTCACGAACTCCTGCAATGACTCACCTTTCAATATCGTGAAAGCGCAGTTCTCCGGGCGGTCGAAGTCATTGCTACGGAAGGTAGGAAGCACGGCGGCGATCGTGAAAGGCTCGGAAAGGTCGTCATTCTCCGAGATCTGCCGGCCTATGGCGGACTGCCCCCCGAAGAAGAAATCTTCCGCCTCCGCCGTTATGACGAGCGGACGGTAAGCGTTCTCCACCAACGGGGTAATAGCACGGCCCTCCTTATCCTTCATACGGAATACATCGAAATAAGAAGGGGATACTTTCAGCTTGTGGTAGTTCTGTCCTACCGCCTTCGAGGTATCAGCGCCCAAGGGAAGGAGCGTCCCCCACGAACTTCCGTTTGAATAAGGCATGGACCAATACGTAACACATACCTCCTCGACCTCCTGCTCTTGGCGGATACGTTCCATAAGCTTCAACAAATCCTGTGTTGCGTTCGAGTCGTAAAGTGAGTCGGGCACATAACCCGGGGCGTTCGACGAGAGCGTAGAAAGCTTGAAACGCCACGTATTCGAGATATCATATCCCATCGGGGCGTTATAGCAGCGCACGTCCACCCATAACTTATCCATCATAAACCAAAGGGCGCACATCACGATAACCAACTCGCCCAGTATCCAGCCGTTGCTCTTGCGCTGGGCCCATATTATTTTAAATATATGCTTAATCATAATTTGATAGTTGATAGTTGACAATTGACAACTCATTGTTCATCATTCATTGGATTCACTCGTTCCCCTTTAACGCTTCTACGATCGGTTGCCTTGTCGTACGCCATGCCGGTATCCCGGCGCTTAATATATTCAGCAAGAACGTAAAGATAAGGGCGGAGATAAATAAGCCCGGTTTAACGAGCATAGGCGCCGTAAGGCTCACGTTCTCGCTCAACATGAAAGGCTTCCCTACCACCAGCAAGACCATCGAGAGGCCGATGCCGATCACGCCGCCGATCAAGGTCAGCACAAAGTTCTCCGATAAGATCTGCATCAAAAGATTCTGTCCCGTAGCCCCGAAAGCCTTACGCAAACCGATCTCTTCTTTCCGCTTCTGCACGGACGATTGGATCACGCCCGTTAAGTTCAGCGCCGGTACCAAGAGCAAGAAGAATAGGAAAGCGCCCGATCCGGCCAAGAAGGTAGGCCAGTCCACCTTTTGAAAAGCGCCGCTTCCCATGGCCGTATCCAACTGGGAAAGTAGCCCGGAAGGGAAACCTACGTTATAATCGGTCTTGCTGTCATTGTAGCGACGGACCTGTTGGTCTAGCTCCGAGCGTATGGCATCGAAGTCGGAAGAGGAACGAGCCAATAAGGCCACGCTGAAATAACCGGCCATATTCTCCCCATACTCCCCATTTACACGGGTCAGGGCCTCATTGCTGCTATAGGGTATCCATACCTGAGCGTAGGAGCTCATCAATGAAGAAGGTACGTCACGCACCACCCCGCAGACGGTGAAAGTGATAAAATCCATCACAACCTGCCGCCCGACGGCCTGTCCTGTTCCGAACAAATCGGTCGCCACCTGTTCCGACAGCACCATCTTCGGTATACCGGATTGAAAATCAGCCTCGCTAAAGGGGCCTCCTTCCACGAAAGGATGGTCGAATATTTTCCAATGGCCCGCGTCCGTATAACAAATCTCATACTCCTTGAAGAGCCGTCTATTGGGCAATGACAAGGAATGGCTATCACTACAATAGCCGGATACGGCCTCTGGTTTCCGCAAGGTATAGAAACATTCCTTCACGACCTCGCTGGACATGCCTCCACGATTACGATCCGATCCTCCGGGGGATTTCGAACCGACTTCCGTACCCCAGACATACATAAACCTAGACCGATTGGACTCAGGGGCATATCCCGTGGATTTAATCTGGAACACCAATACCATCACCAACACCATGGCGATCGCAAGGGCCGTTCCCGAAATAGAGATTATGCTTACGAGCGTATTTTCACGCAGCATTTGAACCGCTTGTTTGATGTACTGCTTATACATAATTCGAATCGTTATTTCAATTTCAGTTTATTCTTTTCCTTGAAACTTGTCATATCGGAAACGACCACCTCGTCACCCGGTTCCAAGCCACCTACTACTTCTACATACTCAAAGTTGCTGTCTCCCAGCTGTACCTTCCGCTTGATCAATTGGTCTCCGTTGACAACAAACAACTCATACTCTCCTTTCCCGACGTAGAACGAGGCGTTGGAAATACGCAGCACATCGTCCTTGATCGCATTCATCACGTATACATCGGTCTTCAAACCGGAGCGCAAGCGGCGATGGTTATCCTCCTCCAACTGTACCGTGAAGGAGATCACGCCGTTCTTCGATAAGGGGGTAACATCGCTAACCACCCCATCCAGTTTATCGTTGCCGATCTTTACGACGGCCTTGCTACCGGCGGCGATCCGGTCGCCATAGGTATCGGCGATCTCCCCCTCTATCTTGAAATGGGACAAGTCGGAGACGATAGCGACACGACTGCCTTGAGAGACTTGGGCACCTACCTCGTTGTTCACGTAGGTCAGGATCGCCTTGCGGGGAGAGCGTATCTGGGCGTCTTCCAAGGTACGCTTCGTCTCGGCTAGACTCTTTCGGAAGATGTTCAGGTCGAGTTCTTTCACTTTATAATCGGCATCCGTCAAGGATTTCTCGTTCTCATATTTTTGCTCATCCTCTTTCAGTTTCAAGACGCTAACGTTATAGTCCAGTTCCACTTGACGGACCTTATCGGTCGTTCCGGCGCCTAGGCTATCCAGATAACGCTCGTTGCGCAACTCCACTTCCTTTCGGTTCAGTTCCATGCGAGAGACTTTCAATTGCATCTCCATCTCGGAAAGCTTATTGCGGTTTTGGATACGGAGTTGATCCAATTGGAGGCGTTTCATTTGCTCCTCGTCCAATTGTTTCTTATAATCCGTCTCGGCGCTTAGCAAGTCCAGTTTCAAGATCGGAGTACCTACATCCACGGAATCGCCTCCCTTTTTATAAATCTCGACGATACGGGAGTTGATCGGTGAGTTGATGATTTCCTCGAAAGCAGGTACCACCTTGCCGGATGCGCTAACGGAAACCTCGATCACTCCTTTATCTACCGTTGAAAAAACCAAGTCCTTCCGTTGCAGGCTGGTTTGCATAAAACCGATCACCCCGCCAATCAAGACAACGGCAATACCGATCCCCGCCCCCAGCTTTATAAACTGTTTACGCTGCTCCTTCTGCCGAACCTCTTTTGATATCTCTCTGTCCATATTTCGTTTGTTTTTATTTTCCACCCTCCAAAGAGCAAACCCCGTGCCAAAAACGTAAGTGATTGATTTATTGAAGAAATAAAACAAAAGAGATGTCCGATATCGAACACTGTGTCCGCTTTTGTACGAAAACAAAGACATCAGCAATGAGAATCTACAGATATTCAATCATAATTAACATATAAATACTTGATTATCTTTACAAAAAGGACTATTTTTGGAAAAATCCATAATCAAGGAATACCAATCTTATATTATTTACCCTAAATTCTAAAGAGATGAAAAAAACAGTAACTTTCGTTTGGAGCATTTTTCCTCCTCGTGTTTATATCGATAGATATGAACGCACAATCAATAAAAAGTTGGGATTACCCCATAAAACCAGGAACGGAGGCTTGGCAAGCATTATCCACACATGAGGATATGCTGAAAGCCTGCCAAATTCCGGCAGAGATATTAAAAACGGTATCAACAGAAGAGCTTATAGAACTTTGCCTTGCTTACCCATTATTAGGCGACATATTCGCTTACAATGGAATACAGGAAGGCATTAGCAAGGTTTCCGCACGTTTTAACGGGTTACAAGAGTTATTCAAAAGGAAAGACAATGCTTCTTTGCTATTTGAGAAGATGAAAACAAGAATTACTGAAAGCAGGAGTGTTGACTTCCATAGAAATAGGTAATGAAATTAGTCGGCAAATGGTAATCGAGGCTCTTCTGTCTAATGAGACGATATTATCTAATACAAATAATCTTTTACAGCAAGAGATCTCCTCCGAAGCCGTAAAGAGACTCCTTTACAAACAAAACAACCCGGATATTTATGGACAATATGGTCTAAAAACCGTAGTCTATCTCCTAGGTCGAAGTCTAGAACGGATAGACAACAAGACCATTACGCCCAAATTTAAACAATTCACCATCGATGAAAAGCTAACGGGCAGTAATGTAATCGAAGAGTTATTAAAACAATACATTGTAACCTTTAATAAATTGAGATCATGAAAAAAGTATTATACTATTTAATAATCATGCTGGCATTCACGCTGAACGCATGTGACAATGAAATGGATAATATGCAAGGAGGTGATAAAGAAATCTTGACATCCAGTTCAGAAATTGTCATTAAAGACGGAAAGATAACATATCCTAAATGGTTGGTGAATGTAGTAGATTCTGTCGCTCACTCCCATGTCAAGGGAACAGACTATCCATACCCTTGGGTCTTTACTATTCAAGGAGATGGAAAAGAACACATTCTCGTTTTGGATGGGGTGAATTCTTGTGCTTCTTGCGGGCAATTACTATTCTTGCTTTCCGGAGAACGAATCGAAAAATTCCCCAATGAATGGATCACTATGGAGAATTTAAACATGATTTGGGAGCCGAATCTCAATGTTGAGACAAAAGCTCAAGGAGCAGCCGCTACTGTTTACACTCCTAACGGGACACTCGTTAATGACACTTACTACAGAAGTGAGGAATTATCAGCCTCACAAAAAGCGAGCCATGACCAATATTGTACAACAACCTATTCACAAGCAACTCTAATAAGTAGTTCAACAACCACTTACAATTGTCATGCCTATGCTTGGTATATGACTGAAGGCGGATCAGCAGTTTGGATGGGATGGACTATTAATCCCACAAACGTATATTGGTTAGATGGTAGTTATATATCAACAACAGGTGCCGCAACCAAAGTATCCTATCTTAGTGATAATCACTCTGCCGTAACGACATCTACGCCCAATATATTCATCTCCAAATGGGGGAATACGCTCTTATGAGGCATCCCAAAGCTCATGTCCCTTTGATGCATCAAGCTTAAAATATATGAAAAAAAATGATATGCCGACTGTTTATATAGGGAAGAGTCAAGAGGATTATAGTAGCGGCAGTTCCTCTATCAATGCGCCAGGGGGTAATGCCACGACGACTTTATATGCTTACACAAAGACAGGAACTCCGACCTCGTATAGCTGGAACGCTGAATTCTATGGAGAATGCGATAGATGGTACACTTATCCTTCCGGTAATCGATTAGATGTTAGTGTCTATCTAAACTCCCAACATTACGGTGGATCTCTTCGCATCACCTGCGCAATGTATAATGGAAGTTCTTTAATAGGCACAGCAGCCTATTATTTGAACGTAAATCCGTAGCAATTATACAAGAACAAGGATCTCGTCGAAACAAGATCCTTGTTCTTGATTCAATATACTTAAATCGATTTCGCTCAAAACTTTTCCGATAGACCTGTTGTTCTATGCCCAAAACTTATAAACGCAAAATGTATGAACACAAGACTAATTCTATTCACCTGTATAGCCGGTCTGACTCTCTTTTTCTCTGGCTGTAGCAAAAATGATGATGATCATCAAGGCATTATCCCTCTTCCACCGGTAGAGAACGCTTTCCAAGAGAAATATCCCGATGCCAAAAACCCTGTTTTTGAGATCGAAGGTAACTATTATGTGGTAGATTTCAACAACGGCGGCTCCGAGACAACAGCTTGGTTCACGGATCAAGGCATATGGATGATGGAGAAGATAGACATCTCTTTCGCCCAATTACCGGCAGCGGTATCCACCGCCTTCAAACAAAGCTTTTACTCAAATTGGACCGTGGATGACACGTACGCCATCAATCGCCTAAATATGGGAATCGTTTACAAGATCGAGGCGGAGCAGTCCAATAGCGAAGTAGACCTGTATTATTCACAGTATGGAAACCTGATCAAAGCCGTGGACGATGAGATCAATAATGACGCACCGATCGTTATCCCGAAAGAGGTCAGCAACCTGATGGAGATCACTTTCGCCAACGCCGAGTTGCTGGATATCCAACAGAACAGCCTAGGTTACGAGCTGGATATGATCGATAACCAGATTTATAAAGTGGCGCAATTGAATAAGGATTACAGGTGGCAAAGTACCACATGGGCCATGTCCGAGCAAGAGGTTCCGCAGATCGTGATGCAAGGATTCGAATCCTCCGCTTACGCTAGCGACAAGGTACAGTCCATATATACGTTATTGAATGCCAATGGCACCTTCTACCTATTCAAGGTTTCACATAACGGGCAGGACAAGACGATTACCTTTGATGTATTCGGGAATATCGTATAAAAAAGCCGCACGATTCACAGCCGTCTCCGGACTTGAATCGCGCGGTTTGCGTTATATGATAATCAAGCTTATTTACTGATCAATTCCAAGGTCGCCCCTTTTACTCCCGGTGCGGAAGCCTCGAAATAGATCGTCCCCGGTTCCTCGGCCGTCCGCACGATAGCGGTAAGTTGCCCGCTAAACAGTTTCATTTCCGGAAGATGGAAGAGTTCCAGACTGGCGCTATTTCCATTTGCCGCCGCACGGTAGGCTCCGGCACCACGTACCTTAAACTGGATCTGGCGGGTATCATCCGGACAAAGGTTACCGTTCTTGTCTACGACTCTAACATTGATGAAAGAAAGGTCTTTTCCGTCAGCCGTCAATTGGTTACGATCGGCGGATAACTCAATATGATGCGGCTTCCCTGCGGTATGAACCTCCTCCTCGGCCACAGCGTTACCCTCCTTATCATAAGCGACCACTTTCAAAGTTCCCGGCTCGTATTTGGTATCCATCCACATCAAACGATATCGTTTCTGGCGCTCGAAACTCTTTTGAGCCGCTTCGGTATAACTACTATCGATACCGATGCTTAGATCTTTCGTACGTTTCCCTTGGCTCTTTCCGTTGATAAACAATTCGGCGGAAGGATAATTGGTATAAACGAATACGGGTGTCACCTCGCCCTCACGTCCCGGCCATGTCCAATGCGGCAGGATATGCAAGGTCTTGGCGCTTTTGTTCCAATGACTACGGTATAGATAGTAACGATCCTTGGGGATACCCGCCAAATCGATAATACCGAACAAGGAGCTATGGCTTGGCCAATTCGTATAATAAGGAGTAGGCTCGCCCAGATAATCAAAACCTGTCCATACGAATTCCCCGATACAATACGGAAGGTCCTCATGCTGGATAAAATCGTCTTCCGGCAGATTAGACCAGTTGCAATGCTCCACGTCGTACGAGGAACTTTGGTGATCCTCATAGACAGCCATCGCCTTACGCTCTACAGGGAATTTATAAACCCCTCGTGAGCTAACCGTGGAGGCCGTCTCGCTTCCCAAGATTATTTGCTGAGGCAGTTTCTTATAATTCACTTGATAACGGAACGGACGATAATTGAATCCCGCCACATCCATCACCGCCGCCATATTATTATTCACGACGGCATCCGGGGCATCCATACCTTGCGTCACCGGACGAGTCGGGTCTTCCCGATGGCAGATATCCTGCAAGAACTTGGAGATCTTACAACCGCTCTCATCCCATTGGTTAGGCACCTCGTTACCGACGCACCACATCACGACGCTCGGGTTATTCCGGTAATGATGAACCAGATTCACGAGGTCTTTCTCCACCCATTCGTCGAAAATCAAATTATAGCCGTTCGCGCATTTCGCCTTGTTCCACTCGTCGAAGCTCTCAACCATCAACATCATACCCATCTCATCGCAAGCCCTTACCAATTCAGGAGCAGGCATATTGTGGGAAGTACGGATCGCATTACACCCCATGTCTTTCAGGATCCGTATCTGGCGACGGATAGCGGCATCATTGACGGCAGCCCCTAACGGGCCTAAGTCATGATGATTACAAACGCCTTTGAATACCGTCTTCTCACCATTCAAGAAAAAAGCCTTTATTCGGAATGATCTCGATTGAACGGATACCGAACGGGGTCGTATATATATCTTTCAGTTGATCGCCCTCATATAAACGAGTCTCCGCATAATACAGGGCGGGCATATCCGGCGACCATAAAGTCGGGGTCTGGATGATAAACTCTTGAGAGAGACTATTATCATTGTACTTAATCTGTGAGAGAGGTATAGTCTGCTCCGTCAGCTTCTGCCCGTTCGGGTTCCATACACTGGTTTTCACGCTATACTTGCCGGCATCGGCACCTTCCAGCAATACGATTTGTGTCCGTACATTGACTTTAGCGAATTCCTTAGTAGCGGTCGGGGTCGTAACGTAGGTTCCCCAAACCGGGATATGCGCATTTTCCGTCACGATTACATGTACATTCCGGTATAATCCCGCTCCCGGATACCAACGGGAGGATCCCGGCAAGTTCTCGAGGCGAACCGCCAAGGTGTTCTTTTTCCCCGGCATGAGTTGTTTCGTGATATCGAAATAGAAAGAATTATAGCCATACGGCCAATATCCAACCTCTTGTCCGTTCACGTAGACCTTAGCATGGCTCATCGCACCGTCGAACAGGATCGTGGCACGCTTCCCATCCGTAAATTGAGGAACCTCAAACTCGGTCCGGTACCAGCCGACTCCCACGAAAGGCAAACCTCCGGTTCGGCCGGCATGTTCCATGGCCTCCGTTTGTCCGTCTTGGGCGATAGCGACCTCTTGCTTATCATTCTGAGAGCTGAAAGGGCCGTAAATCGCCCAATCATGCGGAACGGTCACGGATTGCCATTTGCTATCGTTAAAAGTAGGATTGATAAACTCCGGGCTGTCTTCCCGGGTGAACTTCCAATTCTTTTCCAACAGGAACTCACTGCGTACTTGAGAAAAAAGCGCAGGGAAAAGGCAAAACAAACCGATCAAAATAGCGAAACTTGTTCTTTTCATTCGTTTTTTGTGTTTTTGTTATTCATAGCGGAGCAAAAATAAGTATTTTTGTCTCCAATACAAACTAAATCAAAAGAATTGCACAGCATGTTGTTACAATTAGCTTTCGTTTTAATAGCCATTATTATAGGTGCCCGTATCGGTGGTATCGGATTAGGCGTGTTAGGAGGTCTCGGACTCGGTATACTCACCTTTGGATTCGGGCTCCAGCCCACTTCCCCTCCTATCGATGTCATGCTTATGATCGTTGCCGTAATAGCGGCGGCTAGTTGTATGCAAGCCGCTGGCGGACTTGATCTTATGGTTAAGTGGGCGGAAAAATTGCTTCGCAAGAATCCTCAACGAATCACGATATTAAGCCCGCTCGTCACCTATTTGTTTACCTTCATAGCCGGAACGGGGCATGTGGCTTATTCGGTCCTTCCGGTAATCGCCGAGGTTGCTACGGAAACGAAGATCCGTCCCGAACGTCCGATGGCGATCGCCGTGATCGCTTCTCAGCAAGCTATTACCGCTAGTCCGATATCGGCGGCTACGGTAGCTTTATTAAGTATGTTGTCCGGATACAATATCTCCTTGATGAATATCTTGATGATCTCTGTTCCTTGTACCTTATTAGGTGTGTTAGTGGGAGCGATCTACTCTTTAAAGGTCGGTAAAGAGCTAGATCAAGATCCGGAATACTTAAAGCGGGTGGCGAACCATGAGTTTAGCACGGAACATTATGAGGCGAAAGGCGTTGAAAACCAAATGAAAGCGGCCTTATCGGTCTCTATATTTGTTCTCGCTACGATAGCGATCGTTATTTTTGGTTCTATGGAGTCCCTACGTCCGGTCTTTACCGTCGGCACGGAAAAGGTCTCGATGCAGATGTCACATATTATTGAGGTATTAATGTTGACAGCCTCCGCTTTCATCTTATTATTTACAAAAACAGATGGTATCAAGGCCGCACAGGGTTCCGTTTTTCCGCAGGTATGCAAGCGGTGGTAGCGATCTTCGGTATCGCTTGGATGGGAGATACATTTATCGCCGGCAATATGACTGAATTAAAGGGATCTATCGAGCATATAGTTACACAGATGCCTTGGTTATTCGGGTTGGCCCTTTTCGTAATGTCCATTTTATTATTTAGCCAAGCGGCTACCATTCGTGCGTTATTGCCGCTAGGGATCGCATTGGGAATCTCACCCTATATGTTGATCGCTTTATTCCCCGCCGTAAACGGTTATTTCTTCATCCCAAACTACCCGACAGTCGTAGCCGCCATCAACTTCGATCGCACGGGCACGACCCGCATCGGTAAATACATCTTGAACCATTCTTTCATGATGCCGGGATTGATAGCGACCGGAGTTTCTGTAGGATTGGGGTTACTATTCATTCAATTCATATAATAAGAAAGCAAAAAATAGAGACGCAGCATACACGCTACGTCTCTACACCCCACACCATATATCCATATTATATTACTTCAACAATTTTTCCTGAATCAACTGCTTTAACTCCAGTTTTCCCATCGTGCCGATCATCATCTCACGGGGGCCGTCTAGCGGGCAAAACATCAAAGTGGGAATCGTTCGGATATTAAAGGCTGTCTCGAGTGCCTCCTCTTGATCCACATCCACCTTATAAATATAAATCTTCCCATCAAATTCTTTGGCAAACTCATCCAATATCGGGCTTAAGCGTTTGCAATAACCGCACCAAGGAGCGTGAAAATCTATGAGGCAAGGACGACTTCCTATATATTTCCAATCTTTGGGATTTGCCTCAAAATCACCGACATTGGCGATAAAACCATCTTTCGTTAAATCGATCACTACCATACTTCTCTATATTTTGATTTATAATATAACAAAGATAAGTATGAATAGGTTGCGGTATTTTTTTTTATACTTTCGCGACATCGTTTTAACATACAGACAGAATGCTCACACTCGATAAAATTTATCAGGCATCATATGCCTTGAAGACAGTCATCAGACGCACTGTTTTAATCAGCGCTCCCAATATCAATCCGGAATCCCATATTTTTCTAAAACCAGAGAACTTACAAGTAACCGGATCGTTTAAAGTGCGCGGCGCTTGTTTCAAGATCGCCCAGCTTACGGAAGAAGAGAAATCGCATGGCGTAGTGGCTTGCTCGGCGGGAAACCATGCCCAAGGTGTGGCATTAGCGGCTACCGCTCATGGTATCAAGTCCTTAATCTGCTTGCCCGATAACGCTCCTATCTCTAAAGTCGAGGCTACTAAATCTTATGGGGCAGATGTATGCCTTGTCGAAGGTGTTTACGATGACGCCTATAACAAGGCTTTACAATTGAAGGATGAGAAAGGATACACATTTATCCATCCGTTTGATGATGAGGATGTGATCGCCGGACAAGGGACCATCGGTTTGGAGTTATTGGAACAACTCCCGGAAGTAGAGGCTGTAATCATTCCGATCGGAGGGGGTGGGCTGATCTCCGGAGTCGCCTATGCCATCAAGAACTTGAACCCGGATATCAGAGTTTACGGAGTGCAAGCCAAAGGAGCGCCCAGCATGTTAAACTCTATCGAGCATGGGAAAATCGAACGCCTCGAAGGTGTCCGTACCATAGCCGACGGTATCGCCGTAAAAGAACCGGGAATACATACTTTCGATCTTTGCCAGCAATATGTGGACGAGATCGTATCCGTGACAGACGATGAGATTTCCACCGCTATCCTCGCGTTGATCGAGCAACATAAATTAATCGCCGAAGGGGCGGGTGCCGTAGCCGTGGCCGCCGCCATGTTTAATAAAGTACCCATCAAAGGGAAAAAAGTAATCTGTTTGATTTCCGGCGGAAATATCGACGTGAATATCCTTTCCCGGGTAATCGGACGTGGTTTGCAAAAATCTGGCCGCTCTTGTTCCATGACGATCGAATTGGTAGACAAACCCGGACAATTACAGCATGTATCCGAAATCATCGCCTCTACCGGTGCCAACGTAGTATCCGTATACCACGAGCGTGTCAGCCATACGGCTGATATCAATGGCTGTTATCTGCGGTTGGAGATGGAAACAAGAAATCAACAGCAAATTAATGAGATCCGGCAATTACTCACCGTTTCGGGATATAAGATAGTGGAAGGATAAACAATTCGCCCCAAAGCATACAACTGATTGACAAACCATTACTGTGCCACTACTTTCCATAGGCGTGGCACACTTGTGCCATCCTTATGGCATAGCTGTGCCATCACGGTGGCATAAGCGTGCCCTAAGAATGGCACAAGCTAAATATTAATATATTGTCTTAATGTATTCACATACTCCTCCATCGCCAAGCGTCCTTTGTCTGTGATCCGGCAAACCGTTCGGGGCTTCTTCCCGGCAAACCCCTTCTCGATCTCGATATAACCAGCTTCATTAAGTTTGTCCAACTGGACGCTGAGATTTCCCGCCGTAGCGTTCGTCTTCTCCTTGATATAGACAAACTCCGCCTCCTCCACCGATAGTAAAATGGACATCACCGCTAGCCGGAGTTGGGAATGCAATAAAGGATCTAATTCTTTAAACATTGTTTTTTAGCTTTATTATTAAGAATATGCCCGGGAATAATCATCATTACCACAAATGAAAGGCCAAAATACAAATACCACAAGACCGTGACAGGACCATGATTTATCAAACTCATCAGCATGTAGATAACTAAGACGAAAGCAACTACCGGAGAGTAAATCATCCATTTCTCCCGCAAGATAATGCCATTTATCGACACCCCCAACCCACAATATAATAACGATAAAGGAAGCATTAATATAAAATTGACGGATTGTTCATAAAGCACGCAAAACGCCGCGATCAAGACGAACGTAAGTCCAAACATACAGCCAAACACTTGCCATACACTGGAGATCGTCTTATCCGTATAAGTCACCACGGCCGGCTCGCAACCTCTTTGCTTATATGAAATAACCGGTCCGACAGCAAACATGAGCATCCATCCCCAAGACCAAATATAATTTTGCGTATACACTATCAAAGAGGATATCACGACCGATAAGAGCACGGTAAAATACCCCCAATAAAGCAACACATTGCCACTCCCTACTTTCATATTTCGCTTGCTGGAGTTGATCATCTGAGTGATAATATCCAGACTTTCTTTTTCTGATAATTTTCTATCTTCCATAACTGTATTTATTTTATCTTGTTCTTCATCCAATGTGAAAATGTAAATACGTATCCAAAGATAAGGCCATTGGTATTTCTGAGCAACCTTTCGGTTATTATTTTTCATTCAGGCGACTCCGTTCGGAACCGATCTCAATCTTACTCTTCCTTACTTTCTTTCCGCTATTGAAATTCCATGTCAACGCAACCTTAAAGACCCTTCCTGTAAATCCGTTTTCATAACGGGATGATGTTCGATAAACATCCAACGTACTGGCGTACTCATTGGCTTGGTTAAAGATATTATCGACTGAAACTGCCAACAATAGCTTATCATTCAAGAATTTCTTTCTCGCCATTACTCCAACCGTATGCCGGGGGGCGACCTCGCTATTACCGGAATATAGCCGGCTCGTTCCACTATACCGGGCCTCCACCGTAAAACCTGCCGGCAGCGTAAAGGTAGCGATCGCATTGGCAAACCCTAAATAATGAGACGAGAAAGAAGACAATTCCGTCATCCGGATATCCTGCCGTACGCCTATGAAATTCCCTGTCAAGTTACACCAAGTAAAGGGTTGATACGGCAAGCTGACCGCTACAAACCAATGGTTTTCCCGATCGTGATTTTCATACGTGATATAGGATACATCGGGATTCGCCACATCTTGTTTACAGAACTCCCGGATCAAGTCGTGGTGCAAGTTTCCTCCTACAGTCACCGTATAACGATAATTATAAACCAACGTTACACTGAAACGATTGATATAAGTAGGACGCAGATAAGGATTCCCGATCTGATAACTATAGTCCGAACTCTGTATACGATTCGGATTCAAGGTATAGAACGGAGGACGTTCGATATTACGAGCATATTGCCCTACCAGCATCCACCTCTTGATGGGATCGAACGCATAGGTCACGTTCAAGTTCGGAAAAAGATCCAGATAATCCCGACTAAAATCCTCACTTCTATCCGACGTCTTGGAATATTCCGCACGTACCCCCGCAACGAACGACCAGTTCTTGATCTCCGTAGAGAAAGAGGCGTAAGCTCCTACAATGTTTTCATTATATCTCAAGGTATATCCATATTCCTCATTAGGAATCCAACTCCCACTAGAGTTTAAACCCTCGTACAAGGAATGATCATCCATCAACGTATAGGTATATTTAGCCCCGATTTTCAAAGACATTTTTTCACGCAAATTCTTTTGGAAAGAAATATCGGTTGTCGCCATATCATAATCCGCCGCCGCATGACTCCGGTAAACCGTATCACGGCTCCAATTAGATTGTTCATAACGGATCGTATGGAGATTATCCCCGGTTGATCGCTTATTTACGAAATCGGCTATGACCTTAAATATCGAGCCTTGTTCATCCATTTTACGTAAGTAATTGACCGTAGCGGAAAACGTGTTATAATCATCCTTCTGTCGATAATTCCCCGTACTCTTCATAGGATAAGAGTTCTTTACTAAATCCGTTTGACTCCAAGATGTTCCGTCCGAAGCTTGATTGATATATTCGATCTCAGCTCCGACACTATTCAGCGAATCGATCTCGAAAATAGCCCCGACACGTCCATTCCCATATTTGGAATCCGTATCATACAAAGATTGAGACACAAACTTATTCCCCACCGTTCCGTATTCCCTGTTGGAGTTCATCTCTCCTTTATCCCGGGGAGTAAAAGTACCCGATACCGCTCCATTCAAGCTCCATTTCCCGACACGTGCATTTACGGACGCCGATGGAATATACCCTTGTAAAGATGGAGACAATGACGTACCTAAAGATACATATCCTTGCATACCGTTATCCGGACGTTGCCGCAATGAGATCTTGATCACTCCACCCTTAGTTGAGGCCTCATACTCAACTCCCGCGATCGGTATTACCTCAATCCTTTTTTTATATCCTCCGATTTCAAAGACCGCAAATAAGCCAGTAGCTCCTCTCCCGTTAAACGAATCTCACGGTCATCCACAAACACCTTCGCCCCTTGCGCCCCATTAATCGAGATCGTTCCATCCGAGAGCCACACACCCGGTGCCTGCGATAATAATTCCGTACCATCCTTTCCGGCAGATGGCATGACCGACATGATAAAGCGGTCCGCCTTCCGCTCTATATTCTTCGCTCGAACAACGACTTCCCTCAGAACACGGTTCGATAGATCTAGAATCAAGGAATCCCGCCGTTTTATCGGTAAGATCAGCTCTTTCCGTAAAGGCTCGTATCCGAGACATTGAACAACAAGCCTATACTTCCCAGCCTCCGCCTCCATGCTAAAATCGCCATCACTATTGGCCACGGCACCCCCTACCTGTTTTTCTCCCGATAAAAGCACAGCGGTCGCATATTCCACGGCATTTCCCTCCGCATCGGAAACATGGGCTTTATAAACCGTTTGTCCCGAGATCTTTTGAGCACTACCCCCGCCTATCGCCAAAATCCAAAGCGATAGCAGTAAAAACCGTACCATGGCTCTATTGATTTACCGGATAATACAGTTTTAATTTGAAAGTCGCTTCCTTATCCTTCACCTCGCAACTTTTCAACGCATATCCTTCCGCAGGCCCTTTTCCTTCCAGCATATCCATTTGCCAATTCTCGTTCTCGTCATGGAATACGGACAGATCAAACTTTTCCCAATCCACGTTTTCCAGTCGGATCGTAACCTTTCCTTTCTCAGACTTCGCCATGCCATAAACAGGCTTGGTATCTTTTCCTGACTGAGCCATAACTAGGATATTCCCATGGTTACCACGTATATTTCCAATCTCTACAATAATAGTACGTGCCTCTATGCAACCACATACCAACATGAATAAAGATAATATGAATAAAACTCGTCTCATTTTAGTATCCTCCTCTTTATTATTATCACTGTTACTACAAACAAGTTTATTTTATAAACCTTCCATAGATAAAAAATGCAAAGGAGCTGCGCATCACTCTTTGCACATCGCAAATATAGACAAGTTTATTTTATAAACCAAATAATATTATAAAATATTCCAATAAAAATTTGACTCTGCAAAATACAGCCAAAATCCCCCACTAACCCTCCTAGAAAACACGTACATGCTTTCAAAACAACTATTTTAAGTTTGAAACAAAGCAACTTTTTCGCTATATTGCACACATTTAGAATATATATGAACAGGACCAACATACAAATAACTAAAGATATGAACGAACGAATAATTGCTATACAAGCAGATATTACGACATTGGATGTAGACGCCATCGTAAATGCCGCAAACAATAGCTTATTGGGAGGTGGCGGCGTAGACGGTGCCATCCATTGGGCCGCCGGTCCGGAACTCCTTGACGAATGCCGGACTTTACAAGGATGCCCGACCGGAGAGGCGAAGATAACGAAAGGTTATCGATTGAAAGCCCGTCATGTCATACACACCGTCGGTCCCATCTACCGAAACGGACAACACGGAGAGCCGGAGCTACTGGAAAATTGTTATCGAAACTCCTTGCGATTGGCGAAAGAGAACAGACTGAGAACAATCGCTTTCCCATCAATAAGCACCGGCGTATATGGCTATCCTATCGAGGAGGCGGCACAGATAGCGATCCGCACGATCGATACCTTCCTAAAAGAGAATCCGGAAATCCAGCAAGTCACGATGTGCTGTTTCTCCGGATACGACAAATCGGTTTATACGAAAGCGCTGGAACAAATTACAACTCACGAGCCGTAATGTGGAAACACCCTTGCTTGCGTTCGTGCTTGATATAGCAACGATCCGCCCTACGCAAATCACGAAGCACGGAGGCAAGCACCATTTTCAAGCGGTCCTTATCAATATTTAAGGTATCTTTCTCATCTATCTTAGTATAGCGTACCCATGATACATCGAACGTAGTTCCGTATTGGTGGGCAGAGTTGAGAGAAGAGTTCGTATTCCTTTTTCTCAATTTCTTGACATCGGCAACCGTACGGGTTACACTGGTTACCTTTATTTTATAAATGGAAGCATTCAAGTTTTTCAATGAGTCTTGGAAGTTTTTCCCGATATCCTCCAGCAGATTAGCGGCTTCCGGCACCAAATACGGAATAGAGTGCGTCAACTCCTCTACCTCGTAATAGTCATTCGTCTTGATCTCCACCATATCCCGGGAGGCGTGCTCCGCTCCTTCCCTCGAAGAGACAGGCTCTATGCCGATCTTCTTCGCAACGGACAAATGAACGTCATTCAAATCATTAAAATCACGATTATAGCTTCCATTGTACCAAATCTTCTTCAATTCACCTCTTTTCTCCTTACAAGAAGAAAAAGCCGTCGCCGACACGATCACGACCAGCAACAACATCACATTAAACACAGTCTTCATCTTCATTTCCTTCGTTTTGCCTGACAAACATACGGAAAAATCCGAAATTCCCCCTTAACTCCAATTAGTTTTTCTCTAAATGGTAGACGGACGGCTGAAAGATGTGTTCCCGTGAAATAAAACTTCTCCCTTTGCATCAATGGATAAAGAATATTACTAATTTTGTAACTTGATTCGAATAATAAAAAATAGCACATCTTTTTGAAGCGTAATTTAATAAAAGGAATAGCGGATGATTGAAAGAATTTATATTCTTGAAAGCGTAGACCCGGTAATTTTCTACGGTGTGAATAACTCTAATATGCAATTGATCAAGACATTGTTTCCGAAATTGCGTATCGTTGCCCGTGGAAATGTGATGAAAGTGATTGGAGATGAGGATGAGTCCGAGCTTTTTCTCAAGAAAATCCGTGAGGTGGAAAAATACTGTGAGGAGTTTAACTCGCTCTCCGAAGACGTGATTCTGGATATTATAAAAGGGAAAGGTCCCACGGTCGTGAAGCAGGAGAACCTGATCATCCACGGCATGAATGGCAAGCCGATTACCGCACGTACCGAGAATCAACAGTTATTGGTAAAGGCTTTCGAGAACAACGATCTGGTTTTCGCCACAGGACCCGCCGGTTCGGGTAAAACATTCGTCGCTATCGCCTTAGCCGTAAAAGCATTAAAGAATAAGGAAGTACGGAAGATCATCTTAAGCCGTCCCGCCGTGGAAGCCGGAGAAAAACTGGGTTTCTTGCCGGGTGAGATGAAAGATAAGCTAGATCCCTATCTGCAACCGCTTTACGATGCCTTGCAGGATATGATACCGGCAGCCAAGCTGAAGGAATATATGGAGAATAACGTGATACAGATCGCCCCGCTAGCGTTTATGCGCGGTCGTACCTTGAACGACGCCGTCATTATATTGGACGAGGCGCAAAACACGACGACGCATCAAATCAAGATGTTCTTGACCCGCTTGGGTATGAACGCCAAGATGATCGTCACCGGAGATGTCACGCAGATAGACCTTCCGCCTTCTACCACGTCCGGATTGATACAGGCCATGCAAATATTGAAGGGCGTAAACGGGATCGGTAAGATCGAGTTCACCAAGAAAGATATTGTCCGGCATAAACTTGTCCAACGAATCGTAGAGGCTTATGATAAGTTCGATGATAAACGGAAGAAAGAGATCAAAGAGGCAAAAGAGAAGAAAACGAATATAGACAACAACTAAAAGTAAGAGTCATGAAGAAGGCATTAGTTAAAACAGACTTCAATTTCCCGCGACAAAAGAGCGTATACCATGGGAAAGTACGCGACGTGTACAACATCAATGACGAGGTATTGGTAATGGTCGCTACAGACCGTATTTCCGCTTTCGATGTTATCTTGCCGGAAGGTATTCCTTACAAGGGACAAATGTTAAACCAGATCGCCGCCAAGTTCCTTGACGCTACGACTGATATTTGTCCGAACTGGAAAATGGCTACTCCGGACCCGATGGTAACGGTTGGCGTTCAATGCCAAGGTTTCCCGGTTGAGATGATCGTACGCGGCTACCTCTGCGGAAGCGCATGGCGTGCTTATAAGAGCGGCGTACGTGAGATCTGCGGCGTGAAACTACCGGAGGGTATGCGTGAGAACCAACGTTTCCCCGAACCCATCATCACCCCGACCACAAAGGCTGAGATCGGAGAGCATGATCAAGATATCTCTAAAGAGGAGATTCTCGCTAAAGGTTTGGTCTCTAAAGAGGACTACGAGGTTCTTGAGAAATATACGATGGCCTTGTTTAAACGCGGTACCGAGATCGCTAAGGAACGTGGCTTGATCTTGGTTGACACGAAATATGAGTTCGGTCATCGTGACGGCAAGATCTATTTGATCGACGAGATCCATACTCCGGATTCCTCCCGTTATTTCTACTCAGAAGGATACGAGGATCGTTTCGCCAAAGGGGAACCGCAGAAGCAACTTTCCAAGGAGTTCGTCCGCGAATGGTTGATGGAAAATGGCTTCCAAGGTAAATCCGGACAGAAAGTTCCTGAAATGACACCGGAGATCGTAGAAGGAATCAGCAACCGATATATCGAATTGTTCGAGCATATCACAGGGGAGACTTTCGTAAAAGGCGAGACTGATAACTTGCTGAACCGCATCGAGAAAAACGTTACTGAATATTTACAGAATAAATAAGATACCGCACATGACACAGTATGGTTCAGAGACAATACTTCCTTATAACAAAGAGGAACAAAAGGGCACGCAAGTCAAACGTATGTTCGACTCGATAGCCGAAACGTATGATCAACTCAACCATACTCTCTCATTTGGTATCGACAAGATATGGCGCAGGAAAGGGATCGCTTTCCTGCGTCCTTTCTCTCCTAAAACGATACTGGATATCGCTACCGGTACCGGAGACTTGGCTATCTCCATGTACAAAAAGCTGCGACCCGACCATATCGTCGGTGCCGACATCTCGTTAGGCATGATGGAAGTGGGACGGAAAAAAGTAGCTGCCGCCGGTTATTCGGAGCATATATCCTTCGAGCAACAGGACTGTACGGCCTTGACCTACGAGGAAAACTCGTTCGATGCCGTAACCGCCGCTTTCGGGGTTCGTAATTTTGAGAACATAGAGCAAGGTATCTCAGAGATGTACCGGGTGCTGAAACCCGGTGGACATATCATGATCTTGGAACTTTCCACACCGGAACATTTTCCCATGAGACAACTCTACCAGATCTATTCAAAGACCGTCATCCCCTTTATCGGACGTCTACTCTCTAAAGAAAAAGTCGCGTATAATTATTTGCCGGCTTCCATCAAGGTAGTTCCTCAGGGAAAGGTCATGACGGATTTACTCACCCGCCAAGGCTTCAAGCAGGCCCGTGTACGGACCTTTACCTTCGGGATCTGTTCATTATATACAGGATCTAAAGAATAAACAATAAAAAGGTTATGCAGAAATATGGCTTACTGGGATATCCCCTCGGACATTCGTTTTCTAAAACGTATTTCAACCAGAAGTTTGAGGCGGAGAAGATCGACGCTGAGTACTTGAATTTCGAGATTCCCTCTATCAAGGAGATTAAGAACGTAATCAAAGAAAACCCTGAACTTAACGGTTTAAACGTGACCATTCCTTATAAGGAACAAGTAATCCCATATTTAGACGATTTGGATGACGATGCCCGTCAGATCGGAGCGGTAAATGTCATCAAGTTCACAAAAGGTCTTTTCGGCAAACTTAAACTGAAAGGATATAACTCGGATATTATCGGATTCAAGCAATCGATTGATCCTTTATTGAAAGAAACGCACCGGAAAGCGTTGATCCTTGGTACGGGAGGGGCGTCAAAGGCAGTCTTCCATGGACTGAAACAGCTAGGTGTTGGTGCCACGCTGGTTTCTCGCAAACCGAAAGAATTTTGTATCACGTACGATGAGATTACTCCGAAGACCATGGAGCAATATACGGTGATCGTGAATACGACTCCCTTAGGCATGTTCCCGAATATAGACTCATGTCCGGATATCCCGTACGATTTACTTACGCCGAATCATCTATTGTATGATTTACTTTACAATCCGGATGAGACCCTTTTCATGAAGAAAGGAAAAGAAAAAGGCGCCGTCGTGAAAAATGGTCTGGAAATGCTTCTATTACAGGCTTTCGCCGCTTGGGAGATCTGGCAGAAATAGATCGAACGATATCTTTCCAACCACATGATTTGATGAAGCTAGCTTCGTGAGCCAATGAAGTTAGCTTCGTTAGTCAATGAAGTTAACTTCACAAGCGTATGAAGTTAACTTACTTCAACCAAGTCAATACATAGTCCGGTGTAACTTGATATGCCAACTCATATTCCCGGCATGCCTCGGTCCGGGTTTCTCGTCCCTTAAACGTCCCACTCGATAAATAAGGAAAAGGATTCACGTGAAGATGCTTTTGAAAGTCCACTCCTTCCTGCCCGATTATCTTGAACAAGGTTTCTTTGGCGCACCAATGGATTAATAGATGCTCGACCTCATGCTCCAGATCGATACCCGCCTCTTCCTCCGGATTCATAAAGCGACTTCGTATTTTCAAGATCCGGTCCGAACGATACTCGATATCGATCCCTGTCGGACGCTTATCCAAGATTACCGCCACATAATCTTTCGTATGAGATATACTTATATATAAAGGTACGCACGCAAGGAACGGGGCACCCGTAGAATGATAGTCAACCCTTGCCTCCTCTCCTAAAAGCTCTTTTAAAAGCACTCGGCTGGCGAAACGTTCCTGCCTCCGCTTCTCTGCCGATACCCGCTCCAAAAAAGAAGAATAGTCCGCTTTATGCTCAAGCATCCCCAAAAGCTCATCAGAGCTTTCTTCCATTTTCCAGACTCCATGCAGCGGCGAGAGTTGTTTATATAGCAAGGCCATATTATTCTTTCCAACTAAAAGTTTGTATAAGTTCTATGATATCTTCCCGGATATATTGGATAGCGGGAGCTAATGAATCCGCATTGGGTTTACAGTCAAAATACAAGGCCCCCCGGAAGAAATTCGATACACTATCTGTCAACAGGAATTGTATGGGAGAAGCCGATTCTCCATCCAGAAGAAACAACGAGCCATAAACGTTTGCGGCAGGGTTGGAATACGCTTTCTCCGATATCCGATTCTCCGACTTTATCAGGCGGGCGACGAAAGAGCGGCTTTCCGTTTCCACCGTCACCAAGGACGCGGGATGTAATTGGCAAATAGCTGCAATAAAGCTTAGCCTCTAACTCCGGATACGAGATATTCAAGCCCGTAACACCCTTCTTTTGATCCGGAACCTCTATGACCGCAGTCTGAGAGACATCAAAATTAAAAGGCAGGTAACTGAGATCAAGCGGTTTATACTGTGCCTTCGAAGGTTCAATACGAACATAGCCCCGTGGCTTCGGCGTATATTCCACACACGAAATACAGCATATCCCTAAAAACAGAGAACCTCCTATGACAGCAGCTATCCATTTCATAAACATTTACTTCGTATCTTTCCCATTCTCATCATTCCCTGTATCTTCAAGGATACGGTTAAATTTAACCTTTAATATCCTCCTGTTATCCACTTCCAGCACTTGGAAACGATATTCCTTAAAATCTATAATCTCCCTACGGCGTGGAAAATCCCCTTTATCTCCAACAAAAGACCGGCCAAAGTTTCCACTTCTTCCGTCAATTTACCAAAATCTGAGGGATCGGCATCGATAACCCGGAAGAAATCCGTCAATAATATCTTTGCCTCAAAGATCAAGCTACCGTCTGCTAAACGGATGAATTGTTGCTCATCCTCATCATACTCATCGGAGATCTCTCCAACAATTTCCTCTAGGATATCTTCCATCGTCACGATACCGGAGGTACCGCCAAACTCATCGACCACGATCGCCATATGAATTTTATTGGTACGGAACTCTTCCAGCAAATCATCGATCTTCTTGGTTTCCGGCACGAAATAGGCCGGTCGGATCAAGCTCTGCCAACGGAATGTATCGGGCTTGTCAATATAGGGCAATAAGTCCTTGATATATAAGATACCTTTTATATTATCCTCAGTCTCGGAATATACCGGAATACGCGAATAGCCGGATTTGATAATAAAATCAACCACCTCACGGAAACTGATCTTGATCTCGATATCTTCCATATCCAGACGAGGACGTCATGATCTCATCAGCGGTCTTATTATAAAACTTGATAATCTCCGCCAGCATCTCCTTTCTCCTCCGGGATCTCGGTAGAGGTTAGCTCTAACGCTTTAGAAAGCTCATCTACAGAGATATCATATTTCTTTTTCGCTAACGCTTTATTGATGACCGATGTGGAATTAACCAAGATTTTCGAGAATGGGCGGCAGAAGCGTTCCAAACCACTTAATACGGAGGCTGAAAAACGAACAAAACGCAAAGAATTTTTCTGTGCATAAATCTTCGGCATGATCTCGCCGAAAGTAAAAAAGGAGAAAGTCAAGAGAATCGTCTCAAGCACAAAGCCTAGAAGAGGGCGGCCGAGAAATTAATCCAAGCGTTAATCGCATAGGTACACAGCATAACGACCGCCACATTTACAAAATTATTAGCGATCAATATAGATGCCAATAGATACTCCGAACGTTCAAGGAGACGTTTGATAACAGGATCTGCCGGGCGATTCTCTTCCCCGATCTCATTTAGGTCACCCGGGGTTAGAGAAAAGAATGCCACTTCGGAAGCCGACACAAAGCCGGAAACCAACAGCAGTAAAAAGCGAGGCTTAATGCGATCACAGGACCCGCTGTCAGCGCCTGCACCGTTACGTTTTCAAATAAGCCCGATAAATAATAGTCTGAGTCCAAGGGAAACAGTATTAGTTAAACAATATCAGAACGGGAGATCATCCGCGTCACTGGATTCTGAGAATGCGCTAGGCTGTGCGAGGCGGCTGGCTGTTGATAAGCGGTATTTGGCGCCGTGGTCGGTTGAGCCGGTTGTCCTTGTCCCACAGGGCATGCATACTACCGTGCAGTCGTATTTCACCATCGGCCGGACGGGAACCCGTGCTGTAAAACTCGATACGATCCGCATGGATCTCCGTAACATATCGTTTCACGCCGCTTTGGTCATCATAATTACGAGTACGGATCTTGCCTTCCACATAGACACCGGAACCTTTCTTCACCCATTTTTCCACGAAAGGAACCAAATCCCGGCGAACTACGACATTGTGCCACTCCGTACGTTCCGGAACAACCGTACCATTGGCCAACGTATACCCCCTCTTCCGAGGTTGCAAGCGGGAAATTGGCAACAGCAGCGCCACTATCGAAGTAACGTACTTCTGGATCGCGTCCGACGTTACCGATCAATATAACTTTATTCAATGACATAGCTCTATTCTTTTATTAGTCTACAAAGAAACACAAATTCAATCATTCTCACAAGTTTCCGTTTAATTTCTCTAAATAAATATGTATCAGGCGAGGAACCGCATATTTCTCCACATCGTCAGTCGCCACAGGAAGGTAAGACTTCAGGGCATCGCCCTCCCGCTCTATCTCTATCCGGTAGAAAGCCGTATAAATATCTGATGGGACAGGACATGTTTCACCCCTGCAAATCAGCCGAAACATTCAGCCGGCCCGCTCCTGCAAACAGCCGACGAAAAGCATCCGTCGTCTGCAAACTCTGCAAAATCCATCGCCTTGTCCGTTTCGATAAGCGGAAACTCGTAGAGTCCTTCCCAAATGTCTTTCCCTTTCCGGCGGGACAGCCAGGTTTTTCCTTTATATATAATGTATAAATAATGAAAATACCGGTCACGCGTCCTGGTCTTATTTCTGTTTCACCGGATAGGTCTGCACATCGCCCGCCCCATAAGCAGCGCAGTGCCCTTTTTCAACGGACAAGCTTCGCAATCCGGATTTTGCGGCACGCATTGCAAGGCGCCCAATTCCATTATAGCCTGGTTGTGTTGCCCGGCATACCGGGGTCCATCACCAAGCCTGCCAGTTCCGTAAAGGCTTTTTTTCCCTCTGGGCGTATCGATCGGAGTATCTACCGCAAACAGGCGCGAAAGCACTCGGAAGACATTCCCGTCCACGACTGGATACGGCTGGTTCCATACAAAGGAAACGATGGCCGCCGCCGTATATTCTCCTATCCCTTTCAAAGAGATCACATCCTCATAGCGTTCAGGAAATATCCCACCGAAACGTTCCATAATATCTTTTGCCGCAGCATGCAGGTTACGGGCGCGACTATAATAACCAAGCCCCTGCCAATATTTCAACACCTCGTCTTCCTCCGCCGAAGCCAGCGAAGCCACATCCGGGAACCGTTCGGTAAAACGGAGAAAATAGTCCATCCCTTGTGCCACCCGTGTTTGTTGAAGGATTATCTCGGATATCCAGATGATATAAGGGTCGGAAGACTCCCTCCAGGGCAGCTCCCTTTTATGTATCCGATACCAGTCACGCAACAAACGGCTGGTTTCTAATTCGTTTTCTATCTGCGACATACGGTTCTTTTTTGCCTCTTCAAAACTTGCAACTAATTGATTACTGCAAACATACACAGTTCTAACGAATTGTAAGGAAACTTTTTTCTTTAAAATTTGGCTGACAATTCTTTTTCCACTTAAATAAAAAGCTATATATTTGCATTCCAAAAAATTAATAGGTCAAATCAATTAATTAATTTATAGACATGACTAAAGCAGATATTGTTAGCGAAATTTCAAAAAGCACTGGCATTGACAAACAGACAGTGTTGAACAGCGTAGAATCTTTTATGGATATCGTAAAAAGTTCTTTAGCCCAAGGCGAAAACGTATACTTGAGAGGTTTCGGAAGTTTCGTTATTAAAAAGAGAGCTCAGAAGACAGCTCGTAATATTTCAAAAAATACTACGATCATCATCCCGGAACACAACATTCCGTCATTCAAGCCGGCTAAGACTTTCTTGGTGAAGTTAAGTAATTAATTATTATACGTTTAATTTAAAATTTTAAAGCGATGCCTAGCGGAAAGAAAAGAAAAAGACATAAGATGTCTACGCACAAGCGCAAAAAGAGACTGAAGAAGAATAGACATAAGAAGAAATAAGTCTATCTAAGAACTCTAAAGAACAAACTTAATAAGTGACCTTTTAAGTTTGTTCTTTGCGTATTTTATAAGGTCTGACATCTTAAAAACACATCTTAAGTGATTAGTGAATTAGTAGTTGATGTACAGCCCAAAGAGGTATCTATAGCCGTCTTGGAGGACAAGAGCCTTGTGGAGCTCCAAAAGGAGGCCCGCAACGTCTCGTTTGCTGTTGGTGATATCTATCTAGGTAAGGTTAAGAAACTGATGCCGGGCTTAAACGCTGCTTTCATTGATGTAGGTTACAAAAAGGATGCATTTCTTCACTATCTGGACTTAGGTCCTAACTTCAACACCCAGCAGAAATTCCTCAAACAAGCATTAGGAGAACAAAAAGGAGATAAAAAAATCCCCACTATCTCTAAAATGCAGTTGCTTCCCGAAATCGAAAAAGACGGAAGCATCAGCAACGTGCTGAAAGTAGGACAGGAGGTGTTGGTGCAGATTGCTAAAGAGCCTATCTCAACAAAAGGTCCCAGGCTGACTTCCGAGCTTTCTTTTGCCGGAAGATACATCGTGCTGATACCGTTTGCCGATAAAGTATCTGTCTCCACCAAAATCAAATCAAGCGAGGAGCGAGCCCGTCTGCGCCAGTTAATCCAAAGTATCAAGCCGAAGAATTTCAGTGTTATCGTACGCACATCCTCGGAGGGCAAGCGCGTCGCAGAGCTTGATCATGAATTGAAGACATTGATGAAACGATGGGAAGAGAACATTCCTAAGATCACCAAAGTAAAAGCTCCTGCACTCATCTACGAAGAGACGGCAAGAGCAGTGGCTTTGTTGGTGACATATTCAACCCCTCTTTCCAGAACATTTATGTGAATGCGGAGGTCTATCACAATGTCCGCGACTATGTAAGCTTGATCGCTCCGGGACGGGAAGAGATCGTACAGTTATACCGGGAGAGCTTCCTATCTTCGACAACTTTGCGGTCACCAAGCAGATCAAGTCCCTATTCGGACGCACTGTCACTTACAAGAGTGGAGCTTACTTGATTATCGAGCACACGGAAGCTATGCACGTTATCGACGTAAACAGCGGGAACCGCTCCAAAGGCAGCGATGCCCAGGAAAAAACGGCTATCGACGTAAATATAGCCGCCGCCGATGAGATCGCCCGTCAGCTCCGCTTACGAGACATGGGAGGTATCATCGTCATAGACTTTATCGATATGGCAGAGGCTGCCAACCGGCAAAAGCTATTTGAACACATGACAAAGGCAATGGCAAATGACCGGGCTAAACACAATATCCTTCCTCTTAGTAAGTTTGGCTTGATGCAGATTACCCGTCAGCGGGTACGTCCGGCAATGGACGTGGATACGTCAGAAGACTGCCCATCCTGTTTCGGCACAGGCACCATCAAGCCTTCCATCCTGTTTACCGACAGCCTGGAAGGAAAGATAGATTGCTTAGTCAACAAACACCACGTGAAGAAATTCACCCTGCATGTACATCCGTATGTCGCAGCGTATGTGAACAAGGGGTTGTTCCCCTTGAGCATGAAGTGGAAAATGAAGTACACACATGGTTTAAAAGTTATTCCCAATCAAAGTCTCGCCTTTCTTGAATACAAATTCTTTGATGCCGACAAGAATGAGCTTGACATGAAAGAAGAAAAGGAAATAATCAACAAATAACAAGAGAAGCCCCGGGCCTATTAAAACGGTTCCGGGGCTTTCTGTATTCTGCCAAACCGTCAAAATGTCACGATTCATGACACGTATTATTTATTTTCAAACCCAAACTTCTTTGGCACGGCATTTGTTGAATACTATGTGAATCCTTTAAACAAGGAGGATGACGGACGATGAATAATAACAATTAAAATATTTACAATCATGGGAAAGATTATTGGAATCGACTTAGGAACAACCAACTCTTGTGTTGCCGTATTGGAAGGTAACGAACCGGTTGTTATCGCGAACAGCGAAGGTAAAAGAACAACACCTTCAATCGTAGCTTTCGTAGAAGGCGGCGAGCGTAAGGTAGGTGATCCCGCAAAACGTCAGGCTATCACCAATCCTGAAAAGACTATATTCTCTATCAAACGTTTCATGGGTGAAACTTATGACCAAGTACAAAAGGAAATCAATCGCGTTCCTTATAAAGTAGTGCGTGGTGATAACAACACTCCTCGTGTAGATATCGAAGGACGTTTGTATACTCCGCAGGAAATCTCAGCGATGATCCTGCAGAAAATGAAAAAGACAGCTGAGGATTATTTGGGACAGGAAGTAACGGAAGCCGTTATCACAGTACCTGCTTACTTTAGTGACGCTCAACGTCAGGCTACGAAAGAGGCTGGTGAGATCGCAGGTTTAACCGTACGCCGTATCGTAAACGAACCGACTGCCGCTTCTTTGGCTTATGGTTTGGATAAGACGAACAAAGACATGAAGATCGCCGTATTCGACTTAGGTGGTGGTACATTCGATATCTCCATCCTTGAGTTAGGTGACGGCGTATTCGAGGTAAAATCAACAAACGGTGATACTCACCTAGGTGGTGATGACTTCGACCACGTAATCATCGACTGGCTGGTTCAGGAGTTCAAGAACGACGAAGGTGCCGACCTGACTCAAGACCCGATGGCTATGCAACGTCTGAAGGAAGCTGCTGAAAAGGCTAAGATAGAGCTGTCCTCTTCTACAAGCACTGAAATCAACTTGCCGTACATCATGCCGGTAGGCGGTGTGCCCAAGCACTTGGTGAAGACGTTGACCCGTGCCAAGTTCGAGGCTCTGGCTCACAACTTGATTCAAGCTTGTTTGGAACCTTGTAAGAAGGCTATGAGCGATGCTGGTCTGAACAATGCGGACATCGATGAAGTAATCCTTGTAGGTGGTTCTTCACGTATCCCGGCTGTACAGAAGTTGGTAGAAGACTTCTTCGGTAAAGTTCCTTCCAAGGGTGTGAATCCGGATGAGGTAGTTGCCGTAGGTGCTGCCGTGCAAGGTGCCGTTTTGACGGACGAAATCAAGGGCGTTGTGTTGCTGGATGTTACTCCGCTGTCTATGGGTATCGAGACTATGGGTGGTGTGATGACGAAGCTGATTGATGCCAACACTACCATCCCCTGCAAGAAGAGCGAGACATTCTCTACTGCTGCCGACAACCAAACGGAGGTTACCATCCATGTATTGCAGGGTGAGCGTCCGATGGCTGCGCAGAACAAGTCAATCGGCCAGTTCAACCTGACAGGTATTGCTCCGGCACGTCGCGGTATTCCTCAGATTGAGGTAACGTTCGATATCGACGCCAACGGTATCTTGAAGGTGTCTGCCAAAGATAAGGCTACCGGTAAGGAACAAGCTATCCGTATCGAAGCTTCCAGCGGTTTGAGCAAGGAAGAAATCGAAAAGATGAAAGCCGAAGCCGAAGCCAATGCTGAAGCAGATAAGAAAGAGCGTGAGAAAGTAGACAAGCTGAACCAGGCCGATTCTATGATTTTCCAAACCGAAAATCAGTTGAAGGAACTCGGCGACAAGCTCCCTGCCGACAAGAAGGCTCCGATTGAAGCTGCTTTGCAGAAGCTGAAAGATGCCCATAAGGCTCAAGACCTGGCTACCGTAGACTCTGCCATGGCCGAATTGAATACGGCATTCCAGGCTGCAAGTGCTGAAATGTATGCCCAGAGCGGTGCTCAGGGTGGTGCACAAGCTGGTCCTGATATGAATGCAGGGCAACAAGGCGGTGCTCAGGATAATACAAAGCATGGCGATAATGTGCAGGATGCTGACTTTGAGGAAGTGAAGTAAGTATCGGTAAACAACGATAACTAATAATAGAGAAATAGGGTGTAACTCAATTAGTTACGCCCTATTTTGTTTTTAACACTTTCCTGATGAATTTGCTTGTTTCTCGGATTTTTATTGTATATTTGTACCATATTTGTGCCGCGATAAAAAAAGTAGGAAATCTGCAACAAAATATGAACGAGCTAAATACAAACAAGTAAATATCAGTATTATGCCAGCAGCCAAGTTTGAAATAAAACGGAAATGCCAAGTGTGTGGTCAGGAGTTCATCGCTAAGACCATAGAATCGTGGTATTGCTCTAAACGCTGTTCCAACATTGCGTATAAGCGTAGGAAAGACGAGGAGAAACGAAACCAGCGATTGGATGGAATCGTGAAAAGCATCCCGAAGTACCAAGATTGCATCAAGGTGTCGGAAGCCTATGCCTTGTTTGGCATCAGCAAAGATACCTTGTATCGTTTGATTCATAAAGGTACTATTTCGCACATAAATCTTGGTACGAACCAAATCCGTGTCAGCAAGGAAGAATTGATGAAGCTTTACCCACTGCGCAGGAAAGCCATAACCAAATCAAAGCCTGTTGCCAAACTATACAGTCTGGAACCCAAAGACTGTTATACCATTGGTGATATAGCCAAGAAATTCCATTTAGATGACAGTACGGTTTATCAGCATATCCGCAGATATTCTATCCCTACCCGTCAGATAGGTAACTTCGTCTATGCACCAAAGAAAGAAATTGATAATCTATATAAAGGAGCGAAGCAATGAAGAAAGCGTTGGCCAATACACGAGTTTCGGTAAAACTCCGCAAGTCGGAATACCGCGAGGAATGGTATCTGTATGTTGAAGCCTATCCGGTTTTTCAAGCCGATAAACCTACTCCTCAGCGAGTGCGTGAATATCTGAACCGTACCATTACTACTCCCATTTGGGACAAAACACGAAATGCCCGAACAGACAAGGACGGCAAAATCACTTATAAGCCCAAACGGGACTTGAACGGTATCATTCAATGCAAGTCGCAATTAGACCAAGAATCGTGTATCTATGCCGACAAAGTGAGAAGTCTGGGGCAGAAAGAATATGATAATGCTTCACTCTACTCCGAAACAGATGCGGAACAGGCTGAGCAGCTGGAGCGTTCCCGTTGTAATTTCATTGAATACTTCGACCATGTGCAGCGGTTACGCCACGCCCACAGCTCGGATTCCATTATCATCAACTGGAAGCGAGTGCGTGAACTGTTGAAAATCTTTGCCAAAGGCAATGCCATTCTTTTTTCGCAGATAGACTTGAAGTTCATAGAATCGTTCCGGCAATTTATATTGAACGCCCCACAAGGAGGCACAAAGAATGGTACTCTTTCCCAAAACACAGCATCCACTTATTTCTCCATATTCAAAGCCGCATTGAAGCAGGCTTTTATTGACGGCTATCTGACTGTTGATGTTTCGGCAAGGGTCAAGGGTATTCAAGGAAGAGAAAGCCGTCGGGAATATCTGACCATAGATGAACTGAACCGTTTGGCTCAAACTCCATGCGACCCATTGTTGAAGCGTGCCGCCCTCTTTTCCGCACTTACCGGGCTTCGCCATTGCGACATTCAAAAGTTGAAGTGGTCAGAAATAGAGGTATTCAACGGCAGTTACCGATTGAACTTCACCCAGCAAAAGACTAAAGGCGTTGAGTATATGCCCATATCCGAACAGGCATTTCAATTATGTGGTGAAAGGAAAGACGGAGAACAATTAGTTTTTGCCGGACTGCCCGACCCGTCATGGATTAACCGTCCGATAAAGAAATGGGTTGCGGAAGCCGGAATTACGAAGCACATCACCTACCATTGTTTTAGACACTCGTATGCAACCCTGCAACTCGCCGGAGGAACAGACATTTACACGGTCAGCAAAATGCTCGGTCATACGAATGTCCGTACAACTCAAGTGTATGCAAAGGTTGTTGATGCTAAAAAGGAAGAGGCAACCAAGACGATTAAGCTGGATTTGCCAATGACCGAATAACCTCTTATATCATTTCATTTAAGTCATAAGCCATCTGCATCTTCATGTGGGTGGCTTTCTGTTTCTGTGCATTTTTATCTTCACAACCTTATGATTCAATGATGATTCGCTTATGCCGAGAGGCATAAGCGAAAAATCTAATAATGGAATTTGTCATTATAGCTGCTGATAATCAGCGCATATTGTTTATGATTCTTATGACCTGCTGATGTTTCTTTATGTGATATTTGTCACCCATAAATCAGTATTGGGATTTGCCATTACTTTGCGGCAAAATCAACTGATAATGATATGGAAGACAAGAACATTACATTTGAAGATTTGCCCAAGGCAATGTCATGGATGATGGACAAGTTGAATAAACTTGACTCCAAGATTGACGGTCTGAACAATATCCCGCAAATACGGTCTGCCGACCAGTGGATGAACCTGAAAGAACTGTGCGAATACCTGCCCAGCCATCCGGCGGAACAGACCGTCTACGGATGGACGAGCTACCACCAGATTCCATTTCATAAGAGAGGCAAGCGCATCATGTTCCTCAAATCGGAGATTGACGCATGGCTTCATGACGGCAAACGGAAATCACAGAAGGAACTGGCGGAAGAAGCTACACAATTCATTAATGCTAAACGAAACAGACCGTTCTAATGGATTCACTTGACTTGTGCAACAGCATCAGAATGGAGTTCGAGGGTATCATAGAGAACAAGATACCTTTGGACGTGTTTCCTGCCAAGTTGCAGGACATGGTTCTGGCATTGGCACGGCAAGAGAACTATTCCATTGAGTACACAATGGCATCCCTTATTGCAGCAGCATCAACGGCCATCGGCAATGCGGTCAACATCCGCATCCGTGGCGGCTGGGTTAGCAGTCCAATTCTATACATGATATTGATCGGACGGCCAGGCATGGGTAAAACACCTCCGCTTGACTTTGCTTTTCGCCCCATCCGAAAGCTTGATGCCAAAGTCATTAAGCAATTCAAGATAGATATGGAAAACTACAATTCCATACTAGAAAGTCAGAAGGGCAAGAAAGATGAAAGGCCGTCATTGCCGCCCAAGCCGATTTTGAAGCGAACAATCATTTCGGACTTTACCCCTGAGGCTCTTATTCGTGCACTTAACGATAATCCAAGAGGTGTGACCGTGTATGTGGATGAAATAATGGGAATGTTCAACGCCGTGAATCAATACAGCAAGGGGCAACTGATAGAACAGCTCTTGACGGTTTTTAGCGGTAAGCCTCTTGATGTGTCAAGATGCAGTATGCCGATACCTATTCACATTGAGCGACCTTTTATAAACATAGTCGGCACGATGCAGACTACCCGTGTGCATGAACTGGTCGATAAGGGGTACAAGGACAATGGCTTGCTGGATAGGATAATTTTCGTATATCCCTCGTCGCAGGAAATATCAGACTGGCCGATTGACGAAGATTTCACAGCTTCATCGTTTGAGAAGTATTCTGCCTTGTGGGAAGATGTAATCAACCGTATTTGCGAGATTTGTTTTATAACGGATGAGAATAACGACTACGCTTTACAGAACGTACTGAATTTTTCTCCAGAGGCTGGTACCTATTTTACCAACTGGCGCAATGGCCTAATTCATAAGGTAAACCAAATAAAGGATGACGGCTTGGTTGACAGTCGGATAATGAAAATACCCATGATTGCTGCACGGTTGGCTTTGGTATTTCAGATACTCCGATGGGCTTGTGGCGAAGTACACAAGGATTTCGTGGATATAGATTCCATTAAATCGGCCATCAGATTAAGTTCCTATTTTGAAGACTGTTATTCAAACATACAAAGATTCATGTTGATGGAGAGCATAGAACCGCAAAAGAAAGAATTGCTTGACAACGTACCAGCCTTGTTTTCTACCGCCGAAGCCATCCAAGCAGGAAAAGAAGTCGGCCTGTCCGAAAGGTCTGTGATGTATATGTTGGTCAACCTTACAACGAGCAAGATTATCAGGAAAATCAAAAGAGGAGAATATGAGAAACTGCAATGAGCTACACGGTTTGCACCTTGCAGTATTTGCAGTTTGCAGTTCAGAAGACATGGGTAACCTGCAAAATTGCAACAACTGCAAACTGCACGAACTGCATTTATAAAAAAGGAGGAACTATGACTGAATACAGATTTACGCTCCAAAAATACAAGCGAGGCTCTAAGCTGACCTGTCCTAAATGCGGAAGGAAGCAATGCTTTGTCAAATATGTTGATACGGAAGGGCAGATTGCCTTTCCCGATTATGTAGGCAGATGTGACCATGAACATTCGTGCCAATACCATTACAAGCCATCGGATTATTTCAAGGATAATCCCGTTGCATTGGAAGAAAGGAAGTCGTGGAAGTCACAAGCAAAAGTTATGCAGCCCAAGCCAACAGATTACATTGATCGTGACATTATGCATCGCTCGCTTGCCAACTACGTACTGAATCCGTTATTCATCTTTCTTTCGGGTGTATTGGGTGAGAAAGAAACATCCCGGCTGTTCAAATTATACTGTGTCGGGACATCCAAGAAATGGGGAGGCTCCACGGTGTTCTGGCAGATTGACCGACAAGGAAAAGTACGAGCAGGAAAGATAATGTTGTATAATCCGACAACAGGACATCGGGTAAAAGAACCGAGAAGCTATGTGAGTTGGGTGCATACGGAATTGGAACTTGAACACTTTAACATGAAGCAATGCTTGTTTGGCGAACATCTTTTAGCTGGCTATCCAACAAAAGCTGTAGCCATTGTGGAGAGTGAGAAATCCGCTTTAGTGGCCAGCCACTTCATGCCTGATTTTGTATGGTTGGCAACTGGAGGAATACACGGCTGTTTCAAGGCTGACACCGTTGGCGTATTAAAGAACCGTGCCGTAATTCTTTGTCCTGATTTGGGAGCGAAAATGGTTTGGCAGGAGAAAGTGCAGTTGCTTTCTTCCGTTTGCTCCAAGGTGGTTTTCAGTGAAAAACTGGAGCAGTGCGCTACAGACGAACAAAGGGAAAAAGGATTAGATATAGCTGACTTTCTGCTGATGGCGGACACTCCCATGATGACGCTTCAAAAAAATGATAAAGCGATGTCCGAGTTTGCAAACGCTCATTGACCAATTTCAGTTAGAGTTAGTTGAACAATAAATAGAAATGAAAATGAAGAAAGACGTTTATTATTGCATAGTGCTTTCCGACAGCCAGCTTGATTTTCTGGCAGGAAGCAAGTACGGCATCGACCGCATGAAGGTATTGAAATGCCTCATTGACGCTGTGGTCATTAAGGAAACGAAGTACGAAAAGAAAGGCTTTGCCGTTACATTGCATATCGGGCAAGCCGCCCTTTCGGAAGTTGAATTGGCTACCCGTTTAGGCTATGACAAGAAGACTGTTTCGAGGTTACTTGACAAAATGGCCGAGTTGGGGATTGTCACATCCGAACAGACCAACCGCACAAGCATACACACCGTGCATTGTGTGTCGGCATGGTATACGGACAATCAAAAGATACTCAATCCGTATTACGTGAGCGTGAAAGAGCGGCACCATTGTGTCGGAGAGATTGGCGACAATGGTATAGATAAAGATGGTATCTCTGCCAATACGCCAAATGATGGAATTGGAAAGTCGGATACCTCCGCCTGTTGTAACAGTGAACAGCCGTCTCTATCCCTTATTTTGGGCAATAATGTTCATGACGGAAACGGAGCGTAAAACCTAATGAAACCGAGACCGTTGCAAAATGCCGTGTATTGGCTTTCAAAAGATGGCTTTTTACAATGCGAAACACGGCCTTTCACGCTGCATTTTGTGACCTTTTGGAAAAGCGTTGGTTTATGGCGGAATTGGGGCCTGTTCTTATGAAGCGGTTGAAAGCACTTTTTTGAGGAATGAATGTAGCGGAGTACGTTTGTTTTAGACGTTTATAAAGACTTCGGACAAACCGCCCGCTCTGTGAGTCATGATATATCCAAAGTTCGTGTCAGGACTGTTACAAGAATTGCCTATGTCGCACAAAAACGCTCCGCGCTTCCATGCCACATAAGCCGTTACAGCCGCTCGCAAGCTCGCACCGGGCTGACCAGTTTTATTTATTTTATCGTATCACCTTATTACAAATCATTAGATATGACAACAACGGAAGAAAACAAGGACGAAAAGAAAAAGGATATAAAGCGCACAAAGCGGTTGGAGGCCAGAGTGACCGAAAAAGAATACGCAAAAGCCGTGGAACTTGCCGAGACCTGCGGTTTGACTTTGAGCGACTATATTCGAAAATGTGCTTTGGGGCAGCATCCGAGGCGGCGGCTTACCGACAAGGAGGTGGAAGCCCTTTGCAGTCTCTCTGATGCACGGGGCGCACTAATGCGAATAGCGGCAGCCGTCAAGTCCATACAGGGCAGCCATCGGGCGCAATACTTCGCAGACACCCGTTTCGTGGAGCAGTGGATGCGTGCAGCCATTCCCCTTATAGCCCGTTGGAATGAAATTCAGGAATACATCACCCAATAAATCCCCAACCAAATGATAGTAAAAGCAGCCACCATCAGCCACGGCGGAAACGCCGTCCGCTATTCGGTCAACAAGGACAAGGCCGAGATCGTGAAAGTGAACTTTCTGCCCGATGACATATCGGCTGAAGCCATGTACCAACGTATGGTACTCAAGCAAAAAGAATTTGCCGATACAATCAACAAAGGCAGACCGCTCAAACGGAATGTGATAAGAATGGAAATATCCCCAACTAAGGAAGAATCCGCAGGCTGGACGCTGGACGATTGGGTTAGATTGGCAAACGAGTACATCCAAGTATTCGATTCCATTGACCTCTCGAAAAAGACTAAACGTACCAGTGCGAAATCCACCAACGTAAAGAACAGCCAGTATGTAGTTGCTCTCCATCATGATGCAAAGAGTGGCATACCTCATCTGCACATAGATGTGAACCGTGTGGACATGGATGGAAAAGTCAACGATGACCACTTAATAGCGGAACGGGCAATGTCGGCTGCGTACATTATCAATGAACGGCGGGGATGGGTACAGCCGGAGGATATTTACGAGAAACGCAGGCTGGAGATTGCTGGCACTTGCATGGACGTGCTTCGCTCCTTGCCGAATTTCAGTTGGTCAGGCTATGAGGCCGGACTAAAAGCACACGGCTACGGCATACACTTGCAAGAGGATGACAAGGGGAATGTACGAGGCTATTCTATTCTGTCGGGCAACTCCAGTTATAAATCCTCCATTCTCGGTAAAGGCCGACATCTCATGCCTTCAAAGATAGAAGCGACATGGGCAAGGCTTCATGGAGAGCGGAAATCTTCGCTAATCCCAAATACCGAACAGAAAATACGGCCAGCTACCGTTTCGACTGAAATGCCACAGACAAACCGTCCGGCTCCAGTTATTAAGCACTACGACATTTCCACGGATGAATATCACCATTACCATGTGGCCATACCGGAAGAAGCGGACGAAATCATCTGCAAGGAATGTTCCGTGCCGGATGACAATCCCTTAGCAACTATAGAAGATGTACAGAAAACCGCCTTGCTCCTTTTTGCTGAATACCTTGACGGTGCAACGAGCATGGCTGCATCCAGTGGCGGCGGAGGTTCTGACATGAGCGGTTGGGGAAAGGATAAAGATGAGGATGAACGCGAATGGGCAAGGCGATGCGCTCAAATGGCTAATCATCTTTGCAAGCGCAGGAGGGGTTTACACAGATAATTGTTTCACTCAAAATCAATGAATATGGGAATAGGAAAAGGGAAATCTGACAAGATAGACATTGACGGCCTTATAGAAGGTGTAGGCAATGAAAACAAAGTAGCCCAAGAAGAAAGTAAACTTGAACAGAAAATTAAAGAACTAAAGGATGTACGTTTAGAATTGGAAGCCGCTACCCGCAAAATGGAAGAAGTTACTTTTGCGCTCAAAACAGCTACGGATAGTGCCGACAACATTATTTCAGGCATTTGCCGTGCTATTGTCAAAGCGGAACAAAATATAGTTTTCCGTGCCAAAATCAGCACAGATGAGTTGGCAAAAGTGCATCAATGCACAGTCCGACATATTAAGGCCGAAGAAGATCTATTGGAAAGGCATAGTGACAAAATGGCCAAACACCTCCAAAACAATGAAGGCGTTTGGCTTTCCACCTCTTGGCTTATATTTACTTTGGTCGTACTGGCGATTAGTTATCTTGCCGTAATTTTATGGGCTATATATAAAAGATGAGTTACACACTTTTACTTGCCCAATGATTTGAACATCTTGGTAATGCAACGCTTCTTCTGCTCCATGTAAGGATGAACGTAAAGGTTGAGCGTGGTTGAAATGTTGGAATGACCTAACAATACGCTGACAGTTTTATAGTCGCATCCGGCTTCAATGCAACGGGTGGCAAAGCTATGGCGCAGGCCGTGATATTTCAATTTAGGGATGTCGAGTTTCGCCATCAAACTGTTGTAGTAGTTGCGGTATGTGCATGGTTCTGTTGGATGCTCGTCGTTGCCAATCAACACGCCATCAAACATGGCATTGAAGTCGATAGTGTTGTTGACATAGAATGTATCGTACTCTCCGCATCCTATCTTGAAGTTGAATGATACACCCTGGCACTTTACACCCTTTCCTTGTACTGAGTGTATGTCCATGGTCTTGCCGTCTATTACACTTGACTCGTCGATCAATGAAAGTACCGACTTGTTGAGTATGCAATGTACGGAACCACTATCAACCATCATAGCACCCACGTACACATTTCCATCCTTTCCCTTGAATGCAGCTTTCACAATAGGGAACCCCACTTGCTCTATGTCTCTCAGTTTTGCAGTTCTTGTCTTCATCTTTTTCTGGTTTTGTTTGGAAGAGCCACCTGCTTTATGCTGCAGGCTGTTCTTCGTTGAATTCTTGCTTTTTGATTCTGCGAATCAAGTAAGCGATAGCCTTTGGTGCCTTCTCTCGGCAGACCTTCAGCTGAGCAAGGAACTCCTCCTCGGTAGCGTCTGAGTTGAAGAGGTCCACAAACTCGCAGTTGTTGTCCGACTGCTTGTCAAGCTTTAGGTTGTGGCATTGCATCAAAGTGCGAAGGGCAAGGATGCCAAGGTCGTACTTTGGACGTGCCTCTACCAGTTTGCGCATCAAGTCAAGTCCTGGATCGCCAATGTGCATCTCGTTGAGCATGGCAATCATGAAGAGCACCTTTGCGTCTGGTGTTGCCATCTCGAACACGTTCGCAAGCTGGCAGTTGGTCTCGTCAGCTTCTGTGTAGCGTTCGAGTTTTGCCAAGGCACGCGACTTGATGTACATGGCTTCTGCACATCGGTGTGTTGCCAGTACCTCGTTAGCGTACGCCAATGCTTCCTCGTACTTCTCTGCATAGAGGCAGAGCAACGAAGCAAGGAATTTCGGTGCCCAATGGCTTGCCTTTGTCAGACACTCTGGTACCGACTCTATCGAACCATAGAGATGCTCGTCGCACACGAGTATGTCAAGGAAGCGTTTTGCTTGCTGCATGGCTTCTTTGATGTCGCCGTTCTCAGCCTTCTTCGCTACGAGGAGCAGGTACTGACGTGCCGCTTAGTCGTAGTCGTTGTGCTGGAGTGCGCCATAGACAGCTTTTCCGCTCTCTATCTCGTTGCCAATCTGTTGCTCGTTGTTGTACTCGCTTGCGTAAGTCAGCACCTCACGACTCGTATGAGCATACTGAGGTATGACGTTCTTCGAGAGGTACAGACCTTCAAGGCTGCGAACACGGCTCAGAGCTACGTAGAGCTGTCCTGCTGCGAACATGCCACGGCTGAGGTCGAGCGAGAGTTTGTCGAAGGTCATGCCCTGACTCTTGTGGACGGTGATTGCCCATGCAAGTTTCAGAGGGTACTGGGTGAATGTACCAATGAGTTCCTTCTTCATCTTGCGCTCCTCCTTGTTGTAGTCGTAGCAGTACGACTCCCATGAACAGCATGGCACAATGTATGTCTCGCCGTTGTTGAGCGTCACGCTGATCTCGTCCTTAGTGAGTTTGCTCACCTTGCCGAGAGTGCCGTTTGCCCATCGTTTTTGCTGGTCGTTGCGAGTGAACATCACCTGAGCACCAACCTTGAGGCGAAGCTTCATGTCCACCGGGAACTCCTTTTCCTCGAACTTGCCGTCAATGGTTCCTTCATAGACGAACTCCTCCGACTCAATCTCCTCCAGTTGCTGAAGGTTGATCTTGTCTGCCGTCTTATTGATGGAAGCCAGCGTGATGACAGCACCATCTTCTGCGGTCGGAATGTGAACGCGATCGTTGAGGTGCATGATGTTCTCTGGTGTTACCTTGTTCAGGCGCACGTTCTCCAAGATGTGCAGGAAGTGTTCGTCATCCTGACGGTACACCTTGCGGAATTCAATTTTCACGAGTCGCATGCGCTTGATGGCGTCTGACTTGTAGAAGAAGAAGTCATCCGTTTGGTACAGATCCTTCAGCATATCCTTCTCAGGACCTTGCTTCACCACCGGTGGCAACTGGAACATGTCGCCTACGAAGATTATCTGCTTGCCGCCGAAAGGCATGTTGTTGCGCAGAGCCTTACGCATAGTGTAGTCGATGGCATCCATAATGTCGCATCTTACCATCGACACTTCATCGATGATGATCGTGTCTGCATGTAAAAGCGTCAGAATCTTTGCCTCGTTCATCTTGCCGCATGTTCCTGGCGTACACACCTCCATCGGCAAGCCAAAGAAGGAGTGTATTGTGTCGCCACCGGCGAGGATGGCTGCCACACCTGTTGGGGCAAGGGTGATGAACTGCTTTCCAACCAACTTCTGTACGTTGTGAAGAAAGGTTGTCTTACCTGTTCCAGCACGACCTGTGAGGAAGAAGCTGGAGTTTGTGTTGGCAACAAGCTCGTATGCAAGCTGCTGCTCGTGGTTGTGTGGGTCTATCTGTGTGTTCTGCATGTCCTACTTCTGTTCGATTTGTGGGAGGATTTGGGTGAGACGTGTGTTGTAGTCGTTGTCAAGGAAACTCTTGTAGCATCCATCGATGATGCCTTTCGCCTTCTCTTCGAGTTCTTCCTGTGGCATGCAGCTTCTCTGGGCTTTGAGTACTCCTTCAAAGAAGTTGCGCACCATGGTTTCTAATTCCTTTCGGATGAACTCCTCGTTGCGATGCACCTTGTCGTAGTCTCTCTTCTGAACAAGTTCAAGGCGTGTACCGTTGAAGGCGTAAACCTCGATGCCGTCGATGTAGGTCCAGTTGTGGTAGAGTCCCACCTTCTCGACAACTACGATGCGGTCGCAGAATCTCACGCCCTTGTAGTAGCGGTTTCCGCTTGCGCTCTCGTACTCCTCGCAGAGGAACATCTTCTGTCCTTCGTCCCATACAGGAATGTGAACTCGTTGGTTACCGAATGTCGGCAGGATGCTGTCGAACAGGTCTTTGTTGATTGCTTTTGTTAAGCTTGCCATGTCGTTTTGTTTTTCTTGGTTTGTGATTTTTGTTTGTTCTCTCTTTGATTGGGCATGATGGTTAGCCCAAGCACTTCTGATGAGTTGCCTCGATCATGCTTCGCGAGAAGTCAAGGAGCTGACTCTCTGCCACCATGCTGCCCATTGCCTTGGCTTGTCCCTTCAGGAAGTCCTTCAGCATGAGGATGCTCTCTTCCTTGGCGCTTCGTTCGTTGAAACATCGCCAGTTGCATCCGCCCCAGAACTTCTGAGCAATGATGTTTGCCTTCTGTCCGTTCCATGCAAACAGCGTGATGCCGTTGAGGAAGGTGTGGGCGTAACCTTGTCCGATGTGGTAGTAAACTGCCAATCGGTCAGAGAGGCGGATTGCTCGGTAGTAGGTGTTGCCAGCTGCGCTGGTGTAACCGAGGGTGAGGTACACGTTCTTCTCTGCGTTGTAGGTGAGAGAACTACCCGAGAGGGCTGGGAGTGCCTTTGCGGCAATGAGTGCGAGTGATGTGTTCATCGTACGTCTGGTTTTTGTTTAGCGGAATAGGCCGCCACCTCTGTTGTTTGTAATAATAAAATAATGTATAATGTTCGTGCGCGCGTATAACGATGTGTTCTTTGTTCGGGTGCTCCTTCATGTGGCTCACGCCCACGATGTCCTTTGAAGAACTCATCATAATAGTGCTCTGGTGCAGGAACATAGTCCACCTTACTCCTCTCACGAGGTTTCTCTTGTATGCGGTCAAGAGCAATGTTGTACCCGAATTCCGGTTCTCTACCTTCTGCATGACCGAATAAATGCCATCGCCCATTGTACTCTTTCAAGTAATGCGGATGAAATAGTAAGGTTACTTGTTCCTCGTCGTATGGCTTATATTCTATCTCCATCACCGTTTTGTTGGTAATAGCTTCATAGAGCTGAGGGAGATATTCTATATTGGTTAATATTCGGTCAAGGCTTGAACTTATCACCTGCTCACCTTTCTGGCGCTTAGCCTTCATGTCGAGCAAGTCCTGACAATCATGGAAGAAATACTCCAGCCACGATTTGGGAAGAATCCAGCAGAGTCCTGGCAAAACTTCCAGTACTGACGAAGATTATTGATGACCTTGGCATTACGCATGTCTGTAAGTGGATCATCATCCTTACCAACATAGCGGAATTGCTTATTGCGGTTGTTGCCTTCTTCCTCAAAGCACTCGCTAACGTCCTTTTCAAGCTTATCGGCTATAGCTTTCTTTAGTGTGCCAACCACCTTCTTCAACTCGCCATACCCATCGCAATTTGACAAATTAGCCGGCAGTTCTTTTATTGTCACACCAATATAATCAGCCATGATATCTGCATAACTAACCCATCGGCGACTCATCAGCCACCGATAGGTAATCAAAGCAAATTGTGCCTTATAGCTATCTCCGTCAAAGAGGTTCTTGCGTTGTATAAACATTTAACGTTTATTTTTTTGCTAAATAAGATTCAATTCTTTCATTAACCTCATGGCAATATTTTTTGCGAGTTCGACACGTACCTCAGGGATGCCTTCATTATTGTGTGACTTAATATTTCGGATTTCGTTTATGGTAGCAAATTTGTCGCGCCAATAATCCCATGTTTTTCCAAGAACTTGTTCAAACCACAGCCATTCACGTTTAAAGAATATCTCAGGTAAATCTGATGGGTCACTATAGTCAATTGTCCACGAAGACATATCTGGATATTTATTTATGGCTTTTGTCTTTTTTTGTCTCATAGAGTCAAAACGTCCTTTAGCTGTAAATTTAGGGTTTGTGGCATTCTTTTCAAATGTGTCTATATGCTTTGTTTCCAAATGGGAGATCATCTTTATTTCGTTTCCCTGATACATATCGCCACAGAAGCACTTGACGATTTTTCTCATGTTGCCCTCAGCTTTTGACCATTCGTCTCCAAAAGGCAATATGTATCGTTTAATCTGCATCCATTCAGTAAAATAGCGAGATATGGCAAGTCTTATAGGACCATTTGGTTCTGATATAATTTCAGATTTATTAATAACACCATAACGCTCTAATTCTGCAAACTCTGCATTAGGAATTTCTGAATCGGGTCCCCATGTTGAAAGAATAAGAGAACGTAACAAATGCCACTTTTCCATGTCTCTCCACACAGCCCAGTTAAATGCATCATGTAGTTTGTTAATCAAATCTTTGCTCAAGTTTAAGCATATATCGTCATCTGAGATATAGCCCTTTGACTCTTGTTCATTCCAATAATTACCATTTAGCAAATTTAGCAAGCAAGGATGAGAACCTACATAATACTGAACTTCTTGTTTGTATTTTTCAGACACATTACAATCTATCTTTTTTCGAGATTGCTGCCCAATACTCATTCATGTCATCTTCATTGAAAGACTCCAGATTGTGCCCATTTGCAAAAATAGCAGCTAATATCGAAACATTAGAATTAATGGCACCTTCAACTTCTTTTTCGATTCTTTCAACCATTCTTCTTGATGCTACGATAGCTCTGACTCCATAATCAGGGCCACTTAATAAAGTGCGAATCTGACCAACTGTTCCTTTTTTTGCAATAGAGGAAAATTATCAAATTCATCAATCAATACCAAACCGTAAAATCCTGCCGTCTTCATACTCAAAGCCACAGAACATACATATTTGTAATCAATATTATTTTCATCAACATCTTCAAACTCTAATTCTTCTTCAAATACTTTGTATTTATCACTTGATCCAAATTGTCTTTTGAGTTCTTTGCGTAATCCTCTCCCTATATTTTCCCACATCTCATCAGAACTATTGCATGTGTCCAGTGATAGATAAATAACAATCAAGTCAAGATTGTAGTGGTTTTCAAGAGTGTGTTCTTGAAATTTCTTTAACAAGGAAGATTTTCCGATTCTAGGCAGGCCTACAATATGGTAATTGCAAATTCTATCTTCATATACAACATAATCATGCATTCTTTTTAATACAGATTTTCTACCGACAAAATAATCACCTGCTGCTACTTCTGTCGGTGATGCAAAAGGATTTTCTATATACATATTCATTTGTGTATTTAATTGTTTAGTATCCATTTTACAAATAACTTAACGTTTATGGAATATCCATCATCATGTTTTGATACAACTCTACGAGTATACAAGTTATCCAATAAATCAGATAATCGTTCGCGAGGATAGCCTATATTCAAATCATTGATTTTACATGACCACCAGCTCGTGTACTTTCTGCTATACATCTTAGAATCTTTATATTATCTTCTTCATTGAAATCAGATCCGTCAGCCTCTTTTGTGAGACACTCAAAGGTCGAAGGCTCTAGTCTACTTGTACCTGTACATAGTAGATTTGCAACATTTTCTATGTCTTCTTTTCCAACTATATGTGTAGTTTTAAGATTAAGATAATCAACAAGTCGAGTGCAAAATATTTGTGTAAAGAAAGCACTTCCAGAGGTATATTCATATATTAGTTCATCTGTATGATTTAAGAATATGACATTTTGTATCGGATCTTTAATCAACTGGAGGGACTCTTCCTTTGTCAAATATGTTAGAGGCTCCTTGCTGAATTTATTGAAATAGTTCGAGGCATAGCTTTCATTCATAAAATGCGGGAGAGTATCCTGTGCTGCAACAATCGTTTGAAAATTGATTCCTGGCGTTTCAACAAGAGCAATCCATCTTCGCATAAAATCCTTGCCCAACTTGCCTTCTTTTATCAATTGATAAAGATAAGTGAACTCGTCAATAAAAACCACAAAATGTGAATTCTTGATTTCATCCATATTATTGAGGTGTTCGATAAAATCACGTAACGCGTTGAATGGATCTTGTTCTTTACAAAAATAGTTTGATATTGTCGATTGTGTTATTGATTTAATCCCCTTCTTTCGAATACCTCTAGTCAATGCTGTTGCTATTTCTTTAAGAATCCACATGGTAGGGTTTGGTTCATTATCTGATAATCCTTGCAAATTAAATTTTCCACAGAAAACAGAATTATCAACGTCAGATTCAAGTTTGCCCATAATTTTGTTAAGCAAAGAACTTTTTCCTGAACGTTTTTGTCCGTAGATAGCAATTTGGTTTTTACGGTTTGCTACGATAGCTTCCAATATTGATGCAATAATACTTTCTCTACCATAGAACATATCACTATCAGCATCCAACTCTTCACCACCTGATGCGTGTCGGAATTTATTCTCAATCTCAACAAAAGATTCATTTTCAAATCTTATTGTCCTATTTTCTGTTGTTGTTTTATGAATACGTTTTTCTTTTGCAATAAAAATATCGTCATAATCCACCGTAAATTGTACTTCGGCAGCTTTCGCTAAAAATACGTCATCGTTCAGATTGAGTTCTATGTTGATAATCTTTTCATCGCCTGCAGAAAGTCTAAAATCAATGTTGATAATGTTTTCCTCAATTAAATCGCCCCCGAATGCTTTTAAGCTATTAATATGAATATCACGTGCACTATTACTTGAATTTCTAATTTCTACCTTCAAATCTGACGAATGTGATTCTATCATGCCAACAGATTCCAAAACATTAACAACAACATCGGGATTTACTCTTTCTTCTATTTCGGAGAATTTTGTATATATATTGTCTTTCAAAGCATTCAGGGATGGCAAAAGGATTTCATATCCTATTTGCGTAGGATGTGAAACCAATTTTGACATAATATTGTCAATCTTTTGAACGATATTTCTGTATGCATTTAGAATAGAATTATATTTCTGACCTGTATTGAAATCTGTTACTAATGAGACAACTTTGTCAAAATCGTTCTCTATAATATTTTTCTCATTATTAAGCAATAATGTACATGATTGAAGATAAGAAATGAATGACATAAAGTTCTTAGTGGGGTCCACGTAATAGATGTCATATCGGTTTCTTACATCGTTAAGTATGGTGGAAAAATCATCTATACTCTCTGTATTTTTGTCAAGCAGTTCTAATTCTTTTATGATACGCTGTTTAATTACAGAATTAGAACTTGAGATCATAGCAATCTCAAGCGTATTGTCAATATTACCTCTAACAACTTTTTTAGTAAATCATCAATTTTATAGCCAATACGTCCTGCACTAGAACTCACGTACATTTCAATTTCTGAAACAGAATACTCGCAAAGTGTCATCAAGTAAAGACCTACAGTATAATCAAGTGAAGGCTCAAAATTTCTATTGCTATAATATAATCGCAGGAGATACCTTACTTCTGCGTACAACTTTACATCACCGACCGCAAGTAAATTTTTTGCTCTACTTAATAAAAAATTATTTATATCCTCCTTTGGGTCGTATTCATCAGGATGAAATGCAAATTGCAGTTTAATTAATGTTAGATAAGATAAATCATCTGCTTTATTTTGTTTAATGTATTCTTTGACCTCTTCAATATAATCCTCTTTGTATAATCCTGTTCTTATGGTTTCTTGATCAGGAGTAATACCATTAAAGTCTTTATGATTCAAGATGGAGTTTCTTACATAAGGTTGCAAGTTCAATGATGATTTTTCAGGAGAACAAAGAATGCCAGCAATCAACTTATCTGTAATTTCAATTCTATCAGATAGAGAGTTGATATTTCTTAGTAATCCCTTAAAATATTTAACTTTCCTTTCGTGCCTAGCAAAAACTCGTAGAGCCTTCTTAACAAGAACTTTAGATTCGTTATACATTTTGTGAGATTTTGTATAACTATATGATCTTAAAAATAGATTGTAACTCTTTGTTAGATCACTTTTAACAACTTCGTCAATTAACAAATTAACGCCCTTAGCATATTCTTCTGCAGACAATTTTTCTGCAAATAATCGCTCTGTTTCGTCTGCGGAATAAGAATCGTATAATTCAACACCGACTCTATTAAGATAATATCCAAGTTCGTTTCCTTTATTTGTGTTTGCGAGGTTAATGTTTTCATAATCATCCAAATGTTTTTTCAAGAAGGAACATGTTTTTTGTGTTAAAGCGGAATTTATCTATTAACTCTTCCACAACCTCTTTTGTACATTGTTTGTGTATGCATGCAGCAATTGGACCCTGGGTATTTTTGCTCATGGAATAAATAACCTCATCTCCAACTTTGGGTGAGTCAATAATTCCTGTGTAGGAAACGAGTTCCTGTGTGTTGAAATAGATATTGTCAGTTTGATTATTTGGCATAATCCAACCATAAACAGCCCCCATCCTTATTATCTTACCCATAGAAGGCAGTAAGTCTTCATCAATATAATTGGGCGATGTGTCGGCTACCTCTTGTTGGACTTTTGATGTGGATGTATTATCTTTCTTCTTTTTGGATCTTTTATCGTGGAAAGATCAATTTTTCCCACAATTTTGGGACCTTGTAGAGATATTTGTTCTGGTTTATAAATATCAACCTGTGGTTGAGTGACGCTTGTGACATCTGATTCTATTTTTTCTTTTATATCAGAATTATTCTTTGGACTATCTGAGATGGTGTATTCTTTATTATTGTCATCAAATGTTGAGTCCTGTTTTGGAAGTTCATATTCAGAATATTCTTCGTCAATATTGTTTTCAAAAAACTGCGATGTTGAAGAGATTACATTTTTAATTTGACGCTTTAGTTTCTTGATAGTTGTTTGCGATTCAGGATTGCTTGTATTATTAATGATATAAGTTAGAATGCTAGAGATGTGTGAATGAAGTATGTCCTTTGTATTATCTTTCTTTTGAGAGATTAATTTCTCAAAGCATTCAAATAATTCAAAGTATGTCATTTCAACAAATACACAATAAGCCTTATCTCCTTTAAATGGAGAAACATATAATCTTTGGCCTTTATTTAACTTCTCTTTATTGATTCCTATTATGCTAACTTTAGAGCATGACGCATTCGCTCCGTCATCAGTTATGAACCAAATTCTTCGACTTTCAACCATCATAATAGTCGCATTTGTATTAATAGGCAAAGAAGAATATTTTCCCTCTTCTACAAGAATCTTTTTTAGTATTCCATTAGCAAAGGAAAGGTCAATGGCTTTTATGGAAGTAACAGATGATTTTATTGACTCAATACTTGATATTGCCTCAATTCTAATTCGAATATATCTATTATTGTCAAGGTCTAATTGTATGAATTTCTGATTAAGTGCAGAAATTTTTCCGCTTTTAACTATTCCATAGGTGCTTACATCTACAGAATCCCCTATGTTTAAACCACTCAAAAGATTCATTTCAATATTGAAATCCTCTTCGTGGTTTGTATTATCTGCGATTATCATATTGTTCAACATGTTATTTAAAGGAAATTTCAAGTATACCATTGTGCCTTCATGGCGTTTTTGCATAGAATCGCCAAATATTACTTCCAGAAACATACTGAGTTTTTGGAAACCATACGCAGAGTGATTTATACCATTCTTTTTTATTTTCGGTGCAATTTTTACTAAGTCATACCATCCATTGGAGTTCGGCTTACAATTGCTTATAGCAGAAATTATATCTTGCTTGAGTCTTGTTTTGCTTTCTTCTGAAAGTTCTTTAGTGTCATAAGCTGTGGGTACTATAGACGAGATGTTTTCTGATGAAATCGTATCGATATCAACTGATTTTGTATATTCATTTACAACATCAGTATTCAATTTATCAATTTCCATGTTACTGTTTACAATATTCTGTATATCAATTTCTTTTTTTCAATTGAATTGACCGCATAAAGAAACAATTTTTTTGCTATTTTTTGAAGACGAACACCAGGCCATTCTATTGGATGAGAGAAACTGGCTTTTAGTATTTCACTAGTCATTGGTACGTGATGGAAACTAAAGACAATGGTAACCAGTTTTATGTACAAACAATATTCATCTTTGTTATAATAGTATGAAATACTTGTATCTTTTATTTCATCTGTAATAGTTATTAATTTTGCAGCATTGGACTTTATGAAGTCATAAGATAATTTATTTTTGTAGCATTCGGTTTTTATTGATGCATTTAAAAAGTTTAATGCACATAAATGAAGAAATATCTCATTTTGGTTTTGAGGATGAATGTACATGACAATCTTTGTGGCCATGTTGACCAAATCTTCATCTGATTCCAAAATTAGTTCGTCAGGTTCATTCTGAATCCAACCTGCAATTGAATTTAATATTTTTTTGTAATCTATTTCTTTCATGTTATTTTTGAATATTCACTTTGAATTGTTAACTCAACACAAGTTGACTAAGGATTACCAATTATTGCGTTCAACTAAAAGTTCTCTAATGTTAACCTTAAGCAAATCTGATATCTTTGCGAGTGTCTGCAAGTTCGGCTGTGAGGTATTTGTACACCACTTACTGACAGTAACAGGATCCTTGCCAAGTTGCTCTGCAAGCCACTTGTTTGTTTGACCTGCATCTGCGAGAACTGCTTTCAGTCGATTTAGTTTTTGGAAATTTTCCATATTTAATAAATTAGCGTTGAGCACAAATTTACTAAATTGCATCTTAATTAAAGAATAATATGCGGTTTTCTTCAACTTGGAGTGGCAATTTAACATTAACTACCGAAATACACAATAAATTGATGGTAAATTACAGGATGCGCTTTAATATTAACGTGTTTATCCACATGTGTGTGAAAATATATCACATCCATCCTTGCTCACCCCTTAATAAAACATTTATCAACAGTGTTAAGATGGGTGTGGTAAAACGACTTCTATCCATGCGTAAGAGTCTCTTGTGCTAAATCAACTGCAATTTATGGTATTATTTTAAAAGATGTTGCTAATTTTGTAGTTTAGAATGTTTTGTATTTATTAAATGGTTCGATACAATGGGTAAAAGTCATCTGTTTTTAAAGAACGAATTTGGTATCTGCCTTAAGTTTAACCGAACAAGAGGCAGAGATGATGAAGAAGAAACTTCGGAAGACGAAAAGAATTATTGTCAGCAGAGAGAAAAGCTTCATCGTTGCCGTATTAATTTTGAGCAAGCCTTAGAAGAACGCCATAGCTTACGGAGACAAGATGTGGTAAGTGAACATTTTGATATGCTGTCTATTGATTTTTTGAAAATTGCAGATAGCACCTTAACAAGACAATATTGCCAAGTCTATGGATTATCCGAGCTTAATTATTCCAACATGAATCAGACTGTCCTATTTGCTATAGTTGACGAAGATCGATTTAATGATGTTTTTATAACTCAAATTGATTCTTTTTCAACGGAAGAAAATAATGACAGTACAGAATATAAGCCACTGACTTTGATGGCCGGTTTCAGTTATTGGGATAGTGATTCGATGAAGCCTTTTGGTATTATGGGCGATGATGCTCATGATGTACTTCTAGAGTTGGTGGAGAGTTCACCTAGAATAGCGATGAAACATCAAGCTATAGTGAAAGCAATGGAGGAGTATTTAGATCAGAAGCAGATTCTTTATAAAAGGATAGAATCTGGAATATACCAAATAAACTTCATTTCTAAAGATGATTTGGCTATTTTATTGGATAATTTTGATGTGATACAAAGAATTCAATCTTTGTACACTACTCGTGTACGTCCTAATACTTTTGGTGATTTGGAAAGGGTGTCAGATGCAACTTTAAATTTGCTAGAAGGAGCACCAATTATTGGTGTAATTGATACAGGTGTTCAAAGACTGGCCGTACTAGATCCCATATTGGAACATGATGGACTTGATTTAGTTGATAAGAATGCCCCGCATCCGTATGAGATTGATTTAAGGTCCGATTCAAGTCATGGTACAACTGTTGCAACATTAGCTGCATTCGGAAACAACTTCTATCGTAACATGGATGCTAACGTAGTTGATGCTGATGCCAAAATCTTTTCTATCAAAGTACAGAGAGGCGAAACTGGACTCGTGAACATCGCTGACATAAAAGAGGCTATCACTATGGCTCATCAAAACTATGGCATTCGTATCTTTAATCTTTCAATGTCCGTTCGTGGAAAATTTTATAATCAAGATATTTCTACTTATGCATATATACTTGATGAATTAGCTTACATATATGATTTGCTGATTTTTATTTCCGTTGGTAATCTTAGTGAAGAGGATATTAAGAATATGCAGATTGTTGCTGCTAATCCTAATACGAGTGAAAGAGTTAAGCGTTTTCTGAAATATCCGAATCATTATTATAATCCCTTCATTTCGATAGAAGAAACAGAGTGTCACGACGGCGAGTGTATGAATCTTTGTGAACCTAGTGAAAGCATGAACAATATGTCTGTTGGTGCTATTGCTGAAAGTTATAATATTAATCACGGTAATCATGGATTGAGTTTGGGGTGTGAGTTTCCTGCTTATTATTCGCGTAAATACCACATAGACTACAATTCGTTGATTAATGGCACTCGTTTCAAGAACAACCAAAAAATAAGAATCTCTTTAAGCCAGATATTGTTATGCCTGGTGGTGACCAATTGGATGTTGAGTCACGCATGCTAGTTTTAGCACCGAGAATAGATGGAACAGGCCTGAAAATAGAACAAAACTCTGGAACGAGTTACGCAACTCCATTAGCAGCTAATATTGCAGCTAAGATTGTTAGTAAATATCCTAACCTAAATATGCAATCAGTGAAGGCTTTGATGATTAATAGTGCAGAACCGATTAAAAAGTATTATCTCGAAGAGACTATCGATGAATTGAAATTTTTGGATAATAATTCATATCCCTATGTTGATAGTAACGAGAAAACTCTTTTATCCAAAAAGTATAGTGCAGAACGATTATCCAAGTATATTTCTGGTCATGGTGTGCCTAACATTTCTAAGTGTATAGATTCAGACGATAATCGTTGTACGTTTGTTATTGAAGATACAATAGCTTTCGATAGTCACAAGGTTGTTAATCTGAATATCCCTAATTATTTACTTCAATACTCAAAGAAAGGTGTATTATTAACTTTAACTGCTACACTTTGCTATAAGTTTAATCCTAAACGAGCTGATGTATTATCTTATTGCCCAATTCATATTGCTTTTAACTTTGGGAATAGTATGAATCATGATGAACCAAGAAAGAATGCAGAGGAATATGCAAGTAAAAGAGCCTCTGACGATAAGGATAGAATGGCAACAAAGTCTAGCGTAGGTTCATGGTCTGATGATTTTTACCCTGTATCAAGTAAAATGTTCTCAAATGTACAGAAGATGAGTTTAAATATTAGCCGTGATGAAATAGAAAAGATTCGTAATCAGATATCTATTATTTTTCGATGCACAGGTCGTGAGTATTTAGAAGGCACAAATCATCCATTCTCATTTGTGCTGACGATTGAACAAAAACATTCTGCAGAATTGGATGGGAACAGTTTATACGATAGTTTGGAGCAAGTCAATATAGTGGAAGCTATTGCTCAGGCTGCTCTTGAAGCAGAACTATAATTTAAATTTAAACGATAAAAGGATTGGCATTAGCTAATCCTTTTATCGTTTAAGAGTTTTTTCCAAATATTAGTTCGAATAATATTGTCATTATATCCATCTAATATATTCCGTTTGATTGCATTAAGTAAAGCGCGTTTTATAACGTAGTAGGACAAATTTCTACATTCGCTATTGATAATGTTTTCTTTGACTTGTTCATCGTCAAAGACGAACCGATCTTTAATCGTATATTGGATAAGAGCATGTACCTGTTCAGAGTTTGGTAAATCCATCTTAATAGATAAATCAAACCTTCTAATAAGGGCTTCATCTATCATTTGTAATTGATTAGTAGCTGCAATGATGATAGTATCTTGACTTACAAAATCAAATAGTTGTAATATGGTATTTACAACCCGTTTCATTTCGCCATGATCTTGATCGTAATCTCTTATTTTCCCTAAGCTGTCAAATTCATCAAGCAAAACAATCGCTTTTTCCTGAACTGCAGTCTTAAATATTTGAGTGAGATTTTTGCTTGTTTCTCCCAGTCTCGATGAAATGATCGTACCCAAATTGACAATAATCAGTGGACTACTCAATTCGCCAGCCAATACATAGGCACTTAATGTCTTTCCACATCCTGATGGGCGATGAAGCAATATCTTATTGGATACTGGAATATCCATTTGGACAAGAGCCTCAGTTTGTTGCCTTTCCTTGATAAAATATTCAAATTCCTCACGAACATCTTGCGTACAAACTAAATCCTTCATTGTAAATGAAGACGTTACTGTCTGTAAAATATACTCGTCAGCTTTGTAGTCAAAATGCTTATTTAGTCGATATTCTTTTAGCTTTCCCAATGAATTCTCTCTATCAGAATCTTTAATGATAGATAGGATTTCAGTTGCAAATTTGCCTCTGTTATTTTGTTGAGAATATTCTACATACTGATACAACAAATCTCGCAAACGAGCATTGTCATTTGCTAAGGCAAATTTTGCTATTTGCTTGATGTAATCAGCCTGCTTCATAATGAATTTATTTTCTTTAATTTACAAAATTAGGCAATTTAGTCGAATTACCAAAATTTTGGAAGATTGAAAAGGATAATTTAACAAGAGATTAATTTCAACATCAACTTTATAGAATCTGTTTGCATTAACATCATATCGCAATTTATGAAAATAAGTATTTCCCTCATTTGTTTTATTGAAGTCTTTTCTTCTCAGTTTGATATGATTGGGTGTTTGATAATCTGCTCATCTATTTTAATCTTATGATTTCCAGTTGTTGTTCGCAAATTCTTTCTGATTGTATCAAGGGTAGAATTGGCAAACCATTCGTAGAATGTCTGCATGACGAACTGTGCCGTGATATCCCGACTGATGTTGTATTGAAAAGCAATGTTCCAAGCAAAATTCTTTAGTGAAATTTGAGTAACAGTAGTGCGTCGTTTGATGTGGATGTTTACACTAAGAGCTTGCCGATTGGATACAAAGTATCTAACGCATTCGCAGATTTGGAAGATTTCTTCTTCGCTAAAGTCAAACTGCTTGAATATATTTCGGGTGTATTGCAATACGGCTTGTAGCTTTTCATCTTCTTCTTTTTCTTTTTGCTGTAGATATTGTCGTTCCTCATGCTGATACTCGTAATGAAACAACTCCATCCGTTTCATTTGAATGTTATCATTGCCAACCATAGATATAGCAGTTGCTAAAGTGCTATCACCTTTAGTTTGTCGGTTAGATTTCGTAGGCTTATGGCAGAATAAAGAAGCAAGAGATATTATACGTGCCGACAGAGAGAGGTATAAATGGTAAATGAGTTTTAGAGCAACATAACAAGCTACCATGATAAAAGGGAGAATGCTTAACCGCACGCCCAAAGCATCACTTATAGGAAATGATATTGTGGACGCCAGAAGCACCGTTACTACTTCTATTACCCATGATTGGAATATATGTTGCCTTTGCTTCATAACTATTTTTATCTATGGTTACCTTGCAAAAGTATAACGTATTTCCGTAAAAAACGAAAGGAAAAAATAAGCGAAAAAGATGCAATATCTTCGTTTTATGCGTTTTGTGAAAAGAAGAGCAAAACAAGTGCAAATATCCGACATCAAATGAAAACATCTGCAAATACAAAATGCACGGTTAAATAATCATAAATCTTTCTTTTACCATGGAAATATCTCTTTTTACTTTCTTGCTTTTCAATATATGACTACTAAAATAATTCATATTTGTACCATGAAATTATAAATAGCTGATATTCATAGTGTATTATGTTTGAGGAAGTAAAATAAAAAGAAGCGGTTTTAATCGCTCCTTTACTCTACATAAGATAGAAAAACGGCTATCGGGTCCTTCGGGATCTGATAGCCGTTTTTTATTTTAGCCCTATATATTCAATAAAAAAGCCATTGATATCCAATAATTATTAATAAGTTTGCACTCGCATAAAAACACTCATTTTAAATTACGATTAAGGGCAACGTACTAATTTTCGACTTATGCTAGCGAGATCTATACAGAAATATTACATATTTGTTCTACTTTTTCTGCTAGCCATTCTACAGTCCTCTTGTCAACAGTCGGAAAATAAATATCGTATATTAGTAGTCCATTCCTATGAAAGCGACTATGTAGCTTATAAAGACTGCGATCGGTTGATCCGGAAATCCCTCGAGAAAAAGGGGATTAATCCGTCGATCCAAACATTCTATTTGAACTGCGAGCAATATGCGGCACCTGCCGAAGAAAAACGGATGTACCTGTATCTAGATTCGATCTCCACTTGGAAACCCGATCTGATATTGGTCTACGAGGATCAAGCGACTTACACGTTAATGCAATGCCATCATCCGCTAATCTCTACAGTCCCCATTGTATTTGGCGGCGTAAATTTCCCCAATAAGGCACTATTAGCGCAATATTCGAATGTTTCCGGATTCTGGGACGAGCCCAACTACGTCACGAACATCCGCTTGATAGAACATCTGTTGGGCAAGTCTACGATTTATATGTTGCACGATAGTACGTATATAGATAGGCACATTAAGGCTACGTTACATGAGCAATGTGCTCAAGCAGACATTCGGGTCGATAATAATCGCATCATGTATATACCGGTAGAGATCGCTACTTTGGACAGGGTCAATCAAAGCTTAAAACGACCGGATAGTACGACCGTCAACGTCGTGCCCGTGCAAGGAGACAAGCTATCAGCTGTTTCTTGGTACATGAGTAAACACGTCCCTTACATCTACTATCTACAGGCCAAACGGGATTACCGGGTATTGAACACCAGCCGTTTTTCCAGTAAACCCTCTTTTACGGCGATCAACGAGGATCTAGGATATACGAATAAACTTGTAGGTGGCTATATCACCTCCTTGGAAACCCAAATAGAAGAATCTACCGATAGAGCCGCAGAAATATTAAAAGGCTCCCCTAGCGAATCATTCCCACAGATAACAAAGAGCAAGAAGAATTATGTATTTGATTTCAATGAAGTCAAATATTGGAATATCGATAAAAGGCTTCTTCCGAAGGATGCTATACTTTTGAACTTTCCTTTTAAGGACCAATATCCAAGATTATTCTGGAGCTTGATAATCGTAGTCAGCACGATGTGCTGCTTTGTCTTCAGTAGCTTCATCATCATGTATACCCAAGAATCCAAGGCAAAACGACAAGCGCAAAAAGCCCTATTACATGAAAAGGAATCATTAGCGGAAGCCTTGGAGAAAGCCAATGAGTCCGACCGGATGAAATCCGTATTCTTGGCTAACATGAGTCATGAGATACGTACCCCTCTAAATGCGATCATCGGCTTTTCAAGCCTAATCGCCGAACTGGATCTGACAGCGGAAGAGAAGGAGCAATACGCTAATATCATCACGACCAATAACGAGTTATTACTAAAGTTAGTCAATGACATATTGGATTTGGCAAGGATTGAATCCGGAGGTATCGTCTTTCATAAAGAATCCTGCAATTTAACGGATTTAGTGAAAACCCTTTATAAACAACATGTTTCCGATGTCCCCGAAGGTATCGAATTCAAGAAGAAATGCCCCGATACGCCGATCTGCTTATATTCGGATAAGGAGCGACTTTACCAAGCGCTCGAGAACATACTGAAAAATGCTATAAAATTTACTTCCGCAGGCTTTATAGAGATCGGTTACGAGTATTCCACCAATGCACAAGACGTCCGACTTTATGTGCAGGATACAGGCATCGGGATCTCTCCCGAGGACCAAGAAGCGATATTCGAGCGTTTCAAGAAGCTGGATGATTTCGTGCAAGGGACAGGTCTTGGATTATCGATCTGCCAAGCTATCGTAAAACAATTAAACGGGCGTATCTTGCTCAAGTCCGAAAAGAATAAGGGGTGCCGCATCTCCTTGGTTTTCGAATTATAAACCAACCTCAGAAGCCAAGAAAATAGACATTTGTCTCTTTGATATCCAATTACTTTTTATACATTTGTACCTATTATATTGAAGCTATACACATGGCGAACACTTCTTATCGTTATCTTTTTTTATTGTTGCTTCCATTATTTCTATTGGTCGCAAATTCTTGCGAACGCTCAACCACGGAAAAGCGTATCTTGATAGTCCAATCTTATGAGCCGGACTTTCAAGCCTATAAAGATATAGAAGAGGCTTTTAAAAAGGATTCCAGAAGGAAGGCATTCCTGCTAGTATCTTCACGTTCTATCTTAATTGCGAAGCTTATCAATCGCTAGAAGAGAAACAAAGAATATATACGGAACTCAATACGTTATCTTTATGGAAGCCTGATATCATAATCGTAAACGATGATCAAGCGACCTATTCCTTATTGGCTTGCGAACATCCTTTATTAGATAGCGTACCTATCGTTTTTACCGGAGTCAACTACTCAAACATACCCTTAATTCAAAAGTATCCTAACGTATCCGGATTTTGGGATAAGCCGGACTATCGGAAAAACGTCGAACTTATCGAGCGAATCATGGGAAAATGCGTAATTGTACGTGTCTCTGATAGTACAGCTCTTGACAAAAAGATCCTGAAAGATATGGATGAGCAAATAAAAGGGCTATGCTCCAAGGCTAGACCCGATTACCTTAAATATCCCCAGTATTCATCCCCATCCGATAAAAAGAGATCCTCTTCTTTAGTGCGGTTCCCAAAAGTACCGTTCGATTCCCTTTATATACAAACCATTCAACCCCGCACCAGTTCCAACTTGATCTGGGGGTTAGGTACAAGTACTTACAACAAGGCCTACCTTGCTACCAAAAAGAGATTATACCTCGATAGCCTTAGGTAGGTTCTGCTCATTTCCCAGCTTCTCGGCGATCAACGAATCCGTAGGATATGACGGAGACTTCATCGGAGGATATATGACCCCGGTAGAGAGCCAAACCCAAGAAGCCTTACGACGAGCTGCCAGCATACTCAAGGGCACACCGGCCAATAGCTTCCCACAAATAACGGAAAGCGCCAAAAACTATCTGTTCGATTACCCGACTTTAAATAAATGGGGTATCGATTGGAAAGAACTGCCTCAAAACAGCATCTTCTTGAATATGCCCTTTGTGGTTCGTTATCAAACATATATTATTCTATGCGGGATTCTTCTAACCCTATTTATCCTATGGACGCTTTTCTATCAAAGAGTACAATACCGTCGCGAAGCCTCTCACAAGAAACAGGCTCAAGAAAGTTTACGGAAAGAGAAAGAATTCCTCTCGTTGGCTTTAGAGAGCGGTGATATTTTCGCATTCCGATACAGCAACGGCGTATTCGAGTTCGACCATGATTTCTATAAGTCGTTGGATATGCCGATAAAGCCGATCACCTCCACGCAATTCCAAGAGTCTATCCACCCTGAAGACCGGGAAGATTTCATCCAACATAAGCACCTGCTTGATACAGGATTCCCTTCCCGTAAGATCACCCGCCGCCGATATAATTTCAACGGCAAAGGGCATATATGGTGGGAATTCAGATATGCGCAAGCGAAGAATGGACAAGACTCCACCCGCAATAATGTCGGAGTAAACGGGCTCTGCTTAAATATCCAACAAAGTAAGGAAGTAGAGGAATATCTTATCAAAGCCCGTATAAGGGCCGAGGAAGCGGACCAAATGAAATCAGCGTTCCTCGCCAATATGAGCCATGAGATACGTACCCCGCTTAACGCCATCGTTGGATTTTCGGAACTGCTAACAAGCGATATGGAAATAAGCCCGAACGAGAGGGATGAGTTCATGCAAGTTATCAGTAAGAACAGCGACCTCTTATTGAAATTGATCAATGACATTCTCGATCTATCCCGCATCGAGTCCGGTAAGATGTCGTTTACCCTCACGAATTGTGACTTAAACGAATTACTATCCCATATCTACCGCACCCATCAATTGTTGATGCCCCAAGGCGTAGCGCTTAAAATACAACTGCCGGTCCTCCCGGCCATTATCCAAGCGGACCTACATCGATTAACCCAAGTGATTACCAACCTTATAAACAACGCCGCAAAATTCACGACGCAAGGATACATCTTGATTAAATACGATTATACGCAAGATAAACGTTGGATCCAGATCTCCGTGACCGATACGGGCAAAGGCATTCCCGCAGATAAGCAAGCCCAAGTATTCGAACGGTTCAACAAACTGGACGAGTTTGCGCAAGGGACAGGCCTCGGACTGGCGATCTGCCAAATTATCATCGAGCACTTCGGAGGATATATCACCCTAGAATCCAAAGAAGGGAAGGTAGCACATTCATCGTGACCCTTCCCTACACTCCCGGATTATCGGTATAAGATTATTTTTTCTTGAAACGCAAGAACGGCAATACAATAAATAAAGGTATGCAACAGATCATTACCCAGATAAAGAAATGTTGGTAACCGATCTGCTCCTGTATCCATCCCGATGCCATTCCCGGTAGCATCATACCTAACGCCATGAAACCGGTACTGATCGCATAATGCGAAGTCTTATATTCCCCCTCGGCGAAAAGCATCAGATACATCGTATAAGCCGTAAAGCCAAACCCGTAGCCGAATTGCTCGACAGCGACACAAGCGTTTACGACAACAATACTCTCCGGCATCGTATAGGCCATATACAAATAGACCAGATTCGGCAAGGAGATAGCCAATGCCATAGGCCATAACCAAGTCTTCAAGCCACTCCGGGATATAGCCAGGCCTCCTAAAACCCCTCCGAGCAATAAGGAGATCACTCCCACCGTACCATAAGCGAACCCGACCTCACCGGTACTGAGCGCCAGCCCGCCAACTTCCCGCCCATCCAGCAGGAAAGGAGAAGCCAACTTTACCAATTGGGATTCCCCAAACGATACGTCAGCATAAAAAGCAAAGCCGGGACAATCCCTTTCTTGTTGAAAAACTCACGAAAGTATTGCCAAACTCCACCAAGATGGTATGAGGGGTGATATTCGTACGTTGCGCGTCACTCGCCGGACGGGGTAAGATATACTTATGCCACAAGGCCAAGGCGATAAAGGTACCGGCCAATACGAAAAACACCAGGCTCCAAGCAAAGGAAATCCGCCCGGTACTCTCCTCCAAAAGTCCCGCCAGCATAACCAGCAGACCTTGTCCGGTTAGCATCGCCACCCTGTAGAACGTATTTCGGATACCGATGAAGAACGCCTGTTGCTCCTCCGTCAAGCCCAGCATATAGAACCCATCTGCGGCGATATCGTGCGTAGCGGAACTAAACGCCATCAACCAAAAAGAAAGCCAAGGTAAACCGCAGAAAGAAATCCCCGGGAAGGACGAACGCCACACCTGCCATTCCACCACCAATCAATAACTGCATGCCATAAATCCACCAACGCTTCGTTTTTATCAAGTCTACGAACGGGCTCCAGATGGGCTTGATCACCCAAGGAAAATAAAGCCAACTGGTAAACAAGGCGATATCCGTATTCGAGACGCCCAAACGTTTATACATGATCACAGAAAGCGTCATGACTACCACGTAGGGCAAGCCTTCGGCGAAATAAAGAGACGGGATCCAAGCCCAAGGACTACGTTTTTCCATAATCAGCAGGAATCAGATGATTAGAAGTCAATACTAAATCCATCCGCATCCTTCCACGCCGGGAACTTATCCCGGAACTCATCCAGCTCGCTCTTCTTCAAGGTACATGTCCGGGTGATTTCCTCCCGTTTTCCGGCATCAGCCAATTTCTTTCCTTTTGCGTTATAAATCATGGAATCCCCTCTGAAAAGAAAAACCTTTCCCATCTACCCCCACACGGTTCACGCCACAGACATAAGCCATGTTCTCAATGGCACGGGCATGCAGCAATGCCTTCCACGCCTTCTTCCGGGCCTCGGGCCAATTGGCCACATAAATCAAAAGATCATATTCGTTATTTACGTTGCGGCTCCAAACCGGGAAACGCAGGTCATAACAAACCTGCAAACAGATATTCCAGCCTTTATAGGGCACGATCAGCCGTTTGTCGCCCGCCGAGAAATGCTTGTCCTCTTCCGCCATACGGAACAAATGACGCTTATCGTAATAATACTCCTCTCCTTCCGGAGTGATGAAAAAAGCCCGGTTGTAGAACTTTCCGTTATCTTTCGCGATAAAACTCCCGGCCACGGCCAGTTTATATTTCTTAGCCCATTCCTTTATAGTCGGTACGGTCTGGCTCTCCATCGTATCGGCTTGTTTCTCCACGTCCATGGAAAATCCGTGGTAAACGTCTCCGGCAATACGGCTAAATCGGTTCTTCCACTAACACGGCGCAACAGTTCGCCGTAATAACCCAAGTTCTCTTCACGGTCTTCCCAAATGATATGGGATTGTATCATGCTGATACGTAAGTCTTCAGTCATAGAATAAAGATATTAAGGTAATAAAAAGACATATTGTGACAAGGAAACAGTTTCATGGTGAAGAAACAGTAGTTTCTTCATAGCAAAACTTTTGTTTCTCTTAGGGAAAACTTTTGTTTTCCTATAGTAAAACTCTTATTTCTTCACCATAAAACTCCTATACCTGTACGAAATTCTCAGGATGGCAAGCGGTAACTCCCCGATACATCTCACGTATCGTATGGATATCTTTATCCACATCACCTGTCGGATAAAAAACACCCTTCGTACCCACCTCTTTCTTTCCATAATCAAAATAAGCCACCACGATCGGCACGTTCGCTTTCAAAGCGATAAAATAGAATCCTTTTTTCCAGTCCTTGGCCCGCTTCCGGGTACCTTCCGGTGTGACGGCCAATTGAAACCGCTCACTGGTCTTGAAACGTTCCACCATCTGATCGGTCACCGACGTACGTTTACCACGATCCACCGGAACACCTCCCAGCCAGTTAAACAGCAAATTAAAAGGGAAAAAGAACCACTCTTTCTTAATAAGGAAACCGGCGTTACACCCGATCGAGGTATAAAAAAGTTTCCCTACGATAAAATCCCAGTTACTGGTATGCGGAGCCACACATACGATACATTTCGGCAAATCCACGCCATCCACCGGGCCCAGCTTCCACCCCGCCATACGGAGTATCGCCTTACTAATTGCCTTCTTCATGCCTATTTGTCCTTGCTCAACTCTCCTATCTCGTCGGCGATAGCGTTACCCTCGTTTTGCAAGTCCTCTCTTAATTTGCGATAATAATTCCGTACGAGAGCCTTGTTATCCTTGCCGTCGGGGTGTCCGGCACGAACGATATAACTATCTTGCATATCTAGGATACGAGCCATCAAAGCATCCGCTTTCTCTTGATTTACTCCGGGTATATACAATTTGCAAACCAGCGCTTCCGTGAACAATTCACCAGCCACGTAGCTGATCTCTTTCTTTAAAATTCTTCTTTTAGCCATAATTATTTCATATTTAATTATCCACAAATATAGAACATATGTTATTAAATACCGAGGAAAGGCCAAGAAAAAACATAAAATGAATTATCTTTGCAGCGGTGAAATCATTGATTATAAACAAATCAAATATGAACGAAATGATAAAGACGCCAGAGTTTCTCTTTGAAAGCAGCTGGGAAGTCTGTAATAAAGTGGGAGGTATTTATACCGTACTATCGACTAAAGCTCATACGCTTCAACAAATTTTTAACGACAAAGTAATATTCATCGGTCCGGATGTGTGGGCAAACACAACCGCTCCCGATTTTACGGAAGACGCATCTTTGTTTGAGGATTGGAGAAAGCACGCCGAGGCAGTAGATCACTTGAAAGTTAAGGTTGGTCGCTGGAACGTACCGGGTACCCCCCCTGTTATACTGGTAGATTTCAAGTCCTACTTCAGTGAACGAGACGCCTTTTTCTATTCTATGTGGGAAAATTTCCGAGTTGACTCCATCCACGCCTACGGCGATTACGATGAGTCTTGTATCTTCGCATATGCGGTCGGTAAGGTAATAGAGAGTTTCTATCACTTCTACAAACTGGAAAACAAGAAAGTCGCCGCCCTATTCAATGAATGGATGTTGGCGATGGGAGCGCTTTACATTCAAAAGCAAATCCCTGCCATAGCGACACTTTTCACGACGCATGCCACATCGATCGGACGCTCTATCGCCGGTAACAACAAAGCGTTATACGCTTATATGGACGGTTACAACGGCGATCAGATGGCTAAGGAGCTAAACATGGAGGCCAAGCATTCCGTAGAGAAGCAGGCCGCCCATTACGTGGATTGCTTCACGACCGTAAGCGATATCACGGCCCGTGAATGTAAACAGTTATTGGATAAGGCACCGGATATCGTTACCCCGAACGGCTTTGAGCCCAACTTCGTACCCGAGGGTAAGGAATACGCTAAAAAAGCGGAAGGAGGCACGTCGTACATTAATTAATGTAGCGGAGAAATTATTGGGCTGCTCCATCGACCCGAACGCTTTGCTGGTTTCCACCAGTGGCCGCTATGAATACAGAAATAAAGGTATCGATGTCTTCATCGAGGCGATGAACCGTGTACGTACGTCCGGACGCCTGCAGCGTGAGGTCGTCGCCTTTATCATGGTACCGGCTTGGGTACGTGCTGCCCGTGCGGATTTAAAAGAGGCGATCGAGCAGGACATAAAGACGACCTCTCCGCTTCAAATCCCTTTCATTACGCACTGGTTGCATAATATGCCAGAAGATAAGGTCTTGAATTATATCAACCACGCCGGCTTCACGAACGCAGCATCCGAAAAACTAAAAATCATATTCGTTCCTTGTTATTTGGACGGTAAAGGAGGTATTTTCAATAAGACCTATTATGATATGCTGATAGGGATGGACGCTACCGTATATCCTTCCTACTACGAGCCGTGGGGATATACCCCGCTGGAAAGTATCGCTTTCGGTATACCGACGATCACGACCAATCTGGCTGGTTTCGGTATGTGGGCGAAGAAAACGGTATCCGGAGATAACCTTAGCGAAGGCGTAGAGGTTATTAATCGTACGGATTTCAATTATTTTGAGGTAGCGGACGCTATCATGAACTCCATCCTGGCTCTCAGCCAAAAGGATGCTACGGACATCGAGGAAATCAAACAGCGTTGTTTCGATCTCGCTCGAAAAGCTGAATGGAGCAAGTTTATCGACTATTATCTGACCGCATTCGACATCGCCATAAAGCATGCCGAGGAAAGAAACAGCTAAATATTGCTCATAATTAATAAGATAATGCTATCTTTGCACTCGTTTTTAGACAAACACTTTAAACTTCACGATAATGAAAATTAAGGCGAATAACGCAAACAGTCCTATTTGGAAGGACGTCTACTCACATTCCAAGCTTCCACAACAGTTGGAACCACTTAATGAGATCGCTACGAATCTTTGGTGGGTATGGAATCATGAAGGCGCTAAACTATTTGGCAAGATCGACAAACAACTTTGGAAATCCACAGAAGGTAACCCTGTACAGCTATTGCAAAGCCTTTCACACAAACGTATGGAAGAGATCTTAGCAGATAAGGAGTTAATGGCTGAAATCCAAAAGGTATACGCTGATTTCAAAGCTTATATCAATGTAAAACCCGACAAGACACAACCGTCTGTAGCCTACTTCAGCATGGAGTACGGTTTGACCAATGTATTAAAGATTTACTCAGGTGGTCTGGGAGTATTAGCCGGTGACTACTTGAAAGAGGCCAGCGATAGCAATATCGATTTATGTGCCGTAGGTTTCTTGTATCGTTACGGATATTTCACACAGACTTTGTCCATGGACGGTCAGCAGATCGCCAATTACGAGCCGCAAAATTTCAACGCCCTGCCGTTGACTCAGGTATTGCAGTCGAACGGAGAGCCAATGGTATTGGAAGTTCCTTATCCGGGCAGAACCGTTTACGCTCATATCTGGAAAGTTAGCGTAGGTCGTGTACCTTTGTACTTAATGGATACGGATATTCCTCAGAACAGCGAATGGGATCGTTCCATCACGCACCAATTATATGGTGGCGACTGGGAGAACCGTATGAAACAAGAGTATTTGTTGGGTATCGGTGGTATCATGATGCTGAACAAGTTAGGTATCAAGAAACAAATTTATCACTGCAACGAGGGACACGCCGCTTTGATCAACGCTCAGCGTTTGGTAGACTATATCCAGAACGACGGCCTTTCATTCAACCAAGCGTTGGAGGTAGTTCGTGCTTCCGCCCTCTATACGGTACACACTCCGGTTCCGGCAGGTCACGATTACTTTGACGAGGGTTTGTTCGGACGTTACATGGGTGAGTTCCCCGGCAAGTTAGGTATTAGCTGGCAAGATTTCATCGACATGGGACGTGAGAACCCAGGTTCTAACGAGAAATTCTCCATGAGCGTATTCGCCTTGAACACTTGCCAAGAGGCTAACGGCGTAAGCTGGTTGCACGGTAAGGTTTCTCAGCGCATGTTCGCCCCGGTTTGGAAAGGTTACTTCCCGGATGAACTGCACGTTGGTTATGTAACGAACGGTGTACATATGCCGACTTGGGCCGCTACCGAGGTGAAGAAATTCTATGCGGATAAATTAGGCACGAAGCTTTTCGAGGATCAATCAAATCGCAAATGTTGGGAAGGAATCCAGAATGTATCCGACGAGGAAATCTGGAATCTCCGTATGACCTTGAAGAATAAATTGATTGATTACATCCGTGTTCAATATAAAGATAGCTGGTTGAAGAACCAAGGTGATCCTTCCAAGGTGGTTTCTATCCTAGAGAAGATCAACCCGAATGCCTTGCTGATCGGTTTCGGTCGTCGTTTCGCTACTTACAAGCGTGCGCACTTGTTGTTCACGGACTTAGACCGTTTGGCTAAGATCGTTAACAATGAGAAATTCCCGATTCAGTTCGTATTCACCGGTAAGGCTCACCCAGCTGATGGTGGTGGTCAAGGTTTGATCAAACACATCGTAGAGATCTCTCGCCGTCCGGAGTTCTTAGGAAAGATCATCTTCTTGGAGAACTACGATATGCGTTTGGCCCGTCGTTTGATTTCTGGTGTAGACGTATGGTTGAACACGCCGACTCGTCCGTTAGAGGCTTCCGGTACTTCCGGTGAGAAAGCCGAGATGAACGGTGTATTGAACTTCTCCGTTCTTGACGGTTGGTGGTATGAGGGTTACGTAGAAGGCGCAGGTTGGGCATTGACCGACAAGCGTACTTATGAGAACCAGCAATACCAAGACCAATTGGATGCGGCTACGATCTACCATTGCTTGGAAACTGAGATCATCCCGACTTACTACGCTAAGAACAGCAAGGGTTACTCTCCGGACTGGATCCAATATATCAAGAACTCTATCGCCAAGATCGCTCCGGATTATACGATGAAACGTATGTTGGACGATTATGAGGATCGTTTCTATCACAAATTGGCTACTCGTTCCGCTCATATTTCCGCTAACAACTACGAGATCGCTAAGCAATTAGCTGCTTGGAAAGAGGAAGTTGCGCAACATTGGGATAGCTTCCAAGTGGAATCTTTCACTTGCGACCAAGATTTGACGGTGAATGGCCCGGTTGTAGGAAAAGAATACAACTTCAATTTGGTAATCGACCGTCATGAACTACAAGGTATGTTAGGTGCTGAAATGGTTGTCATGAAGGAAGATCCGGAGAAACACACGCTGTCACCAATCAATACCGCTCAGTTCGAGTTGATGAAGGAAGAAGGCTCCAAGTTATTCTTCAAGTTAACGACCACTCCTTCCGAGGCTGGTAACCATAAGATAGGCTTCCGTGTATATCCTGTAAACAAGGAGTTGCCTCACCGTATGGACTTCGCTTATGTACGTTGGATTCAGTTATAATCGGCAACAAGTAAAACAAATAATCAAGAAAGAGGATGCGTCATGCACCCTCTTTTTTTATGCCATACCCAGCTATGCTTTACAGCGACTAAAACCTATGGTTACGAGCCGTAATGCATAGGGTTTCATATAGTCCGTTGAATACCCATGAATTAAAAAAAGGAAGCCACACGACAGGCAGCTTCCTTTTCAATAGGATACGAATATTTTCAAGCTTAGAAAGCGTAGTCCAAACTTAATCCGAACACCTTGTTGGTGCGGCTATACACATTCTGCCCAGGAAGTCCCGTGCCGCAGTAGTTGTCCATCTTCTTGGTATAATCGTGGTAAGTTGTCCACATATATCCCACGTTCAAAGCCATTTTTTCGCTCAACATCACTTTAGCACCAAAGCCCAGCGAATAAGAATCGCAGGAGAAACTAACATCACTTTGGAAATTATCAGACAAACCATAATCTGTAATTTGAGCGCCACCGCTAATGGTCAATCTCTTGACAACATCCCACTCTATACCAAACAGATACTCATTCGTACCTCTTTCCAGTTCCTTCTGCTTTCCACCGGCCATTCCCGCCTTCTTATCATCGAAGAAGTGATACTCAACAGAAGCCTTCAACATGGGCAAAAACCGATAAGAAGCTGCCACCGAAAGCATGGAAGGAATATCGTTCGGCGTATTTACACCATGCTTATAAGGGCCAACCAAACCTTCCGCACTGTCGGGATAATCCAACTTCTTGGTATTGTTTTCGATGTTCAAGTTCGTCTTAAACTCATATTTAGCTCCGAAATTGAATTTACCATATTTGACATCGACACCCAAAACCGGAGTCAACCCCAACCTGTCTGGTCGCAATCCAAAGCCAGGTTCATTAAATCTGCTCCACCAAAATTCTGTTTTAATTTTGCATCCAGATACCCGTCATAGTTTCCTGAGAAATAGTTCATCCGGCCTCCGGCAAAGGCAGAAAGCCAATCCGTGATCTTGTATGACAGGCCAAGTTGTAGGGAATAAATATACTGTTTTCCGTCCATCGCACTGTTAATAGTATACATATCCGGCGTGACGATGGGACTTTGACCGCCAGTCTTTATATATTTCGCTACACTTTCCTGGAAGATACCGGCCATAGCAGCCGATTCGAACATTGGCAGACCATCGTCAAACGAAGCCTTACCACCTCCACCCGTAATGGCAAAGAAACCGGAGATCGTCCAATCACCTTTTTTGTAAGCCGCAAAAACACTCGGAATCACGGGAGCGGCAGCCTTTCCTTTGTAATACTTTTTATAGGGAACGTCGCTCACTGTCGGCACCTTATTCACTGGGTCAAAACCATTGTATGTACTGAAAGAGGCATCGATATCCCGGGTCTGGAAAGCACTTTGGATACTCACACCAACGCGGAAACCGTCTGTCGGCAAAAAAGAAAGACCCGCCGGGTTTGACAAAGCGCCGTCTATATCAATTGCAGCACCTCGCGAAAGTGACCTTAAAAAGGCTGCATGCTGATTCGTATTCGTCAAATATCCTCCAGCGAAAGAAACCAAAGGCATCATCATCAATGCCGCACCTAATACTACTTTTTTCTTCATGTTTTACTTTTCTTGATTACAAAACGGTCGCAAAGATAAATACTTTTTTCAAACACTGCACACTTTTAATAAAAATGTGCCGCACAAAACAACAAATACTGTGCAAACATATAAGACTAATTAACAATAGAAGAGCTGCAAAGGTAGTAACGTGAAATCATGTATTAGTTATAATCAGCAAGAATCATCCTAACCTGAAAAGAATATATACAGCAAGTACTAAAGAAGATATACTTACTTTACCCAAAAAGATATACTACAAGTGCCAAGTAAGTATAACTTCTATTTTTCCGAAATAAATCGTATATTTGTCTCTATAACTTAATTCTTTAAACCGTATAGATAAAATGAAAAGACTAGCATTACTCGCGGCTCTCTTACTGCCGCTATCCATGGCTTTCGCCCAACAGAACGTAGGATTCAAGACCGATAAGGTAGAACCTCTCGTGATCAACCCAGACAATAGCGTCACTTTCTATGTAGAAGCCCCAAAGGCGAAGTCTGTTTCCGTAAAAGGCGACTGGGAAGCCAGCGAGGGCAATGGCCAGATGACGAAAGGGAAAAACGGTACATGGAGCTATACGACTCCCCCACTGCCATCCGAAATGTACACCTATCGTTTAAATATAGATGGTATTTACAACATCGCCCCAAACAACCCATTCTCTTGCCGTGACGTAGGCACCTTGTTCAGCCTGTTCTATATCAACGGGGGAAATGGTGATTATTATCAAGTACGTGACGTACCTCATGGCAATGTTACAACCACTTGGTATCACTCGGACATCCTCGGGAGCGAACGAAGACTTAGCGTTTATACGCCTCCTTTTTACGATAAGAACATCCAGTCTTATCCCGTTCTGTACCTGTTACATGGCAGTGGCGGTGACGAGAACGCTTGGCTGGAGCTTGGCCGTACCGCCCGTATCATGGATAACTTGATTGCCGAAGGCAAGATACAGCCAATGCTTGTCGTTATGCCAAACGGTAATCCCAGCAAACAGGCCGCTCCCGGCGAAACGCCCGATAACCTGAATTACAAGCCGGCCATGAGCAACAGCTTCCCCGGTTATAAGGATGGCTCGTACGAGAAGAGTTTCACCGAGATCATTCATTTCATCGATAACCGTTACCGTACGATCCCGGATAAGCGACACCGGGCCATAGCCGGACTTTCGATGGGTGGTTTCCATACATTATATATATCATTGAATTATCCGGACTATTTTAACTATATAGGACTTTTCTCCGCCGGACTCAGCGCCAATGGTGTAGACCCGAATAGCCCGATGTACACGAATCTCGACGAGAAGTTAGGAAACCTCAAGAGATCCGGTTATCAATTGTTCTGGATCGGTATAGGAAAGGACGATTTCCTGTACGACGCAAACCAGCAATTCCGCCAGCGAATGGATAGCCTAGGTATGAAATACCAGTACGTAGAATCCACCCGAGGGCATATCTGGGCCAATTGGCGGGCTTATCTCCTCCAATTCGCTCCTATGCTTTTCAAATAAAAGACATGAGCAGATGAATCTTAATATACCGCAATACGACTTCTATAAACACAAATACGGCGATGAGCTACTTATCGACGTCGTTCCCTTGAACACGATCAAGAAGTATCTCAAGGAACAACCCGTACATATATTGACGTATTACGATATAACATTGATCACTAGTGGGGAGGGAGAATTTCTTATCGATCATCAAGCGAACCGGGTAAAGCCTCAAGATATCATCTTTACCCGGCCCGGCGAAATACGTAAATGGGACGATAAAACGATACAAGACGGATTCGCTCTTATCTTTGAGGAAGAGTTCCTGCTCTCTTTTTTCAATGATCCGGCATTTCTCCGGAACCTCTCTTATTTCCATACGGAAAGACGGTCTTCCAAGCTCAGTCTCGACAAGAAAGCCTATGGCCGCATCTCCGAGTTGATCTCGGAGATCGATAAAGAGATCAAGGACTATCAGTCGAAAGACAAACACTTGCTCCGGGCCTTGTTGTACGAGACATTAATGTTGCTCAACAGGCTATACGCTAGCTCGAACGCTTTACCTCCAGACACAAACGCCCGATCTAAAAGCATCTATGTAGACCGATTTATCGAGTTAGTAAACCATTCCTTCAAGCAAGATCATTCCATCCGGAGCTATGCCGATCGGCTTTGCATCACCCCGAACTATCTGAATGAGATCGTGAAAAACGCTACGGGTATCAGCGCAAAACAATATATCTTAAATAAAATACTGATCGAGAGTAAACGGCTATTGACTTATACAGACTTGCCTATATCCGCCATAACGGAAGCTCTAGGTTACGAGGATCCATCCTATTTCATCCGTCTATTTCGTTCCCAAACAAACATGACCCCGCTAAACTATCGCAGGAATACAAAACCGTAAAAAGTACTATTTCCTCCTTTATACGTATTATACGAACTCCATTCGGTATGTCTAATTTTGCCTCTATCAATAAATAAAGCATCATGAGACAATACAAATCATGGATAGCGGCTCTCATATTAGGAAGCACGTTATCCACTAACGCACAACAAAAGAATATGGAGAACAAAACATTAAACGAGAACATCCCGGAGATGATCATCTCCCTTGAAAAAAGAGGCCCTAGCCTCGACCGACCCGATGGCATTCGTAGAGCTTTCAGACACCGACGTGATTTACTTCGATCCTTCCCTAGAGACGAAAATAGAGGGATTGGAACAACTGCGCACTTATTATAAAGGTATGCAACTTCCTCCGGCGGATCATTTCGACATGATCCGCCCGATCGTACAAGTCACGCAAAACATAGCGGTTCTCACGTTCAACCTTGATTGCTACTTATCCGACAAGGTAATAAAATGGAACTGCACCGAGGTTTACAGACGCAACCCCGACAACCAATGGAAGATCATACAAACCCACTGGTCTTACGTGAAACCGATAGATTAAGGTTAAAACATTTGCCGCTTTCTGAACCAAAACGGTTCGCAAAATGTATTATATAGACTATTCACTAAACACAAATTATATGATACGGAATTTACTGAAAGCGGCAAATGCGCTTACATTTAGCACGATGTTCCTGTTACTCCTCGCCGGATGCAACAAGAACACGATTATTTTTGAGGATGGAACAACCCCAAACGGCTCTTCGGGAAACGAGGACCCGGGAAACAGTACGTTGGTGACTTTCAACGCCTCCGTGGAGGGCCGGAACCTATTACGTTCCATGTCTCCCATGAATAAAGGGATACAAAGCAGGGTTTATGTCTTCGACAGCAACGCCGGAACCAAAGGGAAGCCCCGAGGCGTCAGGTCTTTACATAACCTCATCTCCCGGGGTGTTAACAGGAAGTGACGGATATAAAATGTTTCTCTCCAATGGCACTTATAATTTCTACGCCGTATCCGACAATTTCTCCACGATTCCCCGACATTCACGAGTGGCGTATCCGAACCCCTCTTCAACGGTATCGATTATCTTTGGTGGAGCGCCATACAACAGGATGTAAATAGCTCCCAAATCAATATACCGATTGTTTATGGGCATGTGGCTACCCAAGTCGTAGTAGAATTAACCGGCGGTGAAGGCATCACGATCAACCAACTGGTCTCCGCCATGATCACTCCTCCTGTGGTTGGGGCTACCATGGATCTGGGCACAGGTGTCATCACTCCTGCTACCGCCTTCGGAAAAGCGGATAAGATGGGCATAAACGGATTAACCGCCCAATATATCATGTTGCCGATAAGACATACGGCTCCTATGACTCTCACGCTGGAAATATCCGCCGACAATGAAAACAGTACCCGCACCTATACCACCCAGATCCCTCTTCCGGATGGCGAGTTGAAAGCGGGAAACTCTTATTTATTTAAAGCGGTAATCAACGGTAATTCGGTCACTTTGGCCAGTGTCAACGTAAAAGACTGGACAGATGTGGACGAGACAGGAAAGCCCCTTTATCCGACCCAGAATTAAAGTCCGGTTCCTATTTTCCGTATCAATGAATATTGGTACGGAAAATATGCCTATATTTACCCCGTCACCTCTAAAAACAATACGAATATGATTGAGATTCCCGAATCCGCCACCATTGGCAAACAGGCTAGCGAAACGCTAAAGGGTAAACGGATAGCGCATGTTATCGAGTCGAACAGTCCTCACCGTTTCACGTTCTATAATGGCGATCCGGCGGAATACTCCAATAGGCTGGTAGGACGAACGGTCCTAGGCGCCCAAGGCTATGGCGCATTCGTGGACATCCTTATGGACGCAGATACCCACCTCTTGATCGGAGACGGAACCAATATGCGTTATTATACCTCCGCGGAAAAGGCCCCGAAGAAATATCAGCTTATGATCGTATTCGAGGACGACTCGTTCCTAGCTTTCACGGTTTCGATGTATGGTTCCATCTACGCTTTCAAAGGCGAGTTTGACAATCCCTATTACCAAGGTAGCATCCATAAGCTATGTCCGTTGGACGAGAGATTCGATAAAGCCTATTTTATCAGTCTCATCCGGAATCTCAAGAAAGATATATCCGCGAAGGCGTTACTCGCCACCGAGCAACGTATTCCGGGCCTAGGCAACGGAGTCTGCCAAGATATCTTGTTCAATGCCCGGATCTCCCCGAAACGAAAAATATCGACTTTATCAGAAGAGGATATAGACCGCCTCTTCAACACCGTGAAATCCACGCTGGAAGAGATGACTTGCCGAGGAGGCCGGGATACGGAGAAGGATCTATACGGCGCCTTAGGCAATTACCGCACGATCCTATCGAAGAACACCTACCATGACCCTTGCCCCATCTGCGGCGAACGGATACAGAAAGAGGCTTACCTCGGAGGCAGCATTTACTATTGCCCGCATTGCCAGCGAGAAAGATAAGTAATACGCTCAAATTGACAATATGACAATATGTAATCTGAAGCCCCGGAGAATCGTTTTTCCGGGCAAAGGTACATACTGTTACCAAATACGAGAAAAATATCAGCAATCAATTGTATTATAACACTTTGCTTAAATATACACTTTCATTCTAGCGAGATTAATTCATCCTATCTCATATTTATGCAGGAGAAAGGCGCTTTTCATACGGATGCGTCGCCCATTTCTATAGGTTGCGTACCCAATTCCTACCGTATGTATCGCCTAACACATACGGTAGCGTTGCCTAACACTGGCTTTCGCGTTACCTAATCCCATTACTTTCGTCTCCCAACAGAGATATTCATGCAAAAAAACAGGGTAAAATGGATAATTTGACCATAAAGCACTCCCTATTTCTTCTATTCGCAAAAAAGGTCCTGTCATCATAATCCCAGATTTTCAATCAAAACGTCAAGGTTATCGCATTTTCGCTTACAATATCATTCTCCACTAATATCGCATAAGCCTAAAATATTGCCTAACCGGAAGTCCCCTTTTTCTATATTCTTGTGGCGTTACTCCTTTCAATTTTTTAAAAATCCGATTAAAGTGTGGAACATCATTGAATCCTACTGCAAAACAGATTTCCGACACCTGCTTTTGCGAGTGTTTCAGAAGTTCGCAAGCAGTATTTAAGCGGTACTCTGTAACAAATCGCGAGAATGTCATTCCCTTGCATCGCTTGAAATAGGAACAAAACGCAGAACGGTTCATACCAACCTCGGCAGAAATATCATCTAATGAAATAGGATGAATATAATGCCCCATCACATACGTACAAATTTGCTGTATACGCCTCACATCCCGCTCTACATTCATAGGCTTGCCTGCAAAAGTATGGTCGGATGAAGTGAATAGAACCGGTAGCAAGCGGAACATTTCACACAATCGCCCCAATTCGTCCATATCGTTCATACGCAATAATATTTTGCGTATGATACGAGAGCTTTCCAAACCAAGCTTTAATGCGTTAACAGGAAAAGTTAGCCCTGCTAAACGATTGCGTAATTCGGGAAATACCTCCATGCATCTCACGACGAAAGAGTGACTGAAAGCAACCATCAAGTAATGAACGCACCCGTCACTGTCTGCCGATAAAGGGGTATATTCCCAATAATGATGCATGGATGGCGGTATCAATGCCACATCACCAGCCGAAAAAGACTGTAACGTATCGCCTGCCATTCGGGTTCCGTATCCATGTAACACATAATATAACTCCCATGCATCGTGCTGATGCAATTTGGCTTCTACATGAGTTTCTATTCGTTGATCTATAAAAAAGAATGAATGGTTCTCTACTTCGGGCAATTCGTAAGGAGTGATCATCTCTTCCATAAGGTAGTCGTATATAAAATGGTTCGATACAAATATACGACAATTACATAAAACAATACAACAAATATGCGACAATAAAGCAATATAACTTTGCCGCTGAAAACAACAAGTATAACTATTAAATGTATTGTTATGGATTTCTATCAAGTATTAGAGAAAAGAAGAACCATCCGGGACTTTTCCAATAAGGAGGTAACGGACGAAGTGCTGGAAAAAGTATTATCGGCAGCCTTTAAAGCTCCGACCAACGACCATCTGCGACAGTTCGAGTTCATTGTCGTGAGAGGGCAGGAAAACATTGCCCGACTTATATCACCTGTAGCGGAAAACACCAAAACCATTCAACAAACCCAACTTAAAGCCGCCGAGAACGTAATGGACAAAGACGGATATGCTATGTTTGTCGATGCGCTTCCCAAGCAACAACGTATGCTAATCCAAAGCAACTGCCTTATCCTGCCGTTTTTCAGGCAAAAGGACTATCCCTTATGCAAGCCCGCAGACCAAAGTTCCTTGAACTATTTCGCTTCGGCTTGGGCAGCCGTAGAAAACATATTGTTAGCCGCAACAGCGGAAGGGCTGGCATGCGCTTTCCGTATTCCCATTGGCAATGAACCGGAGTACGTGAAACACCTCGTCAATGCTCCCGCTGAATATGAGTTCACTTGTTTTCTCGCCATCGGTTATGTGGCCGAGGATGCAAATATATGTAAGCAGAAAGATATTCGAGTGAAAGAGAGAATTCACAAAAATATATGGTAAGCCCAAATACGAAAGGCCATATCTTGATAAGTGATGAAAAAAGAAAAAGCCCTGTAATCTTTAAATTACAGAGCTTTACTTTATTTTGCTTTCTTTGAAAGCGGTCCGGACGGGACTCGAACCCGCGACCCCATGCGTGACAGGCATGTATTCTAACCAGCTGAACTACCGAACCATTTTATAATCAACAATAATTTTGAAAAAGAGGCGGTCCGGACGGGACTCGAACCCGCGACCCCATGCGTGACAGGCATGTATTCTAACCAGCTGAACTACCGAACCACTTAACTTTTATCGCAATCTCTCTCGATTGCGATGCAAAGGTACGTATTATTTTTAAACCTGCAATAGCTGACGCAAAAAAATATCATATTTGATAGCAAAAATATCTGGAGAGACCTCAGAAGCTACATAATTATGCCGCCCCTATCCCCTTCCCGATCACACCAGTTTATCACAAATACATTTCATTTTGGAACTTTTCAGTCGCCATTCATAATTATGTAATGATAATTTGTTACTTTTGCGACTCAATATAAATGCTTAACAACAATGGACGTTGCCATTATTAAATATAATGCCGGAAACATCTACTCGGTAGATTACGCTTTGAAGCGGTTGGGCGTTACCCCGATCATCACGGCTGATCCGGAATTATTAAATAAAGCGGATAAGGTTATCTTTCCCGGAGTAGGTGAAGCTTTCACGACCATGGAGTATTTAAGGGAGCATAAATTGGATCAGGTGATCTTGAACCTAAAGCAACCGGTACTCGGGATATGCCTCGGCATGCAATTGATGTGCATGCGTTCGGAGGAGGGGAACGCTGATTGCTTGGGGATCTTCCCTACGGAAGTAAAACGTTTCATTCCGCGAAAGCATGAGGACAAGGTTCCTCACATGGGTTGGAATACCTTGACAAACGTTAAAAGCGGCCTATTCAATGAGCGATTGGAGAACAAATTTGTTTACTTCGTACATAGTTATTATGTACCTGTAAACGAATACACCGCCGCGACAACCGAATATATCCTTCCGTTCAGCGCCGCTTTACATAAGGACAACTTCTACGCGACACAGTTCCATCCGGAAAAAAGTGGATCGGTAGGAGAGGTTATATTGAAAAACTTTTTAAAGATATGATTGAGCTTATTCCCGCTATAGATATAATAGATGGCAAATGCGTCCGGTTGACGCAAAGGAGATTACGCGACCAAGAAGGTTTACAACGAAGATCCTCTGGAGGTGGCCAAGATGTTCGAGGGTAACGGCATCCGGCGTTTGCATGTGGTAGATTTGGATGGAGCCCGTGAAGGACGCATCATCAACTACCGTATCCTTGAGCGGATAGCGACCCGGACTTCCTTGATCATTGATTTCGGAGGGGGCTTGAAACAAGAGGATGATCTGGAGATCGCCTTCGAAAGCGGCGCCCAGATGGTAACCGGAGGCAGTATCGCCGTGAAGAACCCGGAAATGTTCACCTCTTGGATCAGCAAGTTCGGTAGCGAGAAAATCATATTAGGGGCCGATGCCAAAGAAAAGAAGATCGCCATCAGCGGTTGGGAGGAAACGACCAGCCAAGAGTTGGTTCCTTTTATCAAAGGATATTACGACAAGGGGATTACCAAGGTGATCTGCACGGATATCGCACGGGATGGTATGCTGCAAGGCCCGGCTATCGATTTATATAAAGAGATACGGGACGAGATCCCCTTCCTTTATATCATAGCGAGCGGTGGCGTAAGCTCGATCGAGGATATTGAGAAATTATCTGAGGCTGGGATTCCCGCTGTCATTTTCGGCAAGGCCATTTATGAGGGGAAGATCCAGTTGAAAGATTTACTTCGTTTTACTTGAAATAATAAAATAGATATATGCTAGCCAAGAGAATTGTTCCCTGTCTGGATATAAAGGATGGAAAGACCGTAAAAGGCATCAACTTCGTGAACTTTCGCGACGCTGGAGACCCCGTGGAGTTGGGCGCCCAGTACAGCCGTGAAGGGGCCGACGAATTAGTGTACTTGGATATTACCGCCTCACACGAGGGGCGAAAGACTTTCACCGAGTTGGTAAAACAAGTGGCGGCCCATATCAGCATCCCTTTTACCGTGGGTGGAGGTATCAACGAATTGAAGGACGTGGATCGTTTGCTTAGCGCTGGCGCCGATAAGGTCTCGATCAACTCGGCGGCTTTACGTAACCCGGTATTAATCGAGGAGATCGCCAAGAACTTTGGTAGTCAGGTATGCGTAGTCGCTATCGACGCTAATTTTGAGAACAATGACTGGCTATGCTATCTAAACGGAGGGCGTGTCCCGACGGATAAGTATTTGTTTCAATGGGCCTCGGAAGCGGAAAGCCGTGGCGCCGGCGAGATACTTTTCACCAGTATGACGCACGATGGCGTAAAAGACGGATACGCGAACGACGCTCTGGCTACCTTGGCCGATACGTTGCATATCCCGGTTATCGCCTCCGGTGGAGCGGGAAAGATGGAACATTTCCGGGATACGTTTTCCAACGGGAAAGCGGGCGCGGCTTTAGCGGCCAGCGTTTTCCATTTCGGCGAGATACGGATTAGCGACTTGAAGCAATACCTCAAGGACGAGGGGATCAATGTAAGGATATAACACATTATATATAAAGATGAAATTAGATTTCGAGAAAATGGGCGGATTAATTCCCGCTATCGTACAAGACAACAACACTAGTAAGGTATTAATGTTGGGCTTCATGAATCAAGAAGCTTATGATGAGACAGTAAGTACGGGTAAGGTTACATTCTTTAGCCGCACGAAAAACCGTTTGTGGATGAAGGGAGAGAGTAGCGGAAATACGTTGCAGGTGGTTAGCATCACGGCGGATTGCGACAACGATACATTATTGATCAAGGCGATTCCAGCCGGACCGGTTTGCCATACGGGAGCGGATACTTGTTTCGGCGAGAAGAACGTAGAGGATATCATGTTCTTGAAATACTTGCAGAACTTCATCGAGCGTCGCCGTCAAGAAATGCCGGAAGGTTCCTATACGACTACCTTATTCCAGAAAGGCGTGAATCGCATGGCCCAGAAAGTCGGCGAAGAAGCGGTAGAGACCGTTATCGAGGCGACCAACGGAACCGAGGACGGCTTCATCTATGAGGCATCCGACTTGGTTTACCACTTAATCGTATTATTGACAAGCAAGGACTTCGTCTGGAAGACCTCGCCCGTGAATTAAAGAAAAGACATAAAGGTTGATAAATTCTATGGAAGAAGATATTCTACTCAAATTAGAGAACGTGGAGATATGCCGTGAGGAAAACAGGGTATTACACGACGCATGCCTCACGCTTCGTAACGGAGAGTTCGTATATGTGATCGGGAAGGTAGGCTCCGGTAAAAGCAGCCTGCTCAAGTCCTTGTATTGCGAGATACCGATCTTGCGAGGCGAGGCACGTATCATGGATTACAACCTCACCAAGATGAAGCGGAAGGATATCCCTTATTTGCGTAGGAAACTAGGTATCGTCTTCCAAGATTTCCAATTGTTGACCGACCGTTCCGTCTCCAAGAATCTGGAATTCGTGCTGAAAGCCACCGGATGGAAAAAGAAAAGCGAGATCAAGGAACGGATAGACAACGTGCTCCGTCAGGTAGGCATGCAAGATAAAGGCTATAAAATGCCGCATGAGCTATCCGGCGGGGAACAACAACGTATCGTTATTGCCCGTGCCCTTCTGAACAACCCCAAGTTGATACTGGCGGATGAGCCGACCGGCAACTTGGACCCGGAGACGAGCGGACAAATCGTACAACTCTTACACGACATCTGCCAGCAGGGAACGGCGGTGATTATGACCACTCATAACTATACGATCGTGCATAATTATCCTGCCCGCATAGTAAAATGCGAGAATGCCTGTCTAAGTGATGTCAGAGAATAATTTTTTGTAACTTTGCGGTCGCATTCGATTGAAAAAAGAAAACAATTTAATATAGAACAAAAAGAAAATGAAAGTTTTAAAGTTTGGCGGTACTTCTGTGGGATCTGCACAGAGAATGAAAGATGTAGCAAAACTGATTACGGGAGAACGTAACATTGTAGTCTTGTCTGCCATGTCCGGTACAACCAACTCGTTAGTCGAGATTTCCGACTACCTGTACAAAAAAACCCAGACGGAGCGAATGAGATCATCAACAAGCTTGCCATGAAATATATGGGCCATGTTGAGGAACTCTACAGCACCGAGGAATATAAACAGAAGGCCAAAGAACTGATAAAATCTCATTTCGAATATATCCGTACGTTCACGAAGGATCTGTTTACCTTGTTCGAGGAAAAGGTTGTCTTGGCACAAGGAGAGTTGATCTCTACGGGTATGATGAATCTTTATTTGAACGAATGCGGCGTGAAATCCGTATTGATCCCGGCTTTGGATTATATGCGTACGGATAAGAACGCGGAACCGGACCCTGTCTATATCAAAGAGAAATTGGTGAAATTACTCGCTGATAATAAGGATGCTGATCTATACATCACACAAGGTTATATCTGCCGCAACGCTTACGGCGAGATCGATAACCTACAACGAGGTGGTAGCGACTATAGCGCATCCTTAATCGGCGCAGCTATCGGTGCGGAAGAGATCCAGATCTGGACAGACATCGACGGTATGCACAATAACGACCCTCGTATCGTACAGGGAACGTCTCCAGTCCGTCAATTGCATTTCGAGGAAGCTGCCGAATTAGCTTATTTCGGAGCCAAGATCCTTCACCCGACTTGTATATTGCCGGCTAAATTGAACAACATCCCGGTTCGTTTGTTAAATACGATGCAGCCGGACGCTCCGGGTACATTGATCTCAAACGCTATCGAAAAAGGTAAGATCAAAGCGGTCGCCGCCAAAGACAATATTACCTCTATCAAGATCAAGAGCGGACGTATGTTGCTAGCTACAGGTTTCTTGCGTAAGGTATTCGAGACTTTCGAGAACTACCAGACTCCGATCGATATGGTTACAACCTCCGAAGTGGGTGTCTCCGTTACGATCGATAACCGCAAGCATCTGGAAGAGATCGTTGACGATTTGAAGAAGTACGGAACCGTGACCGTAGACGAGGATATGGTTATCGTTTGCGTGGTTGGCGACCTAGAATGGGATAACATCGGCTTCGAGGCTTGTATCGTACAAGCTATGAAGGATGTCCCGGTCCGTATGATCTCCTACGGAGGAAGCAACTACAACGTCTCCTTGCTGATCAAGGCCTCGGACAAGCAGAGAGCGCTGCAAGCTCTAAGCGATCATTTATTTAACAACAAATAAAAACAAACGAGGGCGGCCTTTTACAGACTGCCCTTATTTATCTTTATATAATTTCGTATAATATGCTCAAAGGAACATTTCCTGTAGAAAAGTTCAAGCAGCTTTCTACGCCTTTTTATTATTATGATGTCAAGCTATTGCAAGACACATTAGACGTAGTAAAAACCGAATCCGGGAAATATGGTTACCACGTGCATTATGCCGTGAAAGCGAATGCCAATCCCCGTATCCTTTCCATCATAGCGGCAAACGGCCTTGGCGCAGACTGCGTAAGTGGCGGCGAGGTACAGGCAGCTTTAGATGCCGGTTTTCCTGCCGATAAGATTGTCTTTGCCGGTGTTGGCAAAGCGGATTGGGAGATCAACCTAGGACTGGACAATGATATTTTCTGCTTTAACGTGGAATCTGCCGTTGAGCTGGAAATCATCAATGAGCTGGCGGCCGCTAAAAATAAAGTAGCCTCTATCGCCCTTCGTATCAACCCGGAAGTAGACGCTCATACACATGCCAAGATCACGACGGGTATGAAAGAGAATAAATTCGGTATCAACCTTAGCCAATTAGGAGGTGTACTGGATAAATTAAAGGAGATGAAGAATGTGAAGTTGATCGGTATCCATAGCCATATCGGTTCACAGATCACGGATATGTCTAGCTTCCGCAATTTGGTAATTCGTTTCAACGAGATACAGGAAGAACTGGAAGCTCATGGGGTTACAGTGGAGAACCTAAACTTCGGAGGTGGACTAGGTATCGATTACTATCACCCGAATCATTTATCGATCCCGGCTTTCGATAACTATTTCGCAGCCATTCATAAACTGCTTCAAGTACGTCCGGGTCAACAGGTACATTTTGAGCCGGGACGTTCGATCGTCGCTCAATGCGGAACATTAATCTCTAAGGTATTATATGTCAAGGAAGGAGAGACGAAGAAATTCGCTATCCTTGATGCAGGTTTCACGGAATTGATCCGCCCGGCGATGTACGACGCTTATCACCGTATCGAGAACATCAGCAGCGATGAGGCAGTAGAGACTTACGATGTAGTGGGCCCGATCTGTGAGTCATCGGATGTATTCGGTAAGGATGTAGAGTTGAATAAGGCTCATCGTGGCGACTTGATCGCCCTTCGTTCCGCCGGCGCTTATGGCGAGGTCATGGCCTCCCAATACAACTGCCGCCATTTACCGAAAGCCTATTATTCCGATACGATAAAATAATGAGCTAATTGATCAATGTGCCAATGTAAATACCTTGAGTAGCTTATTGGCACATTGGCGTATTAATCATATTGGCTCATTAATGATATTGGCACATTGGCATATTAATCACATTGGCACATTATTATGTTTCTACTCAATAATACAGAGCTTTTCCTATTGGGAATCACCTTAATAGGGTTCGTTATCTTATCTCTTTATTATCTGATCGCTTATGCCCGCCTTTTACGTGCGTCAAGACGAACGGATGATACCTTAGAGGAAGGTAATAAACTCCCCGTATCCATCATCATATACGCTAAAAATGATTCTGAGAACCTCAAGAAACACCTTCCTGCGTTACTTACACAAGATTACCCGGAATATCAGGTAGTCGTTATCAACGATGGCTCGAGCGACGATACTGACGATACGCTAAAGTTCTTTCAAAATGAGTATAAACATTTGTATCATACTTACGTCCCCTCGGACGCTCGTTACCTAAGCCGCCGTAAACTGGCGTTTACCCTAGGCGTGAAAGCGGCCAAATACGATATTCTTCTATTCACGGAGGCGAATTGCCAACCGCTCAACGATCAATGGTTATCTGCCATGGTTGGTGGATACACACCCGAGACCAGTATTGTCTTGGGCTACTGCAAATACAGCAACTACAAGGGATTCTTTCATAAGTTGATCGCCTATGATAACTTATTGACGGGTTTACGTTATCTATCTTCCGCCCTCTCCCATCACCCATATACCGGAAACGGACGAAATTTATCTTATCGGAAAGAGTTATTCTTCAAGCATAAAGGTTACTACCAATCCTTGAACTTGCATGCGGGAGACGATGACTTATTCATCAACGAAGCCTCGACCAAGGAGAATACGAAAGTAATCTACACTCCGGACAGCCTAACGGAAATGGATCAAATCGAACGTTTTGGAATCTGGAAAGAGATGAAGGTTTCCCGTGCCGCCACTCAACGGTATTACAAAGGAAGCGCCTTGACATTCTATCATCTCGAATCCACTTGTTTCTTCCTTTTCCAAGTATCGGTTATCGCTACGGTTGTGATCGGATTACAGGGCAACTGGCTAATCTCCTTGATCGCCGTATTATTATATTTGATACGTTTTATAATCAAGGCAATCGTTTTCGGCAAATCGGCTCGAATGCTTCAACAAAGCCCTACTATCGGTTGGTTATTCCTGCTGGAGTTTATTCAACCCATATTCAATGGATATGTCCGTATTTACCGGCTTTTCAGAAGTAGGAAGGATTATACGTTCCGGTTGGAGAATTAATAATGATGAGCACTCTCATAGGATATCTCTTCTTCCGCCACTTTGGGAAGTTCTTCCTCCTCTAGTAGCGGGTAGGCTGGGGTAAACTTCGCATGATAGGTAGATTCCACATACGTCTTTTCCAATAAACGGACGACATTTTCTAAAGTAGCTTGCCGTTCTTTGGGTTTAAGCTGGCATTCCCAAATCACCATCGTATTCCAGCCCATCGCTCGTAATTCCTCACGTACACGGGCATCCCGAGCTTTATTCCGGTTTAGTTTCTCGGTCCACCACTCTACCCGGGTACGGGGAGGACGAAATTCCGGGCAACCCTCGTGCCCATGCCAGAAACAGCCGTTCACGAAGATAGCGGTCTTATATTTACGCAATACGATATCAGGGGTACCGGGAAGGCGCTTTACATTCACACGAAAGCGAAAGCCACAATGGAACAGGTATTTACGGACTATAATCTCGGGCTTTGTATTCTTGCCCTTAATCATAGACATGATATAGCTACGCTTTTCTTTAGAGATAAGATCTGTCATATCAATCCGGCAAAACTAGAACGTATGCCAAAGATACGGCTTTTATTCAAAACGGATACTCTTTGCCGGATCAATCTTCGTAATCAAATAGGAAGGTCCCAGCATCATCAACATGGAGGCGGCCAATGTCCCTATATTCAAAAGGAACAGTGAAAATAGACTCAGATCGATAGGCACGGCATCCAAATAATAAATAGAAGGGTCTAATTGGATAATATGGAAATGAGATTGAAGCAAACAAAGAGAGATACCGATGATATTCCCCCACAACATTCCTTTGCCGATCAAGAAGAAAGAGACATACAAGAAAATCTTGCGAATACTGTTATTATTTTGTCCCAAGGCTTTTAGGATTCCGATCATATTGGTACGTTCCAAGATTATGATCAATAATCCTGAGATCATGGTAAACCCTGCGACGGAAAGCATCAGCGCCAAGATAACCACCACATTAATGTCTAGCACATCCAGCCAATTAAAGATCATCGGGTTCAACTCCTTGATCGAGCGGGCGTAAAACGTATTACCATTTCGGTCTTGCCGTTCCGTCAGATCGAAATAAATATCCTCGGCCACTTGGTCCAAACGATCATAGTCATCCACTTGCAACTCCAGTCCGCTTACTTGATCTTTATCCCAACCGTTCAAGCGACGTATCTGCTTAATATCGGCGATTACGAACATCTTGTCATAATCAAGGAAACCCGTCTCATAAATCCCCGTGATCGTGAACTTACGGGCACGCACATCGTCTTGCACAAAATAAGTCAGGAAAGAATCCCCTACCTTTAGTCCTAGCAGATCTGACAAATACTTGGAAATAATAACATCCGTAGAGTTCTTATCCGGCTGGATCGTAAAGATCTCGCCCTCTTTTAAATTATCCTTGAAGAAAGTCCAGTCATAATCCGTATCCACCCCTTTCAAGACAATACCTTGAAAGTCTTGGTCAGTCTTCAAGATACCTAGCTTCGTTGCGAATTTCTCGACATGGCGAATACCGGGGAATGCATCGAGCGCATTCAATAAAGTATCGCTAACCGCTATCGGCTGCGACTCATAGGAAGAATTACTATCGAAATTCGTGATCTGGATATGCGAGCCGAAACCGATCACCTTGTTCCGGACCTCTTTCTTAAAGCCTATCACGATCGCCACCGAAAGGATCATCACCGCCAATCCCAAAGCGATCCCGATCATGGCAATACGAACAGCGGGAGGAGTAACCTCACGATCCCCCTCCTTTTGCTGAAATGTATCTTTTCGGCGATAAATAGCTCTATTAATTCATTTTCATAACATTCTTCCCGGATAAGCTTCCAACGCCTTTGATAACACCGTCAAAGCTTTCGCCAGGTCTTCCTTTTTCAAAACATAGGCCATACGAACCTCATTCTTACCAAGTCCCGGTGTTGTGTAAAAACCCGACGCCGGTGCCATCATGACCGTCTGACCCTCGTATTCAAACTCTTCCAGACACCAAGCGCAGAACTTATCGGCATCATCCACCGGAAGTTTAGCCACCGTATAGAAAGCGCCCATCGGTATGGGAGAATAAACGCCGGGAATACGGTTCAAGCCATCGATCAAGCATTTACGCCGTTCCACATACTCGTCATAAGTCTCACGGGCATACTCCTCGGAAGCATCCAAAGAAGCCTCGGCAGCGATCTGTCCGATCAAAGGCGGGCTTAAACGAGCTTGGCAGAACTTCATGACGGCACTACGCACCTCGGCATTTTTCGTAATCAACGCACCGATACGGATACCGCATTCCGAATAGCGTTTGGAGACAGAATCGATCAGTACCACGTTCTGCTCGATACCTTCCAGATGACAAGCCGAGATATACGGGGAACCGGTATAGATAAACTCCCGGTACACCTCATCCGAGAAAAGATAAAGATCATATTTCTTTACAATATCTCGGATCTGGTTCATCTCACGACGCGTATACAAATAACCCGTAGGATTGTTCGGGTTACAGATCAGGATCGCTTTGGTACGCTCATTGATCAACTCCTCGAATTTTTCCACTTTCGGAAGAGAAAATCCTTCCTCTATCGTAGTCGTCACTGTCCGGATCACGGCTCCTGCCGAGATAGCGAATGCCATATAATTGGCATAAGCAGGTTCCGGTACGATAATCTCATCACCCGGATTCAAGCAACTCAAGAAGGCAAACAAAACAGCCTCCGAACCACCGGTAGTGATGATAATATCGTCAGCCGTAAGATTAATATCATACTTTTTATAATATCCAACCAACTTCTCGCGATAACTGCGATATCCCTGACTAGGGCTATATTCCAACACCGTACGATCGACATTACGGATCGCATCGAGTGCCGCTCGCGGAGTGGGAAGGTCGGGCTGACCGATATTCAGGTGATACACATGAACTCCTCTCTGTTTGGCAGCATCGGCCAATGGAGCCAGCTTCCGGATCGGGGAAGCGGGCATTTCGACTCCTCTTTGTGAGATGTTGGGCATTATTATTCTATATTTATTCGTTTTTATGATGCAAAGATAGGCATTTTAGTTGACAGTTGACACCAAATTCAAGCCGTTTATGACTTGAACCGCATCACGCTCTTTACAGTCATCGACTCATCATTGGCAGTGAGGTAAGTAACCGAATAGTCCTTACCTCCCTCCTCGACATTGACAATCACATGACCGGCATCAAACGACGAGGGGTTAAGTATATCAAGCCACGGCTGTCCGGCATCCTCGGCACGACGTTCTGCAGGGAACACGGTAGGACACACGATGCGCTCGCCGGGATAAAGATTCCGGTTATAAAAACGCTCCATGACCGAAGGCAGTGTATGAAGCTGATCCCACACGTTGTTGACAACAACACGCGGACGCAACGCAGCCACGAGCTTATCAGTCATTGACATGTGTCCGTGGTGATTGATTTTCGCCACACTCACCGGCTCAACCACGTCGGCTATCGCATCCTCTATCTCGAATCTCTTTCCATTAGGCAACTCCCAGCCATCAGAGAAGTCTCCCGCCGTATAGAATTTGAAATCGCCGTAGGTAAAGATCATGCCCAGGCTCATTCCGTTTTCACTGAACTTAACCGGATTGGATTTCTTGCGCTCCGCATAGAGGTCACGTATATTCCCCTCCTTATCGGCAATGCGGCCGTTGGCACAGATATTTCTTACCGAGAATCCCGGATATGCCGTAGCGTCTTTCTTCATGGCGATCTGGTTGGTTTCGCCAAGACAGAACTTCTCAATCTCCATCTTCTTATGAGCCAACATATAGTCGTAAAAATCCTTCATGTGCTCAAAAGCATCGGCTGCCTCCTGGGTCAAAGGAAGAGGATCGTTGTAGTCGGGCCAGCAACGGTCAAAAGCCTTGCCAAACGTAAGGTACTCGGCAGCCTGAGAGAATCCACTTAGGTAGTAATCCTTACCATCCCTCGTCTCCTTACGAGCGTAGAATTTATTGTTGCCACCGTGATCTGAATGATAGTGCGTCAACATCATATAATCAACATAATCCTTCTGAGGGTTCACTCTCCGGACATAGCGTGAGATCCACTCCCCGGCATGCCGATCGGGATTGGGAAGCACCGGCACAGCCAATTTACCGCGCCCAACCGCATTATGATCACCACAATCAAGCAGCATCGTTGTACCGTCGGGGAAAATCAAGAACATCGATTCCGACACCCCGGTATAAATCAGATGAATCTGGAACTGCCCCTTTTTCCATCCTTTCCATGCTTTTCCTACTTCAGCATCCTTAGCGCCCCACGCCAAAGCCTCCCTGAAATCCATCAAACAAGCAGCGCTCACAAGCGTAGCATTCTTCAAAAACCTCTTCTATCCATCATTCAAAACCGATATTAATATTAGCCTACCCACAAATATACGGAATAATTCTTAATTCTATTAAATACCCGGCCGAGGCGAATCCTTGCTAGCGTGCATCGTAGAAACAAAGGCATTCGGATCGATCTCTTTCACCTCATCTTTCAAGCGGGGCATATCTTTTCGTTCAGCGATCGTGAATATAATCTCAGTCTCATTTCCCTGATACATTCCCTTACCGTGAATAAAAGTACCCCTCATACCCATTTTATCGACTATCAAGGTCTTCAACTCCTGTGTCTTACGAGAGACAATGAAGACGGCACGGTTCGGATTCTCCGTCTGGAACATCTCCACGATTTTTCCATATACGAAAATAGTAAACCAAGAATACAAAGGTACCGCCCAATCCTTAAATACGATCAAGCCCAACAATACGACCGCGGAATCCAATACGATGATCATATTGCTGACCTTCAAGTTGGAGTCATTAGCGATCACACGTGCCAATACATCCGTACCGGCACTCGTACTTTGCGCCCGGAAAATACAAGTCACACCCAATCCTAAAATAGCTCCACCGTAAAAGGCGGCGATAAAGGCATCGTTCTCCACCAATGGATCGGTAAGGAAATAAGATAATGAGTCGGTAAATATAGAGATCAGCAAGAAAGTAACGATCGTCTTCGGGCCGGAAGACAATCCGATCTTTTTCATCGCCAAAATCATCAACGGGATATTGAAGCAAAGCGCCGTCGCACCCATCGGCAAACCATCCGGGAAGAACGGGAACAAATCTTTCGTCACATAGTGGATTACGATAGAGATACCATACACACCTCCCGGTACGATTTTGTAAGGCGCTAGGAAAAGCACGTAACTAAGTGCCTGCAAAAATGAACCTACCACGATTAAGGAGTAGTCCATTACATTTCTCTTCAAAGTAGCATTAGAAGGGACTAAAAGTTGTTGTGTTGTCATGACTCGAATTAAGCGTTATTTGTAAAACGCCGCAAACTTACACAATCTTCTGATTTATACGCGAGCCTTAAAAAAAGTATCCCCACTATTTACCTTTTGACAGGAAATAGTGGGGGACACACTCTTATATAGTATAAATTACTTACTTGCGTTATCCGCTAAGTACACTTCCGGGAACGTATTAACACCCAGCGTACGGTTGTTATTGTTCGTGATGTTCAATAAAGTAACATACTTACGATATTGATCCGGGCTCAAAGCCTTCTTCATCAACTTCAAGTTACCGTAAACCGCTTGATACATTTTCTTATCCTGCAATTTAGCGCTAGCTTTTACGCTCGCATTCTGCATCTCGATGAAATATTCGTTGATGTTAGCTACCTCGTCCAACTGGCTCGGAGTCAATTGCAAATAGTTCGCTAACTTCTCTGTACTTACCACAAACGGTTCTCTACTCAAACTCGGTTTCTGAGCGAAGCTCATTGTCGCACACATCAATCAGGCTGCGACTGCCATTCCAAAACGTTTCATAATACCTAAAAACCTTAAATTGTTAAACCTAAACAAAACCCTTAAAAACACATAGCCCAATCACATTGGCTTAATTACTTCTCAGCCAAATAGCTGTCCAAAAGCGGATTAGAAACCTTATCTTCCTGATTAGCGCGAGTCACATTAATCAACGCTACATATTTACGATATTGATCTTTAGTCAATGCACGTTTCATCAGTTTCAAATTACACAACAATGCGTTGCGAGTTTCTTCCGGTCTTGCGTTATTGCAAAGCGCTTCCGCAGACAGGGGTTGACCTAATTGATTCTCGAAGTAAGTATTAATCTCTGACACCTCAGCGATCTGGTTTGCGTCAAGCTGCAAATATCTGCTTAGCTTATCGAAACTCATACTCTTTGAATCACTAACCTTTTGAGCGAAGCTCATTGTCGCTACCATCATTAAAGCGACTACCATCATACCTAAACGTCTCATAATACCTAAAATTTAAACCTAAACTAAGACCTTAACTAATAAATGCGGCGTTTCCGCATCTTCTATCTTTCTCTTTTTGTTACTGCAAATATAACAGCATGTTTTATAACATTGTTCTTCAATACGGTTAATTTTTGCAAACAATTGACGTTATTGATATATATCAAGGCATATAGCAATCATTTTGTAACACATATTACGATAAACACTATCTATTTCATCATAGACACCGTTTATAAACAAACAAAAGCCTAGATATATTCTTATACAAGCCTAGCTGTATTCTTATACGATACCGTATCTATTCTATAATCTCCGTCGTGGATTATACAAACCACAGCGTGGTCTATAAAAACCACGACATGATCTATACAGACCACGACGTGGTTTATAGAATAGATACAGTCACAAGATACTTTTTATGCAATAGCTTGATACTTTACATCTATCCTTTACTTATTTATCGGCTAGATAAACATCGGGGAAGGAAAGCCCGCTCGTCATCCGGTTATTATTGTTCGTTACGTTGATCAAAGCCACGTATTTCCGATATTGATCGGTGCTTAACGCCTTTTTCATCAACTTTAAGTTGCCAAATACGGCTTGCCGCATCCGTTTATCCCGCATTTTATGACTTCCCCTCAAGCCCTCGCTTTGCTTTTCCCTAAAATAATCGTTGATCATCGCTACCTCATTAATCTGGCTGGGACGTAATTCCAGATAGCTTACCAATTGGCCCACATTGACTACAAACGGTTCTTTATGTAAGCTCGATTCCTGCGCGAAACTCATTGTCACACTTACCAACAAGGCTGACATAGCCATTACTAAACGTTTCATACTACCTATTCCTTTCATTTGTTAAACCTTAAAAACCTATTTCTCTGTGATCTTTGATACAAATATAGGGTGAGGTTTCCCGCTAGAAAAGGAAGAATCGACGAAGTACGCCGTAGGTTTAGACGAAACCGGGAATCAAGCGGATCAAGAAATCAGCTTATTCCTCTCGTACGAGGCTTTTACCAAGCGGATATAGACGAATAAGGAAAGAAGGCAACAAACCGCCCCGACTCCGTAGGCGGTAGCCAGATTGGCACGGGTAGCAATAAAGCCGGCGGATAACATCCCGATCCCCATCCCGAAATCGAAAGAGGTCAAGTAGGTGGAGGTAGCCGTACCGCGCATATGGTGCGGAGCGACATTCACGAAAAGACATTGAAAAGCCGGTACACTCACGCCAAAACCGATACCGATCGCCAAGGCGGAAGCGAAAAAGACAAACGATGTATGTACGGTAGCGAACACGGAAAACGAGATCGCTAAAGAGACCAAAGATACGATGGACACGACATGGATCTTGCCATGGTCCACCAACCGTCCGGAAATCAAACGGGCCGTCCCTACACCGATCGCCATAAATATAAAGAAGTAGCCGGGGTCCGGCACCTCGATCTCTTTACCATATAATACCACGAACGAGAGCAACATCCCATAAGGTATAGCGACCAGCAAATAGGCCAAGGCCGCAGGAAGCGCTTTCACCAAGATAAAACGATCCAACGAGAAGGCCGGACGAGGCACTTTCTCCCGTTTCGGATAACGGATCAGCCCGACGGAGCCGATCCCGACCAACGCGATCACCAAAGCGACCCCTATGATCCAGAAGAAACCATGCCGATCGTACAGCCCGACCGCCACCAAAGGAGCCAAAGACATGGCGAGATTGATCGTCAATCCGTAAAAGCCCATGCCTTCTCCCCTTCGCTTGGAAGGGATTACGTCTATCGTAATCGTATTGCCGGAAACAGAGGTCAGTCCCATGAACCCGCCTTGGATGAAACGAACCGCCATGATCGTATAGACCGTCATGGCAAACCAATAACCGGCGAACAGACAGGCGAATATCGTGAAGGCGAATACATATAACGGTTTGCGGGAGAAACAATCTACCAGATACCCCGAGAACGGGCGCACGCACAGCAAGCCGATCGTATAGCTAGACAAGACCATCCCCACCTCGGACGTGCTGATGCCCAACTCTTCCACCAGATAGACCGGCATCGTCGGCATCAGCATATAGAAAGAGAAGTTCATCAGGAAATAAGAAATGCAACATTGCACAAAATTCCGATTCCAAAGTACAGGTTTAGTCTCGCTCATTCCTCATTATTACTTATGCCAGCTCACTCAACTCCAGCCAGCGCATCGTTTTCTCGTCGATCTCTTCCATGACTTGGGTGATCCGTTGAGATTTAGCCATAAGCTCGTCCGTAGACAAAGTACCACTGCTCATCGCAGTCTCCAACTCCGCCTTCTCCGCCTCCAAAGCCGGTATCTCCTCCTCTAGGGCCTCGAACTCTTTCCGCTCCTTGAAAGTGAGTTTTTTTTTGCTCATTGACAGGACGAGACGGTTTCTCCGGAGCCGGGTTTTGTCTCGCTTGCAAAGCAGCCTCCGCCTCTTTTTCCAGTTGGTCTTGCACGTCTTTCCAATCCCGGTACTGCGTATAGTTGCCGGGAAAATCTTTGATATCGGCGTTACCCCGGAAAACCAGCAGGTGATCTACTACCTTATCCATAAAGTAACGGTCGTGGGAAACCACGATAGCGCACCCCTTGAAGTTACGAAGGTATTCCTCCAATACGTTCAAGGTCACGATATCCAGATCATTAGTCGGCTCATCAAGCACCAAGAAGTTCGGGCTACGCATCAATACCGTACATAAATAGAGGCGACGTTTCTCCCCACCGCTCAATTTATAAACGTAATTATGCTGTTTCTCCGGCGTGAACAGGAAATAGTTCAAGAACTGGGAGACACCCATCTTCTGTCCGTTACCCAAATCCACGTATTCGGCGATCGCCTGCACCACGTCGATCACTTTCATTTGCTCATCGAACTTCAAGCCATCTTGACTATAATAGCCAAAGCGAACGGTCTCGCCCACATCGAAATGGCCGCTATCGGGAGCCACCTCCCCCATCAGCATCTTGATAAAGGTAGATTTGCCCGTACCGTTATTCCCGACAATACCCATCTTCTCGTAACGGGCGAAAATATAGTTGAAATCCTCCGTAATCTTCAAATCACCGAAACGTTTGCTTACATTCACCGCCTCGAAAATCTTCGAACCGATGTAAGAAGCCTTCACGTCCAAGTTCACCTTTCCGGTATCCCGTTGTTGCTTCGCTTTCTTTTCCAGCTCATAAAAGGCATCGATCCGGTACTTCGCTTTCGTGCCCCGTGCCTGCGGCTGGCGGCGCATCCAATCCAGTTCCGTACGGAGAAGATTCTTCGCACGCTCCACGTCGGCGTTCATCGCCTCGACACGCTCTTGGCGTTTCTCCAGATAATAACTATAATTACCTTTATACGAATAGATTTGTTTATTATCGATCTCGATGATCTCACTACAAACACGATCTAAGAAGTAACGGTCGTGCGTCACCATCAAGATACTGATATTGGCCCGGCTCAGATAATCTTCCAGCCATTCGGTCATTTCCAGATCCAAATGGTTCGTCGGCTCATCCAAGATAATCAATTCAGGGTCCGTGATCAAGACATTCGCCAAGGCTACCCGTTTCAACTGTCCTCCAGACAATTCCCCGATCTTCTGATTGAAGTTATGAATCTTCAACTGCCCGAGGATTTGTTTCGCTTTCTGCTCATAATCCCACGCCTTGAAGCTATCCATACGGGTAAGGATGTCCTCCAGATTCGAGTGATCCTCTTTCGCCATCGCCTCCTCGTACTCAGCTATCAACTGGACAGTCTCGTTCTTCGAGTGGAAGCAAGCCTGTAGCACGGTCAGTTCTTCCGGATAAGAAGGTGATTGCTCCAAATACCCGACCCGCAGGTCTTTCCGGAAAACCACCTCACCCGAGTCGTAATCCTCCTTACCACCGATAATATTCAATAAGGTAGTCTTACCCGTCCCGTTTTTGGCGATCAACCCGATCTTCTGTCCTTGCGCGACTCCGAACGTTATATCCTCGAAAAGAACCAAATCACCGAAGCTCTTGGTCAGCTTATCTATCTGAAGGTAACTTATCATGTTTTCTTATTTAAATTCAAATCGGAAGGCAAACTTACACAAAATCCTCGAATTTTAAGCTTTTCTCCGTACCTTTGGTGGAAGAATAAGAAAAACACCATGAATGTTAGAATAGATGAAAGTTGGAGAAAACGTCTGCAAGAAGAATTTGACAAGCCTTATTTCGAGCAATTGGTGACATTTGTCAAAAACGAATATAAGCAAGCGCACGTACTTCCTCCCGGGCCCCAGATATTCCATATATTTAACGCATGCCCGTTTGAGAAGGTAAAAGTCGTTATCTTGGGACAAGACCCCTATCCCAATCCGGGGCAATACTATGGGATCTGCTTCTCGGTACCCGATGGCGTGGCGATTCCCGGTTCCTTGATGAATATATTCAAAGAAATCTACGATGATCTTGGGAAACCGATTCCTTCCTCCGGGAATTTGGATCGTTGGGTAAGCCAAGGCGTATTTCCGATGAATTCCGTCCTCACGGTCCGTGCCCACCAAACAGGCTCGCACCGGAACAGGGGATGGGAAACGTTCACGGATGCCGTTATCAAGAAATTAAGCGACTAACGGGAAAATCTGGTATTCATGTTATGGGGAAGTTACGCCAAAGCCAAAATCTCCCTCATCAATACGAGCCGACATTCGGTCCTAACGACCGTACATCCATCTCCCCGCTCCGCCGAATATGGTTTCTTCGGTTGTAAGCATTTCAGTAAGGCTAATGATTTCTTACGGGGTAAAGGCATCCCGGAAATCGATTGGTAAGAATAAATCAACCTAAATCAATCGCATATGGATATTCAAACGTTTATCGACAACTATCAGGAGACATTCTCCGGCAAAGCGGAATTACCGATCGCTTTCTGGTATTCCGATACTCTATCGGGAGAATTAAGGAAGACGCAAGGTTGCCTGTTTAAAGCGCTTCCCGCCATAAGGAACGGGGAGATTATCAGCATGAGCGGAGAAAGCATCGGTTGCGGAGGTGGGAAATTCTATACCGGATTCACTCCCATGCCGGAACATGTACCTAACTTTGTTTCCTTGAAAGAACGATATAAGCAAACACCCGAGATGGTTCTGGAAGGCATCAAGAAGATAGATGTACAAAGGGCGACCAAGCAATATATCCATTTCGCAAGAATCGACCGGCTTACTTCCTTCGAGGATGTGGAAGGGCTTTTGTTCCTCGCTACCCCGGATATCCTGTCCGGCTTGGTCACGTGGGCGTTTTTCGACAATAACTCGCCCGAGGCCATCTCCACGCCTTTTGGCTCGGGATGTAGCGCAACCATTACGCAAGCCGTCAATGAGAACCGGCGTGGCGGGCACCGTGCTTTCCTCGGCTTCTTCGATCCCTCGGCCCGCCCTTATGTGGAAAGCAACGTATTGAGTTTCACGATCCCGATGTCTCGCTTCAAGGAGATGTGCGAGACGATGCGTATTTGTAGCCTCGATACGCACGCATGGGGCAAGATAAAAGCGAGAATCGATGAAGGCTGATTTTTACACGGAAGTTTACAACATCGTAAAGGAAATACCGGAGGGAAATGTGGTTACCTACGGGCAGTTAGCCAAACTCGCCCGGAGGCCACAATGTTCCCGCATGGTAGGGCAAGCCATGTTCAACGCCCCGAGAGAGCTGAACTTGCCTTGCCACAGGGTAGTAAACAGCCAAGGAAGATTGGCTCCCAATTGGACGGAACAAAGGGAACTGCTGGAAAAAGAAGGCATCGCTTTCAAAAAGAACGGGTGCGTGGATTTAAAGAAGCATATTTGGGCGGAGATATTGCCCATTATTTAAGATACGTCACGCCATCACAAAGCTCATTATCCCCAAAAAAGCATATCAACGCCATTATCAATATAGATAACAAGGTGATTATTCTCCTGTGAGCATATTTTATCGAGACATGCAATATCCCGATAAACAACAACACGTATAGTATCGCCTCCGGATAACCCAGCATTTGATACATATAGGGTATTTTCGTATATATGTATCCTTCAAAGGATCCCATTGTCGGCCCAATGGTTGATAGCAAGGACAATCCTAGGATTATTACGCCTAATTTCATTAAGCCGTTCTTTTCCTCAAAAAACACCTTCCGTAAAGGCAATAACACCAAAGCCAACAGTATCCCGCGAAATATCTGCAGAACAGGCCCTAACACCACGATTGGCTCATCGACCGGCTTCATAAATGAGGATATCACATCGGTAGCGAACAAATCCCGATAGTTCATCACCAAAAGGGCAAATACCCCCGCGACAAATCTTGTCAGTTTTTCTCATAACGACAGACTAAATTATCAAAGAACAAAAAATTACGGATTATAGATTAAACATTAAGATGAACAAGAATATGAAATCAATTATCAGTTTCTTTAAATTCACCCCGACCGAGGCCGCCGGGATCAAGCCTTTGGTGGAGAACCATTTCCTGCTATTCTGGTTATATAATATAATGAATCTCATCCCTTCACGATAATAAAGAAAAAGTATATGAAACATCTAATTTTATTTATAGCTTTGCTAGTATCAAACGGACTAGCAATCGCGAGAACGACAATGAGTGATCAACTTTCAAAAACAACAAGAATGAATACCCAAAGTGAAATTTATTTTGCCGGTGGATGTTTCTGGGGAACAGAACATTTCATGAAGCAAATCGATGGCGTTACGAATACCCGAGTAGGTTACGCAAACGGGAAGATGAGTATCAAAAACCCGACTTACGAACAAGTGTGTAACGATAATACCGGATTCGCCGAGACAGTGGAAGTTAGCTACGATCCGCGACAAGCCGATTTGAAGTTATTGATCGAACTATTCTTCAAGACGATAGATCCGACAAGTATCAACCGGCAAGGCAACGATATCGGATCACAGTATCGTACCGGCATCTATTATACGAATACGGACGATCTGCCGATCATCAAAGAGACCGTGGAGGCATTGGCCAAGAATTATACCAAGCCCATCGTCGTAGAGATTCAGCCATTAAGTAATTTCTATCCGGCAGAAGACTATCATCAGGATTATTTAGATAAACACCCGGACGGTTATTGCCACATAAGCCCGGATCTATTCGATTTCGCCCGAAAGGCTAATAAGGGGAAAGCCTCGAACAAGCCTGTATCGCAAAAGAAATTCCAGAAACCGGATGATCAGACATTGCGCTCTAAACTCACCGCCGAACAATATGCGGTAACACAGCAAAACGCTACGGAAAGAGCTTTCAAGAATGAATATTGGAATGAAAAGCGTGAAGGCATCTACGTAGATATCACGACTGGGGAACCTTTGTTTATCTCTACCGATAAGTTTGATTCGGGTTGCGGATGGCCTAGTTTCTCCAAGCCGATAGACAAGAGCTTGGTGATGGAAAAAACGGATCTTTCCCACGGGATGAAACGGATTGAGATACGCAGCAAAACAGGAGATGCACATCTAGGGCACGTTTTTAATGATGGCCCAGCCGACAAAGGTGGGTTACGATACTGCATCAACAGCGCGTCATTAAGATTTATCCCTAAAGCAAAGATGGAAGAAGAGGGATATGCCGACTATCTCCCACTCCTATAAAAACAAATAAAAAAACATAGTTATGATTTGTTCAACTCATAACTATGTTTTGAAAATTTCATAACTATGATTTTTTAATAGTATCTTCGCCGTATAAAACAAGCGAAAGAAGCACTATGTATCACGAATTTACCCCCTGCGCAGCCTTAGTGCCCTTTATCGACAAGTTCTGGGTGTTCAAAGGCTTTACCGACATCGGGACACGTTTTAAGATCCTCGCGGACGGATGCACCGACTTTATCTTCTCAATCGGTAACATGACCGTCCCTACGGACGAGCATTCGATGATCATGCAACCTTATCGTTCCTATTTCGTTGGTCCTATGCGGGTTTATTCGGATCTGACTGCCACGACAAATACCCTGCACATGCTGGGGGTTCGTTTTCACCCCTGTGGGCTGGCAGCTTTCACGAATGAGCCTTTGGGACAGTTTGCCGATCTTCGCATCCAGTCTTCAGATATTAACCTTTTATTCGATAATTCCTTTGCCGAGATGCTTTGCGAACAGCCGGACGATTCCGTCCGTATCCGCATTATCGAAGGCTATCTTATACGCCTTCTCACCCAATCCATTCAAGTAGACAGACAAATTATATACGCCACCTCATTTATAAAACAGTCTCGCGGACAGCTACCCGTACAAAACTTGATCGACAAGATTTGCATTTGCCAGCGGCATTTCCAACGTAAGTTCAAGGATACCACCGGATATACTCCCAAAGAATTCAGCCGGATCATAAAATTCCAATATGCCATAGAAGTACTGAGGAACGCCCCACACACGGACTTAAGCAGCATCGCCTTAGATTGCGGCTACTATGACCATTCCCACTTTATCAAAGAATTCAAGCGTTTAGCGGGAGACGTTCCCTCTTACTTCCTGACTTTACCAAATCCTACGGATGAACCGCTTACTTATATTTGATTAAAAATAAAATCGCAAGAATCTATCACATAAAAAGTCGTTTTTTTACAACCAGAAAGAATAGTCATTCCGTATGTTTGCACTATTGAACTTTTACAAATAAGAATCTTATGAATTACACTTTTGAACTAAAAGAACTACATGCTACACACATCGTGTATCTTCATCATCAAGGAGATATGAGCTTGATCCCAAGCTCTATCAGAAAGCTTATGCAATGGGCCGGGGCAAAAGGACTTATAAACGGTCCGGCAAATAAACTTATATCAGTTTACCAACACGAAGGAAAGGAGTTAAGTGTGGATATCGGTTTAACAGTGCCTCAAGAGGTAGAGGGAGAAAATGAGATCTCAAAAGGATTATTATCCGGAGGACTTTACGCGATCGGGCATTTTGAGATAGGAACGGATGAAATACCCGCCGCATGGAGCTTGATGTACACGCTTACATCCAAACACCAATGCAAACCTTGTGCGGGCAAATCATTCGAGATCTATCAAAGCATCCCCCTCGATCAACATCCACAAGATAAATGTATGATCGATTTATGTATACCCGTCCAGATGATAGACCTCAAGCTAATCGAGGAAAAAGCAATTTCCATATTAACGGAATGTGACACTGCTATGCTCGCGTCTGTTACGCAAGAGGGTTATCCCCGTCCGGTTCCTATGGGAAAAATAAAAGCGGATGGTATTTCCCAAATATGGTTCTCTACAGGCACGTTCTCTGATAAGACAATACAATTCCAACTCAACCCGAAAGCCGGAGTTTGCTTTATGAAAGGAGGAGACAGTATCGTGTTAACAGGTAAGGTCGAGATCGTTTCCGATATGGAAATCAAGAAAGCCCTTTGGTCTGACTGGATGTTCGCTCATTTCCCTGGAGGAGTAATAGATCCGAGCTATTGTATATTGAAATTCACTTCCGAAGAAGCGACTTATTGGATCGATAATGAATTTGTAAAAGCAAGTATATAAGTTATCACATCATACAATCGCGTCTAAAATATTAAAAATCTTGATTACCGCTAATTAGAGAAGACGGCAATCAAGATTAATTCATTTATTCACTTCAGAAACCTCTCTAGCTCTTATTATTCTATCGCCACGTAAATCTGGGTTAATAAATCCTCCGGCTTCGTATTGCAAGGATCATTCAAGTAGATCTCGGCTAGGCACTTCCGTAAGGAAAGACCCATCTCGGGGAGATATTTGCCGTAAAGCGTATCATACACAGCCCCTAATTGCTGATAAGTTCCCTTATAAAGAGCGACCATAAAACGCCCTTCCAATACCTTTTTCGTACCAATCTCCCCTTTAGGGCAAACCGAAGGAGCGACTTCCATACAAATATCGGTACGCAGCTTATCCGGTGAGGTCACTTTCGGATCATCATGGTACAAGCAGATCGGTGAAAAACTCAATGGCTGGATGTTTTGCTCCTTGGCGAATTGGAGCAAGCGCATCCAAGTTCCCAGATAATCGATTTCTTTATACCCTCCGTTTAGACGAATGTAGGCTACTTGTTTGCCGGGTAAATCTTTTACCTCGACCTTCAATTCCATATCGGGCATTATTCTATTCGGTTCCATAATTACATAATCTTTATTGTTTCTATATTCATTTGGAGAAATCCCATAAAACTGGCGAAAAACCTTAGACAAAGAAGAGGGTACGTCATATCCTACCTTATAGGCGATCTCCTTGACAGGTATTTCCGTGTAACGCAAAAGCCGAGCGGCCGTCTCGACCCGCATCCTAACGATAAACGTACCAACCGGTTCCCCTAAGAACTCCGCGAAGATCCGATGAAAATGCCAACGAGAGAATCCGGATATCTCCGCCAGCTTATTTAGATCGATATCCTCGCCTAAGTGATTATTTATGTATTCAACCAATACATTGATACGTTGTTGATACTCTGTCTTTGTCGTTGTCTTTATTCGCATGATTCTTAGGATTTCAAGGCAAAAGTAGAAGAATTATCCCGAACACACTTTTCCGATATTGCTAAAATGAACTATAAAGTAAAGATATCGTTTATTTAGCCCAAATCCGTTATCTTTACCATCTAAATTAAAATAGGAAACAATAACATGTTGAAAATAACAGCGCCTAGATTGGTAAAAAACTTACGGGAGGATGTGGACTGGATGGATTGTATATCCAGACAAGAGGATGATTTTACAGAATGTTCTTTCAATGGATTATGCGTCGAGGACGTATCTAAACAGAACCTATCCGTTAATTCCTGCTTATTCACCAATTGTGGTTTCATTGCTTGCAATTATCGTAAATCTCAGTTTAGCGATGTGGTATTTAAGAACTGTGACCTATCAAATATAAATTTATCCGGATGTGGCTTTTACCGGGTAGAGTTCATTGGGTGTAAACTTACCGGAACGAATTTCTCCGAATCAATCTTTAATCATACTACCATCCGGGATTGCAAAGGAGATTATGTAATCTTCTCCATGAGCAAACTCCGGAACGTATCTTTTAATCAATGCTTTTTACGAGGAGGCGGATTGGACAATTGCCAATTCACGAACGTAGAATTCGAACATTGTAATTTAGTAGAGGCCGAGTTTCACCGGACCTCTTTGAAAGGGATCGATCTTACTTCCTCCGAGATCGCCGGTATACGTATTGGCTCGATTCCCGGAGGAGAGTTGAAAGGTGCTACCGTAACCTCCTTACAAGCACTGGACATCGCTAGAATGTTAGGTATTACGATCAAGGATTAAAACTCCGGATGGCGTTTTAACCACACAACCGCATAGGAACAGGTAGCCAAAGGGCGCACCCCTGTTCCTTTGCGTATTTATAAGCTGTTTCAACAAGAGTCGCCGCAATCCCACGCCCTTCCAAGTTTTTTGGGACAATGGTATGGATAATGTCCAAGGCATCTCCTCTTAAACGATATTCCACATAGGCTGTCAAGCCGTCTTCTACTACCTCGAAACGATGTTTCTCCGGATAGTGATTTACTGTATATTCCATTATTTATTCTTTTAAAGGTTCTATTTCCTTATTATTTGTATCAATCTCCTCCCGCTTATCCTTCTTTTTATCGAGACCGAAAAAGCGCTTTACCTTCGTGAAGAAACCTGCCACTTTCAAGGCCGCATCCTGTTCTTTTTTCGAGACTCCCACGGATTCCACCAAGGCTGGTCTTAGCATCTGCCATAGATAGTTAAACGTGGAATGATAGGGATCTCGCACAATTTCCATATCGACCTTACGCAATTTACTATCTTTTCGCTCCGGATGAGCCGGATTATTATCCCGTAGAACTAAGTTCGCCAATCTCGACAAGAAACCTTTTTGTGTGGTCTCTCCGTCTTTCTCTTTCAATAAAGCCACTTTCAATTTCCGGTACGGGAAGTCTAACCGTATCCGTCCTTTCCGGCTTGAGGCATCCATATGAAAGACCACATCCTGCGCCCAACCGCTCGTCACTTCCGCCGGAGCCAGAGGTTTTATGATCTCATTTAAGGAAAGCAAGTCTAGGCTATCCAAACGGGCATCCAATAGAAAGCGGTCATATAATGAATCCACGGGGAGTTGCCATGTAGCCGTGAAATGCCCCGATCCCATCAGGTTCCCGTCCGCATGCAATGTGATGAATTGCTCCGGATAGGAAACGATATTGGTCAAACCTGAAAATTGGCCGTTCATATCGGTAAAATAAAGCTTACCGAGCTTACCGAGCTTATCGCCTTTAACGGGTAATTCCTCATAAACCACGGAGAAATTGGCAACGGAAGCGGTATCTATCTTGAAACGGACCGGAGCCTTTTGTAAACCTTCATAAATCATCGGAACGATATGAGGCTCCACCGGGATCTTCCGGTTCTTTAAGTTTTGTAGTAAGACATCGTTTATCCAGAGTCCCCCACACGTAATTCCTTGGTTGAGAAATATCCGGGAATATCCACGTCGTTCAATCTTACGTTCCCAACCTTCACGTCAAACCAATCTTGATGCTTAGGCTGTTTATAAGCGAATTCCATTTTAGAATAAGGCGAGACTAAATGTACGTGATCCAACCTCAAACCTGACTTTCTCAAATCCAGCCCCCCGATTTTCAAACGGTAGAAGCCGTTATCCAACGGTATATCGATATCCTTCGTCTGTAGCTGAAGATCACCTAATTGAAACGTCTTCTTCTTCAAATCCACAAACACATTCTCCAAAGCCAATTGGATATCCTTTTGGCTCTCAGTCCGCAATATTGTCGTATCCGATCCCCAAGACATAGAAAAATCACCATCGGATAAATCAAATCGGTCAAACCCGATCTGATAGATGCTATTCTTGGGAATCCGGATTCCCGCTAAAGAAATCAATGGGGTTGAAAAACGTATCGAGTCCTTTTTAGCGGCCAGGGTCACATCCTGTAGACGGAAAAAGCCGTTTACGGTGGATAGCGAACCTTTTCTTATAGTCACACGCAGATCCTTTCCCGGTAAGTAGTTATCGAAATCCCGGAAACTAAGACCAAAATGATCATACTTGAAAAACAATTGCCCACTCCGGTTCGTTTGCTCATCCACCAAGAAATTCGTAGCAAAGAAATCAAGGCCGTTGAGTCGGTACCGGGTCGTGTCATTTATCTCACGATCCTCCAATGTCACATTTGCATTCCGAATCTGGATCTTACGGATGGAAAGATACCGAAGGAAAGGATTTAACAAACTCTCCACATCCACACGGCTATTTACAGATGTGCTTTTCCCTTTATCCGGAGATTCAACGAAGGGCGTTTTATAATAAACCAAGCGAGGCGACCGAACCTTCAGTAAATCTGCGCTAACACCTTTGTCGTACGCCAACCCGTCTATCCGGATCGTATCGATACTTCCCGACAAATAATCATTGTGGGAACGAACAGACAACGGACGTAGTCGCATGCTATCTATATGAAACGAGCCTAAGGCCGTATTCATCGCCAAACGCTTGATATCGAACCGATGATTACGAGCCCTCATGATCCCTTGTATATCATTCGCCTCAAACGCAATGGAACGAAAATAATTCAGTTCCTCGCCCGGAGCTACCAAGGAGTCGATCAGAAGACCTTCCGCATGGAAATTAAACTCAGGGATCGAGAAGTCCTCTATCTGCCCTTTCAAGGCTAAGGAATAGTGAAGTGCGGTTCGCTCTATTCGTATTTGATCCACGGATATACTATGTAGTACTGGAGAGATCACATCATATAACGATAAGGCTTGCACCAAAGAATCCGCATCGGCATTCGCCTGCTTCTTCTCCCGAGTTAAGTCATACACCTTAATATCCGAAGATTGTATCTCAAAATTACGGGCGGACAAATAGTTCAAGGCTTCTTCCCGTCTAAAGTGAATCCCTTGTATCTCTACGGTTTGCACTTTCCCTTCCAGATAATTCGTAGGTTTCCGATTGGTCTCCCCCCACAATAATTCTTGCGGAAGCAATTGGATTTTTTGGATATAGATAATGGAATCTTGGGTACTGAGGCATATACTATCCGTCTCCAACCTAAAATCATTATTTACCAACAAGGTTTGCGGCTGGTTCGTGACAAAATCGAAGTTATCGCAATACAACAGCTTCCCGCTCCGTGAAGAGGTAGAATCCAACATAAAACCATACGCATGGAAACTTACGTTATTCAACGTATAGATAATCGGCGAGACTTGGTTTTCCACATTATAAGAGATACTGGCATTTTCCAAGTTCAAGGTCTTTACGCTCAGGGCATCTATGTATGGAGAGATCACCTCGTACAAGGTCTTCGATTCGGCATGCTCTACCGTATCTGCCGCCAGTCCGGAAACTAACGGGTTTGATCCGGAAGAGCCGTATACACGAACCTCCGGCGAGCGGATCTCAAAGGTATTGAAATGGAGTTGCCGGTAATTCCATCGCCATACCAAATTAATTCCCTTAAAATCTATCACCTCAATCCGGGTACTTACATAGGTATCGGGCAAGCTATCCAAGGCGGCCCAATGTTCAAAGACCTTAGAGTCCGGCTCCAATGAAACACCCTCTAGCCTTAGCTCTCCCTTGAAGAAGCTAATAGAAAGCTTATCGAAAGAAAGGCGATAAAAACCATCCGTAGCATTCGCCGTACGCTCTATCAGTTCTCTTTTCAGGTACCGCTCCAAACGACCTGTCAGGAAAAGATTCAAAACTAGGAACAATACAGCCAGCGATAAAACAGCGATCACCGTATGTTTCAATATCTTCCATATCCTAGAACTCATCCTTTCCTTGATTTTTTGCGATATAAACTTCTTTTTATAAAAACAAAATAGACCCGTTTATGTTGCCTTTCATCTAATAAAAAAGCCCCGGAGTTTATTAACCCCGAGGCTTACGATCTATCGATTGTTACTTCATTTTACAAAAGGAGCCTTGATCAAATAGTCGGCACAATCCTTCACACCCGCAAATTGAGTACGTCCGTCCGGCATTTGCTCCAACTCTACAAAATAGTCTTTGATTCCGTTCGCGTACATTTGCTTGAATATCATCTCAAAGTTCATCATACCACTTTGGCCGAATACGGCACGATCCTTGATATGTAATACCTTGATACGATCCGGATGTTTCTGCATATACTCGACAGGATCGTTTTGTCCCATGACAGTCCAATAAACATCCATCTCGAAGTAAACCTTGCTCGGGTCCGTATCTTTCAGCATCAAGTCATAAATCTGGTCTCCGACTTTCATGAAGGCAGCGAAAGGATTTCCCTTCACTTTCTCCTGTTGCTCTTTCGTTGCGACACGATTGAACTCCATATTATGATTATGATAGCCAAAACCAGTGGCGATGCCCTCTGCCTTGATAACATCCGAGGCCTGATTGAAGATATCGCAAACAAGTTTAGCCTCATCGTGCGTAGTAATCGTCGGCATCATCGGCTGGATCAAATATTTACAGCCTAGTTTCGCATGATCGGCAGCCGTAGCTTTCCAATACTCCATGATCTTTGGGGTAACCTCCTTCGAGTATTTGAAAATCATAGCCTTAAAAGGGTCAGAGATAGATGTGTCTACCGGATTCACGTGCGAGCTAATGATCTTCAAGCCAGCGTCTTCCGCCATTTTCTTGAAGTCCATCATAGGAACACCTCCGATAGCGCCTTTACCATAACCCGCCAACTCCAGCTTGGGTATCCCATATCCTTCACCTTCCGAAGATTAGCGGCCACGTCGCCTTTATATAATTCTTGGGATAAAGAATAGATCTGCAAGCCAATCTCTTTGCCGGCATGGACCTCATCCACAACTCCCAACGCAGCGTTCGCCGCATTTACGGAACCGGCTTTACCAGCCAGCAATCCACCAGCGGTAAAGAGAGAGATATTTTTTAAGAAATCCCGTCTGTTACTCATAACATCATTCTATTTAAATAGGCTTATTTACAGAAATAAGGCAATGAATACGGGTTGCGATATTGATACCAGTACAAACGGTGGGAAGCCGCCTCCTTATCATTACCGAAGCTTAATGTAGCCGGGTTCCATTTAACCGGACGGCCTAGCTCACGAGCGATATTCTGTAAGCAACAAAGCGTATTCGTACTGCAACCTACCTCAACCGGAGCGATCGGGTTCTCACGTGAACGAACGCAGTCGATGAAGTTCTGCATATGCGGAGCACTAGTCTCATAATTACCCGCATCGTTACCCTTCTTTTTGCTGTCTTTCAGCTTCTTCATATATTCCTCATACATCTTCTTACGCTCTTCCGGAGTCATCATTCTCGGGCGCTTCTCGATCAAATTCTTCAAGTCGGCGGGGATCTTAGACTGATCAGAGCAGTTGATGTAGCCACGAGCTACCTCGATCCAACCGTTATCACCAACAAACTTAATACCCTGCGCATCCGGATTATCCTCCAAATAAGGTTGTTCAGTCATTACGATACCATTCGCATAGCGCATGGTTGAATATTGCGTGCCATTGTATCCCTTAGGTGTAAACTCTACCGGACCAGAGCCATCCATACCGATAGCGGCTTGGGCGATATCGAACATATGAGCGCCCCAGTCAGCGGTATAACCATTACCGGTCTCTTGATACCAACGCCATGCGCCCCATAGTTTCTCGTTCTCTTCCGGATCCAGAGAAATAGGAGGACATAAATCGGGATGATAATGGATCTTCGGATCGTTCAACGGCCCCATCCACTGATTGAAGTTCAAATTAGCGGGAACCGGCATTTCCGGCAAGCTCAGCGGCGTAGGAGGCTCACCTACACGTGCATATATTTTCTCTATATGACCAATGGCTCCATTCTGAACCATATCGATCGCAGCTTGGAACTCTCTGCTGGAACGTTGCTGGCTACCTACTTGAAGCACACGTTTATTATTACGTACGGCTTTTTACCATAGCCAAACCTTCAGCGATCGTATAAGCCAACGGTTTCTGACAATATACGTCTTTTCCAGATTGACAAGAATGAATGGTAGCCAAGGCATGCCAGTGGTCCGGGGTAGCGACCTCGATAGCGTCGATATCCTTACGCTCCAGCAAATCCTCGTAAAACTCATATTGATCACAACGTTGGTTCATTCCCTTTGAGGCTTGCCATTCAGCGACACGTCTTCTGAAACGCTCTGTTTTCATCGTGTCCACGTCACAACATGCGGCAACCTGTACGCCCGGACATGCGGCAAATCCTTTAAAGTCTGATAATGCTTGCTGACCTAGGCCGATAAAACCTAAAACGACTCGATCGCTCGGGGCGATACGGACTCCATCAATGGCCCAACTGGGAAGAATTGTTAAACTAGCCAATCCTAGTGCGGAAAGACCCAAAAACTCTCTACGGCTTACGCCCTTCTTAGTGTTTTCTTTCATGGTAATTTTGTTAATAATATAAGATAAAATGTAACTTGGTCTGAGAATGATTGCCCCAAAGTTATAAAAAATAATTTATTTCCATAATAATCTTTTTAATAAAAAAGGCTATCCTTGTCCGGGATAGCCTTATTTTGATTCATATCAATTCCTAAAACGCATATCCGAAGCCTACGTTCAGATAGATCGGATACATCCCGAAGGTAATCGTATCGAAATCCTTTTGGAAGATATCGTTCAATCCCCATGTCAAGTCAGCGTATACGATAAGGTGCTTAAACGCTTTCCATTCTGTACCGATCTGCGCTCCCCACTGAAACTTTCTTAAGTTATCCGAGAAATCATAGGAAGCACGGTTGTCACCAGAAAACTCCACCTTCGTACCGGTAGGATTGATCTCACGCAGATATCCGTCGTATACGTAGCCGGAGAAGTTCCGGTTTGTAGCGAACGAGACAAATGGTCCCGCCGAGAAACTCACCCGGTTATTCAATTGGTAAAGAGCCACGACCGGTATCGAGAAATAAGAGTTCTCCACTTTCGTCTGCACGCCGCCGGTCCAGTTTCCTTTCAGCTTCTCGCCACCGGAGCCAATGATCTCCATGCTGTAATTCTTAACCGTCGCTTTTGTCTCCATACCTTTATTCTCCAGACGGAGACCGATCATCATACCCCATTCCTTGCTCTCGCCGAACCATTTCTTGATATCGCCCTCTATGGAGACACAAAGCGTAGGGCGATAACTATCTATCGCACGAATCTCACGAGGCAATGGCACCGGAGCGGTTCCGCCGATATTGATACCGGCCTTTACCGTATATTCCAATCCCCTTAGGGAAGACCAGATTATTCCTTGGTTTCTTTCCTGCTGCGCCTTCAACGTAATGACACCCGACAAGCACAGTATACCTATTAATACTATATATCTTTTCATATCCTCTGTTTTTTTAGTTCTCACCGGACTGGATTATCTCAACCTCATCGATCCAAAGCGTGCTACCTTCCGCTCCCTCGAAGACATCACCTTTCAAACTCGAAGAGAAGACTATGGATAACTGATAACCACCTTTCGCCAGCTTATCCTTATCGATCACCTTACCGGGCTTAGCCACGAACGGGATATAGAAACGCGTCCACTCATCCGTCTCTTTCTGATCGCTGATCCGGGCAACGGATATCAGGTTCGGGCTTGTCAACCCGTTGAAACCATCCAAATATTTCACATTCTCATCCGTCTCATAGAAGATGGCGTAGATATCACATTGGTCTTTCTTACCTTTTACCTCCTCGCCATTCACTTTATACGACTCTCCCGCTTTATATTTATAATAACCACTCAAGTAAGTCGGCACATGATCGAAAGGACGTCCCAATCTCGTGCCTTTCCTTGCGTCCGGAATAGCGTTCAGCAAATCAAACGTACCGATGAAAAGGTTTCCGGCGGCGATAGGCATACCGAATCCGCTACCGAAACTACCCGTGCTGCGGGTCACCAACTTAGCGCATTTACCGACATATCCGTTATCGTCTTGCATGGTTGGGAAGTCTAAAGGCTCCAATTTATTATTGGTCAAGGCAAATCCGGCATTCCCGCTCGCCCAAGTCACGGAATCTCCATTCGATGTAAAGTCATAGAATATCTGGTAACGTCCATTCTTCGGCTCCATCGTTATATGCTCGAAATGATATTCCGTGCTTACGCCGGAGACGATACAACGCACCGTATAAGTCTTTGTCCAGTGACCATCCTCGGAAGTTACCGTATAGGTTCTCGGCGTCGTAAAATCAAAAGCGGAACCACTAGCCGGAGTGATAGTAGCGCCGGGAGTCAAGGTGAATACCGGGGCTAGGTTTGTAATATCGGCGTCACTTTTCACGGTCAGTGTCACGGATTCGTTGTCGATCTCCGGCTCGGCTTTCAATATATCGCCATCCACCGTACACGACAAGATATCCGCTTCCGCATTGGGCGCCTCCTCCCGGATACATGAAACAGAGATCATCACCATAAAAAACAGAAAAGCAAATTTCGCAAAGTCATACTCTATACATTATATTATATACAACACATCGCCCTTTTAGGGTGAACATAATGCACAAAGTTAAACTATATTCTCCAATATCGCATCCCTATATCTTTTAATAACTTTTTTTACAAAGACGCAATGGTACATATCCTTACAATACCAACCTTACCGGACAGATATACTTCAAGTACCACAGGATATATACTTCAAGTGCCATAGGATATATACTTCATCGACTAAGTAAGTAGTTAAAAAGCTATTATCATTTGCGATTGTAAAGGATTTCGCTTAATATTGCAAATACTTTAAATCAATAGTAATACCATGACAACTCGAAGAGATTTTCTCCGGCAGACCGCTTTGCTCGGTGCCGGACTTACCATCAGTCCTTTTTTCATTAAAGCCGGGAGCGCTGGTGTGGGCGCAAACGATAAGATAGGCGTCGGGCTTATCGGATGTAACGGCATGGGATTCGAAGACCTGAAAGCGTTCCTTCGTAATCCGGAAGTAGAGTGTATCGCCTTGTCGGATATTGACGAGAACGTATTGAATAATCGGGCGGCAGAGACCGAGAAGATCACCGGGAAGAAAGTAAAGCATTTATATAAAGACTGGCGTAAATTGATAGACAATAAGGATATCGATCTCGTAATCGTAGGTACTCCCGATCATTGGCACTGCCTGCAAATGGTATCCGCTTGCCAAGCCGGGAAGGATGTGTATTGTGAGAAACCGCTGGGAAATAGTATCGAGGAATGTAACATCATGGTACGGGCGGCGCAGAAATACAACCGGGTCGTGCAGGTAGGCCAATGGCAACGTAGCGATCCGCATTGGCAGGACGCCATGCAATTCGTACATAGCGGACAGCTGGGTAAGATACGCACCGTACGTGTATTCTCTTATCAAGGTTGGTGCCCTCTATCCCCGTCAAGCCGGACGAGGCGGTGCCCGCCGGAGTGGACTATGATATGTGGCTGGGGCCGGCCCCGAAACGTCCGTTCAATCGGAACCGTTTTCATTTCACATTCCGTTGGTTCTGGGATTATGCGGGAGGTTTGATGACGGACTGGGGCGTACATTTACTGGATTACGCATTGTATGGCATGAACGTCACCGCACCGGAGTCTATCATGGCTTCCGGAGGTAAATTTGGTTATCCGGATGACGCTTGCGAGACCCCGGACTTATTGCAAACCATTTATACATTCAAGGACTTCACCGTTATGTGGGATCATGCGATCGGCATTGACGACGGGGCCTACGGACGGAATCATGGCCTAGGATTCGTTGGCGAGAACGGTACCTTGGTGATCGATCGTGGCGGCTGGGAGGTTATTCCGGAAAAGGTAAACGGACAGGCCCGCATGGAGGCTGTTCCCTTGAAGAAGTCATACGGAGAGGGTGGCTTGAATTTGCATGCGAAGAATCATTTGGAATGTATCAAGAGCCGGAACCGGAATTGCAATGCCAGCGTAGAGATCGGGGCGCATATCGCCAAGTTCTCCCAATTAGGGAATATAGCCTATTGCACGGGTAAGAAATTATCGTGGGATGGAAAGAGTTTCCATGATACGGAGGCGGATAAACTATTGTGCAAGGAATACAGGGCACCGTGGGAATTACCGAAAATATAAGGATCTAGTTGTAGGGACGGGGCACGCACCGTCTCTACAACTGGGTATTTATTGATGTTCGGGGCGTAACAGGTCGTTCACCGTCTTCACGGGGTTGAATGTCTCGATAGGAACTTCTACGAATACCGTGTTCCAGTCGCTCATGGCACCGTTCCACAAGCCCGGCAATTCCAGCGCTTTCAATTCGCAGCCATCCTTGCTCTTATAAGAGATGAAGCCCGTATTCTTATCCACGTAATCCGGCAAGTTGTATTTCTCTCCCTTGTGATTCTTAACGGCGCAAACCAAATCCACGGGATTAAAGTGAGTACCCTTCTCAAACATCGCCTTCTTAGCCGGATCGCTCATATCGATCTGGGAGCTTTCAAGCACCTGCAAGGAAACCGTACCGTCCGGATTCACCGCCAGGAACGGGCCGCCACCCGGTTCACCCACATTCTTCACCATACCGCATACACGCAACGGGCGAAGCAGTTTGCTCTTGATATACAGGATTAACTCGGCGTCTTCCAGTAATTTCGTATCCGGGTTCTTGATACATAGGTCGTCTTGCAAGAAATGAATCATCTCCTCTACCTCGGCATGGGTATATTTGCCGGTCTCGATCTGTTCCAGATATCTGAAGGCTTTCTCCTGCAATGTTACCAAGACACCGGCGATCACCTTCTTGTAGATAACCGTAGAGCATTTGAAGCTATCCGGAACCACGTTATCTATATTCTTGATAAATACCACGTCGGCATCCACATCGTTCAAATTCTCGATCAAGGCTCCATGCCCACCCGGACGGAACAATAACTTATCATTCTTATCGCGGAACGGCGTGTTATCCATAGCGGCCGCTACCGTATCAGTACTCGGTTTCTGGATACTGAAAGAGACATCGTATTTCACAGAGAACTTCTCCTCGTACTCGCCAGATTTATCGGCAACCAATTGCTCGAATAAAGCCTGATGCTCCGGAGATACCGTGAAATGGATATTCACCTCGCCGGCGTTATTCTTGGCGTACATGGCGCCTTCGGCCAAATGTTCTTCCATCGCCGTACGAACCGTATCGGCATATTTATGGAAAAGCAACAAGCCTTTCGGTAGCTGTCCGTAATTCAAGCCTTTCGGCTCCAATAAAATGGATACCACCTCCTTGTACTCGCCCAAGGCTACCAACGCAGGAATATCTTTCCCTGTATTCTCCACGCACTTCTTGTCCAAAGCCTTATAGAAAGCGAATTTCTCGATCTCGCTAAAGAATTTCTTCTCGAAAGCGTTCATCGGTTCCTTATAATCCGCAGAAAGGAACTCGTACAGATTCTTAAACATACGGCTAGCAGCGCCGGAGGCAGGTACGAATTTTACGATTTTCTTGTTTTTAGCCAGATAAGCGTCCCAAGCATCCATATAAGAAGCCTGTTCCTCTTTAGATATTACCATAATACCTTTTTCTACCGAAGCGGAGGCCGCTATCTCAAGGAAAGGGAAACCTTTTACGAAGCAAGCGAGTTGCTCTTCAATCTGTTTTTCGCTGATTCCTTTGGCTTTCAGCTGTTCTAAATCGTTTGCGTTTAACATAGTATAGTATTTAATGTGAATAATCTCATCAGTAACACCACAGGGCACTTATGCGCTATGTGTATCGCAAATGTATAAAATAACCGCAAGATACATGTTGAAATTCCATAGAAAAAAGTATTTTTACAGCATGTTTTGCGGTTTGTCCTCAACCGGGCAATAAAATGATATAACTATGGATACAATTGGATTCTTTACGTCTGAGGAAAAGAAGCTGTTCTTCTCCAAATACAGGCTCCTGTTACGAAACCTTTACTCTTTCCTCGAGAGGGAAGATATCCGAAAGATGAAGGAGCTGATGAAGCGGGTTGTCGCCCTCGATTGCTACGGCAGGGATAAGAATGGTATCAACGGTTTATTGCGAAATATTGACACGGCCTTGATCGCCACCTTGGAGATTGGCTTGAAACGCACCTCGGTCATCGCCCTCCTATTATACCGCCCGGTATTGAAGAAAGCGATCACGATAGAGGAAGTGGAGCAGAAATTCGGAGCGGACGTGACCTTGATCATCCGTCGCCTCTTGAAGACCTCCGACCTGTATGCCCGGAACACCGCCGTCAACTCGGAGAATTTCCATCATTTGCTTTTCTCGTTTGCCGAGGACGTACGTGTGATCTTGCTTATGATCGCCGACCGCCTCTGCCTCATGCGTATGGGAAAACAGATGCAAGAGGATGATCGTATCCGGCTGGCTACCGAGGCCTCTTATTTGTACGCTCCCCTCGCCCACCGGTTGGGCTTATATACGATCAAGAGCGAGCTGGAAGACCTTTCCCTGAAATACACGGACAGGAAACAGTATGACTTCATCAAACGGAAACTGAATGAGACGAAACGTTCCCGTGACGCTTATATCGCCGAGTTCATCGCCCCGATCAAGCGGAAGCTGGCAGCGGCAGGATTCAAGTTCGATATCAAGGGGCGTACCAAATCCATACATTCCATTAATAACAAGCTGAAAAAGCAGCAGGTGGAATTCGAGGGTATCTACGATCTTTTCGCTATCCGGATCGTATTGGATACGCCGCTGGAGAAGGAACGCTCGGAATGCTGGCAAGTCTACTCCATCGTCACCGATATGTACCAGCCCAACCCGAAGCGTATGAAGGACTGGATCTCCATCCCGAAGACCAACGGTTACGAGAGCTTGCACATCACGGTGATGGGCCCGCAAAATAAATGGGTGGAGGTGCAGATCCGTACGAAGCGGATGGATGAGATCGCCGAGCGAGGCCTAGCGGCGCATTGGAAATACAAGGGCGTGAAAGCGGAGAGCGGGCTAGACGAGTTCTTGAATACCGTACGTGCCGCCTTGGAGGCCAAGGAGAATAATCCGCTCGACTTGATGCAGGATTTCAAGATGGATCTATATAAGGATGAGATCTACGTCTTCACGCCTACCGGCGAGCTTATCAAGCTGGCCAAGGGAGCGACGGTCCTCGATTTCGCCTTTGCCATCCACACGAAGCTGGGAAGCAAATGCGTATCGGCTAAAGTGAACGGGAAGAACGTACCGATCAAATACACCTTGAACAACGGCGATAGCGTATCCGTGATCACGTCGCCGGCGCAAAGCCCGAAGCGGGATTGGCTGAACTTCGTCGTCACCTCCAAGGCCCGCGTGAAGATCAAGCAGGCCTTGAAGGAGGAGACCGTGAAGGCCGTGGAGTTCGCCAAGGAGATGTTGCAGCGCCGCTTCAAGAACCGGAAGATCGACATGGACGAGCCAACCATGATGCGCTATATCAAGAAGAAAGGATTCAAGACCGTCACGGACTTCTACATCGAGATCGCCGAGGAACGCCTCGATCCCAACCAAGTAATCGACGAATATCTGGAGGCTTTCCGCAAGGAGACGGAGACGAACGAGCGCACCGAGGTGCGTAGCGCGGAGGAATTCGTGACCACGACTCCGGTGGAGGAGATATCGACGAACAAGGATGTCTTGGTGATCGACAAGAACCTGACGGGTATCGAATATAAACTCGCCAAATGCTGCAACCCGATTTATGGCGACGAGGTTTTCGGTTTCGTCTCCACGCAAGGTATCAAGATACACCGCATGGATTGCCCGAACGCCCAAGAGATGTTCAGCCGCTTCGGTTACCGGATCATCCGCGCGAAATGGAGCGGCAAGGGAGACAATGGCTATACGGTTACGTTGCGGGTGATCGGACGGGACGATATAGCGATCGTCACCAACATCACCTCCGTGATCGGAAAGGAATCGAACGTCACGCTTCGCTCCTTAAACATCAACTCGGTAGACGGATTATTCCAAGGTAACTTTACCGTATTGGTAAGAGATACGACCGCATTAAACTTGCTGACGAAAAAGATCAAGGCGGTAAACGGCGTGAAAACGGTAGAGCGATTAAATTCTTAGATAGTGTACTGTGCACGAAGTACCGTAGTACTCTGTACGAAGTACTACAGTACCCTCTAGGAAGTACCGCAGTACTTCGTACAGGGGACTGGGCCAACTGTACGGCTGGGCCTTGTGACTATACCCGGATCACAGAATCGGCTTCAGCCCCATCTTCTCCGCACGTTGTATTAGGAACTGCCGGGCCGCCTCATACTCGTTCGGGATCACGCCGTCGAGGATGGCGTTCTTGATCGCCTCTTTCAGCACGCCGACAGGCTTGGAGGGAGCCAAGCCAAACGTCTCCATGATCTCCTCGCCGGATACCGGAGGCTGGAAGTTACGGACACGGTCTTTTTCCTCTATATCGGCCAGCTTCTCGCGCACCTTTCGAAAGTTGTTCAAAAAACGGCGAACCTTCTCCGGGTTCTTGCTCGTGATATCGGCCTCGCACAGTTTCATCAAATCGTCGATATCATCTCCCGCGTCAAACAGCAGACGGCGGATCGCCGAATCCGTCACCTCATCGTCCGACAAGGCGATCGGACGCATATGCAGGCTTACCATCTTCTGCACGTACTTCATCTTCTCATTCATCGGGAGTTTCATCTTCCTGAAAATACCGGGGATCATCCGCTCGCCGATAAAATTATGATTATGGAACGTCCATCCCAAGCGAGGGTCGAAACGCTTCGTGGCAGGCTTGGCGATATCGTGGAAGAGGGCGCTCCAACGCAGCCATAGATTATCGGAAGTCTTGCTCAAACGATCCAGCACCATCAAGGTATGGGCGAAATTATCCTTATGCCCGATCCCCTCCTTGGTCTCCACGCCCTTCAAGGCGCAAAGCTCGGGGAAAATCAATGGCAACAGTCCGCATTTATCCAGCAAGTCGAAACCGATAGAGGGCTTTGGCGAGAGGACGATCTTGTTCAACTCGTCCACGATACGTTCCTTGGAGATAATGGAGATACGTTCCCGGTTACGGATGATGGCGTCGAAGGTATCGGGATCGATAAAGAAACCTAATTGAGTGGCGAAACGAATCGCACGCATCATCCGGAGCGGATCATCGCTGAAAGTAACATCCGGGTCTAAAGGCGTACGGATCGTAAGCTCGTCCATATCCTCCAACCCGCCGAAGGGATCGACCAATTCTCCGTAACGCTCCTTGTTCAGGCAAAGGGCCAAGGCGTTGATCGTGAAATCGCGGCGGTTCTGGTCATCCTCCAAGGTGCCGTCTTCCACGACAGGCTTACGGCTGTCATGGCTGTAGGATTCTTTCCTCGCCCCCACGAATTCCAGCTCCAGATCGCCGGCTTTCACCTGCGCCGTCCCGAAATTCTTGAAGACGGAAAGATAAGCGCCACGCCCGATCTTTTTGGCCACTCGTTTGGCCAACTCGATACCGCTGCCAACCGCTACCACGTCTATATCCTTGGATGGGCGGTTCAAGAAAATATCCCGCACATATCCGCCTATTACATATACCTCAACACCTAGCTCTTCCGCCGCCTCCGATATCAAATGGAAAGGCTTCGCGGATATATGATTTACTATCTCTTCCTCGTTTATATACATATTTATGTATTCCAAATCCAATAAAGAGCGCAAAGATAATCAAATTTCATGTACTTTTGCGGTATCAAATACATTGAACGAGAAAGATATGAAAAAGTTAGCGATCTGTATAACGCTCATTGCCGCCATTTTAACGGGCTGTAACGGAGACGAGAAAGCGGCTCAGGCCCGTTTGGACAAGGCCCGGGCCATGTACGAGAATAACGAGTTTTTCGGGGCGAAGAACGAGATAGACAGTATCCGGGCGCTCTATCCCAAGGAAGTAAAGGTACTGAAGCAGGGATTAACGCTTATGCGCCAAGTAGAAGTAAAGGAGGCGGAGCGAAACATCGCTTTCTGCGACAGCTTACTCCCGATCAAGCTGGAGGAAGTAGAGGGATTGAAGAAAGGCTTCGCTTTCGAGAAGGATTCCGTTTACGAGGAAATCGGCAATTATATCTGGAAACAGCAGACGATCGAGCGCAACGTGCAACGTTGTTACGTACGTTGCGGCGTGAACGAGGAGGGCGAGATGTATCTGGCCAGCGTATATTACGGCGGACGCCCCATCGAGCATACGGGAATCAAGCTGAGCCTGAAAGACGGCCAATTCGCCGAGACCGCTTCCATCCCGTACGACGGCGGACTGAATTACCGCTTCAAGGATATGGGAAGCACCACGGAGGTAGTGACCTACAAGGGGGAGCACTGCGTCGATGCCGTCAAGTTCATCTACGATAACGAGAAAGAGCGGATCAAGGTGGAATACACAGGAGGCAAGCCTTACATTATATATATGGCGGACGCCGACAAGAAAGCGATCGTCAACACCTTCAACCTCGCCACCGTATTAAGCGATATCAAGAGCATGAACACCTTGAAAGAGAAATCAGAGAAGAAGATCGCTTATCTAAAGAATAAACTGGAGGAGTAGAATCCTCCATACAAATGGCCTACCTATAAACAAAGCACCGGGACCCCTACCATACAGTAGGAATCCCGGTGTTAGTATACAAACTGATATCCACTATCAGTTATTCATCATTTAACGACGACCTTCTGGGCGGTCTCGCCATCAACGGAAACTACCACGATACCTTTCGATGCCGGCATCACGAAGTTATCTGAAGAAGCGATAGCGGAAGCGGTGGTCTGACCTAAGATGTTAGACAATGTAACCGTCTTGCCTGCCGCGTTCAAGACCGTAACGCTAGCCTCGCCAGCGATTACCGTGAAGCTGGCAACCTCTTCCAATTGTTCGTTGGAAACCGGGGTCGGAGCATTCTCGATCGTGAATGGAACGCCAACATTAGACATTACCACAACATTGTTTACCACACCTACATAAGGAGTCTTCAACTCGCCTGCGGCCACGGTGCGATTCAGCTCTTTCTGGTTCTCCAATAAGTAACCACCATCCTGAGTTGTCTTGAAGGCAAACAAAGCGTTGTTATCCAAAAACGGAACGATATTCGCTTTATCGCTGAAGCCTACACGGTAGTAAGTAGCGCCATTGCTAACGAATGTCTCGTTAGAATCCCGCAAGGATACCATATAGTAGCGAGGAGAAACAGCTTTGGTAGTTGTCTCCGGCGTATAGATCGATGTCGTGATGAAATACAACGGTTTACCAGCGATCACGGTATCGGCTTCTTGAACCCACAAAGAGAAGTTGTCAGTCTCATAAGTTGACTTCAAGATATCTTGGCCTTCGTTCTTCACTTCGGCGAAGAAATTCAGCGGATTCATCGTCAAGAACTTACCATTCGTACCGAAACGCTTGTGAGAATTGTCGATAGAAGCGTACTCTGGAGCCTCTACAGCGACAAAGTCGAAGTAGTTAACCTTATCGGAAAGGATCAGGTTCGCCGTATTCACGTTCATAAAGACATATTGAGTGGTCGCACCTACCCTTGTAGCCATCTGGTATTTGCCACCGGTCGTAGCCGTATTGAATACGAATTCCAACGGAGCGGTATAATCAGATAATTTCAACGGTCCGCCATTCTCGCTGGCAACCAAATCATTGCTGAAACGTTCTTTCAACATATAAGTCGCATGATACAAGGTATCACCTAAAGCACGGGCACCTAAACCATCCGTTACATTCTGTACGGAATCTTGGCTAACCACGATACGAAGAGCGGCTGCGTTCGCTGCGTCACCGGATTTAATCATCAATACGGAATCAGAAGTAAACGCATACAGATCGTCTACACCCGGAGTACCGGAGATTAAGTTCAATACATAACCATTATCAGCGAGTTCCTCCGCAGAGAAGTGACGAGTACCCAAGAACTTATCCTTTAAATCCACATTCGCTTGATATTCCACCGTAATAGAATCGGTGCTACCCCCAAATGTATAGGTATTGGCCATACCTTGAACGGCGAAGATCTCCTCGTTAGAAATAATAGTCGTATTCGTATTACGGTCTACAACCGAATACATCCCGTTGTTTTCCTTGATATACCATTGTCCCTTCGGTTGATAAATAGAAGGTTTGAAACCTGCCGCGGTTACCAACTTATCGGAAGCGGCACTCTTATCGTAAGCGACAGCGTATTGTCCGCCCTTATCGCCCTTGCTCGCACTCTTCAAGAAGTATACGCCTGTACCTGTAGCGATCGTAGAAGGAGTTCCCTTCGTTACGGTAATAACAGGAGCGGCTCCTTGAGCAGGTTGAGTAGAACCCGACTGCAAGTCAGATACGGTCAAGGCTTTCGTCTCGATCACGCTGGCATATACGACACGTACGTTCGGAACGGAGCTCATCGGACTTGCGTTCACGGTCGGAGCGGCAGCGGCATACATAGCCAAAGCATCGTTCTTCAAGTTGATCGTGAAATAGAATTTCTGGAAATCAGCGTTACCCAGTGTATGCAAGCCACTAGCGTCATAGGTGGAGTCAGCCGTAAACTTAGCCCCATATACACCGGTAGCACCGGCGATCACATTCTTCAATGTATCGACACCTAAGTATTTTGCTTTACCATCACTAAATACTTGGTCACCTTGGATTTGCAAGGTCACATATTTAGCGTTCGCAATAGCGCCTGTAGCGGGAGCCGCCGTATTCTTCGCTATCAAGTTCTTACCCTCGAAGATATTTCCTTGATAATTTCCTCCAAACGTCAATTGAAAGACTTGGAAACCATCCCCCAGCTCACTTGCGCTCAAATACATAGCGTCGCTAGGAGCCTCTACGGTAAATTTCGTAGAAGAGGCAGAAGAACCTAAACTCAAGTCTGTCCCAACTACATCCAACGCCAAGATTTGATTGTTTCCGTAATAAGCCTGAATAGCGCTACCACCGGCAGCGTCAGAGAATGTCCACTGATTCACGCCCGATGTGATAACAGGCTTTGCCGTAGATGAAGCCGCAAACGACAAAACGGCCTGTGTCTTCTTGTTCTTGAATTGATACACAGGACCAGCAGGAGTCGTACCCGCATTCGTGATTTGCCACAAGGCAGAATCAATAGCGGCTTTGGTAGCGTCTGACGCCAAAGTTTTAACAATTACTGAGTCGGCTTTCTCACCACTTAAAGACAAAACGGAAGAACCTGTCTTTAAATAATAATAGTTACCGGCTTTCCACTGAGCCTCCGGAACGGTCGTACTCGACTGAGCATTAGCCGAGAATACGCCCGCAACCATCAGGGCCGCAGCAATAAGAGTACATTTTTTGTCCATAATCAAATAGATTTTATTTATTAATCACAGTCTAAACAGGGGTTGTTTAGAAAAGGTTTTGAGGGCGTATGAGATTAACAATCGATTTAGCGTCTTATAACAAAAATCGTCCTATTCTCACGAACAGGACGACTATACTACTAAAAATGTAAACAGTGTATTTATATAGTAATATCATGAAACTATATATTTTGGAGAAAAACCGCTCCACCTTCACAGGCAAAACGGCTGGAAATCTAATCTACTCAATAAATATCTTCACAGGCTTACTCGAAATAAGCATGTTCTTTTACGACATGACCTCTGTCATCGAAATAAACCTTATATATCTTACCATTTCTGGAAAGTAATACTACCTTATACTTCACAAACGTGCTATTGTTTGACACCTCAACTGATTTCACCATACATCCCTCATAGGAAGTATTTACCGCATCACGCAATACTTGGGGCATATCAGTTACCTCGATCGGATAAAATTTATCCTGTGCCACTGTTTCCTTAGCGCTACCGGCCATCCCGGCTTGCGCTTCTACATCAGGGGCAATAAATAAGCCACATAAAGCGACAATAGCCCCGTAAACAATCTTTTTCATACCTTAAAAACCTAAATACCTAAACCTTTTTTCTCTTACATCATAAATTCGCAGTATAGGGTGCAATCTCCGTGCCAAAACTCACCCTAAAAAACGACAAGAGAATAACAAGTTGTAAATCCGACAATTAACCAAAAGCGAAGAATCAATCATTCGGTTGCCAAAGTGTGGAACAAACCGTGGAATGTGGAAAATTTCCCCACGAGAGTGTGGAATCTCTACACACTACTATAAAAAACGAGGCCCACCCTTAATCTATATAAGGATGAGCCTTAAATCATTCTACTTAAATATAATCAAATAAAAATACTAAAGTAATAAAATAAAGTTCCGTAATATCGTATACACTCTGTGTCTAATCTCTAATTTGCGATTCACAAAGATAAATCTTTTTGTTCAACCATCTATAAAATAACCGCACATCTAACGAAACTCAAAGATTTTTGAACAAAAAGATTCCTTTTAAGGACAAGTCATAGATTATCACGAACTTCAATCCTTCGCTTGGTGTACGGTAAGTTGCGGGAATGGGAAACCGATACCTACCTCATTGAAGGTCGCGTAGATATTCTTGTTAATATCGAAATACACGCCCCAATAGTCTGAACTATTTACCCAAACACGTACCACCACGTTTACGCTGCTGTCCGCCAAGGCTGTCAAGGCGATAAACGGAGCGGCCGGCTCGGACAAGATGCGGGAATCCTTCGCTAATACAGACTCTATCACTTGCTTTACTTTCTCATAATCGCTGCCGTATTCCACGCCAAAGGTCCAGTCTACACGGCGAGTCGTCTGGTTACTGAAATTAGTCACAACGCCACTGCTCAAAGAGCCGTTCGGTATATAAATGACCTTATTATCAACCGTACCTAATACGGTATGGAACATCTGGACCTCTTTCACGGTACCGCCAACGCCCTGCGCCTCAATATAATCACCCACCTTATAAGGCTTGAAAAGAAGGATGATCAATCCACCGGCAAAGTTTGACAGGTTACCGCTCAATGCCATACCGACAGCGACACCGGCGGAAGCCAACAAGGCGGCAAACGACGTAGTTTGAACGCCTAACGCCCCTACGACTGAAATAATCAATAAAATGGTTAAACTGACATTCACCAAACTACCCACAAAAGTCTTGACAGAAGGATCGATATCCCGTTTGCTCAATATCTTCCGAACCAGTTTATTTAGTAAGTTTATAACCAATCGTCCCACCAAAAAGACAATAAGGGCTTTAATAATCGTAAAACCCAATTGGGAGCCATGCTCAACCAAGGATCTGATAGCTTCCTCTAATTTAGAACTCGCTTCTACAGCTGCTAATAATACCATATCTCTTCTATTTTAGTTAATCTATTAATTATATAACAATCTGATCTTCCAAAAATATTATGAAATGTAGCAAAGGTATAAAGTTTTTTTTAATCTGGTAAAACCATGAAATAATTACGTAGCTTTGCATCAATCAAATAACACGTTAAATACGACAGCATGAAAATCCTTGCGATACTCGCCGCCCTTTTCCTTTCAATAGGCTATGGCCACGCTCAGACATACGAGAAGTTTGTCGAGAAAAGTTTTGACTTCTTGGACAAGAACGACTTAGTCTCCGCCGAAGAGAGCCTACGAGCCGCCATGCGCCTTGAACCGGGCAACCCCAATAACTACGCCTTGCTCATGAACCTCGGGACGATACAGCGCAGGCAAGGGAAACTGGAAGATGCCCTTCTCTCCTATACCGCCGCCCTAAGCCGCCATCCGAATAATGAGGCTATATTGGAAAATCGTGCCGGTTTATATACGGAAATAGGTGACATCGAAAAAGCGACAAACGATTACAACGCCCTGCTAATCTTGAATCCCCATCATCAAGAGGCGTTATATTGCAGGGCAATGCTTCATTTGCAACATAAGAACTATCTTTTGGCCGAGCAGGATTTCGATAAGATACTGGAAGTAAACGAGAAATCCGTGAAAGGACGTCTGGGACACGCGATTCTCGAAAAGCTACGGGGGAATTACGATGAGAGCGAACGCATCTTTAATTACTTGATCAGCGAGATGCCCCGTGAATGGATCTTATACGAGGGCCGTGCCGATCTATATTTCATGATGGGCAAGAACGCCCGGGCTATGGCCGATATCAATCGTGTTTTCGTGGAAAGTACTCCGACAGCCGCTTTATATGTATTGCGAGGCAAAGTAAAACTCGCCCAATATGAGAAGGCATCGGCCGCCTTAGACTTCAAGAAAGCTGAGGATATGGGATATGATAAAACGACTATCGACGAGTTGATGAAGATGGCTCGTTAAGGCTGTTTTTATACGTATAGTGGCATCGGCTCACGCGAGTAGTGGTATTGGCCTACGCCACTACTCGCATGAGCCGATGCCACTATACGTGTGAGCCTGCGCCACTACTGGTGCGAAATCGGCCCATTTATACTACTTTTCCATGATATAATTGACAATCCAACTACCCACTTCTTTCGTTCCATATTTCGCTCCACCTTCCACTTGGATTTCCGGCGTACGGACATTCGCGTCGAGGGAAGCGTCTACGGCTTCACGGATCAAGGCTCCCTCTTCTTTGAGGTCGAAATACTCGAATAACATCGCTACTGAAAGAATTTGCGCCAAGGGGTTCGCAATATTCAGCCCTTTCGCCTGCGGCCAAGAGCCATGAATCGGCTCGAAAACCGGTGTGCTCTCTCCGGTTGAAGCGGAAGGCAGCAAGCCCATAGAGCCGCTGATGCAAGAACCCTCATCCGTCAAGATATCACCAAACGTATTCTCGGTTACCATCACGTCGAAGAATTTCGGCTCTTGGATCATACGCATAGCGGCGTTGTCCACATACATATAGTCTGTCGTTACTTCCGGATAGCTAGGAGCCATCTCTTGAGCGATCTGGCGCCATAGACGGGAAGAGGCAAGTACGTTCGCCTTGTCAACAACCGTCAGGTGCTTATTCCGTTTCATCGCATACTCGAAGCCCACTTTCAAGATACGCTCGATTTCCGGGCGGGTATACATATTCGTATCGTATGCCTTATCGTTGTCTTGATATTTCTCACCGAAATACATACCACCGGTCAACTCACGGATACATAAGAAATCCGCGCCATCCACCAATTCGGCACGCAACGGCGATTTATGCAATAGGCATTTGAAGGTCTGCACCGGACGGATATTAGCGAACAGGCCCAACTTCTTACGCATCGCCAAAAGACCTTGCTCCGGGCGTACTTTCGCTGTCGGATCATTATCAAACTTAGGATCGCCCACAGCCGAGAAAAGAACAGCGTCGGCATCCTTACAAATCCGATAGGTCTCCTCCGGGAAAGGATCGCCTACCTTATCGATCGCGTCAGCGCCACAAAGGGCATACTCATAGTGAACCTCATGTCCAAATTTCTCACAAACGGCACTCATTACTTCCACGCCTTGCACGGAAATCTCTGGTCCGATCCCGTCTCCGGGAAGTACTGCTATATTCAGTTTCATCGTAAATGTTTGTTATTATTCTCTGTTAAAATGTACATACTTAGGCTCCGTGGGGAAATACGTGTCATCATCCCACAGGGTACTTGTAATCATCAAGTCGGCGCTATAACGGTTACAAGCGATAGGTACGTTATGAACACGGCACTGGCGAAGCAACATCTGGATGTCGGCCTCGTGCGGTTGCGGATTCAAGTCGTCTATCAAAAAGACCGCCAAATCGATCTCCTTACGGACAACCATAGCGGCAATCTCAGCATCGCCTCCCATCGGACCGGAATGCATACAAGCAATATCCGCGTTCACCCCTTTTTCCTCGAGAGCTTTACGAACCAAATTTCCGGTCGTACCCGTACAAACAATATGGTGGTGAGACAAGAACTCAGCGTTATGTACCGCCCATTCTACCATTTCCGCCTTACGATTGTCGTGCGCTACAAGCGCGATAGTCAACTTTTTCATACCCTTTACCTTTTTAATTATTAATCCTCTATCTTGTTCAGCATCTTCAATGTCGCCTTGATCGCCGCCTCGGTCTGATCAGCGTCCAGACCACGAGTCTTGAAATCGACCCCGGCATAATTCCAGCTGATGACCGTCTGCACGAACGCATCCGTACGTCCTCCCGGCGGGATGGATACCGAATAGTTCGTCAACATCGGGAACGGGCGGTTCAAACGGGAATAAATCCGGCGTAGGGCACGAACGAAAGCGTCGTATTGTCCATCACCGGAAGCCGATTCCTCGTAAGCCTCGCCATTGATCTCGATCTTCAAGGTAGCCACCGGCTTCAACCCTTGGGCCAAGGATAAGGAATAGTTCAAGATCCGTATTTTCTGATCCTCCAGCGCATTATCATGATGAAGCACATCGCTGATAATATAAGGAAGATCCTCCGGGGTAACCATTTCTTTCTTATCCCCTAACTCAATGATCCGTTCCGTAACCTTACGCATCGAACCCTCGTCCATGTCGATACCGAGCGCTTCCAGATTCTTGCGGATATTCGCTTTTCCGGAGGTCTTGCCCAAGGCGTACTCGCGAACCCGTCCGAAACGTTCAGGAAGCAGGTCGTTGCAATACAGGTTATTCTTGCTATCACCGTCCGCATGGACACCGGCGCACTGCGTAAACACATGCTCTCCGATGATCGGCTTATTGGGCGGGATATGTACCCCGGAATAGGTCTCGACCAAACGGCTCGCCTTGTTTATCTTTTCCTCCCTCAAGTTCGTCTCCTCTCCCAACTGGTCCTTGATAACGGCAAGTACGCTGCTCAAAGGAGCGTTGCCCGCACGCTCTCCCAAGCCGTTCACGGTCGTATGGATTCCCTTGATACCCGCGCGGATGGCGGAATATACATTCGCGACGGCAAGATCATAGTCGTTATGCGCATGGAAGTCGAACCTTAAATCCGGGTAGCGGTCTACCATCATCTTGCAATACTCGTAAGTATTCCCGGGATTCAAGACGCCCAAGGTATCCGGGAGCATGAAACGGCAGATCGGAAGTCCTTTCAACGCATCGATCACCAAGAACACGTAATCCGGGGAATGCTTGATACCGTTCGACCAGTCCTCCAGATAGATATTCACGTCGATCTTCCGTCTCTCCGCTTCCAATACGACCGTACGAATATCGTCAACGTGTTGCTCGGGAGTCTTACGGAGCTGTTCGGTGACATGCTTATAAGAGCCCTTGCAAAGCAAGTTCACGACACGGCAACCTGCGGATTCAATCCAGTCGAGAGAGACCGTACCATCCACGAAACCCAAGACCTCCAATTTGTCTAGGTTTCCGGAACGGGCGGCCCAAGCGGCTACACGCTTCACGGCCTCAAACTCTCCGTCCGACACACGGGCGGAGGCGATCTCCACCCGGTTCACGCCTAAGTCGCTCAGCAGCACTTGCGCTATGCTAAGCTTCTCGTGAGCGGCGAAGGAGACGCCCGAAGTTTGCTCCCCATCTCTGAGGGTTGTATCCATTATTTCTATCATAATCAGCGTGCTGCCTCGAAGGCTTCTATCTTTGATTTATTTGCCAGTAAATAGTCGATATCGTCCAATCCGTTGATCAGGCAATCCTTTTTATAGGCGTTGATCTCGAAATGCTCGCTTTTGCCCGTAGCCTTGTTCGTGATCGTTTGCTCCGGTAGATTTACCTCGACCTCAGTTTTCGGGTCCTTGTAAATCGAATCGAACAATTCAGCGAGGAACTCTTCAGTCACAACAACCGGCAGCACGAAGTTGTTCAACTCGTTGTTTTTATGGATATCGGCGAAGAAACTGGAGACCACGACACGGAAACCGTAATCGGCTATCGCCCAAGCCGCATGCTCACGGCTGGAACCGGAACCGAAGTTCTTTCCCGCTACCAATATCTTTCCGCTATACGTAGGATCGTTCAAGACGAATGATTCGATCTTATTACCTTCCTTATCATATCGCCAATCCCGGAATAAGTTCTCGCCGAACCCTTCTTTGGTAGTCGCTTTCAGAAAGCGGGCTGGGATAATCTGGTCGGTATCCACGTTCTCTAAAGGAAGAGGCACGCAAGTGCTTGTGATTATATTGAATTTTGTTTTCATCTTATGCTACTTTATTAGATTAGTCTTTACATCAGTTCTCTCGGATCCGTGATCTTACCTGTCACAGCAGCGGCGGCGGCCACAAGCGGCCCCGCCAAGATGGTGCGAGCACCCGGTCCTTGGCGGCCCTCGAAATTACGGTTGGAAGTGGAGACCGCATATTTACCCGCCGGAACCTTATCCTCATTCATCGCCAGACAAGCGGAACATCCCGGTTGACGAAGGACGAAGCCGGCCTCGGCCAAAACCTTGTCGATCCCCTCGGCACGAATCTCCCGCTCTACCTGCCAACTGCCGGGAACCAGCCAAACCGTTACATCATCCGCTTTCTTCTTTCCTTTCACCAAAGAGGCGAAAGCACGGAAATCCTCGATACGGCCATTCGTACAGCTACCTAAAAAGACATAATCCACTTTCTTACCCAACATAGACTCGCCTGCCTTGAAGCCCATATAATCCAAAGACTTCTTATAAGAGATACGGCCTGCCTCGGGCACGCTTTCTAAGGAGGGGATATCTTTGCTGATACTCATACCCATGCCCGGGTTCGTACCGTACGTAACCATCGGGTCGATATCCTCGGCGTGGAAAACGATCTCCTTATCGAACTTAGCGTCCGGATCACTATATAACTGACGCCACTCGCTCACCTTCCGCTCCCATTCCTCGCCTCTTGGGGCGAACTCACGGTCTTTCAAATAATCGAAAGTAACATCGTCCGGAGCGATCATACCACCACGGGCACCCATCTCGATCGAAAGATTGCAGATCGTCAGACGTTCCTCCATGGTCGTATTACGGATCGCCTCGCCGGCGTACTCCACGAAATAGCCCGTAGCACCGCTGGTACTCATCTTACTAATAATGTATAAGGCAAAGTCCTTCGCCGTAACGCCCGGTTTGCGTACACCATCGATCGTGATACGCATCGTTTTCGGCTTACGCTGCATGATACATTGGGTAGCCAAGGTCATCTCCACCTCGCTCGTACCGATACCGAAGGCGATAGCACCCATGGCACCGTGCGTAGAAGTATGGGAGTCGCCACAAACGATCGTCATACCCGGCTGCGTCAAGCCTGTCTCCGGACCTACCACATGGATGATACCATTCTTCGGATGTTGAAGACCGTAATACGTCAAGCCGAAATACTTCGCGTTCTCTTCCAAGGTATCCACTTGATTCTTGGATATAGGGTCCTCGATAGGCTTATCTTGGTTCAATGTCGGGATATTGTGGTCCGGCATACAAGTGATTTGCGCGGGACGGAAGGGCTTCAATCCACGTGCACGTAATCCGGCGAAAGCCTGCGGGCTAGTCACCTCATGACAATACAGACGGTCGATATACAATTGTATGGTTCCGTCGGGCAACGTGTCCACCACGTGTTTGTCCCAGATTTTCTCAAATAATGTCTTGCTCATTGTCTTGTCTATTTTTAGTCTACTATAAACTTATTGATGGCGTCCACGAAAGCCTCCACGGAAGCAGCGATAATATCGGTATTCGCAGAAAACCCATAATAGGTAGCCCCGTTATACTCTACCTGCATATGCACCTTGCCCGTATCATCGCTACCTTTATTAATGGCTTGGATCAAGAATTCCTGAATCGTCATGTCACTATTACTAATGGCTTTTTTCACCGCCTTGATACCCGCGTCAACCGGACCGTTACCAGCCGCGGCCTCATATCTTCTTACTCCCGACAAATTTAAACAAATACTTGCGACTGATTGTACTCCAACACCACTAGTTACCTGTAAATATTCCAATTTAATACGGTGGGTGGCCGTACGATCCTTTCCGACCAACATCAAAACATCATCATCATTAATATCTTTCTTACGATCGGCCAGTTTCAAGAACTCATCGTACACCTTGTCCAATTTCTCCTGCTCCAGATCCACACCTAAAACATGCAGGCGATGCTTCAACGCCGCACGACCGCTACGAGCAGTCAATACGATCGCATTATCATCAATACCCACATCCTTCGGATCGATGATCTCGTAGGTTTGCGCATTCTTCAAAACGCCATCTTGATGGATACCGGAGGAGTGAGCGAACGCATTACGTCCGACAATAGCCTTATTCGGTTGTACCGGCATATTCATCAAGCTAGAAACCATACGGCTCGTACTATAGATCTTATTCGTCGTGATATTGGTGATGATATCACGTTCTTTATGGCTCTTGAAAACCATGGCGACTTCTTCCAAGACGTGTTACCCGCACGCTCACCGATGCCGTTTATGGTTACCTCCACCTGACGGGCTCCGTTCAACACGCCTTGTACGGTATTTGCGGTAGCCATACCCAAGTCATTATGGCAATGAGTGGACAAGATCGCATTATGTACGCCATCCACATGTTCCATCAGATACTTAATCTTCGCCCCGTACTCATCCGGCAAACAATATCCTGTCGTATCCGGGATATTCACTACGGTAGCCCCGGCCTTGATCACGGCCTCCACGACACGGGCCAGATATTCATTATCCGTACGCCCGGCATCCTCACAGTAGAATTCTACGTCCTCCACATACTTTTTAGCGTATTTCGTGGCGGCGATCGCACGCTCTATAATCTCCTCTCTCGTGGAGTTAAACTTGTATTTGATATGAGAATCAGAAGTACCGATACCCGTATGAATACGTCCTCGCTTAGCGAATCTCAACGCCTCGGCTGCCACGTCGATATCTTTCTCCACCGCACGGGTCAAGGCACAGATGGTCGGCCAAGTCACGGCCTTTGAGATCTCAACCACACTCTTAAAATCCCCGGGACTGGAGACAGGGAAACCAGCCTCGATCACATCAACACCTAGCTGTTCCAACGCCTTAGCTACTTGAATCTTTTCCACTGTATTCAACTGGCATCCCGGAACCTGTTCACCATCACGTAAGGTGGTGTCGAAAATAAATAATCTGTCTGACATAATCTTATATTCTTAATTTACTAATATCCTATACTAACTAAAAAGCCTCTCTCACAAGGAAGTGAGAAAGGCTCTTTCATATATCGTAATGCTCGCAAAGCATACAGTCTCACTTCCTATCCCGTTCCCAGAGTAGAATAATGTTTAGAGAAATAATGAGACTATTTTGCAAGTTGCGTGTCATTGTTCTTGTCTTTATTGTTTTTGTTTCAACGTTGCAAAGATACGGCCTTTTTCGAGACCAGCAAATATAATCCGAAGTTTTTTACTTATTATTTATTATAAACCGTAAGCCAAACGATCGTATACCTTACGAAATAACACTACCCATCGTAAGGTTGTTACGATGGGCAGTATAAGGTGTTTACAATGCCCATCATAAGCACCTTACGATGGGCAGTGGCAGAATCAGCGAACCACGACTTTCCGTACAAACGAATCGCCGAAGGCCTCGCAGCGGACGAAGTAGACTCCGGCATGCCCTACCGGGATCTCAGCCTTGTCAAGAATCGAACCTTCGTAAAGAACGATGCCGGACACATCGACTACCTTCAAGGCTACCTGCTGAGGCATATTCACGAAGATTGATTGATTGGCTGTATACAGGCTCATGCCTTCCTCGATGGACTCGATGCCGGTTGGCGTATCCGGTTGGTCCGGCTTGTCTGGATTCTCCGGATCTACGGGGTCTACAGGAGGAGTAACCGGATCCAAGAAAGTAGCGGAAACAACCTTCACCTCTATCTTGCTACTAACCGGCTTGTAATTCGGATCGGTCGGCGTAAAGGTAACCTCTTGCTGACCGGTGGCCGTAGGCGCTGTTTCCGGCTTGCTCCAAGCGAATGTTCCGGCTACGATACCGGGATTTCCACCTTGTAGAATTGATTCGGCCAGTGTATGACCGAGCAAGATATCGGAAGCATCCGGCCACTTCGTAATCGCAGGTTCGGCTTGTTCTATCGCATAGGGGAATACTTCAGTATATTCTTTATACTTCGCATCAGCTGAACGATAAACACGTACATAATACTTATCGACATTCTTCAAGACAGCCGGTTGCGTACAGGCCTCGTCAAAGAAGAACGTGATCTGGCAAGCCTCGTTGCCCGTACCTGTCACGGATACGAGTTGAGCCGCACCGTTATATACGGAGGAGGTTTGAGCTAACTTGAACTCTAGTTTATCCTTGCCGACAAATTCAGGAGTAACCCCCGTAGAGCCTTCCGCTACCACATATTCCCGAGGGTTCTTCTTTGCGTCAACAGGGTTAGACTCAATATCAGACCAATGAGAGAACTTAGCGCCTTCCGCAGGCACAGCTTCCAGCGTCACCGTTATACCGGCGGGGCTAGAAACCTTACCATCCGTTGCGTCGTATGGCATACCGCCATTAGTGACACGTACGTAGCCCATCGGTGATACCGGTTCCCCTCCCGCACGTAGGATAGACTCACCAAAGGATAAGTTTACCGGATCTTTCGTAGAATGATAGTAAACCGTGCCTTCGTAATTCTTTTTAGCCGCATCGCTGTTAGGCTCAATCACGTATTTTGTCACGCCATTGGTAGTTGTGCTTGTGATGTCCACCTCTGCCGGGCGAGTCTTCGGATTACCTCCGTTCGTAGGCGCTTCCGTTACCGAGACCTTGGACTTATGGATCACTAAGCCATCCTTATACTCCCCTTTGAACTCATTATACAAACCATCCTCTTCGCGATGCAACAAGACCGTATAATTGTCCGCATCGATTGCCTTAGCAGTCTTCTCACCCTTAGTGTTCTTATATAAGACCTCAAAAGAGAAACCAGCGTAAGTCTGCGAAGCGAAAGGCACGAAGTTGCGGGATACGCCACTGTAGTAGTATTCTTGATACGGCCAAAGGATGTATGTCTTCTCGATATTTACCCGAGGATCGAATACAGCTGTCACCGTCAGGTCGCCGGTTACGGTCAAGACATCATTTTGAGATATTTCCTTACCGTTCGCCAAGATGGTAAGCAGTCTCGCTCCGTTCTGTCCCTCGGCACTCGCTATACGAACCTCCGTACCATAAGGTTGTTCTCCGGATGGCTCCAACGTGATCGTACCGGAAGCGGTCTGAGTCGGGTTGCTGCTTACGGCAGAGGCCTTCACCATGTATTTCTTCGCACCGAAAGCAGCTTTTGCCGTAACATCGCCTGTCACGGTCCACAGGTCGTTCGTAGGGCCGGTCACGCCCGATAAGGTGACACTGCCATCCAAGCTATACCCGGCATCCGGAAGCGCAACCGCACGTAGCTTCGTACCAACAGGAACGGAAGAACCGTAAGCGATCAAACTGCCGTCTTCCTTATATAATAAGATAGAGCCGTTCGCCACATCTTTATCGATGGAGACAAGTGCCCCCTCTTTTGGCTTGAATGCGGCATTGACCTCCAAATCCGCTGTAAGCGTCACCTTGTTACCCTCTAGAGGCTTCTTGTTTATAGTCAATGATTCCAACTGGGAGTTCACGTCCGGTGTAGCCACGATTTGCAAGATCGTACCTTGTCGCAAGAAAGCTCCAGACGCAACCTTCGCACCTTCGGCCGTAACCGAGAGACTGCCGTTGCCTACATGATTGATCGTTACCGCACGCATGATCGGGGAGAAGTTCGCCGTATAGGTCTTATTATTATCCGCCTTAACAAAGATGGAATCATTCGCCGGCAAGGTCTCGCTCGCGCCCGTTACCGACCAACTCTCGAACTTATAATTGGGCAGAGACAGGGCTACCAAGGAGATCTCTTGACCCTTCACGTACACGTCATCCTCGGTCTTGCCCAATACGTTTACGGTACCTCCTGTTGTCCCTGTAGCGGTGACTAGATACGTAGGGGTTACCTCAACCTCCACAGACACCTCCGCTGTATTGTAATAAGAGGAGTTATCCGGATAGAAAGTGACGGAACAGCTTTGCTTCCCGGCCGGCATCACCGCATTCCCGTTCGTCCAAACGAAGGTACCGGCAATCGTATATCCATCTTCATCCTTTACGCTACCACCGGACAGTAAAGAAGTTGAAAGCAATTGCCCCTCCTTGATACCTGTCGTTTGCGGCTTCGTGATTTTACTTGCGTCAATAGCGATCTTGCTCGTCAGACTCATGACATAGACCTCCTCGAACTCAGCGTAGTCAGTGTCACCCGCATAGGATAGCTTGACATACAGGATACCCTCTTCCTTGCGGTCATTGTCGGTAGCCGCTATTTTACAAGAATCATCCTTAAAATAAGCGACCGTAAGCGTCTTATCCTCCGGGATGGTCGTATAGCTCAATCCTGCGGCTATAGCCGGGTTGACCACTTGCTCTTGGCCCGATACGTTCACCACCAGATGGGCTCTTTCCTTATACGCTGTAAGGGTCGCTCCACTCAAGTCCTTCACCGACTGCCCATTGGAGGCCTTGTTAGACAAGAGTCCGTTTTTCGCCGTGAACTTTCCTCCCTCAAAAGAGGCCGCCAGCACTACCGGGATACGGAGCACAGGGCCTTCCGGGGCTTTCATATCCTTGTTTCCTGCACTGTATACCACGCAACGGAAGCTGCCGTCACTTTGCTTACTCCACGTAAGAGCATGATCATTTGCCAACTCGCCGAGGATCGGGGTTCCATCTAGCAAGATACCCTCGGACAAGGTGAAATCCACCTGGAAGGAGGAAAAACTAAAGGAATTGCCGGATACCTCCAGCGTGAGCGTATCCTTACTGCCAGCGGCGTTCAGGTTCGTCTTCGCCAATTTCCACTGGGCGGCAGTAGCCGTTCCCGCCGATAACAGCAGGGAGAGGGCTACGAATAATTGTTTTATATGATTCACTTTCATAATTTACTTACAGATAAAGATGTTAGTATTACTTGCCTTCACACCATGGCCTGTCTTTGCCGTCAAGCGGTAATAGTAAACGCCCGCCGGTAAGGTAAGAGCCGCCGAATATTGGTTATCGCCCACTTCGCCGGGCAGACCGTTCAATACCACGGCCAAAGCGCCATTCGCAGAGAATACGTGGATCGTCACGGATTTGGCCGCCTCCGTCAACTGATAACGGAAGGTCGTGCTGCCACGGAACGGGTTCGGATAATTGGACACGGCTGCCAATTGGCTGATCGCCTCGATCGGGGCGTTGGAAGTCACGATCGCATCGCCACCAGACCTCAAGCTGTTGGCCTTCGCATCGGAGAAGGAGGCTCCTACCAAGGTAACGCCCGCCGGCATACGCAGGATACGGCTCTTGCCCGAAGGAATCGTGCGGCCATCCAAGCTATAAGCTATCACACGCAAGGTATCTCCGTTCAAGCTGGAAGCCTGGAGGAACTTGGCGGCATCGCCCAGCAACGGGATCTCGTCGATGGCTCCCACCAACTCCAGATAGATACCGGCTACCGGTACTTGGCTATTCATCGTCAAGAAGTTATCAGCGTCGAGCTCCATTTGTACGGGAACCTCGGCCTCAGAACGCAATGCACTGGCCTTGGTAACCGGCTTGCCGTGGATGAGGTTGACGATACCGATTACATCAGCGATCTCTACATTATTATTATAGTTCACATCCGCCTCGGCAAAACCGAAGTTGGGGATCATGTTATCCTTGTCCCGCAAGATGTAGCTTACGGTAGCGGTCACGTCTTGTACGTTTACCAGCATGTCGAAGTTCGCATCGCCATCGCAGGTGTAAACCCACGCATCGTACTGAACCGTCCAGCCGGGGAATAATGGATTGGTTACAAGACCGGCAATTTGATAATTCGGGGTCAAGTCTTCGGTAATCGTATAGCGGCTGTCCGTATGGTCGATCGTATCGCCGTCGAATACCCAAGTAAAGCGAGAGGCGGATGTACCTACCATCTTTTGTGAGGAAAGATCGATTGTCTCCCCATAAGCCACGAAACCTCCCGGACGAACCTCACCTACCGGCAACCTAACAACACCGAAGGCAGCCTCCAATTGCCGCGGGTTCTCCACGTTAGCGAACTCCAAGCACGAACCATCGGCATTGAAAGACATCAAGGCCGGGAAGTCCGCCAAATCGATCCGGGTAGTGGGTATAGGCAAGCCATATGCGGTTAATTGAGCGGCAAGGCCCGAAGCCGAAGCGCTGTTCTCTACCCCGTCAAGCATCGTCCAATTCAAGAACAACTCCTTCAAGTTTTTGTTCTTAGACAAGTCGAGAGCCGTCAAATCCGTACTAGACACATCCAGATACTCCAGCGATGGATACTCGGATACGATCAAAGATTTCAAAGAATAGTTTCCACCCAGCATCAAAGAACGCAATACCGTATTGTTCTTCGGCAAGGTCAGTTCCTCCACCCTATTGCCTGTCAACGACAAGATCTCCAGCTTATCCAAGGCAGCGAGATCTACCTTCTTCGTAAAGCTTTCGCCCATCTCATACATATATAAATGTATCAAGCGGCGCGGGTTCTCGTCGTTCCAAACGGCTTGCGCATACAGTGAGCCCTCGTTTGTCTTCCATGCGTCGCTGCTCCACCACTCGCTCAATGCCTTGTTGTTGGAAGCGTCTACGATACGTGCCAAGGTAGCCACGTCGCTCTCGGCGAATACTTGGGGGACGGTGGTCTCCACGTGGAAGTATGAAGTCTCGATCTGCCAGCCGTCACGTACATTAATCTCCGAGATCTTACAGAACTTCGGGTTCATCAGCTTACAATAATAGTCTCCATACTTTTCCTCCTTGCTGTCCAGCACGAATACGCCCGGACGGTTTGGCACCGGCTTCAATGCCTCTTTCTCCTCTGTCCTATATTTGGCGTTTACCCATAGGAATACGGTCTCTATGCCATCGATCACGGCCTCCGAGGAGAGATCGATCGTATCGCCGTTCTCGAACCAGTATGGATCTCCCGGATGAGAGGGGGAAGTAAGCGTTATGTGCCCCAAACCATTATAATTTATCTGCCGGTAGTTCTTCACCGTAGAATATCTCAAAAGAGATCCATCCGCATTCAAGTTACTCAAGTTCGGGTACTGAGCCAGATCGAGACTCTCCACGTATCCCGGCAATCCCAACGACTCCAGATTCTTTCCCACTTGCGCGGAAGGAAGCTCATACTCCGTATTTTGCAGATATAGATGACGGATAAACGCCGGCAGGTTCTTTACCAGATCCGCGAACTGTTCTGTATGCGGCAAGGCCAAATAGGTCAAGCTCGTAGCCTTATCGAAACCTTGCAACTTCAAGTTCGGGCAGTACTCGATCTCCAGACGGCTCAATTGCTTGAAGGATGAGATATCCAGCGAAGCCAAGGGCGAATGCTCAAGGTAAAGCTCCGTCAGCTTCGAACAACCGGTAAGATTCAGTGTCGCTAGCTTCGTGTTCTGGTAACTTCCCTCGCCTATGTATAATGTTCCAAATCTAAAATATTGCAGTTCCGGGCATTTGGACAGGTCAAGTGAAGCTAAGTTCCTGCTATATATATGCAAGTGCTCCAGTTTCGTATTTTTCGATACGTCCAGCTTCTCTATATTCATAAATTCCTCGCACTCGAAATACTTCAACTCAGTGAAGGCGCTCAAGTCTAATTGAGAGATCGTATCCTTAGAGTTCCAATCTAACTCAATCGCCAGATGCGTTAAGCGACCGACCTCGTCGGTGTTCCAGTCCGTACGGATCACGTCTTGATATGAGTTCCAATTCTCGCGCTCCCAGCCCTTGCTTTCCACGAACTCCTGCAATTGGGTGATATTCGGGTTATCGGTAGCCAGCTTCTTCAATCCGGCGATGTCCGCGGGGAGTAGCTGTCCGAGTTACAGGGCTACCTTGATCTGGGGCGTATACATACGCCAATTGTCGTAATTCGAGTTCGTAATCTCACATATATAATATTCGCCCGGCTTTCCGCTAAACACGAAAGCCCCCTCCTTGCCAGAGACCATCGGCATGGTCGCTTCCGTCCGTTTACCAGTAGTTCGATCGTTAAGGAACCAAGTGTAGATCGATTTCACGCCACCCACCGTAGCGTAAGCGGATAGATCGATCTCCTCGCCCTTCGCGGCATAAGCGTTATAATCGTCTACTGGCGTACCGGCTATGACCCTAGTAGAACCATAAAGATTGAAATACTCAGGTAATGGACTCGGGAGCTTCACCGTGAACCATGTAAGCGAATCGTTATCATCCATATTCAGTTGCCTTAGCTTTGTCAAAGCAGACAGATCAAGAGATTTCAACCGAGTGCCAGTCAACCGTAAGTCTTCCAATCCACTCAACGAGCCTATATCCTTCATGTCAGATACCGTATGTGTTCTATAATCCTTTATAAAGAAGCTTTTCACCCGGCTCGGGGACTCGGCGTTCCACGTCACGCCCACGTTGTAGCCATCGCTCTGCGTCCGGTCTTTCAAGTAATCCTTGCTGGAGATGAAGTTCTGCAAGTCCGAGTTCAGCGGGTTGGCCTCGGCGATCGCTTTCAAGGCGGCGATATCGTCCTGCGAGTTATTGGCCGGGAAAGCGAACGATGCTCGGCCGCCATATGCAACCTCATTGCCGTCCGCATCACAAATATCCACTTGAACCGTTCCGCTCCATTCCTCCGTGGCATGAGCCATCAACGTGAATTGCGTAGCGGAGAACGAAGGAATATCTAATACGTATATAGGCTCATTATATAGACCAGTCTCTTTACTTAGGTTCTGCCCGGAAAGGGTCAAGCCTTCAGAAGGGCCATTCAGATAAATCTTCATCTTAGCGTGTTGCCCCTGCAGGAAACCAGCCTTCGTCACGTTGATCGCAAAGGGATATCCTCGTTCAGATCGCCGGATGTACGCGACAACTCCCCCATAGCAGGAGCCTTATCACTCAGCATAAACCGTATCGTCTGCCCGGTAGAGGCCAAAGCAGCCGTGCTTATGTCTTGCGAGCTGTACACTTTCACGGTATAGCCAGCCTCGCACCCCTTCGAGCTATTCATTTGCAGACGAAGCCCAACGCTATATCCATAGTCCGTCAACTTCTCGTCCGGTATCCAAAAGCCGCCATTGTCTAACGTTTGCGCCGGCTCAGAATCCTCAAAGCGGAACTCTACCCCGTCCGGATTAGCGGTGTTCACCAGCTGTACACGTATAGCCATGCCTTTCGTGAAGTTCTCGATATTGAAATTTAAGCTCCAAGTAGCCACCGGATTCCACTCGTAGATAAAGCAATAAGCTACAGGATCCAGAGTACTGGTAAACCGTACCTCCCCTTCCGCCTGGCTCTGCGGAGCCCCGGGTGTCATCCCCGCCAGGCTCGCCGACCCGGCCATACCCCAAGCCAGTCCATGCCCCGGCCATGCGGCGCATAAACATAAGACCATCGCAATGAGCGACAACCTCATACTAATTCCTCGTAAAATTGTTTTCATAAGCAATAAATTTATAAATAGGTGTTTTGTATTCATAATACGTATCGGTATCTCTCACCATTCCCGACTTAGCGTGTCGTATTCGTAGGATGGCCTTTTTCCCATGCGCCGAGCGCAAACACGCCGGGCCGGTATGCGGAGGAAATCCTCCGCATACTGGCCCGGCGTATACATATAATAGATCTGGGTTAGCTTGCTTGCTTGCTTGCTTGCTTGCTTGCTTGCTTGCTTGCTTGCTTGCTTGCTTGCTTGCTTGCTTGCTTGCTTGCTTGCTTGCTTGCTTGCTAGACAATTATTCCGATTCACCAAGCGCATACTGATAAAAAGGTTAACATCATATATCTATCACACATCATCATATGATTTTCATATACTCTTTTAATGTATAAGACGTAGTAAATATAAGAAATAAAAAAATATGTAATAAAGACCTACACACCCCACCCTCCCAAATTCATGCTTATTGTGCGTATATAGCGGCTAAGCGATTAAAAATAGCGGCTATGTGACATAAATAAATTCGAATACCATTTTGAGGGATGGAGACGGGGCACGCCCCGTCTCTACAACTGGGTAATGAGTTAATCCTATAGACCTACTTTTTTCCTTATCAAATATCTTATTACATGGAAATTATTCCATACATTTGCCACTGTACTAATAAATAACAGTTACGACTATGACAAAATTAAGCAACATCCCCGCCAAGGAAACCACGGCCAAGACCGCAAGAACACGTAAGGCCAAGACCGAACCCGCAAAGTCCAAGTGGGATCCCACCAAGCCGGTACAATTCACACAAGAGGAGATATGGGAACATATCCATGAGATCGAGAAGGGGCCGTTCTATCCTATTGAAGAAGTACATCAAAGAATAAGATCATGGATGGACAACTATCAAGGAAAAAAGTAATCGGTTCTCCCATTTACGAGGAAAGCCTTGAGAGGATTTTCGTGGAAGGTATAGAACGATTCGGCATATTCCAAGCCCGGAAATATCTTGAGCACATATTGAATACAGTCGAGAAACTGGAAAACGACTATCCTTATTATCCCGAATGCCGACACCTAGCTACGAAAAGCCGCATGTACCGGAACATCATCCTGGATTCACACCTTATCATCTACCGCATCACCGAGGAGCGTATCGAAGTGCTAGACATCGTCCATTCCGCATCCAGCATGCGAAAGATCAAACAGGCTAGGAATATCCACATCGAATGATGCAGAGAAACAGAAAAAGGCGAGCCACCCGTAAGTGACCCGCCTCTTTTTGCTGATATATAAGGATTAAGATTGGATTAGTTGTTCTCCGGACGAAGCTTGCGTACAGTAACAGCTGTCTGCCACATCTCGCTCTCGCGCAATGCCTTCAATTCAGCCTCCAATTTCTCACGATAATCCGGCTTAGAGTTTGAGTCGATAGAGATCTGAGCCTCGTTACCGCATTTTACGTTTGCGTACAATTTCTCGACAACCGGCTTGATTGCGTCGTGGAACGGACCCATCCAGTCCAAAGCGCCACGCTGGGCGGTAGTAGAGCAGTTAGCGTACATCCAGTCCATACCATTCTTGGCGAATAAAGGCATCAAGGATTGAGTCAACTCCTCGACCGTCTCGTTGAAAGCCTCGGAAGGAGTATGTCCATTCTCGCGCAATACCTCATACTGGGCCAACAACAAACCTTGGATAGCGCCCATCAAGGAACCACGCTCACCAGTCAAATCGGAAGTAGCCTCACGGATGAAAGTCGTCTCGAACAAGTAGCCGGAACCGATACCGATACCCAACGCCAACGTACGATCCATCGCCTTGCCAGTAGCGTCTTGATAGATAGCGAAAGAAGAGTTCAAGCCACGACCCTCAAGGAACATGGAACGCAAAGACGTACCAGACCCCTTCGGAGCGACCATGATCACGTCAATATCCGCGGGAGGAACAACGCCCGTACGATCGTTCCAAGTGATCGCGAAACCATGAGAGAAATACAGGGCCTTGCCAGCTGTCAAATAAGGCTTCATCGTAGGCCATACAGACATTACGGCAGCGTCGGACAACAAGCACATGATGATCGTGGCCTTGTCGCAAGCCTCTTCGATACCGAACAGAGTCTCACCCGGAACCCATCCGTCCTCAACCGCTTTCTCGTAAGTCTTACCTTGGCGCTGGCCAACGATTACGTTGAAACCATTGTCACGAAGGTTCAATGACTGTCCCGGTCCCTGTACGCCATAGCCGATAACAGCGATTGTCTCATCTTTTAATATCTCTCTTGCCTTTTCCAACGGAAATTCCTCGCGGTCATTACATTCTCTACAACACCGCCAAAATTCATTTGTGCCATTTTCTTTTTAACTATTAATGTTTAAAAACCTATTTATGTATCTCTTTTATTATCTCCAAGTAACCGCCGCACGACAGATCGCCTTTCCCTCATGGCAAATAGCCATGTCTTGCTTATCGGGAGCGGACTCCGCCTTATGAAGCGTAAGCGGCATACCTTGTTTGCCCTCGGATTGGTAGGCGATCTCCAGACGGCCGATCTCACGGGTCTTGAACTGGTCGATATCGAACAAATCCAGCAGGTGCTCGATATACTTCACGCTATTGAAGTGACCGTTGATATCCAAGTCGCTGTATTTGATCGAATACGGGATTCCCTCCGCCTTATTCTCCGCCGGCATGATCTTGCCCGGCTTCTCGATCGGGCACGGACGCTCGTCGATATATTTGCCCAATGCCTCTATATCCAATAAGGTAGGACGGCGGGTCTCCACATCGATAGCCGCCCAGATAGAACGGGCGAATCCAAAGGTTTTCCCATTCTCATCCGCCAGCTCAAAACAACGACTGGTGAAGAGGCGTCCGACCTCATCGATCCAAGTGTATAAATTAATCTTATCGAAGGCGGTAGGATATTCCTTCATCTCGATAGCCAGACGGGACAACACCCAAGCCGTATGACGCTCCGACATATCATTGAAACCGAACCCACGCTCTCCGGCATGGCTGGAAGCGGCGTGAATCAAATAGTTACCAATCATAGGGAGCGTTACACGTCCCCTAAAATCCATCAAATATGGCTCCGCCACGAAATGAAATAATCCTACTTTCTCCATATCTTATTATTGTTGCTTTTCCTGTAACTTTCGCTCCATATCGGCCAACATATCGCTCAAGCGCTCCACCTTGCTCTTCGTGATAGCCACACGTCCGGAGCGGATGAATTGCAGGACACCGATCGTCTCGCTCAACTCATTGAACAAGGCCTGTGTCTCGTCATAGTGGCCACTCTTCTCCAATACCACGCAGGTCTCGTTCATCTCCAAGATACGGGCGTTGTATTTACGGATCAATCCCTCCACGGTTCCCATCTTGATGAAAAGCTCGGTACTTAGCTTATAAAGAGCGATCTCTTGATAAACCAGATCCTCATCCGTATTATAATAAGCCTTCAAAATATCCACACGTTTATCGATCTGTTTCACCACCTTATCGATCATATCCTCATCGGCGAATGTCGTGATCGTAAACTTATGGATGCCCTTGATAGCGGACGGAGAGACGGACAGAGTCTCGATGTTCAGCTGTCGGCGTGTAAAGATAATCGTTATCTGGTTCAAAAGACCTACGATATTCTCTGAAAAGATAATAACGGTATATAATTTCTTTGTTGTCATAGCTTCATCTCCTCCTTATTTCTCGTCTCCCATAATCATGTTTGTCACGCTTCCCCGGCAGGAACCATCGGATACACCATTCCGCAAGTCTCCACGTTAGCGACCAACACGTAAGCGCCGTCGTGGTTTAGCATCTCGGCGATAGCGTCGTCCAATTCCTCCCGCTTTTCAACGGCACGGCTGGCGATACCATAGGCTTTAGCGATCGCCACGAAATCCGGATTCTCCATGATGGTGTTTGAATAACGCTCGTGGAAGAACAATTCTTGCCACTGACGTACCATACCTAAGAAGTTATTATTAAGAATAATAATCTTCACGTTCAGTTTCTCCTGCATGATGGTACCCAATTCCTGAATCGTCATCTGCATACCCCCATCACCGGTAAAGAAGCAGACCGTACGGTCTGGAGCCCCGAACTTAGCGCCCATAGCGGCCGGCAGACCAAATCCCATCGTACCTAAACCACCGGAAGTCACCACGCTACGGGTTTGTTTATATTTGAAATAGCGGACACCCATCATCTGGTTCTGCCCAACGTCGGTCACCAATACAGCGTCGTTACCGGTCGCCTCGAAACCTTACGGACTACCTCGCCCATTTTCAGTTGGCCCTCGGTCGGATACAATTCCTTCTCGATTACCTTATCGTATTCCTCTTTCTCGTCCCGATCGAACTCGGCATTCCATTCCGGACGTTTACGTTCTTCCAACAACGCCGTGATCATCGGTATCGTGTGCTTGGCATTACCCAGCACCTTTACATCTACGGGGACGTTCTTACCGATTTCCGAGTTGTCGATATCCAGATGGATAATCTTGGCTTGCTTAGCGTATGTCTTTAAATCGCCAGTCACACGGTCGTCGAAACGCATACCGATAGCGATCAATACATCACACTCATTCGTTTTCCGGTTCGGCCCTACGTTTCCATGCATACCGAGCATTCCCTTGTTCAATGGGAAATCGGTTGGCAACGCAGATAAGCCCAATACCGTAGATCCGGCAGGTATATCATTCTTTTGGAGAAACGCTCTCAATTCCTCTTCCGCACCGCCTAACAATACTCCCTGCCCGACCAGACAGAAGGGTTTCTTCGCCTCATTGATTAAATCGGCGGCGGCCTTGATACGATCCTTTTTGATATCCGGCTCCGGCTGATAACTACGTACGTAATCTACCTTCTTATATTCATAGTCCACCAGCCCTACTTGCGCGTCCTTCGCTAAATCCAGCACAACTGGACCCGGACGGCCTGTAGAAGCGATATAAAAAGCACGAGAAACAGCCCATGCGATCTCCTCCGGCTTGCGGATTTGATAAGCCCATTTCGTGATCGGTTGCGTGATGCCAATCACGTCGACTTCCTGAAAAGCATCGGTTCCCAACAACGGCGAGGGTACTTGACCGGCGATTACGACCATTGGCGTACTATCCATCAGCGCATCAGCGATACCCGTGATGGTATTCGTAGCGCCCGGGCCGGAAGTAACCAACGTCACTCCTACCTTGCCGGATACACGAGCATAGCCTTGAGCCGCATGGGTAGCGCCTTGCTCGTGGCGCACCAATACATGCCTCAACTGGTCCCTATAATCATATAAACTGTCGTAAATAGGTATCGCCTGTCCGCCGGGATAACCGAAGATAGTATCTACTCCTTCAGCAATCAACGCTTTCAGCAAAGCTTCCGAACCGGTTATCTTTTGTTTCTCCATAAGAAATAACGTGTTTAATGTATATTATTGGCTTTAATCTTCAACAATCCTTACACCTCCCTTATCGGCGGAGCTAACCATCTTCCCGTACGCTCTCAACGCTTTCGATACCTCACGCTGACGCATCGGCGGCGTAAAGGCTTTCTTTCCACGCGCCTCTTCCGCTTTACGGCGCTCGGCCAACTCCTCGTCGCTCAGCCGCACGTTGATGGAACGTTCCGGGATATTGATCTCGATGATATCCCCGTCTCTCACCAATCCGATAGCGCCACCGGAAGCAGCCTCAGGAGAAATATGCCCGATAGAAAGACCGGACGTACCGCCACTGAAACGACCATCCGTGATCAAGGCGCACTCCTTACCTAAGTGACGGCTCTTTATATAAGAGGTAGGATATAACATCTCTTGCATTCCCGGCCCTCCTTTCGGACCCTCATACGTGATGACGACCACATCGCCTGAAACGACCTTACCTCCTAAAATGCCCTCGCAAGCGGCATCCTGTGAATCGAAGACTTTCGCCGGGCCGGAGAATTTCCAAATACTCTCATCCACGCCGGCGGTTTTTACGACACATCCGTCCAAGGCGATATTCCCTCTCAAAACAGCCAAGCCGCCATCCTTGGAATAAGCGTGCTCCACGTCACGGATACAACCTTCGGCACGATCCGTATCTAATTCCTTATAATAAGATTCTTGGGAACCCATCTGGATACTGAACCGATGAGCGGGAGCGCTCTTGTATTTACGGATCGCCTCCTCCGTTACGTTCGGGGAAGTGACGGCGTATTTATCAACAGCCTCGGCCAAGGTCAGGCCGTCCGCACGTCTCGTGCTGCCATCCACAAGCCCGGCTTTCATCAACTCGTTCATGATACCGAGGATTCCACCGGCACGGTTTACGTCTTGTACATGATAAGTGTGCGTATTCGGGGCTACCTTACACAGGCAAGGTGTCTTGCGGGATAACATATCGATATCCTCCATATGAAAATCGGCGCCGGCTTCTTGTGCCACGGCCAATAAGTGAAGCACCGTATTGGTAGACCCCCCCATGGCGATATCCAGCGACATGGCGTTCAAAAAGCCTGACGGGTAGCGATGTTGCGAGGTAACACGGAATCATCCCCGTCACGATAGTATTTGTAAGCGTTCTCAACGATTTGCTTAGCCGCGTCACGGAAAAGTTGGATACGGTTCTTATGGGTAGCCACGATCGTCCCGTTCCCCGGAAGCGCCAGACCGATCGCCTCGTTCAAGCAGTTCATAGAGTTAGCGGTAAACATACCGGAACAACAACCGCAACCCGGACACGCATGGCGTTCCACCTGCTCGATACGCTCATCGCTTACCGATGTATCGGCGGACTCAATCATCGCGTCGATCAAATCCAGATGGCGGCCATCCAGCTCACCTGCCTCCATCGGGCCACCGGACACGAACACCGTCGGGATATTTAATCGCATGGAAGCCATAAGCATACCCGGCGTGATCTTATCGCAATTGCTGATGCAAACCATAGCGTCCGCCTTATGGGCATTTACCATATATTCCACGCTGTCCGCGATAATGTCGCGTGAAGGAAGCGAGTAAAGCATCCCATCGTGCCCCATAGCGATACCGTCATCGATAGCGATCGTATTAAATTCAGCGGCGAAACAACCTTGTTTCTCGATCTCGGCCTTGACCAGTTGCCCGATCTCATGCAAATGCGTATGCCCCGGCACGAACTGGGTAAATGAATTTACGATAGCGATAATAGGCTTGCCGAACTGTTCCTCTTTCATCCCGTTGGCACGCCATAGCGCACGGGCTCCGGCCATCCTACGACCTTCGGTGCTAAATGAGCTTCTTAACGGATTCTTCATCTCTTTCCTATTTTTTGTTCGTAGAGCGCTTTATCCACGCCTCTACCTTGAATTATTTATAATAAAAAAAGCCTTTCCCTATATGGAGAAAGGCTTAAGAAATATCTCTACGACTTCACAACTTCTTACACACCTTTCTCCTTACCTACTAATGACTAGAAGGACCACCACGAGAATAATATGCAATACGTTGTTCATCATCTTTTCTTATTGTCTTTGTTTGTTTGACGCTGCAAATGTAGAACAATAATTGATATGCGCAAAGGATTTAAAAGAAAATTCTTTATTTTTCTTTCAATTCTCAAGCAAATATCATTTTAGGATTGCATTTTAACAGGAGCAAGAGTGTATTACTTAGGAATCGGAAGGTATAGAAGAGAAAAAAACTTCGATTTCCTACTAAGGACAGCGAAAAGAAAAATGTCATCTAGAATAAATTTCAGATAACATTTTTATCAGATAATACGACTTACGATAACACGTATCTCATAAGAAAATCCCATTCTAGTAACAAAAAAGATACATATAAGCTCCAAATCACATATTTATTAACACTTGTAGACTATAAATAGCCTTGAAAAAATTCATAATAATGTTTTAGAAAAAACATAAGGAAGTTCTCCGAAGAACATAAGGAAGAAATTTCATCTAGTATCGGACTAAATTTTGTTAACATTCGAATGAAAATCACCTGAAATCAAGACTAAATCCGGCATAACCCACGCTGGAAGCAGCTCAAGCAAAGACATTTTCAAAATGACTTTCAGACAGAGAAAGCCTTAAATACTCAACCGATAGACAGCTCTTCAAACATCAATCATAAAAAAAGACCAACAGCACCTGCATTCAAACATCATTCTGATTTACACAACCATCAAATGCTTGCGTTTTTCCCGTGCGACCAAGCCCCCTGCCCCATAATTCATCACCCACAGAGAGCAATAATAGCACTTTGACATTTCGTCAACAAGGTTCACATAGAAAAGTCTATCCCCACCAAATTTCATAAAAAGCCCCAATAGCGAAACAGGAAATTTATATAGTTCCAAGCTAGTTCTTAAATAAAATTTGCCCTCCTCAAGAAAATTAGCTAATATCGCGACTATTCATAAAGTTGTTGATGGATTAATCCATGGGAGAGAGGAACAAGCATATTGAGAACCTTAGAAAGGGTAATCGTTCATCTTTTGAATATCTTTACACGGTTTGGAGTGGCAAATTATATAATTTTGTCATGAAAATTTCTCATGGGGATTCCTACTTGGCAGAGGAAATGGTACAAACTGTATTTCTTAAAGTATGGAAAAATCGAGAACAATTAGACCCAAAACTGTCTTTTGGAGCCTATTTATGTACGATAGCAAAAAACTTATTAACTAACCATTACCAACATAAAATGATGGAGATTCTCTATATAGAACAACAAATAGACCACCCCGGAACTCCTTATGCCAGAGGTACGGACGAGGTCGTAGAATATCATCTCCTAGAAGAATTCGTTGATTCTTTAATACAACAAATGCCCGAAGGAAGGCAAAGAATTTATAAACTAAGCAGACAATCCCACCTATCCAACCGGGAGATAGCAGACCAATTGCAGATATCAGAGAATACCGTGGAATCCCAACTGACCAAAGCCATCTCCTTTCTACGCAAAAGGTTAAAAGACCAATACGACCTAGGACTTTTAGCTTTAAGTTGCCTCCTCAATAGTTAACGAATACTAAATCCGCAGGATGCGATAACGGAAACTTCCCTGTCATTTGTATACTGAATAAAGACAGAGGAAAATGGAAAGAAACGATTACATACATATATTTAACAAGTTCCTAGAGAATAAGGCAACTCCATCGGAAATAAAGCTATTGATAGAATGGCTAAAAGAACGAAAAGCTTTTGACACATGGGCTGATGATATATGGATGCAATCCCCGATGGAAATGGATCCTTCAGTAAAACAACATTTACTGGACGAACTCCGTAAACAAATCTTTTTTAAAGAAACAGGGAAAAGGACATTCATGAGTCTTTCTCTCCCTTCACTTTTCCATTATGCGCTACGTATCACAGCAATTATCCTATTGCTCATAACAACAAGTATTGTCACCTATCATTATGCAATGGATAAACAGCGAGAACCGATGGACATGATTGTCGCTGTCGAGAAAGGACAAAAAGCGAATATAACATTGCCTGATGGTTCAAAAGGGTGGATAAATTCAGATTCAAAGTTATCTTATGGAAGCCGTTTTAATGCAGATGAACGGGTTCTGAATCTAGAAGGCGAAGCTTATTTTGAAGTCAAGCCCGATGCTAAACGTCCTTTTATCGTTCAATCGGGAAAGGTATCCGTAAAAGCTTTAGGAACCAGTTTTAACGTAAAGAACTATAACACGGAAGAGCACATATCCGTTGTATTAATGACCGGGAAAGTAGAAGTAACCGCAAACGATAACCATGTAGACCTGTTGCCTAATGAACAAGCTATTTTCAATAAACACTCTAGCATACTGGGGAAAAACAAGGTTGACAATAGTCTAGATTACTCCAGTTGGATGTACAATACATTGAATTTTGAGTCAACACCATTCAGCGAGATTGCTCATACGCTGGAACGTTATTACAATACCCAGATCGTATTTAAATCTGAGGCCTTAAAGAGTTATCGTTTTACAGGTAAGCCCGGGAATACCAGTCTAGCGAGCATCTTACATTTATTGTCTCTTACCTCACCATTAGCCTACGAGATAAAAGACAGTGTGGTTATTTTGTATGAGAACAACGACAAAAAAGAGTTATATAACAGAGTATTAAAACAGTAAATAGCAATTTCATGAAAAGCCCGTAAAAAATCGGGGTAGAAATGCTAGGCATTTCCCCGAAAAAGAAATCAGTTAACCGCGCTTAGGTATCTCGCAAATAGCAAGCGCAAGTACTAATATCCATAGAATACAAAAGTATGAAAAAAAAACTTGTCCGTGTATCACAATACATAAAAATACGGTCAATCAAAACAGTCGGTCTGGCACTATTCAGTAGTTTAATCTTGGCTCCTTCACTTTATGCCCAAATTTCACTGGATGTACAAGACCAATCCATCCGTCACATATTAAAAGAGATAGAAAAGGCGGGGGAATACAAATTCTTCTATAACAGTGATCTAAGTAACCTAGATCACAAAACGTCAATATCCGTACAGGATAAAAACATTGATGAAGTCATGAGCCTATTATTAGCCAATACGGAAATATCCTATAAAAAAAGAGGCCAATAATATGATTGTATTAACAGTTAAATCATCTTCTTCACCGCAAGCTCCGAGAAAGACAAGAAAAATAACAGGAACAGTTGTAGACCCTGACGGTTTACCAATCATCGGAGCAAATGTAATCGAGCAGGGTACAACAAACGGTTCCATTACGGATTTGGATGGAAAATTTGAATTAATAATTACCGAAAATGCCATCTTAAATATCTCTTATATCGGTTTTTCCGACAAACAAATAACAGTCAAGGAAGAAACCTCCTTACAGGTTACAATGACGGAAGACACCCAGAAGTTAGATGAGATAGTAGTTGTTGGATACGGTGTACAGAAAAAGGTAAACCTTACTGGATCTGTTTCTGCCGTAAAAGGCGAAGAACTCAGCCAACGCCCAGTAGCTAACGCAACTCAAAGTTTACAAGGATTAGTACCCGGATTAACCGTATCCAACTCCAACTCAGGTCGCCCGGGAGCTAGTGGAGCCTTGAGTTTACGAGGACAAGGAAATTTAGCGAACACAGCGAATCCTTATGTATTAGTTGACGGTGTAGAGATGGATTTGGCAGATGTAAACCCCAATGATATTGAATCGATTTCCGTCTTAAAAGATGCCGCTTCCGCAGCTATTTATGGCGCCCGTGCCGCTTATGGCGTAATTTTAGTTACGACGAAAAAAGGTGAAGAAGGTAAGATGCGCATCAGTTATCAAGGTACCGTAGGATGGAGTTCCCCTACTGTAATGCCGGAAATGGCTAATGCTTATGACTATGCGACTTTTTTTCAATCAAGCTTGTACCAATGCTAACGTAATCAAGCAATATAACCCGGAAAAATTACAGCAACTTCAGCAGTACATGAAAGATCCTGCTAGCGTAAATCCTTGGGCAGAGCTTAATGGAGAAAATAATCTAGTAGGAGCATTCGAAAACACACCAAAGGGTTTGGGCAATGTGGATTACTTTGATTTACATTATAAGAACTCCGCATTCAAACAAAACCATAATTTGAGTCTCAGTGGAGGTGGCAAAAAAGCGCAATATTATATCTCTACCGGAATGTATACGGAAGATGGTATTTTAAGATATGCGGACATAAAATATAAACGCTTAAATTTCAATGCAAATATCGCCTCTCAAATTACGGACTGGCTAAATTTGAAAGTTAATACTAAATTCATGAACTCGGATAATGACACACCTTTTGGTAAAGGGGCCTTATCTGAAGGCTTTTATCATTCATTAGCTCGCTTCCGTCCTACCATAAGCCCAATCGATCCTAATGGTCATTTTACGGAGCTTACAATGATTCCCTATTTACAAAGTGGCACGTATACAAATACACAGAAAAATAATCTGACACTGACTGGTGGTCTCGAAGCACAACCAATCAAGAACTGGAGAATATTCTTCGACTATACGTACCGGCAAAATAATGAGAATTATGAGGCGCTCAACGTAGCCCCGATGATCCCGGGAGCGGATAACGAGACCTTATACAAAGGGACAAGGCAAGAATTAGGCGTGATGGAGAATGGGCAATTCACCCGTTCATCCGCCTTAAGCCAATATCAATCAATTAATCTATACTCAAACTATATGTTCTCTTTGGCCGATAAACATAATTTCACCGTTATGGCTGGTTACCAAGAAGAAAATTACGCATATAGCTATTTATATGAGTCTGTAACCGACATGATCTCCACCAATAATCCAGGCCTCAATCTTGGCACAGGAGAAAAATCCACGACAGATATTCGAAACGGATGGGCTACCCGAGGATTTTTCGGACGTATTAACTATGATTATGACGGACGCTATTTATTAGAAGTGAATGGACGCTACGATGGTTCTTCTCGTTTTGCCTCAGATCATAGATGGGGATTTTTCCCTTCGGTCTCTTTAGGATGGAATATTACACGTGAGTCTTTCATGGAAAAATCTTTAGAGGTATTATCTAATCTAAAGTTACGAACCTCTTGGGGACTATTAGGGAATCAAAGCGGAGCCGGACTTTATACTTTTACCTCAATCATGGGAATCCAGCCGTTAGGTAATTGGTATTTTCAAGATGGAAGAGATATGTACATAAACGCCCCTGGAGTTATTGATCCTTTTACAACTTGGGAAAAAGTGGAAAGTAAGAATCTTGGCCTTGACTTCGGGTTCTTTAACAACGCTCTGACCGGCACCTTCGATGTATTCCAGCGGGATACAAAAGATATGTTAGGACCAAGTGCCGACCTTGCAGATTTCTTTGGAGCAGAGGCTCCCAATACGAATAACGCAAGGATGAGAAACCGGGGATGGGAACTTAGCCTGCAATACCGAGGAAAAATCGGGAAGGATATTCATTATTCAATAGGAGGCTCTTTAGCTGATGCGACATCCGAAGTTACAGCTTATGAAAATCCGACAGGGACCAATCCTCAAGATAATTGGTATGTAGGGAAGAAAGTCGGTGAGATTTGGGGATACAAAGCCTCTGGGCTACTCCAGACCCAAGAAGAAGCTGACACATATAATAACACATACGATTTATCTTTCTTATCCGGTCAAAAATGGATGCCGGGAGATGTTAAATATATGGATTTAAATAACGACAAAAAGATCAACAATGGAAATAACACATTGGAAGATATGGGTGATATGTGTGTTATCGGGAATACGACTCCTCGATATCAATAGACGCTTAATGGTTCCATTTCATGGAAAGGAATTTCCCTTAGCATGATGTTCCAAGGCATAGGAAAACGAAATTGGTCTCCAGATCTAGGAACCGTTTACTTTTGGGGATCGGGAGCTTATGCACAAGTCACGGTATTCAACGATCATCTAGATTATTGGACTCCAGAGAATCCAGACGCCTATTATCCCAATCCTTATACAGGAGCAGCAGGAAGTATCAATCAGTTTCGAAATAAGACCTCACAAAAAAGTGACAGATACATGCAAAGTGCCGCTTATTGCCGTTTGAAAAATCTGACAATTAGTTATGATCTGCCTAATTCATGGAGCCAGAAAATTGGGTTGAGCAAAGCACAAGTGTTTTTCTCTGGAGAGAATCTTCTAACATTTACCAAGCTTCCTTCCATGTTTGACCCGGAAGCTATTTTTACAGGTAATGACTATACCAGTGAGGCCGGAAAGAATTATCCAATGAATAAAGTGTTATCTATCGGAGTTATTGTTAATCTATAAAGCGTAATTTATTTATGAAAAGAATATATCTATCAATGGTTTCCCTATGTCTATTAGGGCTATGTAGCTGTTTCGACATGGATAAATATCCGGAAGGAGAATTGTCTTCTGTCAATTCTTTCACCAGTACAACAGAAATCACCAAGTATCTGAATCAGTTTTATGAATCAACTCTTAAAATTAATGACAAAGATGTGGCAAACTCTGCCATAAAGGAACAATCTAACAGCATTGGAAATCCAACGGGTATCGCCTTTGGAGACTTGAATAGCGATAATATGCAGAGTAATGTAATAGACACACGTCTTGCGGGAGAAACCACATTAAGTTCCGCTGTCGAATTAACAGAGTATAAACATATCAGAAGTCTAAACTTCTTAATCAACAACCTCGATAATTGCGAGGAGATCGGTCCGGAAATGGAGCAATGCATCGGAGAAGCTTATTTCTTCAGAGCCTGCTATTATTATAGGTTATTCGTTAATTATGGAGAAGTCACTTGGTTAACGAAAGTATTAGATCCGATTCAAGAACAGATGGAACGTCCCCGAAACAGTAGGCTTGAGGTCGCTGATAGTATATTGGCGGATTTAGATATAGCGATCGAGCATCTAAACACTCAAACCAATAGCTCGACAATGCGTGTACACAAAGATGTAGCAAGAGCGCTTAAGAGTGAGGTCGCTTTATTTGAAGGTACTTGGGAGAAATACCATCGTGCGAAAAACACGCCATTCTATGATAAAAAAGTAACTGATGAGAAAATCAGCTCTTATCTACGGCAAGCCGCAGATGCCGCTAAAGATGTAATAGACGAAGGGGTATGGAGCATCTCAAAAGGGGATCCCAATACCGCTTATCGAGACTTGTTCATCACTTTGGATCTCTCACATAATCCAGAAGTTTTATGGTGGAAGAAATATGATGCCGCCAATAACATCGGCCATTCCGTAACACGTTATTTAAATAAAGGAGGTGGCACTTGTGGGGCATCCGCTTCTCTTGTTGATGATTATTTAACAAAAGAAGGAAAACCTTTTGTCGGTTCCGAACGAGACAAAGCAAAGGTAATGTACGGGGACGAATTGAGTCCGGACTTACGAGACCCACGATTATCCCAGACCATTTGCATGCCAGGACAAGATTTACGTCCAAATGGAGAATTCGTATTCAAACTTCCTCCTTTGAATGAGGAAAGCCGGAATCAAAATACGACAGGTTATTCTATCCTAAAATACGTAGAATATAATACGACTTATATTCCTACTATAGATGGGGAAGGCAAAAGCCAAGCGCCAGCTATACAATTCCGTTACGCCGATATTTTATTAAACTACGCTGAGGCTCTGGCAGAATTAGATGGCGCGGCTAACGCTAGCAAAATAAAAGAAGCCTTAAGGCCACTTCGAGAGCGTGTGGGCATGCCCGAGATGGATTTCGACAGAGAGTTCAATACCGATCCCGATTATCCGTTTAATAAATTGGATAAATATATACAAGCAGTACGAAGAGAACGACGCATAGAAAAAGCTTTAGAGGGAAGCCGGCTCCAAGATATCTTGCGCTGGGCCGCCGCAGACATCCTCATTATTGGAAAAACTCCAACAGGTGCATTATTCAAAGGGAGCTCTTTGGAAACCGCTTATGGAGAAAGCCTGCAAGAAGGTGAAAATCTTTTCTTAACAGGTACGCCCTCCGACTCCAAACGCTATATCATACCGTTCAATAATAAGCATTATCCTAACGGATGGCAATTCAATCCGGAACGAGATTATTTATTACCCATACAACCTCGTATGCTATCGCTTACAGGTAACCAATGGGTCCAAAACCCCGGTTGGTAATTTACTTGATTACAGGATTTAGCCTAATAAAAGAGAAAGTCTTTCCTCACAAATTTTAGGCTAAAACCCTGTAACAAACAAATTCCTTAATCACGAACACAATAAAAGTCTAAATAATGAAAAAAGAATTATTATTCACATTCTCTGCTTTAATAACTACGACTTCCTGCAACATCAAAAAAACAGATTCAGAGCAGATAGCAGGAAAAAAGCCGATGAATATCATCTATATCATGTCTGACGATCATTCTTACCAGACAATCAGTGCTTATGATAAACGCTTCATACAAACTCCCAATATAGACCGACTGGCAAACGAGGGAGTACGTTTCACCAATAGCTTTGTTGCCAATTCCATCAGTGGACCTAGTCGAGCCTGTATATTAACCGGTAAACATAGTCATGCTAATGGTTTCACCGATAACAGTTCCACATTTGATGGTTCCCAGCAAACATACCCCAAACTTTTACAAAAAGCCGGATATGAAACAGCAATAATCGGAAAGTGGCATCTAACTTCCGCTCCTACCGGATTTGATTATTCGGAAATTTTAATAGGCCAAGGCATTTATTACAACGCTCCATTTATCAAAAACGGGAAACAGGTCCCATCAAAAGGCTATGTTACCAACGTCATCACAGAAAAAGCAATCGACTGGATGGAGAATATACATGATAAAAATAAGCCTTTCTGCTTGTTACTCCATCACAAAGCTCCTCATCGTACATGGATGCCCGATACTTGTGATTTACAACTTTTCAGCGATACGACATTCGAGTTACCAGCCAATTTTTATGACGACTACAACGGTCGTCAAGCCGCTCATGAGCAAAAGATGAGTATCATAAAAGATATGGATTTAGTCTATGATTTAAAAATGGCTGATAAAGAAAATGAAATCCATACAACTACAGGGTTAGAGAATGCCGGACGCAGCATGTATAACAGTATGACACCCGAAGAGAAAGCAGCTTGGGATGCTCATTATGATCCAATCATTCAGAAATTCAAGAAAGACAAACTTTCTGGTAAGCAACTATCTGAATGGAAATATCAACAATATATGCGAGACTATTTACGTGTCATCCATTCCATAGACAGAAATATTGGAGTATTATTGAATTATTTAGAAAAGACAGGATTATTAGAGAACACAATGATTGTCTACACTTCCGACCAAGGATTCTATATGGGAGAACACGGATGGTTCGATAAACGTTTCATGTATGAGGAATCTTTCCGGACTCCTTTATTAATTCGTTTGCCAGGAGGAAAGAAAGGAGATATCGATGAGTTTGTCCAAAACATTGATTACGGACCGACCATCCTAGATTTAGCAGGAATCCAAATCCCATCCGATATGCATGGTATTTCCTTTTTGCCTTTGTTACGTGGAGAAAAAGTTGAGAACTGGCGTAAATCACTCTATTACCACTTTTATGAGTACCCTGCGGAGCATTCTGTTAAACGTCATTATGGCGTACGCACAGAACGTTATAAATTAATTCATTTTTATAACAATATCGATAAATGGGAATTATTTGATCTACAAGAAGATCCTATGGAGATGAACAACTTGTATGGAAAAACAGGATATGAGAATATCACTCATCAACTGGAAAAGGAGCTTATACGTTTACAAAAACAATATCAAGACACGAATGCCATGTCGTTTAATAAACAATTAATCCATGAATAAAATTAAATATATACTGTACATTACAGGAGTTTTAGCCTCGTATGACGGGCATAGTCAACCGACAAAGCCCAATATCATAGTTATCAATTGTGATGATATGGGATATGGAGACTTATCTTGTTTCGGAAGTCCTACGATAAAAACCCCGAATATCGACCGAATGGCTATAGAAGGACAAAAATGGAGTAGTTTTTACGTTTCAGCATCAGTCTCCTCTCCTAGCCGTGCCGGATTATTAACAGGCCGCCTAGGAGTCCGTACCGGAATGTATGGAGATCAACGCAGAGTCCTGTTTCCTGATTCCAAAGGGGGATTGCCTTCTGAGGAACTAACGATCGCTGAACTGCTGAAACAAGCCGGATATCATACGGCTTGCATAGGTAAATGGCATTTAGGACATTTACCAGAATACATGCCATTACGTCACGGCTTTGACTATTTTTACGGTTATCCTTATTCCAATGATATGAGCCGGAAGGAACAAATTAAATTAGGCAACACAAAATATCCTTATGAATATATTATTTATGAACAAGAAAAAGAACTGGAAAGAGAGCCCCAACAATATAATTTAACGCAACAAGTGACGGAAGCTGCTATCCGCTACATTAAATCAAATGAGAATTCTCCTTTTTTCTTGTATTTAGCACACCCTATGCCTCATATGCCAGTATATGCCTCTACTGACTTTCAAGGTAAATCAGCCAGAGGCAAATATGGTGACACCGTAGAGGAACTGGATTGGAGTGTAGGACAAATCTTGCAAACATTAAAATCTGAAGGATTAGATAAAAACACATTGGTTATTTTCACATCCGATAATGGGCCATGGCTTTTATGTAAACAAGAAGGAGGATCACCGGGTCCGTTAAAGGATGGCAAAGCTTCCATGTTCGAAGGAGGGTTCCGCGTTCCATGTATTATGTGGGGAGCAATGGTTAAACCGGGATATATAACGGATATGGCTAGTACATTAGACTTACTACCTACATTTTGTGAGATAGCAGGAATTCCATTGCCTTCAGATCGGCATTATGATGGAATCAGCTTGCTAAATGTATTAAAAGATAAGTCTACTTGTAAACGCGATGTGTTTTACTTTTACAGAGGCAGTGAATTATATGCGATTCGAAAAGGTAAATATAAAGCCCATTTCTCTTATAGACCAGCTTATGGAGCAACGGATAAAATCGTATATGATAAACCTGTTTTATATGATTTAGGTACTGACCCTGGAGAGTTATACAACATAGCAGAAGAACATCCGGATATTGTACAGGAATTAACCATGTTGGCCAATGCACATAAAGCTTCATTAAAGATTGCTAAGAGTATCTTCGACCAAAAGTAAACTATATGTCTTATACTATTCGGTGAATTTGTTTCTCTTATTTTTCAAGAAGCAAATTCACTGATTTTATTTTTAGAGAGAAAAGTCTTTTATAAAGTTTCCTACTATACAAAAACATCATCTTTATACATATTTTGCTTTAAAATCGCAGTTTTTTATGTAAGTTTGACCCCTAAAACAATTAAGAAACTGATCGTTAATAAAAATATGAAACACTACAACTTCGACGAAGTTATCGAACGACATGGGACGAGTTGCGTGAAATTCGACCGTTTGAAAGAGATGTTCGGTGACGAGAATCTGATACCACTATGGGTGGCGGATATGGATTTCCGCACACCGGACTTTATTGTAGAGGCCCTGAAGAAACGTTGTGAGCACGAGATATTCGGCTATACATTCGGCTCCGACGAGTATTACGAGAGTATCATCAATTGGGTACACTACAAACATAACTGGAAAATACAACGGGAATGGATCAGCTATATCCCGGGAATCGTAAAGGGAATCGCTTTCGCTATCCAATGCTTTACGCAAAAAGGAGATAAGGTCATCATCCAGCCCCCTGTTTATCACCCGTTCCGCATCGTTCCGGAGAAAATGAAGCGCGAGGTCGTTTATAATCCGCTAAAGATGGTAGACGGCATCTATGAGATGGATTTTGATCATCTTGAATCTATTATAGATGATGAATGCAAGGTATTGATCCTCTGCAACCCTCACAATCCGGGTGGGATCGTCTGGAAAAAGGAAACCTTGGTCCGCTTGGCCGATATTTGCGCCAAGCACAATATTTTGGTTATCTCCGATGAGATTCATGCGGAAATGGCCTATCCTCAGTACACGCATTACCCGTTCGCCTCCGTATCGGATACCGCCGCTTCCTGCAGCGTGACTTTCATGGCACCGAGCAAGACGTTCAATATCGCCGGTATCGTGACTTCCTACGCAATCGTACCCAATGATCGCATCCGGGAAGAATTTTACTCTTTCCTTGAGGCCGGAGAGTTTGGCGATGGCACGATCTTCGCTTATACAGCGACGACCGCCGCTTATACCTATGGCGCCGAATGGTTGCAACAAATGCGAATGTATATCATGGAGAATGTACGTTTCGTGGAAGAGTTTATGAAACAGCATCTCCCCAAGATAAAAGTCTACCAGCCCCAAGCCTCCTTCCTCGTTTGGTTGGATTGCAGGGAACTGAAATTAAGTCAAGATGAACTCGTACACCTGTTCAAAGACAAAGCCGGACTAGCGCTGAACGACGGAAGTATCTTCGGCCCCGGGGGAGAAGGCCATATGCGTTTGAACATTGGCTGCCCCCGCTCTGTTTTAGATAAAGCGATGAACGCTCTTAAAAAGGCGGTGGATAAGAAATAAAATCGTATCTTTGCGAGCATTTCTATACATATTTAAAATACAAGACAAATGAAAATTACAGCAAACAAATACGTTGCGGTTACATACGACCTGAACGTTGGCGAAGGTGAAGAACGTGAGTTAATGGAAAAAGCGACGGTCGAGGCTCCTTTGAAATTCATCTACGGAACAGGCATGATGCTTCCGGCATTCGAGAAAGCCTTGAACGGGCTGGAAGTAGGTGGCACGTTCAACTTCTCCATCGAGCCAGCCGAGGCTTATGGCGAATATAACGAGGAGCACGTATTGGATCTTCCGAAGAATATCTTCGAGGTAGACGGTAAATTCGACGCCGAGATGATCAAGGAAGGTAATACCGTACCGATGATGGATTCTAATGGCAACCGTATGAACGGCTCCGTATTGGAAGTGAAGGATGATATCGTGGTAATGGACTTCAACCATCCGTTGGCTGGCGAGACTTTGCATTTCAGCGGCGAGGTAATCGACGTACACGAACCGACAGCGGAAGAGATCGCTGCCTTCTCCGCTCCCGCAGGTGGATGCAGTTGCGGTTGCGACGATTGCGGTAGCGATTGTGGCGATAACCACGAGGGTGGCTGCGGTTGTGGTGGATGCCACTAAATAAAGGGAAATTGAGAATTGAAAATTGAAAATTAGGAGAAGTGCCTAATCATCGGCTTTTGATTCTCAATTTTCAGTTTTCAATTTTCAATTAGACAAAACGGTGAATACTTTTGGTAATATTTATAGATTAACATCGTTCGGCGAATCGCACGGCCCCGGTATCGGCGGCGTGATCGACGGATGCCCAGCCGGGATCGAATTAGATACGGCATTCATCCAGCAAGAGCTGAACCGTCGTAAACCGGGACAATCCCGTATCACGACCCCCCGTAAAGAGGATGATGAGGTACAGTTTCTTTCTGGTATCTACGAGGGAAAGACAACCGGTACGCCGATAGGTTTCATCATCTGGAACAAAAACCAACATTCCTCTGACTATGACAATATGAAAACGGTTTACCGTCCTTCCCATGCTGATTATACCTATCAAACGAAATATGGAATCCGTGATCCCCGTGGAGGTGGACGTTCGTCCGCCCGGGAAACGATCGCTCGTTGCGTGGCTGGGGCTATTGCTAAACTCGCCCTTAAGCAATACGGCATACAGATTCAAGCTTATACCTCGCAGGTCGGCCCGATCAAATTAGCGGGTAGTTACCAAGATTATGATTTAAGCTTGACGGAAAAGAGCGATGTACGTTGCCCGGACCCGAAGACCGCCTCAGAGATGGAAACCTTGATCGCTGAGGTCAAATCAAAAGGAGATACGATCGGCGGTGTTATTACCTGTGTGGCGAAAGGGGTTCCCGTCGGATTGGGAGAGCCTGTGTTCGGCAAGTTACATGCCGCGTTGGGACATGCGATGCTTACGATCAACGCCGTGAAAGGCTTCGAGTATGGAGACGGATTCAACGCCGCCTTCTTCCGCGGATCGGAAAGGAACGATCGCTTTTTCAATGATAACGGGCATATCAATACTCGTACCAATAATTCCGGCGGTATCCAAGGAGGGATATCCAACGGACAAGATATTTATTTCCGGGTAGCCTTTAAATCGGTCGCTACGATCTTGATGGAACAAGAAACGGTTAATATGGAGGAGAGGATACGATATTAAAGGCACGCGGACGTCATGATCCATGCGTATTGCCTCGTGCGGTACCTATCGTCGAGTCTATGACCGCCATGACTTTATTGGATTATTTATTGATCCAAAAGACACGGGAAAACTTTTAAGACTAATTCTATATGGCTTGGATTCTGTTAATTATAGCCGGATTATTCGAGATCGGCTGGCCGCTGGGCTTTAAATTAGCAAGTATGCATTCCAAATATTTTATTTGGTTTATAGGTTTATCGATCTTATCCATGGGCTTAAGCGGCTATTTCTTATATCTCGCCCAGAAAAGCATCCCAATCGGTACGGCTTATGTAATCTGGACCGGGATCGGGGCTATAGGGACTGTTCTTCTTGGAATCTTGTTTTTCCATGATTCCGCAAATATATTCAGGTTATTGTTCTTATCTTTGATATTGATAGGGATCGTCGGGTTGAAATTAGTCCATTAATCCGGGTAAAAAAACACCAGTATTGCCGTAAGGCTACGCCAGTATAGGCGTGAGCTTACGGCAGTATAGGTATAGGGCTACGCCTATACTGCCGTTAACCGACGCAACTACTCGTGATGATAAGGCTCGTTATTCAAGATCGTCATTGCCCGGTAAATCTGCTCGATAAAGATCAGTCGGATCATCTGGTGGGAAAAAGTCATCTTGCTCAACGAGATCTTTTCCGATGCCGCCTTATACACAGCTTCACTAAAACCGTAAGGACCGCCTACCACAAATACCAAGCGTTTCGGGACCGTATGCATTTTCTTTTCCAGATAAGTAGAAAATTGCATGGAGGTAAACTCCTTCCCTTTCTCATCCAGCAACACCAAATAATCGCCGGGCTGCAAGGCCTTTAAAATCAATTCTCCCTCCTTCTCCTTTTGCTGCGCCTCAGAGAGATTCTTCACGTTCTTTATATCCGGTATGACTTCCATTTCAAAGGGTATATAATGTGTCAAGCGATTTTTATACTCATTGATAGCCTCCACAAAATAACCGGCATCCGTCTTACCAATCACAATCAGTCCAATCTTCATCTACTTACATTTACATGTTTAGAAAGGCTAAGTTACAAGAAAAATACATACCTTTGCCACTAATTACTCAATAAAATAAAGAAAGCTTATGAAACGACTCTTACTTACATTCGCCTTGATATTCGCGTTCGTATGTGCGCAGGCGGCGGATATTACCAGTATATCAAATGCTTTCAAGGCAGGAAATGCCTCCTCTCTATCCGGTGCTATGGATAAGGTGGTGGATGTAGCCTTGCCCAGTTCCTCTAAGAAATGTAACGGAAGTGAGGCCGTCTCTATGTTGTCCTCATTTTTCAGTTCGAATAAGCCTTCCGGATTCTCGGTCGTACATCATGCGGATAAAAAGGAAAGCGGTTTCCTTGTCGGAAAGCTTCCGACGTCTTCCGGTGAGTATCGTGTAAACATCACGTACCGTGCCGAAGGGAATACAGCGATTATACAATCAATCAGAATAGAATAAAAGATGGACAAACTTATTGACGACTTAATCAAATTAGCGTTTGCCGAGGATATTGGCGATGGCGATCATACCACCTTATGTTGCATCCCCGAGACAGCGATGGGGAAAAGCCAGCTGATCATCAAGGAAGATGGCGTATTGGCCGGCGTGGAAATGGCTAAACGTATCTTCCACGACTTCGATCCGGAACTGAAAATGACGGTCTTTATACAAGACGGAGCCGAAGTGAAAAAAGGGGATATAGCGTTCGTGGTGGAAGGTAAGATCCAATCCTTATTGCAGACCGAACGGTTGATGCTGAACGTTATGCAACGCATGAGCGGTATCGCTACTACGACCCGTAAATACGCCAAGGCGTTGGAAGGTACCAAGACACACGTTTTGGATACTCGCAAGACAACTCCCGGTATGCGTATGATCGAGAAAGAGGCCGTACGTATCGGTGGCGGCATGAACCATCGCATCGGTTTGTTCGATATGATCTTATTGAAAGATAATCATGTGGATTTTGCTGGAGGCATCGAGCAAGCGATTACACGTGCGCAAAACTATCTGAAAGAAAAAGGTAAGAACCTAAAGATCGAGATCGAGGTTCGTAACTTCGACGAGTTGGAACAAGCCATGAAAGTAGGCGGTATCGATCGTATTATGTTGGATAATTTCAATATCGAGAATACAAAAGAAGCGGTTCGCCGCATCAACGGACGTTTCGAGGTAGAGTCTTCCGGCGGTATCACGTTCGACACATTACGTGATTACGCGGAATGTGGCGTAGACTTCATCTCCGTAGGGGCATTGACTCACTCCGTGAAGAGCTTGGACATGAGCTTCAAAGCCTGCTAAAACGAAAAACGATCATTCTATAAAAAAACAGCCTTGAGAAGATCAACTTCTTGAGGCTGTTTTTCCTATATCTACCCTATTATCTTGATTCACTATCATTTCTGATAGAACTATTATCATTTTTAAAACATTGCCATTCCTTCCTTTCCGTACTTTTAAGAACAAATTATTCAACCTAAAAATAGTATCATGAAAGAATTGAAAATGTTTATAGATGGCAGATTCATTGATAATGAGTCTGGGAAATGGATCAAGGTATTGAATCCTTCTACCGAAGAGGTTATTTCACTGATGCCCGACGGGACGGTTGAAGATGCCAGAAAAGCGATCGATGCCGCAGAGAAAGCGCAGAATCAATGGGAAAGAACGCCCTCCATAGAAAGGGCTGCTTATCTGACAAAGATAGCGGCTGGCATCCGTAAGAGAGAGAAGGAACTGACCGACATCATCGTCCGTGAAGGAGGCAAAACCCAAGGACTCGCCAATGTTGAAGTCCTTTTTTACCGCGGACTATATGGATTACATGGCAGGCTGGGCCCGCCGGTACGAAGGGGAAATCATTCCCAGTGACCGCCCTCATGAAAACATTTTCTTATTTAAGAGACCGATTGGAGTAACGACAGGTATCCTACCTTGGAATTTCCCATTCTTTCTAGTCGCTCGTAAAGCCGCGCCGGCCTTGATCACCGGAAATACGATCGTAATAAAACCTAGCCAGCTTACGCCAGAGAACGCATATGTATTCGCGCAGATCGTGGAGGAGGCAGGTTTGCCTGCCGGCGTTTTCAATCTAGTAAATGGACGGGGTAGCGTGATTGGTCATGAACTCTCGGCGAATCCGAAAGTAGGCATGGTAAGTCTGACAGGAAGCGTGGGAGCCGGACAACAGACCATGGCAGCCGCCGCTCCTAATATCACGAAAGTTTCTCTGGAGTTAGGAGGTAAAGCCCCGGCTATCGTGATGAAGGACGCAGATGTCGATCTCGCCGTTAAATCCATTATTGCCTCTCGTGTGATCAATACCGGACAGGTATGTAATTGTGCCGAACGGGTTTATGTAGACAAAGCGATAAAAGAGACCTTCATGGAAAAACTAGTCGCCGGCATGAAGCAGGTAAAAGTAGGAAACCCCAATGAGATCGCGGATCTGGATATGGGACCTCTTATCGAAGCCAGTGCGTTGAAGTCTATGGAGAAAAAAGTAGAAAGAGCGATCCAGCAAGGTGCTAGGCTACTGTGTGGTGGTCATAGGATCGGTACAAAAGGATATTTCTTCGAACCGACCGTTTTGGATTGTGTTACGCAGAAAATGGATATCATACAAGAAGAGACTTTTGGCCCCGTGCTACCGGTTGTCGAATATTCGGACATCAACGACGCTATCGCATGGGCGAATGATTGCGAATATGGATTGACATCTTCCGTATATACACAAAACTTGGATAACGCATTCAAGGTAATGCGTTCCTTAAAATTCGGGGAGACTTATATTAACGGTGAGAATTTTGAGGCTATGCAAGGCTTCCATGCGGGATGGCGTAAATCCGGAATCGGTGGTGCGGACGGAAAACATGGACTTGAGGAGTATTTGCAAACTCAAGTGGTTTATCTTGAGACAAAGGAATAAAAAATAAGACTAAAGATCCCTTCTTGGGATCTTTAGCACATCTACTTAATCTAACGTCAAATTAAACTCATCCCTCAAACGACCCAAGGTAGGATTTATCTTCATCAGCAGCTCTAGCTTCTCCGTGGATGTATAAGCCAAGTGCTTCTCATTTCCCTCTACGATCCGGACACGCATCTGGATGCGGCTGTTATTAAGATGCTGGCGGAGAAATGGTAGGATATGGATCGCATTATTGATCAATTCCTCTTGCTGCCCCGGGTTATGTACAGCTACCTCGAAATAATAATTCTCTTGCAAGGTAGGCTTGCAATTGATCATCGTATTCTTAAGATACACTTTCTTGTCAATCGTTGCGGCGTAATTATCCCATTCACGAACCAAGGAATCATTGTCAAAGGGAGTTACTACCTCCTTTACGTTCGTTGTCGCTTGTTGAACGGTTTGTTGCTTAGGCTTCTCCACTCCGATCTCCTTCATGGAGATCCCCATCGGACGAGCCGTTTTACGAGCCGGATTAGGCGCTGTAGACGGAGGTGGCGCAGGAACCGAGCTCGGCATGTGCGTACTCATAACTTGTGGAGCACCGGCCGCTGCCGTAACTGAAGGAGCTTGAGGCGGCTGTTGGGGCTGCCCGCTATTCACCGCTTGAGAAGACGGATTCGTCCCAGCAATCGGCTCAATTAACGCTTTTTTTTATCGTCGACGGCCACCTGTGTTAATTGACAGAGCTGAATCAACGTCAATTCCAATAAAAGACGCTTATTGCGGCTGGCACGGTAATTCAAATCGCACGTATTCGCTAGCTCTATCGCCTTGAACAGAAGTTGATCCGGACAATGTTTCGCCATCTCCTTATATCGTTCCCGTATAGAAGCTCCCACCTCGAATAGCACCAAGGTGGACTCATCCCGGCATACCAATAAGTCCCGGAAATGCCCAGCCAAACCGGTTATGATATTCTGCCCGTCGAATCCTTTGCCTAATATCTCATTCAAGATCAATAAAGAAGCCCGCACATTGCCGGATAAGATCGCATCTGTCAGACGAAAATAATACTCATAATCCAGCACGTTCAAGTTATCGATAACCGCTTGATACGTGATATTGCCATTCGTGAAACTTACCACTTGGTCAAAGATAGACAAAGCGTCGCGCATACCTCCATCCGCCTTCTGAGCGATCACGTTCAAGGCTTCCGGTTCCGCAGTTACCCCCTCTTGCGAAGAGACATATTGCAAATGCTCCACCATGTCGGCGATGGATATACGGGAGAAATCATAGATCTGACAACGGGAAAGGATCGTGGGAAGCACCTTGTGCTTCTCGGTCGTAGCCAAGATAAAGAGAGCATGATGCGGAGGTTCCTCCAATGTCTTCAAGAATGCGTTGAAAGCGGCGGTTGTCAACATATGGACCTCGTCAATAATGAAGACTTTGTATTTACCGATTGGAGGCGGGATACGCACTTGGTCGATCAAGGTACGGATATCGTCCACCGAGTTATTCGAGGCGGCATCCAGTTCATGGATATTGTAAGAACGCTGCTCATTGAAAGCCCGGCACGACTCGCACGCATTGCAAGCCTCGCCATCCGCCGTCGGATTCAAGCAATTGATCGTCTTCGCAAAGATACGGGCACACGAGGTCTTTCCTACTCCACGAGGACCGCAAAACAGGTAAGCATGCGCTAATTTGTTACTTTGTATCGCGTTTTTCAGCGTAGTGGTAAGAGACTTCTGCCCTACTACACTCCGGAAAGTGGACGGGCGATATTTTCTTGCCGATACAATATAATTATCCATTCTCTGCTTTTTATTGATAAGACAAAGATAAACAAAATAATTCATTATCTTCGCGAAAACGATGTTCTGATGTCACGCATAAAAGAGTTTTACATAAAGTATCTATCGTGGATCAACGCTTATTGGTTGGTTACCATCGTGTTCCTTATCGTCACCTTTACGGTGGGCGATAGCAGCCTGTATAAACGCTATACGTACGACGAGAAAATACGCGGTTTGGAGAAAGAGATCAAACATTACCAAAAGGAGATCGAGATCAACAGCAAGAAATTAAACGACCTTCATACGGACAAGGAGGGACTGGAACGTTTCGCCCGTGAAGAGTATTTCATGAAAAGGTCGAACGAGGATGTTTTTATTATCAAGGACAAATAAATGAATCAACAAATCAGATCGATTATTTTCGGCGTAGCGGGATTACTCGTATTAGCCGGTGCCATATTGTTTCTTACTCATTGGGCTGTCGCCCCTTATTTATTCGCTGTCGGTGCGGCGGGTATAGCCGTTTGCTATCTGACCCTTCCGGTTAAGGACTTGGACTTTCGTCGCCGCCGGCTCCACCGTTTCAACGTATTCGCCGGACTTCTAATGATCGTATCTTCCGGCTTTATGTTCAACAACCGTACCGAGTGGATCCTTTGCTTGAGCGTAGCCGCTATCTTACAGGTATATACCGCTTTCGTTACTCCTAAAGAGTAATTGGCCGCAAAACGCAGTGCTACTGACCCGACCGATGAATATATACTGACCAGGCCAACGCAGTATATATTACTTTGCAGATACAGTATATCTTCTATAAAGTCCCCGGTAAGCACCGTTAAAAAAAGGGTGTATCAAACGTTCCTTTGATACACCCTTTCTTTTATAAATTCTATTAATAGCTTACTTGGCCGGAGAGGAATAATTCTTATTCAAGTATTCCAGCAATTCGCCTGTGATATCATAGGAATCGCCAGCCAAAAGGATATTATCTCCTACCGTATTGCTGAATACCACTTGATAGCCTCTACCCAGATTGAAAGCCTTCAATTGAGAAACAACCGTATCGCGTAATTGCTCGTTCAACTTCTGCTGCTCTTGCATCAACTCTTGAGCCAATTGGTTATCTAAGTTCTGCAACTCTTGTTGCTTATTCAATAAACGTTGTTGCTCTTGCTCCGCCCTCTCACGGGTAAGGAAAGCGTTATTTTCTACCTTACGCTGGAAATCTTGCATCTCGCCTTGTAAACTACGGGCTTTCTGGGTGATGTTAGCACGGGAATTCTCTTGTTTCTTCAAGATGATCTCGTTCAGATCCTTGGAATAATTGTAATTAAGTAACAGGGAATCCACATTTACATAAGCGATCGGAAGTAAGGCCGTTGTGTCTCCCGCTGACGCGAATGTTCTTGTTACGCTTGATTCTTTCTTGCCGGAAAATTGCATAATATACAAGATTACGACAGCCACCGCTAGCACACCGTTAATAACGTAGTTAATGTTCTTCATAAAGTGCAATTTAAATCTTATTTTTTTATTCTTTTATTTCGTTCATGATGTCATAGAGTCCCTTTTGCTTCACCGCCATACGATCCATGGTCTTCGCACAAAATATACCTTTCTTACCCAACGCCCTGTTTCCTTCGATATGCGTATTCGGGAACCTTCCTCCCTTTTTCAACAGCACTTTTATCGATAGCAACACGACACTGATAACAAGAATTATGACCGTAAATAATAACGTTGTAAGCATTTTCTCTATATTTGTGGACGCAAATATAAGAGTTTAAGTGATTACTAAGTGTCTTTTTGGCATTTTATTCTACTTTTTTTCGAACTAAGCTCTTTCAGTTGCGGTTTTATTAACTTTAGAGTAACATCTATAATACATTGTAACATTATGAAGATTACTGATTTAAAGCCTACTATCGTATGGAAGTTCTTCCATCAAGTAACCCAAGTGCCTCGCCCCTCAAAAAAGGAAGGCAAAATGATTGAATTCCTAGAATCATTCGCGAAAGAGTATAAAATAGCTATCAAGAAAGATGAAGCCGGCAACCTTTTAATGTCAAAGCCTGCCACTCCGGGAATGGAGGATCGTCCGGTAGTCGTATTGCAGTCTCACATGGATATGGTTTGCGAGAAAAATAACGGTACGAAACACGATTTCGACAATGATCCGATCGAGACGATCGTCGACGGCGAATGGCTGCGTGCCAACGGCACTACTTTGGGAGCCGATAATGGTATCGGTGTAGCGGCCGAGTTGGCTTTGCTTGCCTCCGATGATATCCAACACGGTCCGATCGAATGTTTGTTCACAGTAGACGAAGAAACAGGTTTGACCGGAGCGAAAGCCTTGAAAGAAGGTTTCATGACCGGAGATATCTTGTTAAATCTCGATAGCGAGGACGAGGGAGAGATCTTTATGGGTTGCGCCGGAGGTAAAGACACAAAGCGACTTTCCATTATGAGCCAGTTCCTACGTCCGATAAGATGCAGTATTTCCGTATCGATGTGAAAGGGTTGAATGGCGGTCACTCCGGTGGCGAGATCCACAAAGGATTAGGCAATGCCAACAAGATATTGGTTCGTTTCTTATTCTTATTGAAAAAGAAATATGATTTCGTTCTTTGCTCTATCGATGGAGGAAACTTACGTAACGCAATCGCTCGCGAGGCACACGCCGTGATCGGCTTGCATCCGGAAAATAAGGAGGATGTACGTATCTTGCTGAACCATTTCGCCGCCGACGTTGAAAATGAGTTGAAACATGTAGACCCGAGCGTTCAGTTAGCGATGGAGTCCACGGATCGTCCGGAGTATCATATCGACAATGCCACCGCCGAGAAATTAATCTACGCCTTGCACGCTTGTCCGCACGGCGTAATCGGTATGAGCCACGATATAGAAGGCTTGGTAGAGACTTCTACCAACCTTGCTTCCATAAAGATGAAAGAAGGCAATACGATCTTGATCGGTACCAGCCAGCGTAGCTCTATCGAATCATGCAAGATCGCTATCGCCAATACGGTAGCCTCCACGTTCCTATTGGCTGGAGCAGATGTAAAACATGGCGATGGCTATCCGGGATGGGCCCCGAACCCCGACTCTAAGATCTTGAAGATCGCACAGGAGACTTACAAACGCCTATTCAACAAAGACGCCAAGATCATGGCCATCCACGCCGGATTAGAGTGCGGTTTGTTCTTGGAAAAATATCCGAAACTGGATATGATCTCTTTCGGGCCTACTTTGCGTGACGTACATTCACCCAACGAGCGTATCGAGATCGCTACGGTCGGTTTATGGTGGAGCCACCTTCTTGAATTATTAAAGAGCATCCCCGCAAAATAAACCAACGTTTTTTGCGTTATAAGAAGAGGAAAGACACGATAACCGTGTCTATCCTCTTTTTATGTTAATGTCTTGCAACTTTTTTATGATAATTTTGTTTATCTATTAAAACAAGAACACAAGATATTTACAGTTAACATTTACGAAAATGAAAAGATTAACGATAACGCTATTTATACTCGCAACGCTTCTGTTGAACATGCTTCCGGCATGCGACGGTTTGGATGATCATTATTCCACCAACCCGACTTACCGGCTAAGCTTCTCGACAGACACGCTCGCTTTTGATACGATCTTCAGTACGATCGGTTCTACCACCCGTCAATTTATGATCTACAATAAAAATAGTGAACCTCTGAGCATTGAGTCCATCATGCTGGCCAGTGGAGAGGCTACCGGCTTCCGCATGAATGTGGATGGACGCAAAGGTAGCTCATTTAATAATGTAGGGATACTCGCCAACGACAGCATGTATGTATTCGTGGAAGTAACGGTCGATCCGAATGGTGGCAATCAACCTCTGTTGATACAGGATTCCGTACTTTTCACCGTGAATGGCATCCGTCAATCCGTATTATTGGAAGCCTACGGGCAGGATGTTAATCTTTACAAAGGCGGTGTTACGATTACAAAAGATTCTATCCTCACGGCCAATCGTCCTTACTTGATCTACGATAGTTTGGTTATCGCTAAAGGGGTTTCATTGAATATCGAGAAGGGGGCTACTTTCTATATGCATGATAAAGCGAGCCTGATCGTTCACGGCTCCATGAACGCTTTAGGCACCTTGGATGAGCCTATCACTTTCCGAGGCGATCGTTTGGATTATATACTAAATGATATATTACCGTATGACCGGACTCCCGGGCAATGGGGAGGCATTACCTTTAAGGCGGATAGCTACGGGAATGTCTGGGATAATGTAATCGTACGTAATGGTACCTCCGGTGTATATTGCGAGCTTTCCACCCCGGACCGCCCAAAGATCAAGATAAACAACTCACAGATCACGAATATGGGGAGCGATCTATTCTTCGCCATCAATTGTGATGTTATCGCTACAAATACGGAATTCAGCAATGCCGGAGGAAGTGTACTCACTTTAGTCGGTGGTAAATATTACTTCGCTCACTGTACGATGGCTAATTACATGAGTTTAACCAAAAGGGAAATGGCCAGCGAGACTGTTCCTTTGGATAGTAAATGCCTATACTTGCTCAATAACGTAACAGTAGACGGAAATGGCCCGTATCCTATCACGCAAGCTTATTTTGACAATTGCACTATCGATGGAAGTTACGATGTCGAATTAAAAGCAGATGGCAGTACAGATTTCGATTATCGGTTCAATCACTGTGCGCTTAAAGCCAAAGAATCCTCCAGCGATCACTTCAAGGAGGTCTTGTTTATCAAAAGACTCCTGCCTATCGGAAAGTAGGAGGCAAGCAAAATAAATACACCTATGATTTCCGGCCAGATTCCGTATCGACTACCGGAGTCGGAAAAGCAGATCCCGAGATAACGAAGAATTATCCGATCGATCGTTACGGTGTCAACCGGCTAACCAGTTCGAACGGCCCGACCATAGGAGCCTACGAGTTTGTTCAGGAAGAGACCGAAGATTCAAACCAATAAGAATACATTACATATTAACAATTAATCAAAGCTTTAACTATGAAGATTTTTATGTTTTTTCTTTTATTCTTTGCCTCCCCTCCGTTATTTGCCCAAGCTACGTTCAAGGTCATGACCTATAATGTGGAGAACTTTTTCGACACAAGGGATAATCCAACCAAGAATGACGATGAATTTCTACCTTCCGGCAACCGGTACTGGACACAAAGCCGCTACTATCATAAGCTACAACAAATAGCGAAAGTAATAAGCGCTGCCGGGGAATGGAGCACACCGGCCTTAATAGCTCTTTGCGAAGTCGAGAACGACTCCGTCCTGTCTCATCTTACCCGTCGCACACCGCTCCGCTGGCAGGATTACCGATATATTATCACTCAAAGCCCCGATCCCAGAGGTATTAATGTCGCTCTTCTTTATCAACGAGATCAATTCTTTTATTTACGACATGAATCCATTCCAATTCGTTTTTCCGGGAACAAACACAAATTAACCCGAGATATCCTACACGTATATGGAAAGATCATAACAGGCGATACCTTAGATGTTTTCGTGTGTCATTTCCCCTCCCGCTACGGAGGAGAAAAAGAAAGTGAAAAGGATCGTTTTGACGCGGCCCGCACTTTACGGGGATCTAGCGATTCCCTGTTACTGATACGAGAAAAGCCGCAGATACTCATTATGGGAGACTTCAATGATACCCCTCAAGACAGAAGTATTTCCGAGATATTCGCTGCCCAAGCCTTTCCTGAAAATACGCAGATCACAGATTCCACATCTTGTACCTATTATAATTTGTTCGCAAGCCCCCATATAACTCAATTCCCGGGTAGTCATAAATACCAAGGCGAATGGAGCCAACTCGATCAAATAATCGTAAACCGGGATCTCATCACGCAAGAGTCTTCCATGCATATCATTCCGAAAGCATCCACATATTCGCTCCTGATTTTTATTGACTAAAGATAAAACATGGCGAGGGGTACGTCCTTTTCGAACCTATTACGGCTTTAAATATGAGGGCGTTTTTAGTGACCATTTACCATTAACAGTCGATTTTCTAATACGTTCTCAGATCAAACGCTGAAAAGAAAACCTTGAAACCTTTTTTTCGATCTCTTGTTATCCTATTAAAGAAGAAAAGCTATGTAGTCAACAAGCAAACAGAACACATATGGAAATAAATCTCGCCTCAATCCGGCAAGAATACACAAAAGGAGGATTAAGGGAAAGCGAACTTCCGGATAACCCATTCTTGCTTTTCAGTCAATGGTTACAAGAGGCTATAGACAGCAAAGTAGATGAACCCACGGCCATGCTAGTAGGGACCGTATCTCCAGAAGGCAAACCTTCCACCCGTACCGTCTTATTAAAGGACCTGCATGATGATAAGTTTATTTTCTACTCCAACTACGAAAGCCGAAAAGGCAGGCAACTGGCACAAAACCCGGCAATCTCTCTTTCGTTTGTATGGCATCAATTAGAAAGGCAGGTACATATCGAAGGTACGGCTGAAAAAGTCCCCCCGGATGAATCGGATCAATATTTCAAAAAACGCCCGTATAAAAGCCGGATCGGAGCTCGTATATCCCCACAAAGTCAACCCATCGGCAACCGTGTGCAACTTATACGAGCTTTCATTAGAGAGGCAGCTCGTTGGATTGGAAAAGAAGTGGAGCGTCCGGCTCACTGGGGCGGGTATGCCGTCATTCCCGAACGTATCGAGTTCTGGCAAGGTAGGCCCAACCGACTTCATGATCGCATAGTATATACCCTTCAACCGGACGGCCATTGGAAAAAAGAAAGGCTCGCCCCATGAAATCAGGTACAAGTCCGATACCAAAGGATAAGAGATAGATAATTCATCGAAAACGATTATCTTTGTCTGTCAAAATACGTAATACCTATGAATATTAGATCCATATATCTAGCCGGTCTATTCGCAATCATCGGCTCCCACATAATCAACACAAACGCCCAGCAACTTAGGAATCCTTTCGATTTCCCGATCTTACTGAGCGGAAACTTCGGTGAGTTAAGAAGTAATCATTTCCATTCCGGAATAGACTTCAAGACACAAGGGGTAGAAGGTAAACCCGTACATACGGTACAAGAAGGATACGTATCACGTATATCCGTAAGTCCATGGGGCTACGGTAACGGGCTTTACATCACACACCCGGATGGAACGACCACCGTATACGGCCATCTACAAAAATTCTCGAAGAAAATAGCGAATTATGTAAAAGAGCAACAATACGCACAAGAAAGTTTCAATGTAAATCTCTTCCTTACGCCGGATTTGCTTCCTGTCGAGAAAAATGAAGTCGTAGCGTTAAGCGGCAATACCGGAAGCTCTGGTGGACCTCATCTCCATTTTGAGATACGAGACACCGAGACCGAGGAAGTCATGGACCCCTTGGATTATTTCTCGGATCGGATAACCGATACCCGTCCTCCTAAAATCCAAGGAATACAGATCGTCCCCATCGAAGGAAAAGGCGTAGTAAACGGCAAAAGCAAGAAGCTTGAGATAAAACCCGTCACGGCGAAAAACGGGAAACAGACAATCACTGGAAAAATCGAGGCATGGGGAGAAATAGGGCTCGCTGTAAAAGCCTATGATTATATGGATAATACGACTAACATTTATGGCGTACGAGAAATCACGCTCACGGCAGACAGCCAAGTGATTTTCCATAGTAATCTTGATAAGTTCGCATTTGACGAGACCCGTTATCTGAACACATTCACAGATTACGAAGAATGGAAAGATCATCGCTCTTTCTATATGCGTAGTTTCATCGAGCCGGGAAACCGTCTACGCTTCCTTGAAAGCGTAAACCGGGGAATCTTGCGTATAGATGAACCTCGTACCTATCATTTGACGTATACACTTGCTGACGCTTTCGGCAATGCCACCCGTTTATCCATCTGGATCGAGGGAAAGAAACAAGAGATCCCCCAGATCGATACGACTCATACAGAATTATTCCATTGGGGTAGCGAGAATAGGTTCGGCGCTAAAGGCATCCGTCTCGTCATGCCTAAAGGTAATCTATATAATGACCTCTACTTCCGCTATTCGGTGAAAGAAGATAGTACCTCATTATCAGCCACCCACATATTGCACGATAAGCCAATCCCTTTGCATGGAACGGCCCAGTTATCACTATTCTTGCAAAGCGATACGCTTGAGAATAAACAACAATATGGTGTGGTTCGCTTACAAAACGGACGTGCCTCTTGGATGGGCGGTACATACCGTAATGGCTGGATCGACGCAAATATCAAGGAATTGGGCAGTTATAAGATACAACAAGATACAAAGGCTCCGGTTATCACGCCGATCAACCAACAGACGTGGGTCAGCAAACAGAACTTCATATTCCGTTTGTCCGATAACTTAAGCGGGGTACAAACCTACCGGGGAGAAATAGACGGGCAGTTTGTCTTATTCGAGATGAATAATAAATCGGTTATTACCTATCGCTTCGATAAAGAGAGGTTGCAAAGAGGCAAGCATGAACTTAAATTAATCGTAACGGATGCTTGCGGAAATGAGTCGATTTATACACATCCGTTTACTTGGTAGGACGATTTATCGTATTTTTTAGGCAAAATATAAGTCCTTTGATTGCTTTACTTTAAGAAATTCGTATATTTGTTTCTTGTATATTTATCGTATTGAGTAGATTGCTCAACAATAAACACAATAATATTATAAACATGGAAAACAACGACTTATTAGAAATGGTAAGAAGTAAGGCACAAGGATGGCTTACGAAAAGTTATGATGCGGAAACTCGTGCTCAAGTTCAAGCGTTACTTGACAACGAAGATCCTACTGAGTTAATCGAGTGTTTTTATAAAGACCTAGAATTCGGAACAGGTGGATTGCGCGGAATCATGGGGGTAGGTTCAAATCGTATGAATATATATACAGTTGGCGCAGCTACCCAAGGTTTATCCAACTATCTGAAAAAGGAATTTGCGGATTTAGAACAGATAAAGGTTGTCATCGGCCACGATTGCCGTAACAACAGCCGTAAGTTCGCGGAAATATCAGCCGATATCTTCTCCGCTAACGGCATCAAGGTTTATTTATTCGAAGACCTGCGTCCGACTCCGGAAATGTCATTCGCTATCCGTAAACTGGGATGCCAGAGCGGTATCATCTTGACGGCTTCTCACAATCCGAAAGAATACAACGGATACAAGGCTTATTGGGATGATGGCGCACAAATGATCGCCCCGCACGATAAGAATACGATCGCCGAGGTTAACAAGATCCGTAACGCTAGCGAGATTAAATTCAAAGGAAATAAAGAATTGATCGAGATCATCGGACAAGCGATCGATGATGAATATATCAAGGAATTAACAACGATTTCTTTGTCTCCGGAGGCTATTTCCCGCCATAAGGATATGAAGATCGTGTATACTCCAATTCACGGAACAGGTGTTAAATTGGTTCCTGCCGCTTTGAAAGCTTACGGATTCACGAACATTATCCATGTACCGGAACAAGATGTTGTTAGCGGTGATTTCCCGACGGTTATCTCTCCGAACCCGGAAGAGCCGGCTGCTTTAGCTATGGCTGTAGAGAAAGCAAAAGAGACTGACGCTGAATTGGTAATGGCTTCCGATCCGGACGCAGACCGTGTAGGTGCCGCCGTTAAGAATAACGAAGGCGAATGGGTACTTTTGAATGGTAACCAAACCGCTTTGATGTTCGTTTACTATTTAATCACTCGCTGGAAAGAGTTAGGTAAGATCAATGGTAAAGAATATATCGTAAAGACAATCGTTACGACAGAGACGATCAAGACGATCGCCGAGCGTAATGGCGTAGAAATGTACGATGTTTATACAGGCTTCAAATGGATCGCTAACGTTATGCGTGAGAACGAAGGCAAGAAAAACTATATCGGTGGTGGCGAGGAAAGCTACGGATTCCTTTGCGAGGACTTCGTTCGCGATAAAGACGCTGTTTCCGCTTGCGTTATCTTAGCCGAGATCGCAGCTTGGGCAAAAGATCAAGGTTTGAGTTTGTATCAATTGCTTCAGAAGATTTACGTGGAATACGGCTTCTCTAAGGAGAAAGGTATCTCTGTCGTGAAGAAAGGCAAGAGTGGAGCGGAGGAGATCGAGGCTATGATGAAAAAGTTCCGTGAGAACCCGTTGACAGAGATCGCAGGCTCTAAGGTAACTTATTTCTACGATTACTCTACATTGAAAGGTAAGGACTATGCAGAGAACGAAACCGTTACATTAGATATGCCTACTACCTCTAATGTGCTTCAATACTTCACGGAAGATAATACAAAAGTATCTATCCGTCCTTCCGGAACAGAACCGAAGATCAAATTCTATTGCGAGGTTCACTCCAAGGTAAAGAGTATCGATGAATTGCCGGAGGCAGAGAAAGCGGCAGAAGAAAAGATCAATCAGATCAAGGCTTCTTTAGGGATCTAATCGAACTTAATTATTACATATAGAGGCAAGGGCGAGAATCGTTCTTGCCTCTTTTTATTCTATCAGATCAAATCAGACTTACTGAAACAAAACGGCAACAAGGCCGTTGCGCTCGGAACGAGATACGCTTCCTCTTTTCCACAAAGAAGGACTTTCATAGGTTTGTTATAACGTTGCTCGGTTTCCAACATCACTTGCCGGCAGGCACCACAAGGCGTGATAAGATCCACACGTTCCCCATCCTTCATAGCCGCGATCGCCAAAATCTGAACTGCCGCATCCGGATAACGTGCTCCCGCATAAAATAAGGTGGTCCGCTCCGCACAAAGCCCAGACGGATAGGCTGCGTTTTCCTGATTATTTCCGGAAAGTATCTCCCCATTCTCCAATAGAACCGCCGCTCCCACATGAAACTTGGAATAAGGAGCATAAGCTTTTTTCGAGGCTTCAAAAGCGGCCTCGTACAATTGCCTATATATATTGTCCAATTCTCCTACCGCATAGACCTCTACCCGGGTCTCTAATTTCAATTCTTTCATTTTCTTGATTGTTTTAATGTTTTGAAAGAAACATAACTATAATTCTTATAGGCTATAAATATAAAAAGAATATATTAATTTCGCACCCACATCATAGAATATACCTTATATATAGAATAAAGACATATGCATTCAATGCTTCTTACATCCGATAAAGACCCGATGGGCGCCGCTATCATCGATTATCTCGCACATGGAAAAGCGAGTAAACTCCGTGTATTCTCCTCCATGTTCGATGAAGATGAGATTCCCGTGAATCAATTATTCCGGACTTTCCAAGAAATGCCCTCCTTGGAACAGAAAGCCCTTCAACTCAGTACAGGCAAAATATTGGATGTTGGTGCCGGAAGTGGATGCCACACCTTGGCTTTACAGGAAATGGGTAAAGAGGTTACCGCTATCGACATATCCCCTCTTTCCGTAGAGGCCATGAACAAACGGGGCGTAAAAGACGCCCGCTTACAGAATTTTTTTGACAGGAGCTTAACCGGACCATTCGATACCATTCTTCTCTTAATGAACGGTTCCGGGATTATCGGTAAACTGGAAAATCTCCCGGCTTTCTTTCACCGCTTAAAAGAGGTTCTAGCCCGGGACGGACAGCTTTTACTTGACTCTAGCGACTTAAGTTATTTATTTGAAGATGAAGACGGGAATCTGGATATCGCCCCCGAGGATGATTATTTCGGAGAGATCGATTTCCGCATGCAATATAAAAGTATCAAAGGGGATTCATTTGATTGGTTATATATAGATTTCAACACGCTGAATCTATACGCAAGGCAAGCCGGCTTTAAAGCGGAAAAAATAGAAAATGGGGAGCATTACGATTATCTAGCCCGTATCTCCTATTTTTAACCCATCAATTCCCGGTAGATATGTATTTTCTTTTATATATTTGTCCGGTAAAATCGGATCGAAAAGAACAGTTATGCGTTTATCCCTTCATTTTTTAGGTATATTATTATTGTCCCTCGTCTGTTTAAGCGCAGGGGCGGAAAGCCAGCGGAAGCTGACTTCCTATCAAAAATACATCAGTAAATACAGTGATTTGGCGATTCAACACCAAAAGAAATATCGCATTCCGGCAAGTATCACCTTAGCGCAAGGATTACTGGAATCCGGAGCTGGGCAAAGCGACTTGGCCAGACGCTCCAACAATCACTTCGGTATCAAATGCCATTCGGACTGGCGAGGCGGCAGGGTCTATCACGACGACGACCTGCGGGGAGAGTGCTTCCGGAAATACAAACGAGTAGAGGATTCTTATGATGACCATTCCCGCTTCCTCGCCGAACGCTCCCGCTACGAACGCCTGTTCAAATTAAACATCAAGGATTACAAAGGCTGGGCCAAAGGACTACAAAAATGCGGTTACGCCACCGATCGTGCTTACGCGAATAAATTAATCAAGGTTATCGAAGATTATGAGTTATACCGCTTTGACTCCGGTAAGAGAAAAAAGAAGACCTCTACCAAGAAGCAAAATCTTCCGGTGTTCAATTATCAAGTCTATCGTACCCACGGTTTGATCTATGTATACGCTAAGGATAACGACAGTTTCGACCAGATCGCCCGAAGCATGGGATTCAAGGCCAAGCAGTTGATGAAATTCAACGAGGTGCCTGAGGACTTCCCGTTGCAGGCAGGCGATATCGTATATCTGGAAAAGAAAAGAAGAAAGCGGACAAGCCGAATTACGACCATGTGGTACAAGTCGGAGAGTCTATGCACAGTATTGCGCAGATGTACGGAATCCAGATCAAGAGTCTGTATAAAATGAATAAAAAAGACAAAGATTACATCCCGGAGGAAGGAGATGTCTTAAAACTTAGATAAGTAACATAAAAAAGTATTACCTTTGCGGTTCAAATAATATAGTACAATGAGTGATCAACGTTATAACCTGCGAGGCGTTTCCGCTTCAAAAGAAGATGTTCACAATGCGATAAAGAACATCGATAAGGGAATTTTTCCGAAAGCGTTCTGTAAGATCATCCCCGATATCTTAGGCGGTGATCCTGAATATTGTAATATTATGCACGCGGATGGCGCCGGTACCAAATCGTCCTTGGCGTATATGTACTGGAAAGAGACCGGAGATCTTTCGGTGTGGAAAGGTATCGCCCAAGACGCTCTTATCATGAATATCGACGACCTGCTCTGCGTAGGTGCCGTAGACAATATCTTGGTCTCTTCTACAATTGGACGTAACAAGCTGTTGGTTCCGGGCGAGGTGATCTCGGCGATCATCAATGGAACAGATGAGTTGCTGGCAGAGTTACGTGAGATGGGCGTTGGTTGCTACGCGACAGGTGGCGAGACCGCAGACGTTGGCGACTTAGTTCGTACCATCATCGTAGATAGTACGGTCACTTGCCGCATGAAACGTTCGGACGTAATCGATAATAAGAATATCCAAGGAGGAGACGTGATCGTAGGTCTGGCATCTTCCGGACAAGCCACTTACGAGAAAGAGTATAACGGCGGTATGGGTAGCAACGGCTTGACCTCTGCCCGCCATGATGTTTTCTCTAAGTATTTAGCGAAAAAATATCCGGAAAGCTACGATGCCGCCGTTCCCGAAGAATTGGTTTACTCCGGAGGATTGAAACTTACGGATAAGATCGAGGAATTAGGGATCGATGCCGGAAAGATGGTGCTTTCGCCTACACGTACCTATGCGCCGGTAATTAAGGTATTGCTTGATAAACTACGCTCTCAAATCCATGGTATGGTACATTGTTCGGGAGGGGCCCAGACAAAAGTCATGCATTTCGTAGAGAACAAGCGTGTAACTAAGGACAATCTCTTCCCTATCCCACCGTTATTCCGCACGATTCAGGAGCAGAGCGGTACGGACTGGAGCGAGATGTACAAGGTATTCAATATGGGACACCGGATGGAGATATACATCGCTCCCGAGCATGCGGAAGAAGTAATCGGCATCTCAAAAAGCTTTGGTATTGATGCGCAAATCGTGGGCTTCGTAGAGGAAGCTGATAAAAATGAATTGATTATCGAAAGCGAGAAAGGTCGCTTCACCTATTAATAAAGATAAATGGCCGAAAATAGTTTACTTGGTAAATTAGACGGATTAGTGAGCCGTTTCGAGGAAGTCGGTACCCTTTATTACCGACCCGGCGGTGATCGCCGACATGAAACGGTTCGTAAAACTGAACAAAGAGTACCGTGATTTGGAGAAAATTGTGGGAGCTCGTTCGGAATACGTGAAAGTATTGAACGGGATCGAGGAAGCGAAAGCCTTGCTTGAGTCCGAGCAAGATCCGGAAATGCGGGAAATGGCCCGTGAGGAGCTGGATACCTGCAACGAACGTATTCCCGCTTTGGAAGAAGAGATAAAATTATTGCTCGTTCCCGCTGATCCGCAAGACGACAAGAACGCGATCGTTGAGATACGAGGAGGAACGGGAGGTGACGAAGCCGCCCTTTTCGCCGGTGATCTATATCGTATGTACGTGAAGTATTGCGAACTGAAGGGATGGAAAATAAGCGTGTCTAGCTTTAGCGAAGGCTCGTCCGGCGGTTTTAAGGAAATCATCTTCACGGTATCGGGCGAGAAAGTATACGGAACGTTGAAGTATGAGTCCGGTGTACACCGTGTACAGCGTGTACCGGCTACGGAGACGCAAGGACGTGTACATACCTCCGCCGCTACAATTGCCGTATTGCCTGAGGCGGATGAATTTGATGTTGAGATTAATGAAGGGGAGATTAAATGGGATACCTTCCGCTCCGGTGGGGCCGGTGGTCAGAACGTAAACAAGGTGGAATCAGGTGTCCGTCTGCGTTATGTCTGGAAGAACCCCATTACAGGTGTGAGTGAGGAAATCTTGATCGAATGTACGGAGACACGAGACCAACCGAAGAACAAAGAAAGGGCGCTTACCCGTCTTCGTTCGTTCATTTATGACAAGGAACACCAGAAATACTTGGACGATATCGCCAGCAAGCGTAAGACCATGGTATCTACCGGTGACCGCTCCGCGAAGATCCGTACGTACAATTACCCGCAAGGGCGTATCACGGATCACCGTATCAATTACACGATCTATAATCTTTCAGCCTTTATGGACGGTGAAATTCAAGATTGCTTGGATCACCTGATCGTAGCGGAGAACGCTGAGCGACTGAAAGAGTCTGAATTGTAAACACATCCAATCATTTCATACTGAATAAGAAAATGAACAAACAACAGCTATTCGAGAATATTAAAAAGAAACAATCCTTCCTTTGTGTCGGATTAGATACAGATATAAAAAAGATCCCGCAACATCTATTGTCGGAAGAAGATCCTATTTTCGCATTCAATAAAGCGATCATCGACGCTACCGCCGATTATTGTGTCGCTTACAAGCCGAATCTGGCTTTTTACGAGAGCCTCGGCACAAAGGGTATGATGGCTTTTGAGAAGACTGTGGCTTACTTACGGGAGAATTATCCCGATCAATTTATCATCGCCGACGCGAAACGTGGTGATATCGGAAATACCTCCGAGATGTATGCCCGTTCTTTCTTCGATCATATCAAGGTAGATGCCGTAACGGTCGCTCCCTATATGGGCGAGGATAGCGTAAAACCATTCTTGATCTACCCGGAGGCTTGGGTAATCTTATTGGCCTTGACCTCCAATAAAGGCTCACATGATTTTCAAATGACGGAAGACGCAAATGGTGAACGTCTTTTCGAGAAAGTACTAAAGAAATCGCAAGAATGGGCTAACGATGAGCAAATGATGTATGTAGTGGGCGCTACCCAAGGCAAGATGTTCCTTGATATCCGTAAACAGGCCCCGAATCATTTCTTGTTAGTTCCGGGCGTAGGCGCTCAAGGTGGAAGCTTGGCGGAAGTAGCTCAATACGGGATGAACGACCAATGCGGTCTTTTGGTAAATTCTTCCCGTGCGATTATTTACGCGGATAAGACGGAGGCTTTCGCCAACGTAGCCCGTGAGGCGGCACATGCCGTACAGAAAGAAATGGCAGGTTATCTGCATGATAAGGGAATTATTCCCTGCAAAGCATAGGCTATATAAAGAATTTTCACCATTTTTGCAAACTAACTGTCTATAAACAGCGGACAGTCAACGAAGATACATATATAATTGAATAAGTAATGGAGTTTTCAGCCCAACAAATTGCCGGCTTCCTGAACGGAACGATTGAAGGAGATCCGAACGTTAAAGTCAGCAACTTCTCTAAAATAGAAGAAGGAAAGCCAGGTACATTGACCTTTTTGGCGAATCTTAAATATGCGCATCATATTTATAATACCGAGGCAAGCATTGTTTTGGTGAATAATGATTTCAAACCGGAACAACCGATAAGAGCCACACTTGTAAAAGTAGAGAACGCTTATGCGGCGCTCGCGATGTTATTAAATTTGGTAGAGCAATCGAAGAGCAAAAAGAAGGGGGTTGATTCTACCGCTTTTATCGCCGCTTCCGCGACCGTGAGCGACGATTGTTATGTCGGTAACTTCGCCTACATCGGAGAAGGCGTAAAAATGGGTAAGAACTGTATGGTATACCCGCACGCTTATATCGGTGATCACGTGACGGTAGGAGATAACTGCGTATTCTATCCGCATGCCACCGTTTACGAGAATTGTATAATCGGCAATAATTGTATCCTTCATGCCGGTAGCGTAGTCGGGGCTGACGGTTTCGGATTCGCTCCCGAAGGTGAGACTTACAAGAAAATCCCCGCAATTAGGCAACGTTATTATCGAGGATGATGTAGAGATCGGAGCCAATACGACAATTGACCGTGCGGTGATGGATTCTACGATCATTCGCCGAGGCGTTAAGCTGGACAATCTCGTACAAATCGCTCATAACGTGGAGGTAGGCGAGAATACCGTGATGGCGGCGCAAGTCGGCATCGCCGGTTCCGTAAAAGTAGGAAAGCATTGTATGTTTGGCGGACAAGTTGGTTTGGCCGGACATATCCATGTGGCGGACCACGTCGTATTCGGAGCTCAGGCTGGCGTTATCAGCGACGTGAAGGAAGCGACGACATTGCTCGGGGCGCCGGCGATCAACGCTAAAAACTTCATGCGTTCCAGCGCGATCTTCAACCGCCTGCCGGATATGTACCGCTCGCTGGGGCAAATGCAACGGGAAATCGAACAACTCAAGAAAGAAATTAATAAACAATAAAGACCTATGCAAAAACAGAAAACGCTTGCGGCAAGTTTCTCCTTGAAAGGAAAAGGGTTGCATACCGGATTAGATATAGAGATTACATTTAATCCCGCACCCGAGAACCATGGATACAAGATCAAACGTGTCGATATGGAAGGCCAACCGACGATTGACGCCTTGGCCGAGAACGTGGTTAATACACAGCGAGGTACGGTGCTTAGCAAGAATGGCGTTCAAGTAAGTACGATCGAGCACGCGATGGCTGCTTTATACGCTTACGAGATCGATAACTGCTTGATCGAGGTAAACGCACCCGAATTTCCGATCCTAGACGGAAGTTCTCGCTTCTTCTCCGAGGAAATCCAAAAGACAGGGGTCGTTGAGCAAAACGCTCCGAAGGATTATTATATCGTAAAACACAAGATCGAGGTAAAAGATGAGGAAACCGGTTCTTCGTTGATCATCCTTCCGGATGATAAGTTCAGCGTGAACGTATTGATCTCATTCGATTCGCCCGTGCTTTCCAACCAGTTCGCCACGCTGAACGACCTGAGTGAATTCCCGACAGAATTGGCTGCTTCCCGCACATTCGTGTTTGTCCGCGAAGTAGAGATGTTGCTCAACCACAACTTGATCAAGGGTGGCGATTTAGACAATGCGATCGTTATCTACGACCAAAAGATACCGCAAGAATCTTTGGACAAATTGGCAGATATGCTGAACATCCCTCACAAGAACGTGCAGGAATTAGGCTATATCAATAACAAGCCGCTTGTATTCGATAACGAACCGGCACGTCATAAATTGATCGACGTGATCGGAGATATCGCCTTGATCGGTAAGCCGATCCGCGGACGTGTGATCGCTACCCGTCCGGGACATAAGATCAATAACCAGTTGGCTCGCATGATCCGCAAGGACATCAAGATGAACGAGGTGCAAGCCCCGGTATACGATCCGAACCGTGAGCCGGTAATGGATATCAACCGTATCCGCGAACTGCTCCCGCATCGTTACCCGTTCTTATTGGTTGACAAGATCATCGAGATTGGCGGGAACTATATCGTAGGTGTGAAAAACATCACGACCAACGAACCGTTCTTCCAAGGGCATTTCCCTCAGGAGCCGGTCATGCCGGGAGTCCTGCAGGTTGAGGCTATGGCACAAACAGGTGGTTTGCTAGTCTTGAATTCCGTAGATGAGCCAGAGCGCTATTCTACCTACTTCATGAAAATAGATGGCGTGAAATTCCGCCAAAAAGTCGTTCCGGGCGATACGTTGATCTTACGTCTGGAATTATTGGCACCGATCCGTCGCGGGATCTCTACCATGAAAGGGTATGTATTCGTTGGTGATAAATTGGTTAGTGAAGCCGAGTTCATGGCTCAGATTGTAAAAAACAAATAATAAGATAAAGTACGATAATGAATATATCTCCTCTAGCAGTCGTTCATCCAGAGGCCCAGATCGGCCAGAATGTAACTATCGATCCGTTTGCCGTGATTGAGAAAGATGTCGTAATCGGTGATAATTGCCATATATATTCTCACGCCGTTATCTTGGATGGCGCACGGATTGGTAAAAATTGCAATATTTTCCCGGGAGCGGTCGTTGCCGGTATCCCTCAAGACATGAAATTCGCGGGGGAAACCACGACGGCGGAAATCGGAGATAACACGACGCTTCGCGAATGCGTGACGATCAACCGGGGTACCGCTTCCAAAGGTAAGACCGTGGTAGGTCGCAATTGCTTAATCATGGCTTATTCGCACGTGGCCCATGATTGCGTCTTAAAAGACCATATTATCATCGGTAACGCTTCGCAAATCGCCGGGGAGGTAGAGATTGATGATTTCGCTATCGTAAGCGGAGGTTCCTTGGTGCATCAGTTCACGCGTATATCCAAGCACGTGATGGTACAAGGCGGTTCTCGTATCGGAAAAGATATCCCTCCTTATACCTTGATCGGCCGTGATCCGATCGTTTATTGCGGTATCAATATCGTAGGTTTACGTCGCCGGGGATTCACGAATCAGCAGGTATTCTTGATTCAAGACATCTATCGCACGCTGTATACCCGAGGCTTGAATAATACGGAGGCGCTGAAAGCGATCGAGACCGAGTACGAGCCTAGCGAGGAACGGGATTTGATCCTCAATTTCATCAAGTCTTCCAGCCGGGGTATCGTAAGAGGTTCGATCGACGAATAAGCGACACAAACATCCGGACAACCAAAAACAAATCGGCGCAAATCCACATCTTACAATGAGGGGTTTGCGCCGATTCGCTATTTATGTCACCAAAAGGTTATTTATAGGGTAATTCCCGTGATCTGCCGGATCATTTCAAGATCGATCCCCATGGCTTTCATCTTCTTGGCGTTTTCGAGGTTCGCTTCTGTCTCGCCTTTTGCCAGTCCTTTCGCCTTACCTTTCTCCTTATTTTCCGCTCTACTTTCCGCTAGTCCTTCCAGGTATCCTTCAAGCTTCGCCGAATCCAATACGTCATTTTGTATCATGACCGCATTCAGGTGTTCGTCGTAAGCGTATCTATCCTCGGGGGTCATGGAGTAGTATCTCAATTTTTCTCGAGCCTCGCCTAATCCCGGAGTCATGGTGTCAGGACGAATTGTTCCTCTTTTAAGGTAGTCCATCCATTCTTCTAGGGGAGTGACGGCTATCTTATCGAACTTATTGGTCCGTATGAGTATATATTCGGGGAAAATCTCGGGGGATAGCTTGGAGACAATTACGCTCCTCTCTTTCGTGTTGACTACCAATTGATCCTTGGTATGTACGCCGATGAAATGATTCTGCCCGTGATAAAGGTAGTCCTCGCCCTGTCCGATGTCGAAGTAGAATATGTTGATTGAGTATATTTTCTTAACCTTGTGGTAGTCCTCGCCCAGTGATATGTACTCGGTTATGGTTTTCGCCACGCCATAGAGTACCTGTTCGAGATAATATAGCTTGCGAATATTTTATATTTTCACGATGATGATCTCGCCCTTGTCGTTAAGTGCCTTGGCGTACACCCTGTTGAACTTGTCATCCTCAGACAGTTGATTACCCTCGCTCTCCAGTAGCTCCACGATGGTAATCTTCTCTCCAAGAAAAACCGTGAGAAAACCTTCCAGCACACCGAAGTTGGCTTTTTGCCGGAGCAGTCTCTTGATCGCCCAATCGAAACGTATGTATCGGTCTTTTAATTCTTTCATGCGTTGATCCTCCTCTTTTTTATCCATAGTTGATAGGTTTTAAGTTACGGCCCAATAGCGGGCGGTGCCGTAAAGATATGTCTTTTCGGGCGAAATGCAAAAGATTGATATCTGATACTGTGATTTTTATTATTTACCCATATTACAATTACCTATTCAAGGTGACAACTGCCACTAATATCTCAGCCGCAGGTTCCGTCTCTTTGACGAAGGTTGAAGACGAAGCTACGACGGTCGCCTCAGGTTCAGAAGAAATCCCATACAGGGATCAGACGCGCACCCTCTTTCATTATTTATAGCGACGTATATTGGGTATATCCATATTTTTACTACTTTTGAGGCGATAATAAAACTAAACGACTATGCTATTTAGATTTCTAATCCTATCAGATGAAGCAGATGACTTCAAGCGCGAGATCAAGATTGATTCCGAGTCTACTTTCTTGGATTTGCAAAACGCCATTCTCGACTCTGTAGGTTATACAAAGGATCAAATGACCTCTTTCTTCATATGTGACGATGACTGGAGTAAAAAGACAGAGATCACATTAGTGGAGATGGATACCTCTTCCGAGGAAGACAGCTATGTCATGGCCGATACTCAACTGGAAGAATTGTTGGAAGACGAGCACCAAAAACTACTTTTCGTTTTCGATTATATGACCGAACGTGCCTTCTTCATGGAACTTCGTGAGATCGTTCCGGGAAAAGACTTGGATGCTCCTATTTGCAGCAAATCGGTAGGTACGCCTCCCGCCCAAATAGTTTCTTTCGATGAGTTCGAGGCTAAGAACGGCAGTACGGACGTAGGAGAAGATTTCTACGGCGATTCCGAATACGATATGGACGAATTAGACAAAAGCGGCTTCGACGGTTTAGGCGAAGGCCCGATGGATAATCCTTACGACGACGAGCGCTTTTGATGAATTCCCTCGTTATATTACTTGGGCCGACAGGAGTCGGAAAGACCGAGTTAAGCCTCCAAGTGGCGGAACGTTTCGGCTCTCCGATTATCTCTTCCGACTCCCGTCAGCTTTACAAAGACCTTCCGATCGGCAGGGCTGCCCCAACACCGGAACAAATGGCTCGTGTCAAGCATTATATGGTAGGCACTCTCTCGCTTACCGATTATTACAGCGCCAGCAACTTCGAGGAAGACGTGGTCTCCCTCCTATCCGAATTACATAAAACGATCCCGACCGTCGTAATGACCGGAGGCTCTATGATGTACATCGATGCCGTATGTAAAGGTATTGACGATATCCCGACAGTTACACCGGAGATCCGGGATGCCCTATACATGCAATTTGAAACCGAGGGACTAGCCCCTATCCTCGCTGAATTAAAAGAAGCAGACCCTGTCCATTATGAGGAAGTGGACCGGAATAATTATAAACGAGTGATCCATGCCGTAGAGATTTGCCGGATGACAGGCAAGCCTTTACTCCTCCTTCCGCACGAACATTAAGAAAGAGCGTCCGTTCCGGATCATCAAAGTAGGGCTTAATAGAGATCGCGACGAATTATGCGACCGCATCAACCAACGTGTAGATCTAATGATGAGCGAAGGATTATTGGAAGAGGCTCGCCGGGCTTATCCCTTCCGTCATTTGAATTCCTTGAACACGGTAGGTTATAAAGAATTATTCAATTACTTCAGCGGAGAATGGACATTAGACCTCGCCGTGGAGAAAATCAAACGAAACTCCCGGGTCTACGCCCGGAAGCAAATGACTTGGTTTAAACGGGACCCAGAAATAACATGGTTCCATCCGGATGAGACCGAAGCTATATTTACACATCTGAGCCAACAGATCATATAGCGTTTTAACAATGCCCATTATAAGGTGTTTACAATGGGCATTATAAACATGCTTGAATAGGCATTGTAAGCATCTTACAATAGGCATCAAGGTTTTCCGCTGACTATCAAAGCCAAACGCAACGACTTTATTTCTTGAAAACCAGATAAACCGCCGCTACCAAGAATACGAAAGCAAGCGCATGGTTCCATTTAAACGACTCCCCCTTAAAAGCAATGGTACTGAAGGCCACGAATACCACCAACGTAATCACCTCTTGGATCACTTTCAATTGAATCAAGTTGAACGGCCCCCCGTTATCCCGGAAACCGATGCGATTCGCCGGTACTTGGAAACAATACTCAAAAAAAGCGAGAAACCAACTAAACAGGATTACGCCAAACAAAGGAAGATGCTCGAACCAGCTAAACTGTTGCTTCATCTTCAAATGACCATACCAAGCGCATGTCATAAAAAATATTAGACACGATCAACAATAAAATCGTATAAACACTTTGCATATTATCTTATTTTTCGAGGTAAATAATCTTCTTGTATATTCGTCATGCTCCCCCAAAGACTGTAACGAGCCTCCGGATTGATCGCTTCCAGACTTCTCAGCAGCTCTTTCATATCCGAACGACTGGAACCCGACTCATAAGGACAGTTCTTCAATTGTTTCCGGTACCCTTTCCATGCGGCGACCTGAATCAACTCCCTCTCTTCCACCAGACACATCGGACGGATGATCTCCATATCAAACTTATCCATTCTCAACCGGGGAGGCATTGTCCCGAAAGCCCCTTGGTGGGTCAGGTTCATCAACAGCGTCTCAAGGATATCATCTTGATGATGGCCTAAAGCGATCTTATTGCATTTATGCGCCTTAGCGATCTCAAACAAAGCTTTCCGGCGAGTCCAAGAGCATAAAAAGCAGGGGGATTTACGAGTGTCCGTAGAAGGATCGAAACTTGTCTCATGGACAATGAAAGGCAAATCATGCTCCTCTGCGCAACTTCTAAGATATTCCCGATCCGAACAATAAGGGATATTCGTCATCACGATATGTGCTACCACGACCTCAAACCGAGGACAATAGATTTTCGACCTGCGCCCCAGTAAATCCACCAAGGCCAAGGAATCTTTTCCTCCGGACAACCCGACCAAGATCCGGTCGCCATCATTGATCAAGCCATAGTCGAAAATCGCCTCTTTATCTTATCCTCTATCTTGCGAAACAAACGTTCGTCCTCTGTCAATTTTGCCATATACTTCCTTTACGGGCGCAAAATTATATATTTATCTTTTCGAATTTGTATGCCTCTACAAAAATATTCTTATCTTTGAAACTGCATAACTATATATAATCTAGAATAGACAAAATGAAACGGTTATCCAAAAAGCTGCTTTATACGCTAGGAGTTACACTCATATGCGGAGGAATGCAACTACATGCGCAAAGTCTTGATCAGGCAAAAAAATTATATAACGATGGGAAATACGCAGAAGCCAAACCTGTGTTCGAGAAACTAGTGAAACAAGCGCCAAGCAATGCCTCTTATAATCAATGGTATGGTGTTTGCTGTTTCGAGACCGGAGATTTAGCAGGAGCGGAGAAACATCTTAAGGTTGCCGTAAAGCGTAGGGTACAAGACGCTTATCGATACCTTGGAGAAGTATACTACCAGACCTATCGTTTTAACGAAGCCGAGGAGATGTTCGACGAATACATCACCCTCCTAACAAAAAAGAAACAAGATGTGGAGCCTTACCAGATCCGTATGGACTTGGCGAACAAAGCAAGCCGTATGCTTGATAAGGTAGAGAATGTCCAGATTATCGATAGCTTGGTCGTTGATAAAGATGATTTCTTATCAGCCTATACCTTAAGCGAGGAAAGCGGTACGTTGACCACTTACCAAGATTTCTTCCAGACAAACGATCCGGGCAACTCATCGGTATACATGAACCAGAAGGGGGATAAGATTTATTACGCCCACTCGACAGACGGTAACCACAATTGTCTTTTTACCCAATCCAAACTCATGGATCAATGGGGAGACGAGAAACAGTTACCAATGAATATCAATAGTGACGCCGACGATGGGTATCCATTCGTGCTATCCGATGGCGTAACGATTTATTACGCATCCAAAGGGAACGGCTCTCTGGGCGGATATGATTTATTCGTCACTCGTTACAACATCAATTCCGATACTTATCTTACACCGGAGCAATTGGGCATGCCCTATAACTCCCCGTTTAACGATTACATGATGGTGATCGACGAAGCCAAGCAATTGGGATGGTTCGTTTCCGACCGCTATCAACCGGAAGGAAAAGTCTGTGTATACCTATTCATTCCGAATGACAACCGCGAGCGAGTAGATAGCGAGGATATCGAACTAAAACGTGCCCGGGCCTCTATTGCCTCGATCAAGGATTCATGGAAACCCGGATCGAATTACGAAGAGCTTATTCATTTAGCTCATACCGAGATTCCTTATGGACGTATAGAGATAAAGAAAGATTTCACGTTCCCGATCCATAATGATATCGTTTATTACACCTTGGACGATATCCAAAGTCCGGAAGCGAAGAACTACTACGAGAAAGTAGTTTCCATCCATAAACAGATCAAGGAGTTAAATGAGAAACTAGAGAGCTTACGAGCCAGCTACATCAAAGGGAACAAGGCGAAGCGAGAACAACTGAAGCCTACGATTCTTGATGCGGAAGAAAAGTTAAACAACCTGCTCGGCCAACCGGACGAATGGGAGAAAAAGGCACGTAACGCAGAGATCGTATACCTAAGAAACAACCATAAATAAGAAGAACTATGCTACTGGACATAGCCATCATCGTCTTCCTCATGGTAGCGGCCATCCTACTGATACTGGCGGAGATATTCCTTCTTCCGGGAATAACACTCGCGGGTATAGGCGGGGCTATTTTCGCTATCGGCGGAGTCGTTTTCGCTTATACGGTAGGTATATGGGTAGGGCATCTGACTTTATCCTTATCAATCATTGCATTCGGAATAATCTTCGCTTGGTTATTGCGTTCCCGGTCTTTTAACAAGATCGCTTTAAAGACAGATATCGATTCCAAGCTGACATCCAGCAGGGATCTCGGAATAGAACCCGGAGACGAGGGGATCACGCTCTCACGCTTAGCCCCTATCGGCAAGGCCCGGATTAAAGGTATTAACGTGGAAGCGAAATCTCAAGACGAATTAATCGCTGAGAACACGCCGATCGTAGTGATCAGGGTAGACAGTTACAACGTAATTGTCCGTCCTAAAGAAGAAACAAATATTCACGCTTAATTTTTTTATATATGGAAATAACCTTTTGCCACTTATCCTATTGGGGGCCGCAGTACTTCTGCTGGCAATCTTTTTCTATTATGTGCCGTTCCTGTTATGGATCTCGGCCAAAGTATCAGGAGTCAATATCTCCTTGATCCAGTTATTCTTGATGCGTATCCGAAAGGTTCCTCCCTACATCATCACTCGTGCGATGATCGAAGCGCATAAGGCAGGAATAAAGACGCTTACACGCGACGAGCTGGAAGCGCACTATTTAGCGGGTGGACATGTCGAGAAAGTAGTGCATGCGCTGGTTTCCGCGTCAAAAGCGAATATCGACCTTCCTTTCCAGATGGCTACCGCTATCGACTTGGCCGGACGTGACGTATTCGAGGCTGTACAAATGTCGGTAAATCCGAAAGTGATCGATACCCCTCCGGTAACAGCGGTTGCGAAAGACGGAATCCAGTTAATCGCCAAGGCACGTGTCACCGTTCGTGCGAATATCAAGCAATTAGTGGGTGGTGCAGGAGAAGAGACGATCTTAGCCCGTGTAGGTGAAGGTATCGTATCTTCCATTGGTTCATCCGAAAGCCATAAGACTGTATTGGAAAATCCGGATTCCATCTCGAAATTAGTGCTTCGCAAAGGGCTAGACGCCGGAACAGCTTTCGAAATCCTTTCCATCGATATCGCCGATATCGATATAGGTAAGAACATCGGCGCTTTCTTGCAAATGGACCAAGCTCAAGCGGATAAGAATATCGCTCAGGCGAAAGCCGAGGAACGTCGTGCGATGGCTGTCGCCCTCGAGCAAGAGATGAAGGCGAAAGCTCAAGAAGCCCGTGCCAAGGTGATCGAGGCAGAAGCGGAAGTTCCCAAGGCAATGGCAGACGCTTTCCGCACAGGAAACCTAGGCGTAATGGACTATTACAAGATGAAGAACATCGAGGCGGACACTTCTATGCGTGAAGCGATAGCTAAACCGACCGGTGCTCCATCAAAACCATTAAAGGACTAAAATAGTTATATAAATAGAACTATCTCCAAGGGCAGGGTTCATACCTTGCCCTTTCATGATTATAATATAAACTTAATTATCTGATTGAATATGAGAACAATCCCCGCTTCAGAATTAGCGATCCATTCAGATGGCAGTGTTTTCCATCTGCATTTAAAACCGGAGCAACTTGCGGATCGTGTGGTACTTGTTGGTGATCCCGCACGGGTTACAACCGTCGCTTCCTATTTTGATTCTCAGGAATGTGAGGTTTCCAGCCGGGAGTTTCATACCATCACGGGCCAGTACAAGGGAAAACGTATCACGGTTGTATCCCATGGCATCGGCACAGATAATATCGATATCGTATTAAATGAGCTAGACGCTCTCGCTAATATAGACTTCTCAACCCGTACGATCAAGCCGGAATTCAAGCAACTTTCCCTGGTTCGTATCGGGACTTCCGGAGGGTTACAGCCATTTGTCCCGATCGGGACTTATGTGGCAGCGGAGAAATCGATCGGATTCGACGGGGTCATTTATTTCTACGCAAATAGTAATACCGTTCGTGACGCGGACTTGGAGTCTGAATTAATAAAGCAGCTTGATTGGCGGCTTAGCGGCATATGGCCTTATGTCGTATCGGCAGATCCATCGTTGATCGAGCAAATCACCCGTAATGATATTATCCGGGGAACGACTATCGCGGCCAATGGCTTCTACGGGCCGCAAGGACGTGAGCTCCGATTGCCCTTGACCGATCCGGAATTGAACCGGAAAATAGAGGCTTTCGATTACAACGGGCGAAAGATTACGAACTTCGAGATGGAGAGCTCCTCTTTAGCAGGTCTGGCCGCCCTTATGGGACACCGGGCAATGACCGTATGCTGTATTATCGCCGGACGTGTGGATAATCATATGAATACGGATTATAAAGGTTCTTTGGAAAAACTGATTGAAACTGTATTAGACCGTATATAATAATATCAAGACCATGAAGTGGGATCATTCATTAATCGATACGTTGGAATGGGGAAATCAGATCTCCCATAAGGAAGATAAAATAAAGATAGCGGATCTTATCGCATCTAAAGTCGAAAACGGACAAGTCATAGGCGTTGGCTCCGGTTCGACCTCCTATCTAGCGTTGACTCGCATAGCGGAACGTATCCGAACGGAACGTCTTTCCATTTTGGCGATCCCCACTTCTTTAGAAATCCGGATGACTTGCGCCCAGCTAGGCACTCCGGTTACCAGCCTGTTTTCCCACAAGCCGGACTGGACCTTCGATGGGGCTGATGAAGTAGATTCCCACTTTAACTTGATCAAAGGGCGTGGAGGCGCCATGTTTAAGGAAAAGCTGTTAATCAGTTCCAGTCCGCAGACCTATATACTGGTCGATCCTTCCAAGAAAGTGGAGAGGCTGGGAGCTAAATTCCCGATCCCGATAGAGATTTTCCCGGAAGCTCTCACCTATGTAGAGGACAAACTCCAGCGTTTGAATCCCCGTGAGATAAAACTTCGTATGGGACAAGGTAAGGATGGACCGATCATTACCGAGAATGGCAATATGATCCTTGACGTATGGATGGACTATATCCCTGAAAATACAGAATCCACCCTCAAGTCGATTACAGGCGTACTCGAGAGTGGACTCTTTATGAACTATAAGGTAGAAGTATTAGGGCTTACTTCATGAATCCTTGTTGTTTCAATACCTTCAAGAGTACCTCGGAGAAATGTTCACTATTTTTCTTCGTATAGCGTACGTCCGTAAAGACCTGCGCCAGTGTTTCCTTATTATTCTCCCTTACAAACTGCTTATTCACCTCTAATGCCTCTTTCTCACTATACAAGGCATCGATGGAAGCCGGAGTAAAGTCCGTATAAGTCTCGTTTTGTACCACAGCCGCCAATGGTAAACGTTCTACTTGAGCGGGTATAGGCTCTGCCGGATAACCCACCGTAACCGTAACGATCGGGACAACCAGACGGGGAAGAGAAAGCGCCTCAATGATCTGGTCCGCATTATAAGCCGTCGTACCCAGATAGCAAATGCCTAAGCCTTTTTTCCTCAGCGGCATTACAGAAACTCTGGGCGAACAACATCGCATCTATCGTCGAAGCGATAAACGTTTGCAAATTGTCGAATCCGGCCTCCGCTTTCCTGCACTCCGCCCATTTAACAAAACGGTTCGCGTCCGCACAAAAAGTAAGTACGACAGGCGCCCCCGTAATCATCGGCTGGTTAAAATGAGCCGGAGCCAGTTTCTCCTTGTTCGCAGGGTCGCGGGTAACCACGACACTATACAATTGCATATTTCCTGTATTCGAGGCACGAGTAGCCACTTCCAATAATTCATTCAGCAAAGACTCCGGGATATCCTGATCCGTATATTTACGGATACTTCTTCTATTCTTCATGCATTCTAACATAGCAATCCTATTTTTAAATTCTCAATAACTAAATCCTAATATCCATGCCGGCATACGGTTAAACACGCTTTTCGGTAACCCGTAGATAGCCGCATAAGCGTCGGGTACGAAGCGGAGACGATCATATCCCCTTAAGGGATCACCTACGGCGAAGATATATTTACCGCCAATCAAGAAATCCCCGTTCGCCATGAATTCCACGTTCGCCACGGAACGCATCTGGCTTAAAAAATAGGTTTCACACATCAATTGCCGATTCTCCTTATCTCCGAAAAAGAGATCAGCAAGTTGGTATCCCCCATAAAGACTTTCTGCTTGGCCGGAGTGGTTCCCCAGTTGGTCTGCCGAGTAATAAATAAGCCTCATATCATGGAAGAAACGCAACAGGCTATCGCTTTGACGAAGCATATTTATCTTACGGGTTACATCAATCGATTTCGGACGTAAAGGAGCCGACTCAGCCACCATCATAAAATATTTTTGAGCTCGTTCCAGATTACTCATCGAAATAGAAACCACCGAAGGCAAATCCCGGCAAATCTCTTTTCTCACTAATTCTTGCAGACGGAAATAATACATATCCGGGTCTTGCCAATAAAAAGGATAACATCCATGTTCCAGATAGTTCCGGTAAATCGGCACAATATTCATCTCCGCATTGATCTCCTTCACCAAATCATGATGGTTCGCTAAGATATCTTCCAACGGAATGGGATCTTTATCCAGAATGCTTTCGTAAGAAAGGAATTCACGGAACGACATCGGATGCATGACATAAAAAGCAGCCTCATGCCTTAACCCGTTCCGCACCTCTGTCTGCGAGTACAAAGAAGTGGTAGCGAAAACAATCTTTAAGGCGGGGTTGGCATCCAATAAAGTTGAGACCTCTTCCATCCAGCCCGAATAGAAATGGATCTCATCCAAAAACAAATAATGCCCCCCGGCTTGCAGGAACTCCTTAACCGCATCGGTCAATGAATGTGTCTCAAACCAGAAATCATCCAGATTCACATACAGGGCTTCCCGTGAATCTTCAAATTTCAACTTAATATGCTGTAACAACAAGGTAGTCTTACCAACCCCTCGAGAGCCGAAGATGCCGATTAACCGATCCTCCCACTCTATCCGTGCATGCAAATAACGCAGGAATGTACAATTTATTCCTTTCAACAATAGCTGATGATTCCGCTGAAGCAAGTCCATATACAAATCTGTTTTACGCGAATATAAAAAATGTTCCGTGTTTTTCGTACCTTTGTCAACACTAAACCAATAAAAAGATGAATACATCCAAAGTCTACTTTACTAATTTACGCACGACCCCAGCAGCAACCTGCTGGATAAGATGGAACGTCTGGTAAAACGTGCCGGTATCGCCAATATCGACTTCAAAAATCAATTTGTAGCCATTAAGATCCACTTTGGCGAACCGGGGAATTTGGCATACATTCGTCCTAATTACGCCGCTCGCTTGGTAAGCCTGTTACGTGAATTAGGCGCGAAACCGTTCCTTACCGATTGTAACACCTTATACTCGGGCCGTCGCTCCAACGCTGTCGATCATCTTCAAAGCGCCATGGAAAATGGGTTCAATCCCATGTCCGCCGGTTGCAACGTTATCATCGCCGATGGCGTGAAAGGTACGGACTACCGGGAAATCGAGATTGACGGGCAATATTGCAAGGCCCCGAAAATAGGTGCCGCTATCGCCGATGCCGATATCATCATTTCCATGAACCATTTCAAAGGTCACGAGCAAGCCGGTTTCGGCGGTGCGCTGAAAAACCTCGGGATAGGATGCGCCAGCGTAGGCGGTAAGCTGGAATTACATTGCGCCTCACAACCCCGTATCGATACGGAGGCTTGTAAAGGCTGTAATATCTGCGTAAAACACTGCGCCCACGATGCCATCCATTTGAATAACAGCCGAAAGGCCGAAATTGATTACGAGCGTTGTGTAGGTTGCGGGCAATGTGTGGCTCTTTGCCAGTACGACGGTGCCGTAATGGGCAGAAGGTGATACTTCCGAGCGATTGAATTACAAGATCGACGAGTACACGAAAGCCGTATTAGCAGACAAGCCTCATTTCCATGTTAGTTTTATCATGAACGTATCTCCGGAATGCGATTGCTGGAATCATAACGATGCCGCCATCATCCCCGATTTGGGGATCGCCGCATCTTTCGATCCGGTGGCCTTGGATAAGGCTTGCGCCGATATGGTTATCAACGCTCCTATCATCGGAGGTAATAAATTAGCCGAGACTCATCCTCACGAACACCTTGAGGGGAGGATAAATTCCATTTGATTCATCCGGATACGAACTGGCAAGCCGGCCTACGTTATGCGGAGGAAATCGGACTGGGTTCTCAAGCGTATGAATTAATAACGGTTTAATAGACGGAATGAGTACAATTTGCGCTATATCTACAGCTCCGGGAGTAGGAGGAATCGCAGTGGTCCGTGTCTCCGGGCCGGATGCTTTCAAGATTTGTGATCGGATATTCCGGCCGAAGAAGGCAGGTAAGAGTTTATCTACCCAAAAGGCTTATACCTTAACGTATGGTTCCATCGTCGGTAACAATGACGAAACCATAGATGAGGTGATCGCCGCAGTTTTCCGTGCCCCCATTCTTTCACGGGGAAGATACGGTGGAAATCACCTGCCACGGCTCGACGTATATCCAACAACAAATCCTGCAATCCCTTATCTCCAGCGGATGCCGTATAGCGCAACCGGGTGAATATACGCAACGTGCTTTCATGAACGGCAAGATGGACCTGAGCCAAGCCGAGGCGGTCGCTGACTTGATCGCCTCGACCTCAGCCGGTCAACACCGCTTGGCATTAAGCCAGATGCGAGGTGGTTTCAGCAAGGAACTTGCCGAACTTCGGAACCAGCTACTCCATTTCACCTCTCTCATGGAGCTGGAACTGGATTTCAGTGACCATGAGGAATTAGAGTTCGCTGATCGTAGCGAGCTTCGCACGCTTGCGGATCATATCGAACAGGTCATCTCCAAACTCGCCCAATCTTTCAGTGTAGGCAACGCGATCAAAAACGGTATTCCCGTCGCCATCATCGGTGAGACGAACGCCGGCAAATCTACTTTACTAAACGCCTTGTTGAACGAGGATAAAGCGATCGTCAGCGACATCCACGGAACGACCCGTGACGTTATCGAGGATACGATCAATATCAACGGCCAACTCTTCCGTTTCATCGACACCGCCGGTATCCGTGAAACAAGCGATGCGATCGAAGCTCTCGGTATTGAACGTAGTTTCAAGGCTCTAGACCAAGCGCAAATCGTCATCCTCATGTACGACTTAACCCGTGACCTCAAGGATTTCGAGGCTTTCTATCAAGAAATAGCTCCGAGATTAACAAATAAGTCTGTTATCTTAGCGATGAACAAATGCGATGTATTACCCACATCCTCTCTCCCAACCTTCTCTTTCCCCACCGAAGGCTGGCATCAAATCGCTATTTCCGCCAAGAGCAAGCTGCATATCGCAGAGCTACAACAACTCCTCACGGAAGTCTCTTCCATTCCCACCCTCCACCAAAGCGACATCATCGTAACGAATGTCCGCCACTTCGAGGCACTTACGCATGCGCTGGAAGCTATACATAGGGTACAAGAAGGTTTGAACTCCAGCCTTTCCGGGGATTTCATCTCGCAAGATTTACGAGAGTGTATATTCCATTTATCGGATATCGTAGGAGAGGTTACGACAGATCAGGTGCTGGGGAATATATTTCGGCATTTTTGCATCGGCAAGTAGGATATTGTAATCAACTGCAACGAATTAGAACCAACTATAATGAAGTTGCTGATTTTCAGCGGCTTTTTTATTTGCCAAAAATCCAGCTATAAACAGTTAGATACTGTTGTTCACCATATTTTTCTACCGTATTTCTACCGCGGAACAATTAAGGGCTTTTGCCCGATGTCGCACTGACGCATTTGTTGACGTGTGTTGACAATGGTTTACGTGAGTAGACAAAAAGAAAATTATCAGAGCTGTAAAAAGCTCATGTTTCACTAAAATATGGAGAATAACAAAAATGGAAGTAAAAAGAATCTGCCAGTGGTGCGGCAAGCCTTTCATGGCAAAAAAGACCACTACCAATTATTGTAGTCCGCAATGTTCCAAAAGAGGTTACAAACACCGTATGAAGGAACGTAGAATGGAAATGCGCGAATTTCAGGAAATGCTGGAGGTAAAGAGTAAACTGGAGAGCCAGGAATACTTTACCTTTTCTCAAGCAGCCAGACTAATGGGTGTTTCTCGCCAGTATGTCTATAAACTGGTAAAGGAGGACAAACTTCGTGCATCAAGGTTAAGTTCAAGAATGTCGCTCATCAGAAGAACCGACATCGAACTGATGCTGAAAACAAAACCTTATGAAGTTCTCAGACCAAAAGATGAATTTGACGTTACCGAGTATTATACCGCTGAACAGATTGCAAAAAAGTACAAAGTCAATGCTAAATGGGTGTGGACCTATACCCGGCAACACAATGTTCCCAAAGTCAGAATTCGCCAGTTCAATTATTACAGTAAAAAGCACATAGATGCGGCATTTGCCAAATATAAGACGGATAATGCCTTGACCGAATGGTACACTCCGGAAGAAATCGAGAAAAACTATGGGATGACACGTGTAGCCATCCGTTCACATGTCTATCGCAACAACATCCCTTCAAAGAAAGAGCACGGCCAGATATTCTACTCAAAACTTCACTTCGATCTGTCCAAGAAGACAACCGAAGATGATTCTTCAGAATACTATACCGTGCAGGAAGCCATGAAGAAGTATAGCCTCACACGGGATTCAGTTTACGGCATTCTACAATTCCACGAAATAAAACGGGAGAAGAAAGGGCGCTTTGTGAGATTCCTGAAAGTGGAATTCGACCACATTATGGGAGCCCATTAGTGACTAAATGCGACCGACTGTAATTATCGGAAAATTATTTCTTGCTGATTATGGTCTGTATAAAAGCATTAAGGATTTTCGCAGCAAAAGTCAGTTATAACCATTTAATATTCATCATTATGTCAGAATGCAAAACAGTTACATTGAGGACACGCCCTCTGAAGAAAGGTATGCTGTCGTTCTACCTTGATTATTATCCGGGCTACCGGGATCAGGAAACGATGAAGACCATCCGCCACGAAGGATTGAACATTTACGTCTATGCCAATCCCAAGAACCAGCGTGAACGCGACTTCAACGCCGCCATGTCAGAGAAAGCGGAAGCTATCCGATGCAGACGGTTTGAAGCCATCGTAAATGAACGGTATGATTTCTTCGACAAGAGGAAATACAAGGCCGATTTCCTGGAATACTACCGTAAGCAACTTCCCAAGCACGACCAGAAATGGGGATTCGTCTATCAGCACTTCTACAACTTCGTCCACGGCAAATGAACTTTTGAGGAAATAGATGTGGACCTGTGCAACAAGTTCCGGGAATACCTGCTTAACGTCAGGCAACTCCGACGTGACAGACCAATTTCAAAGAACTCCGCTTCCGGCTACTGGTCCACTTTCCGTGGATTCCTGAAGATTCTGTATCGCAACAGGATGATAAAGACCAATGTCAATGACTTTCTGGAAAAAATCGAACCGGAAGATGTTGCCAAGGAGTATCTGAGTGTGGAAGAGCTGTATTGCCTTGCCGAAACCCCGTGCAAGATACCTGTTCTAAAGACTGCTTCCCTCTTTTCGTGTCTGACCAGTCTGCGACTTAGCGATGTTCTTTCCCTTTGCTGGGAAGAAATCGTCGACTTCGCTGCCGGAGGGAAATGTGTCCATACCATCACCCAGAAGACCAAGACCGAGGACATCATCCCGATAAGCGATGAAGCATTGGAACTGATAGGCTACAGTCCTGAAAAGACCGGTCTGGTATTCAAAGGTCTGAAACGGAGCTGGACACAGCAGCCGATGAAGGAATGGATCCGTTCTGCCGGGATCATCAAAAACATCACATTCCATTCATACCGCAGGACATACGCGACCCTTCAGGCCGCAGCCGGTACTGACATCCGTACCATCCAAAGCAACATGGCTCACAAAAGCATCACCACCACCCAACGCTACATGAAAGTAGTCGACAGCAACAAGCGTGAGGCGACCACCAGAATCACATTGACAAGAAAGGGCTGATCTGACTGATTCGTACCTGTTTTATCGGTTATAGTATGATTTTTCGCTGAAAATCATACTATAACCATATTTTTCTTAATTCCCGGATGTTTTTCTGTCATTATTTACAATGGTTTGAAACCGGACATCTATTTTTGTCCTATCATAATTCCAAACAATCACAGTTTATGGCAGATAACAACCGAATATCCATCAAAAAGACAAGCCGAGTCCTTGCGATTACATGTGTCGCCTATACAACAGTGGCAACAATATTGTACGACAATCATCGGATTGACCTGATTGCCTATTCCACTCCGGTCATATTAGGAACCGTAACTGCAATCATGTCATGCGCTGCACTGCAACGCCTGTTTTGTTCACTATTCACTAGGAACTATCTTTCTTTTGGCTGCAAGGAATTATCACCAATAGGAACTATACATTCCGAGACAAATCCTGATATCCAAGAAGAATCTCCTCGAACTGAAAATACAACCGGTACGGTCAGCGTTGTAACGCAAAAATCTTCATATCTCGAAAAATATGAAGCCCGCATAGAGGAATTGGAACATGCCAAAAAAGAAAGGCGAACTGCAATAATCAGCACCATACATGATTATACCACATATATAATGGCCGAGTTTTTCACCAAAGAAGAACTTGAAACGCTCCATGAGAACATCGAAGCTTTAGCTTACGGACAACAGGAGCGATACAAACCAATCCGTTCCAGAGAAGATAATCCCATCAAGTCTCCGGCACTAAGGCATTTTGCATGGAATATCGGAGAGAGACTTGATATTCCGCTAATCGACAGGGCAAGATTCATAAAAGAAATATTCCCACACGAACTGGGGAACGCAACAATTGAATATCTTTCCAAGAATCTCCGGGACTCTGTTACAAGCAAAATCAAGATCGATGTGCCTGAAAACGGAGACTACCGGTTTGACTGCATGAGAAATTTTGCTGACGGGAAAATTAATTCTTACTGATTATAGTCTGCGTAATATCATTAGATTGGTTTGCAGCATGTTAAACAATTAAATCGTTTAGTCATGCTAAAAGAAAACCTTACATTCAATGATTTGCCGGAAATGGTAGGCAGACTGTATGAAAAGATTGAGAGTTTAGAAAATGCTCTGAAGGAAAGTCTCGCCAAAGAACCGTCTGTCAAAGAGAATCTTCATGTCCCCATGACTGTGGAGGAAGTATGCAGCTACCTTGGAATATCCAAGTCATCCTTCTATTACAAGGCCAAGCAGGGAGGGATACCTGTCATCAAGCAGGGAAAGCATCTGTTCGTATATCGCGACGAACTGGACAAATGGCTGGAGACCGGAAGAAAAAGCCAGGTGCCGCTGAGCATCGAGGAGGAACACGGGCAGATACTTGCCGCGACAAGACGTAAGGCAAAACCAAGAGAACTGTAGGAATATGGAAAAAACGAACAGCAATATTCCTACTTCGGAGGAACTGAAAGCCTACATAGATGAATCGGTCATCAGCGTAACCGGGACATACGACCAGTCCGCTTCCGTGCTGATGGTGGATGATTCCACAATCGGGACTCTGGGAAACTTCAGTGCGTCCATCGGGAAAGCCAAAAGCAAGAAGACCTTCAATGTCTCGGCCATAGCTGCAGCCGCTCTGATAAATGGCACGGTGCTGCATTACCGTGCCTGCTTCCCGGAGGGAAAAAGAAAGATTCTCTACGTTGATACGGAACAGGGCAAGAACCATTGCCAGATTGTTCTGAATAGAATCCTGAAACTGGCAGGTCTGCCGAAAGACTGTGATGCAGACAACCTGACGATGCTGGCACTCCGGAAATATTCGCCCGAAGTACGACTGGCAATAACGGAAGAGGCAATCGGCATGATACCCGATTTAGGTCTGGTCATCATAGATGGCATCCGGGACTTCATCCATGATATCAATTCACCTGGTGAATCCACCGTTGTGATATCCAAATTCATGCAATGGACCGATGACAGGCAGATACACATCCATACCGTCCTGCATCAGAACAAGAATGACGAACACGCGCGTGGGCATGTCGGCACGGAACTGAACAACAAGGCGGAAACAGTCATGCAGATAGAGCCAGACAAAGATGACAAGTCCATAAGTGTGGTGGAAGTCATACACAGCCGTGACCGTGAGTTTGAACCGTTTGTCTTCCAGGTAAACGATGATTCCCTGCCCGAACTGGTGGAGTCATATCAGCCTCAGGAAAGGCAACCAGGACGCCCGCCTAAGGAACCGTTTGACCCGTACAAGGAGATACCTGAGGATACGCACCGTTCCGCTCTAAACGCTGCTTTTGAGGGCGGCAATATCAACGGCTATGACAACTTGATTGAACAGCTGAAAGAGGGCTACGGACGGCAAGGAATAAAACTGGGGCACAACAAAGCCGTAAAGCTCGCAACATTCCTGAGCAACAAACGGATGGTCGTCAAAGAAGGGAAAGAATACAAATTCAACCGTGATTTCTATTACTGAGCCGATAGCGTTTAACCCCATCGGTGTGACATTTTTCTGTGACATTTCCTGGCTTTACTTTATTGCCGGGGTGTAGATATGGGAATAAAGCAAAGCTATGGCAGGTTTCATCATGCAGGTGCAATCTGCCATGCTTCCTTTTGTATGTACACTGAAATCCGGCCCCCCCGCATCGTATGAGATGTAGTATTAATCCGTGCCGGGCTTGCCCGTCTGCCAGTAATAAACCCTATGGGGGAGCCTAATACCCCACTTGCCTTTTGGCGATGGGATGAGTGCCACTTAAAACAGCAAGCTGGGCACAGGAAAATCACTGTCGGATTTGGATAGAACACGAAAAATTTTATCTCTCTTATTGCCGACTATGACACTTACATTTTGCTCATAGTTCTGCAGAAGAATATGTCAGGGCTTTAACCAAGTAATGATTTGGAACAGTAATTATGGGAGTACAAAAAAATGAGTCATGTGAAACGAGAGCTTTTATCGAAACCTAAGAACGATGTCATCATCAACTATCACTCCTAAAGCCTTTTGGCAGGATATCGGACAGTCCAATGCTTTACCTATTGGATATGCTATTGATTTTGTCTTCCCTATTTTTGAATCTGATTCATCACGTCCATAGCCAAATTCACTATCAAAATCAAGTTACACATGTCCAATGAGTATACCATATACTTCCTTACAAAGATTGGCTCAAATTATAGTAGTTATTACATCAGTACATTTGTTAGGCTGAATATTCTCGTTTGGACAAAAATGGGATGTTATTGAATTTGATATAGACAAAATTATTCTGGTATGAATCTCAAAAAATGAATATTACCAAGTATATAATCAGAAACAGAGGTCCGTCATGATACGACGAGCTGATGATTAGTTTATCCACAGCATTTCCGTATATGTAAAAATAGAAACTATTTCAAAAAAAACGTGTAGTTATGTTCTTTCAAATCTATTTCATCCACTTCTCTAAAAGAGATTTCAAAAGACTGTTGTAAGTTTTCTCTTTTCATGGGGAGTCTATTCAAAAAAACAGCGGTTTTATTTACTAATAAGTAGAAATAATATATCTTTGCAGCATGAACGATACAAGAAACGAAATAATACGTATAGGTAACGAGTTGGTTCGTTCCGTTGGGTACAATGCTTTTAGCTATGCAGATATTGCTAAAGCATTAAATATAAAAAACGCAGCAATTCATTACTATTTTCCTCTAAATCCGATTTAGGGTAGAAATCATTGAACGCAATATAAAAGCTTTTAATGAATTGACAAGCCAGTGGAAATCATTAAACTATAAAGAGCAATATTATAACTATATCCATATGCATGATAGTTTTGTAAACAATCATTGGGTCTGCATCGTTGGTGCTCTTGCTTCCTCGTGTGATACGTTGCCTGAAAATATGCAGTCAAGACTGGAGCATCTAATAAATACAATTTTGGATTGGCTAACTGAATTGTTGGATGTAGGAAAAAAACAAAAAGACTTTTCATTTCCAGAAGAGCCTAGGACAAAAGCCCTTATGGTTCATTCTACGCTATTATCAGCTTTACAAGTAAGTAAAGTGCTGAAAGATAGCACTGTTTATAAAAAAGATACAGCAAGGATTACTTAAAATATAATTTTTTTTTTACAGTATAACTTACTTACTAATAAGTACAATTATGAATGCAACAATAAACTCGATAGGAATCTATCACCCTGCACAGAAAGTATATAACACCTACTTTGAAGAAAGATTAGAAACATCAGATAAATGGATTAAAGAAAGAACTGGTATTGAAAGCCGTTTTTTTGCATCATCTGACGAATATACCAGTGATATGTGTGTACAAGCAGCAATCAATTTATCTGATAACTATAATAAAGATTTAAGTGATGTTGATTTTATTATCGTAGCAACTACGACTCCAGACCAAATTGTTCCTAATGTTGCAAGTCAAATCCAAACACGTCTAAAAATACCTCATGCCGGAGCTATTGATATATCATGTGCTTGTGCTGGATTTTGCAATGGGCTAATACTGGCAAAAGGGTTGGTAGCGGCAGGAACACATAAAAAAAAATCTTAGTTTTTGGTGCTGATACTTTATCTAAAGTAACAGATTTTGCAGATAGAACAACCTGCATATTATTTGGCGATGCCGCTGGAGCTGTAATTGTAGAGCGTAGCGAGGAAAATTGTTTATTGGAAATAATAACAGAAACGAATGGAGAATTTGGAAAAGACCTCTATCTGACCAGTCAAAAAAATACCATCAATGATGAAGAAGTTATTGCCAATAATAAACTGCATCAAAATGGCAGGATTGTATATAAGTGGGCTATTCAAACATTGTCTTATGGATTACAATCTCTCGCTCGCAAAAATTGTTTATCATTGGATGATATAGCATACTTTTTACCACATAGTGCCAATTACAGACTACTGGAAGCTGTTTGTAAGGAATTAAAAATACCTATGGATAAATGTTTAGATAGTGTAAGAAAGTATGGTAATACTTCTGCTGCATCCATACCACTAGCATGGTACGAGGGTATTAGAAGTAATAAAATACAGTTAAATGACAAACTGTTACTTATGGGTTTTGGTGGCGGTTTTACATATGGCGGAATATGTATAAAAAACCAAATTCCCAATTTATAACATATAGAATTAGAAAAAAATATAGCAACATTACGATTAATATAGATTTAGAATAGATAAAATAGTATGATACCTTTTGAAGCATATAAACTGAAATAATCAATTGTATTTTTGGGCAACCTATAAAAAGAAATTGGAAATTCGGAGGTATCATCAAAAACAAATGCTATCTTTGTAAAGGTAACAGAAAAAAGAATTGTTCAACCCTTATGAAATGGCAAGTGTGCATATAGCTGCGTTTAACGGGTAGCATTTTAATCAAGCTATTCAACAACGGACAGGCTTATAACAGGTTTGTCCTTTCTTGTTTTGCCATTATTTCCAAATTCATAATCATGCAATGTGTCCTGCCGCCTTGTGCAGCAGCAGGACTTGTCGCATCCTATCTAGTTGAACAATGAACTATACATATAAGCATATCTGGCTCATCAACTTTCCTATAATGATGAGCATCCTTATCGAACAACTCATCAATATCACCGATGCCATTTTCCTTGGGCATGTGGGAGAAATAGAATTGGGCGCATCCGCCCTTGCCGGGATTTGGTATCTGGCTGTCTATATGCTCGGCTTCGGTTTCAGTCTGGGCTTGCAGGTCGTTATCGCACGACGCAACGGCGAACAACACTATTCCGAGACAGGAAAGACGTTCTTTCAAGGATTGTTTTTCTTGTCGGGGCTTGCTGTCCTTTTGTGTCTGTTCTCCAAGCTGTTTTCTCCGATTATTCTAAGTCGGCTGATTGCTTCTGCGGAAGTCTATCATGCCGTGATTGATTATTTGGACGGGCGAATCTGGGGACTGCTGTTTTCCTTCCCGTTCCTTGCCTTGCGCTCGTTCCTGGTCGGCATTACCCGTACAAAAGCCTTGAACGTGGCGGCTCTGACAGCTGTGTTGGTGAACATTTCGGGCAACTGTCTGTTCATATTCCATTGGAACATGGGGATAACAGGCGCAGCCATCGCATCATCTTTTGCCGAAGCGTGTTCATTGGCTGTGCTAACAATTCATGTCTTACGGAAAATGGATAGACGGCTTTATGGTTTGTTTTGGAGCTTTGATAAAGGTGTATTGCTCCATGTCTGCCGTGTGTCTGTATGGAGTATGTTCCATTCGTTTATCGGAGTGGCCTCGTGGCTTGCCTTCTTCGTAGCCGTCGAGCATTTGGGAGAAATGGAACTGGCAGCTACCAATGTCATACGCAGTGTCTCGACGGTGTTCTTTGTCATCGTCAATTCGTTTGCAGCTACTACCGGTTCGCTGGTGAGCAATTTGTTGGGAGCTGGACAAAAGGCTCAGGTAATTCCGCTGTGTAACCGGGTCGTCCGTTTGGGATATGCCATCGGTTTTCCGCTGGTCATCCTTGCTGTGATTTTCTATCGTCCGATTATTGGTATTTATACGGGAAGTACGGTTCTGATGCAGATTGCCCATTTGCCGTTTGTGGTCATGTTGCTGAATTACGTCTTTTCCTTGCCCGGCTATATCTATATGAATGCCGTTACAGGTACGGGGGCAACACGCATGACATTTATTTTCCAGTTGATAACCATCGTGGCCTATCAGATTTATTTGTGGAGCATCAGCGGTTTCAGTACGTCATTGTCCGTTTATTGGACGGCAGAATATCTGTATGTGATATTACTCGGCCTGTTGTCTGTCATTTATTTCAAATATAAACACTATTAAAAGCTGAATGTCATGATGAAAAAGGTGTATCCACGTACTGGCGACACGCAGACCGTGTACTTGAATGCTGTCGTGAAAGACCCGTCTATCAAGGTGGGAGACTATACCATCTATAATGATTTTGTATCCGACCCGTTGCTTTTCGAGCGGAACAATGTGCTATACCATTATCCCATCAATCACGAGCGGCTGATAATCGGCAAGTTCTGCTCCATTGCCTGCAGTGCGAAATTTCTGTTCAACTGTGCAAACCATACCTTGAAATCCTTATCCACCTATACCTTCCCGCTCTTTTATGAGGATTGGGACTTGGAAAAGTCAGATGTTGCAACGGCTTGGGACAACAAAGGTGACATCGTGATAGGCAACGATGTATGGATAGGTTACGAGGCGGTGATTATGGCTGGCGTTCACATCGGCGATGGAGCAATCATAGCCGCACGTACCGTTGTTACGAAAGACGTACCGCCCTATACGATAGTCGGCGGCGTTCCAGCCCGACCGATAAGGAAGCGTTTCGATGAAGAAGTGATACGGAAACTTGAAACGCTGAAATGGTGGGACTGGCCTGCCGAAAAGATTCGCCACTGCTTGCCTTATATCGTGAATGGTGACATCAATGACCTGTTTGATGGCAGGGAATAAATGACCAACTTTAAAACCTAAAAGAATTCCACAAATTACTCTCTTTTAGGTATCAGATTCCTATTCAATTAGTATTTCAGCTCTCTTCAAAAATAACATTCATAATTACAAACTCCAATTATAAGAAAAGTAGCATTAGTTCTCAATACCAATAATTATATTCATTTTTAATCCTCTTAATTATGCAAATCTGGAAAATCTATATAGGATTTTTTATCCTAACTCAGGCACACTTTGGGGACAGTATAGACCTACTACAAATATTGGTTTGATAACGATGACTATGCCGCACCGTTGAAAGCTTTCCTCCCTCCTTGATTGAGCGACATTTGAACGGAATAACGAAGAGAAAGCATCTTCTTCCTCTTTACTCAAAGTCCATTATTGTCTAAAATTACAGAAATGTTCCTCCAATGTATGCAAATGCCTCAAAAATTCATTTGATTGCTTGGTGTTTTCCACCATGCAGTACAGACTGATCATTATATATTCTCGCAACAAATCAATATTCGTTATGCTATGACGACAGTCATACACTGGAATATTGGGATCTAATCTTGTTGGAACTATTACCTCAATATTATCAGGCATGTATCCAAAGACATTCATATTCTTTGATGTTTTAACCCAATTCCATTGATATGGACGAGAACCTCCAAAACTGTCTGAAGTATATCGTTTTAGAAAATACAATATTCTTAATCGCCTATAAATGTAAGTGAAAATTATTACAACTCCCGCAATAAGCAATATTAACCACAACGATATTTCAATATCCAAAAACGATGCTGGAATTTTAAGAACATACTCTAATATCCCTATTAAAGCAAGAATTCCACCAACAAGTGGCCTCCCAAAGAACGAAATGAACTTCTTCATAAATTTTATAGCTAATGTATTGCAAAGGTAATCTTTTTTATAAACAACTAATCCTACAAGTGTCACAAAATTGATACTATTCGCCATTTTTATTGCATATTATCTTATATGAATGATGTGTAATTGAAACTGTTTTCGTACATTTGCAAGATAAGGCAAATAATAATGTCCAAATGGAAGTAACAAAAGACATAAATCGAATTAAAGTGGTACTCGTTGAGAAGAAACGAACCAACAAATGGCTGGCTGAACAACTTGGAAAGGATCCGGCTACGGTGTCAAAATGGTGTACGAATACTTCGCAGCCGGGATTGGAGACTTTGCTTCAGATAGCCAATGTACTGGAAGTCGATGTAAAGGAGTTGCTAAACTCTTCTCTGGAAGGTGAGGTACAAATGGTAAGACTTGTAAAGTAACAGAAACACGGATTTGTTTATGAATAAGAATGAATTGGCAAATAAGATACGCGGAATAGATGGTCTGACAAACGACGAGAAATCGGCATTGATAGAGTTGCTCCGCAAGCAAAAAGAAATATGGTCTGGTATGGGAAGATAAGCCCGAAAATGTGGAAGAACGGCCGCGAAGAACTGCCTGTGCTGATTGAAGATACAAGCAAGGCTATTATCAGTGAGGATGCTGATGCTCCCAACCATATCCTTATTGAGGGGGACAACTTAGAAGCCTTGACTGCCCTTGCATATACGCACGAAGGGAAAATTGACGTAATCTACATCGATCCACCGTATAATACAGGAAAAAAAGATGAATTTAAATATAATGATAAATATGTAGATGCACAAGATGACTATAGGCATAGTAAATGGTTGTCATTTATGTCAAAGAGATTACGTTTGGCTCAAAAACTATTAAAAAAGACTGGTATAATTTTTATTTCAATTGATGACAATGAGGTTGCCCAGTTGAAATGTATTTGTGATGAAATATTTAATACTTTCACTGATAAAACAAGAACAAATTGTTTAGGTGTTCTTGTCTGGGATTTAGGGACAGGAACTCAGGCAGGTCATTTTACTAGAGCTCATGAATATGTATTAGTATATGCGCTTAATAAAGATAATGTTTCTAACTTTAGTGGTGGTGAAGGAGAAATAGATCATTCTGCCTTAAAAAAAATTTCAAAAAAGAATCCTCCTGTTTTGTTTAGATTTAAAGCAGGAACTAAATTCCTTGCACCTAATGGGACAGAATTATATAATGAATGGGGAGATTCAGAAAAAACAAAGCTTATTTCTGGAAGAATGGTAGCAGAAAATGGAGCGTTAAAGTACGATGTTGAGCTGGAAGCTGGCTTCGCTATGGTTAAACAAATGAAATCTTGGTTTAATGGTGAATTTACTGTAGATTCAAAAGGTCAACAAGTTACAGAGTTTTATTTTAACAATACTGGGGTTTTGCATTACAAAAGCAACGTTCAGTTATTAATCCACCGAGTGTAATAAAAGAATGTGGTTCTACCAAAACTGGTTCGACAGAACTGTCAGACATAATTGGAAGTTCAGATACATTTGGCTATCCTAAACCTTCAAAGCTGATTAAATTCCTATTGTCATTACAAAAAAATGACATAACTGTTCTTGATTTTTTTGCTGGGAGTGGTACAACCCTCCAAGCTACCATGCAGCTGAATGCAGAAGACGGAGGACACCGCAAGTGTATTTTGGTGACGAACAATGAGAACAATATCTGCGAGGAAGTGACCTACGAGCGCAACAAGCGGGTGATACAGGGCTACACTACTCCTAAAGGCACGGAAGTAGCGGGGCTTACGGCTAATACACTGCGCTATTATAAAACCAACCTCATTTTGCGCGACCGCACACCACGGAATATGCGCGCATTGGTCGCCGCCTCTACCGACTTGCTTTGCATAAAGAACGACATTTACAAGGAAGCCAAACTTGCCGGGCGGAACATCAACCCGAAGATAGCCCGCTACTTTGCAGAAGGCGGCAGAAGCATGCTTGTAATCTACGACGAGCGGGCCATATCTGCCATTGTGGAAATTCTTGAGATGGTAGAGTCAAGCAAAGAGAAAATTAAGGTGTATGTGTTCTCAGCGGGCAGTTATGCCTACGATGACGAGTTTGAGGAGGTTGCGGACAAGGTACAGCTTTGCGCCTTTCCGGATGCCATCTATCAGGCATATCAAAAGTCTTGCCAAAACGCCGCCCGAAGTTCCTGCCTGAAGCCATAGAAGAAAACGAGCGTAGCAACAGTCCTGAGAACGGAATGTTTCACTTAACGGACGAGGGGGCAGAGGCATGAGCGAGGAAATGAGTAAAGGGAGTATCATCCTGTATCAGACACCGGACGGGCAGTCGAAGATAGAAGTCACCTTGTCGAATGACACCGTGTGGCTCACTACCGACCAAATGGCGGAACTGTTCCAACGCAACAAATCCACCATTTCAAGGCACATAAGGAACATATTTGAAGAAGGAGAGCTCAACGCAGATTCAACTGTTGCATTTTTTGCAACAGTTCAAAATGAAGGCAAGCGCAAGGTAGAAAGAAATATAGCTTTCTATAACCTCGACATGATAATCAGTGTAGGTTATCGTGTCAATTCCCATCGGGGCGTACAATTTCGCATCTGGGCAACACAGGTGCTACGCGAATATCTGATAAAAGGATTTGCGATGAATGATGAACTGCTGAAACGTGCCGGAGGCGGCAATTATTTTGACGAATTGCTTGCCCGCATTCGTGATATACGTTCTTCGGAAAAACTCTTTTATCGTAAGGTGTTGGAAATCTATGCGCTCAGTATCGACTATGACCCACGGGCAGAAGCGACACAACAGTTCTTTAAGACCGTGCAAAACAAGATGCACTTCTCGGCTCACGGGCATACAGCTGCTGAGATAATCTATGAACGCGCCGATGCGCAGAAAGACTTTATGGGGCTAACATCATGGACAGGCGCCTTACCCAAACGTACAGACGCAGAAGTGGCGAAGAACTATCTTTCAGCGGATGAACTGGATACGCTGAACCGCATTGTCAGCCTGTATCTTGACTTTGCGGAATTACAGGCAAAATCGCACCAGCCCATGTATATGAAAGACTGGATTCAAAAGCTGGACGATTTCCTGAAACTCTCAGGGAAAGAACTACTCACCCATGCAGGCAGAATATCGGCAGAAATAGCCAAACAAAAAGCCGACATGGAATACGACAAATTCAAGGTAAGGACAGCCAACGAGCTTACCCCGGTGGAAATACATTTCTTAGAGAACTTCGAGAAAGAACAGAAAAAATTGAAGCAATGAAAAATATACAATATCAGCAAAAGGCAGTAAGTGAACTGGTGGAAAAGACCATCGGGCTGCTTTCACTCAGCGGCAACCGCCATACACTCATATTCAAGGCGCCGACCGGCAGCGGAAAGACCGTTATGGCATCGGAGATGCTCATGCGGCTGAACGATGAGCTGGCCGAACGCCCGGATGCACCGTTCACCGAAGTGGCATACATCTGGATTGCTCCCAACAAGCTGCACGAGCAGAGCTATTTCAAGATGAAAAACCATTTCACGGAGACAAAGATTCTGCGTCCCGTGATTTATGACGAGCTTGACCATTCCATAGAAGGATACATACGTCCCGGAGAAATACTGTTCGTAAACTGGGAAAGCATCAACAAAGACAACGCCGTGATGGTGCGCGAGACAGAGCTTTCTGCCTCGCTGTATGACATTACACGTCGTACACAGGAAGATAACGGCATACCTATCATAGTGATCATAGACGAAGAACACATGTTCGGAAGCCGTAATGCTAAGAAATCGGAAAAGGTGCTGAGCAACATTTGCCCGAAGGTGGAGATCCGTATTTCCGCCACACCGTTGCCGGAATCTACCGCAAAGGCGGAAGAGCAGGTTACGGTGCCGAGAGAAAGGGTGATAGCGGAACAGATGATAAAGGAAAGCGTCATATTGAATCCTGCACTGGAGTTTAATCTGATGCTCGGCACATTGAACCAGCAACTTATCAGTCTTGCCTTGAAAAAGCGCGAAGAATTGGCAGAAGCCTACCGGAAAGAAGGCGTAGACATCAATCCGTTGCTTCTCATACAATTGCCCAACGACGGGGAGACGATGACCGGGGATGACAATTCAGTCAAGGAAGAAGTGCTGACCTATCTTGACAGCATAAAAGGCATCAATGTGGCCAATGGGAAACTTGCAATTTGGCTGAGCAATGAAAAGACAGACAATTTGCAGACAATAACCAACCCGGATGATATTGCCGAAGTCCTGTTGTTCAAGCAGGCCATTGCCTTGGGATGGGATTGTCCGCGAGCTGCCGTCCTGTTGATTTTCCGAAAGATAGAGAGCTTTACATTTTCGGCGCAGACCGTAGGACGTATTCTTCGTATGCCGGAGCAGCGGTTTTATCAAAACGACATGTTGAACAGAGGCTATGTCTATACCAACCTGAGCAAGGATATTATAGAAATTGTAAAGGACGATATGGACTATATGTCGTCGCTTCACGCCGTGCGCCGGATGAATCTGAATAATGTGTCGCTCGTTTCTGAATACAACGAGCGTACCTCTGCAGACCGTAATCGTCTGGGATCGGACTTCAAGAAAGTTCTTATGGAAACTTTTGAAAGGAACTGGCTTGTAAAGAACTTTATGCCCTCATTGTTTACAGCAGCTGAACTTGACGGAATAGCCGAAGAAGTAAGCGATGAAGACAGAGTAAGCCAGACCTACAAAAACCGTAAGGCCGTAGAGGATAAAATCAATTTCAATGTAAGAAGCATCGGAATAGAGATAGTGGAAGACCTCAGTATCACGGGAGAAGTCGGGCAGACCATGATTCGCAACAAGGCAAAATACGTGCGGACCATGCAGGAACTTGATGCCGCTTATATGGCTTTTTGTGCAAAGGAACTTGGAAACGGGTATGAAAAAGTAAGTATAAAGACCTTGGCCGTGGCTTTATTGGAAGTTATGGAGGATTTGTTCGAGTTGTTTGAGAGTGATGCTATCAAGGTCATTCTATATCATACTAACCGCCCTAAATTTGCGGATATTATAGAAAAGGCGCTGAGGCAATATGCCATAGTTCTCTCACGCCGGCGTGCCGCATATCGAGCCAAAGGATATGTGAAATACACATGGGAAGTTCCGGCAGACAGATTCTACAAGGAAGATACGAACAGCGTGTGTCCGCAGATAGAAAATCATGCGTTGATGCCATATATCCAGGAAAACAGAGTGTCTTCACCTGAACAGAAATTTACGACATTCCTTGAGGAAAACACGGAATACATCGACTGGTGGTACAAAAACGGTGATTCAGGGAAACAACATTATGCCATCAGTTATACAAACGTGAACGGCGATAAAGCTTTGTTCTATGTCGATTTCGTGATACGGATGAAGAACGGACAAGTCTTTCTGTTTGATACCAAGAGCGAAGACAGTGACAAGAATGCTCCATGCAAGCACAACGCTTTGATTGACTATATCCATAGCGAGGAAAATGCCGACAAGCACTTGAAAGGCGGTGTCATTATACAAAGTGGAGAGAATTGGAAGTATTGTCCTCTGAAAATAGAGAATACGACAGACATATCAGGTTGGGACTGTTTTTATCCCGATGAATATAAAGTATAACGGTTATGGCAAAAGGAATGGACCCGAAATTTGTGCATTATGGCATCCGCAAAGATGACCTTGCAACGATTGAAGCCATCTGCGAAGCCGAAAGTATTGATTTTAATTGGCTAAGCGAGGAAATACTGAAAGCCTATCATGCTAAAAAGGTAGATGTGATAGAAATGAGTGACAGCAATGCGGAAGAGATAATACGAGCTGCCATACAGAAAGTACGTCAATAAATGAATTTGAAGTCATGCTCATACAGAAAATAAAGATAAGCAATTTCAAGACCTACTTGTCTCTCGACCTCGACCTGACAGTGGATGACGACCGCCCGATTATACTTATCGGTGGTTCGAACGGCGGCGGTAAGACAACCCTGTTTGAAGCCATAAGCGGTGCGCTTTACGGGCTTAAAATAGAGAGTAAGGAACATTTCATGGAGTTACTCAATCAGGGAGCGATTAATAAGGTGAAGCCGGAAATCAGCCTGCAAATAACTTTTGTAGGCAAGGTGTTGGGGCAGCAGCAAAAGTATATCCTGAAGAGAATCTACCAGTTGAATCCGCAAGGTCGTCCTCTAGAAAGCGTTTCCTTGAACATGAACGGAAATATGTATGTGTATGGCACTATGACCGCACCGAAAGAAAGAGTGCGTGCTGAACAGGAAATCAGTAAAATCATCAAAGCCAACCTGCCGCAGGAATTGAGCCAGTATTTTCTGTTTGATGCCATGCAGTCAAGCGAATTGCTGAAGAAAAACGTATTCCAACAGACCATCCGTGACAACTTTGAGAATGTACTCGGATTCAAGAAGTATCTGCAACTGAAACGGGCATCTGAAAAATTGCAGCAGGAATGGGCACAGCAACGGTTGGAAGCCGAACAAGAAGCCAAGGAATACAACAATCTGTGCAGTCAGAAAGACGGCCTTGTGGCTGAAATGAACGCTTGTCTTGCCGAGCAAGACAGGCTGTACAAATATATGGCATCGGTCGAGGACGAATATCAGCGTGCCAAAGAAGGAGCGCAACAGGCCATGAACCTGAACAAGCGGATTCAGGATGTTGACGGAAAAATACGGGCGATAACCAATGAAGCCGCCGATTATGCGGAGAGTCTGAAAGCATTTATCGAGAATATCGAAATAAATGTCTTTCTACCCAAGTTGGCATCCAATCTTTCTCAGGAAATAAACAACATACTACGCATAAAAGAACAGTTGCTGAAACAGAGTACCGGCGCTTATCCGATAGAAACACTCCGTGATGTGACAGCAAAGATTATCGATTACCTGAAAGAACTGTCATTGTGCAGCCAAGCCGTTGACGAGGAGAATGTGGTTGCTCACATGGTTGCCTTGCAGAATACCACCAACGCACAAGACCCATACGACTATTTGGACGATGCAGAGGTTGAAGCCTTGAAGGAATTGCCGAAGAAAGGAGGCGGAAACCACTTCGTGACACTTGACAGGAAAAGGCAGGACATGGAAATACAGCTTGCCAACCTTGACAATCTGCGTACAGAAAAGCGGACGCTTGAACAGACACAGGCTGGTGGCAACAATCTTCTGATAGCCAATTATGAGGATGCGAAACGATCCGTCGATAAATTGAAGACGCATGAAGATAGCTTGAAAAGCGAGATACAACGTCTGGAGAAACGGATTCATCAGTATGATGTGCAGATTCAGCAAGAGCCGGACTTGAAGTTTGATACACTGGTAAAACTCCGTCCTTTCTTCGATAAGGTGGCGGACAGCCTGCTAAAAAAAGAAAAAGGCTCAGATTGAGACGGAAATGCAGTCGCAGCTCAACAAACTGCTGGTGTCTTATAAAGGCCATGTCGCCCGGGTGGAATTGTCCGACAGTATGGAGAACTTCAACATCAGGTTATACCATAGTGCAGGTAATGAAATATCCTTGAATCAGCTCAATGCGGCTTCCAAACAGATATTCATACAAGTGTTGCTGAAAGTGTTGCGCAATCTCGGAGACTACAATCCTCCTGTAATGATTGATACCGTTATGGGGGTGCTTGATAACGAGAGCCGTGACGCATTGATGGAAGAATATTTTCCACAGTTGGCTGAACAAACCATTCTACTGTGTACGACATCGGAAATCCGCACGGACAGCGATTATGTGAAACTGGAACCGTTCATATCGAAGACCTACACCCTGCACCGTAATGTGGAGGAACAGAATACGACAGTAGCGGAAGGTTATTTTGGAATATCCCTAAATCAGTAAACGACCATGAGTATAATAAACTTTTCAAATACCCGCCAAATGGAGGGACTGCTTGACGAAATCAGTCCGGTGAAGGATCTTATCGAGACCAAAATCAACTTGTCACGTGTCGCAGACAGGGAAAAACGTGTGAGCCTGACACTCAACAAGGTGATGCGTATCTGTTTCATAGTAGGGCTAAGCGTTACCGTAGAGCGTAAGGAAGATGACTTCAAGGACATCCAGCTTTCCACCTCTTCAACCCGTATCGTGCCAAGTTTTTTCACAATGCACGATTTGTCCACATTATATTCGGCTCTATTGAAGTTGCGCTATGCCAATCTGAATATAGACTGGTCACAGAATGCCACAGTTTCACGTATCATTGCCGCAGAAATGTTGCGCGGAAGAAATTATTTGTTAGAAGATAACAACCTGGATTCGTTCCTGTATGCAGTAAACAGTAAAGTGGCAATGGCAAAAGACATTCCGGTGCTCAATCTGATTATCGGAAACTATGGTGATGCCGAAATGGAAGCAACGCTTGATATCAACAGCCGTAATATCACCAACTCACAAATTATTATAGCTGGTGCAACCGGTTCTGGCAAAACAAACCTCTTGGCTGTCCTGATGCAGCAGTTCCGGGCCTTGTCCTCGGAATCTCAATATCCTGTAAACTTCCTGTTGTTTGACTATAAAGGCGAGTTCAGCGACATTCAGAACAATCATTGGCTGTCGCATTTCGATGTAGACTGCAGCTGTATTTTAGACCCAATTGAGCATCCCTTGCCGTTTACTCCGTTCAAAGATTTTTCTGGTCGCCCCATTAATGAAATAAACTTGTATTCATCAGAAATGGCCTCTGCTTTATGCTCGATTGACAGGGTTTCTGCAAGTGCTAACATGAACAACCGATTGAGCGAAGCTATTGTGGAGGCATACAAGAAGACAGACGGAGCACCTATTACATTCTCAATGATGCTGGAGGAATATCAGGCAAAGATGACCGATCCGGCTAAGGATGACAGTATTTCGTCTGTGTTGAAGCAACTGGTTCGCGCGAACATATTCGAGGAAGAAGACAAGGCTGACCTTATCGGGGACTGTTATATTATAAAGATGGACGGTTATCCTAAAGATGGTCCAATAGCCAAGGCAATCGTGTATTTCATCATATCAAAGCTGAATAATATCTATGAGCAGCTTGAAAAACAGGCTACCAATGAAGATGTTGTCCAGATTCGACACTTCTCTATCATTGACGAAGCGCATTATATGCTTGACTTTGACAACCGACCTCTGAGAAACCTAATTGCCGTAGGTCGTAATAAGGGATTGAGCATTATCCTTGCCACACAGAATATGAGCAGTTTCAAAAGCAAAGGGTTTGACTTCTATGCTAACGCTCAATATCCACTCATAATGAAACAGCAGACCATCGATGACAAAGTAATCAAAGATCTGTACGGAGTGAGTGGTCAGGAATTGCAGGAGGTTCGGACAGCAATAGCCGGACTTCAGAAAGGCGAATTGATAATCAAAGACCAGATGGCATTCGCTTTAGGAATGGGAAAGAAATATAAGAAAATAAATGTTACACATTTGATATAAAAATTTGATAATGATAAAATTACCTTTTGAAATTATTCGACTTTTGTGGAATTGTGGGAACAATAGAATTGAACATCTGGATGGATTTGCTAAAGAGTTTTGTAATGCAACATTCGATATTGTTTCCACATCACCCTTTGTTATACAGGCAAACAATACCAATATACTTCTTACACGAGATGAAAATGACCCTAGTATTGAGAATTATCAATATGCGGTATTAACAAACAAGAAACCCCGTAAAAGTGATATTATCAAAGGGAATATTATATCAATTAGATGGCTCAAACATCCAAATTTCAAGAATCTACAACCTAATGAGATAGTAGCTTCTTGGAGAGGTAAATTCCTTTATAAGAAAGAAAATATTCAAGAATCTATCTTAGGGCTTCGAGCTCCGCAACTTGGAGCTATATATGCTTTTATGTCTAAAGCCCAAATTCATCATGGTAGGAATATCATTGTCATGCCTACTGGAACAGGAAAGACAGAAACAATGTTAAGCATTCTTATTGCTAATCAATGTCCAAAGGTACTAATAACTGTTCCATCCGATGCTTTGAGAGACCAAATATCTAATAAATTCCTCACATTAGGTATACTTCCGGAGTTCGGGATAGTGGCCAGTGATTGTAACTATCCAATTGTGGGTGTCGTTAAAGAAGGTATGGATTATAATGGTTGGTATACACTAATTGAAAAATCTAATGTTATTATCACAACCATGCCCCTTATTACAAATTGTGAATCAGCAATCATAGATTTATTTAAGGAAAAAATTAGTCATCTATTCGTTGATGAAGCCCATCATTCCGAAGCTAAAACATGGAGTGAGTTTATTGATTCTTTTAATGATGAGAAGGTAACACTTTTACGGCGACACCTTTCCGGAATGATAACCGAAGATTACGAGGAGAATTTATATATAATTTTTCTCTAAAAGAAGCCCAGTCTCAAGGATATTATAAACCTATAAAATTTATTCCAATAAGGGAGTATGATTTAGCTAAAGCCGATAAATGTATTGCAGAAGTTGCTGTAAATCAACTTCGTTCTGATTTAGAGAATGAATATGATCACATTCTTATGGCTCGATGTAGTACAAAACAAAGAGCTAAAGAAATAATGGAAGTATACCAGCAATATCCTGATTTAAATCCAGTTATGGTATTTAGTTCAATGCCTAATCAAAAAGCAATCCTAAAAGACATAAAAGAAAAAAAGCATAAAATCATTGTTTGCGTAAATATGTTGGGAGAAGGATTTGATATGCCCGAATTAAAAATCGCAGCGATTCATGATGCCAAACAAAGTTTACCAATTACCTTACAGTTTATAGGTCGATTTACAAGAACTTCATACGACTCTAATCTTGGGAATGCAAGTTTTATTACAAACATTGCATATCCTCCTATATTGGAAGAGCTAGAAGAATTATACGCAAAAGATGCAGACTGGAATAGTTTGCTACCACTTCTAAATGACGGAACCACTCAACAAGAAAAAGATTTTAATCAATTTATTCAATCATTTGGAAATTTAGAATCATCAAAAATTCCGTTTCAAAGTATAAACATTCCATTAAGTGCCATAATTTATAGAACCTCTAATACGTGGAATCCAAAAGCATGGGAAAATATACTATCTCCTGAAATTTATAATTATCGTTTTGGAAGTAGTACTGCTGATGGAGACACATTAGTTGTAATTGGTGGAAGTATTGAAAATGTTGATTGGGGTAATGTTGAATGTGTGCAGAATTTACTTTGGAACATTCTTGTCATCCATAGATATTGTACACCCAAATATAATCACGCCTATGTCTTCAGTACGCTGAATGAAACAGACGACATTGTAAAAGCTATTTTCGGAGAAGACGATGTCATTAAAATTTCAGGACATTGTGTATTTCGAGTTTTTCATGATGTAAGACGTTTTGCTATTGTCAATTTTGGAGGCAGAAAAGCTCGGATGGGGAATGTCTCGTTTAAGTCCTACTATGGGAAAGATGTTCAAGAAGGTATTTCTATGACTGAGAAAAAAGCAATTAACTGCAAATAATTTATTTGGAAATGGTTATAGAAATGGAGAACGGATTAGTGTGGGATGTTCGGTAAAAGGGAAAATATGGAGTCACACAAGAGGAAATTTACTTGAATATACGAAATGGGCCAGAATGATTGGAAAGTTAGTTGAAGACGAGAATATTGATCCAGACTCTTTTATACAAAACACTTTAAGAGTTTATTCAATCTCAGAATTACCCCCAATTATGCCTATTGCAATTGATTGGGATCCTGAGTTATATAGAGATTATCCTGAGCATGGGATCTACTTGACACACAATGCCATAGATTATCAATTCTGGTATGCTACTATTGAATTAGCGGAGTACGAAATAAAAAACTCAGTCACATTTAATATCATCATAGACAATTTCAAATTTACTTATGTAATCGAATACTACGAGAAGGATAATCACAAGACATATCATGTCAAACAAGTAAGTGGAAATAGATTAAAGATAAGATATGGAACTCGTCTTTATGATGATATTTGCGATTATTTTAATAATGGTGATGCAGTTCCTGTTATTTATTTTGCTGATGGATCTTGCCTTTATGCAAATAACTTAGTACATGTAAATTCTGATATCGTACCATTCTCACAAGAAAAATTAATAGGCATAGATTGGGATAATACTAAAATTGGGAATGAATCACAACATGTAGAACCATATGAGACGGATTCAATTCAATATTTCTTTTCAAAATATATATGGGATAAATTTGACCTGATTTATGATGATGACGGTAGCGGAGAAATTGCAGATTTAATTGGATTCAAAAATGAGAACAATGCAATACACATGCATCTGTTTCATCTCAAATACGCACATGAAGGAAGAGTAAGCAATTTGATTTCAAATTTTTATGAAGTTTGTGGACAAGCTCAGAAATGTTTAAAATGGAATGATAGGGATAAAAGTCGCCAATTATTTAACCGCCTTTTTGCACGAAAAATAAAAAAGTATCAAGGAAGAGAATGTTCGAGAATACTCAAAGGTTCGGAGGAAGAACTTGAACAATTAAGTTCACAAGTTAATTGGAAAAAAGACTTGATTATGCACATCAACATAGTTCAGCCAGGACTAAGCTGCTCAAAACCTAGTCAAGATATACTTAATCTATTAGGTTGTGTTGCCTCATATATCAAAGATGTCTCTAATATTGATTTAAATGTATATTGTAATCTATAAAACGTCAAATCTAATTATATAAAATTCTTTTACATTAATATGAATTCTATCCGTATATTCCTATTAAAGGGAAAAGAGAGCATGATTGACCATGTAAAGAGCATTCAAACACTGGGATGTGCTTATTGGAAAAAGTCCCGCAATAAAAGATTGGAAGTTGGTGATATATGCTATCTATATCTCATTGGTAAAGGTCATTATCAAGTGCGTTATCGTCTCGAAGTCGTAGATACAAGTTGTATTCGCGATGATAGCTCATGTTGGATTACTCCATTCAAAGCAGATAATAACTGTTATAAACTCGTTCCAACAGCAGCAATATATGTAGGGACAGAACTATCATTAGATACTCTTGAAGAAATAGGTATCAATCGTCATTGTCAATTCAAGGAACTTAATGAATTTCAAGAAGTTTTCTTGAGAAAATATTTTCCATGACCGTTGAACTCCCATATAGCAATTAAATTATAAACGGCAATTATAGAAGAACAAAAATTATTAAGTTTTATATAAATCCGCTTTAACAAATTACATATTCGAAAAATGCAAGGAGAAAAGTTTACCACATATCCGCTAAGTATTAGCGCTATACTGGGCCTAATTAAAGCTAATGATATTGCTATCCCTGAAATTCAGCGCCCATTTGTATGGAAAAGCAAACAAGTCCGTGATTTAATGGATTCGTTATATAAAGGATATCCTGTCGGATATATTATTCTATGGAAGAATCCAAATGTCAAACTTAAAGATGGTACAATATCAGCTGGTAAGAAAGTTCTCATTGATGGACAACAGCGAGTAACTGCATTGATGACAGCTTTGGCTGGCCAGAATATTATCAATGAAGACTATAAAACAACCAGAATAAAGATAGCCTTTGATCCTTTTGCTGCACTGACAGGAGATGACGAAGCTGAAATTTTCGCAGTGCAAACCCCTGCACACATTAAAAGTTCACGTTGGATTCCAGATATTGCAGAAATATTCAGTGATAACTTCAGCTGTTTCAAGTTTATCAATGATTATTGTGCCATCAATCCTGATATGAAGGATGAATCTTTGGACTCGATAATCAGCAAGCTAAAGGGACTTGTAAATCAATCTATAGGCATCATCGAATTGTCAGACTCTCTACAAATAGATATCGTTACCGATATATTTGTCCGTATAAATTCCAAGGGAACGACACTGAATCAAGGAGACTTCGTAATGTCAAAGATTGCAGCTGATGAGGAACACGGAGGGAATACACTGAGAAAAATAATAGACTATTTCAGTCATTTGTCAGTAGAACCTACATATTACGACTACATGGTTACTCATGACCTTGACTTCTGTAGAAAGGAAAACGGTTTATACAAGGAGAAACTTAAATGGCTTCGTAACGATACAGAATCGATATACGACCCTACATGTGATGATGTCATTCGTGTTGCATTTATGCATAAGTTTCAGCGATCAAAGTTAGCTGATTTGGTAAGCCTTCTCTCCGGAAGGAATTTTGAGACTCGTGACTACAATGTGGAAATCATCGACAATACATACGAAGAAATGTACAAAGGTGTACTTAATGTAATCAGCGAGCACAACTTTAAGCAGTTCATGATCGCAATGAGATCTGCCGGATTTATATCACGCAAACTGATCAACTCAATTATGGCGGTAGATTTCGCATATACTTTGTATCTGATACTTAGAGAAAGTAAAGAAGTATCAGTTTCCGAAATCAAACATTATATACAGAAATGGTATGTTCTGTCTGTACTTACAGGTCGCTATACTTCCTCTCCGGAATCCTCATTCTACAAAGATTTAAAATCAATTAAGGAAAAAGGAGTTGTTGCTACTCTCCAAGCAATTGAAGATGCGACGCTTTCCGAGGCTTTCTGGAATGTTCAACTAGTTCAGAATCTAGAATCAACCTCTACAATCAACCCAACCTATCAGGTTTATCTCGCCGCGCAGGTCTATTTCAATGAAACCTCACTGCTCTCAAACAATATAGGTATAAAAGAACTCATAGACTTAGGTGGAGATGTACACCATATTTTCCCCAAGCAGTACTTGAAGGAACAGGGATTAGAGAAAATCAATATAACCAAAATGCAAACTACGTTTACCTGGACAGGCCGGTCAATGAGTCGATAGGAAAATTGCCGCCATACGAATATTTCTCTATTGCAAAACGTCAATGTTCAGAAGATGTCACAAAACCTATTGGTTCTATTAATAATATAGATCTTTTGGAAAGGAATCTGGCGATGAATTGTATACCCAATGATATATTCAAGATGGATTTTGAATCATACTCCCGATTTCTTCAGGAGCGCAGAACACTTATGGCGCAAAAGATAAAAGATTATTATTATAGTTTGTAAATCACAAAGTCAACATGAACAACTCCATAGAATACGAACTCTTTACACGAGAAATTTATCAGCAACTTGTCGATGCAGATACTATTAAGGCAACTAAAGTTCAGCATAATGTAAAGTTGGAAGGAAAGTCCGGACAGAAGCATCAAATAGATGTATATTGGGAATATGAGATTGCTGGTGTTATTCATAAGGTTGCGATTGAATGTAAAAATTACAGTAAACCTATCGCAATTGGTAAGGTAAGAGATTTCTATGGAGTACTCTCTGATCTTAATAATGTTGCCGGAATTATGGTCACTAAAGCCGGATTTCAAGAGGGTGCGAAGAAATTTGCAAAACAATACGGTATCAGTTTAAAGGAACTTAGGAATCCTACTAGAGAAGAATGTATCATTGGAGAATTTATAACCACGATTTCAGCAAATATCAGACATACATTATTTCTCGTTGATGAAGAATGGGCGACAAATAATGGATATGACTTTCAAGCATATCGACGAAGACTAGATATGCTTCATTGTGCTGACCGGTGGTCAAAAAGTTCATATATACCAATCGAACTGAATAATGAAAACATTTATGACTCTTCAGGTAAGCTAATCTCGTCTTTGGATGAATTAGAGAAAGCAATCCCATCAGACCATAATGGCACTGACGATATTACATTTATGTTCGAAGATGCTTATGTCAATGCAAAATGGGGTATGACAAAAATAAAAGAAGTTCAATATTCATATGAGTATGATACTCAAACTAGTACTATTCGTCTAGACGTATCTGATTTTATAAAAGCGATTCTAAAAGATGCATTAAATGGAGAAATTCGGTTAATAAATAAACTAAATTGTAAGCCTCTGGTTTAGTGTGTATTGCAAATTGAAAAATAGTTTCTATTTGTAGGCCCTGATTGCAGCACTTCAAATCTACCGCCCATATCACTTTCAAATGTACTGTATATATCAGAATGAAATGTGTCGCCTGTGCGGAATCAAATGTACCTGCCGTTAACCAGTGCCAGCATGGTTCGAGCAGCTTCGGGATGGTCGCAAACTGTCATTCAGGCTAAACATGGCTTGACGACGCCTGGATTATTGCCTGTACCATCGTCGCGTCCAGATTGCCCTGGATTTGCAATACTGTCCCTATCTGCGTGCGCATCTCTATGCTCATCGGACCGAATTCGTGTCCTGACTCTGTCTGTTTTCCTGCTGTCAGCATCGGTTCCTAGCAACTATTGCCACGCACCAGCTGGAGAAACTCTCCACTGCCCGCTCACCGGCCTGAACCTCGGCGTATCTGCGTTTGCTTTCATAAAACCGCCACTCGGATATCCCGATTTCTTTCAGACGGCTCTTGTATGTGACTCCATGCTCATTGTGGTATTGAACTATATCTGCGATTTCTTCTTGTGTAAGCATTTTTTTTGCGTGAAGATACTTCGCATGGAATAAATTCGCTATACGCACTTCACCGGTTTACCGACATAAAATCCTACCGAAATCTATGCCAATTCAGCATAATATTCCCCCTTTAAAACCAATTGATGAATATCCCGATTTTTGATTAAAGCATTTACATATTTAGAAGGGAGACAGATGCCATATCCCATAATATCATATCTACCGCCATCTGAGCCTCCTTGACTATCAAATGGAATTTGAAATACAGTCCTAACAACACAACCTTCATTGTTAATAACAGGACATCCACTATTTCCTCCCTTAACTCTAGCTGTAATGACAAAAAAATCAAGTTTTGACATATAAGAGCCAACTTCTGCAACAATTTGTCCTATGGATGCTTTTTGTCTTCCATATACATAACTAGCCACCGTTGCTGTTTCAGAAATAAGGACGGGATTAAGTCCAGGAATGAGAGGGTATCCCATAGTTAATACATCGTTTAATATAAAAGGATCTTTGAGTTTAAAGGCTTTTATGTCCATCGGTACATTTTTTGATTTAATAATAGCGAGGTCATAATCATTTAAATCTTCTCCTTTTGTGTACCAAACGGATTCTAATTCAACAGGACTATTGTCTGGACAAAGAATATTAAAATACTTCAATCCTTTCACGCAGTGGGCTGCTGTTACAAACAAATTATTTCCTATATAGTAACATGTGCCCATATCTTCATCTCCAGTAATCCTATTTTTCCCGACTATTGGCAGGACAGAATTCTCAAAGCAACTTCTTGTATAAGCAAATCCGCGATACTTGAAATCATATACCCCATAGTCTAATTCCTGAATAAACTCTTCTGGATTTGAAAAGTTAACCTTATCAACAGCAATGTATTGAGGATCAATTTTTAAAATAGAAGCCTCTTTAACTTTTATCAACAGATTATCATCTTCCATCTGTTCGCATATCTTTAGGTATTCTTTTCCTATTGACATGTTTATTGAAGACATTCCTTTTCACTGCTGACTGTTTCAGAAAAACCAGGAATAGTTTCAAGAAATTCCATCAACGATGCAGAGTTCTTATCTTTATCTGGAAATTGATGAAAGAAATCATATATATCTTTAACTGTTTTCATTCTATGAATAATTAATATTAAATTAGACTCTTATAATAATCTGCTATAGCTTTCATGTATTCCTCTGTCAGCTTTGGATTTTCAGACCGAACAGTATTCTGCTGGTAAAGAGCTGAAATTTGGTCAATAGTTCTCATCAGAATTTGTGTAGCTTCTTTTATCATATTTGGAAGTTGCTCGTTTATTCTGTTGTTCTGCGAATAGAACTTATTTCGTGAATTGGATGTTACAAAGTGACCATCAATCATATCTGGACTATAAATAATCACATCAGCAGGTTCGCCGTTGACTGCAGTATAATAAACACTACTCCTTAAATCCCAAGGTCCATTATGAACATACTCATTTCTGAATGTTTCAAACTTCCTTATTACTTCAGGATCTGTAAACAGCAATCCATTTTGTTTGAGAGACGGATCGATATTCTTAATATTAGGTTTATACATAGCCTTTTCTTTTTTGCAATGCATATCCTTATACTTAGTGAAATCATATTGATCAAACATAAATTGCTCAACAGCTATTTTGGATAGAATATCAAAAATTGAAGTAAAAGATACAAATATACTATTTAACAATACATGAGCTTGTGTTTCGCGTTCACCTCCATGTCTTGAGCCTGATGTATATTGTTCTGACTTATATTTCATTTTAAAAGGTACCAATTTGTAAAGTTCTTGCATATAAAGAATTACTGCAGATATTCTATCTTGTATAGCTGCTACAAGACTCCACAAGTCGTAATAGTAGATAAACTTATTAAAAACAGGATGAGTTGCTTTTGATCTTAAATTCTCGTAGGACTCCTTTGAGCAACAACTTTCAGGGCTAATGCCCTCATCACAGACCCATTGGGGCATAATAGATATAACCTTCTCAAAGTGGATATCTTGAAATAGAAAAGCATCTATCCTATCATATAGTCCAATGATGTTTACTTCTGACAATTCTTCTAACAATTTCCTACATTCATAAACAGGGCGTAAGGGATCCTCTGCAACAGCCTTTTCGTAAGCATCCCAGTCAAAATCATCATCGTTTTCTGAAACGATTTCTTATTACGAAATAAGGATTTAAAGAAAGACAATATTCCCATATATACAATTTTTATATCTATTAAATAGACTTTGTTTACACAAATATATTACTTTCCATCTATTTAATAATGCGTTATAGGTAAAAACCGCAAGAATAGAAGATATGGTATTTAAACGGTTCTACACTTTTTCAGGCGAATGAAGCTCCATTTACGCACTTTTCCATCAAAATTGAGGCTTGAGAACTACACTTTTCCATGAAATTAGCCACTTTACTTTATCCCCGTACTCATATATACGCCAATTAAAGTAAAGTCAAAATAAGGGAAGAAAAGAGATGGCTCCGCCAAACAGACCTGTCGATTTACCGAAGTCTACCAATGATACAGCCTGTTTTTTCTTTTGGCTGCAAAATCCTCGTGACTGCATTTTGCTTTTAGTTGACATCAGTTGGTGGAAAATTCCACTTATTTTCGTACCTTCGCAACGGATAGGAAACAGGTGGACTTCGGACGAGAAAAGGGAGTTTTCCCGTTGGTTCTGATTCAAGTGAAAAGTGAGACAAAGCGGACGGTTTTTGGCCTGAAAAACAAGCGAAAAAGGCTTTTCTATCGTTTAAAACGCAACTATTTCACATTCAGGTTGTTCGGTATGCTGCATCGGCAAATAACCAAATGAAAACAAAATCATAAAAAGAGAAAATATAAAGTCGTAAAATGAGTTAAATCAGTCACTTCAAAGCATTACTCCATTTTCTTTTTTCACTCGTATTTTCTCTTGTTATAATTATTTTTTTCAGTTTTTTGTCCCCATTTGCCCCTCAAGTCGCACACGGGAGACAAATTTATGTCCCTCAATGCAATTTGAAGACTTATTCCTATCAAATTAGGCAAAATCATAGACAATTATCATTTCATAAAGCTGTTTGGATCTCTTATTTGTGAATACATACAAATGTTATAATAATGATATACAGCTAAATACAAACAAAATATCTATAGATAAAGTTACTACAAATGATATTCCGTTTAGAATGTTAGAAAAATATTCTCGTTAATTATTTCAGCAACTCTAGAAGTTGTTATCAACGAACACCAAGTTTATTGAAATTATCCTCGATATGCTAATAGAATCTTACACCATTACTCTATAACTTATTATTTCGTTGTTGAATACTATTCTTGATCTCCACCTAATGAAACTGATGGAAGATATCTCATCCAATCCATCATATTAGAAAGATTTCTTATTCTTTCATCTATCGTAGGGAATTCTATTGCATCGAACAATGCCTGTTAGTTAGAATTTGATTAAGTCATATTTGAAATATCAGAATTATGCAAATTATCGGCACTATTTCGAATCAGTGCCGATAATTTGCATGTTACTGACTAACCAAACGGATTGCCAGATGTGCGTTAACACATGAAATATGACATTAGTCTACCTTCACCCTCTCCTCTTCCTGCCATTCAGCAAACGAGACAATCTCTTTGTATTGCTCAGCAGTCAGAGATGATCCGCCATCTTCACTACATTCGTATTCCCGGTAGCTCATAAACGGAGCCTTCCTCCTGATAGCCCATATAGTTATGGTATGAATAAGGAACCAACCTGACATAATCTTCTTCCTCAAGAATCTTCAGAAGCTTGTCGGCATCGTGGATTATTAATGGAACACCGGACTTATACAGAGCTGTGGCAACTTCAATGGCGAGACCGGCATTCGCAGAATAACTGTTGGAAACGACAATCACCCATCCTGACCGTTCTGTATCTGATGCAAAGATATTCAGGCGGGAAAGCCCCAGTTCTCCATAATGATCCTTGGCAAACCAGATGAAATCATCCGGACTATCAATATCGTACTGCTCATCAATTTTTGCAAACTTCATCCGATTATAATAAGCTACGCCATGCAATTCATTAGGGCCATAAGTCTGTTCAGTCTGGTTGTATTTACTGACAGGCAAATTTCTGTAGAACGACTCATACACTTCGTGCGCTATACGGAAATATTTGCAATATTGTCGTATTGTCATAGTCTCTAATGGAGGCACAGAACGTCCGTTCACGGAATCTTCCAAAGCTTTTATGGAAGTTTCCCTGTCTTTCGACTCAATCCTGAATCGCGGCTCTATCCTGTTAAAATCCTTCCGTGCTATCTTTCCTGTCCGTTGCTGATATGGAAGATTGCCGGCTACATATTCATTGAAGCCATCAGCATCGGCAATAACGGCATCCACCAGTCTGCGCAGATAGGCAAAAATACGGGTAATAGTTTCCCTGCGCCATTCATCGTTATAGTATTCATTATTATCCGAAACATACGAAGAATAATTTGAAACAACGAAACGGGTATATTTCCGGTCTGTAAACCGGATTGCCCTTCCCTCCATGTATATGGAAGAAGCGACATGAAACCAGCGTGTTTCCATCGGGTTGAATGAATGCCAATCCCGAAAAAAATCTTCTTTATTTTCATACTTTCCCGAATCAAACCCATTCATAAGATGCTCGTTCTGGAAAACATATCCCATCTGATTGGATAATACTTTGGTTCCACCAATCTCTGCATCAATATTCGTATGTGAATGACCGTATATCCAGGCATCAATCCGGTTGTTGCTTATCAAGTCCCCATAGTCACTCGCAAAGGCACTGTTCAGCACCAAATCTTTGTGGCAAGGTGCAACTACCTGAAAAGTGGGCATAGGTACAGATCACTCATGTATTGTATTCTCATTTCTTTGATAGTTCAACCTGTTTCTCTATGATTGCCTTTACCTGTGCGAATGAAACCGGAGTGAAGTCGTTATTGTCAACTCCCACATCATATTGTGTAGAGAAAAGCATTTGAAGGCGAGGCTTATCTTTTCCGGTGTTATTCCTGCTTGTATGCACATGGCCGAAAAGCTGCCAGGTATCATCGTATGAGCCGCTATAGCAAAGGAACGGGCAATGATTCAGATAAATCTTCTGTTTATCCACCTCGATATACATCTGCATCGTGATCAGTTCGAAATATTTTGTATAATTCTGCCTCAAGTTCTTCATGTCATGATTACCTGCTATGAGATAGATTTTCCCATTCAACCTTTTGAGTATCTTTGTCCATTCAGCAGAGCCACCAAGACAGAAGTCGCCAAGATGAAATACGATATTATCCGGACCGACCACACGGTTCCAGTTGGCAATAAGTGTTTCATTCATGTGTTCTACATCCTTGAATGGTCTGCTACAGAACCTGATGATATTGGTATGATTGAAGTGGGTATCGGATGTAAAGAACACCCCGCTTCCGTTGAATTTGTAATCCATAATCTTCTTTTTTTATGCACATCACTGCGCTGGTTAATAAAACTGAAGTTTTCAATGCCCATGGACGGAAATGACGGAGTAGAGCACATAATGCGAACGTCACCAATGGGCAAAAACAAAGCCGTTGAAAAATTTAGTAAGGACTTTTCAACGGCTTCAATTTATCTTTTTAATAGGAATACCTGCATCTAATGTACTCCTACCTGTCTATAAAACGTTCGCTGGAAAGTGTTTTTGAATTTACCGAATGACTCAATGCCTAAAGTATGAACATACGGCATACGCTCAAAGCATACTGTGCTTCGACATAATGTGTTTACTAATATGTTCACTCTATTCTGCAGCATTGTAATTTGCTAATTGTTTTTATTCAATTGTGAGTGCAAAAATACTGAATTTTCTTGAGAACCAATTAACTATTCGCTAACTTTTTGAATGACCTGTCTAGTTGCTGTATTCTTTCGAACTTTTCTCATAAGGTTACTGATTATAGGTTAGGAACTGCACCAAATTTACCGAACTTGTATGCTTTTTGGAGAGAACTGATTCTATTCAATCCTTTGAAATCTGTCAGAGGATAAAGTACACTTGATCCATCTGTATTCTTTTCCGTAAACCTGATATTATCTTTTCTAAGCAAATCTTCCCCTCTGTACGAAAGCGCAAAGGGGAAGATGTTTAATTACTTTCTCATCAATTTCTCAACTCCTTGCCAATCATATCCCCAGTAAACTTTACCGTCACCGGCAAAGTTCCAAACATTCATCACTTCACGAAGCCTGCAAGGGGGTTCCTTACCTACACGAATATATTGCTTGGACTTACTACGGAAAAGACGATTGCACATTTGTTTGTCTTTCTTTTGTGATTTACAGCACGCAATGGTACTGGCAGGAGTTTTCTTTCTACTTCTACTCATTGTTTGTAAGATTTTTGAGCCTATAACAGTGTACGGCTCTATTAAACACTTACAAACCATCAAGAACTGTTTTACCTTTCAACATCTTTTCTTTCTTTTCATTAAACATCTAATATTCTGATTCTTTGGTAATACGCAAAATCTCTTGCTTATATCCTTTGCGGTCGTACTCCTCCCCTCTACACATCCAACAACTACATGGAGTTCCCGTAGTTTTATAAACCTGCGCCCATTTATCCTTTGCCAATTCAAACCAATGAGGATGCTCATAACAACTACCATCTTCACGAATAATGCAAAAATACGATAAATATTGGCAATTATATCAGATGGGGTATATTATCATAATAAACAAAGATTGAAATAAAGCAATTCCAATAAAAGCACTACCTTTGTAAACAACAAGCATTCTGTAACATCCATGCAAAAAAGTAACTGCAACAACTGCCCCCTAAGGAAAAAATACGATAAAAGTCCTCAGTCATTAATGGGACGCTTTTGGCGTTGGCACATAAACTTCTGCCCAGGTTGGAAAGGATATTTCAAATCTCTTTCGCCTGACGAGCAAAACGAGATTAGAAAGAAGTATAACTTCGATAAATACAATAAATAATGAAAAAAGAAATTCTATTCGTCTTGTTAAAAGACTTTGCCGACTGGGAAGGGGCTTATATCGCTCCAAACCTCAATGCAGGTGTTGAACCCGGAAGTCAAAGCAAATATATAGTTAAAACCGTATCTGTCAGGAAAGAGCCGGTTGTATCGATCGGAGGATTCAAGGTGCTGCCCGACTATGGGATCCATGACATTCCGGCCGATTATGCAGGGATCGTATTAATAGGTGGCATGAGCTGGTTCACCCCGGAAGCCGAAGCCATTGTTCCTCTGGTAAAAGAGGCCATCGAGAAGAAGAGGCTGGTAGCCGGAATTTGTAACGCCTCCGTCTTTCTTGGCAGGCACGGTTTCTTGAACCATGTAAATCATACCAGCAACGGATTGGATTACCTCAAACAATTCGCTGGGCCAAATTATACAGGTGAAAGTCTTTATATAAATGAACCGGCCGTCAGAGCCGGAAACATTATTACCGCCAACGGATTTGCCACTCTGGAGTTCTGTCGTGAAATACTCTATGCGCTGGAGGCAGACTCTTCCCCAAAGATAGAGAGAAGCTATCGAATGAACAAAACAGGTGTTTGGGAAGATCCAGAAGTGGGATAAATCACTTATCTAATGGTGGTAGATAATAAAAACATCTACCACCAACAACTTACATCTACCATCATTTACTACTTTTCGACCACTAAATACAACCGTCCCCTACTCGCTAACTGCGTCTTAAGCCCTATCTTTTTCAAGAAACGACCAAAGACGGAGACATTGCTCATCGGAAGTTTTACGCCGCTCTTTTTTTTGCAGCGATAGGTAGATCTCTCCGGCAGAGATCTTCAAACCTTCCTCCTTATGCGAAGCGGGACGATAATATTGAAAAAACAGATCCTCAAACAAAGGACGTTGTTGAAACGCCTCGTTCGCTTGCATCTGCGAAACCTCTTCCTCATGCGTCAGCCAATAACGCTCGTTATTATTCAAGGCGGCAACCGCTTGCGCATAGAGCTGGAGATAATCGATAGGCTGGGCATTGTCTATCATCCCTTTCACCTCGATACAAATGAAACGGCGGCTGCCGGAAGGATCGCCCAGCAAATCCGTATGGTTGCTCGTAGCGATAAAGGAAGCATAACGTTTCACCGATTCCACCTGCGTGGCATGAGGCTTGCGCACATTTACGACCGGCTTCTGCAACAGATGCTTCAAGAAGCCTTGATGCCTCGCGCTCACTTGGTCGAACTCATCAATATTGATCAATCCGAAACGGGTAAGATATAGCTCGGCATCCCGCTTCTTGCTGAAATCGATGCTGTCCGTGTAATACTTATTCAAGTCCGGTGGCAACAGGTTGAAGCAGAACGTGGACTTTCCGCACCCCTGCCCGCCCACCAAGAGCGGGGAAAGGCTGTTGCCATGCTGTTTGTCACGTCCCTGCCAGTGCGCTACCATCGACAGGAACCAAGTGTAAAACAACTGTTCCCACCGTACGTTGTCGCAAGGGATGCGTGCGGCCAGCGGACGGATGCGATCCTTGCCATCCCACACGGGCAAGCGGGTCAAATAGCCCTCGATAGGCGCATAGTCCGGGATGCGATCTGAAAAGACAAAACGCCGTACATCCCTGTCCCATAGCTGCAATCCTTCTTTCTGGGCATTCAAAGCGATACTGTTCAACACACGATCCGTCACGGGACGATAGTCAAAACAGAAGGTGTTTTTCTCCCGATATTCCGGTCCGCCAGACATCAGATTGTACCGGAAATCGTAACGACGGTTCATAAACTCCTCCATTTTCAAGCTCTGTAGTTGCTCCGGCTTGTAAAGGGACGTACAACCAAAGTCCGAATCGGAGGCTAACCGATACGACTGCCTCAAGGTCTCCCGGATCTCCACTTCCGAGATCAGATTCCCCCAATAAAGCATCGTCCACTTCACACAATCCTCCTCTTCTACCCCAGCCGCGAAACAAAGTCTTCCAAGAGTGACCAACAAAGGTTTGAAATCCACCTTTATGCTCAAACTTCCATGTTCCTCCAAAGCCCGCTGCAAAGCGAATTCATATTGGATGGCAACGTAACGGTATTGGTCATAAAGCGTCTGCCCGGCACTCTCTACCGGTACCGGCACCCGTTTTTCGAACCGTTCCTGGTAGGCGCTTTCGTCGGGCATAGCCACAGGCTGCTCCAGATGAATGGAAAGAGCGTCCGGATTGTAATACACATCGGCATCATAACTGAGGCGACAACCCATCTCCAGCACCGGACGTTTCAGCTCGATGGGATAAGAAAGGCGAGGCTCATACGTCTTGAGCGCATGTCGGTAAGCGTGCGCATGAAAAACCTCGGCATCCGTACGCGAACGGGGAAGCGACCCGTCGGGATAGGTATAAGCCACCACGAACTTCACGCTCCGTCCGCTAGAGCCGATCATAGCGAACAGTGTCTGCGGATATTCCACTATTTTTTGTTTCAAGGACAAAGCCTCTTCTATGCTCTTCAATCGATTGATCTCCAGCAAAATCCAGCCATTATACTCCTTCAACTCGCCTTTTCGAAAAGTTCCGGCAAAGAGCAACTGAGGTAATTTCCGGGTAAACGGATACCGTTTGTCGGGATAAGCCCGCCTTAATTTCTCTCGAAAGAGCGCAAGCTTATCCCTCGTCCGCTCATCCTTTACCCATGCCACGATCTCCTCCATACGCATCGTCCGTTGTGCGACGGTATGTCGATAGGCTGTTTGCTTGGTTATTTTCATGTCTAATATATTATTTAAGAAGTTGTGTCTTATGCTGATATAGGTAGACACATTCAATAACAATAAAATGTGTAATTATTATGCGCAAGAAACATGAGCATTACAGCGAAGAAGAGAAATTGCATCTTCTTCATTCTTATTATCAATCCGGCATGAGCAAAACCAGTTTTTGCAAACAACATGGTATTAGTGGGATAACTTTGTTAAATAAATGGCTGGCGAAGTATGAATCAGTGGTAAAAGAGGTATCTTTGGCTCCGTGTCAAGCCCCTACGGATATGAGCGATCGAAGCAAAGAGGATTACCATGATGAAAACGCGCGACTCAAGAAGCGTGTTAAGGAGTTGGAGAAGGCCCTTGCCTTCTCCCGGTTGGAAACCGAGGCCCGTGATTTAATGATCAGGCGTGCGGAAGAGTATTTTAACATTCCCATCAGAAAAAAACCTGGGGCCAAATAGTAACGGAACTGGTCAGGCTTCGCAAGATGAAAGTAGCGCCAGCCTGCCGTCTGTTTGGCCATTGTCGTCAAGCCTATTACCAGTCCAAGGCTGACATAGGGAGCCATGTGAAGAATGAACGTCTCATGCTGGATACCGTACGTGAGATACGTGGCGAGGATCCCGGTATCGGTGGTTACAAGCTGTGGATCATGCTCACCGCCTCTTCGGAGAGAGGTTCATGCCCGGTCGCGACAGCTTCTACACGCTGCTTCGTCGACACCGCCTGATGCTTCCTCCCCGCAAAGCCAGGGGCACAACCAATTCCAACCATCGTTACCATAAGTGGAAGAACTTGATAAAGGGCTTTGTCCCAACCTCTCCCAATCAACTGTGGGTTAGCGATATTACCTATATACCGCTTGCCGGCGGAGACGTCTGTTACCTGCATCTGGTCACGGATGCTTATTCCCATAAGATAGTGGGATGGGTACTGGCTGATAGCTTGCGTGCCTCAGCCACGCTTGAGGCGTTGCGGCAGGCCATAGACCAGGCCGTTGAGATGACAGGGAGTGAAAATCTGGAGGGCCTGATACACCACTCTGACCGTGGCGTGCAGTATTGTTGCGACGCGTACGTGGACCATCAGCATGACAGAAGACTACAAGCCCACGGACAATGCCGTGGCGGAACGTATCAATGGGATAATTAAAGTGGAACGCCTCTATAGGCAAGGGCTGTTCGAGACCATCGAGGCGTGCCGCGAGCGTGATAGAGCGCTACATCTACTTCTACAACTACCGCCGACCGCACATGAGTGTCGGTTATAAAACCCCGGCATAGTGCACGGGGAGAAGGAAACACAAATAAAAATGTGGCGGAATAAAAGAAGACCCGTGAAAAGTAACGAGAAAGAGATGGATACGATATCTTTGCAAAGCCGACGACTAATCTCTCAGAAGGGCTCTGTTCGGCCCATAGGTAATGTGTCTATGTTATCAGTATGAAGTTAAAAGAAGTGACTACCATATCAGTATTACTTTATAACTACTGTCTACTGATTACGTTTATAAACAAAAAAAGTGTCTAGATAAATCAGGAAAAGACATTGAATAACTTATGCTTACAGTTTTTCCTATAGAAAAACTAAAGTTTTCCCCTAATAAAACTTTTGTTTCTTCCTAAAGAAACTTTTGTTTCCTCTAGGAGAAACTTTTGTTTTCCCTAAGAGAAACTATTTGTTCTCCTAAGGGAAACTCTTATCAGCTCTTATCCCTTCGTCCATCGATAGCCACTCTGCCAAGCATCAAAGACTGGTTCATCCTCTACTCCGTACGCCCGAAAGACCTGACGGATATACTGTTGGTCTTCGGGCGAGAAGGTTCTTTCCTTGCGCTTAAACTGATAAAACTTATTCTTACCGTATGTCATCAACAGACGTTGCTTGATGCGTTTCGCCTCCAGATAAGGTATCTGGTCTAATAGGTGATCCATGCCGACAGCGTATTGCACGGGAGTATCCGCCATGAAAGCCGCACACTTTCCGGTAGGACTGGTACGTGCGGGATTCACGACACTCACCGCCCAAAGCGTATTGGGGATAAAACGGATGATTTGATGCCGCAAACAGCGGTTGGCGTTCTTACAATTTCCATTAAAACAATGTACAAAGCCTGTCGGCACCATAGCGTAATCGAGTTTTTCTATCATATCTTTTAGATTTTCAGTATTCTTCAAATATAACACTTTTTTCCTTCATGCGAAAAGAAAATTGTATGAAAATCAATAATAAGTGGTAGATATTGAATAATAATTGTAGATGTTTGGAGATCTACAACCAACAGATAATACTCTCATTTACAAAAAGTATATAATAGAGTGGTAGATATTGTAGATATTTTTATAAATTCAATGTTACAGGAAACTCATAATACGTAAAAGACCGAGCCAATACAACTTCTTCATCTTTTCACTATCACATAGCAGGATATTTTATATCTTTATTGCCTGTTTATAATCATGATTGGATACATATGGACATAGATTTCGAATCATACATCCGTGGTAGTGAGCCCGACAAAAAAGAAAAGGCTTCAGCTTGGAAAACAGCCATTGGTTTACAAGCTGTAGATGGCTTGCAAACATCCGATTATTTAAAAGATACAGCTATAAAGCATTTGCGTAGCATCGGTTTTGACGTGAACAATGATCTGTTTGCCGACAACTCTTGGTACTTTCGCAATGCGCTGGTTCGTGCGAATTATAGAAATGTGCGAAAAGACGTTGAACCGGATATGAGTTTCTTGATCGCATTTTTCAGAAACTTAATGATGGGAGAAAATCATGACCCCACAACAGCCAACCGAACAAGTCGACCGAACAAGTACCGAACAAGCTAACCGAACAGTTCAGCGCACCGCTTTTAGCTATCGTAAAGGCTATCGGGACAGAACAATGTTCATTGAAAGTAAAAAGTGATTACAAACAATTTGCATAGATAAACGAAGAATGAAAACATCCATCAATTACCTTCCCGAACAGAAACGGGATGACCTCAGAAGAATTGTAAGTGCGTACTGGAAGTACTTCCCGATTGTGAGATGATCATTCTCTACGGAAGTTATGCCCGGAATACATACGTTGACTACGACCAACGCATCGAATACGGTATCCGCACCTGTTTTATGAGCGATTATGATATTTTGGTAGTTACCAGTACCCGTTTCCAAAGATATATTATCAATCACATCTTGAGTAAAGCCACCGATAATTACTACAAAGGGAAGAACAGATACGCATCCACCACCGTACAATTTATAGACGAAAGCATCGACGACTTGAATAAAGCCATCGATAAAAACCGATATTTCTATACCGATATCAAGCGAGAAGGTATCATGCTTTACAACAGCGGCCGTTATAAGTTGGCCCGCCGTCGTAAACTGAACTATCGGGAGATAAAAGAGTTGGCGGAGGAGTATTACAACGACAGGTTTGAACGTGCGAATGATTTTTTACGAAATGCAATGTATGACAAAAACGACGAGAGATATAAAATATGTTCTTTTCATTTGCATCAAGCTTGTGAGAATTATTACAACAGCATAATCTTGACTTTTACATTGTATAGTCCCAAAGAGCATAGCCTAATAACGTTATCCGGCAGAGCCAAAACGCATTCCCTAGAGTCATCCGAAGCCTTTCCCGGGATACGGAAGAAGAAAAACGACTTTTCGATTTGCTGCAGGACGCATACGTTCAGGCTCGTTATAATTTACACTTCCGCGTCACTAAAGAAGATATCGAGGCGCTTATCCCCAAAGTAGAACTGCTCCGGGATATCACACGACAATGTTGCGAGGAGAGAATCAAAGTGTATGCGGCAAAACAAAGACAGGTTTGATGAGATTCCCCTCAATCGCCACCTTTATAACCCCATCCAACCTGTTTTCGAAGATACGGTAAGCCTCCTCAATCTCGTTCAATGGAAACTTATGGGTAATAAGAGGCGTCGTGTCTATCTTACCTTCTTCTATTAGGTTAAGAATCTCGGCGCAATCGCAGCCATCCACCCCACCAGTCTTGAACGTCAAGTTCTTGCCATACATGTCTGGCAAAGGAAGAAGCTGAGGTTTATCATAGAGGGCTACGATGGTGACAATGGCGTTCGGACGGGCACAATCCCATGCCAAGCGGAAGGTATCCTCACTCCCCGCGACCTCCAATACGACATCCGCACCGCCATGATCGCTGTTACGAAGAACAAATTCCTTACAGTTTTCGGGATCTGTCACCAAGACTTCCGGATAACGCTGGCGAACGAACCGGGCCCTTTCCGGAGACTTCTCGCAAACAATAATACGTCGTGGCTTCTTCAACAACACGCACAACAAAGTACAGATCCCCGTAGGACCAGCGCCAATAATGAAAACCGTATCCTCCTCTGAGATCTCCGAGATGCGGGCAGCCCAAAAACCTGTCGCTAACACATCACCGACCAGCAAAGCCTGCTCATCGCTAACCGTATCTGGGATACGATTCAAGCCTCGATCCGCATAAGGAACCCGGACATACTCCGCCTGCCCCCCATCGATACGACAGCCCAACGCCCAACCGCCATTGGGATCGGTACAATTATTGACATATCCACGCCGGCAGAAGAAACACTCTCCGCAAAAGGTCTCGACATTCACGGTCACCCTGTCACCCGGCTTGACTGCAGTAACATCGGCACCCACCTTTTCCACCACACCAACCATCTCATGCCCAACGGTTATTCCGGGTACCGCACGTGGTACGCTACCGTGTTTGATATGAAGATCGCTAGAACAGATACTACCCAAAGTCACACGTACGATAGCGTCCCATGAATCCTGTATTTCCGGTATCGGTTTCTCCCGCAATTCAAATTTCCCTTGTTCAATATAAGTGTACGCAAGCATGATATTTTCTTCTTTTAGTTAATCGCCTTACAAAGATAAGGATCGTATCGCCAAAAATATCAGATATATCAGTAATTTGGGTACAAACTGTTTCATTTTTCTCTCCTATCTTTATCGCCATAAATACATAGCATTCTCGTAATGCATATAAAAACAACAAAAATTCAAGAAGTATGAAACGAATCGTATTATTCATGGTCATGGTCTCAATGGTATGTATCGCCTCTTATGCGCAAAAGGCTACCGAAGGGACAAAAGTTTTAGTGGCTTACTTCTCGGCAACGGGAAATACTGAAAAAGCGGCCCAACAAGTCGCGTCTATTGTCAGTGGTGATCTTCACAAGATCCAACCCGAGAAAAACTATACCTCCACCGATCTGAACTGGCGGGATAAATCCTCACGCAGCAGCGTAGAGATGGACGATCCTACATCACGACCGGCCATTATCGATGATTTGAAGAACCTAACGGAGTATGACACCGTTTACCTAGGATTTCCATCTGGTGGAATCAAGCCCCAAGACTCATCAACACCTTTTTTGGAGAAATACGATCTCTCGGGTAAAACCGTTATCCCATTCGCCACATCGGGCAGTAGCAATATCTCGAACGCAGAGAGTGAATTGCGGAAAGCCTATCCGGATGTGAACTGGCAAAAAGGGAAGTTGATGAACGGAGCGACAGAAGAAGATATCAAGAATTGGACTAAAAAATAAATATTATGAGAAAGAATTTTGGAGCGAAACCTTTGAGCTATCCGCAACCCGTATTTATTATCGCCACGTATGGAGAAGATGGAACTCCCGACGCGATGAACGCCGCTTGGGGCGGTATCAGTGAGATGAATGAGATCAGCATGTGTCTTAGCGCCGGTCACAAGACAGTTAAGAATATCCTGAAGCGTAGAGCCTTCACGGTAAGCATGGCAGATGCCGATCATGTCGTAGCTTGTGATTATGTAGGTATCGTGTCGGGCAATAAAGTTACCGACAAGTTTGCCAAAGCAGGATTTCACGCTACAAAATCGGACTTCGTAGATGCTCCGTTGATCGACGAATTGGCCGTGGCTATCGAATGTAAATTGAAAGATTACGATCCGGATACTTGCATACTCCGTGGCGAGATCGTAAATGTCAGTGTTGACGAGCGTGTACTTGATGAGAACGGCAAGGTGAATGTAGCTAAAGCCGCTCCCATCATCTTTGATCCATTCAACAACGACTATTTGAGAGTGGGCGAAAAGGTAGGAAATGCCTTTTCCGATGGAAAGCTACTGAAAACATAAAAGAAAAGTCTATCTAAAGTTGTTATATATGTAAACTTAATTTATATTTGCACTATGGAAAAAAAATGAATATTATGCAAGCAAATCCTAAGATCGGGAGTATGGACGCCGTATTAGATAAATTATACGGCAAGGTTGGCTCACCAGAAAGAGAGGAGTTTCGCAAAGAAGCATACTCTTATTGTGTGGGGCAAATTATTAGTGACGCACGGAAGCAAGAGAAAATGACACAATCCGAGTTGGCCGAAAAAGTAGGAACTAATAAGACCTATATATCAAGAATTGAAAAAGGAATCATAGAACCGGGAGTTGGTTTATTTTTCCGTATTATTGATGCGCTTGGCCTTAAAATTGAAATCGTAAAGCCTATCATGTGAGCAAAAGGAACTCTCTCAGATCGCCTCTGTTAATATTGTTTTCCAATATGAGTAATAAAAGGGGCAAAGGCGTAATCACTACGGCTTTACCCCTTTATACATCAGCTCATGAAATCAATTTAGAGATATCATACCCACGTTCCGTTATCTTCCCCAGTAAATCTTCCCGAACCGCCTCCGGTAAGTTCCTCTCACGGCTCAAGATCCAGAGGTATTTATCCGTGCTGCTTCCTATCACCGCATATTGATAATCCGCATCAAGTTCTAAGATATAATAATCCGCATAGAACCATAAGAAGAAAGCCACTTTCAATTTTCCGGGATTATTTTTAGGGTCCGGTTGTTTCGCACGACCGGTGGCTTTCTTTGTGAACGCCGCCTTTATATCCTTCGTTCTCCACACGGATCTTTCCGTCCGGAAGCAACGTATACGTGGCCGTCACATCCGTCATGCCTCTCTCAAAATGATTCTCATAACGGGCGATTTCATACCATCGCCCCATATACCGTTTAACATCCAGTTCCGGTACGGTATGATGATCTGTTATATTCATAAGTTTCTCTATTGTTGGATAAATGTATATAAACCCAGATTCCTGTAATTTAGAGGGATGGACGGTTTGCCCTTTTGTCACGAACGACGCTCCCTCGCCAAACTTCAGCCGAAAAAAAGAACTCAGGCAAAGGGATGATCCTACGGATCTTATCCGCTCTCGCTAACGTATGAGCCAACTGCTTTTGGGTGATAAGGTCTGGAGAAACCAAATTTACCACACCCCTCATCTGCCTATTCCGTATGATATACCCAAAAGAGCGGCATAGATCAAACAGGCTGATCCATGGAAAACGCTGTTGCCCGTTACCGATCACGACACTTACCCGTGAGAAGCGTTGCAAACGAAGCATCTCTTTCAAGGCCCCTCCATCCTCAGACAATACGACACCAAAACGGGTAATGACAAGACTCACATCCGATGAGCATGCGGACGCTTCCTCCTCCCACGCCCCACACAACCGGGCCAAAAAATCCATTCCCCGGCAATCATGATACTCGTCATATTCCCCGAAAGCCGGATAATAACCTACGGCGGAGGCCGAAATAAACAACTCAAGTTTCACGCTTCTCGTGTTTATGGCATGCACCAACTGTCTGGTCACGCAAATACGGCTATCATACAACTCTTGTTTGTAAGCCTCCGTCCAACGTTTATTAATGGAAGCGCCCGCCAAATTAATGACGACTTCACAGGATTCCACGCATCGGCATAATTCATCAAAACAATCTTCCTTAAACAAATCCCGCCCTAAAGGGATAACATCATATCCTTTTCCCTCCAAAAAAGATGAAAGATGCTGACCGATATATCCGCTTGCCCCGCTGATCGCTATTCTCATAATCAATACTTTTCTATTAAAACAAATCCACAAGCAATTTAGATGGCAATTTCCGGTTCTATTTTAGTATCCCAAACAGAATATCGACTAAAAGAAATCGGTTCGACAGAAAACAACTATATTTGTCCTCATTTAATAGTGACTGAATCATGGCAGACAATTATCTGGAAAATAAGTACGCAGAATACCAAGCCCGGAAGACTTCCGGCACTAGAACGGGGCATACAACGAAGACACTTCATAAAACAAGAAGAGTCTTCATCACCGGTGGAGCCGAGGGGATCGGGAAAGCGATTGTAAGGGCTTTCAGAGGAGCCGGACATCGTGTGGCCTTCTGCGACAAGAACGAGACCTTAGGAAAAGAGACTGCCCTACAAACCGGGACACAATTCCATCTCGTGGACGTTAGTGATAAAACCGCACTAGAAGATTGCCTGCGAAAGATCATCGAGGAGTGGGGAGATATTGATATCATAATCAACAACGCAGGTGTCAGTGACTTCTCTCCTATCACTGAAACAAGCGTAGAGGATTTCGACAAGATTCTATCCATAAACTTACGCCCGGCGTTTATCACCTCCCGCCAATTAGCGCTCCATCGGCAATCCCTTGATGCACAGAACCCATACGGAAGAATCATCAATATCTGCTCTACCCGGTACTTGATGAGTGAATCCAGCAGCGAGGGATATGCAGCTTCTAAAGGGGGAATCTATTCTTTGACACATGCGTTGGCCTTATCGCTCTCGGAATGGCATATCACGGTAAACTCTATCGCTCCCGGTTGGATACAGAATAACAATTACAACCAGCTTCGTCCGGAGGATCATGCTCAACATCCGTCCGGAAGGGTGGGAAAACCGGAGGATATCGCCCGTATGTGCTTATTTCTTTGTCAAGAGGAAAATGATTTCATTAATGGCGAGAATATTACGATTGACGGTGGAATGACCAAGAAAATGATCTATCTCGACTAAATAAACATCCGTATATGACACAAACATCGAACATAGAAACCAACCGTCTTGTGCTCCGTCCTTTCAGCGAAAGCGATGCTCCTGATGTTTTTGAGAGCTGTAAGAATCCAAACCTAGGCAATAACGCCGGATGGAAACCTCTCGAAACGATCGAAGAGACTATTGATGTACTAAATACCATATTTATCGGAAAAGAAGGGGTTTGGGCTATCGTATCAAAAGAGACTCAACAAGTCATTGGCTCCATTGGCATCATTCCTGATCCCAAAGAGAAAACCCACATGCTCGCATGCTGGGTTATTGGCTAAAAAGAAGAGTGTTGGTGACAAGGCTTCATGACAGAAGCAGTGCAATCCGTATTGAATTACGGATTTACTCAAATGAATTTACATTTGATCACGGCGAATTGTTATCCTCACAATCAACGCTCACAACGTGTATTAGAGAAGAATGGATTCGTATACGAAGGACGGCTTCATCAAGCAGAACTAATGCATACTGGACAAATAGAGGATCATTTGTGCTATTATCTTGACCATCATTCCTTTTCAAACAAAAACAATAGTTTATGATAGTAGTAACAAAAGATTTATATACGCTCAGGAGTTGGGAAGGTCAAGATACGGAATCCTTAACCTTGCACCTTAATAACAAGAAGATCTGGGATAACTGTCGGGATGGATTGCCTCATCCTTATACAAAAGAAAATGCCCGCTGCTTCATCAGCCAAGCACGAGAAAAAACTGAAATATCGGATTTCTGCATTGTGGTTCATGGTGAGGCAGTCGGCAATATAGGTTTTGTGAGAGGAACGGATGTGGAACGTTTCAATGCGGAAGTCGGTTATTGGATCAGTGAGAGATATTGGAACCAAGGGATTACCTCTGAAGCGTTAGCCGATGCGATCCAGTATTATTTTGAGCATACGGAGGTTATTCGTATATTCGCCACGGTGTATGAATATAATCTGGCATCCATGCGGGTATTAGAGAAAGTGGGATTCAAGAAGACTGGCATCTTCCGAAAAGCTTGTTACAAAAACGGACGATTCATCGATGCGCATCATTTTGAGATCGTAGCGGATGAGAAATTAGTTGGGAACAAAGACTTATAATCCATTTATGCAAATAAGACAATTACAGGTAAACGAATACGATAAGGCATTAACCTTGTCTTTGGACGTGTTCATCCAATGTGGCAAGAATGACTTCGACGAAGAGGGATTGAAAACCTTCAAGAGTTTCATTTACAATAAGGATCTGGTAAATGAGCTAACCATTTACGGAGCATTCGAGGGTGAGTCATTAATAGGTCTAATCGCGACAAAAAATGAAGGAAAGCATATTTCCTTATTCTTCATCACGCCTATGTATCATGGAAAAGGTATCGGCAAACGATTATTCGAGGCCGCTATCCAAGATAAGCCAGTCTCGGAAATGACAGTCAATTCCTCTTCCTATGCAATCCCAATCTACCGGAAATTCGGGTTCGAACCAATCTGCGAAGAACAAACTACACATGGGATGAAGTACACCCCGATGAGGCGAACGATAACCCGTCCCTCCTTCGAGGACTTCAATGAGCTTCTTCTGCTTTGGGAAGCGTCCGTACGTAGTACCCATCATTTCCTAAAAGAAGAGGATATCTTATTTTATAAAGAACTTGTTCCCGGATATTTCCCATTGGTAGAACTTTATATCATCCGAAATGAGCGAGGAAAGATCGCCGCCTTCATGGGCTTAAGCGATGAGCTTATCGAGATGCTTTTCGTACATCCGGAAGAGCAAGGCAAAGGATTAGGTAAACGACTTATCCAATTCGCCTTGCAAGAGACACCCATCCGAAAAGTCGACGTAAATGAGCAAAACACAACCGCACTTCATTTCTATCAGCATCTGGGATTCCAAGTGATAGGAAGAGACGAGACGGATTCTTCCCACAAGCCATTCCCGATACTTCATCTTCAAGTTACACTTCCTTAAAAATTTAAGGGAATGATCTTAACACAACAACAAAGATTGAGAATGAACCTAAAAGATAGACTATCAAGCCGCTGTCATATAGAGGATATCCATGAGATATTATTTTATGTACAAGGGAACCAAGAACGGAAAGCAGAGCTATACGATCTGATATTCGATCCGGATGATGCCGTTAGTTATCAAGCGTTATGGGTATGTAGCCATTTCTCGACCAAGGAAAACGAATGGCTATATGATAAACAGGATGAGCTGATAAATGAGGTGCTTAACTGTAAGCACTCCGGAAAGCGACGCATTCTCTTGAACCTGCTTGTACGACAACCCCAGACGAATCCCCCACGGGTGGATTTTCTAAACTTCTGCCTGGACCGGATGCTTTCAGCGAAGGAATTACCCGGTGTGCAAACGCTTTGCATGAAACTGGGATATGAGTTATGCCGTCCCATTCCAGAGCTATTACTGGAGTATAAGACACTACTTGATCTGGCGGAACCCGATTTACTACAAATCTCTTTGCGAACCGTACGTAAGAACATCTTAAAAAAATACGATAAAACATGAGAAAGATTTTCACACTATTCTTCTGTGCCGCCTCCTTGGCCACAGGACTAGCGCAACAAGAATCCTATTTTACCAATCCCGTGATCCACGGTGACGTAGCCGATCCTTCCATTATTCGGATCGATCAGACTTACTATATCACCGGCACCTCCTCGGAATGGGCCCCCTATTATCCGGTTTTCACCTCTACCGATCTGGTGAACTGGCAGCAAACCGGACATGTATTCGACGAGAAGCCGGAATGGACTAAGTCCTCTTTCTGGGCTCCGGAATGGTATCAGCATAAAGGGAAGGTATATGTCTATTATACGGCCCGGAAGCAATCGGATAACATCTCGTGCATCGGTGTTGCCGTGGCGGATTCACCTACGGGCAAGTTCAAGGATCACGGCCCGGTGGTAGAGTTCGGGAAGGAAGCGATAGACGCATTTATCTTGGAGGATAAAGGCAAACTTTACATCAGTTGGAAGGCTTATGGATTGGATAACCAACCCATAGAGTTATTGGCCTGTAAGTTGACGGACGATGGGCTTCGCCTAGACGGAAAGCCTTTCAGCCTGCTGCGTGACGATGAGCGTCAAGGCATGGAAGGTCAGCATTGGTTCAAGAAAGACGGATATTACTATATCATCTACTCCGTGAGAGGCTGTTGCGGCCCGCAAAGCGATTACGCCGTATCCGTGGCTCGCTCGAAGAAGCTGGAGGGTCCTTACGAGAAATACCAAGGAAACCCGATCTTGCACGGAAGCAAGGAGGTTCTCTCCATCGGTCACGGAACGATTACGACTACACCGGACGGACGCATGTATTACCTATGCCACGCTTACCAACCGGGAAGCGGCTTCTACCAAGGTCGCCAACCTTACCTGCAAGAGGTGAGAATGGGCGAGGATCATTGGCCTCACTTCGTAACCGGGGAATATGCAAGCCGCACGCAACCCATGCCATTTGCCGAGTCCGCACAAGTGCCGGTATTCGATTTCTCGGATGATTTCACCGGTGCTACCTTGCGTCCCGAATGGAGTTGGAACTATCCTTACACGGATGTCAAGACCGAGATCAAGAACGGTAAACTATCTCTATCCAGAACACCGAAACCCGGCGTAAAGACCGGAGCGGCACTTTGTTTACGCCCAACCTCCCCGAATTACACGTTGGAAACAGCGATCGTAAACCGGAATGACAGTTGGAAAGGAATCACGATGTACGGAGACGCAAATAACCTAATCACCTGCGGATGCGCAGGAGACCGTTTGATATTGAAATATATCCTAGAGGGGAAAGAACATCAATTGGCCGATCTTCCTCTTCCCGCCTCGCCTTTATATCTACGGATGAAAGTGACCGACGGTACGCATAGCACGTTCTACTGGAGTAAGGACGGACAAGCATGGAACGAGATCGTCGGCGAAGCTCTCTCCGCGAAAGAGACCCGGTCGTTGATCCAATGGGATCGTATCTCCCGTCCGGGATTGTATCAAGAGGGAGATCCTACGGCACCGGCCGTTTACGCTTATTGTCTATTAAAAAATGAATGATGGAATCTAAGTTTCACACGTTTGCCCAACCGATACAATCGATCCCCTTACCGGAACGATTCACGTATCCTTTTCACTATACACCGCATCCTCTATGCGTAATAGCGGCTGAGGAGACGCAGGCATACCTGAAAGAACGAACCGAATGGCGGGAAGAGTTACAAACCGGAAAAATGTTCGGCGTATTGGTGGTTCGTACTCCCGCCGGAGAGGTCGGCTATCTGGCTGCGTTCTCCGGTAACCTAGCGGGGAAGAATGTACATCCTTTCTTCGTCCCCCCGATCTATGACCTATTACAACCGGATGGTTTCTTCCGGCAAGAGGAGGAGCAGATCAATGAGATCAATGCCCGTATCCGGATCTTACAAACCTCTCCAGCTCTCGAAGACGCACGGTCGAGGTTACAAAGCACGATCGAATACTGCGATTTCGTATTACAAGCCGCAAAAGACTTGATGAAAAAGAGGAAAGAGGAGCGCGACCGACTTCGGCAATTCCCTCTCACGGAAGAAGAGACCGCACTTCTTATTAAAGAGAGCCAACACATGAAAGCCGCTCACAAGCTAACCAAGAAATCATTGCGGTCTATACTGGAGGAGGATCAAGCTAAGGTGGATCGGCTTGAGCAGGAGATCGAGCAACTGAAGCAAGAACGCAAGCGACGGTCGGCGGCCTTGCAACGCAAGTTGTTCGAACAATTCCGAATCCTGAACGCCCGGGGCGAGGTGAAGGACTTATGCGAACTGTTCGCTCCTACCTCACAAGGTACGCCGCCTGCCGGAGCGGGTGAGTGCGCCGCCCCTAAACTCTTACAATACGCCTACCAGCATCAGTTGGAACCGATCGCCATGGCCGAGTTCTGGTGGGGTGATTCCCCCAAGACAGAGATACGCCATCACGGCCACTATTATCCGGCTTGCAAAGGAAAGTGCGAGCCGATCCTCCATCATATGCTACAGGGATTGCGGGTAGATGAGAATCCGTTATTGGCGGACTCTCACCGGGAGACGAAACTGGATATCCTTTATGAGGACGACTATTTGTTGGTCATCAATAAACCGGAAGGTATGCTCTCCGTTCCCGGCAAGGGAGACGCGGACTCCGTCTATCAAAGGCTATCGATCCTTTACCCGGAAGCCACCGGCCCAATTATCGTACATCGCTTGGATATGGCGACATCTGGCTTACTACTCGCCGCCAAGACCAAAGAAGCGCATCAGAACCTGCAAGCCCAATTCAAGAACCGAACCATCCAGAAAAGGTATATCGCCTTATTAGAGGGCGAAGTTCCCCAAGATGAGGGTGAGATCCGTCTCCCGCTATGCCCCGATCCATTGGACAGACCCCGACAAATCGTAAGCGAAGAATTCGGGAAACCTGCCCTCACGCACTACCGGGTATTGGAACGGACTTCAGGAAAAACCCTTATCGCCTTTTATCCCCAGACCGGACGTACCCACCAGCTACGGGTACACGCCGCCCATCCCCAAGGCCTTCATTGCCCCATCCTTGGCGACAAGCTTTACGGACGAAAGGCGGAACGGCTCTATCTGCACGCTGAATATCTAGCATTCACGCATCCTATCACTTCCGAGAGGATAGAGATACAAAAATCACCGGCATTTCCTAGGTGCCCCATGCCATGAGCATCCTAGGCAAAATACCTCTGTCAAGTCAAATCCGGACAGATCTGCGGCAGGATCTTTGGGAACGACCTCCCCATTCTCGTAAACATACACTAAAAGACGTTCCCCGTCTGCATTCTTTACATACATAGAAGGGATATCACACTGCGGACACCGATACTTTCTCATCATCTAATCTTTTCTTTATCTTTTTATAAACATACAAAAACGCAGGTATCAAGAATAAGTCAGCGGCGACCCAAGCCAACGGATCACCGAAGCAAACGCCTAAGAACCCAAAAGCGGGAACCGCATACAAGCTCACCAAGATACGTGCGATCATCTCTGAAACACCCGAGAGCATCGCAAGGTTGCTGAAACCTACCCCTTGTATCGCATAACGCAAGATACACAGTAGCCCGACAGCCGGGAAGAACCAGCAAGAAATATGCAAAAACTGCTCCGTATAGTCCAGTATCTCGACCTCAGATGGAGCCACAAACAACAAGGCCAGCCAACGAGACCCCAGCATCAAGATCATCCATGTAGCGGCGGCATACGTAAGCATCATCAACGCACTTACCTTAATTCCCTGCAAAATACGCTCTGGCTTTCCCGCCCCATAATTCTGTCCGCAATACGTAGCCATGGCGATACCCAAACTCTCAAAAGCGCAAATGAAGAACATCTTGATACGGGCGGCGGAAGTAAAGGCAGCGACACAGGCCGTGCCCAAGGCGTTATTGGCGCTCTGCAACATGATACTGCCAATGGCGGTAATAGAGAATTGCAATCCCATCGGAACCCCCATCGCCAACAAGGTACGGGCCAGCCCGGCATGGAACCTTCGGTCCTCAGAGGAAGTAGCCCGTAAGATCGGGAATTTCCGAAGCATATATAAATAACATAGAATGGCGGAAAGCCCTTGCGAGAAAACCGTAGCGATAGCCGCTCCCATCACGCCCCATCCTAACCCCAAGATGCAGAATAAATCCAAGAAAACATTCAAGACCGTAGAGAACAGCAAGAACCAGAACGGAGTCTTGCTATCTCCCAAAGCCCGCATGATACTTGCCAACAAATTATAGAAGAATGTACAAGGAATACCGATAAAAGTAACAAACAAATAATCATAGGCCCCATCGAAGATATTCCCGGGTGTCTGCATCCCCCGCAAGATATCCCGGCAATAGAAACCGGAGATAGCGGCGATCACCACCGACATCACCGCAGCCAGTTGCAACCCCACCGCCACATAACGGCGCATCGTCACATAATCCCTCGCCCCGAACTTTTGAGCTACCGGGATGCCAAAACCAGCGCAACATCCGTTACAGAATCCCAGAATCAAGAAAATCACCGAGGTACTGGCTCCTACGGCAGCCAGCGAATTAATACCTAGAAATTTACCAACGATAGCGGCATCGATCAAAGAATAAGTCTGCTGAAGCAGATTCCCTAATAACAATGGCATCGTGAAACTGAATAGAAGAGGGAATACAGCACCCCTCGTCATCTCTTTTGAGTTTGCCATACATCTAAATTAAAAGGATAAACAAAGAGGATAGAAAAACTGATTAGTCATCGCAAAGGTAACAACCCTAAGGTAAAACGCAACTCTCTCCATCATTATTTCAAACCGGAATTCACATAAAATAACAATGCCCATCGTAAGGTCTTTACAATGGGCATCGTAAGAGTGCTTAGAATGCCTATTGTAACAGGCTTACAATGGGCATCATGGTTTTCTTATTCCAACGAGAAAGAATACGGGCGATCACTATCCTGCGTACCTCGCTGTTTATTAGGGGTATCGCTCATTTGGTATTGAATTTTTGCGCCACCTAGCAACTGCTCATGTGTCAAGAAATTGCGGGTGTATGTCTTGCCGTTTACTTTCATACCCTTGATGTAACGGTTCTCCCGATCAGCCTTGTCCGCTTGGATCAACACCTGCTTTCCGTTATCCAGATGGAGTTTTACGGATTTGAACAAAGGAGTTCCCAGCACATATTGATCCGTGCCCGGGCATACGGTATAAAAGCCTAAGGCAGAGAACACATACCATGCGGAAGTCTGTCCGTTATCCTCATCGCCGCAATAGCCATCCGCCTCAGCGGTATAAAGTTTGTGCATGATCTCGCGCACCCAGTATTGGGCTTTCCAAGGCTCGCCGGAATAGTTGTATAGATATACCATATGCTGGATGGGTTGGTTGCCATGGGCGTATTGTCCCATATTCATTACTTGCATCTCACGCATCTCATGGATCATACCGCGGCTATCCATACCCAAACGACTAGGCATCTTGAAGACGGAATCCATCATGTGGTTGAATTCCTTCTTTCCTCCCATTAAGTCGATAAGACCTTGCGGGTCGTGGAAAACACAGAAACTCCAATGCCAGCTATTACCCTCGCAGAAATCACGGCTCCAGTCCGTACCTTTAAAAGAAGGGTTGAACTCGCCCTTATCAGAGCGTCCGACCATCAACTTATATTTTGGGTCGTACACATTCTTATAGTTGTTAGCCCGTTGCTTGAAGATATCGATCTCGCTTGCCGGCTTGTCAAGTTTTTTGCCCAAGGTATAAATCGTCCAGTCATTATAAGCATATTCCAAGGTACGAGCCACGTTTTGTCCGATACCGATATTATTCGGTACATAACCCAGTTTATTATACTCCTCGTAAGCGACACGACCGGAAGCCGTTCTCGGCAGTTGGCTATTCGCGTCATGCTTCAAGGCTTCCCAAAGCGTCTCGATATCGTATCCTCTCAAGCCTTTGATATAAGCGTCGGCTACCACGGAAGCGGAGTTATTGCCGACCATGCAATCCCGGTGGCCCGGACTTGCCCATTCCGGCAAGAAACCGCTCTCTTTATAAGCGTTCACCAAACCTTCCTGCATCTTTTGGTTCATCTCCGGATACATCAGGTTCAAGAAGGGGAAAAGACAGCGGAACGTATCCCAGAAACCGGTATCGGTAAACATATAGCCCGGCAAGACCTCACCGTTATAAGGGCTATAATGTACGACTTGGCCCTTGGCATCGATCTCATAGAAGCTACGAGGGAAAAGCAAGGAACGATACAAGCAAGAATAGAAAGTACGCAAGTTATCGATGTTCGTATCCTCTACCTCGATCTTACCTAATTCCCGGTTCCAGATTTCCTTCCCTTTGGTCACTAGCTGATCGAAACCAGTATCTCCCACCTCACGCAAGTTTAACTCGGCCTGCTCGGTGCTGATGAAAGAAGAAGCCACGTTGGCATGCACCACCTCGCCGGCCTTTGTCTCAAAACCGATGATAGCGCCGGCATGGTTTGTCTTCACCTCCGACTCATCCAACTGGATCGCCCCGTTCTTAACCGTAGAGGAGAACGTGAATGGCTTATCGAACTGGATCACGAAATAATTCTTGAAGTTACGGGGAACACCGCCCGTGTTCTTCGTGGAATAACCGATGATCTTACGTTCCGCAGGCAATACCTTTATATAAGAGCCTTTATCGAAAGCGTCGATGACGATATACGCTTTCTTGGTTTCCGGGAATGTAAAGCGGAACTTAGCCGCACGTTCCGTCGGAACCAACTCGGTAGTCACGTCATGATCGGCCAGATAGACCTTATAATAATAAGGTGTAGCCACTTCGCCTTTGTGAGAGAACCAGCTAGCCCGTTTCTCCTCGTCGAAGACCAAGCCTTCGGTAGTAGGCATAATGGAGAACTGCCCGTAATCGTTCATCCACGGGCTCGGTTGATGGGTTTGCTTGAATCCCCGGATCTTATCCGCATCGTAACGATAGGTCCAGCCGTTGCCCATCTCGCCGGTCTGGGGAGTCCAGAAGTTCATACCCCAAGGCATGGCCGTGGCCGGATAGGTATTTCCGGTAGATAATTCGTACTTGGATTGGGTACCGACTAACGTATTCACGTAGTCTACAGGATTCTCTACGGCGGAAAGCTGCATGCAGCAAGCTATCCCCATCGCTAAGATTCCTTTCTTGAAAAAAGATGTTTTCATGTTTGTATAGAATATTAATATTGTCTGTATTGATGAGACGGGGCGTGCCCCGTCTCATCAACTTGGTGATTGTGTAGGCGGTAACGTTGGCCGCTTTCCGGACAAGTAGCGAATCCTTCGGAGTCAAATACAAGGCGATGGCCGTACTCGCTTACCCAACCGATCTGGCGGGATGGATTTCCCACGACCAGCGCATAAGCCGGAACATCCTTCGTTACCACCGCCCCGGCACCGATCATGGCATACCGCCCGACCGTATGTCCACAAATAATCGTAGCGTTAGCTCCGATCGAGGCCCCCTTGCCAATCACCGTCTCCTTATACTGGTCTTTCCGAGAGATAGCGCTACGCGGATTGGTTACATTTGTAAACACGCAACTAGGCCCCAAGAACACATCATCCTCGCAAATCACCCCCGTATAAATAGACACATTGTTCTGTACCTTCACGTTATTCCCTAAGACCACGCCCGGCGATACGACTACATTCTGGCCGATATTACACGTCCTGCCAATCACGCATCCCGTCATGATATGGGAAAAATGCCAGATATGGGTTCCTTCCCCGATCTCACAACCGGCATCGATTACCGCTGTCTCGTGCGCTTGATAACTCATATCAATCCTTTTATTTATAGATTAGGAAAATAGTGGGCTTCTTGCTCAGATCGGGAACTTTACCCGCCCATTCCTTGACCGGGCGAGTATGGATATACTCATCCTCACACGTTATATTCGAGGCAATACACAGTTTCGTAGACGGACGGCACGTACGGATCAACTCCTCGGCCAGTTTATTATTCCGGTAAGGAGTCTCGATAAACAATTGCGTCTGATGCTCGGAATAAATTCTTCCCTCCAATTTCTTGATCGTGTTCGTTCGCTCGGAAGCATCAATCGGCAGATAACCGTGAAAAGCGAAACTCTGTCCGTTAAAGCCCGATCCCATCACCGACATCAAGATAGACGAAGGCCCGACCAACGGTACCACCGGATAATCCTTCCGTTGAGCGATAGCCACTACGTCAGCACCCGGATCAGCGATCGCCGGACAACCCGCCTCCGAGATCACGCCAACGCTCTCGCCTTTCGCCAAAGGAGCCAGATAACCAGCTACTTGTTCCGGTGAGGTATGTTTATTCAGCTCATAAAATGTCAAGTCATCGATCACGATCCCCGGCTCCACCTTTTTCAAGAAACGGCGTGCCGTACGCACGTTTTCCACGATAAAATGCCGGATGGATAAGATCACGTCACGGTTGTACTCTGGTAAAACACGGCGATGTTCCGTATCGCCCAAGGTAACTGGTATAAGGAAAAGAGATGCTCGCATACTGTTTGTTTTCCGCGAAAGTAGTATTTTTGCCGCAAACTAACAGAATAATCATGGCACTTCCTATTGATTTTATTACCCGTACACGGGCTTTACTTGGCGAGGAGTTCGATCGTTTAGAGGCAGCGTTAAGCGCTGATGTTCCCGTAAGTATCCGTATCAACCCGATGAAAGGGACTCCCGCTCCCAAAGCAGGTGCTCCAGTCGCTTGGTGCGAGAGCGGTTTTTATTTGCCGGAACGGTTGTCTTTCACCTTCGATCCTCTATTCCATGCGGGGGCCTATTACGTGCAGGAAGCGTCTTCCATGTTTCTGGAACAAGCGATCAAGGCATACGTGAAAGAGCCGGTACGTTGCCTGGATTTATGCGCCGCCCCGGGTGGCAAGTCCACGCATCTGGCGAGCTTATTGCCGGATGGAAGCCTGTTAGTGAGCAATGAGGTGATCCGCAGCCGGAGTTATATATTGGCCGAGAATATCGCTAAATGGGGCCACCCGGACACGATCGTTATCAATAATGACCCGGAGGAGATCGGCGAGGCATTGCCTCATCTGTTCGACGTGATCGTCACCGACGTACCTTGTTCCGGTGAGGGCATGTTCCGGAAAGATACGGATAGCACAGGCGAATGGAGCGTAGATAACGTAAGGCTTTGCGCCTCCCGTGGGCGGCGCATCATCCATGATATCTGGAACGCCTTGAAACCCGGAGGTATCTTGATCTACAGTACATGTACCTATAATACGGAAGAGGATGAGGAGAACATACATTATATAATAGAGGAGCTGGGAGCCGAGGCATTGCCTATCCCTACCCAAGAGGAATGGCAGATCACCGGCGCCCTCCGGTTTGAACATCCGGTTTACCGCTTCTTCCCGCATAAGACACGGGGCGAAGGCTTTTTCCTCGCCGCCCTCCGGAAAGCGGAAGGCGAGATCGAGGAAATTCGTGTCAAGTCCAAAGGGAAAAAAGAGCGAGGAAAAGCCGCTCCGTCCATCCCACAGGAGGCCCGTCTGTTCCTTTCGGATGAAACTTCGTTTTCTCTCGAATGGAACGGCAGTTTCCTTCGAGCGTATCCCAAAGCCCATTCGGATCTATTTTCACTCATCAATGCCAAGCCTTTACGGGTACTTTCCGCCGGTATTTGCCTAGGAGAAGCGAAAGGGAAAGACTTTATCCCATCTCAAGAGCTGGCTTTAAGTACTGCCTTAACCCCCAACGCATTTCCATCCGTGGAACTGGAATGGGAAGACGCTATTAAATTCTTAAAGAAAGAGGCGCTCGTCTTACCCTCCGGTACAGATAAGGGATATGTGTTGGTACGCTACCAAGGACTTCCGCTAGGTTTTGTAAAGAACCTTGGCAACCGGGCCAATAACCTGTATCCGCAAGAGTGGCGTATACGGACGGGATATATTCCGGAGGAAATCAAACTATTTTTAGGACGATAAGACCACTATATAGGCATAAAGCCACACGTATATACGTATAAGACCACACTTACGTACGTGTAGGCCGATGCGTATATACGCATGAGGTTACGCCTATATACGTGAGAGAATCAATCCTAATCCACGAATCGCAACGTAAACAAGGCGGCTTCCATCCGGCGGATCAAGTTCGCCTTTTTTTGATTCCGGGGCATAGACAAAGCTTTCCGCTACAATAACCCGCCCTTTTTTCTTGTCGAGCAGGGCATGGCTGACAAACGGGCCGCCCATCTTATCTCCTTCCATACGCCAAAGACCACGCAATACGCCGCGGTATTCGCCACGGTAGGTGATCGGCTCGTAAGAAAGCTCGAAGCGCTTCTCTGTCTTCATATAAGAATTCGGGAAAGAGCCCGGTACGTTCCGCCTCACTACAGAATCACGCATAGCGACCAGATAATCTTCGGTAAATGCCTCTTGAGCCGTATAGGGAAAACTATATACCAAGATATCAGTCCGTCCCCGATTTGCGTTATTCGAGCCCCAAAAGAAATCGGTCTCTTCCTTATAGGCCGACATATCTTCCGGCACGAACAGCGAGATACCGAAACGGGACTTCAACTTCTCATTGATCCAACTGCTATGGCTCTTAGAAAGTCCAACTATCCAACGTTCCCTTTCCACTCGATTGAAATGGTTGACCAACCGTCCTTCATTTAATAAAAGGAACTCGGTTAAAGCAGCGGTAGTCGGAGCATACAGAGTCACAACATTCTGACCGCTGGCCCATTCATCGGGACTCTCTCTTGTTCCAGCTTTCGTATACCGATTAGGATCTACGGATACGATCAAGATATTTCGTACGTATCGTAATAAACCGGAAAAGCCCGATGGCTCCGAATAGGTGACACGCATAGATGCTTCCGCTTGAGGCAAAGCAGGTATCGGCGCTCGCAATTGTTCTTGCAGCAACTCCCCCACCTCACCATTCCATGCGTCTCGATCCATTACAACCACCACCTCGAAAGGCCATCCGGTAGCCCGCCGTAGCGAGGCCACCGGAGAGGACGAAATCCAATCACAAGCGGAAAGCCCCACCATTAGGCTAAGGCAGATCCATAGTAGTACAGTTTGTGTTCTCATAGCATTCCTGATTATTCGTTCTTAAAAATTAAATCACACACCGCAAAAGTACAGGAAGGATCGTAAAGAGGAAAGAAATGGTACCGGACAAAACAAGCGAACATCAAACAACTAATAATCACACATATAAACCACGCAATGGGAGATAAACGGATAATATTGCCGGACAATCACGACAAACAAAATAACTTTAAGCTTTATAATAAACGGACATAGGCATCCAAATCCGTCTTTTCATCCAAGCCTAGACGTTTTTTTAAACGGCCTTTCGATTTGGTTAACGCATCCGGAGTATTATTAAACACGGCTAGTTGCTCCTTTCGGGAGAAATTCCATTTGATCAAGCAACATATTTCCTGCTCATGGCAGGTAATACTGTATTTATTTCTCAGATCGGTTAAGAAGTTATTAAACAGAAGATCGGTCATACCAATAATCTCAGCCCATTCCTCTTTACTTGGATTCACATGGAGAGGATCATCTTTAAGGGCACATAAAAGCTTAGGTACATCCACATCTACTTTTCCGGTAGCATTGTCCAATAAGTTATTATCGCCGGAAAGAACAAGGATCTCTCTCTCCAACTGCTCCATCTTCTGGCGATAGGCCGTCAGCTCCGTCTCGATCCGGTCATAAGCCTCCGAGCGGATGACCAGAGAATCCCGTTCCCGCTCCAAGCGTACGACTTGCTCTTGATAGGAGGCTAATTGTTGTTTATAGCGATACATATTCGCTTTATTCTGCCGAATGCGAGAACGGACAGATTCATTTCTCTCCCGGATACGTCCCGTACGTACTCCCAACAAAAAGCTAAATACCACCGCCACGATCAAGGCTAAGCAACCAGCCCCCAATCAACAAATCCCCAAAACTCCCCATCCCGGTTACCGTATGGATTTATTTCTCAAATAATCATAGATAGCCAATTGCGAACGCACTTTTACCGGATTATCATCACACTTAAAATTATTACGTAACTCGCCATCCAAATAACAAGCTTTCACGTTGTCACTTAGCTGGATATTCAAGATATCGATTATCTCCCTCTTCAGATCCGGATCGAGGATCGGGAAAGCCGTCTCGATCCGTCGGTTCAAATTCCGACGCATCCAATCAGCCGAGGTAAGGAAAAGATCCTCCTGACCATCATTCAGAAAATACCAAACCCGTGAATGCTCCAAAAACATATCCACGATACGAGTAACCCGGATGTTTGCGCTATAAGGTTGGTTCGGTACCAGGCAACAAATCCCCCGAACAATCAGATCGATCTCTACCCCCGCCTCACTCGCATGATAGAGTTCCTCGATCATATGTTGGTCATGCAGTCCGTTCATCTTTAATATGATCCGTCCTTTTCGGCCTTCCCGCACATGCTCGATCTCCCGCCGAATCCTACCAGTCAATTCCGAGACCATATTGAAACGGGCCACCAACAAATGGCGGAAAGTAGGTTCTTTCATACGCCCTTCCAAAACAGCGAATACTTTATTGATATCCGTAATAATCTCCGTATTCGAAGTCAACAGCGCCATATCCGAATAGATCTTAGCCGTCTTCTCATTGAAATTACCGGTACTCAAATAGGCGAAATCACGCCGTTTAAGTCCCTCGGACGTATCCTTCCGAAGAATGACCGCAACCTTCGCATGTACTTTCAAGCCCGGAATACTATAAATGATACGAATACCGGCCTGCTCCATACGCTCTGCCGTACTCATATTATTCTCCTCGTCGAAACGGGCTTTCAATTCCACAAATACCGTCACTTTCTTACCATTCTGGGCAGCGCTGACCAGCGTATTAATCACGGCCGAATTCTCAGCCACCCGGTACTGGGTAATCTTGATCTCATCCACCTTCGGATCAAAGGCCGCCTCCATCAAAAAGCGGATCAAATAATCGAATGACTCATAAGGGAAATGCAATAAGATATCCCGCTTCTTCACGGCCTTGAATACCGACCCCATCTCATCGAGGAAAGGCACACGCATAGGCACCGGTGGCTGCTGCTCCAAATGCTTTCCTGCCGGATTCGGCAATTTCATCAAGTCCTGCAAATTATTATATCGTCCACCTAACACCAAGTCCTCCGACGTAATACCAAAGGCATCGCAAACAAAAGCCAGAAAATCACCCGGCATCGCTTGATCATACATAAAACGGCTCAAGGCTCCGATCTTGCGCTTCTTCACCTTCTTACGGATATTCTCCACGATATTCGCCCGGCTCTCATCATCCAAATAAATATCCGCATCCCGGGAAATCTTGATACTATAACAGCCATCAATAATATAACCGGGAAAAACATTCTGTAAATTCGCACGGATAATGTCGTCGATAAACATGATATAATATTTCCCGTCATGCGGAGGCAACTCGATAAAACGGGGAACTTTCGCATAAGGAATCTTCATCAACGCATAATGATACTCGGGTACGAAGCCCGGCTCATTCATCCGCTTGCTCCGCTTAATCATACGGATCACAAGGTAAAGCCGACGATCCCGGATGAACGTACGTATATCACCGGCTTGAATCATGACCGGCGACAGGAATGGGAAAACCTCCTCATTAAAGAAATTATGGACAAACTCTTCATGGAAAGGTTCCGGCTTCTCATTCTGGTATAAGTAAACATTCTGGCGATTCAATTCCGGCAATATCTTTTCCGAGAAAATACGGTAATAGTCCCGTTGCTGGCGGTTAACCTCCCGGGTGATAGCCGCCAAGGTCTCTTCCGCCTCAGCTGCGCTCTCCTCCGAATAATTCTTTTTCATGATTACCCCCCGATGTTCCGCAACCCGGATCTCATAAAATTCTTCCAGATTCGAGGAATAGATAGAAAGGAACTTAATACGCTCATAAATAGGCAGCGTATCATCTTCCGCTTCCAGCAAGACACGGTAGTTAAACGACAACCAGCTTAAGTCCCGTTTAAAATATTGATATGAATTCTCCATAATATTCTTATCTTAGGCGTGTAAATATAGATACTTTCGAGCAATAAAAGAAATTGTTATGATTAAAGTTGGATTGCTTTCAGACACCCATGCGTACTGGGATGATAAGTACGCCGAATATTTTAAAGATTGCGATGAAATCTGGCATGCGGGCGATATAGGCTCCGATCTTTTGGCCGCGAAATTCGAGGCTTTGAAACCTTTCAAAGCCGTATACGGAAATATAGACGGACAAGCCATTCGCCTGCAATATCCTAAAGTAGCTCATTTCAAGGTAGAAGACGTGAACGTTATGATGACTCATATCGGAGGTTATCCGGGCCGCTACAATCCCGAGATCCGCAAAGAATTATACGATACACGGCCAAATCTATTCATCTCCGGACATTCGCATATCCTGAAAGTAGTATTCGATCGAAGCTTGAAGTGTCTGCATATGAATCCGGGAGCGGCTGGAAAAAGTGGCTTTCATCAAGTACGTACCTTATTACGTTTCGTTATTGAGGGAAAGGATATCAAAGATTTGGAAGTTATAGAGCTAGGGAATCGGGCATTATAAGATGATTAGTTACCGCAACAGAAACTCTCGGCGAAAAGAATCGTATTTTGCAAATAAGCGAACTCTTTCTCAAAATATTCGCTAAATACCCCGGAACTCAAGTTCTCCTCGATTTGTTTCGCTGTCCAAAGCTTTCCGCTACGGCGCTTACATTGATTTAATTGCTCTTCCGTACGTAAACAAATAACATAGAGAGATACCAAATGTTTCACCTTCTCGTTCTCAAATGTATAACGGATCAGGAAGCGTGGAGCAATTGATTTATCTTGCGCCAAACTTCCGAGAGTCTCTTTGACCGTGCTATCTATACTATGTCGGAAGAGCACGTAATTATGGAACGGATAATCCATCGTATCCGGAGAGACAAACTCATCCTTACTTCGTCTCACCAGATATAACATACCATTATAAACAACGGCGATACGCACGATCGGATGATAGTATTTCTTCGGTAAAGAGCGGCTGACCGAACGTGCGATACAACCGATCACCTTCCCATTGTCATTCAATACGGGAACCCACATTTCCTTTTTCAAGCTACCTTGCATCAAGGACAAACGTATTTGCTCATAAACAATGACCAAAACACCGATTACCAATCCCAACTCCCGGTATAAGAAACGTTCGGTACGCATATTCTGCATCGTTTCCGGCAAGATGCTATATAACAAGATGATGAAAAGATGCAACGTGTACAGGTTCTGTACCAACTGAGCGAGGAAATAAAATTCGTTCAAGGTAGTACGAAGCAAAGTACGTTTAAAAGAGGGACGTTTCGAATCGCGTATACGTTGTATGACCGTTCTCCTCGTGAACCCCACGATCGCTAACGCCACGACCAGTAATACTTCCGTGATAAGAGGAGAGTATATAAACAACACAGGTTCAAGCTTGAGACAAAGAAATACGGAATATAAGACCAATGTGCCCGCCGATGGCAGAAGCATAAATTGGTACACCTTATCCTTACTCAACACTTGAAACAAAAAAATACAAACAAAACAGAAAGTAACCCCAATTATAAAGGATAATAAATAAGAAAAATAATTGTCCAAAAACATGAACAACAACAACGGCAATAAACCTATCGCCTGATTATCTAGACCTTTCTTTACTCTGTTCATTCCTTCCCCCCCTTTAGTCCACTTTTATATTAATAACAACAAAGATTGTCAAAAGTTCATGAATCATATATGCTTTTCCGCATGGTACGACGAGCGCACCAGCGGAGCGCTCTCTACTTTCTTAAAACCTTTGTTAACGGCCTGTTGTCTATAATATTCAAAGCGTTCAGGAGTCACATATTCAGAGACGGGAATATTCTTGCGAGAGGGCTGTAAATACTGCCCGATTGTCAAAACAGAAACACCCGCCTGCAAAACATCATCCATTAATTCAAGCACCTCATCCTCAGTCTCCCCCAGTCCGACCATGATACCAGTCTTGGCTACCACACCCCGCTCAGCGATTCGTCGCAAAACGGATAAGCTCACGTCATACTTAGCGGCGCTACGCACTTGCGGACTGATACGGCGTACAGTCTCCATATTATGGGAGATAATCTCAGGCGCCGCATCCACGACCTGATCAACCAGATCCAATCGTCCTTGAAAATCCGGGATTAAGACTTCCACGGTCGTTTGAGGATTCACCTCTTTGATCGTACGGATCGTATTTACCCAATGAGAAGCGCCTAAGTCTGGTAAGTCATCACGATCAACGGACGTGATCACCGCATGCTTGAGATTCATTAAACGGATGCTCTCCGCTACATTCGCAGGCTCTTTCGGGTCCAACGGAAGAGGTTTACCCGTTAGCGTATTACAAAAACGACAAGAGCGAGTACAGATCTCACCACCGATCATGAATGTAGCTGTTCCCCGGCTCCAACATTCACCCATATTCGGGCATTTACCACTTGTGCATATTGTGTGAAGGCAATGAGATTCAACAATACTTTTTGTCTTCGTGAATTGCTCATTTCCGCCAAGCCGGATCTTCAACCAATCCGGCTTTCTTAAATGCTGCGCCATGTCTTACAAATTATTGAATAAATAATTAGCCATCTTCGTATACAAATGGTAACGGGTATTACCACCATATATGCTATGATTCCGATCTTTATAAACATGCATATCGAACTGCTTATTGGCTTGAACCAAAGCCTCGGCATATTCCATTGTTTGCATAAAATGAACATTATCATCGGCGGTTCCATGAACCAGCAATAACTTGCCTTGTAAGTCTTTCACCCGGCGTAACGGAGAGGTAGCCGCATAGCCCTCGAAATTCTCTTGCGGGGTACGCATGAAACGCTCCGTATAAACGGAGTCATAATATTTCCAGTCCGTCGGAGGAGCTACAGCGATACCCACCTTAAACGTTCCGTTTCCGGTACTCAAGGCCATCAACGTGTTATAACCTCCGAAACTCCAACCCCAGATCGCGATACGATCCTTATCGATATAAGGTAACTTGCCTAACGCTTGCGCAGCCTCCACTTGGTCTCTGGATTCCAGCTCGCCCATTCTCAAATAAGTACATTTACGGAATGCCTCACCACGGGCACCGGTTCCACGACCATCCACACATACCACGATAATACCATTTGAGGCCAGATATTGCTCCCAATCGAAACCGTATTGATCCAATACTTGCTGGGAGTTAGGGCCACTATATTGCGTCATCATCACCGGATATTTCTTCGACGGGTCAAAATCAGCGGGTTTTACGATCCAAGCGTTGAACTCATAGTCCGAGGCCGTATGTACCTTCATGAACTCCTTCTTGGCAAAAGCATATTCCTTCAGTTTACTCTTCAACGCAGCGTTATCTTGCAGGACACGTAGTTCCTTTTTGGTCTTCGTCTCATTCACTGTAATCTTCGCCGGGGTATTCGCGTTGGAATAGGTATTCACGAAATAAGCGAAATTGTCACTAAAGACCGCCTTGTTCATACCCTCTTCCGTGGAGAGTTTTGTCTTCACGCCTTTCGCGTCGATCTTATAGATAGAGCGGCGGCTCGGGCTTTCCTCGGCAGACTCGTAATAGAAAGTCTTCGTATTCTCATCCACGCCCAAGAACTTCGTGACATCCCAGTTCCCTTGAGTTACCTGACGTTGCATAACACCTGTCGGGGAATACAAATAAATATGGGAATAGCCATCTTGTTCGCTCACATAGGTAAACCCATTGTTCAAGAACTGGATGGAAGTCAACCAATCAGAATCCACGTAGCATTTATTTTCCTCACGCAAGATCAAACGGAACACACCGCTCTTCGGATTTGCATAATACATATTGAATACATTCTGCTGGCGGTTCAATGTCATGATAGCCAACTGATCCGGATTCTGCGTGAAAGTAATGCGGGGAATATAGAAGTCGCCTTCTACCGGGACCTTCATCTCTTTCGTGTCTTTGGTGACTACGCTATAAGAATGTACGGAGACCTTTGAATTCTTCTGCCCGGCCTTCGGATATTTATATTCGTAATACCCCGGATAAAGTCCCTCACCATACATCTGCATAGAATATTCGGGCACCTCGGACTCGTCAAAACGGACAAAGGCCAGATACTCGCTATCGGGAGACCACGCCATTAGATTTGTCACCGCGAATTCTTCCTCATACACCCAATCCGTGATACCATTCAATATCTTATTCAACTCACCGTCCTTGGTAACTTGTACCTCGGTATCAAAATCAAACTTACGTATCCAAATATTATTATCCCGTACATAAGCGCACATACGACCATCCGGCGAGAATGTCGGGATCATTTGCTTACCCTTGGCATCGGAAATAGGCTTCACATAATTACGACGTACGTCATAATCATAAACCACAGCCTTGGTAGAGCGACGATAAATAGACTCCGTATCCCTCCAAACCAAGATATGATGCCCGGTGCTGCTGATTGTATATCCATCAAAATCCGTAAAGGTACATTCACGAGCTTTACGGGCATTAAACAATGTATCCACAGGATTTCCCGTACGATAGGAATATTTAATGATCATACTCTTATCGGCGTTCATGGCTGTGTAGTGTTCTCCATCCGGCAGGGATCGCATCTCTCCGATAGCCGTCACTTGACGAAATTTCCCATCGGTTATTTCTTTTAAGTCAACATGCTTGCTTCCGGTTTGTGCGGCCACACTTCCGAATACGGCCAACGAAAGCAATAAACTAAAACCTAATCGTTTCATTTATACTCTTTATTTCAGATTGAAACGCATGAAGTTAGCATAAAAAAGTGATTCAAATTGCGAGAAATCGTATCTTTGTCTTATGAAAAAAAACTAAACGATATTATGAATTTGGGGATTTTCTACGGGATCTATTCAAATTCAAGGTTCAGAAGATTTCCATAAACGCAGGCTTTACCTGCCCGAACCGAGACGGGTCTAAAGGATGGGGCGGTTGCACCTATTGTAATAACCAAACATTCAGTCCAGAATACTGTCATACGGAGAAAAGCGTTACCGAGCAATTAGAGGAAGGCGTACGTTTTTTTTCCCGCAAATATCCGGATATGCGGTATCTGGCCTACTTCCAAGCCTACACGAATACATACGACCGATTAGACTCTCTTATTCTCAAATATGAGGAAGCGCTTGCCTATCCCGGAGTAGAAGGATTGATTGTCGGCACTCGTCCGGACTGTATGCCGGAAGGTTTATTGGATTATTTTGCGGAGCTTTCCCAGCGAAAATTCGTCATGATTGAATATGGATTGGAAAGTACGCTTGATAAGACCTTAGTCCGCATAAACAGAGGGCATACCCATGAAGAATCGGAATCCGCTATCCGTCGTACGGCGGCAAAAGGTATTTACACCGGGGCACACCTGATACTCGGACTACCGGGAGAAAGTAGGGATGAAACATTACACCATGCGGATGTCTTATCACGCCTCCCGATCACGACACTTAAACTGCACCAATTGCAGCTAATCAAGAATACCCGCATGGAGAAAGAGTTCAAGGAAGATCCTTCTGATTTCCATTTATATACGGCTGATGAATATATCGAATTAGTGATTGACTTCATAGAACGACTGAACCCCTCTATCGTAGTAGAGAGGTTCGTATCACAATCCCCCAAAGAGCTACTGATCGCACCGGATTGGGGTTTAAAGAATTTCGAATTTACCGCTAAGGTAAATAAGCGGATCGAGGAAAGAGATACACGGCAAGGACGACTATTTCAAGTCTAAGGCGACATCACCATAAAAGGTAATAGCCTGTTTATTCACGGGTGTCACATTGATTGTCACCGAGCCATTCGGATAGACTTCCACCCGAAACATGTATACATCCTCTTTGGTCTTTACACGGAACTTGATTTCGGAACTACCTTTCTTTTCAGAGGTTTGCTCCTTCTCTGTCGCCACTTCTTTAAACGTCAAGCCCTCTCCACCACCATAAGGAGCAGAGTAAGCACGTCCAAAGTAAGGAAGATAAGACAGGATCGAGTCACCATGTATTTCCAATGAGTAGGGGGAAGTAAGATTGACGGATCTCCCGGCCATCGGTACGGCACGATCCACATCGATCTTAATACGACCGCTATCCACGATCTCCCTCACTACTCTCTCTTTTTGCTCCTTCCGCTCTTGCTTACTTTGAGCAAAAAGGGATTGCCCTGCACAAAAAAGGACAATCCCTAAAAATCCAACTAACCTTGTTAATCTCATAACCTTAATAAACTAAACACACTATTAATCACTCTATATAGTAAAGACAATCCTTCGGGTGAATAGTTTAATCTAAAAAGGTCAAATTAAGGCTGTTTATATTTCATTATCATATTAACGCAAATTATCCAAGATATAATCCTGTACGGTAAAATCTTTCCGTACGATCGTATCACCGGGAACACGTTCGTCTGTCGTGATCGCTAAATTCTCATCGCCTAAGACTTGACGGCTCAAGAAGCTCATGATATCGTATTGGTTCCGGGACATAGGGAGCCCAGAGATCTCATGCCCCGCATTCTCCACCTTATAAAAAATAATAGGAAGCTTGAAGATTTTCCAGACTTTTCGCTACAGCGGATGATCCCCATAAACCGCCGAGGTTCTCCATAGCGGCTTGTTCAAAAGGAACGGTTTTATCCGCATCGCCATGGAATAGCATAATCGGACAAGGCATCTTTTCCCAATGTGGAGGAAGCACACCAGAGACCGCACCGGCATATGAGATCACACCGGCATAGTTGAAACCTGCCGGTAGCCTTTTCGCCAACTCATGTCCGTTACATAAATCATACTCTGCCTGCAATACCGTAATCGCCCCGGCACTCGAACCGCTCGCTACGATCTGCTCCACATCGATGTTCCAATCCGAGCTTTGGTTGATCACAAAACCGGTAGCATCATAAAAATCCTCTACCGCCGTATCGATCGCATGCTGCAAGGCCGCGATAAAGTCCATCGGAGAAGAGACTTTAGAAGGATCCAGATTCTTCAAGGTGGTACGATAATCCGTAGAAACGACCACAAATCCGTTTCGGGCGAGGAACTCGAAATAGGGAATATATCCTTTATCCGCCTTATCTCCCCCTTTAAACCCACCGCCAAAAGCAAAAATCATCACAGGCTTTTTTGAGGCGGGCGATATAGAAGGCAACTCATACTTGTCCAAGGACAATGTATCTGTCCCTTTTATAGAGAATACGAAATTCTCTTTCTGAACTTCCACATTCGCCACAGGTTTAGGCTGCGTACAAGCGAACGAGCAGACGATCCATAAAGCAAATAGCGAATACACCCAATTTCTGTTCATCTTATTTTCGTATTAGAGGTTATTTTGTTCCTTCCTTCAAACCATCCAAGAACTTATCCACTTTCTTGGCAGCGTCTTTCACGCCCGCTTTCATTTTCAATCCGGCGTATGTCGCTTGCAATTTAATGATCTCCGCTTTCTCATCAGCGTTTAACTCTTCCTCGAACTTGGCGTAAAGATTCGTGGATAGATCCGAGAATTTCAGATCCGCCTTCTTCCAGTCCTTATCGGTATAATCAGCGGCCTCCATTTCCACCTTATCTACAAAATCACTAAACTCCTTCACATATGAATCCTTTGATTGGCAGGCGCTCAAAGCGAACATAACCAATAACATGAATAGTACTTTCTTCATCTTTTAATTAAAAATTAATTCGTTATACAACACAAATATATGCAAAAAGGTTAAACCCTTGTATATGTCGTATAACTTTACGTAATTTGCTATCCTATTTTCTTAATCAGATTAATAAATTTATGGAGAAAAAACATCAGTACCGAGGATTAACCAAACAAGAAGTAGAAGAGAGCAGGCGCCTTCACGGCGAGAATGTACTTACCCCCGCCCCAGAAAGCTTCGTTATGGAGCCAATTCTTGGAGAAATTCGAAGATCCTATTATTCGTATATTATTAGTGGCATGGCTCTTGTCCATGATAATCGCTGGCGTACATTGCTGGGGACCTGAGGCGAAAGGTTTTACGGCCTTCTTGGAGCCGATCGGCATTTTCTTCGCTATCATGCTTGCCAGTTGCGTGGGCTTTTTCTTCGAGGTGAAAGCGAACAAGGCATTCGATATCTTGAATACAGTCAATGATGATATTTTAGTGAAGGTAATCCGTGACGGGAATATCTGCCAAATACCGAAAAAAGAGGTCGTCGTAGGCGATATCGTTGTTTTGGAGACAGGTGAGGAAATTCCCGCAGATGGACATTTGCTTGAAGCCATTTCCCTACAGATCAACGAATCCACACTAACCGGTGAACCGATTATTAGCAAGACAACAAACGAGGCGGATTTCGATACGGAAGCGACTTATCCGTCCAATGTAGTCATGCGAGGAACGACGGTCGTGGACGGACATGGCGTCATGCAAGTGGAAAAAGTGGGTGATGCTACCGGATACGGTAAGGTCTACGAAGGCTCGCAAATCGAGAGCGATGTAGAGACTCCCTTACAGATCCAATTGAAAGGTTTGGCCGGAGTGATCAGCAAAGCCGGATATACGATCGCCGGAGTGACGTTCATCGCCTTGACCGTAAAATTCCTTTTATCGGATAGCTTCCCCGGGATGCCGGCGATGGACATCATCGCCCATATCCTCAACTACTTTATGGTAGCGGTTACGTTGATCGTGGTATCCGTTCCGGAAGGATTACCGATGAGTGTCACGCTAAGTTTGGCCCTCAGCATGAACCGTATGTTGAAGACGAATAATCTTGTCCGCAAAATGCATGCCTGCGAGACCATGGGAGCAACTACCGTAATTTGTACGGACAAAACCGGAACGTTGACACAGAATCAAATGCAAGTCTACCAAACGAATTTCTACAACCTGAAAGAACAAAAGCTTGGGGAGGATGAGTTAAGTAACCTGATCAAAGAAGGTATCTCCACGAACTCCACGGCATTCCTCGATTTCTCGGAAGAAAAGGTAAAAACCCTTGGAAACCCGACGGAGGCCGCCCTTTTACTCTGGTTGAACGGACAACACCAAAATTATCTGGAATTAAGAGAGAACGCTACGATCCTAGATCAATTGACCTTCTCTACGGAACGGAAATATATGGCTACAATCGTACAATCACCGTTACTCGGCAAGAAGGTACTTTACGTGAAAGGTGCTCCCGAAATCGTACTGGCCAAAAGTAACCGGGTGGCGATAGACGGAACTTGCAAACCGGTGGCGGAATGTAAAGCCGGCATCGAAAAACAATTATTGGATTACCAGAACCAAGCGATGCGTACGCTTGGCTTCGCTTACCAAATTATCGAGGATGGAAAGGATGAGACTTTCTTCGTGGAGGGTCGTTTGCATGATACGGATTTAACGTATTTAGGTATTGTAGCGATCTCCGATCCGGTACGTGCGGACGTGCCGCCCGCTGTTCAAAGTTGCTTGAACGCAGGTATCAACGTGAAGATCGTTACGGGAGATACACCGGGTACGGCCAAAGAAATCGGACGGCAGATCGGTACGTGGAAAACGGATGATAGCGACAGGAACATTATAACAGGTCCCGCATTCGAGGCGCTTAGCGACCAAGAGGCCTTGGAGCGTGTCTTAGACTTGAAGATCATGTGTCGTGCCCGTCCTACGGACAAACAGCGTTTGGTACAATTATTACAGCAAAAAGGCGCTGTGGTAGCGGTTACCGGCGACGGGACAAACGATGCCCCAGCCTTGAAAGCTGCTCAAGTCGGCCTCTCCATGGGAGACGGTACTTCCGTCGCCAAGGAAGCCAGCGACATCACGATTATCGATAACTCGTTCAGTAGCATTACCCGTGCGGTGATGTGGGGACGTTCCTTGTACCGGAATATCCAGAAATTCCTGTTATTCCAATTGACCATCAATGTTGCCGCTTGTCTGATCGTATTATTAGGTTCCTTATTAGGTACGGAATCACCTTTGACCATCACGCAGATGTTATGGGTAAACTTGATCATGGATACATTCGCAGCCGGAGCATTGGCCTCTCTCCCACCGAATGAACGAGTGATGAAAGATAAACCTCGCCGGAGCGGTAAGGATGGAGATTTCATTATCACTCGCCCGATGGCTTACAATATTTTCGGTGTCGGATTCGCATTTGTCGTAATCTTGATGGGCTTGTTGTTCTATTTCCATGCGCAAGACGGCTTAACGCCACACGACTTATCATGGTTCTTCAGCTTCTTCGTGATGCTACAGTTCTGGAATATGTTTAACGCGAAGGCTTTTATGGAAGGACGTTCCGCTTTCGCCAATTTAAAGGATAGTAAAAGTTTCTTGCTAGTTGCATTACTGATTTTGATCGGTCAATACCTGATCGTCACTTTTGGAGGCGAGATGTTTAGCGTAATACCTTTGTCCTTGAGAGATTGGGTGATTATTATCGGATCTTCCTCTCTAGTTTTATGGATCGGTGAGTTATTCAGGTTATCCAAAAGATAAATATATATTGTACAACTTGTAGAGACGGGACACGCTCCGTCTCTACAACTGAAAATAGTACACCTATATAATATATCAACCTAGCTATAAATAGCTATTTCCTTATTCCATTTCGTTTTTTAACTTCGCATCCCAAATTATTTAAATCATGGAACATCTATTAGAATTAGCGAAAAGAAACCAAGAAAGAGCTTGGGAAGTGATCCGGCAAACCGACATTATAAATATCTGGAAATCTGTCGGGGCGGAAATAAACTTAGTAGGCTCCTTAAATATGGGACTACTCATGAAACATAAGGATATCGACTTCCATATTTACACCTCTCCCTTCCGTATATCCGACAGCTTCCAAGCGATGGCCCGGCTAGCGGAGAACCCGCTCATTAAACGAATCGAATACGGAAACTCGCTCGATACGGAAGAACGATGTGTAGAATGGCACGCATGGTTCCAAGATCCGAATAACGAACTCTGGCAAATTGATATGATCCATATCGTAAAAGGTTCCCGTTATGACGGTTATTTCGAGAAAATGGCCGAACGTATAACCGCCGTACTGACTGACGAGACTCGACAGGCCATCTTAAAACTGAAATATGAGACACCGGATACAGCGAAAATCATGGGCGTGGAATATTACCAAGCAGTCATTCAAGACGGCGTGCGTACGTATGCAGAATTAGAGGACTGGAAAAAACAACATCCAGTCACAGGCGTTATCGAATGGATTCCATAAGAACATTATTGACCAAACCGTGAAGAATCGATCTCTTTCTTATTCTTCCGGTTCATCTTGCCCAATGTATACTTTAAAGTGAGCGATACTGAACGAGTATCCGAATAGATCGTCATATCACTCTTCTGGCTGGGATAATCAATATGCGTTTTCGCACGTAAGCCCTTTAACAAATCCTCACCTCGCAGCATTACACTTAACTTTTTCGGTATCGGATTCCAGATAAGCCCTGCCGATACATTATAATTACCATCCACATCATAGATACCTTGTACCGAAGGCGCACTATAGCGAGCGTTAACTTCCAGCGATAAGTTCTTCTTCTTTGATAAAGTAAACGTATTGAACAACATCAACTGCCCGAATAACTTTTTCCGATCAAACGAAATATCGATAAACACTCCCTCTTCTTGAATCAAGAAGCCCGATGCCACGAACCGTGAGCTAACCACCCCACCGATCCGAAACGGGATAACTGCCATCGCCCCGAAAGTATTATGCTTATCGAAATTAACCGATTGGTAATAGGCTCTCAACGCTTTCGTATCTTGATAATACAATTGGCGAATATAATTCACATGATGATTGGCGAATAGTCCAAAAACATATTTCTTTTTCAAGATATAATTAGCCCTAGCCATATAAATACGTTCCGGTTCCAAATAAGGATTTCCCCGTACCTGACTATACACATTCAAATAAGAAACATTCGAGCTCATGGCCCAATACGCCGGATACTTCTTATCGCTGGAAAAATTGACTTGAAGCATATTCGATGGATCAATCGTATAACTCAAGTTCAATTGTGGATAGAGATTTGCCCCAGACCATAAGGCCCATTTCCGGCCCGCCGAATCAATCACCGCCTTATTATACTCCGCCGAAAGAGAAGCGCTCAACACCAGTTTCTTGCCAAAACGCTTAGAGAAACCGGCATACAATCCCGCCGTATACTCTTTTTCTTTTTGGGCAAACGTAGCTGACAGATCCTCCTGTTTATCTTGGTAGGTAATGGAGCTATTATCCGTAAAGGATAACTGCACATTCGTGCCTACGTTAATTTTCCATCCTTTTCCAAATACCCGTTCGTAGTTAACGAATACATTCGCCAAATGGATATTTTGCCGGGAGGTAGCCTCCACCTCTTGTTTCGTATCGGGATAATCCGAGATCATATATTGAACCCTGCGATCCTTATAATAGGTATAATCCACCCCTGCGTTCAAGTTCTTGGAATGTGCATAATTCAACCGTACATTTTGAAGATTCTTCGGGCCCGATAACTTATTATTACTTTCCGCATTCTCAATACCCACAAATAAAGTGTTCGAATATCGTTTGGAATTAGAATCCGTTATCTTGGCATAATAAGAAATATCCACCTTACGCCCCTTATCCATAAACCAACTGGCACTCGCCCCAATCGTATGGTTCATAGAACGACCTACCGCCGTATTTTCTTGCAGGATCTCATAAGGACGATCCTTCACGATGGGATAGGCGTTCATATCCTCGGTTGAAAGGGAATGGTTATATCGAGCGGAATAAGATAGATCCAGACTATATTTCTTTTTGGAGTAGGATAAATTCACTAATCCGGTTGGCGAGAAGTAGAAAGCTTGCTTTCCGGTCAAAGAGATATCGGCACTTAAATCCTCATTCACTTTCTTCTCCATAATGATATTTATACTACCTCCTTTTTACGCCATATTTTGGAGGAGAGCTATACAAAAGCTCTATACTCTTTACTTTGCTGGCCGAGGTAGATTTCAGAAGCTCTACAATCTGGGACAATGACATTGAGCTTCTACGTCCGTTAATAATAATGTTCGTAGCAGGGACGCCGATGATACTAACGTTGTCCCCTTCTTTCACCAATCCGGGAATCTCTCCTAAAATATCAAATGCAGTATTCACCGGTTTGGCCATGATCAAGTTAGGCACGTCGAAAGATAAGGCATCGTCCGTAACCGTAACCAAAGGACGCTCGGAAGTAACGTAGACATCCGGCAATTTTACCGTAATACTATCTTTCACCAAGATAACAGAATCCTTAGTCTGTGCATTTACAGCGACAAGAACATTCAGAAGCAACAAGAAAGGAACAATGGCAGTCTTCATAATATCAAGATTATGTTTATAATCCGCCAAATTAAAAAGAAAAAAGGAGATAAGCAACGAAACTATCGAATATTTACGAATAAATCGTATACATATTCAAAATAAAGCAATTACACCACACCTACTTATACTATTAACCCGTTGGCGGAATTAAGTAACCGTGCCAAATCTTATAAAGATAAAAGTCAGATCAAACCAAATGTGCCTTTAGTCTGATAATATTCATTCGACCTTATCCAAGGTAAAAGTAAAGATTAAAGTAGAACCTCCGGGGATACCGCTATAATCTCCATATCCATAACCTAGCGAAGCCGGGATAATCGCCTCCACGGTCTCATCCAGATGGATATTCAATAAGACACCGCTTAAGCCCGGGATAATGCCGTTCATAGAAAAACTTGATCTATCCAGTTTCTTTTTGAAAGACCTGTCCATCTATAAACTTCCCTTCCAGACCTAGCAAATAGACCACGGAAGTCATCGTGGGTGTTGTTGTCCACTCATTTTCTTTCCGAATGATCCGGTATAAGGCGGTATCACCCCCTAGAACAACTTGCTTATATCTTAATTCACCCATCTCATCTTTCTCTGTTTTCTTTTCCCAGATGTATTCCTTGTTTTTGTTGATATAAGCCAATTGTTCTTCCGAGAATTGAAGCTCATCATCATCCCCACAAGAAGTAAGTCCCATCATCATGATCACTAAAAGTGACCATACATACATTGAAAGTGCTTTCATTCCGATTTCTATATAAAATTAAATTATAATTATTCTTGATTTCCGAGGCGCGAATATACAAATCCATTTTGTTATATCAACTAACTTTCCGTTCTTTGCATAAATATAGTAGTAACCAACTAATACAACATGAAACTAAATAAATTAATAGCGATCGCCACGATCAGCCTTCTGTCGGGAGGTATAAGCATGGCACAAAAAGCGTTGAATCTTGAGGATATCGTTGCCGGTAACGTCATACAAACAAAAGGCATCGGAAGCATGACTTGGCTAAAAGACGGTGAACGTTATAGCCGCTTGGAAAATAATAAGCAAACCGGAGGCACGGATATCGTCGCCTATCAAGCAAAAGATAACTCCCGTGAAGTCATTATCCCCTCATCCCTATTGACAGACAAATCTACAGGAAAGCCTATTCCCGCACGTAGTATCTCTTGGAGTGCGGATAATAAGAAAGTCTTGATTTATAACAATACCCAACGGGTATGGCGTTATGATACCCGGGGTGACTATTGGGTATTAAACCTAAAGGACGGCGCTTTACGTCAATTGGGAAAAGGAATGCCGGAATCCTCCATGATGTTCGCTAAATTCTCTCCGGATGGCACACGTGTGGCCTATGTTTCCAACAATAATATATATGTAGAAGATATAGACTCCGGGAAAATCACGCAGCTAACAAAAGACGGAAGCGATACGATTGTCAACGGAACTTTCGATTGGGTATATGAGGAGGAGTTCAGTTGCCGGGATGGTTTCCGCTGGAGCCCGGACGGAAAGCATATCGCCTATTGGCAAAGCGATACGAAAGGAACGGGGGTGTTCGACATCATCAATAATGTAGACTCCATCTACGCAAAGGTAATCCATTTCCCATACCCCAAGGCAGGAACCACCAATTCAGCCGTAAAAGTAGGCTACGTTTCCTCTACCGGCGGGAACACCACTTGGATCGCCATACCCGGAGATCCCCGGAACAACTACCTGCCCCGTATGGAATTCATCCCCGAAAGCGACGAGTTGTTCATACAGCAACTAAACCGCCCGCAGAATACAAATAAGGTATGGATCGCCAAGATATCCGATAACTCGCTGAATAATATCTTCACTGATACGGATGCCGCATGGCTGGACACGAATGATAACATACAATGGTTAAAGGACAACCGCTATTTCACATGGGAAAGCGAGCGTAGTGGCTGGCGACACTTATACCGGATAAGCCGGAACGGAAAAAGAGATACAACCCATCACCAAAGGTGATTTTGATTATATCTCGCCGGTCGGGACCGATCTACAAAAGGGCTGGGTCTATTTCATCGCCTCCCCGGACAATTTCACCCAACGTTACTTGTACCGGGCTAAAGCATTCGGCAATGGGGAAGTGGAGCGTGTAAGCCCCATGGAACAATCCGGACAGCACCGCTACAATATGTCACCCACCGGCAAATGGGCCATACATACGTATAGTAACGCCTCTACCCCATCCGTTATCGACATGGTTTCTTTCCCGAAACATCAATCCGTACGCATGCTTGAGGATAATGCCCAAGCCAAGGACCAATACGCCGCCTTAGGATTAAACCCGAAAGAATTTATCAAGGTCAAGTCCGGCAATCTAACCTTGGACGCATGGATGATAAAACCTGTCGATTTCGACGCATCCAAGAAATACCCGGTTATCATAGAGGTATACGGCGAGCCGGCGAGCGCCACCGTACAAGATGTATGGGGTAACGGAGATTTATGGCAACAATATATGGCGAACCAAGGTTATATCGTGGTAAGTATCGAGAACCGGGGTGCGAATACTCCCCGTGGACGTGAATGGCGGAAATGTATTTACGGGGAAGTGGGTACTTTCGCTTCCGAAGACCAGAGCAGGGGTATTCTGGATATGACCCGTCAATATCCGTTTATCGATGCCAACAGGATCGGTATTACCGGATGGAGCGGTGGTGGTAGCCAGACCTTAAACTGCATGTTCCGTTATCCGAAAATATTCCATACTGGTATAGCGATCGCTTTTGTAGCCGACCAACGTTTATACGACACGATCTACCAAGAACGTTACATGAATACTCCGCAGAACAATCCGGAAGGCTACCACAAAGGTTCCCCGATTACCTATGCCGAGGGACTGGAAGGTAATCTGCTGCTTATTCATGGTACGGGAGATGATAACGTGCATTACCAAAATTGCGAGATGCTGGTGAACAAGTTGATCAAGAACGGAAAGATGTTTACGCAAATCAGTTACCCGATGCGTAGCCATAGCATCAACGAAAGGGAAGGAACAACTCTTCACCTACGTAAGACAATGGCTAAATACTGGCTGGAACATCTTCCGGCCGGTGGTAAATAGTTAATCCACGATTCGATGAAACAATTTTTATTGCGATTAGTGATCTTGGCAGGAATCAGTTTCCTGCCAACGGTGTCCAACGCCCAATTAAGGGAAAAGGCCGAAGAACTATTGTCTACGACATTAGGCAATGATCCGGAGGAACCAGTTACCCCAACCGATACGCTTTCGCTCGATGAGCAGCACCGGAAGGATTCCATCAAGATGCAGGAGCTAGCCCTCCAGTTGCAAGAGATGAAACTAAACGAGATCTTACTGAAAGACGAGCTGGAAAGCACGAAAAACAGCAACGCTACCGCCGACTCCCTAAAAAGGTCCGAGCAACGAAACCGTATCGATTCCCTTCGGGCACTGACTCCCGGCGTACCTGTAGTCGTGGAGGGGGATACCTTATTTCACCTTTACGCCAAGCGCGGAGGCCGCACCCCGGTTGACCGGGCTGAGGACATCCTCAATATCATGGTAAAGATCGGGACCTCGCATTCCTTGAAGAAGGATTCCATCTATATCTATGACAGCGAATACGTAACGGATATCATGTACGGAGACAAGGTTATCCTAAGTATCACCGATCAAGATGCCCTATGGCAAAATCTCAGTCGTATAGCCCTCGCTGAACAATATCAACCGATTATCCAAAACAAGATACAAGAGTTAAGGGAGCAACATAGTATCTTGCAGATAGCGAAACGGGTATTATTGTTCATCCTCGTAATTATCATCCAATATTTCCTGTTTAAGCTGACCAACTATCTGTTTAAGAAGCTACGCAGGAAAATTATCTGGTTAAAGCAGAACCGACTCAGATCTATTACCATCCGGGATTATGAATTTCTCAACACACATCGCCAAGGACGTGTATTGATGTTTTTCACCAACGTAATACGATGGATCGTGTTACTAATCCAATTAACCATCAGTGTACCGATCCTTTTCGCTATCTTCCCGCAAACAGAAGATCTAGCCTTGAAGATATTCTCCTATTTGTTGGAGCCGGTAAAGATGATCTTTAAATCGGTAGCCTCCTATATTCCGAACTTGTTTATCATCTTGGTGATCTATTACTGCATCAAATACATCGTAAAAGGAATCCAATACATAGCCAACGAGATAGAGAGCGAGAACCTGAAAATATCAGGTTTTTACCCGGATTGGGCGCAACCGACGTTTAATATCATCCGTTTCCTGCTATACGCCTTTATGATCGCCATGATCTATCCTTATCTGCCGGGATCGGACTCGGGGGTATTTCAAGGCATATCCGTATTTGTCGGTTTGATCATATCGTTGGGTTCCAGTACGGTGATCGGAAATATCATCGCAGGGCTGGTCATTACTTATATGAGGCCCTTTAAATTGGGTGACCGTATCCAACTAAACGAGACGACTGGCAACGTGATCGAGAAGACTCCGTTTGTAACCCGTTTACGTACCCCTAAGAATGAGGTAGTGACCATCCCGAACTCCTTTATCATGTCCTCCCATACAACAAATTATAGCGTATCCGCACGGCAATACGGATTAATCATCCACAGCACGGTTACGATCGGCTACGACGTACCTTGGCGGCAAGTTCATCAATTATTGATCAATGCCGCCCGCCAGACCACCGGGGTATTGCCAGAGCCGAAGCCTTTCGTATTGGAGACCGAACTAAGCGATTACTATCCCTGTTATCAAATCAACGCTTATATAAAGGACGCCGATAAACTCGGAGATATCTATTCCGACCTGCATCAAAACATACAGGACGTATTCAATGAGGCTGGCGTAGAGATCATGTCACCGCACTATTTCGCCGGACGAGACGGAAGCGCTTCCACGATCCCGACCGCTCCCTATCCGGATGACTGGGTAGAGCCTTCCAAGAAATAAATATTTCACGGTAAATAGTTAAAAATGATCCCTCACGAAACAAATCGTGGGGGATTTTATGTTATATGTCCAAACGTCACTAATAAAATAAATAATGGTAATGAAAAAGTATTTTATCGCAGTAGCGGCTATGGCATTTTTGGCCGCATGTAGCGGGAAGCAAGCCCAAAAGGATGTACCCGTAGAAGTAGAGGAAGAAGAATTCGCCATAATGTCGGCGGCTCCGGACGCTCCGTCTTTGCCACTGATCCATTCTGTTAAGGCGACCCAACCGGCAAAGCCCGTGAATATGAGGGATTCCTTGAAGGCTGATCCTAAAAAGGGACCGGTTATCCAAAAAAAGTATAAGGGAACCCTGACTTCTCCGGATAGCGTGAACGTAGATTATGACTTAACCTTGTATTATCAACAAGATAACGCAGACGAGGAAGGCGTATTCGAGTTGGATGCTCTTTATACCGTACCGGAAGCAGTAGCCTCAAGTACCGGAGCGGCGAAGAAAGCTCCTCAGAAAGCCATTACAACCGGTAAACAAAAAGTAAAGCACGGAACTCCCGATGACGCTAGCGCAGTAATCTACGAGTTGATTCCCAGTGATGGCGAACCCGTCATCTATTTCCTAGTAGAAGGGGATAACTTGACCTTGATGAACGACGCGTTGCAAAAAGCGGCGGCAGATCTTAACTACACGCTAAGACTTGTCCAATAAATTTATAGGCAGCACATCTTTGTATATATAGATCACCCCGATAGACTTACCGGATCGCCGGAAGCTATCGGGGTTTAGTTTTTATTTGAACCCTCCTTGGCAGATCGGTTATTTGATACCTAACTTGGCTTTGATCGCTTTAGGCAAGGCATCTTTATGAACCACGATATTCATGGTCTTATAACGGACAAACGCCTTGGAAGCATACCAAATACCGTTATACTTGCTGTTGGTTCCCCAAGAGTTCTTTACCATATAATACTCGTTTCCTTCTTGATCCTTGGCTATACCGTAGATCTGCATACCATGGTCGTCTGTCGTCTCGTAATTATCGTAAGCCAACTGACGCTCTGCTTGGGTACACCATTTCTGAGGTTGTGGTTTGGTGTTCAGTTTCTTTTCTTCCGGTTTCATTTTCAACCAGTGGGCCATGTCGGAACCGCTCAGTTCCTGAACCTTTTCATTGTCAGGCATAACGGCTACACCATCACGAGTAAAGCCGGATTCGCTCACGTCAGAACCCCAAGCGATCGTATAACCCGTATTAATCGCATTATCAAAGACCTCCATAAACTCATCCAGCGGCAAGTTATACGACATACCGTGACGCCAGTTATCCTGAATCTCTAGCGGGAACTGGGTATAGAACGGATGATGCGTATAAGAAGTCAATGAGACATAATCCGAAGCCTTCAAACCTGTAGACTCGAAGAAAGATTTCGGTGTATATTCCTTCCCTTTATACGTGAATTTCTCAGGAGGAACCCCCAAGTAGATCTGATGTACCGCAGCGACCGCCTTCTTCCATAACATGGCGTTATTCTCATCAGACTGCAATTTGCGTAACTTTCCCTTGGCGATAGCGGCCACCATAGCGTCCGTCAAGGCGGAAAGCTCGGTATGGTTACTCAACGTATCGGCATACATCATGCCCGGGCGCATCTCCTCTTCCGGAACCAAGCCGAATGTTTCCATTCCATAAAGCGCATCATAGAAAGATCCACCTTGCGAGAACGAAACATCCCCATGCGTACGCACAGCAGCGTCGGCACGATCCAGATAGGTGTTATATACCGTAAACATCTCGGATAAGTCATACTCGCCCTTTCCCATACGAAGCAACTCCGACTCCAAGAAAGAGTACGAGGAGTAGCACCAGCACGTACCCGCACGATTTTGGTTCTTAACAGATGTAATGGGGTTCTCTTTCACGGTCGTGAACACGAATCCCTCCTCACTCACCTTCTTCTCCGTGTCTTGCGCTTGGATCGTAGCGGACATAGTCAGAGCGAATAGCATGCTTGAAACTAGAATTGTCTTTTTCATGTAATTTTATATATTTATATTAGTATTAAGTCCGTATCGACCGCAAATGTAAGTTTTTTATCCGTAGCTAACTCTACAAAGTCGTACGTATTTGAGATATTTTATCTAAGTTTGCCTCTTCAGAAAACATAATATATAACTAATTATCTGCAAAATGAGAATATCTATTATCGGTTCGGGTAATATCGGTGGAGCGATCGCCCGAGGTTTAGCGAAAGGAACCATGTTCAAAGCCTCTGATATCACTTGTACCGCCCAATCGGACGAGACCTTGGAGAAGATGAGAAAGATCGATCCGGACTTTATCTTGACCCATGATAACGTGGAAGCGGCACGAAACGCTGATATCATCATCATCGCCGTTAAACCTTGGCGTGTAGAAATGATTATAGATGAGATTAAGTCGGTGCTCGACTTCGAGAAACAAATCATCGTATCCGTAGCGGCTGGCGTGACTTTCGACCTGTTGAATACTTATTTGACCAAGAATACAGACTTCGATTGTCTGGCTACTCCCACGATCTTCCGGATCATGCCCAACACGGCTATCGAGGTGATGAGCAGCATGACTTTCGTTTCCGCCCGCAACGCCTCCAAGGAGCAAACGGATCTAATCATCCATATCTTCAACGAGCTTGGCAACGCCATGTTGGTAGAAGAACGGTTGATGGGCGCAGGAACAGCATTGGCTTCCAGCGGCATCGCTTTCGCCTTGCGTTATATCCGCGCGGCGATAGAAGGCGGCGTGGAATTGGGTTTCTATCCGAAACAAGCGCAAGAGATCGTGGTGCATACCGTGAAAGGCGCCGTTGATTTATTGCTCGAGAACAAAAGTAACCCGGAGATGGAAATCGATAAGGTAACAACTCCGGGCGGAATCACGATCAAGGGTCTAAATGAGATGGAACTTTCCGGTTTTACCTCTTCCGTGATCCGGGGACTGAAGGCCAGTAAATAAAAATAGGCAGACAAAGTAGTTTGCCAGCACCAATACGCCCCGAAATATGCTGACAAACTACTTTACCTGCCCTCGGCAGGTTTATGTTCTTTCCGCCTAGTCATTTCCATCTCCAACATCCGGAGTTCCCGGCTGGTCTGCCCCGCGACAGAAGTATTCTCTTCCGCACGCCGGATCAAATACGGCAGTACATCCCTTACCGAGGCGTACGGTACGTATTTGGTTACGTTATATCCCGCATGGGCTAAATTGAAGGAAATATTATCGCTCATTCCCAATAGCTGCGCAAAGAAAACACGGGAGTCATCGCGGGCGATCCCCTTCTCGTCCATCAATTTCGCCAACTTATAATTACTCTCCTCATTATGAGTTCCCATAAACATCTCAAAACGATCTAAATGATCCATGGTGAAACGGACCGCCGCATCATAATTCTCGTCCGTGGCCTGCTTATCTTTACAAATCGGATCGGGATAATCCAACGCCGCCGCACGGGCACGCTCCGCTTCCATATAAGCCCCCGCGCACGAATTTCACGCCCGCAATATAACCTTTCGCCACGGCATCATCGTAGATACGACGCAGATAAGGCATCCGGTCATGACGATACATTTGCAAGGTAGCGAATACGATCGCACGTTTCTTGTTGAACTTACGCATCGCCTCATCGGTCAACGCATCAATGGCATCTTGGAAACAATAATCCTCCGCATCCACTAAAATACGTACGTCGTTATCGTAAGCCCGTTGGCAAAGCGCCATAAAACGCTCGCGGAACTCGCGGAAATGCCGGACATCGTCTATCGTAAGCTCTTCCCGTTTCTCGGAAGCTTTGGCCAGTAACTCATCGGTCGTGATCGTGGATGGTTTGAATACGGCATAGGCCAGATTCGTATTTCCTTTCGCAAAATCTATCGAGCGCAAGGTTTCCTCGAAAGTCGCCTGTATGCCCTCCGGGGTCTGCTCGCTCTCCGCCGAATAATCGAGCGTCGATTTCACGTTGTATTTCATCAAGTGGTTGATGGCTGCGGAACAGTCTTGTAAAGTTTCTCCCCCAACGAACTGTTTATATAAGGTAGGCTTCACCGCCCAAGCCAGCGGGAAATGTATTTTCAAGGCTATACTCGTGGCTACTTTAGCGCATTTTACCAACCAAGGATATTTTATCGTATTAAAAAGCCAGTAAGCATTTTGTAGTTCTCCCCGCGACTTCGACGAGAAAGCGATCTCGGTATTGTTAAAGTCTAACATATTGTATGTAGATAAAGGTAACGTCATAAAATGCGTAGAGACGGGGCACGCCCCGTCTCCCCCCACAATCAGTTGGTATTTCTTAATTATGACAATTATTTCTCACCTAAGAACGGATACCCGTAGCTCGTCGGAGGAACCAAACATTCCTTGATACAACGAGGATTCGTCCAACGAATCAAGTTCAGCGGGCCACCGGCCTTGTCATTCGTTCCGGACGCACGGGAACCGCCGAACGGTTGCTGGGCGATCACGGCGCCGGTCGGTTTATCATTGATATAGAAATTACCGGCCGAATAGCGCAAGGTATTGAATGCCTTATCGATCGCATAGCGATCACGGGCGAAAATAGAACCCGTCAATCCGTACGGAGAAGTACGATCACAAAGTTCCAAAGTCTCCTCATATTTAGCGTCGTCATATACGTAGATCGTAATCACCGGCCCGAAGATTTCCTCTACCATGCTCTTGAACATCGGGTCCGTGGTCTGGATAACCGTTGGCTCCACGAAATAACCTACAGATTTGTCCCCGTTACCACCAAAAAGAACCTCTGCGTCCGGAGACTGTTTTGCATAATCGATATAGCTCATGATATTGTCGAACGAAGCCTCATCGATCACGGCATTGACAAAATTCGTGAAATCCTGCACGTCACCCATCTTGATCTCTTTCAGCATATCGCCCACGTAATCTTTCACCTCTTTCCAGAGAGAAGCCGGGATATAGGCCCGGGAACCCGCCGAGCACTTCTGCCCCTGATACTCGAACGCACCGCGCACAATAGCTGTCGCCACCTCCAAAGCCGGAGCAGAAGGATGGACAAAGATGAAGTTCTTGCCGCCTGTTTCACCGACAATCTTCGGATAAGATTTATAATGTCCTAAGTTCTCTCCGATCTGACGCCACAAGGTATTGAACGTAGAGGTAGAGCCCGTAAAATGGAATCCCGCCAAATCACGGCTACCCGTAATCACCTTACCGATCACGCTACCCTGTCCCGGGATGAAATTCACTACGCCATCGGGCAAGCCGGCCTCTTGGAAAACCTTCATCAAGAAATAGTTCGAATGGATCGCCGTAGTAGACGGTTTCCATACCGCCACGTTACCCATCATAGCCGGAGCCATATTCAGGTTGGAAGCGATCGACGTAAAATTAAACGGCGTGAGCGAGAACACGAAACCTTCCAAGGCTCGGTATTCCATACGATTCAATATACCCGTCTCGGAATAGGGTTGATCGGCATATACTTGACTAGCGTAGAAGGTACTGAAACGCAAGAAATCGATCAATTCGCAGGGAGCGTCGATCTCCGCTTGGAACGGATTCTTGCTCTGTCCCAACATAACCGAAGCGTTCAGGATATAACGATATTTCGTAGCCAACAACTCAGCTACACGAAGCATAATAGACGCACGTTCCACCCATGGAAGTTCTGACCATTCCTTATGCGCTTTCATGGCGGCGTCGATAGCCATTTGTACTTCTTTCTCGCCCGCCTTATGATAAGTAGCCAATACATGATGATGATCATGAGGCATAACGACCTTACCGGTATTACCCGTACGGATCTCTTTTCCGCCAATTACCAGAGGTATATCCCATTCCTCGGAACTTATCTGCGCCAACGCTTTCTTTAAGGATGCTTTTTCACTTGATCCGGGAGCATACGCTTTTACCGGCTCATTAATGGGTTTAGGAAATCTAAAAATAGCATTATCCATAATACTTCAGATTTTTTAAATGGTTATTCAATGAAACTTTCTGCTGTAAACGTAGCAAATTTATTTTAAAACAGTGGCGTGTAAACGTTAATATATATCAACCAAAGATAAGCTCATTTCACGGTCTATACAATGATCTAAAAGACCTCTCCCGAAAAACAATCCGCGAAAGTTGTTTGTTACATTAACATATTAATCATCTTAAAGGAATAAAATTATGGCAATTAAAAGAGTTTGGATTGAAGAGGATTGCATCGCTTGCGGTACATGCGAGGGCATTTGCCCGGAAGTATTCACTGTTACAGATCGTTCACGTGTAAACGAAGGAGTTAATTTCGATGATTTCGAGGCGGGTATTAAAGAGGCTGCCGAAAGCTGCCCGGTCGAGGTTATCAAATACGAATAGACGAAAACACATTAACCCTTACTTTTCCTTCCTAGATAAAATCACAGAATCATTGCGCGATCTATAATAACACGTTACCTTTGCGGAGGTAAGGTTAATAACATTAACTTCTTACGGGAATAGAAAGAATCAAAATAAGAAATAAGAAGTAAAATGAGAAAATTAGTATTACTGAGTTTTGTTATTGTCGCCTCTTTGCAATTTTGCGGGGCGCAATCATTAGATAAGATGCAATGGTTCAACGAGCCGGAGCAATGGGAGATTAAAGACAAGTCACTTTCCATGCAGGTCACTCCCCAAAGTGACTATTGGAGGATTTCCCATTACGGGTTTACGGTAGATGACGCTCCTTTTTATTATGCGACTTATGGGGGTGAATTCGAAGTGAAAGTCAAGATAACCGGCGATTACAAGCAGCGTTTTGACCAAGCCGGCCTGATGCTTCGCATCAATCATGAAAATTATATAAAAGCCGGTATAGAGTTCGTGGATGGTAAATACAACCTAAGCGCGGTCGTTACGCATAAGACCTCCGACTGGAGCGTTATCACCTTAGACAAAGCGATCCCTTATGTATGGATAAAAGCTGTCCGGAGATTGGACGCCGTGGAGATCTTCTACTCATTCGATGATAAGGAATACACCCTTATGCGTAACGCTTGGCTACAAGACAATATCCCCGTACAAGTCGGGTTTATGGCCGCTTGTCCCGACGGGAAAGGATTTAATGTGACATTCGAGCATTTCAAGGTAAAACACCTCCCGGATCAGCGCCGGTTAGAATGGCTAAAGAAAAATGCCGAATAGCTTATAATTGCCGGACATATCATGTATGCCCTTATCAAGGATCATGAGGTGAAGGAGATTATATTGATGAGGTAATCCTATCTATTTGCTTAAATTAATGGAATAATTCTGACACATCTCTTTTTAAAAAGGGCTCAATCAGATACTAGAAGATGGTAAAAAGCACGTTTGAAGGCCATTTTCCACTCAAAAAGCCTTGCTTTTTCACACGGATACCGGCGTAAAGTGATGCGACTAGCGGCGTTATCCCATACAATAGGAGACGTAAAGCGATACATTTAGTCTCATGAAGCGATATAACCGTATGTAAATACGCTCCGATCCGGATAAAAACAAGGCTTGCGCTCTAATAAATATGAACTAGGATGAATTCCTTCAGCTAGAATAAACACCCTTTTTTCGATAATAATCAAGGGAACAAGTAGTTGCTGTTATTTTTTCCCGTTTTTAGCAACAAGGTGTACCTCCGTCCGGAATATGCGACTCTCCGGCACTTGAGTTTACAAAATGTCAAAATGATAATCGCCCATATATATAAATCACCATTCTCCATCCGGAAGCAAATGAAGCGCCTATTCATTATAATCCTCAACCATCCTATCCATACCTGTTAATTAGAAAAGAAAACAAGGGCTTTCACCTTCTTTTTGCTTTTTATTCCTATCTTTGGAGCGACATAATACAATAACTTCAGCAAAATGAACGAACAGATACAACAAATCGCAGAGCGTCTGGCCGGATTACGGGACGCACTGGAGATTACGCCGGAAGAAATGGCAAAGGTCTGCAACCTCACGACTGAGCAATATTTGCTGCTGGAAAGCGGCACGGTTGATATTTCCGTTAGCGTATTGCACCAGATCTCACAGGCTTATGGCGTAGAATTAACCACGTTGATGTTTGGCGACGAGCCTAAAATGAGTACGTACTTTATTACTCGTAACGGAAAAGGTGTTGCCGTAGAGCGTACGAAAGCCTATAAGTACCAATCATTGGCCGCCGGTTTCGTCGGACGTAAAGCGGACCCCTTCTTGGTAACCGTACATCCCAAACCAGAGGATGAGCCGATGTATCTCAATTCCCATCCGGGGCAAGAATACAATATGGTATTAAAAGGACGTCTGTTACTACAGATCAACAATAAAGATCTTATCTTAGAAGAAGGTGATAGTATTTATTTTAACTCAGAGCTTCCTCACGGTATGAAAGGCGCTGGATGGGGAAAAGGTCAGTTTCTTGGCCGTCATTTTATAAACGATCAACAGCATGTTAGAAAGATTTATAGATAAAACGACGTTTGAGTCGCAAGAAGATTTTATTAAAAACTTCAAGATCAAGGTTCCGGAGAACTTCAACTTCGGATATGATGTGGTAGACGCTTGGGCGGAGGAAGAACCTGATAAGAAAGCGTTATGTTGGACAAACGATCATGGAGAGCATATTGATTTTACGTTTGCCGACTTGAAACGGTATACGGACCAGACGGCTTCTTATTTCCAATCCTTGGGGATCGGACATGGCGATATGGTGATGCTGATACTCAAACGCCGTTATGAGTTCTGGTTCTCTATCATCGCATTGCATAAATTAGGGGCTGTCGTGATACCGGCTACACACTTACTGACCAAGAAAGATATCGTTTATCGTGCGAATGCCGCCGATATCAAGATGATCGTTTGCGCCGGAGAGGAAGTGATAACGAAACATATCATAGAGGCTTTGCCGGACTCACCGACCGTAAAAAGTGTTGTATCCGTAGGGCCGGAAATACCGGAAGGTTTCGAGGATTTCCAACAGGGCATCCAAAACGCCGCTCCTTTCGTCCGCCCGTCTCACCCAAATAGCAATGACGATATCTCTTTGATGTATTTCACCTCCGGTACGACTGGAAACCCGAAAATGGTGGCCCACGACTTTACGTATCCGCTGGGGCATATCGTGACCGGTAGTTTCTGGCACAACTTGCATAAGGACAGCCTTCACCTGACGATCGCGGATACGGGCTGGGGGAAGGCCGTATGGGGAAAGCTATATGGGCAGTGGATTGCCGGAGCAACCGTATTCGTGTACGACCACGAGAAATTCACACCGGCTGATATGTTACAGATGATACAGGACTACCGGATCACCTCGCTTTGCGCTCCTCCTACGATCTTCCGTTTCTTAATTCGTGAGGATATGACTAAATACGATTTATCATCTTTACAATATTGTACGATCGCCGGCGAGGCCTTGAACCCCGCCGTGTTCGACACGTTCTATAAGTTGACCGGCATTAAATTGATGGAAGGCTTCGGCCAGACAGAGACTACGCTGACAGTCGCCACTTTCCCGTGGATGGAGCCGAAACCCGGGCTCTATGGGTGTTCCCAACCCGCAGTACGATGTCGATTTATTGCGTCCGGACGGAACCCGTGCCGAAGATGGAGAGCAGGGACAGATCGTGATCCACACTACAAATGGCAAGCCGATCGGTCTTTTCAAGGAATATTACCGGGATGCAGAACGCACACGCGAAGCTTGGCACGACGGCCTGTATTACACGGGCGACGTCGCCTGGCGTGACGAGGATGGTTACTTATGGTTCGTTGGCCGCGCGGACGACGTGATCAAGAGTTCCGGCTATCGTATCGGGCCGTTCGAGGTGGAAAGTGCCTTGATGACTCACCCTGCGGTAGTGGAATGTGCTATCACCGGTGTCCCCGACGAGATCCGCGGACAGGTAGTAAAGGCCACGATCGTATTGGCGAAGGATTATAAGGATAAAGCGGGTGATGCCTTGGTCAAAGAATTGCAAAATCACGTGAAACGTGTCACCGCTCCTTACAAATATCCCCGTGTTGTCGAATTCGTGGACGAACTGCCGAAAACAATCAGCGGAAAGATCCGACGGGTAGAGATCCGGGATAAAGATAATAAATAATAAATCATAACTTTCTTGAAAAGGATCGCTGTAAAAATAGGAAGCAATGTCCTGACCCGCAAGGATGGGACGCTAGATATCACCCGCATGTCCGCGTTGGTTGACCAAGTAGCGGACTTGCACCGGCAAGGTATGGAGATCGTCTTGATCTCCTCCGGTGCGGTCGCTTCTGGACGCAGCGAGATAAAGGCCGGCAAAAAGCTGGATCCCGTCTCTGCCCGCCAGCTGTATTCCGCGGTAGGGCAAGCCAAGTTGATCAACCGGTATTACGAGTTGTTCCGCGAACATGGCATGACTTGCGGGCAAGTGCTTACTACAAAAGAGAATTTCGGGAGTCGTACGCATTACCTGAACCAGAAGCATTGCATGGAGGTAATGCTCGAAAATAAAGTGATCCCCATCGTAAATGAGAATGATACGATATCCGTAACCGAGTTGATGTTCACGGACAATGACGAGCTTTCCGGCTGATCGCTACGATGATGGGAATGGATGCCTTGGTGATTCTCAGTAATATAGACGGGATTTACAATGGAAATCCGTCGGACCCGGATAGTTCCGTGATCCGGGAAATCGAATGTGGGAAAACAGATTTGTCGGAATATGTACAGACTAGCAAATCATCCTTTGGACGGGGAGGTATGTTGACGAAATGTCATATCGCCCAAAAAGTGGCGGACGAAGGTATTGCGGTTATCATCGCCAACGGCAAAAAGGATAATATCCTTCCGATGTTATTGGCGGTGGATAGCGACACGGTCTGCACCCGTTTCATTCCGGCCTCGAAACCCGTCAGCAGCGTAAAAAATGGATCGCCCACTCCGAGGGCTTCGCCAAAGGGGAAATACATATCAATAAAGGAGCCGAGGAGGCATTGACCGCCCCGAAAGCGACTAGCGTATTATTGGTTGGAGTAACCCGCATCGAGGGTGATTTCGAAAAAGATGATATCGTAAAGATAATGAATGAGGAAGGCGTGCAAATCGGCGTAGGCTGTACCGCCTATGACAGCGAGGAAGCACGTAAGCAAATAGGGCAACGGGATTTAAAACCGCTTATACATTATGATTATCTATATCTGGATTAAAAAGTATGAATGTAAAAGATATGCTGCGACAGGCATCGGATGCGGCTAAACAATTGATAACGCTATCGGATCAAACGATTATCGGGATCTTAAAGGAGACAGCGCAGGTTCTACGGACTCATACGGAGGAGGTACTCGCCGCGAATCGCCAAGATCTGGAACGTATGGACCCAGCGAACCCGAAATACGACCGGCTGAAATTAACAGAGGAAAGGCTACAAGGTATCGCCGCCGATATGGAGAATGTATCGACATTACCTTCTCCATTAAATAAGGTCTTGAGTGAGACTATCCGCCCGAACGGAATGGTTATCCGAAAAGTAACCGTGCCTTTCGGGGTGATCGGCGTGATCTATGAGGCTCGTCCGAATGTTACCTTCGATGTTTTTTCCCTTATGTTTCCGAAGCGGTAATGTTTGCGTACTAAAGGGTGGATCGGATGCGGACTTCTCTAACCGAGCCTTGGTACGCATCATCCATTCTGTATTGGAGCGTCAGGGTATAAATCCGGCTGTATGCACTTTACTACCTCCGGATCGAGAGGCTACGGCGGAATTACTGGGAGCGGTCGGCTTGGTTGACTTAATCATTCCTCGTGGAAGCAGTTCCTTGATTCACTTCGTCCGGGAACATGCGAAAGTTCCGGTGATCGAGACTGGCGCTGGTATCTGTCATACCTATTTTGATCGCTCCGGAGATAAAGGCAAGGGACGTGAGATCGTAAATAACGCAAAGACACGGAGGGTCAGCGTATGTAATGCCTTGGATTGCTTAATCATCCACCGAGAACGTCTATCTGATCTTCCGTATATCTGTGAAAAGCTTCCGGACAGCAACGTAATCATTTATGCGGACGAACCGGCTTATGCCGCTCTATCCGAACATTATCCGGAGACGCTTTTACAACAGGCTAACGAAAACAGTTTCGGTACCGAGTTCCTCGATTACAAAATGAGTATCCGTACCGTATCCTCTTTAGACGAGGCTCTATCACATATCGCCCGCTACAGTTCAAAACATAGCGAAAGCATAATCAGCGAAGATCCGGAAACTATCCGGCGCTTCCAGCAATTGGTAGATGCCGCTTGCGTATACGCAAATGTATCTACCGCCTTTACTGATGGGGCCCAATTCGGATTCGGGGCGGAGATCGGAATCAGTACCCAAAAGCTACATGCCCGGGGACCGATGGCGCTTCCTGAATTAACGACTTATAAATACATCATAGAAGGAGACGGGCAGACGAGAATATAGGAACTCGCCTGTCTCTTTCTTCTTGAACAACACTTAAATCTAAACGAATAATGTCAACAGTAATAGATTCAAATATTTTCAACACTTTAGTTTCAAATACATTCTATTCCTGTCCTTTAGGAGGGGCTATCTATGATACGGAAGGAAATCTGATAGACTTGAATAAGGCGATGTTCGCTCATTTTTCCTTGGCGGATAAGCATGACTTTATTATAGAACATCTATTTAATAACATCGTACTAACCGATTCCTTGAAGTCATCTTTAAGAAAAGGTGACGCAATTATATGCGAAGAGCCCGTCACGTTTAAAGTAGAACCCATCTATACCGATGAACAGGGGCTTAGCGGGTATACGCTTTGGCTTACGCAGCAGGGAGAAAAAAGAAACTGACAGGGAAAATAAACTATTGATGGGACAATTGAACGAGAGCCGGATATTGATGCGGCAAGCGTTGGAAGACGGTAAATTAGCCGCTTACTCATTCAGCTTCGACCGTTTCTCCACTTGCGACAAAAAGCATTGTAACCGCTGTTTTCAATTCTACGGCACGACCAATACTCTATTAGATAAAAACAGGTTTATATGCAGGGCTTTATCATCCGTACGTAAGCCCGAGGATAGTTTGGATTTCTTCTATCTGTTCAATAAAATCCGGGACGAGAAATTATCGTCTCACAACGTCACCTTCCACCTGAGGAATCAAGACGGGACTTATAAGATGTATGAAATATCGGGTAAAAGCATGGATATTGATGAAAGCGGCACCCCACATGTCATTATAGGTAGCATTATCGAAAAGGAAAACGACGAGCTAGCTATCGCGGATCATCAGAAATCCAAGGATCTTTCCCTATTGAAATCTACGTTTCTGGCAAATATGACGCACGAGATCCGGACTCCGCTAAATGCCATCGTCGGCTTCTCCGATATGTTAGGACTGGAAGATGATCCGGAAATGCGTGAACAGTATATTTCCATGATTAAAGAAAATAACACGGCTTTGCTCGAATTAATCAATGACACACTCGAGATGTCCAGAATCGAGTCCAATACGATCAATTGGTCATATGAGGATGTAAATCCGCTCGCTATCATGCACGATGTATACGAATACGCCTCTCCCCGCATATCCGAAAACGTACGGTTAATTTTGGATGATTCTCCAAACGTATCTCTTCACACGGATAGACATAAGCTTATGCTTATCTTGAAAAAACTACTTTCTAACGCCCTCCGATATACGGAGAAAGGAGAAATTCATTTCGGATACCAATCGTTGTATCCGGTCAGCGTGCAATTTTACGTGTCCGATACAGGCAACGGCATCCCGAAGGACAAACTAGGGCACATCTTCGAGCGATTCCTGCAATTGAACGAATTTGAACCGGGTACCGGATTGGGACTTTCAATCTGTAAAGGTCTGGTCACCGCCATGGGAGGTACCATTTGGGTGAACTCGGAGGAAGGGAAAGGTTCTACCTTCAGTTTCAAACTACCCATAACACCTCCGGATACGATCTCTTAAACAATTCCTTGGTCTTTCTAAAGGATAATTGACAAGTAGTCATTATCTTTGCCTTTAACAAAATATTATTGTAACAGATATGAGACATTTCACTTGCGTACAGGATTTAGGTGACTTGAAACAAGCGCTTAATGAAGCTTTCGAGATCAAGAAAGATCGTTTCCAGTTTAGTGAACTGGGAAAAAACAAGACGTTGTTGATGATATTTTTCAACTCAAGCCTACGTACCCGCTTAAGCACCCAAAAGGCCGCCATGAACTTGGGTATGAACACGATCGTTTTGGACGTTAACCAAGGTGCATGGAAGCTGGAAACAGAGCGAGGTGTTATCATGGATGGTGATAAACCGGAGCATTTGCTGGAAGCTGTTCCTGTAATGGGCTGTTACTGCGATGTGATCGGGGTCCGTTCTTTCGCACGCTTTGAGAATAAAGAAGATGATTATAACGAAAAGATATTGAGTCAGTTCATCGAGCATTCCGGCCGGCCGGTATTTAGCATGGAAGCGGCGACACGCCATCCGTTGCAAAGTTTCGCCGACTTGATCACGATAGAGGAATATAAGAAAACAGCTCGTCCGAAGGTAGTCATGACTTGGGCTCCTCATCCGAAATCATTGCCGCAAGCCGTTCCAAACAGCTTTGCCGAATGGATGAACGCTACAGATTATGAGTTTGTTATCACTCATCCGGAAGGTTATGAGCTTGATCCTAGATTCGTAGGCAACGCTAAAGTGGAATACGATCAGAAGAAGGCTTTTGAAGGAGCGGATTTCATTTACGCAAAGAACTGGTCCGCTTATAAAGATCCGAATTACGGACAAGTAATCAGCACAGATCGTAGCTGGACCGTAGACGCAGAGAAAATGGCACTTACGAATAACGCTTATTTCATGCATTGCTTGCCGGTTCGTCGCAATATGATCGTTACCGATGACGTGATAGAGAGTCCGCAAAGTATCGTAATCCCCGAGGCCGCGAACCGTGAGATCTCCGCGCAAACCGTATTGAAGAAAATATTGATGGGATTATCTAATCTTTAGGATAGAGAGGTAGGGTATTCTTTACGATGGGCATTCTCAGGTGTTTATAACAGGCATTCTTAACACCTTAGAATGCCCATTGTAAGCATCTAAGAATAGGCATCAAGGTTTTTCAATGTAAACGAGCCATCCCAACAATAAAAGAGTACTCGCCCTACTCTTGTAGAAAAGTACTCTTTCTATGGCTGAAAACAAATCTATTAAGCCTCTCCTGTCGGACCTGCGAAGTCCTCAAAATTAGCTGTTTTGTTATTATTATTTCCTGCTTGAAGTTGCTCCCCAAATTTCTTGATATTGTCTTGCAAAGCGAATAACAAACGTTGAGCGTTATCCGGAGTTAAGATTACGCGACTTTTGACTTGTGCCTTAGGAGCTCCCGGAACCACCCGGATAAAATCTAGGATAAATTCAGAGCTTGAATGAGATATAATAGCCAAATTGGCGTAAGTTCCTTGTGCCATCTCTTCAGATAACTCGATCTGAATCTCGTTATTGGCAGGTTTGTTGTTTTCCATACTTTCTTCTTTTAAATTTATGGTGATTAAAAATTGCGAAGACAAATATACATATTTATTCCGGGTTACAAAGGGGTTGAAGACTATAAATGCAAAAACGACTACCTTCTCAGGCAGTCGTTTTCTAGTTGTGTTTTTAATTCTCAATTCTTTAGACCAATGTAAAAATACCTTTTGTGTTTGATATAATTGGTTTTGGCGTTTTAGTTAAGGTTTGTTTTGTCTAAGTGCTAATCTCTTTCACTTGAACTTTACAAAAGTAAGGGCTTTAGCAAAGACCACCAAATACTATATGTGCAATAAATAATACTATATCATCAACACTTGACACAAATCAATGTAAACATGCTTTAAATCATGTTTTAAATTATAAACCTCGAACGGGAATATTTCTCCCTGTACTCTGTAGGGGTACTCCCCCTATCGCCGTTTGAATACCCGGTTGAAATTCGATAGATTATTAAAACCGCACCTGTAACATATTTCAGAAATACTGTCACTTGTATCGGTCAAACGGCATACCGCCTCAGCTACCCGGATCTCGTTCAAGTTATCGATAAATGTCTTTCCCGTCCACTTCTTCAAGAAACGCATCAATGAGGCATCGCTCATATTTGTTAACTTAGCCACTTCCGACAAGGTGATACGTTTTTGATAATTTTCGTGTAAATATAACATGATACTATCTAAACGATCGGTATCGTTATTATTATAGTTTTTACCGTGTTCACGGCATTCAACCGACGGGCTGCTTTTCATCCAAAGATAGAATCTTAAGAATCTCGACCAAACGCAACAGGTTCTTGAAAGAATCCGGCTTTATCGTTCGACAACATTTTAATTTATCTTGAATGCCAAGATCATTTCCCGGCTGAAAACAAGACCACTGGAAGCGTTATCAAACATATCCTTCATGGTCTTGAAATGCCGTCTAGTTGATTAAGCTATCAAATAACGATTTATGAAATTGTATCGTTATCTCAAAGATCCCATTACACGGACACTTATGGTTCGAGTAAGCATGCTTCGTTCCTCCCGCGATCAACACCAAATCCAGATCATCGATTTCCTCGACCGAATCGCCAACTATCCGAATAGCGCCAGCGGCATTCTCCAGATAGTTCAACTCAAACTCCATGATGTACATGTAACGGAAAAAAACCCCGATTTCGGGCGTTGCATCACCAAGAAAACAATCTTCTGATGAAAGCGGGGTAGTTTCCTTCAATACGTCTACTTTCCCCATACACACAAAGTGAACAATTATTCGAGTATCAACGTACTGATTACCGGGCAATGGTCGGATGGGAACAGGTTATTCAACGTTTCAGTCAATACACCATGACGCAATACCTTGATATTCCCTTTCACGAAGATATAATCAATCCATTCACGCTTGTCGTAAGGGATCTTTCCAAAATCATGGAATGTCCATTCCGGGCCGTAAATAAACCCTGCGATCGTGCGGGAATGAGTCAAATGACGAGGATCACTCGGATTAGTCAATACTTGTATCGGCTCATCAGAAGGCACGGCATTGAAATCGCCAGTCACGATTATAGGCAAATTCTCGGATAATTTCTTCGCTTGCTCCAGCACCAATGAAGCTCCTTCATGACGAGCCACTTTCCCCATATGATCCAAGTGCGTGTTCAGAAAGAAAAACTCTTTTCCGGATTCTTATCTTTGAATATCGCCCAAGTAGCTACGCGCTCACAAGCGGCGTCCCAGCCTTTCTTTCCAATGGCATTTATATCTTCGGCTAGCCAGAAATTACCGCTTTTCTCAACGGAGAAACGATCCTTTCGATAGAAAATCGGAGCGTACTCCCCTTTCGTCTTGCCATCCTCACGACCAACACCCACATAAGCGTATTCCGGTAAACGATTAAGCAAATCATTCAGCTGATTATTCAAGACCTCTTGCGCACCGAACACATCCGCCTCATAGAATTTCACTAAATCAGCAGCGAAATCTCTTCTGAATTTCCATTGATTATCCTTATCCCCGAATTATCGTAACGGATGTTATAAGACATTACATTCATCTTTCTCATCGTTGTTTTTAGCGAAAAGCAACAGTGGTCAAATAAAAGGGGGTAAACAAAGTAAAATTCTCTTCATGATATTGATTATTATATGTTTTTATATTCTCAGTATTTATCTATGGTCTTTGTTACCCAAAAATAAAGTTTATCCATTTATTAAGCAAATAAGGAAGAACAAAAAAGGCCGACAGATTGCTCTGCCGGCCTTTCTTTATAGTTTATTAAACGTTCCTATTCTTCATCATCTTTGTCCATGGCATTGAAATCAACCACGTTCTTGCGATTAGCGAAGATACGATCGAACTCATCCTTTGCGCCTACGATCAGCTTATCGAAATCACGCTGGCCTGTACCGGCAGGAATCAAGTGACCGCAAATCACGTTTTCCTTCATACCTTCCAGACGATCTACTTTCCCGTTGATAGCAGCTTCGTTCAGCACTTTCGTTGTTTCCTGGAAAGATGCGGCGGACATAAAGCTGTTCGTCTGCAAAGCGGCACGTGTGATACCTTGAAGGATCTGGTTGGCTGTAGCCGGAATAGCGTCACGTACCTCAACCAATTTAAGTCACGACGTTTCAGCATACTATTCTCATCTCTCAACTTACGAACAGTCACGATCTGACCTGCCTGCAATGTCTGAGAATCTCCCGGATCGGTCACAACTTCTTGCCCCAGATACGATCGTTCTCGTCCATTACCTCCAGCTTATCAACAATCTGCTGCTCCAAGAAGCGAGTATCTCCCGGATCAACCACCTCTACCTTACGCATCATCTGACGAACGATAACCTCGAAGTGCTTATCGTTGATCTTCACACCCTGTAGACGGTATACGTCCTGGATTCATTTACGATATATTCCTGTACAGCCGTCGGTCCCATGATCGCCAGGATATCCGAAGGAGTGGTAGCACCGTCTGATAGCGGCATACCCGCACGAATGTAGTCATTCTCCTGAACCAATAGTTGCTTGGACAGAGGCACCATATATTTCTTACCTCACCCAACTTAGACGTTACGGTGATTTCGCGGTTACCACGCTTGATCTTACCGAATCCTACCTCACCGTCGATCTCAGATACGACAGCAGGGTTAGACGGGTTACGAGCCTCGAACAACTCGGTTACACGAGGCAAACCACCAGTGATATCACCGGCCTTACCTACTGCACGAGGGATCTTAACCAAGACTTCACCAGCTTTCACTACATCACCCTCGTCTTTCACAACGTGAGCGCCCAACGGTAATGAATAATTCTTCAGATAGTTTCCGTTTTCATCCACGATGTGTGCGGCCGGAGCTTTCGTCTTATCCTTAGACTCGATGATGATCTTCTCCTTCAAACCGGTAGTCTCGTCACTCTCAACCTTGTAAGTACGTTCTCTACCAAACTCTCGAACTCGATCTTACCGGAAACCTCTGACACGATTACGGCATTGAACGGGTCCCACTCGATGATAACATCACCCTTCTTAATTGAGTCACCGTTGTTGAAGAACAACTTAGAACCATAAGGTATATTATGAGTCAACAACACAATCTTCGTGTTCGGATCAACAATGCGCATTTCAGCCAAACGGCTTACTACTACCAAATGTTTCTTTTACCGCTTCGTCTACCGCCTCAACAGCACGAAGCTCGTCGATCTCTAAAATACCGTCATATTTAGAAGTGATACTATTCTCTGTAGCGACGTTAGATGCGATACCACCGACGTGGAATGTACGCAGTGTCAGCTGAGTACCCGGCTCACCGATAGACTGTGCTGCGATAACACCCACAACCTCACCTTTCTGAACCATGCGGTTCGTAGCCAAGTTACGGCCATAGCACTTAGCGCACACACCCTTCTTAGACTCACAAGTCAATACGGAGCGGATCTCGACACTCTCGATCGGAGAGTCTTGGATCCTTAGCCGCATCCTCACGGATTTCCTCACCGGAACGAACGATAACTTCTCCTGTCAGCGGATGAATAACATCATGAACGGAAACACGCCCCAAGATACGTTCACCCAGACTAGCGATCACTTCCTCGTTATTCTTCAATTCCGTACAAACCAAGCCACGCAATGTACCACAGTCTTCTTCATTAATGATCACATCATGCGATACGTCAACCAGACGACGAGTCAAATAACCGGCGTCGGCAGTCTTCAAAGCGGTATCGGCCAAACCTTTACGAGCACCGTGAGTAGAGATAAAGTACTCCAACACGGACAGACCTTCCTTAAAGTTAGAAAGGATCGGGTTCTCAATAATCTGACCACCTTCTGCACCACTCTTCTGCGGTTTCGCCATCAAACCACGCATACCGGACAACTGACGAATCTGCTCCTTCGAACCACGGGCTCCAGAATCCATCATCATATAGATAGAGTTGAATCCATCGTTATCAGCCGTCAACTGCTTAATCAAGATATTAGACAAGTTACTATTAACGTGTGTCCAAGTATCGATAATCTGGTTATAACGCTCGTTGTTGGTAATGAACCCCATGTTATAGTTGTTCATAATCTGTTCAACTTCGTCATAACCTTCTTTCACCAACGCCTCTTTTTCAGGTGGGATCAGAACGTCCGCCAAGTTGAAGGACAAACCACCCTTGAAAGCCATATAGTAACCCAAGTTCTTGATATCGTCCAAGAACTGAGCGGTACGGGCCACACCACAAGCCTTGATCACCCGACCGATGATATCACGGAGAGCTTTTTTACCCAATACTTCATTAATATAACCGACTTCTTCCGGAACAAATTCATTGACCATCAAACGCCCGACAGAAGTTTCGACCATTTTCTTAACCGGATTACCTTCCTTATCTATGTCGTTCACATATACTTTGATCGGAGCATGGATATCCACTTCTTCTCATTGTAAGCGATCGTAGCTTCTTCCGGACCATAGAAAGTCAAACCTTCGCCTTGTGTACCCTTGCGCAACTTGGTAATATAATACAAACCAAGCACCATATCCTGAGAAGGTACGGTAATAGGAGCACCATTCGCTGGGTTCAAGATATTGTGTGAAGCCAACATCAACATTTGAGCTTCCAATACGGCCTCGTTACCTAACGGCAAGTGAACAGCCATCTGGTCACCGTCGAAGTCGGCGTTGAATGCCGTACATGCCAACGGGTGCAACTGGATAGCTTACCCTCGATCAATTTCGGCTGGAACGCTTGGATACCCAAACGGTGCAGTGTCGGTGCACGGTTCAGCAATACCGGGTGACCTTTCATTACGTATTCCAAAATATCCCAAACCACCGGCTCCTTACGGTCGACGATCTTCTTAGCAGATTTCACCGTTTTCACGATACCGCGTTCGATCAATTTACGGATCACGAAAGGCTTATAAAGTTCGGCTGCCATATTCTTCGGCAGACCGCACTCGTGCATCTTCAATTCAGGACCTACAACAATAACCGAACGGGCGGAGTAGTCAACACGCTTACCCAACAGGTTCTGACGGAAACGACCTTGTTTACCTTTCAAACTGTCGGACAAGGACTTCAACGGACGGTTAGCATCTGTCTTAACAGCACTCGATTTACGAGAGTTATCAAACAAAGAGTCCACAGCTTCCTGAAGCATACGTTTCTCATTACGTAAGATCACTTCGGGAGCTTTAATATCGATCAATCGTTTCAGACGGTTATTACGGATAATAACACGACGATACAAATCATTCAAGTCGGAAGTAGCGAAACGGCCACCGTCCAACGGAACCAACGGACGCAGTTCGGGAGGGATAACCGGTACAACCTTCACGATCATCCATTCCGGTTTGTTACGCCCTCTGGATGCACGGAAGGACTCAACAACCTGTAAGCGTTTCAAGGCTTCGTTCTTACGCTGTTGCGATGTGTCTGTGCTTGCACGGTGGCGCAACTCATAAGAAAGAGAATCCAAGTCCAAGACGAGCCAACAGATCATAAACAGCCTCAGCGCCGATCTTAGCGATGAACTTATTCGGATCCGTATCCTCTAGCAATTGATTTTCTCTTGGAAGGCTATCCAAAATATCCAGATATTCCTCCTCAGATAATAGGTCTAACTCACCACCGTGTCTACGCAACCCGGCTGGATCACGACATAGCGTTCGTAATAGATAATAGAATCCAGTTTCTTGGTAGGAAGCCTAGCAAGTAACCGATTTTATTGGGCAGGGAACGGAAATACCAGATATGGGCAACAGGTACCACCAAATGGATGTGTCCCATACGTTCACGACGTACTTTCTTTCTCTGTAACTTCTACTCCGCAACGATCGCAGACAATACCTTTGTAACGAATGCGTTTATACTTACCGCAATGGCACTCATAGTCCTTGATCGGACCAAAGATACGCTCACAGAACAGACCGTCACGCTCAGGCTTATACGTACGATAGTTAATTGTTTCCGGTTTCAAAACCTCACCGCTGGAGTTCTCAAGGATCTCCTCAGGGGAAGCCAGACCGATGGTTATTTTTGAAAAGTTACTCTTTATCTTGTTTTCTTTTCTAAAGGCCATATTATTTATTTATAAAGAGTTATCAATGAGTAAGTAGACGGGCCGTAGCCCACCTACTTCTTTATTGTTATTGAATTAATCCAGAGTGAAAGCTCAAACCAAGTCCTCTCAACTCGTGCAATAATACATTCAGAGATTCGGGGATACCCGGCTGTGGCATCGGATCACCCTTCACAATCGCTTCGTAAGCCTTGGAACGTCCTACAACGTCATCAGACTTGATCGTAAGAATTTCCTGAAGAACATGAGCGGCACCGAAGCTTCCAGTGCCCAAACTTCCATCTCTCCGAAACGCTGACCACCGAACTGTGCCTTACCACCTAACGGCTGTTGCGTAATCAGAGAGTACGGACCGATTGAACGGGCATGCATCTTATCGTCAACCATGTGGCCCAACTTCAAGAAGTAAGTAACACCCACCGTAGCCGGTTGGTCGAAACGCTCACCAGTACCACCATCATACAAGTAGCTCTTACCGTAGCGGGGTAAACCGGCTTTGTCTGTCCATTCATTCATATCATCTAAAGTCGCGCCATCGAAGATAGGAGTAGCGAAATTAACGTCCATCTCACGGCCGGCCCAACCTAACACAGCTTCGAAAATCTGTCCTAAGTTCATACGAGAAGGTACACCCAGCGGATTCAAGCAGATATCAACCGGAGTACCGTCTTCAAGGAATGGCATATCCTCCTGACGGACGATCTTGGAAACAATACCCTTGTTACCGTGGCGACCGGCCATCTTATCCCCAACCTGGATCTTACGTTTCTTGGCAATGTAAACCTTAGCCATCTGAACGATACCAGTAGGCAGCTCATCGCCGATCGTAAGATCAAATTTCTTACGTCTCAACTCAGCATCCAGCTCCTTATACTTCTTCAAATAATTCAAGATCACCTGCTTGATCAACTCATTCTTCTGAGCGTCTGCCGTCCACTTGCTTACTTGGATGGAGTTATAATCCAATTCTTCCAGAGATTTGCGGGTAAACTTAGCACCCTTAGCGATAATCTCTGTATTCATATAGTCTTTAACTCCCTGAGAAACCTTACCATTAGTAAGCACTAACAGCTTTATCAACCAACAAGTCTTCAGGCTAGCCATCTTCATCTTCGTATTCCTCATCCAACTTAGGCAAGATCGCCTTGTCTGTCAGTCTGGACTTACGTTTCTTGACAGCCTTCGAGAACAAAGCGGTCTCGATAACCACACCACGCAGAGACGGAGTAGCCTTCAAAGGAAGCATCCTTCACATCACCCGCCTTATCACCGAAGATAGCACGCAACAACTTTTCCTCCGGAGATGGATCAGACTCACCTTTCGGAGTGATCTTACCAATTAAGATATCACCCGGCTCGATGCGAGCACCCACACGGACAATACCTCTTTCATCCAAATCCTTAGTCGCTTCTTCGCTGACATTCGGGATATCGGAAGTCAACTCTTCCATACCACGTTTCGTTTCACGTACCTCCAAGGATGTATTCGTCAACGTGAACTGAAGTAAAGAAGTCTTCACGGACCATACGCTCGTTCAACACGATAGCATCCTCATAGTTATAACCCTTCCAAGGCATGTAAGCCACCTTCACGTTACGTCCCAAAGCAAGCTCGCCTTTCTGGGTTGAGTAACCCTCGGTAAGGATATCGCCGGCTTTCACACGTTGTCCGCGATGACAGGTCGGTTTCAAATCGACTGTCGTACTTTGGTTGGTCTTACGCCATTTCGGGATATTATATGTCTTAACCGCATCCTCGAAGCTAACGAATTCCTCGTCCTCCGTGCGGTCATATTTAATCTTGATACAAGTAGCATCAACGAACACAACCTCGCCCTCACGCTCAGCCATGATCTGGGTACGTGAATCACGAGCAACCTGCGCTTCGATACCTGTACCAACGATTGGAGCATCCGTACGCAACAAAGGAACAGCCTGGCGCATCATGTTAGATCCCATCAATGCACGGTTAGCGTCATCATGTTCCAAGAACGGGATCAGTGAAGCCGCGATAGAAGCGATCTGCTGCGGAGCCACGTCCATCAAGTCAATCTCAGAAGGAGGGACAACAGGGAAGTCAGCCTCAAAACGAGCTTTCACTCTATCGCGGACAAACTTGCCGTTATCATCCAATGGAGCATTACCTTGAGCGATTGTCAACTCTTCCTCTTCCTCCGCCGTGTAGTATTGCAAGCCTTCCTCAGAGAAGTCGACCTTACCATCAACAACCTTACGGTACGGAGTAGAGATGAAACCAAGATCGTTAATCTTAGCATATACACATAAAGAAGAGATCAAACCAATGTTCGGACCTTCCGGGGTCTCAATCGGACAAAGACGACCATAGTGCGTATAGTGAACGTCACGAACCTCGAATCCGGCACGCTCTCTAGACAAACCTCCCGGACCTAGGGCTGATAAACGACGCTTGTGCGTGATCTCCGCCAACGGGTTCGTCTGGTCCATAAACTGAGACAAAGCATTCGTTCCGAAGAAAGAGTTAACGACAGAAGAAATAGTCTTCGCGTTGATCAAGTCAATCGGAGTAAACACCTCATTATCGCGAACGTTCATACGTTCACGAACCGTACGTGACATACGAGCCAAACCAATACCGAACTGGTTATACAATTGCTCGCCAACCGTACGTACACGACGGTTGCTTAAGTGGTCGATATCATCCACGATCGCTTTCGAGTTGATCAACTCAATCAGATACTTGATGATCTCAATTATATCTTCTTTAGTCAAAACCTTAATATCAGCGCTGGTAGTAAGGTAACTTCTTATTAATTCTGTAACGGCCAACTTCACCTAGATCATAACGCTTTTCTGAGAAGAACAGGTTCGTGATAACTCGCGTGCGCTTGCTTCATCTGCAGGTTCTGCATTTCGCAACTGACGATAAATATACAGGACAGCTTCCTTCTCGGAGTTACTAGGGTCTTTCTGAAGCGTATTATATATGATAGCATAATCTGACAGATTCTGGTCCTCACGATGCAACAAAATGTTTTGCGTGCCTGAATCCAGGATAGCCTCGATATTGTCACTATCCAATACAGACTCACGGTCGATGATTACATCGTTACGTTCAATAGAAACCACCTCACCGGTATCCTCATCTACGAAATCTTCCACCCAAGTCTTCAAAACACGAGCGGCCAGTTACGTCCGATAAACTTCTTCAGGTTAGCTTTCGTCACCTTCACCTCTTCCGCAAGGTTGAAGATTTCAAGAATATCTCTATCGCTTTCAAAACCAATAGCTCTCAAAAGAGTAGTTACAGGCAATTTCTTTTTACGGTCGATGTAAGCATACATCACATTGTTGATGTCAGTTGCAAACTCGATCCATGACCCCTTGAACGGGATAATACGTGCGGAGTACAACTTCGTTCCGTTTGCGTGCGTGCTTTGTCCAAGAATACACCCGGTGAACGGTGCAATTGTGAAACCACAACACGCTCCGCACCATTTATCACGAAAGTACCCCTTTCCGTCATATACGGAATCGGGCCCAGATATACGTCCTGTATCACTGTATCGAAATCCTCGTGATCAGGGTCTGTACAATACAGTTTTAACTTCGCTTTTAAAGGCACACTATAGGTTAACCCGCGAGCGATACATTCATCAATCGTATAGCGAGGCGGATCTATATAGTAATCTAAGAACTCCAACACAAAATTGTTACGCGTATCTGCTATCGGAAAATTCTCGGCAAATACCTTATACAATCCCTCCTTCTTTCTCTTTTCAGGAGGTGTGTCAAGTTGAAGAAAGTCTTGGAATGACTTCAATTGTACTTCGAGAAAGTCCGGATATGGGAACTGATTTTTGATCGAAGCAAAATTAACTCTTTGGTTTTCAGCTGTTGAAGACATCTAGTAAGGAATTTATTGAACTTATTGAAATTATAGACACAAAAAGGTTAAGAATCTCCTTTAAGGGAGACTCTTAACCAAATCACCTGGATTACCAGGTTATAAATACTATTTAAGCTCAACTTCAGCTCCAGCTTCTTCCAACTGTTTCTTCAATGCTTCAGCATCAGCTTTAGCGATACCTTCTTAATAGCGCTAGGAGCACTATCAACCATATCTTTAGCTTCTTTCAAGCCAAGACCTGTTAATTCTTTAACTAACTTAACGATAGCTAATTTATTAGCACCAGCTGCTTTCAATACTACGTCAAAAGAAGTCTTCTTCTTCTGCAGCGGCAGCAGCACCACCAGCAGCAGGACCAGCAACAGCAACAGCTGCAGCAGCAGGTTCGATACCGTACTCTTCTTTAAGGATTGTAGCTAGTTCGCTAACTTCTTTTACGGTCAGGTTTACTAATTGTTCTGCAAAAGCTTTCAAATCTGCCATTTTTGTATGATTTAAATGTTTGTTTATCTGTGTAATTTAATGAAAAATTATCTTTCTTCCAGAGTCTTCAACAGACCATGGATAGTTTGTCCTGATGACTGAAGAGCAGAGATAACGTTCTTCGCCGGAGATTCCAATGCGATAACATCGGCAATAAGTTCGTTTTTGCTCTTGATATTTACTAATGCCTCAAGATTCTCAGCACCTACATAGAAGCTTTCTTGTACGTAAGCAGCCTTCAAAGCCGGTTTAGCGACTACACCTTTTTTAGCATCTTTAGTAAATTCCTTAATCAGACGAGCGGGAGCATTAGCAGTCTGTGAGAACATCACAGCTGTATTGCCTTTCAAAGCTACGTTAAGATCAGAGAAGTCACCTTCTACATTTTCCAATGCTTTCTTAAGCAAGTTATTCTTTACAACAACCAACTTGATCTCTTTCTTGAAACACTCCCGTCTCAATTTGCTGGTTTTCTCAGCATCCAATGCTTCGATATCCGTCAAATAGAAATTAGGATATTCCTTTAATGTTTCAGTTAATTGACCTATAACAGTTCCTTTATCTTCCTTTCTCATTGTTCAATTGTTTTTTAGTTTTCTTCAACTGATTTGGGGTCAATTTTAATACCCGCACTCATAGTACTAGAAAGATAAATACTCTTTATATACGTACCTTTAGCCGCAGTAGGTTTCAACTTCAAAAGAGTTGAAATAAACTCCTTAGCATTGTCACGAATCTGATCGGAGTGAAAGAAATCTTACCGATTGAAGTGTGAACGATACCGGATCTTGTCTACCTTAAAGTCGATCTTACCTTGCTTAACTTCTTTCACCGCGTTTCCAATTTCATTGGTAACCGTACCACTCTTCGGGTTAGGCATCAAACCACGCGGACCTAATACTCGACCAAAGCACCAATCTTACCCATGATAGAAGGCATAGTGATAATTACGTCAATATCAGTCCAACCGCCTTTAATCTTATTCAATATACTCGTCCAATCCAACATAGTCAGCTCCTGCAGCAGTAGCTTCAGCTTCCTTGTCTGGAGTACATAATGCGAGAACCCGAACCTGCTTACCCGTTCCGTGAGGCAGTGAAACCACACCTCTCACCATTTGGTTAGCTTTACGAGGGTCAACACCTAAACGAACATCAACATCTACAGAGGCATCAAACTTAGTAGTAGTAATTTCTTTTACCAAAGCTGAAGCTTCTTTCAATGTGTACGCTTTCCCAGCTTCAATCTTGCCCAAAGCCAACTTTTGATTCTTTGTAAGTTTACTCATCTCAATTGAAGTTTATTAATTATTACCCGGGAATGTCCCTTTAACAGTGATACCCATACTTCTGGCTGTTCCCGCAACCATTCTCATAGCCGACTCGACAGTGAAGCAGTTCAGATCGACTAATTTGTCTTCAGCGATAGCTTTCACCTGATCCCATGTGATTTCAGCGATCTTATTACGGTTAGGTTGAGCAGAACCGCTCTTCTTCTTAGTAGCTTCCAACAACTGGATAGCCACAGGAGGAGTTTTTACGACAAAGTCGAAAGACTTATCGGCATAGTAAGTAATTACAACAGGTAATATCTTACCAGCCTTGTCTTGGGTTCTTGGCATTAAATTGCTTGCAAAACTCCATAATATTAATACCCTTAGAACCCAGAGCAGGTCCTACAGGGGGAGAAGGGTTTGCTGCTCCTCCTTTAATCTGCAATTTGATTTGTCCAGCAACTTCTTTAGCCATTGTTTCTAAAATTTTTTAGATATATAACATCAATAACTTTTAAAAAGAAAGACAATACTTTTCGTAACAAAAGCACTTATTCCTTCTCCACTTGCATATAACCCAACTCAAGCGGAGTCTTACGTCCGAAGACCTTAACCATCACCTTAAGTTTCTTTTTCTCGGCGTTGACCTCTTCGATTATACCCGTGAAGCCGCTAAAGGGTCCAAAAGTGATTTTCACATTCTCACCAACATAAAACTGAATATCCAGGTCATCCTCCTGTTCCTGCAATTCATCAACCGTACCTAAAATACGACTAACTTCTGCCGGGCGCAAGGGCACCGGGATTATCAGATCCACCCAAAAACCAATCACATTCGGAATGTTCCGCAATCGATGAGCAACTTCACCGACCAAAGCGGCTTCTACCAAAACGTATCCAGGCAAGTAAGCGCGTTCTTTCATGACCTTCTTACCGTTTCGTACCGTAAAGGTCTTCTCAGTCGGAATCAAGACTTGTGATACATACTCACCTAAGTCAGTATTCTTCAACTCAGCCTCAAGATACTCTCTGACTTTATTCTCCTTGCCACTGATGGCACGCAGAACATAAAATTTCTTTTGGATATCAGACATACCTTAAACTGATTAGAAAATTTGGTTGTAGAAGAAACGCATCACGCCCTCAAAGCCTAAATCAATAACAAAGATTAATGCGGCGATGATAAGGGAAGCAAACATAACAACAACCGCACTATTGGAAAGCTCTGCTCTCGTAGGCCAAGAAACTTTATAAACAAGTTCGTTATAAGATTCCTTAATATAAGTAATTATCTTTTTCATCGAATCTATAGATTTTTAGCACGGAAGGAGAGGCTCGAACTCCCGACACCTGGTTTTGGAGACCAGTGCTCTACCAACTGAGCTACTTCCGTAGAAATAGCCAGCCCTTAAAAAGACTGGCTATAACATTATCTAATGTTTGAATTAGTTCTCTAATTCTGTGATCTGGCCTGCACCTACTGTACGTCCACCCTCGCGGATAGCGAAACGAAGACCTACGCTACATGCTACCGGATAGATCAGTTCAACCTCGATCGTTACGTTATCACCAGGCATTACCATTTCAGTTCCTTCCGGCAAAGTGATCTCACCAGTTACATCCAATGTACGGATATAGAACTGAGGACGATATTTGTTGTGGAACGGAGTGTGACGACCACCTTCCTCTTTCTTCAAGATATAAACCTCAGCCTTGAACGAGAATGCTCTTTTACCTGACCCGGGTGGCAGATTACCATACCACGCTTGATCTCGTTCTTATCGATACCGCGAAGCAACAAACCAACGTTATCACCAGCTTCACCTTGATCCAGTAACTTACGGAACATCTCAACACCTGTAACAACAGATTTCTTACCAGCAGCGCCCAAGACCGATGATCTGAACTTCCTCACCAACCTTAACAATACCTGTTTCGATACGACCTGTAGCAACTGTACCACGACCCGTGATAGAGAATACGTCTTCAACCGGCATCAAGAACGGCTTGTCAACTTCACGCGGAGGCAGAGGAATCCAAGTATCACAAGCTTCCATCAACTCCATTACTTTTTCTTCCCATTGCGGATCACCGTTCAAAGCACCCAAAGCAGAACCACGGATGATCGGAGTGTTGTCACCGTCGAATTGATAGAATGAAAGCAACTCTCTCATCTCCATCTCAACCAATTCCAACATTTCCTCGTCGTCAACCATGTCACACTTGTTCATGAATACAACCAATCTCGGAACGTTTACCTGACGAGCCAACAGGATGTGCTCGCGAGTCTGAGGCATAGGACCATCAGTAGCAGCAACTACGATGATAGCACCGTCCATCTGAGCAGCACCAGTTACCATGTTCTTTACGTAGTCGGCGTGACCCGGACAGTCTACGTGAGCATAGTGACGGTTTGCAGTCGATACTCTACGTGAGAAGTGTTGATAGTGATACCTCTCTCTTTTTCTTCAGGAGCGTTGTCGATAGAGTCGAATGAACGCAACTCTGAAAGACCTTTCTTTGCCAATACTGTTGTGATAGCAGCTGTCAAAGTTGTTTTACCGTGGTCAACGTGACCAATCGTACCAATGTTCACATGTGGTTTCGATCTGTCAAATTTCTCTTTTGCCATAACTTAATTGTTCTTTATTTGATTAATGATCATGTTCAATTTTCAATTGAGCCGGTGCCGAGACTTGAACTCGGGACCTCTTCCTTACCAAGGAAGTGCTCTACCGCTGAGCTACACAGGCAACTTATAAGAGCGGAAGACGGGACTCAAACCCGCGACCCTCAGCTTGGAAGGCTAATGCTCTATCAACTGAGCTACTTCCGCAATTTCAAACAAACCAATTCTTTTATAAATTGTTTTATTTTGTGGGCAGTGATGGATTCGAACCACCGAAGTCGAAAGACAGCTGAGTTACAGTCAGCCCCATTTGGCCACTTGGTAACTGCCCAATAAGTTGACAGTTGAAAATTGATAGTTGACAGATAAAACTCATAAACTGTCAACTATCAACTTTCCACTATCAACTATTTTGAGCCTCTTGTCGGATTCGAACCAACGACCCCGAGATTACAAATCACGTGCTCTGGCCAACTGAGCTAAAGAGGCAATCTGCTTCAAAAAGCAGCCGTTTCGTCACCACGGCGAAACGGCTGCAAATTTAGGCATTATTTCTTACATACCAAATTTATCTACCGTTTTTTTTATTTGGCTCTGATTTTTTCTTTGAATTTAACTAGTTGCTTCTCCAATGCTTCTACGCATTCGTCAATTGATTCTTCAAAGGTATCATTTACCTTTTCGGCAAAACAATCTCCGTTTTTAATAATCAACCGAATAGCAGCTTCTTTATTCTTTGCAGATTCTGGTTTTACAACCTTCAAACTAACTTCTGCCGATATAATGCCGTCGAAATACTGTTCCAACTTAGCCACTTTCTTCTGAATAAACGCTTCTAACTGTGCAGTTGCGTCGAAATGAATTGCTTGAATTCTAACGTCCATAATAACCTCCTTCTTTTTGCTCTTGGATGAGCATGATACACTTTTTTTAATTCCTCAAAGGTTGTATGCGTGTAAACACTGGTAGAAGCTAGACTGCTATGACCGAGTAACTCTTTCACGGCGTTCAGCTCCGCTCCGTTGTTTAACATACTCGTTGCAAATGAATGTCGTAACACGTGTGGACTGCATTTTGCCAATGTCGGAATGTCCGAAATTGCCTCTTTTTTACTATCGTATAAACAATCCCCGTAGACAACTGGTTCTCCGTTCTTTCGGACAAAGAACCATCCGCATCCTGCGTCAACTTCACGATCACGGACTTCAGTGTATGCAAGCATTAAGTTTTTTAATCCCTCCGCAAAAGGAATCAGCCGCTGCTTGTTACGCTTACCTGTTACCTTGACCTGCATAGCATCATAGTCCACATCCACGTTTCGTGCCGATTAACTCTGAGCGGCGCATCCCGGTATCGTACAGCATTTCAAGTACCAACCGATCCCTCACACCTTCAAAATCCTCATCAAATCCGTCCCCGTCCAACAACGCCTCCAATCCTTTCCTTTTTACAAAATAAGGCAAGGGTTTCTTCGTTTTCGGACCGCTCACCAATCTCAACGGATTCGCGGAGACAATGCCCCGTTTCATGAGAAACTTAAAAAAAGATTTCAAAGAACTTAATTTCCGGTTTACCGATACGGGAGAGAGCTTATCGTCCATCAAACTGACGATCCAGCTTCTCACGAAATCCGAGTCGATTTCCCCGGGGTTGAATACACCTTCTCGATGCTCTCTTACATACCTCTGGAATTGGTCCAAATCTTTCGAATAGGCACCAATCGTATAATTGGAATAGTTCCGCTCATACCGGAGATAGTTTAGAAAATCATCAATCAGCATATTCACGTTGCATCAACTTTTATGCAACGAAAATAGGAATAAGAATCCAATAAAACAAGCCTGGCAGATAGATATAATTATTCTTCTACCTGCTGTAATTGCTGTACGTAAACAGCACGCATAGTTTGTTTCTCTTTGCTACAGAGGGTTTCTCGAAAGCCTGACGGCCTCTCAATTCCTTGACTACACCTGTTTTCTCGAACTTTCTCTTGAATTTCTTAAGCGCCTTCTCGATGTTTTCGCCTTCTTTTAATGGAACTACGATCATAATTTAATTTATTATATTGTTTAATTATTATATCCACAAATTGAGCGGCAAAATTACTGATTGTTTCGGGATTAGCAAAACTTTCAGCGATTATTTTTATAAAAGATGCCTTTCTCCGTAATTATAGCCGTGATTAGCTCGTGGGGAGTAATGTCGAAGGCGGGGTTGTAGACTTTCACGTCTTTCGGGGCCATACGCCTTGAATACCACATCTCGGTGACCTCATCGGGGTTACGTTCCTCTATTACAATGGAATCGCCGTCCGGGCACGAGCCATCGATGGTGGATGTCGGGCCTAATACATAGAAGGGGATCTTGTAATGCCGGGCCAAGATAGCCACTCCAGACGTGCCGATCTTATTCGCCACGTCGCCATTGGCGGCTACACGGTCGCAACCTACGACCACGGCATGCACCCAGCCTTTCCGCATGACGACGGAGGCCATATTATCGCAAATCAGCGTCACGTCCACGCCGGCCCTGCTTAGCTCATAGGCCGTGAGCCGGGCGCCTTGCAACAAAGGACGGGTCTCGTCGGCGAAGACCTTGAAACCATAACCTCTCTCCTGCCCCAGATAAATCGGCGCCAAAGCGGTGCCATACTCCGAGACCGCCAGATGTCCGGCGTTACAATGCGTAAGGATTCCCATCCCGGGACGGAGTAGCTCCAGACAGTTCTCGCCGATCTGCCGGCAAGCGGCGGCGTCTTCCTCCCGGATCGCGATCGCTTCCTTATATAATAGCTCTTTCCATTCCGGGACAGACAAGGTTGGATGAGCGACCAATACCCGCTCCATCCGGTTCAGCGCCGCCACCAGATTCACCGCTGTCGGACGGGAACCGGCCAGATACTCCTTGATCTTCCGAAACTCATTCACGAAAACGGATTTCTCCGCCGTATCGATCCGACGGGCGCAGACATAGATACCATAAGCGGCCGCTACCCCGATAGCAGGTGCTCCACGTACCTTTAATTTATAGATAGCGTCCCATATCTCCTCGGCAGTGGTAAGGGTCAGATACGCTTCCTTACCCGGCAGCAGAGTTTGGTCCAAAATGATCACACCGTCCGCTTGCTCGTTGAAACGCACGGTCTTTAAATCAGATAGAGTTTGTATCATTCGATATGAATATATTAATAGTTCACGGGACCCAGCGTAGCTTCTATCGCCACCCCTGCGGCGGTAACCGCTATCGCTCCTACGACAAGGCCTGCCGTAGCCCCATGAGTCTCTTTCACGTAAAAGAAATCGCCGGATTGCTGCTGTCCCTCATCGAAATACTGGGGAGCCACGTCGCCGACCTTGATCAATTTCGCCAGATAGAAGTTCCGCTCAAAAAGAGGAATGCTTCAAGGGCTTCCCATTAGTCCCTCCGGCGAACAACGTCAGGTAGCTACGGAATCTCAGCGGAGAATCTTCTTCTGTAAAATCCTTCACTCGGATATTTACGGTTGTGTTTGCTTTCGTTGTCATTTGTTCCTTTACATACTCTTCTTTCGGGATCTCGTTAAACGGGAAGTTGGCTAATTGCAAAGGCGTATTGACTAATTTGGAATGCGGCGGGATAAACTCAACGCCCTTTGGCAAACTCACATCACCGGAGAAGGAACCTTCCGAGTAGCTCCACCCGCTGCTGCTCCTATCGCTCCAATGAAAGGAGCTACCGGATGCCACGCTAGAGCTCTCGCCTCTCACCGAGGCCACTTTCGGGTCGTAGGTGGTAGCCACGTCATCGATAATCAGCGCCGACCGCCCCCAATCCACGTACAAGGGTTCATCCAGTTTATTATAAATGGTAATAGTAACCGGGGCGTTCTCTCCCCAGAAACGATAAGAGATACGTACCGTATCGTTTTCCTGCACAAAATCACCTCTCTCATTCTTCTCCCCGACGGGGTCATTCGAGTTCAACATCGAATAATAATAAGAAGAACATGCGCTCAAGCCGAGAAGCAGAGCCGCAAAGACAAAAAGATAAAGCAGATTCCTCATGGCACTTCTTATTTGTTTCTACAAAGCTAGCAAATTATTCCTTGATATCTATTGGGTGCCTTATCTTTAACTTGATTTAAAGGGATCGGTTCACAAGGTTGTGGACCACAAGGCTGTGAGCCCATACACGTTTATCATAACCTTTAGCTCTTTTATCCGGAATCCTTACCCTTTTCTCTTTTATATATTGTACCTTTGAAGCTGAAGTATTCATTATCCACCATCTGTTAGACGATCATCTAACGGATGGTAGATGATCGTCCAACAGTTGGTGCATGATCATGCAACGGCTGTTGGAAGATGAATCCTTCTTGAAGAAACCGCTAAGCTCGCCTATAGAAACGGGTAAGCGATCCAGAAGAATCAGACAAAAGATCTATAACCATTTAAACACAGCACAGATGTCAGCAAATTACAAGCTAGTCAGAAATCCCAACCCGAATCCAGAGGAATCCGGGAAGTCATTACCCCTACATCCTCGTTTGGTCTCTTGCGGGACGATACATACGGATGAGTTCATCAATAGAGCGAAGTCACGGTCTTCTTTCTCGCCCGCGGATATGAAAGGGATCTTGCAGCTCTTCCAAGACATGATGGTGGACTTTCTCATGTTCGGTTATAACGTGGAGCTAGAGGGGATCGGTACTTTCAGCGTCTCACTGAAAAGCCGGCCCGTCATGGAAAAGAATGAGGTCCGGGCGGAATCCATCCATTTTAAGGACGTGAAGTTCAGATCGTCCAAGGAACTAAGAGACCGGCTGAAGACCATGCCGGTGTTTCGTGACGAGTACACGGTTAGCGATCCCGCATATCCCTCCGCCAAGGAATGCGAGCAAGAGGTATTCCGTTATCTGGAGACGAACCCTTTTATCCACCAGAAGAAGTATATGTCGCTCTGCGGATGCTCCAGAAGTAAGGCTTCCCTCGACTTGCGGCGGCTGGTAGAGGAAGGGAAACTGCGGTGGGAAAAACTAGGTACTTCCCATCTATATTATAAGGTAGAAGAGCCGGTTTCCGGCGAGACAAATCCAAAATAATTCATTAACTTTGCGAGTATTAATGTTGACTAAAATAAAATGCGATGAAAACAAACATTCCTGAACGTATCGCCGCCCTACGGGAGGCTATGAGACAACAGAAGGTTGACGCTTATATCATACCCAGTTCCGACCCGCATCTAAGCGAGTATCCGGCCGATCGCTGGAAATCGAGAGAATGGATATCCGGCTTCACCGGCTCGGCGGGAACGATCGTGGTCACCGCGGACAAGGCGGGCTTATGGACCGATTCCCGGTATTTCCTGCAAGCGGCCAGCCAACTGGAAGGTTCCGGTATCGAACTCTATAAGTTGGCGCTTCCGGAGACACCGTCTATCACGGAATTCCTCTTGCATGAGTTACACGCCGGACAGGCCGTAGGACTGGACGGGCAAACCTATAGCGCCGCCGAAGCGAGTGCCTTGGCAAATAAACTAAGCCGTAAAGAAATCAAGCTGGATACCTCGGCCGACCTGATCGAGGGTATCTGGAAGGACCGTCCCGCCGTTCCCGGAAACCCGATATTCGAGATGCCGGAAGCATTAAGCGGAGCCTCCGTGCACGAGAAACTAGACCTAATCAATAACCAGTTGCGGAGCGAGGGCGCCGACTGCTTGATCCTCGCCGCCTTGGACGAGATCGCATGGACATTCAATATCCGGGGTACGGACGTGACCTATAACCCAGTCGTAGTCAGCTACGCCTTCGTATCGGAGGATGAGAGCGTGCTTTTCATCAAGCCGGAGAAGCTGACCGCCGAGATCACCGAGCATTTGAAGAAAGAAGGGGTTACGCTGGCCGAATACTCCATGATCCAGAGGTATCTGTCCCGCCTACCGGAAAACAGCCGGGTATTCGTGGATATGAACAAGACGAACGTCTCCTTATACGACGCGATCCCGGGAAACTGTACGATCGTGGAAGGGATCTCCCCCGCCAATCACTTGAAGAGCACCAAGAACGAGACCGAGATCAAGGGATTCCAAAACGCCGTGGTAAAAGATGGTGTCGCCTTGACAAAATTCTATATCTGGCTGGAGAAACAAATGGCGGAAGGAGCCCAAGTTACAGAGATCAGCGCCGCCGAGAAGCTGACAGCCTTACGTGCGGAACAACCGCAATACATCATGGATAGCTTCGGCACGATCTGCGGTTACGCCGAGCATGGAGCGATCGTTCATTACTCCGCTACGCCGGAGACGGACGCGACCTTGAAACCGGAGGGATTGCTTTTAATCGATTCCGGCGCGCAATATCTGGACGGTACGACGGATATCACCCGCACGATCGCCCTTGGAGAGCCGACGGAGCAGATGAAAAAGGATTTCACCCGTGTATTGAAAGGTACGATCAGCTTGGCGAAAAGCAAGTTTCCCGCCGGAACACGAGGCTCTCAGATCGATATCCTTGCCCGTAAGGCGCTATGGGATTCCGGCATTAATTATTTGCACGGAACCGGTCACGGTATCGGCCATTGCCTGAACGTACACGAAGGCCCCCAAAGCATCCGCATGGAGGAGAACCCGGTGACCTTGAAGCCCGGAATGGTGATCAGCGACGAGCCGGCCATGTATCGTACCGGCGAATACGGTATCCGTACGGAGAACATGATCTTGGTACGTGAGGACAGCGAAACGGAATTCGGGAAATTCCTAGGATTCGATACGCTGACGCTTTGTTTCATCGACACGAGCTTGATTATCATCCCCATGCTCTCTGTCCGTGAGCACGCTTGGCTGAACAAGTACCACCAAATGGTCTACGACAAGATCAGCCCGTTCTTGAACGAGGAGGAGAAAGCTTGGCTGAAAGAGAAAACAACAGAAATTTAAACAACTAAAAATGGCATTAATTAAATCCGTTCGTGGCTTTACCCCGAAGATCGGTAAAGACACTTTTTAGCAGACAACGCCACGATTATAGGTGACGTAGAGATCGGTGAAGGTTGCAGTATCTGGTTTGGCACCGTGCTTCGCGGCGACGTGAACTCGATTCGCATCGGCAACGGCGTAAACGTACAGGATGGTTCCGTCCTTCACACCTTATATGAGAAATCGACGATCGAGATCGGCGATGATGTATCCATCGGCCATAACGTAACGATCCACGGGGCGAAGATTTGCAATGGCGCCTTGATCGGAATGGGCTCCGTGGTATTGGATCACGCCGTAGTAGGCGAGGGAGCGATCATCGCCGCAGGTTCCGTAGTATTAAGCAAGACGATCGTCGAGCCGGGCAGCATCTACGCCGGAGTTCCCGCTAAGTTCGTCAAGAAGGTAGATCCCGAGCAAGCGAAGGAGATCAACCAAAAGATAGCCAAGAACTATCATATGTATTCTTCTTGGTATAAAGAATAATAGCATGTATTTGATTATTTGAATTATAAACCATATATTTGTATCTGTAAAGTAACAACCAAAGGGTTACATGAAAAATGATTCAAATAATAGGGTTCCAGCCAATAAACACTATTTGTCCCGAAGAGTGGGATGGATAGTGTTTATTTTTATGCTGGGAATAGGCGGATATCTGGCGTTACCCTCCAATTATTATTTGCGTAGAGCGCTTACTCATTTATTACCCAAGATCGATCAATATCCGATTTTCGAGAACCGGGTCGTACAGGCAGGTTCGCCCCGCCCTTGGGAACTATCGGAAGCTTACAATACGAAAAGTATTCCAGAGCGTTATCTTCCCCGGTTTGAGGAACTGGGTACGGTTGCCTATGTAATCATCCAAGACAATCGACTGCTATTCGAGCAATATTGGGAAGATTATTCCCCGGAATCGCATAGCAATTCCTTCTCGATGGCGAAAAGCATCGTCTCGTTAGCGATCGGCTGCGCTATCGACGATGGATTTATCCGGGATGTCGATCAACCGGTAAGCGACTTTTTCCCGGAATTCAAGGGATACGACGGAAAGGCCCTAACGCTTCGCCATTTGCTGACCATGAGCGCCGGCGTGGATTTCGACGAGGCTTACAGCTCTCCTTTCTCTCCTACCACCCAGTTGTATTATGGCGATGACCTACAGGAAATTGCCTTCGGGATGAAAGAGATCGACGAGCCCGGCGTAAACTTTATCTACCAAAGCGGCGTGACACAACTGCTGGGCTTTATCGTGGAGAAGGCTACCGGCGAGAAACTCAGCGATTATGTATCCCGCAAACTATGGACTCCGATGCACGCCGAGGAAAGCGCCCTTTGGAGCCTCGACCGGAAGGACGGCATGGAAAAAAAGCCTATTGCTGTTTCAACAGTAACGCCCGTGATTTCGCCCGCTTCGGACAATTATTACTCAACAACGGCCAATGGGATGACCGGCAATTGATCTCTCCCGCTTATTTGGCGGAAGCGACAAGCCCCGATACCCGTCTTGTCTATAAGGATCTCGGCAAACCCAACCATTGTTACGGATTCCAATACTGGATTCTCGATTACAAAGGGATGAAGATCCCTTATATGAGAGGAATCTTGGGGCAATACGTCTTCACGCTCCCGGAAAAGAACGCCGTGATCGTAAGACTCGGGCACAAACGCAGCGATACTTATACCGCCGACCAACATTATCCGGACGATATAAATACATGGTTGGACGCGGCGATGGACTTACTTCAATAAGAATCTATTTATCAAACGATCTAAAAATAAACGCACATGAGAAAAACGATTTTAACGACAGCGCCATTGGCGGCACTCCTATTGCTTTCTTGCGCACAGAAACCCAGTACGCAAAAGCCGGACATCACGTATATGCCGCAACCACCGTTCAATCCGCCGACGTATGTTTGCTACAAGGCCCCCGCTCCTATCAAGATCGACGGAAAGCTTTCTCCCGGGGAATGGGACGCGATACCTTGGACCAGCGACTTCGTAGATATCGAAGGCGACAAACGCCCGGCCCCTCACTTCCAGACCCGGGCCAAGATGACTTACGATGATAACGGAATGTACTTCGCCGTCCTTATGGAGGAGCCGCACGTATGGGCGACCATCACGGAACACGACGCCGTGATCTTCCATGACAACGACTTCGAGATCTTCCTGAATCCTACGAACGACACCCATAATTATCTGGAGTACGAGGTGAACGCCTTGGGTACGGAATGGGACTTGTTCTTAACCCGCCCCTACCGGGATAATCCGCAAGTATTGAATAACTGGGAGTTCGCCGGAATGAAATCCGCTGTTTATGTGGACGGTACGCTGAATAACCCGAAAGACACGGATAAATCATGGAGCGTAGAGGTATTCATTCCTTGGACTTCCGTATTCCAAATGGACAGAGGAAAAGAAAAGCCGGAAATCGGCGAGCAGATCCGTGTGAACTTCTCTCGTGTGGAATGGACAACGGACGTGAAAGACGGTAAATACGTGAAAGTCCCTATCCAAGGAGAGGATAAGATTCGCGAGTACAACTGGGTATGGGCGCCTACCGGGGTAATCAATATCCATATGCCCGAATACTGGGGTTATGTTCAAATATCGGATAAGATTGCGGGAGAAGGTGAGACTCCTTTCGTAAAACATCCTTCGGAGGAGACGAAATGGATCTTGCGTAATTTATATTACCGTCAGAATGAGTTCGCCGCGACCTTCGGACATTATGCCGATAACATCAACGACTTGAAGGCAAACGAGCTATGCCCGCAAGAGATCGCCAATCAACTGGAAATACATACGACACCTTCCATGTATGAGATATCGCTACCCGCACCAGACGGTACGGTATGGAATATCCGGCAAGACGGTCTGGTATGGCCTAAAAAGAAATAACACAATTTATTAATCAACTAAAATATCATGAAGCAAAAGAATTTATGGATAGCGGCCTTGGCTTTAGGCATCACGCTATCGGCTCACGGACAACAAAGCGGTGGAGGCATCTCACCCACGATGTTGCAGCAAATCAAACAGTCTTATCAGGGAACGCCGGCCGATAAGGCGATCCGTAACGCGATCACCAATAACGACATCAACAAGCTTGCCGTTAATGGGGAGAGCAAGAACAATTTGGATACTTACTTCTCCAATAAGGTAGAGAGCAAAGGGATCTCCAACCAACGTTCCTCGGGCCGTTGCTGGCTTTTCACGGGATTGAACGTGTTCCGTGCGCAGGCGATCCATAAATACGACATGGGTGAATTCCAATTCTCCCAGAATTATTCTTTCTTCTGGGATCAATTGGAGAAAGCGAACCTTTTCTTACAGGGCATCATCGATACTCGTCTGAAACCGATGGACGACAAGATGGTGGAATGGTTATTCAAGAACCCGATCGGAGACGGAGGGCAGTTCACGGGTGTCTCCGATATCTTGACCAAGTATGGTGTGGTTCCCGCCGAGGTCATGGTAGAGACCAACAGTAGCAACAGTACCGGACGCATGAGCAACCTGATCGGATTAAAGCTGAAAGAATACGGCTTGCAACTTCGTGACCTGTCTACGACCAAAGGCACGACCGTAGCGGATCTGGAGAAAAAAGAAAACAGAGATGCTAGGTACGATTTACCGTATGCTCGTATTGAACTTGGGAGAGCCGCCTACGAAATTCACGTGGACTCGCAAAGACGCTAAAGGGAATCCGGTAGAGACGAAGGAATATACGCCTCAGTCCTTCTTCCAAGAATATATCGGGGACGATTTGAGAAACAACTATGTCATGTTGATGAACGATCCGAGCCGCGATTATTATAAGTTGTATGAGATCGATTACGACCGCCACGCTTACGATGGCAAGAACTGGACTTACGTAAACCTTCCGATCGAGGATATCAAACAAATGGCTATCGCTTCCATCAAGGACAGTACCATGATGTATTTCTCTTGCGACGTGGGCAAGTTCTTCGATCGTGACAGAGGCATTCTGGATGTAAACTTCTACGATTACGGTTCACTGATGGGTACGACTTTCGGCATGGATAAGAAACAACGTATCCAGACATTCGCCAGCGGTTCCTCACACGCCATGACCTTGATGGCTGTTGATCTCGACGCGAATGGAAAGCCGAAGAAATGGATGGTTGAGAATAGTTGGGGTCCCGGAGCGAACGCCGGCCACCTCATCATGACAGACCAATGGTTTAATGAGTATATGTTCCGTCTGGTAGTCAACAAGAAGTACATCACGGATCAAGTAAAAGAGATCTTGAAACAAACACCGACTCGCCTTCCCGCTTGGGACCCGATGTTCGCTGAAGAGGATTAAAATAAAACACGGATGAGATAGACAACGCGAATCGTTCAATTACCAATCCGTACATCTATCTCATCCGTATTCCATTGCTATATCAAAAGAGTCTGGGCATACAATCACTCGAATAGCAAACCCGGCTTTATCTATTAACGGATATGGATTTGCCGCAAGATTTGATCCGTCGCTCCTACACTGTTTTTCACAAAATCACCGGCAGCTTGCCCGGAGGTTTCCAAGGCTGTCGGGTCGGTCAATAACTCGTCCATCTTCGTTCGGAAAGAGGAATCGTCTGTGATGGAGAAACCACCACCTACGGCGATCAGATCCTTCGCCTCCTTAAACTTATGGTATCTCGGGCCGAATAAGACCGGCATCCCATAAACGGCGGCTTCCAACGTGTTGTGGATACCCGCTCCGAAACCACCACCGATATAAGCGATCTGTCCATAGCGATAAATGGAAGATAAGAGTCCGAAACTGTCGATGATCAAGCAATCCTTATCGGCCAGATCATCCTCATGCGCCTCCGATAGACGGACGGACGGACGTTTTAGCATCGCCTCGATAGAAAGGAGATGTTCCCGGTGAATCTCATGCGGGGCGATAATCAACTTCATCTCCGGATGCTCATGGAAATAAGGGATAAAGATCGCCTCGTCTTGAGGCCATGAACTGCCGGCCACCATCACGATCGGCCTCTTACCCTCCTTGCTTTCCAAGAAACGTTCGATAAACGGAAGCTCACGAGCTTGCTTACGGACATCCAACACCCGATCAAAACGGGTATCGCCGGTCACCGTCACATTCGTGATACCGAACTCGTTCAAGAGTTTCATCGAACGCTCGTCCTGAACAAAAAGATGATTAAAATAAGATAGCATCTTCCGGTACGGTTTTCCGAACCATTGGAAAAATAGCTGGTCGGGGCGGAATATAGCGGAAATGATATAAACCGGTATTCCCCGCTTCCGCAACTCACGCAAATAGTTCCCCCAAAACTCGTACTTGATAAATATGGCGATCGCCGGATTCGCCAGATTCAGGAACTTCTTCACCCGGAAAGGCGTATCAAAAGGAAGGTAGCAGATCACGTCCGCTCCCTTGTAATTCTTCCGTACCTCATAACCGGAGGGAGAAAAGAAAGTCAGCAACACCTTATACTCCGGATGTTCCGCCTTGATCTTCTCGATCATAGGGCGCCCTTGCTCGAATTCACCCAACGAGGAGGCATGGAACCAGATGTATTTAGCGTTCCGGTCGATTTTCTCACGAAGTATGGAATTTGTTTTCCATTGCCCGAATCGCATCAGTCTCGCCTTTTTATGGAAAGGCGAGATCAAAGCGACTACAAAAGCGTAGAGATGTATTGCTAAACTGTACATGATTATTTTAATATCTCGATAGCCCGTTGGATACGGCGGATAGACTCCTCTTTACCTAAAGCCTCGGTAATATCAAAGATGCCGGGGCCCTTGCCCTCGCCAACCAAGGCCAGACGGGCGGCGTTCATGATATTCCCCAAATGATATCCCTTGCTCTCGATCCAAGCCTTGCACTCGTTCTCGGTACCTTCTACGTCGAACGGCTCACGGGCACGCAGTTGCTCGATAAACTCACCCAATTGAACAGCCGAATCTTCCTTCCAGCGTTTCTTGCGAGTCTTCTCATCGTACTCCGTCGGGGCGATAAAGAAGAAAGAGCAAAGATCCCATAACTCACTCACGAAATTGACACGGCCTTTCATCATGCCGACTACTTTCTCTACATAAGCATGGGTAGTCTGGATACCGTGGCTCTCCACGATCGGCAAGAACAGGTCGGCGATCTCCGCGTTACTCTTCTCCAGTAAATAGTGGTGGTTAAACCATCTGCCTTTCTCATAATCAAACTTAGCGCCGCTCTTGCTGCAACGAGACAGGTCGAACAAACGGATCAAATCATCCATGCTCATCACCTCCTGATCGTTACCCGGGTTCCAACCCAACAAAGCGAGGAAGTTTACGACAGCCTCGGGGAAGTAGCCACTCTCACGATAGCCCGATGAGACATCACCCGTCTTCGGATCGTGCCATTCCAAGGGGAATACAGGGAAGCCCAGACGATCGCCGTCACGCTTGCTCAACTTACCATTACCTTCCGGTTTCAACAGCAACGACAGGTGGGCGAAACTAGGCATCGTATCTTCCCAACCGAAGAAACGATATAATAATACGTGAAGCGGCGCGCTCGGCAACCACTCCTCACCACGGATCACATGGGTAACCTCCATCAAATGGTCGTCAACGATATTCGCCAAGTGGTAAGTAGGCAATTGGTCGGCCGATTTATATAATACCTTATCATCCAAGATAGAGGAGTTGATAACGACCTCGCCACGGATCAAGTCGTTCACGTGGATATCCTCATTCGGCTCGATCTTGGCACGAACTACGTACTGATGACCTGACTCGATCAGGCTCTGAACCTCTTCCTGAGAAAGCGTCAACGAGTTGCGCATTTGCGAACGGGTAGAGGCGTCGTATTGGAAATTGGCGATCTCCTTCCGTTTCTCCTCCAACTCGGCAGGCGTATCGAACGCTATATAAGCATGGCCATCGTTCAGCAATTGATCGACATACTTCTTGTAGATCTCACGACGCTCGCTCTGGCGATACGGACCGTAGTTGCCGCCGAAGCTCACGCCCTCGTCGAACTTGATACCCAGCCAAGTCAAGGCCTCGATGATATAGTCTTCCGCCCCGGGAACGAAGCGTTGGGAATCCGTATCCTCGATACGGAGAATCATATCACCGCCATTCTGTTTAGCGAATAAATAGTTGTATAAAGCCGTGCGGACACCTCCGATATGCAGCGCCCCCGTAGGACTAGGTGCGAAGCGTACTCTTACTTTTCTTTGAGTCATAATACTTACATTCTATAATAATGCGGCAAAAGTACGCCTTTTTTTCCGCTTAGTGAAGTTTTTTACGTATATTTCGGACGCAAAAAGGAATCTATATGAAACAGAAGAATTACAATATACCGACCGTGGTCTACTTCGTGGTGACCGCATTACTTATCGCCTACTTCTTCCCTCGGGAGGGAAAATTCCGTTATCAGTTCTATGAGGGCAAGCCTTGGAGATATGGATTACTCACCGCCCCGAGCGATTTCCCGATCTACAAGACCGACGACGAGGTAAAAGCGGAGAAAGACAGCGTACTCCGTAAGTTCGAGCCTTATTACCGCATGAACCCCGACATCCAGAAGCAAGAGGTCGAGAAACTGCGTGCCAACTACAATAACGGCAATAACTTGCGAAGCAAAGTATCCCCCGCTTACATGCAGTATATAGAGAGCAGCCTGATCAACTTATACAAGAACGGTATCATCTCGTCGCAGGATCTGGACGAGCTACGGAAAGAGGAATACTCCCGTGTCAACCTCTTGGAGAACGCCGTCGCACAGCCTCGCTACGTGAGCGACTTCTTCACCGTGCGCACCGCCTACGAGTTCATTATCAACAACTGCCCGCCGCGGCTGGACAAATCGATCCTGCAATCGTGTGACATCAATAACTACCTCACCGAGAACATATCCTATGCCGCCGACATGTCCGACAAGATCAAGGAGGATATGCTACAGAGCGTATCTATCGCTAACGGTATGGTACAAGCCGGAGAGCGTATCGTAGACCGGGGCGAGATCATCGACAACCATACCTACAACGTGCTCCGTTCCCTAAAGGCCATACACGAGGCCAAGACGGGGGGCACGCAGACGCAAGGCATCATATTGGCCGGACAATTCGTGCTCGTCTTCGGGCTAATGTTCTGTTTCTGGCTCTACCTATGGTCTTTCCGCTTGAAGATATTCCATAACCGGAAGAACGTACTATTCTTGATCCTCTGCATATTCGTGAGTTGCATCCTTACGGAACTATGTGTTACCTACGCATTATTCAACGTATATATATTGCCGTTCGCCATCGTACCGATCGTAGTACGTACCTTCTTCGATTCCCGGACGGCGCTTTTCACGCACCTTATCATCGTGCTGATCTGCTCGTTGATGGTACCTTTCCCGCATGAGTTCCTGTTGTTGCAAATCGTGGCGGGTATGGTAGTGACGTTCAGCTTGAAGGAGTTGAGCGAACGTTCGCAACTGATCCGTTGCGCCGTCTTCATCTTCATCTCCTACGCCGCCTGCTACCTCAGTCTCACGTTGTATCAAGAGGCGAACTTAAACAAGATCAACTGGATGATGATGCTTTATTTCGGTATCAACTTCATCCTGCTGATGTTCACCTACGTATTGGTATATATGTTGGAGAAGACGTTCGGATACGTGTCCAGCATCACGCTGGTGGAACTGTCCAACATCAACAACCCGATCTTGAAGAAGCTTAGCGAGACTTGCCCGGGCACGTTCCAGCACTCCTTGCAGGTATCCATCCTCGCTTCCGAGGCGGCCGCCAAGATCGGCGCCAACGCCCAACTGGTACGTACCGGCGCCCTTTATCACGACATCGGGAAGATGAGCAACCCCGTCTTCTTCACCGAGAACCAATCGAGCGTGAACCCGCATAACCAGTTATCGTTCGACCAAAGCGCGCAGATCATCATCAGCCACGTCACCGAGGGCGTGAAGATCGCCGAGAAGGCCCTGTTACCCAAGGCGGTTATCAGCTTCATCCGTACGCACCACGGACGTGGCAAGGCGAAGTATTTTTACAACTCTTTCAAGAACCAATACCCGGACAAGCCGATTAACGACGAGCTATTCACCTACCCCGGCCCGAATCCCTTCTCGAAGGAGACCGCCGTACTGATGATGGCCGATTCCGTGGAAGCCGCCTCCCGCAGCTTGAAGGAACATACCGAAGAGAGTATCAGCGCCTTGGTGAACAAGATCATCGACGGGCAGATCGCCGACGGCTTGCTAAAGAGCGCTCCCCTGACCTTCAAGGACGTGGAGACCATAAAGAGCGTATTCGTAGACAAACTGAAAACCATGTTCCATACCCGAATCAGCTATCCGGACTTGAAAAAACAATAGCGAACCAACATGAACGACCACCTACTCTACTTAGCCTCGACAGGGATCGTAGCCTTTACCTGCCTTCTGGTCAGCGGACTGCTGTTGTCGCTGAAGACCTTGCGGGAAAGCACGATCCCCAAGTACCGGACGGCCTGCAAGTATCTCGCCTTGGCCTCGGCATTGGTAGGCATAGGGCATATCTTCATCTTGTCTTCCGGCACGGACGAGCGAACCATCATGGAGTTGTTCTACTTCCCCATCCTGCTAATCAGCGCCTCGCAAGCGTTGCTGTTCACGTTCCTGCTCACCCTCTTATTCAGGGGAAAGAACGTGACCCGGAGGAATATCCTCCTCCACGCCATGCCTACGATCGCACTTACCGTAGCCTACACGATCGCTTGTCTCTTCCGGGAGGATGTCCATACGTATCGTTTCGACGTATGGTGGGATAATATTGGGAACCCGCCCCTGCTGATACGTACGCTCACGTGCCTCGTATACCTTGTCCAGCTAGGGGGCTATACGCATTTTTTCTTCCGGGAGCGGGCGATCTATCTAGGTAACCTGAAACAGATACCCCAATCACCCGAGCGACTGGAATTGCGCTGGGTAACCCGTGCCTTCCTATGGGCGCTGGGTATCGGCATCGCCGCCGTGAGCCTCTGTTTCTTCCCGAATAATTACTATAACACGGCGGTCAACTTCGTGTTCGCCCTCTTCTACGCCTCGGTATCGATCCACTACGCCAACTACCATTACACGTACGACCAACTATACCTACGGCTCAACCTCGCCCCGCAAGCCGACGCCGATACCGATCCCAACCGGATGGACCTAGAGGATCTTATCGGCGGGTTGCTGGAAATCGAGGAGGACGAGTTGTTCCAGCAAGCGCAAAACTATATGGCCAGCTCCTCACCCTTCCTCAACCCGAATTTCAGCCGGCAAGACCTAGTACGTGCCCTCGGTACCAACGAGAAGTATCTCTCCACCTCCATCAAGGACAAGCTGAACATCACGCTCAAGGAATACATCGACCGCTACCGGGTGAACCACGCCCGTACCGAGCTGTTGATGCCGGGCGACAGCCGGAGCATGGAAGAGATCGCTGTCGGCGCGGGCTTCACCAGCTCCCGCACCTTCTCGCGTATCTTCCAGAAAATACTGGGAGTCACCCCCGCCCAATACCGGCGGCAGGCGCAATAATGAGCATTTTTCCGAGATCTGTCCTCTTTTTTCCCGGATTTGTCCTCTCATTCTTACCCCGAACCCCGTTCTTTGCTGGCAGTAATCACTTAATAAAGGAATACCATGGCAGAACAAATCATTCTCAACACAGACTTGTACGATAACCTGCTCACCGAGCGCAAGGGCGACTACACCGCCAAGCCGCGCATCACCGGGACATTGTATAACACGGACATCGCCGCCCGCATCGTGGCCGCGCGTACCGAGTACCAACACGGCACGATCCTCAACATCCTCGACATGGCCGACAGCCATAAGGTGCAGGCCATCGCCGAGGGCAAGAGCGTGGTGGACGGCGTGGGCCAATACCTCGTCAACGTGCAGGGGGGCCTTCGAGGGCGAGAAGGCGCAGTTCGAACCCGGGAAGCACGCCCTCGGCATCACCTACACCATGGGCAAGCTCTTGCGCGAGACCCTCAAGCTGGTGAAGGTGGTGGTGAACGGCGTGGCGGCCGTAGGTCCGGTGATCAATACCGTGACCGACTCCACCTCCAAGGCCATCAACGGGCAGCTCAGCTCCGGCGGAGCCCTCGTGCTGGGTGGCGTGAACCTGAAGATACAGGGTGATGATCCCTCCATCGGTGTCTACCTCACCCCCACCACCGAAGGGGCCGCGCCGATGAAGGCACCCGTGGTGATCGCCAACTCGCCCTCGCAGGTGATCGTGCAGATGCCGACGCTGGCCGACGGGCAGTACACCGTGAGCCTCACCACGCAATACAGCGGAAGCCGTAACGTAAAAGAGCCCCGCACCTACACCTTCCCCATCATCCTTATCGTAGGAGAAGGCGGTGGGGGCGACAGCGAGAGTCCGGACGAGATCTGAGGACAACGTTGTCCGGCATGTCCGGACAACGGCTGCCAAGCATCGAGGACAACGGCTGCCAAGCCTGCCGGACAGGGGCTACCGGACCTGCCGGAAAAAACAACCGATTTATAAACCCTATTATACACATAGAACATGAGAACATCATTACATGACATCCACCTACCGGCAAGGCGAATATTCGCCTTGCTGATCAGTGTCGCGACACTGATCGCCACCCTCCCGACAGCGGCCCGCGCGCAAGCGGAACCTCCCGGGGCACTCGACCTTGCCACCCTGCCGGGCACCCTGAACAATAACTGGTACATCAACCTCGCGTACCTAAACGGCACGTGGGTGTACAAAGTAGGGGCATCCGACACGCAGGCCCCGACCACCGGCACCCCCTTCAACGGTACCATCACCGGCACGATGCCCGAGGTAGGCCGGCAGTTCGTCATACACCCCTCCACCGATTCCGACAGCGTACTCACCTCCGCCGATCCCGACAGCGGCAACCCACCGGCGCTGACGCTGAAAGACGCCGTCATAACCTCAAGTTTCAACCAGCTCTTCTATATCAAGGCCGGCGCGGAACCGACCCTCCGGATCGAGGGGGAGAACCGGATCGAGATCATGAGCGACCTCATCTATAACTTAGGCACGCTCACCCTGACCGTAGCCGATGCGCAGGAGATAAGCCAAGGTATCCTAAACGGATCTCCCGCGGGCACGGGTACGCTCACGGTCTATGCCCAAGCGCCGCTCAGCATCGGCGCCATCTCCAACTTCCAGAATGCCCGGATGCATCTGGACGGAGAGATACATGTCATCAGTAAAACAGGTGGCTCAGCCTTTAAAAACGACAATACCTCGCCGGACGCGATCACGTTCGGGGATAACGCACGGATCCACCTGCAAGCGAACGCGCTCTGCACCTATGTAAGCGGCTTTATCGAACTGGATTTCGATACCGCCCCGACCGATGGCCGGACGCTGTCCGTCACCCCGGCAGGCGACGACGAGCCGGCGGCCACCTTCGCGACCGACGGGACCTGCTGGGGTTACGCCTTCCTCGCCGCGGCCGATATGCGGTATACCGCCTCCCTCGACGGCGAGCGGCTATATGCCGGCAGGCGTTACAGCGGGTCTTCCTATAAAGACGGAGACTACCCCTTCTTCCGGACAGACGGGGCATACTGCCGATACTCCGGCGCCACCGCCACCCGCCCCACCCCGCAGCCGCTCGACCTTTCCAAGGACTACGGCTACGGCAGCACCCGCACCGGCATCGACCTCTTCTTCGACCCCGCGGACGGATGGTACTGCGACGAGAAGATGTTCGACGGGACGGTGACGACAAACGGCAGCTCATCCTACATCAACATCCCCGCCACCATCCATGCCGAGGGCGAGGCTACGCTTACGCTGGACAAGGTAGATTTCCAGCCCCCGACGGGCACGGCCCTCACGGTAGCGAGCGGGACGGTGAGGCTCCAAAACAACACCCACAGCCCCCGCCTGTCCGGAACCCACGCGCTCCGGGTAGAGACGGGAGCCACCTGCCTCATCCCGACGCCCGCCGACCCGGATAACACCTTGGCGCTGACAGCCGCCGAGCAGGCCATCCACCCCGAAGGCGGCGGCACCGTGAAGGGCCTTGTCCAACTCACATGGCCGGAATCTCCGTCTGGCTACATCTACCTCAAACCGGCGGAACCGACGGAGAATCCGAATGGTCTGACCTTCAATCTTACAGGCATGAAGAGCATAGCCACGAACTACCCGCTCTCCTTCTACCTAGAGAATCAGTCGACGGGCTTGAAACAGGAAGGCTACCGCTCCGACGACCCGGGGCAAACCTACCTCAGCACCTTCCCCGCCGCCCATCCCGACGGGCTGACAAGCTACACGGGATTGCGCGAAGTCCCGCCCGTCTGGATCGTGATCGACAAGGAGACGGCCTTCGACGCGAGCATGCCGGGCCAATGGCTGCGCGTCACCGAGAAGGGTGTCCTTACGGTAGGGAAGATAGGAGAAAATGGAGTATTTCCACTGGTGAATGATCTCGAGCTGCAGGACGGCGGGCAGATCCGGTTCGCCGATGACGGTGTGCTAGGACTCGTAGCGGCCCGCTTCACCCACCTCTTCCCCAACCGCAACCAATGGCGGGCTACCACGCTAGCATCCAATACCGCCGACAAATTGGCTAGCGACGCGGGAACCCCCTGCTACGTGCGTACCGGATATCCCGATGCCACCGACCAGACTTGGCAGCCGGCGGATCCCGACAACCTGCATATACTCGCCGCGGGTAACCCCGTGCTGATCGCCGGCGAAGGCCCGGGAGACAAACACGCTGCGCCTCAATTACGGCAATATCTACCTTTTCAAGGACAGCCCCGACTCCCCCATCGAGCCTACCAGCCCCGCCGAGCCGCTCAACACGGGCGTGTTCCTCTTCAAGGGCAATCGGGCCTCGTACAATGTGGAGATGCGAAACATATACGTCCTCAGCGACGACGGCAGCCGCTTCGAGCTGAAGGACCGGGTTACCCTGCGGCCCTTCGAGAGCTATGTCGTGGCCAATGCCGCCACCCAAGCCCTGCTGAAGAGCCTCCGCTTGGACGGTATCGTCACGGGTACGGAGCTGGCCGAGACTCCGGCGGACAACAGCTTCCGCGCTTGGGCCGCCGACGGACGTTTGCACCTTAGCGCCGACCATGCCGAGAAAGTCGCCGTATACCACGTCAGCGGGACCTTGAAGTGCTACCTGCCGCTCTTGCGCAGCGAGACGACGATCGCCCTTCCTTCCGGCATCTATCTCGTCCACCAAGGCGGTACAACGATCAAGGTCGTCCTGTAGAGCATACATTATATTATATACACTAAAACAGATACAAATATGAGAACATTCAGATATATCCTATCCTTGCTAGCCGCTACGCTCGCCCTGCTAGCGCAGCCGGCGATGGCGCAAGCCCCGGAGACGAGCACGAAGGCGCAACCTTCCGACCCGGTCTTCCCATACCTCCTCACCATCCAGCAACCCGCCGAGGGAGCGACGCTGGACGTAATGATCATGAACGCCGCCGGCACGTACACCGCCGTATCCTCCGGCCAGACCGTCTACAACGGGACCAAGGTAGACCTCTTCTTCGTCCCGCAGGAAGGCTACCAACTGACGGTAGGCTCCATCACCTACAACGGCAACGCTACGACCGCAGAGACCCTGGCACCGAACGACAAGGGCTACACCGCACAGCGTAGCTTCACGATGCCCGCCCAGCCGACGACGGTTACCGCCGAGGCCGAGCTTATCCGCTACACGATCACCTACGACCCGAATGGCGGCACCCTCCCGCAAGGCAGCCCCACCCAATATACCGTAGTATCGGACGAGTTCACCCTCCCCACGCCGACACACGCCAATACCTACCTCTCCTTCGAGGGCTGGAAAGACACCGACGGGAATACGGTAGCGACCGTGGCGAAAGGCTCCACCGGCGATCTCTCCCTCACCGCCCAATGGAAAGAGAGCGAGCTGGCAGAGGCGGTAGGACAGCCGACCGAGACCCGGATCGTCACCACCATCATGACCGCCGATGAGATACTGGCCGATCTTGCCGCCACATGGCCCAAGCTCACCTTCACCACCGACAGAGGCGACGTGATAGATAGTCCGATCTCGTGGAAACTGAAAGACGGCGCTACCCTCGACCTCACGCCCGGCAAGAAGAACCCCTTCATCTGGACAGCCACACCGCTGCCTGATGGCGTGAAAGGCAATGGGTACGTGATGAACGGCACCACGCAGGTCTACCTCGAAGCCTCCCCTATCACCCCGGCAGACAACGGCGAGATCACGATAACGGACGAGAACAAGTTCCAACAAGATGATGGTACCGACAACTACTTCAACGGAGAGATCAACGGAGAGAAGGGCAAGACCATAAACAAACTCACCCTCACCCCTCCCGCCGATACCGATATGACAATAAAGCTCAACGAGGTAACCTCCGCGGCCACCCTCATCAACGGTACCGGGAAGACCAACCTCACCTTGAGCGGCACGAACAGTCTGGGTGCGGTCACGATCGAGCCCGGCAACGAATTGACGCTCACCCCCGGCGAGAATGCCGGCGACCTTGTCAACACCGCGGTCACCAACAACGGCCATTTCACGGATCTTACCGCACGAGTGCCCACCGTGACACTCCCCGGCAACATCACCCTCGAACGGGTAGACCCGGCGGCAAGCACCCCGATACCATCCACTGACGGCTACGCGGAGCTTAAGGCCGGCATAACCGCCCCCGAAGGCACCCAAATGAATTTGACGTATCAATGGGAGACTTTCAACGCACAGGCCGGCACATGGTCTACCGCCCCGGACGACTCGCAGCTGCGTAACGCCTCGAATACCTACAGGACGAGAACCGTAGGCCAGTATCGTTGCCTAGTTACCGCCACCGTAACCGGAGACGGCGGCACGACCACGACCACGACGCTCACCACGCCCCCGGTTGCCGTAACGCCTTATGTTCCTCCCGTAACGCCTCCTACGCCACAGCCCGCTACCTATACCGTAACCCTCCCTGCCTTGGTAGGAGCCTCCACCACCCCGGCAGCCGGAGCGCATACGGTAACCGAAGGCGACGGCTTCTCCTTCACCCTCACCTTGGACGCAGACTATGACCAGTCCGTCCCCGTAGTGACCGTGAACGGAAACGCCCTCACCCCCGACGCAAGCGGCAAGTACACGATCGCCGATATTTCCGCCAACCTGACCGTAGCGATCACCGGTATCGTGAGAAATACCACGACCGGTATCGAGCAAGTGGAAAACGCTACCTTGATCCGTGCCGAGAGCGGAGCCTTGCTGATCCGTACGCCAGTCTCCGTGACAGCGCAGGTGATCGCCCTCACCGGAAACGTAGTCCGCACGGTACGGCTTCCCGCCGGAGACAGTCGTGTAGATGGCTTGGCTAGCGGTATCTATATCGTCCGCCTATCCAATGAGATAACGAAGAAAGTGATAATCCGATAGGCAAGGTTTCACGAGTGAGAGCGGCTGTCATCGCCGCTCTCACAAAAAGAGGTTATTAGAATGCCCATTGTTAGGTTCTTATAATCGCAGTTATAAGCATCTTACAATGGGCATTCTAGCAACCTTACGATAGATAAGTCCAAGACCAGCTCGAAGCCTTCGGCGCCGCTATAATAAGGATCCGGGACGGGAATAGAATAAAGACAGTCACAAGAATAAACTACCGAAGCATTGTCTAACTGATTCTATTTCGTATATTTGCCATTGAAAACCAGAGACAAAAGAAGGATAAAAATATGACAGCATTAGAACTCAACGCAGAATTATTCCGCCAACTCAGTATCATCGCCGAAGATGAGACCTTGATGCGTAAAGCCGTAGAAGCCATCCGCCGTCTTGCGCAGCAAAAGGAAGCACAGACTGAAGAGACTGAATATATTAGTAAGGAAGAGGTGCTTGCCGGAATCCGGCAAGGCTTAATCGACGTAAAAGAGTCTCGTAAAAACGGCACATATCAAAAAACATTGCAGGAGGTCATAGATGAATTATAGAATCATACCGCAAAAGCACTTTCTGAAAGAGCTGAAGCGATTGGCAAAGAAATATCATTCGCTAAAACAAGACCTTCAAGCGTTACAAAATGAGCTAAGCAGCAACCCTTCCGCAGGAATTGATTTAGGCTGTGGCATCCGTAAGATCCGTATGGCTATAGGCAGTAAAAACAAAGGAAAAAGTCATGGCGCACGAGTCATCACCTATACCTATACCGTTAATGATACCGAAGGGATTATCAACCTCATTTATATTTATGATAAGGAAGAGAGTGAAAGTATTACCGATAACGAAATCAAATGGTTAGTAAAAGAAGTTGAACGATAGCCGTAACAACCTCTTTACTGATCCGGCTTCGCCCCGAACTTAAGACAAATGGTCTTTACAATATTCCAACAACCCGGCGCAAGCATCTTCCAATAGATCCAAGACCAACTCGAAACCTTCGGCACCGCTATAATAAGGATCCGGGACGTGATCGTACAACTTATTCCGGGAGAACTCAGTCATCTGATGTATCTTAGCGACGGATTCCAGATCGGGAGCCATCCGTTTCAAGTCCGTTATATTTTGGTCGTCCATGCCGATAATCAAATCGAAGTCATGAAAGTCCCACTGACGTACCGGACGGGAGATCGAATCCAACGAATATCCCCTACGGGCCGCATGCGCCCGCATCCGTGAATCCGCCCGGTCTCCCTCATGATACCCGGTGATCCCGGCGGAATCGATCTCGATCCGATCTCCCAATCCCGCATCCTTCACCAACTTCTTCATTACCGCCTCCGCTGACGGAGAGCGACATATATTCCCCAAACACACAAACAACAACCGTATCTTTTCCTCCCTCATCCCTAAGCTCCTTTCCATTAATTTTCAATTTTCAATTCTCCATTTTCAATTCTCAAGCCGGGTCTACATCATAATGAACCAGCAACTGCTTAAACGGCACATATCCCTGCATCTCCGTATGAATCCCCTCCAATATCTCACGAAGCGGAGCGATCCCGGCGGATATCTCGATCTTCAAGACGATCTTCTTGATATGAAGCGTCTGTACCCGGGTGATAGGCGGCGTAACCGGCCCCAACACCCGCTCACCTAAACGAGCACGAAGTTTCTCGGCGTATAAAGCAGACATTTCCTGCAAAGCCTCCTCATTCCGACTCCGAAGGATCAAGACGATCAAACGGTAGTAAGGCGGGTAACGGAACATACTACGCTCGCTCAATTGCAAGCTCACCATTTCCTTATAAGCAAAATGCTGCACCATACGGATCAAGGGATGCTCCGGCTGGGTAGTCTGCAAGATCACCGTACCCCGCTTATCCCGTCGTCCGGCACGTCCGCTAACCTGTACCATCAATTGATAAGCCCGCTCGTGCGCCCGGAAGTCTGGGAAATTCATCAGGCTATCGGCGCTCAAGATTCCGACCACGCTGACATTCCCGAAATCCAATCCCTTCGACAACATCTGGGTACCAATCAAGATTTGTGTCTTCCCCTTCTCGAAATCCGAGATGATCCGCTCGTAAGCCGTGCGGGTACGGGCCGTATCGAAATCCAGCCGCTCCACCTTCGCCGCAGGGAATTGCCCAGCGATCTCCTCCTCTACCTTCTCTGTACCGAAACCTTGCATCTTGAACTCCGTCCCCTTACACTCGGGACATACCTGCGGCAAGCGGTAAGTATAACCGCAATAATGGCAAACCAGCTGATTATGCGCCTTGTGGTAAGTAAGGCTAACGTCGCAATTCACGCAATGAGGCACCCACCCGCACCCCCGACACTCGATCATCGGGGCGAATCCCCGGCGGTTCTGGAACAAGATCGCTTGCTCACCCCGGGATAAAGCCTCCCGCACCTTCTCCACCAACAGGGGGGAGAAAAGGGTATCTTTCATAATCTTCTTGCGCTTTAGCTCCTTCACGTCCACCGTAATAATCTCCGGCATCAAGCAATCACCGTAGCGGGTGGATAGCTCGACCAGACCGTATTTCCCCGCCGTAGCGTTGAAATAAGAGTCGATGGAAGGGGTGGCGGAACCCAATAAGGTCTTACCGCCGTGCATACCCGCCAAGACGATGGCAGCGTTACGGGCATGGTAACGGGGGGCCGGGTCTTGCTGCTTATACGTATTCTCATGCTCCTCGTCCACGATAATCAAGCCCAAGTCCTTAAACGGAAGGAAGAGGGAAGAACGGACCCCCAATACCAGCATAGGCTCGTCGCTATGCAGCAGCTTGTTCCAGACCTCCACCCGCTCGTTGTCCGAGAACTTAGAGTGGTAGACCAATAGCTTATCCCCGAATAATTTCGCCAGCCGTTCCGTGATCTGGGTCGTGATAGCGATCTCCGGCAACATATATAAAACCTGCCGCCCCAGCCGCAAGACCTCATGGATCAAACGGACGTATATCTCGGTCTTACCACTGGAAGTCACGCCATGAAGCAAGCAAACCTCCTTCGTCTTGAAAGCCTCATGGATCTCTCCGTAGGCTTTCTCTTGCGCCGGACTGAGCGGATTCGGCTCTTGCAAGCGGCAGACGGATACTTGTAAACGACCCACCTCTTTCTCGTAACTCTCCAAGATACCCCGTTTCAGCAGACCCTCCAATACCGCAGAGGTATAACCACTGCGTTCCAATAGCTCTTTCTTGGAAAGCTCCTTCGATAAAGCGGGATTCAAGGTATGGCTTAAATCCAAGAAGCTGACCAACAGAAGCTCTTGCTTCTTCGCCCTTTTCAATTCTTCGAACACCGCCTGCAATTTCGTCTCATCCCAGTAAGCTTCGGCCAAACGGATAAACGCCTGTGTCTTGGGAACGAATCCTCGCTTTAGCTCCTCGCTCACCTCGACCGCCCCTTTCACCATCAAGGAAGAGACGATCGGGACAACATTTCGGAGACCGGTCTTCTTCTCCAACTCCGAGATCGTCAATTTCAAAACCCCGCTAAAGGCATCCAGTACCGCTTGCTCGTTCGGGCGCAAGGGGGCGGTAGCCTCGAAATCCTCATTATAAGTAACCGCCGTCTCGCTTTCCAACTTTAAGCCGGAAGGCAAGGCCGCCTTATACACGTCGCCCAGCTTACATATATAATAAGAAGATGTCCATTTCCAGAAACGGAGTTGCGGACGGCGGAGCACCGGAGTGGCATCCAGCAAAGCGTAGATCTCCTTCGTCTCAAAATCGGATACCGGTTCCCGGTCGTGTACCTCCATGACGATGGCCGTATAATATCGTTTCTTCCCGAAATGCACGATCACCCGGCAACCGGGAGTCACGGCTCTTTCCAGATCTTCGGGTATCCGATAGGTATAGCTATTCTCCAAAGGAAGGGGAAGTATGACGTCCGCATATTTCATTCAAACAGGTGTTTCATTACGAGCCCAAAAATAACAAAAAAGGCCGGACTTCTAAAGCCCAGCCTCTCTCATTTTATTTTCACCTATTTAGAACAAGATCGCTGCCGTGATAGACCATCCACGATTCTTTCCGGCACCGTCGGAGAGGTTCACCTTCTCAATGCTATAGTTATCAGTCAGTCCCAGACCATAATTGAAACCCACCTGCAAGTGGCTGATCAACTCCACGCCGGCACCGAAGTTAAGGCCTGCGCTGAAATTCTTCGCCTTCACCTGATCCGCTACGGAACCCGGGATATCCCAAAATTTATCACCGCCTACACGGAAACCGATATACGGACCGGCTGCCAGATACGCTTTGACGATCGGTAAGCCGAATTTCCATTTCAAGTTGACCGGAACATCGATATAATCCGTCTTCATCGAAGTCTTAACCCCGCCAACCGAAGTCGTCTCCAAACCTTTTTGCGAATACAACACGGCCGCATCGATCCCGACACCCACCAACGGCAAAGTCGTCTCGATCATCGGCCCCACTTGGAAGCCGGTTACGTTATCCGCTTTCAACACGTCCGAGTTGAAATGGACAGACGATATATTCACACCTCCCTTGATACCGAATTTAAGCTGAGCGTTCGCCGGAAGCGCCATCAACGCTAACAAGGCAACCATAAGAAATCCCACGATTTTCTTCATATTCATACTTCTTTTGTTAATTACTCGTTGCAAATAAACGCACTTTTCTAATAATAAACAAATATTCTCTATAGAGTGTTCACGGAATACCCCAGTCCTTTAAACTCAAAGAAAGCATGCATCTTACATACGGAGCTCATCCCGTCGGTCAGATTCATGCTTCTTTCCCTAATTATTATGGCAAAATAATTATCCGAAACCATGAGACGACTTGATAAGAAAACCTTGGATAAAGAATAGTAAAAACCGGATACGGTTCTTGCGTTCTCTTCCGGCCTTTCCTCGAAGCCGTCGAAAATATACACGCCTTGCAGGTCTTCTGACTTACTTCCGGTCTTAAGCGCCTTCCCATTCACTTGAATGAACAGTGGCAACAGTATTGCTCAACCCGTTTATGAAGCTTACAGCAGCGGGACTGTCCGGGATTCTCACCCGATTCCCTTTTAATCCCTATCCGGCGATTGCCGAAAGGGAACAAAGCATGTAGCAAAGATACATAAAGTTTTGATGTAGCCTAACACTTTCCACAAAAAATATCCCTATATTCCCGGTTCCTGATATAACATAAAGCCGCCCCGATAGCCGTGCGATACTCGGCATACTCCGGTATCTTGAAATGGACATCGCACATCTCCTCCAGACGGGGGAAAATATCCGGGCATTGCGGCAAGCGAGTCAGGTTACCGATCAACACGATATTCTTGATATCGCCATTTAACGAGGCGAAAACAGCTCCTTGCCCGATAGTCTGCAAGACCATATGAACGATACCGAGAGCGATATCCTCAACCTTAGCGTTCGCATCCGCTTTTCCAAAAATAGAGGCTGTCACGTCTAGCGGCAGGCCGGGTAGCGGATGCGGCGTAATATCCCGGATATGCAAGTCGATATCATTCAGGGAACCATGCTCAGCCAAAGACGCTATTTGGTGAAAGTCATGCGTTTTCAATAATAGCTTAGACAAGCCGAGGATGGTTCCGCCACCGATACCCAATCCCCCGATATGCTCGACCGTGGAGCCTTGTACCTTGACAAAAGAGGTACCCGTTCCCATGCTGACCACCAACAGGCTATCCAGTCCCGTATTATACTGCGCCCCTAGCCCATTTGCGAGGAACTCATCCGTCTTCGCGGTTGGTAAGCCATATAAAGGTTGATCGATATAGGCGCTACCTACACCCGTCAAGATCACTTTCTCTATATTCGAGAGTGAGATGTTATTATCATAAATATATTTACCGAAGGCCCCGAATAAAGAGGTTACCGGATCGGTAGCTTTCACGAACATCGGGTTCTTGATCTTCTTATCCTCCACACCGACGATCTTGGTCGTGCTACCTCCCACGTCTATACCTATAACGATTCCCATGATTCTTTCCCTTTTTAATTGAATAATCGCTACAAAAGTACATAAACCCGTATACAATACTAAAAAAGGCCGGACAAAATCAATTGTCCAGCCTCTCTTTATTAAAAAACCGTAAGGTTTAAATGCTATTTATTCGCCTAACAAGATCTCTAGGATCTGGCAAGCTGCCTTCGATACGGAAGTACCCGGGCCAAAGATAGCGGCAACGCCAGCCTTATACAAGAAGTCATAGTCTTGAGCCGGGATTACACCACCAGCGATAACGATGATATCCTCACGACCTAATTTCTTCAACTCCTCGATAACCTGCGGAACCAACGTCTTATGACCAGCGGCCAAAGAAGAAACGCCCATTACGTGAACCGGAGTCTGGAACAACGGTCCCATATCTACGTCGAAACCACAGTCTGCATAACCTGTAGCTACAACTTTAGCACCACGGTCGTGTCCGTCCTGACCCATCTTAGCGATCATGATACGAGGCTGGCGACCTTCTTTCTTGGCGAATTGCTCGCAGTCAGCTCGCAAGCTTTCTGGAAGTCTGCATCTTTCTTAGTTTCTGATGAATACACGCCTGATATAGTTCTGATGATTGCTTTATAACGACCTACAACCACCTCGCAAGCATCGGAGATCTCTCCCAATGATGCACGCAAGCCGGCTGCCTTGACAGCCAGTTCCAGCAAGTTGCCTTTCTTCGTACGCACTCCGTGATGTCAGCCAATGCTTTCTTGTACGGCTTCTTCGTCACGGTTGGCACGCAGTCCTTCAGCAGTTCGATCTGCTCGTTACGTACGGCAGTATTATCGATCTCAAGGATATCGATCGGATCTTCCTTCGGCAGACGATATTTGTTCACACCAACGATTGTCTGGATACCGGAGTCGATCCGAGCCTGCGTACGAGCAGCCGCTTCCTCGATGCGCATCTTAGGAAGACCTGTCTCGATGGCTTTCGCCATACCACCCATGCTTTCGATCTCCTGGATCAAAGCCCAGCCTTTATGACCAATTCGTTCGTCAGAGATTCCACATAGTAAGAACCAGCCCACGGGTCGATTTCCTTACAGATCTTTGTCTCTTCCTGGATATAAATCTGAGTATTACGAGCGATACGTGCAGAGAAGTCTGTCGGCAAAGCGATCGCTTCGTCCAATGCGTTCGTGTGCAAAGATTGTGTATGTCCTCAATGTAGCGGCCATAGCCTCAATACAAGTACGGCCTACGTTGTTGAACGGATCCTGTTCGGTCAATGACCAACCGGAAGTCTGGCAGTGAGTACGCAAAGCCAGAGATTTCGGGTTCTTAGCACCGAAGCTCTTCACGATCTTCGCCCACAACATACGAGCCGCACGCATCTTGGCGATCTCCATGAAGTGATTCACACCGATCGCCCAGAAGAAGGACAGACGGGGAGCGAACGCATCCACATCGATACCGGCGTTGATACCGGCACGAAGATATTCCATACCGTCGCACAGCGTATAAGCCATTTCGATATCGGCCGTAGCACCTGCTTCCTGCATGTGGTAACCGGAGATAGAGATGGAGTTGAACTTCGGCATCTTCTGAGAAGTGTACTCGAAGATATCAGCAATGATACGCATGGAGAATTCAGGCGGGTAGATATAAGTGTTACGCACCATGAATTCTTTCAGGATATCGTTCTGGATCGTACCGGCCATTTCCTCCAACTTAGCACCTTGCTCCAAACCTGCGTTGATATAGAATGCCAGTACAGGAAGTACGGCACCGTTCATGGTCATGGATACAGACATCTTATTCAAAGGAATACCATCGAACAACACTTTCATGTTCTCCAAGGAACAGATAGATACACCCGCTTTACCTACATCACCTACCACACGTTCGTTGTCGGCATCGTAACCACGGTGAGTCGGAAGGTCGAACGCAACGGACAGACCTTTCTGACCGGAAGCCAGGTTACGGCGATAGAAAGCGTTAGACTCCTCAGCGGTAGAGAAACCCGCGTACTGACGGATTGTCCAGGGACGCATAGCGTACATACCGCTATACGGGCCACGTAGATAAGGAGGCAGACCGGAAGCATAGTTCAAGTGCTCCATACCCTCCAGGTCTTCTTTAGTATATACAGGTTTCACCTCGATGTGCTCGGGTGTTTTCCAATTGGGCTCGATACCATTGGCTTTTGCCCATTCGGCAGCGTTAGTAGCTGCGAATCCGGCATTCTTTATATCTATGTTTTTAAAATTTGGTCTCATATCTCTGATGATTTGAGATTCACCATTTATGATTTGCGATTTATGATTCATGGCAACGAACTGCCAATCATAAATTATAAATCATAAATCATAAATCAATTAATTCCTAATTTAGCGTTGAAAGCTTTCAATGTCTCAAGCACATTGCTCTTTACATTTACATATTGGTCGATACCTTGAGCTTTCAGTCTTCCGCGCAAGCAGGAGCTCCGGCTACAACGAATTCGGCACGTCCGGCCAAAGCCTTGTAAGCAGCAGGAGCGAATTCAGCATACTCGTCATCGCTTGAGCAAAGAACCACGATTTCAGCACCCGCCTCAACAGCGGCTTCCACACCGGCTTCAACCGTATCGAAGCCTAAGTTATCAATGACCTTATATCCTGCACAAGCGAAGAAGTTAGCTTGAGAACTGAGAACGAGCCAGGCGCATAGCCAGGTTACCGATCGTCAGCATGAATACTTTCGGAGTCTTGCCACTCTTCTCTGTCGCCATACGCAAAGCCTCGAATTCGGAAGCGCCGCGAGAGAAATCAAGAGCCGGGATAGTCGCCTCGCCGCAATGACCACCGCCACAGCAGCAAGGAGCTTCGTCCTGGATCTTATCGGCAGCTACTTCGTTGAAGTTCGGGAACTGGTTGGTTCCTAACAGGATTTCACGACGGGTAGCGACTGCTTTCTTGCGGGCTTCGTTGGATGCATTAACTGCTTTCTGGATTTCGCCGGAAGCGTTCACGGCAACCAAAACCGCCTTTATCCTCCACTTCCAAGAACAACTTCCAGGCTACATCGGCCAAGGAGTTTGTCAAAACTTCCACATAATAAGAACCGGCAGAAGGGTCAACGACCTTATCCAAGTGGCACTCTTCCTTCAATAATAATTGTTGGTTACGTGCGATACGCTCGGAGAAGTCGTCCGGAGTCTGATAAGTCTTATCAAACGGGCGAACCGTGATAGAGTCTACGCCAGCAAGAGCGGCAGACATAGCTTCAGTCTGTGAACGAAGCAAGTTTACGTGAGCATCGTAAACCGTCATGTTCCACTCTGAAGTCTGTGCGTGAGCAACCATCTTGCAAGCGCATTGGCAGGCCGGCTTATAAGCGGCTACGATCTCTGCCCACAGCCAACGAGCCGCACGGAACTTAGCGATTTCCATGAAGTAGTTAGAGCTGATACCAAAATTGAATTTGATCTTCTTGGCAACCTCGTCAGCGGTGAAACCAGCCTCGGTTAGTTTTGCCATCAATTCGTTACCCCAAGCCAAGGCGTAACCTAATTCCTGAGAAATGTAAGCGCCAGCATTGTTGAAAAGGAACGCATTTACAGCCAATACACGTAGTTAGGCAAAGCCTGTCCAGCTTTGAGCACAGCTGCGGCACCTTCTACCCACTCACTGTTTTCTTTACCTTTTACTAAAGGTTTCTTGAAAGCGTCATAGTTTACAGAACCGTAGCACTTCTCTGCGTCGACACCCTTGCCTTTGAAGTAGTCAGCCAAGATACCGATCAACTTCTCCGCCTTGCAGTTGCAAGTGTTGAAGTTCAATTCTACGGAAGCCGGACAAATACCCTCTAATAAAGTAGCTATGTTCTCCTTTACGTTCACCTCATCACCTTTGATGATGAACCCAAGAGAAGTAACACCTTTTCAAAAGGTCTAGTGCTTTCTCGTTAGCACCCTTGAAGCAGCAAACTTCGATGTTCTGGCGCACCTTCCAATCGTTGTCCTTCTTTGTTCCGCGAACATAAGGGAATTCACCGGGAAGAGACTCGGTAGTCTTCAAACCCTCGATGTCTTCTGCACGATAGAAAGGATTCACATTAAATCCTTCGCCTGTCTTCCAAACAAGCTTTTTCTCAAACGGTACCCCTTTCAGGTCGGCCGTAATCTTCGCCATCCACTCTTCAGTAGACACAGGTGCGAATTCTGAGAAAAGTTTTTCTTTAAGTTCTGCCATAATATTAGTTATTTATTATACTGGTATTAGTAATGTTCAATACTATTTTGTTCAATTACAGATGGCAAAGGTAGAATAAATAAAAAAACTCAGTCCACTATTGCAGACAATGAAAAAAAACAATGAATCTATCCAAACAATCGGCATTTTAATAAAAAAACACTTTTTCTTGGTCCAACTCGAATTAAAAAATATATCTACCTTTGCATCGTCAAACAAAAACAATGACATCTAAATGGTGGATTCGTCTAACGGTTAGGACACATGCCTCTCACGCATGTAATACGAGTTCGATTCTCGTATCCACTACAAAAGCTCTCAACCTATTGGTTGGGAGCTTTTTTTTATATACCTTCGCTACCCGATAGTATCCTAAGATTTTTATTATACACTTAAATTATATCATGAAAAGTAAAAAGACCGTCTTTCTGACCGGAGCCACCGGGACGATGGGCCATGCCGGATTGGTCGAGTTGTCCAAACGGCTGATCGTTTTAATATAACACTCTTGGCTCGTCCGAGCAAAATCAATAAAGAGAAGTTGGCCACCTATGAGGCTATGGAAGGGATCCGTATCGTTTGGGGAGACTTGACGAGTTATCAAGATGTCTTAAATGGAGTAACGGGGGCGGACTACGTATTACACGTAGGTGGAATGGTTTCGCCGGCGGCGGATTATTTCCCTAAAAGACCTTGAAAGTAAACACGACCGCCGCTCAACACATCGTGGATGCCGTAAAAGCGCAACCGAACGCAGATCAGATCAAGGTAGTCTATATCGGCTCCGTGGCGCAAACCGGCCACCGTAACGCACCGGTTCATTGGGGACGTACGGGAGATCCGATCAATATAAGTGTCTATGATCATTATGCCATCTCAAAGACAATAGCCGAACGTATTTTCGTGGAGTCGGGTATTAAACATTGGGCGTGCCTTCGCCAAACCGGTATCTTATGCCCCGAATTATTATTCAAGGGTTCGGACCCAATCACATTCCACGTACCGCTAGACGGCGTGCTGGAATGGGCTACCGCCGAGGATTCCGGTCGCTTACTAGCGAATGTATGCGAGGAAGAGGTGCCGGATGAGTTTTGGAACCGTTTCTATAACATTAGTAGCGGCCCATCTTTCCGCCTGACGAATTATGAGTTTGAGAGTAAATTGTTAAAAGCGATCGGCTGTCCCGCCCCGGAGAAAATATTCGAACCGAACTGGTTCGCTACCCGTAATTTCCACGGACAATGGTATACCGATTCAGATCTATTAGAAGGATATCTGCATTTCCGCAGTAACCAAACTTGCGACGATTATTTTAAATGGATGGCCAGCCAAGTCCCTTGGTATTTCCACCTAGCAAAGATCGTCCCTCCTATCTTCATAAAACTGGGTATGGGAGCCATCGCTAAAAAGCCGGGACTGGGAACCCGTAACTGGATCAAGAACAGACACCAAGATCGTATATCCGCCTATTTTGGCTCGTATGAGGATTGGCAAGCAATCCCGGGTTGGGATAAGATCCGGACAAAACGCCCCTCCGAAACACCCGTCTTTCTGGATCATGGTTATGATGAAAGTAAGCCGAAGTCGGAATGGGATATCGAGGATATGCGTAAAGCCGCAGAATTCAGGGGAGGAAAATGCTTGTCCCCGGCCATGACAAAAGGAGACTTATCGACCCCACTCGATTGGAAATGCCAATTCGGTCACCGTTTTAAGGCCTCTCCCACATTAGTATTATTAGGAGGCCATTGGTGCCCGGAATGTTTACCGCTCCCTTGGAATTACGACGAGATCGCTAAAGGAAATCCGTTCTTCGCCCAAGTATGGTATCCATTCCACGATAAAAAGGAACACAATGTATACGATGAATCCATATTCGCTGACTTCAAGGAATAAAATTCAACGCATCAAGAGATTTTTGTTTTTTAGATTATTTATCTCAACGCAACATACTTTTACCGGATATTATCTGTTATAACAATATAAGCACTATATACCATAAACATAAAAACAGATTTTATCATGACAAAAGGATCGATCGGATTAAATGCAGGAGCTATCTGGAATTTGCTTTCAGATGGCCAACATTGGAGTTTTGAGGCGTTGAGAGCAAAATCCGCTCTAACAGATGCGGATCTATGGTCCGCTATCGGTTGGCTCGCTAGAGAAAATAAGATTGAAATTGATAACACCAGCAGCCACCCTATCTTCTGTCCGGGTACCAACTTTTATTTTTAAATGACATTTATGATATTTCATTGCGAAGGATTTCACTTTCTTCGCAATGAAATCTTCAAAAAAGTACTTACTTTGTAACCCTAACGAATAAAAACAATACGATCATGAATCCTACTTTCGGAGCTTCCATCCTTTCTTGGATACCACCTATGTGGACACCAGAAGGCGGTCTTTTCGCCATCCAGCAAGCATCTGCCGCCGGTTTTGATTTACTGGAAATCTTATTGCCTCCTTCCATGGAGTTCGACGCTCCAACCGTAAAGCGACAATTGAAACAACACGGATTGAAGGCGACTTGTTCTCTCAACCTTCCCCAAGAAGCGCATATTCCTTTTTATCCCAAGGAAGCGACTCGCCTGATCAAGGCGGCGCTGGATAAAGCGAGCGAACTGGAGGTTGATTACTTGGGAGGGGTCTTACATTCCGGCATCGGGGTCTTCTCCGGCAAACAGCGAACACGGGAAGAAGAGAATACGCTTTGTGAGGTATGGGCGGAGGTTGCCGAATACGCCGGCCGATCCGGAATCACGATCGGTATAGAGCCGATCAATCGCTATGAAAGCTATATGTGTACCTCCGCGGAGGAAGTCTTGCGCTTTATCAAACGCGTAGACGCTCCGAATTTATCTTTGCATCTGGATACTTTCCATATGAATATAGAAGAGACTAGTTTCTATGAACCGGTTATCGCCGCAGGCAGCCGACTTCGCCATATTCACATGACTGAAAGCAACCGGGGAATGCTGGGTGAAGGAAACGTACGCTGGGATGATTTGTTCCGGGGACTACAGGAAATCGATTTCAATGGAAACTTAGTTCTGGAGAATTTCTCCAATTCCGTTCCCGGCATGGCGGAAGCCGTATCTCTTTGGCGTCCATCTAAATACAACGCAGATGAGCTAGCTAAAGGCAGTCTCGCTTTCATGCGTAAGATGACATGCGAACATCAATAAGGCATCAATTACTGCAACCGGCTTTACAGTAGTACTGCAAGGCCCGTGCAGTAAATCTCCATTTAGAAAGTAGCGCGAAGTCCTATCATTTAAATAACCGCTGAACGACAGCGCTATCTCCATCATTCGGGGCGGGCTGTATATTCAATAAGCGTGCGATCATCAAATAGAGGTTCACGTTCGCCATTTGCGGAACCTCTACGTGTTTCTTGAACGAGGGACCTGCCGCATAGAATATAGCCTCCATCTCCGGTGTAAAATTATCGTAACCATGTGTCGCCGCATAACGGGGAGATGATTTCTCGCGGAATTGCACATACGTTCCAATATGTGGAGAAACAACCAGATCACTAACTCGAGGATTCTTTCCGTAAACCAATTTCTCAGGGATCTCGTTTTTCTTCCATACGGTTATATTCGGCACTTTCTGTAAAATCGCATAGGCCGTATCCACATAGGTTTTCTTCGGATATAATAATGTAGGAACGCCATCAAAGACATAATCGAAACTATCCCGGGGTAGATAATCATTCAAGTTCACATATCTCTCGGGATAATAGGTGGCCATTCCATGATCCGAGAGAACGATAAAATCGATCTTATCGAAAATATCCAGCTTACGGGCTTCCGTGAAGAAATGATTCAAGACTTTATCCAAGTTCTCTACCACATCCAAGGTTGCCGAGGAATCCGGGGTAGCGGAATGACCTATCGCATCCGGCTCTTCCATATACCACATAATCAAATGAGGACGTATATCTTCCGGCAACTTCAGCCAAGAGATCACGGAATCAGCACGATCTGAAAAAGAAACCGATTTATCAAACGGCTTCCATATTGAAGGCTGGCCACTCGCCAAAGGCACCTCGCTACCGACCCAATAGAAGGAAGCGGTACGAACCCCTTGGCGTTCCGCCGTATTCCAAATAGGTTCTCCACCATAAAATCGCGGATCCAGGTTTCCCATCCGGTATGAACTATCAAGCTCCGCGTCATAAAAGAAATTATTTACCAAACCATGGTGATCCGGATGCAATCCGGTAGCCATGCTATAATGATTCGGGAAAGTCACGCTGGGATAACATGGGCGAAACGTGGAGCGAACCCCTACATTCGCCAAAGAATCCAACGTCGGAGTATGAGCACGTGAGGGATAATCAGAGCGGAAACCGTCCATTGATAAAACTACGACATAACGATCCGATCGTTTTTTCGTTTGGCAACCGGTAAAAGCCAATGAACAAATACAAAAGAAACTAACGAGTAAGAACTCAATACGATTATTCCACATATCATTAAATTAAAAAAGAGGTCCACAAAGATAGTGAACCTCTTCTAATTATTAAATTTTATCTAATGAAAGATTTTTCTTTTAGAAGATATACTTGATACCGAATTGCATCTGCCAACGAGACACATCGTTCAAATTATCCTTGAAGGTCTCATCCAAATCTTTCGCCATCGTATACTTCAACGTATAGTTGTTCGCCGCACTCGGGCCTTGTCCTTTCGGGATCGTCAAGAACTGATATTGCTGATTACCCAAAACGGTTGTTTGTACCACACCCCAGTTACGATTCAACAAATTCAAGAAGTTGGCGATATTGAAACTAAAGCGCAAGGTATGTGAGCGACCATTCTTCTGGTAAATCTTTATATCATGAGAAACGCTCAAATCCAATTGATTCGCAAACGGAGCGACAGCACCGTTACGTTCGGCATACTCACCTCTATGTTTGCTCAAATAAGGATCTTGCTCGATAAAGGCATTCATCGCTTTCCATGCATCTTCTTGGCTATCGAAATCGCCCGGTAACAAATGATCTTTTACCTCGTCAAAATTCGCAGGGATATACATCAAGTCATTGGAGAACTGAGAATCGCCATTCGCGTCACCATTATAACAATAAGAATAACGGAACGGACGATAACGCTGATAGATCAAACCAAAACTTGTTGCCGCATATTTACTCCAGTTAGCCGTATAAGAAGCGGACAATAACAAACGACCATCAAAAGAACCTGCCGTATAACCTACTTCTTCCGCATTTCCATCCAAGGCCGCACGGTACTTCCAAGCGGAAGTCGCCACAGACGATGTTCCGTCTGTTACACCTCTAGACTGCCCGAAAGAGTAAGATCCATTCAAATACAATCCCTTCAAGATTCCATCAACAAAGTTTTTCTGCAACTGGAAGGTCGTATAAAGCGAATGTCCTTTGCTGGTATTACGCAGCATCACGACATGATTCGCGGCCTTTTGATTTCCTTCCCTATCGCTATAATAGCCATTATAATATGGACGTGCGTTACCCGCTCCACCGTCATTTACAAATTGCTCGGTCCGATACAATCCGATATTGTCATGATAAATAGCGTTAATGTCTTTTGAGTACAGCAACACTATGGTAGCTACCCAGCCATCACCAAACTTATAATCGGCAGCGATATTACTTTTCCATAAGCTCGGATATTTAAAGTCCGGATCCGTAATCGCTATATCCGAACGGGTAGCGCTACCTTCAGCCGGTTTATAAGTATCCATATTTCCGGTAAAACCTAGCGAAGGTCTGCCATCGCTAATGATATTGTCATTCTTGTCCTTTACCGCCCGGACATTCAAGTCACCAAACAAAACGCCATTGTTGCCGGCTTGATTACTGATCCATACATAAGGAGGAGTACCCGTGAAGAGTCCCGTACCACCACGTATCTGCAAGCTTCCATTCTCATCGTCAAACGGTTTGTAGTTAAAACCGAATCGAGGAGAGAACTGAGGTTTGGCGTTCGGATATTTAGAAACATCGATCTTGATGCCATCCCGATAGGTCTCGGCGGCGACTTTATCATTTGACTGCAAATCAGTCATAAAGAACGGAACATCGATACGTAAACCTAACGTCAAGTTCAATTTATCACTTACCGTCCACTTATCTTGGGCATACAAACCTAACTGGAATACATTTATCTCGGCGAATGGAAAATCATCCGTCATCGAATATCTTTGCGCATAGTACTGGTACCCCGTAGAAGAAGAATTCGTAATACCCGTCACATTGGAACCAAATCCAAAATCTTTCGGATTAAACTCACGGATATCAAATCCTTGTACACTTCCGTTATGAGCGGCCATGTATTGTTTTGTAGCCAATACGTTGAACTTGAAATCATCGACAGAGTTAAATACCCAAGAACCCGGATAGTTTTGAGCGAAACCATTCTTAAAGGCGCGATAGTCACTTTGCGTTCCAACCGTAATCTGATGTTTGCCAAAATTCATCAAGAAGTTATCCTGTATCTGCCAGATATCACTGTTCAACTGGTTATTATAGGAGTTTGCCTCGGTTCCGAAAGTCGTATAAGCATTGTTATCACCATCCAAGATATCTACTTGCGGGAAGTAACCACCATCCATATCGCGATAATCACGCAAACGGGAATAACCGATCTTCAAATAATTAGACATACGGTCATTAATGGTCGTATTCAAGTCGGCCATCCAAATATTGAAGTTATTATTCGTCCGGTAGAAAGAAGAAGAGAACGGAATAGCGAACGCATTCGGTCCACGTCCGTTATTCGGCGCACCGGAAGTAGAAGGGTTATTCGTATTAAACGATTTCAAATAATAATATTTTAAGCTCAACACATTATTTGAGTTGATATTCCAGTCTAAACGAGCCGTGATTCGATCCGCTTGAGTATTTGTCTTATTCACGTCGAATTTACCCGGATTATACCCAAGCTCATCACCTAAGAAATCAGATAAACCCTGCAAGACTGTCGCATCCGCCGCAGAATTAGCGGTCGTATAAGAAATCGGTTCCTCCTGACGATCCATCTCACCATTGATGAAGAAGAATAACTTATTCTTAATGATCGGACCGGATAAACTGATACCGTATTGGTGATTAGAGAACTCTGAAACACCAATCGTCTCATCCTTCACACGATATCCCATCATAGACGGACTCTTCGTGTACATATATACAGAAGCATGAAACTCATTCGAACCGGATTTCGTTACGGAGTTAATACCCGCACCCGTGAATCCTCCATTTCGAACATCAAAAGGAGCGATCATCACCTGTACCTGCTCGAGTGCCTCCAAAGAAATCGGTTCCGTACCGGAAGCTCCAAGAGCAGAAGCCAGACCAAACGAGTTATTAAAGGAGGCACCGTCCACCGTTACATTATTAAAACGGTAAGAGACACCGCCAAAATTCTTTCCGCTACTCATCGGGGTTAATTTCACGAAATCATCCAAAGAACGGTTAATCGTAGGCAGCTTATCCATCTTCTCACGAGTGATGATTTCCTGCGCACCTGTACGGCTTCCTGAAATAATGGGGTTCTTATCCGCAACCACGACTACCTCATCGAGAGCTTGGGTATCTTCCCGCATTACTACATTCAGTTTCAGATCCTCACCCAAAACCAAGTTTATTCCTGTCCGGCTCTCCGTATTGTATCCAATATAAGAGAACTCTACCACATAAGGGCCTCCGATACGAAGGTTGTTAAAAGAATAAGAACCATTCGGCTGGGTAATCGTGTAGTATTCGGTACCCGTTGGCGTATGCGTAGCCTTGATATTCACTCCGATCATCGCTTCCGATGATGTATCCGTGACTTTACCACTCATACTCGCCGTCGTCACCTGAGCATGTATGGATATTCCCACGCACAACAAAAGTAACGTTAAAAGTAGATAAGTTTTCCTCATACAAGAAGTATTTATATTTAAAATAATTATAACATTTTTGTATATCGCCGCAAAGATAGGGATTAGATATCTCTTTTTGTCACAAACTATATATAATATTCATAGCATTAACATTCCTCACACAGATCTCCAGATTATTATTCTCAACCAATCACATCCATAATCCAACAATATGCAGGAAAAGCGTCTATAATTCTTTTAAATCACCGCCCAACAGGGAATGTTAGTTAAGAATCATCAAATTAAAAATTTCATAAAGAACCCTCTTGTTTTGCCAATACAAGCCATCCATCTCCGAATAAGGACATTACTCAATTCCGCCCCGTCACAGCAACTTCATGAATATGAAACAAGTATTAAATAAGAAACATACAATGATATTAAAAAATAACCCATAACTTTGCGAAAGTTTTTATTACATTAACTATTTTAAATTATGAGCAGACATTTACAGACGCTATTCCTTTTAGCTGTACTGAGTTTCTTGTTTGTCATCCCGACACAAGCACAGGTAACAACAGCCAGTATGAGTGGAACAGTTATGTTTCAAGATGAACCCGTTATTGGTGCGACCGTTTTGGCGGTTCACGAACCTTCTGGGACAAATTATGGTACGATCACAAACGTTGACGGACGCTTTTCCTTACAAGGTATGCGTACAGGAGGTCCATACAAAGTTACGATCTCTTACGTTGGTTATCAATCTGCCGTTTATTCCGGCATTACCCTGCAATTGGGAGAGAACTACAACTTGAATGTTAAGTTGAAAGAATCTTCTGAGACCTTGGACGAGATCGTAATCACAGCGGCGAAAACGAAGTTCAATACGGAAAAGACGGGTGCGACAACCAATATCTCCTCGTCACAGATCACCTCTTTACCCACCATTAACCGTAGTATCTCCGATATCGCACGCCTTTCTCCTTATGCCTCCGACATGAGTTTTGCCGGTGGCGATGGCCGTTCCACGAACTTTACGGTAGATGGAGCGAACTTTAATAACAACTTCGGCCTTTCGGATAATCTTCCCGGAGGCGGTAACCCGATCTCTATGGACGCTATCGAGGAAGTACAAGTGGTAATCGCCCCGTTCGATGTCCGCCAGACAAACTTCATTGGTGGCGGTATCAACGCTATCACCAAATCCGGTACAAACACATTCAAAGGTTCCGCTTACACTTACTTCCAGAACCAGAATATGCGAGGATACTCAATCGATGGAGAAGACTTGGGCGCACGTGCTAAGGAATCCAAAACGATTTACGGAGCTACGTTCGGCGGTCCGATCATCAAGAATAAATTATTCTTCTTCGCCAATGTAGAGGTGGAAAAACAACCGCAACAAGTGATCAAATGGAGAGCTCGTACCGAAGGAGAGCAACCGGACGAGAATAACTACATATCTCGCACTACACTCTCCGACATGCAAAAGGTATCCGATTTCTTAAGAGATAAATATGGTTATGATACAGGATCAGCCACGAACTTCCCCGCAGACGAAAAGAATTTGAAATTGCTAGGTCGTATCGACTGGAATATCACGAATGGCCATAAATTGAGCGTACGGTACAACTATACAAAGAATACCGCATGGAACGCTCCCAACGCTAACTCTATGGATGGTGGTTCCGGCTCTCGTCTGTATAATACAAGCCGTGTAGGTTACCAATCCATGTCTTTTGCCAACAGCATGTATTCCCAAGACAATAAAGTGTCTTCCGTATCCGCTGATTTGAACAGTCGCTTCTCTGATAAGATTTCCAATCAGTTACTTTTCACTTATACGGATATCGAGGATATGCGCGGAACCAACTCTTCCCCTTTTCCCTTTATTGATATCTTGGCAGGTAAAGATGCGGAAGGTAACCAAATCATGGAGCCTTATATGAGTGCCGGATATGAATTATTTACTTACAACAACGGCGTGAAGAACAAGATCACAAGTGTTATCGATAACTTCACTTACTTTGCCGGCGACCATAAGATCACAGCTGGTATCAGTTTCGAGCACCAACTTGCTAGCAATGCTTATATGCGCAACGGTACGGGATATTATCGTTACAGCAGCTTAGATGATTTCTTGAACGGTGCCGCTCCTGAAACGTTCGCATGGACATACGGTTACAACGGTGTTTCCGACCCGAAAGCTCAGGTTACTTTTAACCAGATCGGATTCTACGCACAGGATGAGTGGAACATTCGTCCGAACGTGAAGTTAACTTATGGCATACGTTTCGATGATTTAATTTTCGACAATAGTGATCTTCAAAGAAACGACGCAATCTACGATCTTGATTTCGGAGGCAAACATATCGACACCGGCAAATGGCCTAAGTCTAGAATGCAAATATCCCCTCGTGTAGGTTTCGTTTGGGATGTGTTCAAGGATAATTCCTTAAAAGTACGTGGTGGTACAGGTATATTTACCGGACGTTTACCCTTGGTATTCTTTACGAATATGCCGACAAACTCGAATATGGTACAAAATGCTGTAGTATTCGGTACAAAATATGAGAATGGAATTGCGGTAAGTCATGATTCCCGTCTGGATCAATTGGCTGGCGGCATGATTACGAATGTAGACGATGCGATCAAGAAATTCGGCCTTCCTACCACGATAGAGAATCCGGTTGCCGGTTCTAAGATCTCTGGCGTAAAGGACAACTTCAAGATGCCACAAATATGGAAAACCTCCTTGGCTGTAGATTATCAGCTCCCTACTTCCTTCCCATTATCCGTAACCGGCGAGTTCATCTATAACAAGAACATCAATGCCGTAACCCTTGAGAATATCAACATCAAGGACCCGTCAAATTGGGAACATTTTAACGGAGCGGATAACCGTTTGATTTATCCATCTGATTATACGTATGTATCCGGTAAGAATGCGGTTGTATTAACTAACACATCCAAAGGACATGGTTATACCGCCAATGTTACGGTTAACGCTCAACCCGTAGAGGATTTGAACATGATGTTGGCTTATACGCACACGGAATCCAAAGAAATTTCCGGTCTTCCGGGTAGCGACCCTGTATCTACATGGCAGGGAATGTTAACGATAGACGGACCGAATTTCGCAACCGTACAACGTTCACGGTATGTAGTGCCCGACAAGGTAATCGCAGCGATCAATTATAATCTACCCTTCCGCCATAAAGGTCTGCTCAGAAAAACAAGCTTAAATCTGTTCTATTCCGGTTATTCCGCTTCCGGATATAGCTTCGCTTATACGAATGATATGAATGGCGACGGTATCAATAATGATATGATGTATATCCCGAAAGATGACAGTGAAATCAAATTCAAGAATGAAGCAGATAGAACCGCTTTCTGGAACTTCGTAGACCAAGATTCTTATTTAAAGAATCACAAGGGAGAATACGCTGAGGCTTATGCCGCACGTGCACCTTGGGTACATCGTTTCGACCTTCGTATCACGGAAGATTTCTCATTCAAGGCAGGTAAAACCGAACATCATTTCCAATTGAGCCTTGATTTCATGAATATCGGTAATATGATCAACTCGAAATGGGGTGTAATGAAGAACGCATCTTCTTCCAACGGTTGCCGTATCTTGAAATATGAAGGCATGGATGATAACAAGACTCCAATTTTCTCCATGTATAAGATCAATGGTGAATATCCGACTGAGACTTATTCTTATAACCGTATCTATACTGAATGCTGGAAAATGCAGGTTGGTATCCGTTACATCTTTAATTAATCAAGAGATATAACTCCATAAAAAAGGCGGGAAATAAATTTTCTCGCCTTTTCTATTTCATCATATATCCTCTCCCCCTCGCAAGGCATCCGCAATATCTTGATGCTGCTGGGCTAATTCGTCCTCTCCTATCGCCCGGAACCCTTCCGCTAGATATTCGTGGGAAGCCGCATGTTTAGGTTTGATGCTTATCGCCTGCTGGAAATCCAGAATAGCTTCATCGTAATATTTGAGTTTCAATAGGCATTTTCCACGGTTATAGCGAGCCTTAAAAGACTTCGGGCTTAATTTTACCGCCTTGTTTAAACAAACCTGAGCGTCATAGTCCTCACCTATATCCAATAAAGTAACCCCTTTGCGTACCCAAGCTTCCACATAATTCGGATTCAAATTCAAGGCCTTATCAAAACAACGGATAGCGGCATTCGCGTCATGGGCCTTCGTTATGCACTCGTTGCCCATCAAGTAATATTCATGCGCATACTCTTTCTGGGTCTCACGAAGCGAATGCAACTCTTCCCGCAAAGCCTTAATCTGTGCCTTTTGACTATTCAACGCTTGCAATTTCAAACGAAGCAGCCGTTGTACCATCGGATTATCCAATTCATTCCGTTTAGATACAGCGGCGGCAAAAAGCCTCGACCGCCTCTTGCATATTACCTAGCCGAAATCCCTGAGCCGCCCGACCATATTGTAGTTCCGCCTCACTTTCCTTGAGGCTTTTCTCTATTAACGCTTGGTTGTTGAATATTTGGCTGAATTCCACGATCTCTTTCCGGATAAAGATATCCCGGGAAGAGATCTTGCTTTTTAGCACCAATCCCTCCAATGAGGTACAACGGCTCAACGCCACATAGGTTTGTCCCCCGGCGAATACCCCCCCGGTCAAATCAACTACCACCCGGCTAAAAGTCAAGCCTTGACTCTTATGCACCGTGATCGCCCAAGCCAAACGAATCGGCAATTGTTCGAACGTACCGACAATCTCTTCCTCGATCCGTTTCTCTTTCTCGTTATATTTGTATTTATAATTTCGCCATGAGGTAGGTTCCACCAAATGTTCCACACCGCTCTCCAGCAAGACATAAACATTTCCATTCTCATCGATACCCGATACCATACCGATCGTCCCGTTCACCCAACGACGTTCATAATCATTATCGATAAAAATAACCTGCGCCTGTTCCTTGATGGATAAATTCAGCTGGGTAGGTAGTGAGGATTCTGGAAAATCCCCCTCGATCTTTCCCACGGAGACGTACTCTTCTCCGGGAAGCTCGGCCAACTTCTTCTCATTGATAAAATCAACCTGATCCCGGCGAGTGGCCAACGTGATATACATATCCTCATTCTGAGGCTCGAAAGACGGAAAATAACGACCGTTCAACGTATCCAACTCCTGTTTTCTAGCGGCATTATTACGAATCCGATCCAATATATTGATAAAAACAGAATCGGTCTGGCGATACACTTTTTGCAACTCGATCGGCACTAAATTAATGTCCTTGAACACACGAGCCGAGAAAAAGAAAGGGCTCGCATAGAACAAACTCAATATCTCTTTTTGATCCGACGGAACAACCGGTTCCAACTGGAAGACATCTCCCACGAACAATAGCTGCTTTCCGCCAAAAGGCAATCGCATATTACCGGAATAGACCCTCAAGATACGATCTACACAATCAATAATATCCGCCCTCACCATCGATATCTCGTCAATGATGATCAAATCGACCTCCGCGATAATTTTCCGTTTCTCCTTCGGATACTTAAAAAACTCAAAGATACGACCATGAGACAAACTTAAATCCGGATCATCCGGCAACATCGGCCGAAAAGGGAGCTTGAAAAAGGAATGCAAGGTAACGCCGCCCGCATTTATGGCCGCTATTCCGGTAGGAGCCAGCACCACATACTTTTTCTTCGTATGATTGCAAATATACTTCAAAAAGTAGACTTGCCGGTCCCTGCTTTCCCTGTCAGGAAAACAGACTGGCGAGTGTGGGTGATCAGTTGCAAGGCATCCTGAAACTCCTTATTGTTCGTGTCTAACTGAAAGTCCAAGTATATAATTTTTAGATGAGACAAAGCTATGAAAATATTTACAGATCACTCTAATAATATCCCTCAAAATATTTGGCAGTCTCCATAAAAATCACTTATTTTGTGATATCAAATTAATATCAAAAACAAATCATCATGAAAGCAACCGAAAAGACATTCAACGGACTGAGAATCTCGGGGTTTATTGCTCTTTTTCTCCTATTGGCTCTATCGGGTCTCTGCTGCTATTTAATCGCAGGCACCAACGGGACTTGGAGCGTAATCACCGGCATCGTCGGACTCTGCCTGTTAGTGGTTTGTTTATTGGGATTCATGGAAATCGAGCCCAACAATGCCCGAGTAATGCTCTTTTTCGGAAAATATAAAGGGACAATTACTGATAACGGATTTTTCTGGGTCAATCCACTTTACAGCAAAAAGAAAATCACGTTACGTGCCCGTAACTTAGATGTCCCTCCTATCAAGGTTAACGATAAGGTCGGTAATCCGGTTATGATCGGGGCCGTGATGGTATGGAAAGTCAAGGATACTTATAGAGCGATGTTCGACATCGATTCTTCGTCCATTAGTATCTCTTCGAATAAATCATTCATATCAATGGGAGAATCCTCTGAATTATCCCAACGAATGCAGAATTATGAGAATTTCGTGCAGATACAAAGTGATGCCGCCATCCGTAAGATCGCTGGCATGTATGCCTATGATTATAACGAGAGCAAAGATCCCGTGACCTTACGGTCCGATGACGGGGAGGTCGCTCAAAAGCTGGAGGAGGAATTAAACAGCCGTCTGGCGATAGCAGGTATTGAGGTATTGGAAGCCCGTATCAATTACTTAGCGTATGCTTCCGAGATCGCCGGAGTCATGTTACGCCGCCAGCAAGCGGAAGCAATTATCGCCGCCAGAGAACGGATCGTGGAAGGAGCGGTTAGCATGGTTCAACTCGCCTTGAACAAACTGGATAAAGACAATATTGTGGAACTGGATGAGGAACGAAAGGCCGCAATGGTCAGTAATCTGTTGGTTGTCCTTTGTGCTGACGAGGCAGCGCAACCTGTCGTAAATACCGGGACTCTACATCATTAATGTAAGAATTTAATATTAATACTAGTATATGGCCAAAAAAGATAATACTGTCAAAAGCTTCATCCTGCGGGTGGACGCTGATATGATGGAAGCTATCGAAGCTTGGGCTGCGGACGAATTTCGCAGCACCAATGGCCAAATCCAGTACATTCTGGACCAAGCCTTACGAAAGGCAGGACGGTTGAAGAAGAAAAGACTGCCCCGGCCACAAAACGACGACAAGTCATAAAAAAAGCCTGATCGAAAGATCAGGCTTTTTTATTAACGGCTAATGAACAGCCAAGCATCTTTATACTTTTCTATTTTTCGAAGTGTCGCCATGTAGCTCTCGGCATCCGCCCGGTTATTAAACTTATCCGCATAAATACGATATTTACCATCACGAACCACCTTGCTTACATTTTTACATTGCGCACGGTCTACACCGGATATATACTCATTCGCCTGCTCCTCTGTCGGGAAACTCGCTATCACGATATGATACATCTTCTTTGGTGCCACGGATTTCACTTTCGGAGCGGGAGCAACAAGCTCTTTCTTTACCTCAGGAGCAGAAGCCGCTTTGGCAATCTCTGTCTCCTTAGTCGCTTCTATTTTGGGAGTTACCTCCGCTACCATCTCGTCCTCTTGGGATACTTGAATTTCCTCCAGCTGAGAAATCGGTTCCTCAAACCTATAATTTATCATCTCCGTAGGAACAAAACTAGCTGTATAAGCGGACAGGTTTACTTCTTTCACCGGAGTCGAAACCACAAAGAATAATGCGACAGCAGCAGCTGACGCCGCAACAACCCGGATCAACTTACGACTAACCGGGATATAGAACACATCTTTCTTTTTCTTACCCGTAAGTAAGGCAACCTCTTCCCGCTCTTCCTCCAACGATCGCAAAACCGGAAAATGAAACGATGATAAACCATACGAATCCGCATTAAATACCCCAGAATCGCCCGGCGTAAAAATGGTCTGCCCCTCCTCTCCTATAGAGAAAGTCCCGATTCGCCCCAATGTTATCCGCTTGTCTTGTTCCAAAGAAACATTCAAAGCCTCGATATCCTCTTCCAGCATCAATTGAGCTTTCCGGTAATCAACGCCATACGTCTGCATATACGACTCGGAAAGCAAGCCGTCTGTATGCTGTAGCGTTACATTGAACATAACCTCTTTACGCATCGGCCGAAACGAATGTTCCTCTTCCTCATACGTCGCCGGCAAGATTTGCAGCACGAAACCACCAAACTTCGGCAAGATCACACAATCATGCGTCAGCAATAAGCGTTCAATATGTGTTATTATCCTTAACATAGAGACAAAGGTAAATATCTTTATAGAAATAACAAAAAAAGAGCACTTTTTTCCTTTGAAATGACCCGGAAAAACATAGTTATGAAATACTCAAAACATAACTATGTCTCAAGAAAATCATAACTATGAATTTTAAACAAGTTATTAGGACTTATTTTCTCATATCATTTGACACGCAAGCAACTTTGTCATCTTTCATCCACGTCTTCCGCAAACCAATCTCCACCTTCAGCTACAACTTCCTGCTTAAGTTTCAACATCTTTGATTTCAGTCTCGCTACAATTTCAGGATGTTTATCTGCCACATCTATTCGTTCCTCACGATCATCTCTCAAATTATATAACTCAAAATATTTTGGAAACACCTTCTTGGCGAACTCCATATGTTCTTTTGTCAAATACCAAGGCTTCACTTTACCAAGCGCTAATTCATCCAAACTAAAAGCCCATGGTAGAGGCTCATCGTATCCCAGTAGACACCAGTCGCCTTCACGTATCATACAAATAGGATCATGAATATACCGGAAAAAGAACAAAGGGTTTTCTCTTTCCAACGTTTCAGCTTTCCCCAAAAACACCGGAGAAATATCCATACCATCAATAACACGATCTGTAGGAACCGGAGCATCCGCTAAAGACGCTAACGTTGGTAATATATCCGTGAAACAACCGTTAAACTCACTAATCACACCGGTTGGTACATGTTTATGCCATCTAACAATACATGGAACTCGCAATCCTCCCTCATAATTAAAATGTTTCTCTCCCCGAAATGGCAAATTAGAATAATCCCACTGAGAACCATTATCAGAAGCAAATATGACAATCGTATTATCTTCCAGATTCTGTTCTTTTAGATAATTCATTAATTTACCAATCGCTATATCCATATTTTCGATACACCCATAATACTCAGGATTAATAGCATGCCTTTTCTTCAACTCCTCCGGGGCCTCCATTGGAAAATGAGGCTCATTGAACCAAACATTTAAGAAGAAAGGTTCCTGTTTATTCTTGTCTAGCCATTGGAGTGCTTCCGTTACCACAATATCACAGGAATAACCTTCGATCTCACCTTGCGGTTCTCCATTCCGGAAAAAGTTCGTGGGATTATGATGAGACGGGACTGAATTATTCAAGGCATAAAAACTATAATCAAAACCTTGATCATTGGGATAAGGTTGATCCGGACGTCCCGAACTTAAATGCCACTTTCCAAAATGCCCCGTCGCATAATCTGCTTGTTTCAGTACTTCTGCTATAGTAACCTCACTATCTCTCAAATGCATCGGTGAGTTTTGCTCCAGATAATTATAAACCCCTGTACGAGTACAATTCCGACCGGTCATTAGAGCCGCACGAGATGGAGAGCTAACAGCCGCACCACAATAAAAATTCGTAAAGCGAATACCTTGCCGGGCCAATAAGTCCAAATTCGGAGTTTGGGAAGTAGGAAAGCTATCCGACTGCTGCGGAAAATTCTCATTTCGATAACAAGAGACATCATTATATCCCAAATCATCCGCTAATAAAATTATGATATTCGGCTTAGGAACAGCTTCCTCTTTTGCGCCACAACTTACGGTTGACAACATCAATGCGGCACTATTAACCGCAACAAAGATCTCTTTATAATTCATTTTATATAATCTAAATTCTAATAAATATATTCTCTAAATCACCAACCCGGATTTTGCTCTAAATTTGGATTCAAAGAGCGCTCACTATCAGGAATAGGTAATAAATCATAGTATTCCAAATAGCCGTTCGGGAATTTTGTCTCAATCACGCTTCCTTCATGATCCTTTATAATCATCGGATAAAGCTCCTTTCCTATTTTCCAACGCTTCACATCCGACCAATAACGACCTTCCAACGCCAATTCTATTCTTCTTTCATGCCTTAGTTTCTCACGGGCCTCATCCCGAGATAAGGACAAAGGCAATGGGGAAATTTTCACGTCATCTCGTTCCGTACGGATCCGGTTTAATATAGCGATCGCCTCCGAAACATTTCCACCAGATTCAATAATCGCTTCCGCTTTCGACAATAGCACATCCGCATATCGCAAGATAATATCGTTGATATAAGACTGGCCGGCGGGAGGTAAATCCGCCTCGTTCTGAATCCGGTACTTACGAGTACTCAAATGTTTCAATCGATTACCCGCATGATTAAAAGCTCCCCCCGGATACAAATAACTAGGGAAACGATGTCCTAAAATATAAGAGCCCGGAAGCACAACCGTGAACGCTAAACGAGGATCACGGTTCTCATAAGGATTTTCCGGATCAATAGGGCTCCCATCCACGGTCTCATAAGCCGCCACCAAATCATCTGTAGGAACATAGCGACTACCACGTGTCCAACTACCGGTTCCCGTTCCGCAGTATTGATCCAGAAAAGTACCCTGTGAATTTTCACCCTCTATATATTGGATATCAAATAGAACCTCCTTATTTCCTTCATTAGCCGGATCGAACAATGTCGCATAACTATGAAACAAGCCATATTTCTTCAGAGCATCAATCTGATCTACACATTCCAAAACCGCCTTATACTTACCTTGATATAAATACGCACGCATTTTCATTCCCAAGGCAGCGCCTTTCGTAGCACGTCCTTTCTCCGGAGCATCCGCACCTAAATTAGCGATGGCGACATCATAATCATCCAACGCCTGTTGCCATGTATCTTCTCGACTGGAACGCTTTAGGTTACGAGCCTCCGATGTTGAGATTTCTGAAAGTACGACAGGAACACCCCCATAAGTTTCCGCAAGTACCGAATAAGCCAATCCCCTCAAGAAATGAGCCTCGCCAACATACAACTTTTTCGCCTCCCCCGCTAATTCTATTTTTTCTAAACAAGCCAATAAATAATTAGCCCTAGAGATCATTTCATAACATCTTTTCCAACGAAAAGTAACGACACCGCCATCACTAGAGCTCAAACGTCCGGCTCCCAATTTATTGAAAACCTCGACAGTTCCCCAATTATATGCATTGGGAGTCGCACAATCTGTCATTCCAAACCCAAACAAACCTTGATCTATGACAGCGGTCTCCCTTAGACAAGCATACGTTCCATCTAACAGTAACTTAATATCCGATTCTTTTTCCGGAAAGTTAGCGGCCGTGATTTTATCCTCCGGATACAAATCCAGATAATTCTCCATACAACCACCAAAAGAGATCAATAACAAAAACGACAAACAATATATTATTAAACGTTTCATAGCTTTAGAAATTAAGATTTAAACCAAATGTGAATATTCTCGGTGTCGGATACGGAGAACCTCCCGCATCAAACGTATTTCTTTCCGGATCGTATCCCTCATAGCCTTTTTTCCACATAACCGTAAATAAATTCTGAGCATTAGCGTATACATAAAGCCGTTGCATTTTCAACTTTGAAGTAATCCTTTCCGGAAATGCATAACCCAATTGTAAGTTCTTCAATTTCAAGAAGTCAATCCGATGTACCCAAAATGAGGAGTCGTATCGATCCCAAGTAGAGTCATATCGAAGCATAGGGATACTAGAACCTGAATTCTCTGGTGTCCATGCGTCTCTCCAAAAGCCCGCGATTCGCATATACTCATATCCTAAGCGAGTCATTTCATTTTGAGTAAAGACATTCGCCTTTCCTAAACCCTGAAACAAGAGGCTCAGATCAAATCCCTTATAACGCAGCCCTGCAGAAATACCATAAGTGATCTTCGGAATCGTATTTCCTAATACTTGCTTATCTTGATAGTCCAATTTTCCATCATTATTTACATCCTCATACTTCAAATTACCCATGGCAGGCTTATAGCCATTATTATGCATATGCTCTACCGCTTCTTCATCCGATTGGTAAATGCCAATCGCTTTATAACCATACAACGCTTTGTAAGGATATCCCTCACGGATCAAATACAGTTGATCCGGAGAATTACCACCTTGGAACTTTGTTACTTCATTATTTATGTAAGTAAAATTAAATCCTACATTAAATCCCAATCGATCCCTACTGGCTTCCAAATTATCATAATTCGCAACCAATTCAAAACCGTTATTTTTCATCTCCCCAACATTCTCGAAAGGCGCTGTCTTATCACCTAAGATATTGGAGATTGGTAATTGAACAATAATATCGGTAGTCTTTTTATTGAAATAGTCCGCTTCAATGCTTAATTTATTATTTAAGAAGCCCAGATCCAGACCAATATCTAGAGAAGAAGTTGTTTCCCAAGTAATATCCTCATCAACCAAGGCTGTTACAGCCGCACCCGGAGCCAAGGAACCTCCATAATTATAACTTAAATTATAATTCTGATTGATAACAGTTAAATAAGGCCAATACCCCTCGATCGTCTGGTTACCCAATTGTCCCCAAGAAGCTCGCAATTTCATGTTAGAAAAAATATTCACATTCTTAATGAAGCTTTCCTCACTCAACCGCCAACCAGCTGAGAAACCGGGAAAAACACCCCATCGATTACCTCGTTTGAAACGGGAGGAGGCATCCGCACGAAGATTCATCTCGAATAAATATTTATCAGCGAAAGCATAATTTAGACGACCGAAGTAAGAAGCCATACGTAATCCTTGCATATTACCCTTGCCCTGAATGCCATTCGTTCCCGCATCCACTTGGGTTAATCCGTCTTTAGCGGGATCCGTCCTACGTGCATATACGTTCTTAATATTATAATTTTCTAATTGAGCACCCAAGATTCCCGCGACCGAATGTTTTTCCACAAACTTCTTGCTATAGTTCAAGGTCGCATGAAAGTTATTACGCATAGTAGATATTTGCTCTCTACTCATCTCCAAGCCATCCCGGTTATAATTTATGGTCATTGTCTCTATACCGGAATCCGTGTATCCATAAAGGGTCTCATTATATTTATCGACCATTTTCCAATTGCCATTAGAGGCCCAAGTGACTTGCAAATTCAAGTCCTTCGTAAAGTCAACAGTAGCGAACGCATTTAACGACATATAATCCAAAGTCGTCTTGGTAGCGCCATTGGAAGCATCAATTAACGGGTTCCTGTTATCATACAATAAAGTTCCATCCTGCGCAATCGCCTCAACCGAACCAAAACGTCCATCTCTCGTATAAGGAGCGATAAAAGGGGCTGCTCCCGATTGTATAAAGAATACACGCGATAAATCAAACGGTTCTTGAGAATTCCGGCGTATATAATTTAAACGAGCGCCAACTTTCAACCACGAATTAACCTTATATTCCAGATTAGCCCGCATACCGAATCTCTCCGCATCTGTATTCGTAATAATACCCTCTTGCTTCAAATAATTTAAGGACAAAAAGAAGATAATTTTTCCGAACCACCTCGAATTGATAAATTATGGCCTGTAATTAGAGCATTCCGATAAACGTGTTCGTACCAATCCGTATTCGGGTATTTATAAGGATCCGTGCCATTCTTGAAATCAGAGATCAAGGACTCGGGATATAAAGGACTCTCGCCACCATTAGCCAAGGCTTGGTTTGCCATGGTCATTAACTCCGCACTATTTGTCACCAGATCAAATCTCCGCCCCAACTGTTGTACACCTACATATGAGTTCAATTCCACATGCGTCTTCTCATTATTTTTACCCATCTTCGTCGTTACCAAAACGACTCCATTCGCTGCTTTCGATCCATAGATAGCTGCGCTAGCCGCATCCTTCAACACGGTGATACTCTCAATATCGCTTGGATTGATCTGACTAAAAACGCCTTCTACTCCATCAATAATTACCAACGGATCCGAGTTATTCAGCGTACCCCAACCCCGGATTCTTAACTGAGCGCCATCATCCCCCGGCTTTCCCGAATTTTGACTGATCCATACACCCGACACTTTACCAGAAAGGGCTTGTGAGGCATCCGTTATAGGCCGGTTTGCCAATTCCTCATCAAACTTCACGGAAGAAACAGATCCTGTCAAATTCACTTTCTTCTGAGTACCATAGCCAACAACGACAACCTCATCCAGTTGTTCACTATCCTCTGTCAGTGTAATCGTTAGGCTAGAACGATTATTCAAGGCTATTTCTTCTGTCTTATACCCTATATAAGAAATAGAGACCATCGCATTCCGACTTACCTCATTTAATAAAAAATGTCCGTCCATATCCGTAATCGTACCCGTTCTACTCCCCTTCACCAGTACATTTACACCAATGAGAGGTTCCCCATGTGTATCTTTCACAATACCAGTGACCGTGATTTTTTTAGCTTGCTGAATAGAAAGGGACGAGTTTTCTTTTTCTCGTTCCTTCGTACGATAATTTGTCGGTTGTTGAGATTATATTCAACATCCGTTCCTTTAAATAACCTTTCCAATATAACCTCAACGGACTTATCCCGTACGTCAAAATTTACCCTGCGATGCAAGTCGATATTAGCGCCATGATAAACAAAAACAAACTCACTATTTTTCTCAATGTGGTCAAATACATCCTTTATGGTACAATTATTCATACGGACTGTCAACGTGGTTTGTTCCGTCTGCAAGGTAGCGGCGTACACCGCAGAGCCTCCAGAACTGATCAAGCATAAGGCTAAACAAACACTTTTGAGAAAATGATTCGATTCTCTACAGAAATCATCTTTTTTTTTCATACATTTGTAATGTTTTTTCTTTAATACATAATTAATTGATTAAACGAAGTCTTTGAACCGGTGGATATGACGGTATCTTCCGGTTCTTTTGTCAATTTTTCTTTTTAACACAAAGTCTTTTCACCAAATAGTTCTTTTACATAGGCAATCTATTTTAATATGATTATATTATTCTCTTTATCCGTCTCTTGTCGCAAGAATAGAGATTGACAAATAATCTCAACAACATCTTCCAAACTTCCTCGCAAATCAAGTTTACCGGAAAGAGGTATTTCCGCGATCTCTTTATCAAACACAATCGTACGCCCATAGTATCGGGCTAATTTATTTAAGACATCCCCAACCTTACGATCGTTCACTTGCATCAGATTATCTTTCCAACAGATATACTCAAACACATCCACTTCCTTAATAGATACCCCTTTATTTCCCAACTCTATCATCTGGTTAGGAGCTAGCACCTCTTTAACATGCTTATCATTCTCTACCTCCACCCGGCCTTCGACTAATACAACGGAAGCCTTCGGCTCATCTCCATAGACGCAAACATTAAATTGGGTACCGAGTACCTTTACATTAAACGCATTTGTCTTTACGATAAAAGGGCGGGAAGAATCTGGGGTAACATCCAAATAGGCTTCTCCCGTAACTAAGATCTCTCGTTTATCTTTAGCAAACACGGCCGGATAAATCACACGGGTATCGGCATTTACATATATCTGGGTACCATCTGAAAATATAATATTTGCCCGCTTGCCCTTCGGTACTATGATTTGATTCAAATTTCCAGTCTTAGTAGCTAATACTTTCTTCTTTATCTGAGAGTCTTTTACACTTGGTTTACCTATATTATCATGCGTAATTGTAGCCCCATTTTTAAGCTGTACCCAGCTTCCATTTTCCACCAGCACAATCTCATCGTCCGGCAAAGAGTCTATGCTCTTTTCTTCCAACAAAGCCAATGGCAAGGAGGATTTATCATCCCCCACCATCCAGAAATAACATCCTATGGCAAGGAGTAACACGACCGCCGCCGCCACAGAAGAAGCTAGATAGCGTATGCGTAAAACAAAGGTTTTACGGGGAGCTTTCAAACGTTCCTCGACCTTCTGCCATGAGGATAAAGCGAACTTGGAATCCAATTGTTCCACTTCTCGGACTTTACGCCATAAATCCTCTCCAGCTTGCCGGAATAAATCTTTTTCAAATATGTCTCGTTTCTTATTCACAGGTTACATTTTTATTCTTATTACGGATCAATTTGATTTTGGTACTCACTTTTGCGGAAAAAAACACAATTTTTCATATTCTTGTGTTTTGAAAAGCACGATCTTCCACACTCGCTATATATCGACACCCGGTATCCCTCCAATATACATAAATAACTAATAATATGACATTTACAGTTTTTTCTTAGTATCAAACAAAAGTTTTCCGTACACTAAACCTTAGTTTACCTATAGTAAAACAAAAGTTTCTTCAGTACGAAACTTTTGTTTTCCCTAAGGGAAACAACTCTTAAAGACTCCATTCCCTACTCACAAGCCTAAGTGATAAATTGCTTTCTTGCCATTCTCCTTAAAACATGGTAGGTCAAGAGTGATAATTGTAGATGTTTTTATATCTACAACCACCATGTAATATACTTATTTATAGGGCATATAAGACATAGTTGTAGATATGGTAGATATTTTAAAAACCAATCGCTTATGTAAGCATAGGGAATAAAACATAATGGAGGCCCCCATTATTAAAGCGTCCAGGAAAACCACCTTCTTAACTTACTAAGCGTTCTGGATAATAAATTTTTACTCGATTGATAATTTATACCTAAGATCTCCGCAATCTCATCGTGTCCCAATCCATTTACATAATAAAGATAAATAATCTCTCTCTGGTGGGGGAAAGTTTTGTCAAAGCCTTCATTAAGAGTTTAACCCGTTCGTCCGCTTCCGTCGTATCCAGTGAGATACGAGAAAATAATTCATCTGTTTGGAAAGTATCCTCATAAAGAGAGATGTCCTCCATCTTCCTGTTTTTCTCGATCGTATCATACAACTTATGCCTTAAAGTCTTGAGTAAGTAACCTTTGACATTTACAGTTGGAGATAAAGTCTCGTGGTTTTGAATCAATTTGATAAAAATATCCTGTACGCAATCTTCCACCAAGCTCTTGTCAGGAAGTAGCTTGATACCATAATTGCGCAATAAGGCGTAAAATCGGCAATACAGCTCACGGAAAGCTCTCATATCTCCCTTCAGACACAGTTCCCAAAGCCCCTCATCGGATATTTTCATATAGATCATGTAGAAATAACTCCCGCAGATTTGACGCAAACATACACAAAACATTCGATTTTCAGATTAGCTAGAAGAGATTTTATAGAAAAACACGTGTATAACGCAAAATACATTATACACGTGTTCATTGAAATAATACGAAAAGGTTACTTATATCGCTTACTTTGCCAAGGGATCATACCCGTCTGGCGGATATGCTCCATCAAGCCATTGAACAAGTTTTTATAGGCAGCGGAAGAACGCTCTGCGATCGGGTTTTGCTCTTTAGGGTCTTCTTTCAGATTGAAGAATTGGATAGGTTCCCAAGGTGTGTTTTGTAAGATCTTATAATCTTTATAGCGAGATGCGTAATAGGCTTTACCACCATATCGGGAATTACCTTCCCTTCGCACCCAATGCACCATTCGATCTCCGGTATCTTGTTCCTCACCCCGTAAAAGAGGCAAGATACTGATACCGTCGATCTCATGCGATACAGGCACGGCTGTCAGATCGCATAAGGTCGGGAACATATCCGAAAGCATGACGAAATTATCACGTACCGCCGGACGGATCTGGTTCTTCCAATAAATACCTCCGGCTACCCGGATCCCTCCCTCATACATATCCTGCTTCGCGCCTCTGAACGGGCCGTTATTCGCACCCGCATCGTCCTGCCCTCCATTATCAGAGGTAAATATAATGATCGTATTCTCCAACTGGCCATTCTGTTCCAAGGCCTCATACACACGTCCGACGTTATAATCCAAATGCTCAATCAAGGCGACAATCTTAGCACGCTTCTCAGGAAGTGACGGTTCACGCTTTTTCACCTTTTCCAGCCATTCCTGAGGAGGTTGTATCGGGGTATGTGGGGCATTATAAGCTAGATAAAAGAAGAAAGGCTCTTGCTTTTGCTTCATATCCGACAGGTAACGGATCGCCCAATCAGAGAAAACCTCTGTAGCATGTCCTTGTGGATCGATCTCTTTCAAATTCTCACGCATATAATTATTTCCGAAACGACGATGGGTATAATAATCATCCATCATATCCCCTAAAAATCCCCGGTAGAAATCGAAGCCCCTTTCCGTAGGGGTATTCGGAGACTCCAATCCTAAATTCCATTTTCCAACCATCGCATTATGATAGCCTCTTTTCTTCAACATCTGGGGTAATAATACGGCATCCCCCGACAGATACCCCCAGCTATCCTCTTTATGCGTACGAATAACTCCCCGTACGCCTACCATATCCGGATAACGACCGGTTAATAAGGAAGCTCTACTAGGAGAGGAGACCGGACAGTTCGCATGGAAATTCGTGAAACGAACTCCTTCATTTAATAATTTATCGATATGTGGAGTTTGAATGTCCTTGGCGGCTCCTTGACAGGACAAATCACCATATCCCAAATCATCCACCAAAATCAGCAGGATATTCGGGCTATCCGGCAAAGCCTTTGTTTGTGCGGAAGCTGCGGAAAAAGCCAATCCGCAAGCCGCTGTCAGTATATATTTATTCATCTATCTGTTGTTTTTAATTTCCCATTACATCATATCACATACGGAAGGTTTGATCTTCATTCCTTTCTTATGTTTCTCACCGGCCTCGATCAGTAATTTCACGATCTCCGGATGCTTCTCCGCCTGATTGAACCTCTCCGAGATATCTGTCTCCACGTTATACAACAAGGGTTCTGCCGGAGTCTCGATCTTACAGGTTCGCAGATATTGGTCCTTGATCGTCTTAAAATAATACTTCCACTCCCCTTTACGGATCGCCATCAACTCGCTTCCCCACCAATAATAAACCTCATCACGGGCGGAATGCTTTTCCTCAAACAATAATCCGGTTTGATTCACGCCATCCAATACAAGATCTTTCGGTTGCTCGATACCCGCCATCGAGAGGAAAGTCGGATATAAATCCATCGAGGTCATAATCTCATCGTTGATCGCCGGATTGATTTTTCCCGGCATCCAACAAATGGCCGGAACCCGGAAGCCACCTTCCCACCAAGTACCCTTGCCATCCTTCAACGGACCTGCGGAACCACCATTCTCATGCTCCGTCAGCCAAGGGCCGTTATCGCTGGTAAAAATAACAAACGTATTCTCGTCCAAGCCATTTTCACGCAGAGCCTTCAACACCTCCCCAACGCTCCAGTCTATTTCCTCAACCACATCTCCGTACAGGCCTCGTTTGCTCGTTCCCTCGAAACGGGCATTCGTGTACAATGGGATATGCGGGAAGGTATGAGCGAAATAAAGGAAGAAAGGTTCCTTTGAATGATCCTTGATGAACGATACCGCTTTCTCCGTATAGCGACGGGTTAATTCTCCTGATCCGGTTCCGATTCGATTTCCTTACCATCCAATATCAATGGAGTCGGTGGAAAATTCCGGGCATGCGCGCCTTTATTCTGAACGGGGCTCATATCATTGGAATAAGGTATGCCGAAATAGGTATCAAAACCATGATCCGTCGGTAAATAGGGAGAGAACGCTCCTAAATGCCATTTGCCTACACAGCCGGTCGCATACCCGCTTTGTTGTAAAACCTTGGCGATCGTGACCTCATCTTGTCCTAACCCAGCCTTTGAGTTAGGGAAAAGTACGGCTACCCGATCTCCATACAATCCATTTCGAACCGGCAAACGTCCGGTCATTAACGCGCCCGACTTGGTGTAGAGACTCCGGCCCCCACATAAAACTGGGTCAGCTTCATTCCTTCACAAGCCATACGGTCTATATTCGGTGTGCGGATCGTTGGATTCCCATAGCAACTCAAATCCCCATATCCCATATCGTCACAGAATATGATTACAAAATTAGGCTTATTGGCCGCATCCGAGGCAGCGTTCAAGCTCAAGCTGTTCGATAATACCGCCGCTGTTAAAACAGACAATGATTTCAGTGTTTTCATATGCGTATCTTTTTATTTAAGTAAACGGGGAAAAGGTTCATCTATAATACCGGCAGGACGCTGGTTCCGGCCTTCATATCCCCAATCTCCCATATCACTACGAACCTGTTCGATCCATTGATTCATCTTCGTCACTACTTCGGGATGTTTATCGATGACATTGGTTGTTTCCGACAAATCATTCGCCAAATTATATAAACGAGCTTCACCGACTTCCGTATCCGGGAAGTGAGGGCCTTTGATACGTTCCTTCAAAGGTAAATGATACTTCCAGTTTCCCCAACGTACCGCCTGTAATTGTTGTTTCTGGTAATAATAGAAAGTCTCCGTGGGCGATGCCATCGATTCTCCCTCCAAGATTCCAGACACATTATGCCCATCTATCACCCGGTCGGAAGGAACCGCATAACCGCAATAATGCGCCAATGTCGGTAAGAAATCCATCGAAGTCACCAGATTATCAGTCTCCTGTCCCGCCGGTATTTTAGCGGGCCATCTCATTATACAAGGCACCCTGAACCCACCTTCATACGTCGTACCCTTTTGGCCTCTCAACGGACGGTTCGTACCACCGAAGTGTTCATCCGCACCATTATCGGAAGTAAAGATAATCAAGGTATTTTGATCCAATCCTTCCTCCTTTAAAGTCTCAAGCAAGACTCCCATCGACCAATCCAATTCCTCGGTCGCATCTCCATAGAGTCCGTTCTGAGACTTTCCCTTGAAAGCGGGAGAAGCCGCTAACGGATTATGAGTCATATTATGGCACAAGTAAATAAAGAACGGAGATTCCTTATGAGACTTTATAAACTCCACAGTCTTATTGGTATAACGAATCGTCAAGGAATCATGACCGACAGGAGCCACTATTACCTCCTCCTGTTCCATCAAGGGTAACGGACAATACGGACGATCCATATCGTTACTATAAGGAATACCATAATAGTAGTCGAAACCCTGCCGGGTAGGAAGAAATGGCAATTGATCCCCTAGATGCCATTTCCCGATACAAGCCGTCGCATATCCCTGCTCCTTCATCAACTCGGCGATCGTTATCTCACCGGGATTCAAGCCTTTATGCGAAGCTGGAAATAGCACTTGCCTCCCTTTGGACATCAAAGGTGTAGGGTCCGCATTTACATGCATGGAGACTCGCCTTGGATAACACCCTGTCAATAAAGCCGATCTGGAAGGTGTGCTCACGCTCGAACCCACATAAAAATCGGTCAGTCGTATTCCCTCTTTAGCCATCTGGTCGATATGGGGAGTACGATGCTTCGTACTCCCGTAACAACCTAAATCCCCATATCCGAAATCATCGATAAATACGATGATCACATTTGGCCTTTCCGCCGCTTGAGTAGCCACGGCCGCTCCTGAAAAGGCTAATACCGATATTATGTTAGATATAAGTTTCATTTCATTTTTCTTTTAGTTGCACATTACCAACCCGGATTCTGATCCAAATTCGGATTCAAAGAACGCTCGCTATCAGGAATCGGTAATAAATCGTAATATTCCAAATAGCCATTTGGGAACTTCGTCTCGATCACGCTACCCTCATGATCCTTAATAATCATAGGGTAAAGTTCCTTACCGATTTTCCAACGTTTTACATCTGACCAATAACGTCCTTCTAATGCTAACTCAATCCGTCTCTCATGTCTCACTTTCTCACGAGCCTCCTCACGACTCATAGATGTCGGCAGCAAAGAGATCTTAACGTCATCCCTTTCCGTACGGATCCGGTTGAGGATAGCGATCGCATCCGCTACACTTCCATTCGTCTCTATAATCGCCTCCGCTTTTGACAATAAGACATCCGCATATCTCAGTATGATATCATTGATATAAGACTGCCCGGAAGGAGGAAGCTTTGACTCATCCTGAATCCGATATTTACGGGTACTTAAATGTTTCAACCGATTACCGGCATGATTAAACGCACCTCCCGGATACAGGTAATTAGGGAAACGATAGCCCAAGAAATAAGAACCCGGAAGTACAGCCGTGAAACCTAAACGAGGATCCCGGTTCTCATAAGGATTCTCGGGATCTACAGGAGAGCCGTCGATCGTCTCATAAGCCGCTACCAAATCATCCGTAGGGACATAACGGCTTCCACGGGTCCAACTTCCGGTACCCGTTCCGCAATACTGGTCAATATAGGAACCTTGCGAATTCTCGCCTTCAATATATTGGATATCAAACAATACTTCCTTATTGTTCTCATTAGCCGGATCAAACAAACCCTCATAACTATGGAATAGACCATATTTCTTCAACGCATCAATTTGCTCGACACAAGACAGAACCTCCTTGTATTTACCTTGGTATAAGTAGGCTCGCATTTTCATACCTAAAGCCGCCCCCTTGGTAGCACGCCCCGGCTCAGGAGCATCCACTCCCAGATTGGTGATCGCAACCTCATAATCATCCAGCGCTTGTTGCCAAGTCTCCTCCAAACTCGCCCGCTTCAAGCTACGAGCTTCTTCCGTGGAAATGTTCGTCAATATAATAGGTACCCCACCATAGGTTTCCGCTAGCACAGAATAAGCCAGTCCCCGTAGAAAATGAGTCTCACCTGAATATTTGGCTTTCGCTTCTTCCGATAAATCCACTAAATCCATACAGGCCAACAAATAGTTTGCCCGGGAGATTATCTCATAACATCTTTTCCAACGATACGTTACGACTCCTCCGTCACTAGAGCTCAATCGCCCGGCACCCAACTTATTAAAAACCTCATCCGTTCCCCAGTTAAATGCGTTAGGGGTAGCTCCATCCGTTATGCCAAAGCCAAACAAGCCTTGATTATAAACCTCTTTTTTCCCTCAATTGAGCATAGACACCATTTAAAAGGAGTTTGATATCCGATTCATTTTCCGGGAAACTCGCCGAAGTAATCTTATCCTCAGGATACAAATCCAAATAATTCTCCATACATCCCGTGAAAGAGACACATAGTATAATTGATAAGCAATATGCTAATAACTGTTTCATACTTTTAGAAATTAAGATTTATACCAAATGTAAATATTCTCGGAGTCGGGTAATAATTGGTACCCGAATCAAACGTATTTCTTTCCGGATCATATCCTTCATACCCTTTTTTCCACATAATCGTAAACAGGTTCTGGGCATTCGCATATACATACAACCGTTGCATTTTTAGCTTTGAGGTAATCCATTCAGGGAACGCATAACCTAATTGTAAGTTCTTCAATTTCAAGAAATCGATACGATGTACCCAAAATGAGGAGTCATACGTGTCCCATGAAGAGTCAAACCGAAGCATCGGTATATTTGAGTCCGGATTCTCTGGGCTCCACGCATCCCGCCATTTATCAGAAATAGTCAGCCATTCGTATTGCATACGGGTCATGCCGCTCTTCGTAAACGCATTCGCCTGTCCCAAACCTTGGAATAAGATATTTAAGTCAAACCCTTTATAGCGTAAGCCGGCAGTAAGTCCATACGTAATTTTAGGAATCGTATTACCAAGTACTTGTTTATCTTGATAGTCTAATTTTCCATCATTATTAACATCCTCGTATTTCAGATTTCCCATTTCCGGCTTAAGCCCATTGCTATGCATATGTTGAGCGGCTTCTTCGTCCGATTGATAGATGCCAACCGCTTTATAGCCATACAAAGCCTTATACGGATATCCCTCACGAATCAAATAAAGCTGGTCCGGAGAGTTTCCACCTTGAAATTTCGTTACTTTATTATCGATATACGTAAAGTTTAGTCCTACGTTAAATCCAAGGCGATCTCTGCTCGTCTCAAGATTATCATAATTCACGACTAACTCAAAACCATTATTTTTCATCTCGCCCACATTCTCAAACGGTGCGGTCTTATCCCCTAATACGTTTGGTATTGGCAATTGAACGATAATATCGGTTGTTTTTTATTGAAGTAATCAGCTTCTATATTCAACTTATTACCTAAGAAGCCCAAATCCACACCAATATCCAAGGAAGAGGTAGTTTCCCAAGTAATATCCTCATCCACCAAAGCGGTTACGGCAGCACCCGGAGCCAATGAGCCTCCATAATTATAACTCAAGTCATAATTTTGGGAGATCACTGTTAAATAAGGCCAATATCCTTCAATGGTTTGATTGCCTAATTGTCCCCACGACGCACGTAGTTTCAAATTAGAAAACAGATTCAGGTTCTTAATAAACGCCTCTTCACTCAAACGCCATCCTGCAGAGAAGCCCGGAAAAACACCCCAGCGATTTCCCCGTTTAAAACGAGAGGAGGCATCGGCACGGAGATTCATCTCAAATAAATATTTATCCGCAAAGGCATAATTCAATCGACCAAAATAAGATGCCATGCGTAGACCTTCAAAATTTCCCTCTCCCTTGATACCTTCCGTTCCCGCATCCACTTGGGTTAATCCTTCTTTGGGTGGGTTGGTTCTTCGGGCAAATACGTTCTTTATACTGTAATTCTCCAATTGGGTACCAAGGATAGCGGCAACATAATGCTTATCCGCAAATCGCTTGCTATAGTTTAATGTCGCTTGGAAATTATTACGCATAGTCGATACTTGCTCTCTACTCAACACAATACCATCACGATTGTAATTTTTCGGTATCGTCTCTATGCCAGAATCCGTATATCCATAAAGGGTCTCATTATATTTATCAACCATTTTCCAATTGCCATTAGAGGCCCATGTTACTTGTAAGTTCAAGTCTTTCGTAAAATCTACGGTAGCGAAAGCATTTACAGCCATATAATCCTTGGATGTTTTAGTCGCCCCGTTCGAAGCGTCTATAACCGGCTGATAAGTCGTATACAATAAAGTACCATCATCCTTAATCGCTTCTACCGAACCGAAACGGCCATCCCGGGTATATGGAGCGATGAAAGGAGCCGCACCTTGTTGCTGTTCGAATACACGGAACAAATCAAAAGGCTCTTGGGAATTCCTACGAGTATAATTCAAACGAGCGCCAACTCTCAACCATGAATTCACTTTATACTCCACATTTGCCCGGATACCGAACCGCTCCGCCTTAGAGTTCATCAAAATACCTTCCTGACTCAAATAGTTCAAAGACAAGAAGGAAGATAGTTTCTCCGATCCACCGCGAATGGATAAATTATGCCCTGTTATTAAAGCATTCCGATAAAGAGAGTCATACCAATCCGTATTCGGGTATTTATAAGTATCTGTTCCATTAGCGAAATTAGAGATCAATGTTTCCGAGAAAAGAGGGTTCTCTCCCCCATTCACCAAAGCTTGATTCGCCATAGTCATATGCTCGGCGCTATTCGTCACTAAATCAAAATGACGTCCGATCTGCTGCATTCCGACGTAAGAGTTCAACTCTACTTGGGTTTTCTCATTATTCTTTCCCATCTTCGTCGTAACCAAAACGACACCGTTAGCGGCCTTTGATCCGTAAATAGCCGCACTAGCCGCATCCTTCAAGACTGTGATACTTTCGATGTCACTCGGATTTACTTGGCTGAATACCCCTTCTACTCCGTCAATAATCACCAACGGGTCCGAATTATTCAATGTACCCCAGCCACGAATTCTCAATTGCGCTCCATCATCTCCCGGCTTACCCGAATTCTGGCTGATCCACACGCCGGAAACCTTTCCGGAAAGTGCTTGAGAAGCATCAGTGATCGGACGGTTCGCCAATTCCTCATCAAATTTGACTGAAGAAACAGAACCTGTCAAATTCACCTTCTTCTGGGTTCCATAACCAACAACCACAACCTCTTCCAAAGCCTGTGTATCCTCCTTTAAACGTACATTCAATGAAGTCTGTCCCGCAATAGCGACAGTTGTTGGCATAAAGCCGATATAAGAAAATTGAAGTGTCGCGTTATCCGATACCTCCAAAATAAATTTACCATCAAAGTCTGTTATCGTACCATTTTGAGTACCTTTCTCCACAACATTCGCTCCAATGATAGGTTCCCCTTTTGAATCGACAACAACACCCGTTATTTTTTTGGCTTGCTGGGTGACCGCATTCGCTATAGGTTTTTCAAATAAGTAGATCTTTCCATTTTTAACTTCATAACTTAATGACGTGCCCTCCGTTATTTTATCCAATACATTTGTCAATTCTGCATTCGTAAAATTAACGCTCACTCTCCGATTCAAATCTACGATTTGTTTGCTATACGCAACACTCAACCCGGTTTGGTGGGTGATGGTAGCTAAAACTTTCTCCACTTTCGCATTGTCCAGCACAATAGAAACCCGCTGAGCCGAGGCGGTAGCCGTGAAACTCAGCAAGGATATGACTAAAAATAGAAAGGTTAACTTCATGGCATTCGGTATTTTCTCAATTAATATTAAAAGGCACCTACGCCGAGGGCTTTCTTGCTTTTCTTTCATATATTTGTATTGATTTTAATAGTTGGTATTAGAAATTTATTTTTAATACGATCGGCAGCCGAAAAGGGTAGGAGCTTTTCGGCTGTTCTTATGTTATCTATTTATGAGGAATCCATACGCATATCTATTTTAAGGTTAACACTCTGTTTCCTGCTCTCCTATCAAATAGACACACGACAAATCTAAAAGGATGAGTCGTTATAGCTAATTTTTTTATTTTTTCATCCGGACTTCTATCTTGCCCCCTTTTTCCTCGAATAGTACAGGCGTGATTTTTTCCAATTCTTTTAATACCGTGGTCAAATTGACGCTATCGGTCGTTATCGTATACGTATATCGCAAAGCGGCAGAATCCTTCACGTCAAAGGATATATCATAAGTTCGAGCCAATGTTTTCATTACGTCCGATAAAGGGGCGCTCTTAAATACGAGCACATTACGTCTCCATGCCGAATACATCTTGACATCGTGGGAACGGAGTACCTCACAACGTCCGGAAGCCTTGTTATAAACCGCTTTTTCTCCCGGGCGTAATTGATAAGATTTGAAGGATCTTGATTTCAACTCGATAGATCCTGTCTCTAAAGCGACGAATATAGCTTCTTCCTCCGGATAGGCTTTCACATCAAAGGTAGTACCCAACACTTTTATATCCATATAAGAAAGATCCACGATAAAAGGCCGATTCTTGTTCTTGGCGACCTCGAACCAAGCCTCTCCTTCCAAATAAACCTTACGTTCGGAGAGACCGAATTTTTTCGGATAACGAATACGGCTTCCCGAATTCAAATGGACCTTACTTCCATCTTGAAAAAGCAGCTGCATGCGTTCCCCATTAGGTACGTACACCTCGTCATACCCACCATCCGCCAACAAATCCACTTGTGAGTTTATGCGTATGAAAAGTCCTATAATTAAAGCAATCGGTATAAAGACCGCAGCCGCATACGCTATAAAACGGCGTATTTTTTGTCGGCGGAGTTGCCGCATAATATTCTGATACATTACGGCTGAGGGTATCGGATGGTCGATCCATGCCTCTTCCTCCCCCATATGAATCGTTTTCTCATCCTGATCGATACGCTCAGCAAGCCATGCCTGTCCTTCCGGGGTCTTAAACCAACGAACAACCTCACAAGACTCCTCGGAAGTAGCCTCATTATTTAGCGTTTTCTCTATGATCGATAGATCGGGTATTTTCATATTCATTTTCTTTTATCAATTGACACGCAAAGCCATCAATAGGATGAGTTCCACAAATATAAAAGAAATAAAAATAGTCTCTCGAAATGTGCCCGCAGTATTTTTATCGCTTGCGCATAATGTGTTTTTACCGTGGGGACCGAGATATTCATCTTATCGGCGATTTCTTGATTAGAAAGATTCCCTTTCAGCTTATACAGACAGACTTGGCGTTTCTGCTCCGGCAAGTGATCGATCGCTTGGTAAAAATGAGACATCATATCTTGTTCCTCTATCTTTATAAGCAGTTCATCCTCATATTCCGGCGCTGATTGTACGATCTCATAATTTTTCTCTACGGCGCTATTATTATTCCGGATCTCATTTAATACGTGATTCTTTAGCATTGTATAGAGATAGTTCCTTAAATTCACGTTCACCATCAGTAGGGAACGTGCCTCCCACAATTTCAGAAAAACTTGCTGTACGGCATCTTCCGAAGAATATGTACTTTTCAAATATTTATAGGCCAACACATACAATAATTTATGATACCGCTCATAAATAACAGTAAACGCATCCTCGCTCCCCTGCCTCAATGAGGTGAGCAGATCTTCATCGCTCCGTATGGATTTCTGAAAAAAGACATTCGAGAAGACTATATAATATACGATTCGCTATTTAACAGACGTTCCGCTTCCTCCTTCATGAGATCCGGCACCTGTGTAACCGCACCTTCACTGATCGATCGGATAAATTCCGGATACTCTTTACGGTAAACATCCAACATCCGGTTCGCAAAAACAAACATCATCGTATATTGGATATTCGCCAGCCGATCACACATTTTTATAAAAGAAGCGAATTTAGTCTGCCGTATTCCTTGATAATACAGGTCATTCGCCCGTTCTCCCCGGTTTCGTCCTTTTTCATTCGTTAAGGCGTATACGATTTCCGGAACTTGGTCTTCCAAGTGCTGTCTCACGCCTTCTGGCAAGACAAAGCCTCCCCCCTTGAACTCTTTCAGGAATTTCACGACATCATTATAGGTCATCCGTGCATCTTCTATCGTATCATGCAGAAAAGCAGAGGCATACAAAATCAGTATATCCGCCTCGGTCTCAGCTACCAGATATCCGTAGCGAGAGACATACGATACCGTCATTTTCAGATGAAATCCATAAGGCAACACATGATCATATTTCTGATTCACATCATCATGTATACGAAAAGCAGCCTTCTCCATACTGCAGATCCAAGGATAATAACGCTTTACTAGAGCGATAAATGATTGTTTTTCCATTCTTTCTATACTAAAGATTAATCTTTACGCATGGCAATAATACACAGTTCCGAAACCGCTGTTTCCGAAACGGCGGTTTCGGAAATGCGAAGATATATAAATAATCGAATTAAATCACTCTATATCAAATTATTTAATACGGACTCCCACACGTGCAAGTGAAACATACCGTTTCCTTTCTTTATTATGGATATAATTATTATATTTGCAATAAAATGCATTTATATTATGGAGACAATCGCAATGATGAATCCTTTTGTCGTGGGTAGATATGTATCAGACAAATATTTTTGTGACCGTGAGGGAGAGACAAGCTTCTTGATTAAACAGATTGAGAACGGACGTAATGTCGCATTGATTTCTCCACGCCGTTTGGGTAAGACCGGATTGATCCAACATCTTTTCATCAAGAATCGATAGAAAAAAATTATCATGCGTTCTTTGTGGATATTTATGCCACTACTTCATTAACAGAGTTCGTATATCTATTAGGAAAAGCCATCTATGACGAATTGAAGCCAAAGAAAACGGTTTGGACGGAACGGTTCTTTCAAATCATAACCTCATTGCGTGCGGGTTTTAAACTGGATATGGTAACCGGAGAACCTTGTTTTGATATTGGGCTAGGAGACATTCAAGCACCACAAACAACACTTGATGAGATCTTCGCTTATCTAGAGACCGCAGATAAACCATGTATCGTGGCGATCGATGAGTTCCAACAAATTGGCGGCTATGAGGAGAAAAATGTAGAAGCGTTGTTGCGAACCAAGATTCAACAATGCAAGCAGACTATGTTTATCTTCTCCGGCAGTAAACGCCATTTGATGAGTAATATGTTTAATTCCTCTTCCAAGCCTTTTTATCAAAGCGCTATTAGTATAGGACTTGAGCCAATACCCATTCATATCTATGTGGAGTTCGCCAACCGGCTTTTTTGAGCAAAGGGGAAAGCTTATTGACAAATCCGTAATAGAAGAAGTTTATCGGATGTTCGATGGCTATACTTGGTTTGTGCAAATGATAATGAACGAACTTTTCGCATTGACCGAAGAAGGTGAGCGTTGTGGTATGGATAAGATAGAAATAGCCCGCAAGAATGTGATTCTAACACAAGAAAGTAGTTACAAGGATCTACTTGCCAATCTTGCTCCCAAACAAAAACTTGTTTTACAAGCTATCGCCAAAGAGGGCAGAGCAGAAGGTCTCACGTCATCAGCATTTATCAAAAAATACAAGCTACCCTCAGCCAGTTCTGTACAATCTGCGGTCAAACCTCTGTTGAAAAATGATTTGATAACACAGGAAGATGGCTTTTATAGGGTATATGACTACTTTTTCGCGGATTGGATGGCTAGAATATATTGACTCTCTTGTATGTAAATGTCAGAAAATAAGCAAATCTTAGTAGGCACTATCCGTTACTGAAGTAAATAATTTACGACTTGAAATGTAAATTCCTTATGCGGTGAAAATGAATTATTTAGACAACATACTTAATCGCTTGCAAAAGGCTTCTCAAGTGATTAGTTATTCACTTCCCAAGCCGTTAACTAGCGGCTAGGTATAGCCGTTAGTTATTCACTCGACAAGCCGTTAGTTATTCACTTCAGAAGCCTATTACACCCTGCAAAACAGATAAAATTAGGGAGAAAAGAAGAGTAACCATCAAATAATATCCAGCCGTTCTCTCAGTTGTTTAAAATAGCGATGCGAGGCGATCCTCTCCTCCTCTTGGAAGGGGGGATAGAACTCGCATCGTAAGGTCTTATTCTCGATGAACATCAAATAAGTCAAGTTCACAATGCAATCTTGGCTTATTTGAACAAACGTATTATTGATAGACAACAAATCTTTCGCTGTCGTGCCCATTTTTAGTTTATGAGTAGTACGGGAAGTCAAGACAATCTGCCAGCAACGCTGATCTCCCAAGAACTGAAACAGGAATATCTCCTCACAACGGACTAGCAAAAGACCCGAAACGGTTTGGATCGCAAATCGACTATCCCGATTCAATATTTTCCGCAAGGATCTCTCCATGCAGGCAACATCCGCAGGCTCTGTCGTATGAAAACGTTCGATAAGTGCCTCTAACTCCTCAATCAAATACGGTTTTAACAAATAATCAAACGCGGAGGCACGTAGGGCATCCAATATATATTTATCGTATACCGTATAGAAAACGACTCTCAAGTTCGGAAGAATATCATCCCGTATATCATCCAGCAAATCAAAGCCAGACATGTCCGGAAGTTCCACATCCAAAAACACCAAATCCGGTTGATACTTAAGGATATGCCTCTTGCCCAATTCCGCCGTTGTCGCTGTATCCAATATCCTTACCTCCGAGAAGGCCAATAGATCGTTTTGCAATTTCTGGATCGATCCAAGGTCATCATCTATGATTATTACTGTTATTTCCGGTTCCATACACGCTTCCATTTTCCAACAAAGTAAAATATTTATTGTTAAGATAAAAAATTAACGGCTTACCATAAATAGTGCTTTTTACGTATAAGTTGTAATATTCACGTTTATCCTATCGTTTTTCATGCTTATCTGTCATTTTTTATTTTATGATCTTGGTTAATTACCATTGATTGATAAACCCTATCTTTGCAAATACAGTTATAAAATAGAAACAATATATTTATGTCTCGAAAAATAAATCTTATTATATTCCTCTGTTTCATTTTATGCGAGGTATATGCCCAATACGTACCGATGTATTGGGAGATGGCTATTTACGCCGTACCTTCCAGATGCCGGATGATTATGAGGGGAAGGTAGTTTGCACGCTGGTCAAGAAACCTCAACTGGATAGCGTAAAACAGGCCGTGCTGTATATCCATGGCTATAATGACTATTTTTTCCAGAAACAATTAGGGGATAGCGTAAACGCTCACGGATATAATTTCTATGCGATGGACTTGCGGAAATACGGACGTTCGATATTACCCAATCAAAACCCGTTCTTTTGCAAGAGCCTAAAAGAGTATTTCGCTGATATCGATACCGCTTTAGCCACCATCCAGTCCGAAGGTAATGAACGGATATTATTAATGGCGCATTCTACGGGCGGGTTGATCACACCTTATTATTTGAATAGCAAGAAAGGGGAGTTACCGATAGACGGGCTTATCTTGAACAGCCCTTTTCTAGATTGGAATTTCGGATGGTTTATGGAGAAAGTCGTACTGCCAACCGTTGCGTTTGTCGGGAGGCTATTTCCGAATCTTACCGTACAAGGTTTGGGTGATCCGAATTACGCTTATAGCCTGCTTAAGCAGTATAAAGGAGAATGGGAATTTGATACGAACTGGAAAATGATATTCGGGCATCCGAAAAAAGCCGGATGGATCAAAGCCATACAAGAAGCGCAACAGACGGTACAAAAAGGGCTAAAACTGGATTGTCCGATACTAGTGATGTCTTCCAACAAATCTTTTCCGGAGACAGAGACATGGCATGAGGAATACATGACCTCCGACATCGTCTTGGATGTTCAAGACATTCAAAAATACGGGGAGAAACTAGGAGACAAAGTCACGAGAGATACCATTCCAAACGGCATCCACGATCTGATCCTATCTCAAAAGCCCTATCGGAACGATGCCTATCAAACTATATTCGAGTGGTTAAAGAAACAATAATGGTTGCACCAAACATATAAATCCTTACCTTTGCGCCCAGACAAAACATTTATATATACATGAAATCAGTGCGATCAATTTTTATAGGTCTGACTTGTCTGGGGATGGCAACGGCTAGTTTCGCTCAAGAAGAAGAGACAACTCCGGAAGCGACTACCTACAAGGCCGAAATATTCGGATCGGTAGCTAGTGGCGACAATGCCCCTTTCTGGATGGTTAGCAATCGATACGGAATTGTTCCTTTGGAAGCGAATAACGGATATTTGAATGCGGGAGTATTCCATAATCAAACTTTTGGCAAAGGTTTTCGCTGGGGAGCCGGATTAGACGTAGTGGCCGCAGTTCCTCGTCATCGCAATTTCTTTATCCAACAAATATATGCCGAGTTAGGTTACAAATGCTTGCTATTGAGTGTAGGAAGCAAGGAACGCTATAATTCACTTTGGGATCGTTGGCTTAGCTCGGGCGATATCGTGCAATCCGCCAATGCCCGCCCGATTCCGGAAGTGAACATCAGCATTCCGGAATTTACCGTCGTTCCTTTAACTAAAGGCTGGATGCAAGTCAAAGGAGACTTTGCCGTCGGTCGTTCTTTCGACAAGGATTATCTGGCTAACTTCACAAACAATAAGCAGACTTATGTAGATAACGTTTTATGGCATCATAAATCATTATTTGTACAGATTAAGGATACACGCAATGACTTCCCGTTATCCGGTGTAATCGGAGTACAGCATTGGGCACAATGGGGAGGAACCTCAACCAATCCTAAGATCGGAAAGCAGCCTCAATCCATCAAGGACCTTATCCGGGTTATTTGCGGCAGCGAAGGGGTGGCGACGCAACAGTCTCCGATCAAATCAACGTACTGGGTAATCATTATGGCTCTTACGATTTCAAATTGGCTTTTACACAACCTAACTGGCAAGTATCCGCCTATTACCAACATTTCTTCGAGGATAAATCCGGTATGATATTCGTAAACAATACCGACGGATTATGGGGAGGACAATTGGATTTACCAAAATTCCCGTGGTTGCGTAAGGTGGTCGTGGAGTATCTGGTTACAAGAGACCAAAGCGGACAGTTCCACTTCATCGATTTTGATCACGACCTACATCCCGGCGTAGGTGGCGGTGGTGATGATTATTATAACAACGGAGAATACACTACCGGAGCCTCTTATTTTAACCGGGCGATAGGTTCTCCTCTGATCCCAAGTCCGGAGTATAACGAGAACGGTTCATTAGGATTCAAGAACAACCGTGTTCGTGACTGGCATTTCGGTGCGGAAGGCGCTATCTCCTCAAAAGTATCTTATCGGGTATTAGTCACCGTGATGAATAGTTGGGGTAGACATGCCACCCCTTTCCTTAGCAAGAAAAGAGGAGCTTCCGGACTTTTAGATATCTCTTATCAACATCCCCGTTTATCGGGATGGGAATTTACAGGGTCTTTGGCAGCTGATGCCGGTTCCATGTTCGGCGATAACTTCGGATTCAGCCTGAAAGTAGCGAAACGTGGCATCTTGAAAAGCTGGAAATAATAACCTAAATTATTTATATTCTTCCCACAAGGCAGATGCTATGATTTCTTGAGTCTGATCAGCGAACGCTTGCATTCCTTTGTGGGAAGTGTCTATATTCTCGGTAGAAACCGCCGGATGGATCACCATCTCCATCCGATGACGATGGACATTCAACGACCCGATCGGCAAGACATCAAACGGCCCGTTTAAGGTGATCGGAATAATAGGCAAATGCTGACCTAGCGCCATTTGATAAGCCCCTTTCTTGAAACGGATCATTTTCCCGGTATACGTACGCGAACCTTCCGGGAAAACAACCACGGAAGCCCCGTTCCGAAGACAACGCTCCGCCTCCAACACGCTACGGGCGGCAGCTTTCGGTGTCGAATTATCGACAAAGATAAAACCTGCAGCCCGGCAAGCAGCTCCCACAAACGGGATTTTGGCAATACCCGCCTTCATCACCCACTTAATGGGAACGCCTAAGAAACCATATATCAAGAAAATATCAAACGCACCTTGATGATTTGCTACGAAAACATACGATTGTTTCCGGTCTATATGCTCACGCCCTTTTACCGTCACCGGACAAAGCGCCAGATAGCAAGTCAATCGAGACCAGATCATACCCGGATAATAAGCGAAGATTTTCTCTCCCCCCAATAGACAACCGATGATAACCGTCACAGCCGTAAGTATAGTCAGTACCAGAAATACAGGTACAAAAAACAGCCACAAATAAACTATGTAAAGTATTCTTCCCATACGTAACTATATTATAACACAAATATAGAAGCTAATTTCAATCGTTTCATTATTTTTCTCCGAAAATATTTTCACGATCGGGTTATTATTGCTTTATTTGCGGTAGAAAAGAAAATAATTATAAAATATCTATAACCATGAATGAGTTAATTAAAAATCTAGGAGTGATCGTACTCATTATTGGTGCGGCAGTTTTGGCTGTACCGTTTTTCACCGGTGGTATGACAAATAGTATTCTACTTACAGGTCTGGGATTGGTTCTCCTTGGCTATTTTGGTCATATCGTAATCAACAAACGAGTAGAATAATACACGCTACTTAGATTTAAAAGGAAATGAAAAAGGATGTGCCTCATTGTTACGCACATCCTTTTTTTGAATCATCATGCAAATTGAGAGATATGCCCAAATCGTTATTGAGTTCCCCATTCCTTGTTTGGTTTATCGCCAAGCCATAATTCCAAAAGGCCACCTTGCTCAAATACGGTATGCGGCAATTGATATTTATGATACATCTCTCCGTTCAAAGAAGCTTTCTGGATATAACAATTCTCTGGGGAGTTATCATGTACTTTAATCTTAAACTCGTTCCCTTTATAATACCGAGAATCCAATCGAATCGTAATCTCATTGAAAACAGGGCTTGTAATATCATACATCGGATTATAGGCAGAGCCTCCATCCAAACTGAATAATCCCATAGCCATCAGTGCACTTATTCCAGCCATCTGTCCTTGATCTTCATCATTTTCGCCGTAGCCTCGCTCTGGCGTAATATCACCATAGGTCTGTTTAGCGACCTGACGCACCCAATATTGAGTCAGCCAAGGCTTTCCTACATGTGAGAAAACGTGCGCATTCGAGCAACCGGGTTGATTGGCATAACTAACATAACTAGACAGGAATCTTGCATTTTTCGACATCTCAAACACATAATTCAATTGAGTAGCTAAGCTGTCATTACCTCCCATCAAACGAGCCAATGTTTCAATGTCATGAGATAATCCAAAAGTAGCCTGCCAAGCATTGGCTTGTACAAACCCACGCTCGGACAAAGGATCCAAATGGACCCACTCTCCTGTTTCTTTTCTAGGCATCATCAACCTCAAATCCGGATGCCAAGACGCAGGCCAGCCCAAGGAACGATTTCTATAATAATTATAATCCTTGAGTTTTCCCATAGCTTTCGCCATTTCTCCCAAAGCCCAATCCTCAAAGGCCCATTGAATAGTCAAGCCAGCCTCTTCTGGGCAATATCCATGTTTAATATAGAACTCCAACTCTTTATCCATATCAAAGGCAAGCATACCACCTTTCTCATGATTCCTTTTCATAGCCGCATATCCCTCCTTGGGCGACCATTTATGAAACACCCCCCGCTGATAAGCGGAAGTAATCAAGGAGGTAGCCGGACAGCCCGTCATAATATAAGTATAAGACCCTATGGACGGCCCACGAGGTAATAGACCTCCATTCTTGTCATATTCGATAAAAGAAGCGGAAAACTCGTCTAAAACAGAAGGATACGCCAGTCCCCACAACGTGTTTAAATTCCACTGTGTCAACCATAGAGCATCTGAATTATACATATGAAACCTTGATTTTCCTGTTTTATCTTTAGGCAAAGTCCGTACTTGGAATTTAGGAGCAATCGTATGTATCCTTGTTTGTTTTCCAATACGTTCTCCTCCGGACAAATAATCCGGATACTCGCCATTGCTATCATCTATCTTATGACGCCCCAACAATACGTGCCACAAATCGGTATAAAACTTGGTCTTTTGCTGAAAAGAACCACCTTGCACATCAATTTTTCCCAACCACTCATTCCAAATACGCTCGGACGCACTCTTAACTTGATCAAAATCCCAATGTTGACATTCCCGCTCTATATTCTCACGGGCATTTTCCTCACTCACATAAGAGATAGCGGTCTTCAACAATAGCTCATCACCAGCCTTAAAAGATCCAAAACAAGCTTCTACGCCAGAAGAAGGAGATTGTTTAAAAGAAGACTTAGGCACGGTAATTAATTCTGGAGAACCTATCAAACTATTGATATCCGTTTCCTTTCTATCTCCAACCCAACCGTTCAAAGCATCCATAGGTTTATCAAATTGAACAACAAAATAAACTTTAGCCACATCGACACCTCCCCATACACGACCAGCCGTATCAAAATATCCGGAGATCTCTGTATCATTCACCTTTGTCACATGAGCGTTCAACAAAGTAGAAGTAGCTATATGACCTCCCAGATTTACCAAGACCTTCGCCAAACCATCTTGCGTATACGTAAAACGATAAAGTCCTACCCTATCCGTAACCGTCTGTTCTACCCATATTTTATAAGTATCCAAGAACAAACGGTGATAACCAGGTTGGACAATCTCATCATCATGAGAAAAAGAAGAACGCCAAACCTTATCTCCTCTGCAAACATCTACCTCATCTTTCACCGGCATCAAAGACAATCCTGAAATCATCCAATTATGAATTTGAGGGAAGCCTAAAACCTTAGTAGAATTATAATTATAACCTCCTCCTCCTTGATTGATATTGCGGGTTAATGGAGCGGAACTTATCATACCGAAAGGCAAACTTCCGGTCACAAAGAAAAAAATATCGACCTTTAGCGGTCTCGACATAAGGATTCACCCAAGAGATATAATCCGGATAAGACTCAGGAGCAGGATACACCTCTATCTCAGACAGCCCTAAATCTTGTCCTTCTCCATCCGTCATTTGAAAACGAATCCATTCCGTCTTCCGAGTATCAAATTCAACCACCCTTGGCGCTCCATCATTGGGAATCAAATTAACCGTTACCGAACTACCGTCACTAAAGAACAAGGTACCCGCAGCACAATGGCTTCGCTCATCCACCCGATCGTATAAAATAACCTTATTCGTATAAATCGCATGATCCCAATCTAATTGTATCCAAGGATACGGATACACCCGACCACGCGCATCCAATTTTGTCTTGGCTACCCATTCTCCCTTTCCGGAAATACGAATCACCTGATCTATCACATACTTACCTTCCTGCTCTTGGCTCAAGGCAGACGAACAGGAAACTTTAGCTTGATAAGCGACATTATGAGGGGTTGCCCATAACTCATAACAGGTAGTCAAACACAATAGATATAAAATAACTCCTAGCTGCTTCATATTTTTTATTACATCGTGAAAAAAGCGGTGCATCAAATGGATATTAAACTATTTGACACACCGCCTTTTCTTTCATTTAATTTATCAATAACCCGGATTCTGTTTCATTACTTCCGTACCACAAATATCAATCATAGACTGAGGTATCGGGAAATACTCATGCTTACCTTTTACGAAATGAGCATTTTGCAAGTGGGAACGGAACACTTTCTCTTTGGCGATATAAGCGTTGATAACTTCATCCGCGACACCCCAACGCACCAAATCAAAGAAACGAATTCCCTCATGCGCCATCTCCAAACGTCTCTCCATACGTAACGCTTGCACGGCTTCATTTTTTGATTTAAAAGGCTCATCATAAACCCCTACCTTATAATTAGCAGCATCTTGTGATTGATCCATTGTCTTGACATGCTGAGTATTTTTCGCACGCTCCCTAATCATATTGATGTACTTACGCCCAGTCTCTAAATCACCTGTCTCAATAGCAGCCTCAGCTCTCCACAATAACAAATCCGCATAACGAATCACATAGAAATTCAAAGCATTCACATAAGGCCATATCGGCGAATAATAAGTAGAATTCAATGAAACCAAACGCTTCTTCGGGCTATACGGGCCATACACACTAGCCTCTCTAGGAGTCCAATCATACAATTGTACATCCATAAACGGTATATTTGGTCTAGCTAATGTATGATCCAAACGAACATCTACATAGTCATTCTCTGACACATCTTTACCATCATTATAAGGCAAGCCTTTAACATCCGTTTTATAAGCATTTACCAAATTTTGAGTCGGCCGCAAAAGCCATATACAGGATAAGGACCTCCCGGAGGCAACAAGCGATCGCCATAACTTCCGTTCTCATTATTGGGAGAACCATCATTAATGGACAGCTGGATCGCAAAGATAATCTCCGAGCAATTATCATTTTCAGGCAAGAACACATTCCGGAAATCAGGGAATAGCTCATATTTTCCAGATTGAATCACCTCATCACAAGCTTCCAAACATTCTTTCCACTTGGACTGATATAAATAAACCTTTGCCATATAAGCTCTAGCTGCCATTTTAGTAGGCCGGCCATAATCCGCTTGGCTCTCCGGCAATACTTTATAAGCAGCAGAGAACTCTTCTAAAATCTTCTCCCACAATTGATCGGATGAAAACTCGATATTCGATTTCTTATTGTATTCATTTGGATCCACCAACGTTTCATCGATCCAAGGAATCTGATTATAAATGATTTTTAAGTTGAAATAATAATGCCCCCTCAAAAAGCGCATCTCAGCTAAACGCTGTTCCTTGTTTTTAACCTCACTACCATTCAATAAACGAATCGCTTGGTTACAACGTTTTATTCCCTCATAAAGAGCAGCCCATCGAGCTTCAAAGTCAATCCCTGTGGGATTCGCATTAAAGATCTCCATCAAATGGATTTGGTTCTGGTCACCGGTACCGCCGCCACCTTTATACGCATCGTCAGAGACAACATCCCCGAACTGCCAGTTTGAGCAACCGGAATTAATCGCATCAGAGGCATAATACCCATCCAACACAGCATATGCACCGGTCACGATACCCTCTATATTTTCCTCACTCTCTACCTGTCCGGGCAAGAACTCACCCACAGGCTCCTCAGAAAGGAATGAGTCCGCACAAGAACACATCATCAACGCTGATGCCGCAAAATAAAATATCTTTTTCATTGTATATATCTCTTTTTATGTTAAAAACTAACGTTAACCCCTAAAGTAAATGTTCTTGGTAATGGATACACTCCACGATCCACCCCCATATCCAAATTACGGTTCTCAGAAGAATAACTCTGCAAACCAACCTCCGGATCAATACCTTCATATCCCGTTATGGTAAACAAGTTCTGTCCTTGCAAATAAATATACGTACGTTTCAACTTCAACTTAGATGCTACTTTATCCGGTAGTGTATACCCCACCTTTAAGTTCTTTAAACGGACAAAAGAGGCATTATGGATATAATAGGTAGAAGGACGAATATTATTATTCGGATCATCCAATGTGACACGAGGTATATCCGTATCCGTATTATCCGGACGCCAAGCATCCAAGATCGTAGAATTTTTATTATATTGAGCCTGGTTATAAAACTCACCCAAATAATTCGTCAAATTATAGACCTCATTACCAAATACACCTTGGAAGAAGGCACTAACATCAAAGTTTTTATAATTGAAACCCAACGTCAACCCCATGCTACAATCAGGCAACGGATTTCCCTTGAAATCGCGGTCATCACTATTGATAACGCCATCTCCATTCAAATCCTTGAAGCGAATATCACCCGGTTTCGCATTCGGTTGTAATAACTCACCTCTATCATTCTTATAGTTTTGGATCTCCGCATCGCTTTGGAACAGACCATCAGCCTCATACACGAAGAAGGATCCGATCGGTTGTCCTACCGCTGAACGAGAAGTCTCTTGATCGAAATTACGTCCGTGAAGTTCACTACTGGAAAGACCTATATAATCCACCCCATTCAGTTCGGTCATTTTATTCTTGATAACAGAGAAGTTATATGCGACAGAGAAACCAAAATCCTGATTGATTTGCTTTTGATAATTTATCTCCATCTCAAAACCTTTGTTGTTCATCTTACCTACATTATCCCAAACAGTCATATTTGTTCCCCCGATCGAGGCAGGTAAGGCTCTACGCCACAATAAGTCCTTGGTATCTTTATTAAAATAGTCCAAAGTCAAATTCAAGTCACCATTCAAAAAACCCAAATCCACACCGACATTCGTTTGTGTGGTTGTCTCCCATTTCAAATTAACGTTTCCGTTTCGAGTCTGCACCAATCCTATATCTACACCACTTTGATTTCCATCAATCGGGTAATTCGAGTTCGTAGAATTACTCTTATATGAGTCAATCGTCGCATACGACGGAACATCCGAGTTTCCATTCTGTCCCCAACCAACGCGTACTTTCAAATTACTAATTGCCTCAACATCAAAAAACGGCTCATTACTAATGCGCCATCCAACTGATGCCGCAGGGAAATTACCCCATTTGTTATTACCTAAACGAGATGAACCATCCCGACGCAAAGTAAACGCCACCAAATACCGATCATGATAATTATAATCGAGCTTACCGAAATAAGAGACCATACTATACTCCGTAGCAGCACCCGAGTTCTTCTGGGTTCCTACATCTCCCGCATCTAAAAAACGGAAGTTAGGATCGTCTGACGGAAAACCGTCTCTTGAAGCTGTAAAATACTCATATCTATTTCTCAAAGACTCCATACCTAATAAGGCATTGATCGTATGGTCGCCAAATGTCTTATTATAAGTCAAGGTATTCGTGAATACCCAGTTAAAATTCAAGCATTTCGGTTGGATAAACTACTTAATTTCTCCGAGGCATTCAACTCATCATATTTTGGACTGAAAGAACGTCTATACAGATTATTGTAATCAACACCAAAAGAGGTCTTAAACATAAGCCCATCGAACAAATGCAACTCGGCATACAAATTACCTACCAAACGGCTCTTCTTATCTTGATTATCCTTGTTCCTATACAATTTACCCATAGGATTCGGAATATCCGAGAATACATTTCCGGCATACTCATCTTCCAGATTTTTCACGGGCGTGATAGACTGGAATTTATAAGCCTCATACAAAGTTCCTCCCAAGGCGGCATTGTTAGAGACACTAGTTCCCCAAGAATGAGAAAGAGAGATATTTTCTCCTATACGGAAATGATCATCAAACAATTTATACTCGGAATTAAAACGACCACTCACACGCTTAAAATCGCTAAACTTAACCAATCCCTGCTGATCATAGTATCCCAACGAGAATAATTGATTAGATTTTTTATCCGCTTTCGTAAAAGAGAGATTATAAGACTGTACTACGGCCGCACGTAAAATCTCATCGACCCAATCCACGTCATCGGAAGGGATTAAATGATCACTATCCAAATATTCAGGAACAACTGCCTGATCACCATTTCCGTAGATATCATGCGAAGGAGTTTTTCCATCATTTTTCATTGCCTGCCACAACATATCGCCAAACTGTTGCGCATTCAACATCCTCAATTGTTTCGCCGCTTTTTGTACACCAAAGTAAGCATCTAAATTGACATTAAATTCACCCTCTTTTTCCTCTTTTTGTATTGATGATAACGACACCATTAGCGGCACGAGCTCCATAGATAGAGGCAGAGGAAGCATCCTTCAACACCTGCATAGATTCGATATCGTTTGGATTCAAGAAATTGATACCACCATCCACAGGAATACCATCAATGATATAAAGCGGATCATTGTTACGGATCGTACTGAAACCGCGAATACGCACCGCAACTCCTCCACCCGGCATATTATCCGGCATCACGTTCACTCCTGAGAGCTTGCCCTGCATCATTTGGTCTACGCTAGAAACCGGTGTATCTTTCAAATCATCGATCTTCAAGACCGAAACCGCGCCTGTAAGATCTTTTTTACGGGATACACCATAACCTACGACCACAACCTCATCCAAGTTTTGTGAGTCCTCTTTCAACGAAATAGTCAAATCTGTCTTTGATCCGGGTACTAATTCCGTTGATAAATAACCAATATAAGAAACAACCAATACAGCATTATCCGGAACTTCCAGCGTGAAACGCCCATCAATATCTGTAATCGTACCAACAGTCGTTCCTTTCACCAATACATTTGCGCCAATTACCGGTTCTTGGTTCGAATCCAATACGACTCCTTGTACCGTATGTCCTTGTTGCTGCGCCAAAGGAATAGATTCTAATTTACGCGATAAGATAATCTGCTTATCCACAATCTTGTAATCGACATTCATGTTATCGAAGACCCGGGATAAAACCAAATTAATATCCTTATTATTGGCCTCTAAATTAACAACACGGCTCACATCCAAAACATGATCCGCATACAAGAATGAATAACCCGTTTCCTCCTCTATCCGATCGATCGCTTGCTCCAACGTAGCGTTTTTCAACGACAAGGAAAGTGTTGTTGTCTGTGAATAAGAGGTACCTGCATATAACTGAAAGGCAGTCAAGAATGTAAATGCCGTACCAAGATTTAAGATACGATTCGATTGAGGTAAATACCGAGTAAGATTCCTCTTACGTAAATGAAATGCACTCATAAGCATGTAGATTTAGTGATTACACAAAATTTATTTTGAAATGATTTTTATCGTTGATAAACATCTATCCTCTGCCGGACAAACGTGGAATCCGAATGAGAGGAAAGTTGTCGGGCAGACCATTCAATAGGGGCAGTCTGTTTTAGATAATCCAATATTTGCTCCAAGGTCTCATTTGTGAAAGTCGCACGGTATTTATACTCCGCATTCGAGTTCTTATGCAGTACGATCTCCACATTATATCGTTTTTCCAGTCGCTTTAGTACCTTCTCTAAAGGAGTATTTCGAAATACCATCCGCCCCTTTCTCCAATCCATCTTCTCATCCAAATTGACAGCAGAAACACGGAACACACCGCTTTCCTTATTAAGCACGACCTGTTTGTTCGGTTCCAAGCGGATCCGTTCATCGTTCCGGATAACATCGATCTTTCCTTTTTCCAGCACAGCCTCGATAAAAGGTTCATCGTCATAGGCATTCACATTGAACTTCGTTCCATACGCTATTACCCGCAATCCCTCAGAGGTAGACACACTAAAAGGATGTTCCGGATCGGCTTCAACTTCAAAATAGCCCTCACCAAAGAGCTGAACTTTACGTTCTTTCTCATCAAAGACCGATGGATAAACCAAGCGGCTGCCGGCATTCAACCAAACAACAGATTGATCAGGTAACACCAAACGGGTAATTGTACCAGGCATGGAACTAATCTCCGCAAAAACCACAGATGCCCCCGTCTTAACATTCCTACCTGTGGTATAATATAAATAAGAAAAAAATAACGAGGATATGAGCAACGGTACTACAAGAATAGCTGCGGCACGGGTAAAAAACAACGAAAACATCCTCATAGAGGCTTTCCGCTTAGCACGACGTTCCATGCTTTGCCAAGCCTTATGCACATCTATCGCTTGGTATTCTAGCATATCCTCAGACAGAGCTTTAATCTTCTCAATCTGCCGTAATGTACTTTTTTCGTCTCCGCTTTCTCGCATATATGATTGTCTTTTTCTATATAGACACAGTCAAAACAAAAACACGACAGCAAAACGACTTTTTTTATATTTTTCTTCCTCTTGTACCCCACAATAAAGCAAGGAAATCACCTAAGCAGGTATTGCCCAACACGTATATATGTGTGGGCCCTCCTCACCAATTGCACAAAAAAGCAAGGATTTTAGCTTGTGAAACAAAGGGGAATATATTCTAAAAATATATACATTTGTCTCATTATGGAAAGAAATCCAACAATGACTGATATCGATTTCCTTTTACGGCAAATCACGACCGAGGATAATAAGCTCTCCTTCCAACGTTTATTTGAGTTATATTATCCGGCTCTTTGCATATATACCAAACGTTTTATCTCTGACCGGGAAACGAGAGAAGATATCGTACAGGAAGTTTTTTCCTCCATCTGGGAAAATCGTAAACGCATCGTAATAAGAACTTCCGCGCGCAATTATCTCATCACAGCTACCAAGAACCACAGTCTCAACTATCTGCAACGCAATCACGAAGAATATGTAGACCAATTCTCTCAAGAGCAAATCCCTATCTATGCGGAAAGTGGCGAGGAGCTTTATACTTGGGAAGAATTACAAACCCTACTTCGAGAGGCACTTGCTAAATTACCTGAAAACTATCGATATGTATTCGAGAAGAATCGCTTTGAGAATAAGAGTTACGGCGAGATCGCGGAGGATATGCAAATATCCATACGGACAGTAGAAAGATATAAAAATAAGGCGATTGAAATATTAAAGACAGAGTTGAAAGACTACTTGCCCCTGTTCATTGGTTGGCTATTTTAACAAAAACTTCCGGAAATACCCACATACCTCCGGAAGTTTCTCGTCCTCAATTTATTGTTGCTCCAACCAAACCTTCACCCCTTCAAGTAAGATCTGGTTCTCATCAGACTTCTGGGTAGAGAGCCGTAGATAAGTCTCATCCAAGCCCCGGAAATTCGAAGCGTCACGGATCAAGATCCCGTAATTATCTAAAAGGAATTGCTTTAAATCAGCGGCTGTACCCTTCTTCAAACGGACAAGGAAGAAAGTCGTAGAGGTCGGGATTACCTCCAAGCCATCCAATTTACTTAATTGATAAATAAAATCCGCTGTCTCACGCTGCCATTTACGGATCGGCAACGTAAATTGCGCCGGATGGATTAAGATATATTTACTTGCCTCGATAGCGATAGCATTTACCGACCAAGGTATGATATACTTGTTCACTTTCTCCGCAATCTCCGGAGAAGCGACCAGATAACCGATACGCAAGCCGGGGATATTATAGGCCTTCGAGATAGACTGGACAAGGATTAAGTTCTTATGCGTTTTCACGTCACTCGGCTTTAGCATGTCTTCCGTCGTAAAAGCCACGTATGCCTGGTCAATAATGAAGGTAGTCTGCGGATTCGCCGAGATCAAACGGAGAAGCTCCGTACGGTGGATCAGCTTTCCATCCGGATTATTCGGATTACAAATCCAACAGAAATCCTGTCCCTCCAAGGATAACTCTGATAAATCGTCCGATGTCGGGAAGAAAGAGATCTCATGCTCATGCAAACGGCAAGCGTCCTCATATTCAGAGAAAGAAGGAATAGCGATCATGGATTTCGCACCTCGCCAAGCTTGCGCTAACAAATAAAAAGCCGTGATCGAGCCATTCGTCACTACAATATTCTCTTCCTTGATCTCATACCGGCGGGCCAACAATCTTTTCAAAGTAGCGGCGTCCGGCTCCGGATAACGAGTCAGCTTATCAAAATGCTCGATCAAATGTTCCTTCAGTTTATCTAAATTAGCTCCGTGCCACACATTCGAGCTAAAGTTTATCTTTACCTCGTTCTTTGCGTTATAAAAATCATCACCGTGTCCGTATAACATATACCTGCTTTTTAATTAATACCTATCTGTTAAAACTGTCACAAAATTACGAATCTTTTTGGCTTTTCCTATCAATCGCCTTATAGATCGCATCCTGTATGCGAGTACGTATATCAAGCGATCCCAGTTTATTATTTGCCCGGCTAGGATTCACCCGGTTACTCAAAAATATATAAATAAGCTGGTTATCCGGATCTACCCAAAAACAAGTACCCGTAAATCCTGTATGTCCATAGACCGAGGCGGGAGCCAAAGCCCCACAAGGCGAGGCTTTCGGATTACCAATCACCGGCTTATCAAAGCCTAACCCTCTACGGCAAGTCGGGCTCTTGCTTTGTGTAAACAAACGGCTGGTTTCCAAAGAAAGATAGCGCTCGCCGCCATAAGTCCCTTGGTTTAGCATCAATTGGAGCACCTTCGCCAAATCATTCGCATTCGAAAATAATCCGGCGTTTCCAGAAACACCCCCTTGAAAAGCGGCTGCCTCATCATGTACATATCCGCGAAGCAATTGGCGGCGGACAAATCCATCTTGTTCCGTAGGTACAATTTGCAAGGTATCCATTCGCTTCAACGGATTATAAGTGGTATGCCAAGCCCCTAACCCGCTGTAGAAATCATCCCGAAGAAGCTGGTCCATCGGAGATTTCATCAGATTTTCCACCATCATTTTCAGCATAATGAAATTCACGCAACTATATACGTACCTACCTCTCGTACCCAAACGGGATTTCTTGATATCTTGAAGGATCGTATCTTTAAAGGAATCACTCACATAGAAATTACGGGCTACCTCAGTCGTAAATCCGGGTTTCCGTGTATCTGATACTATATCCGGAAGATATTTAAAATCATTCCGGACATACGTTTTAGCGTCAAAACGAACCGGGTGCGTGGCGTTCTTCGCCGAACTATATAAACTGCCTTTATAACTATCCTTATCAATAGCATCCAGATAGAAATTAATAGTTGGAGTCACTCCCGATTGATGATATAGTAACTCTTTTATCGATAAATCCTTTTTATTAGACTCTTTCAACTCCGGTATAAAATCGGAGATCTTATTGTTCAAGGTGAATTTCTTCTCATCATACGCTTTCATGACTGCCAATAAAGTCCCCGCCGCCTTCGATGCCGAAGCCAAGTCATAAACTGACGCCTCCGTGACCGGCTGCCTACTTTCGTAATCAAAATAACCAAACGATTTATTATAGATAATCATGCCGTCCTTCGCAACCAACACTTGGCATCCGGGATAAGCCTTCTCATCCAATCCCTCTTTAACGATCGACTCAATTACATCCAAACGGTCCGGATTCGCTCCCACCTCTTCTGGCTGGTGATACCCCAAACGAGTCTTTTCCGTAAAAATACCAGTACCCGCATAATACAATCCCGGAATTGAAACCGGAAGTTTCCCTTTCGCCGCAATACCACCGAATATCGCTTGGGCCGCATATTCCTGCGCTAAGGGAGTGCCCTCGTAAGCCAACACGACCGCCTTCGCCTTCTCGATCGACTTCTTATATTCCTTACAAGCATATGGTAAGGTAAAGAAAGTATAGACCAACTCTTTCTTCGCAGCCAACTGCCTCAACGCTAAACTCTCGGGAATGCGAATCGTATGCACGCCACAAATGATCACGTCGTATTTTTGCAATTTATTATAAACCTGTTGGACTTGGGTAGCCGTAGAACGCCGTCCGATACTAAAGCAAGCGATCGAATCATATTCGCCCAGCATTTTCTGGAACTCATTACCAACCCCGTCTCCAATCGAGAGCGCTGCGATCTTTTTCTTATTCAACTGTTTAAGAGGTAAGATCGTATCCTCATTCTTCAAAACAGTAATAGCCTCCGAATTCAACTTCGCCGCCATCCATGCCGCATGCGGAGAGTTCAAACGTTTCGATAAGCCTTTTGTTTCGACCGGCTTATAGGCATTCAATCCAGCGATATATTTGTACCTTAATATTTTCAAGCACTTGGCCTCGATCGCTCCCAGATCCAATACCCCTTCTTCAATAGCCTCTTTCACGGCCGTAAAATCATTGATTGGAGCGGCCGGAGCGAGCAAGATATCATTCCCCGCAAGCAAAGCCTTCACCGAAGGATTATCCGTTTTCTTTGTGGAAGCCCCTTTCATCGCTAAAGCATCCGTAAAGCACAGACCTTGAAAACCGAGTTCTTTCTGTAATAGATCCGTCACTACCGCCTTGGAGAAAGAAGCCGGCTTATGACTTTTATCCAAAGCTGGAACGTAAAGATGTCCCGTCATTATCCCGCCGAACCCATCATATATATAACGTTTAAAAGGAAGAAGTTCCACGCTATCCAAGCGGGCCCGGTTATGGCGCACGACGGGTAATGTCTCGTGCGAGTCCTCGGAAGTATCTCCATGTCCGGGGAAATGTTTGGAGACAGACAAGATGCCCGTATTTTCCAATCCTCTTGCGTAAGCAATACCTTTCTCCGACACAGCCTCCGGATTCTCGCCAAACGAACGCAGGCCGATCACGGGATTATCCACATTGCTATTCACGTCCATATCCGGAGCGAAATTTATATGAATTCCCATTTCCCGGCACTGCCGTCCCACCTCTTTTCCATATTCCTCGATCAAGGCATTGTCCTCGATAGCGCCTAGCATCATGTTTTTCGGGGAAACGGGTGGTTCCACTTAATCGCATGGAAAGTCCCCACTCCCCATCCAAAGAGACCAACATCGGAATCCGGGAAGCCTTTTGCAAACGATTGGTCACCTCCGCCTGCGTCACCGGATCCCCTTTATGGAATAAGATGCCCCCGATCTTGATATCGTTCACGTAACGCATAAGCCGTTGCATATTCCGGTTATCGGATTTAGGATTCGCTATAACCATAAATAACTGCCCGATCCGTTCATCATAACTCATAGCGTCAAACACGGAATCAACCCAATGATTCATCTTTTCCTGATCCACCGCACGATAAAGGTTCGGGACTGTTTGCGCCCCACTCGATAAAAGGGAAATACAACACAAAAGCAAGATACCAATCTGTCTCATCACAACATTATCATTATTACTCTCCAAAAATAAGAAAATATCGCAATAGTAACGTGAATTGTGATAGGGGTTTTACTATCTTTCCTGTCTCGTAATAAAAAAGGAAGTACTTCATGAAGCTAATACTACTCATAATCTTGATTATCTTCGGCTTTCAATCAAGCGCTTGGGGACAGGCGCCGACTCTCAGTATCGAGGCTAAACAAGAACCGATCCAAGAAATCATGAAAAAAATAGAGCATCAAACAGGCATGACATTCTCCTACGATCCTTCTATTCTCAAAGGTATTTCCCGGATTACATTCAAATCTGATAACCAATCCATATCGGAATGCCTTACCCGGCTATTCCAAAAGCTCCCTCTGTCTTATCAGATAAACGGTACCCACATCATCTTGAAGAAACTCCCCCGCTCAGTAACCATCAGCGGATTCGTACGGGATAAAGCGACTACAGAATATCTAATCGGGGCCTCCGTTTATGACTCTCGCACACAAAGGGGCACAGCTACCAATAACCACGGTTTCTTCAGTCTAACCTTACCGGTCGGGGTAGTCCGTCTGGAGACTTCCTACATCGGATACGGACGTTTCTCACATACATTCCAACCGCTCGAACGGGATACCGTGATGGAAATTCTGCTGGAAAGCGGTGAGGCATTGGCCGAAGTTGTCGTTACCGGTAGTAATGACACACAAAACCCGATACAAGCCCCTCAGATGGGAACGATTAAAATAACCCGGAAGATGATCAAGACCATCCCGACCTTATTCGGTGAGGCTGATGTGATCAAAGCCCTGCAAACCCAACCCGGCGTATCAGCCGGAACGGAAGGATTAGCCGGGATGTATGTCCGTGGGGGAATGGAGACGAGAACCTGTATATGATAGACGGAATCCAACTGTATCAGGTCAATCATCTCGGAGGACTTTTCTCCGCTTTCAACGCCGAGGCTTTGAAAGATGTGGATTTTTATAAATCCGCTTTCCCCGCCCGCTATGGGGGAAGGCTTTCCAGCGTAGTGGATGTGCATACTAAAGATGGCAATATGAAAGAGTACCATGGTAGCGCTATGCTAGGATTGACCTCCGGTAACTTAAATTTCGAAGGGCCGATCATTAAAGACCGGACTTCGTTCAACGCCTCCTTCCGTCGCTCTTGGCTGGATGCCTTATCCGCACCGGGTTTGGCGATCTACAATAAAATTCAGAAAAAGAAGGGGAGAAATTCAGCGCACGCTATGCTTTTACCGATCTGAACCTAAAAGTGAACCACCATATCAATGACCGGAGCCAAGCTTACGTTAATTTCTATTTCGGACAGGATTTCCTAAAAGGAGGAAGTTCTGAGTTCTCCGTAGGTGATAATATAACCCCTTTCGAGAACAAGGACTTTGGAAAGATGCGCTGGGGTAACATCGCATTGTCTTCCGGCTGGTCGTATGTGTTTAACAACAAGATGTTCGGTACCGTCACCTTGGCTTATTCCCATTATCAATCCAAACTAAAACAAGAGACTTCACAATACTACGGAACCGAGGGTGACAAAGATTATTCTTCACGGTTTATCGAGACCTCAACCCGAAACGGTATCAATGATTTCGGAGTCCATGCGAACTTCGACTATATTCCTACCTTGGCACATCATATCCGTTATGGTACCGACTATCTTTACCATCGTTTCAGCCCGGAATATATCGAGGAAAAGACCTCCGAGAATTTGTCTCCGACCAAACGAACTACCGGAGACGAGCGCCTTTCAGCGAATGAGTTGGCTGTTTTCGCCGAAGATGACTGGGCGATATCTCCCATTGTCCGGGCTAACGCCGGATTACGCCTGAACATGTACAATATACAAAAGAAGACATATGTCTCCTTAGACCCTCGTTTATCCGTACGCTTCCTGCTCACGAGGGATCTAAGCCTTAAGGCCTCATACGCCCGGATGAATCAATACGTACATCAGATTAGCGAAAGTTATATGAGTCTCCCTACCGATATGTGGATGCCGGTCAGCAAGAAATTAAAACCATTGGTGAGTGATCAAGTATCCGTTGGCGCTTATTACAATCTGCACAAGAACTATTCCTTCTCGGTGGAAGGTTATTACAAATGGATGAATCACTTACTGGATTATAAAGATGGTTACAACTTCTTACCCTCGTTCGTCGGTTGGGAGGAGAAACTGGCCGCCGGTAAGGGGTGGGCCTATGGAGCGGAGTTTATCGCCCGGAAAGAGACGGGGCGTATAACAGGATGGATCGGATACGGACTAATGTGGAGCGACCGGCAGTTCGACGAGATTAATAATGGCAAACGTTTCCCCGCGAAATACGATAACCGCCATAAGCTGAATATCGTCGCAAACTGGAAGATCAACGAGAAATTGGAACTAACAGGAAGCTGGACTTTCATGACCGGAAACCGGGTTACGGTGGCATTCGAGAATTACGAGGATTTGGGCCTCACTCCTGTCCCTCCGCTCTTACCGGAAGGAGGCTTGGACTATTTCACGGAGCGTAATAACGTACGTCTCCCCGCTTACCACCGCTTAGATCTGGGGATTAATATTTATCGACCTAAAAAGAACGGCCATCTCGGTATCTGGAATATCAGCGTATATAACGCTTATTGCCAGATGAACCCGATAACTATCCATAAGCGGTCTTGGATAAACTACAGCCATTATTTCGAGACGTTATCGCTCTTACCGATCATTCCGTCTATATCATATACTTATAAATTCTAAAGAACATGAAACCTATATTCTATTTATCAATCTTATTATCCAGCCTGCTCCTAACCTCCTGCTACAGGAAGTTTGACCTAGAGGAATATCGTACTACACCGAAAATGGTGATCAACTCGGCCTTCTCGCCGGATACAGTCGTAATGGCCAGCATATCCCGCACATGGTTTCACTCAGAGAGCAAGCCGGACGTGACGATTCGAAACGCCAAGGTGGAATTATACATAGACGGGATCTTCAAGGAGGAGATGCCTTGGAAAGAATATTCCTATTGGAAATCTTCTCGTTGGCTCGGAGAGGATCGAGGTGGATGGGTAACAGATACGCTTTATATATCGAATACGGTTCCACAGCCCGGACAAACCGTAAAGATTGTAGCTTCCACCCCGGAATATGGAACAGCCTCGGCGGAAGATAAGATTCCTTCCAAGACCGAAATCAAAGGCCTGCGCATAATTCCCCGTAAAGAAGCTACCGGCAACGGCGGTACCCTTGTCGATGGAGATGGGAATATCTCCTACATAGAAGAAAACGATGTGCTTATCTATCAAATCACTTTCCAAGATACCCCGGGTAAATCAAATTACTATTCTCTACAGATATGGGGAGATGACGACCATCTTGGTGTCCTGTTGGACTTCTCCGTAGATCCCGTATTCACGCAGCAACAAGGTATCTTGGATGAGGTTTTCGGCTCCTCGATGGTAAATTGGCGGGGACGGATATTTTCCGACGAGCTGTTCGACGGGAAGGAATACACGTTGCAAGTAAAAGAACAACTTAGGTCCGATACTAAATATTATACCAAACGCCATATTCGTTTATATTCCCTGTCCGAACCCTATTACCAATATCTGCTATCTTTACAAAACATCAAGAATGAAGGTATCATGGGCGGACTTACGAATGTAGGTCTGGCCGAGCCTGTCCGAATCTACAGCAATGTGGAAGGAGGAACGGGAATCGCTGGTGGATGTCAATGGTTTGAATCCTTGGTAGACATAAAAGATTTAATCAAATAGCGAGCAAAAAAGCATCTATCTATTGCGAATCAAATATTTATTTCGTTACTTTGCACCCGCTTTACGTAATCTCTGTCGGGAAATGTAGCCCGTTAAATTGCGTTTCATTATAAATTACAATTAAAAAGCTATAAACAATGGATTTAATTAAGATTGCAGAAGAAGCGTTCGCTACGAAGAAGGAACTTCCTTCATTCAAGAGTGGTGATACGATCACGGTAGCTTACCGTATCAAAGAGGGTAACAAAGAGCGTATCCAGCAGTATCGCGGTGTTGTTATCCGTATCTCCGGTCACGGCGACAAAAAACGTTTCACAGTTCGTAAGATGTCTGAGAACGTAGGTGTAGAGAGAATTTTCCCGATCGAATCTCCGTTTATCGAAAGCATCACGGTTAACAAAGTCGGTAAAGTACGTCGTGCTAAATTGTACTACTTGCGTGCCCTTACCGGTAAGAAAGCAAGAATCAAAGAAAAGAGAGTCTAATCTCTCCGATTCTATTGCCATACGAAAAGCCATCCAGCGGAATGCCGGATGGCTTTTTGTTTATCGTTTCTTACAATGCCTATCGTAAGCATCTAACAATGCCCATTCAAAGGAGCTTACGATGGGCATTATAAGAACCTTAGAATGGGCATTGAAAGAAATCATATATCCAAGTCGCCCACGATTCATGAATGAATATCGCTGACAGATAATTTGGATATGCTCTAAAACAAGGGTTCATCAAAAGTCATTTTCACGAGATACCACTCCCTTCCCTATAAGAGATATACTTCAAGTTCCACAGGAGATATACTTCATCGGTAAAGTAAGTACTACCTCTACGGAATTCCCATTTATAGATAATTTCATCCACGGATTTTATCGCATGAGCCGCTTTTTACGTACATTTGAAGCAAATCCACCTAAGCGACATGGAAAAATGGATAAACAAATCGAACTATCGCAAACAGAAATAGAGCTAGCGTTCGCTTCCTTTTGTATAGAAGGAACCGCACGCAAATTGGGGCAGCCTTACCAAGAGGTGTTCGCACGCATGAAACGGGTAGGAATGATAGAGAACTATATCCTACCCAATTATAATATATTGCATACTGAAAGCCGCGAACACGTAATCGACAATATAGATGTAACTTACTTCCGACTATTCAATATACCCGATTCATTATCTGAATTATACAACTTACGATCCACGGATTTGTATTTGCGACCGAAATCTAAGTGGTAAGAGAATCCGATCTCGAAGCCCGGATAAATATCACCAAAACGCTGATCGGTCACATAGGGAGCGATCGCTGAAAGGTTCTTACTCCGGTAACGGGCGGATGAGGTAAATTGGGTAGAGAAAGAAGCGCTTAACTGAACCTTCCCGATCCTATAACCGATACCCAACCTATTAAAACGATCGGCCTCACGACTGGTCTCACCCGAAAAGCTATAGCTTCTCTTATAAATCAACAGATTAAAATTAAAGTTCTTCACATCGCTATTCAAAGAGATCACATAGAAGGGATCCGTATATGTATGCGAATAGCTATTTCCATTCGATTGGAAATGGTTCAAGCCTCCGGAGATATTCATGCGCAGATAATCGCCGAAGGGTGAATAATTCAAATAGAGTTCCGGCGTAAAGCGATGGAAACTCCGTTGGTTATCGTAGGTGCGGATAAAAAGTCCCCGGCTAGCGTCATACAGGGTCTCTTCCATGACCATGCGGGGCTGGTATTGGTAAGAGAAAGTAAAGCCGGCCTTGACCTTTGCCGTATTCACATGAAATTCCACGGCGTTGTTATGATATAAGAAAGGGGATAGACCCGGATTACCTCTACGAACCTGTAAGGAATCAATCCATTGCTCCACGTTACTCAACTCAGACAAGGATGGGTTTACATTGCGCAGGTTATACCGGTAACGGGCGGATAATATCTCATTGATAGTATAAGTAAGCGTCACCTGCGGGCGGAAGTACCACCGATTGTAGGAGTCCACATTTTCTTGCGATAGATAATTACGGGAGGCACCCAAACCCACATTATAAACCAACTTCTTCCAAGTTCCTACGTATTGCGCATACATATACGACTCGGACTCTGTCATATGGGTCGTATAATCACCGGAGCCGGAATACACGTTATCCGTATAGGCTTGCGTATGTTTCAAACCAGCGGAAATTCGGCCGGTCTCCAGCTCTTTCTCGTAGATACCCTCTCCGATTACCGAATAGCGCTTTCCATCTACTTTCGTATAAATATCTGTCAAAAGAATACTTTCCAGTTCTTCCCGGTAGGTATGACGGCTATCGGTATTCGAATAAGTTCCCACGACATTGACGGCCAATGATTGTTTACGGGGTAATTTCCGGAAATAATACAAGTCGAGCGAGGGACGGGTATTCAAGGATTTATTATTATCGATAAGATGGGTCGTAGCCATACTCTCGCTATTTCTTAAAAGGGCGTCGCTATAGTTATGCGGATAGTCGTAATAATAAAAGTTCAACTTAGCGTTCAAGAAATAATCATCATCCTTCGTGTAGTTATAATTCGCCGTCGTAGTCCAATACATCTCATAATCCCTCCCGGGGATTCCTTCCTGTGTTCGCTGGAAGGTACCGTCTGGGGTATGAAAGATTTCCGTCCGGTCTTGCCATGCCTCTTTATACCGGTGTCCGTTCGCAAAGCTGGATAAAGAGAATTCCGAACGTCCCCGGTTATACTTACCATATATATAATCTGCCATCCAAAACGTGTTTAATTGATGGCTTAAATCCACGCCGAGATTTCCTCCGGAAGTCCGCTTGATCGTTATATAATCCAAGACGATATCGATTCCTTCCCCATATCGCAAGCCGGGGTTATCGTGATATTCCACCCGTTTGATATCCTCCGGCGAGAGGGCGGCGACTTCTAAGGAAGAAGCCAACACGCCATTTATACGCAACTGAACGTTTCCATTCGCCATAGAGATACTTTTCGTATTCGGATCTACCCATAGGCGAGGTAAAGACATCCGCCTTGTCAAATCCAAGCCATCCATCGAGCGCCGCACTTGGTCTTTGGAGGGGAATATAAGTTGACGGTCTTTCTTCCTTATAATCGAAGAGGCTTGAATGGTAACCTCATCCAAATCGATCGTTTTCTCCTCTTGCGCATTTACCAAAAAGGCAACGCAAATCAATCCCACAAATAATACTTGTCTTCTCATAAAATTCAAATTTGATTCGAGACAAATGTAAGGAGGGAAACAGCTAAAATCGATTTATACAGGCAAGAAACTAAAGTGCAAGGCATTACGCTCATATACTGATTTACAAAGCATTAGCGAACGACTTAGAGAGAAAAGTTTATATTTGCCGTTTGAGCACTTATATTGCCGATGATATCCTCTTTCTCATCCATATCCAGCTTATGGCGGATGTCCGTCTTGCGCTGATAGATCGTACGGACGCTTTGCTGGGTAACCACACTGATTTCCTTGGTAGAGAAGCCGGCGCATAGCAAGCAACAAAGCTGGATCTCTTTTTCCAGCAAACGCCCATCAGACAATCGGACCAGATGCGTATGGAAATTATCATAGACCGCATCGATAATCGGATACAGGTCATCCCATACCAAAAGCATATCTACCGGGACATCCTCATTCGTGATACGAGTCATTTGCTGGAGCAATTCCTTATTTTGTTGCGTGGGAGTAGTCGCCATCAAGCGGATAACACCCAATTGCTGCAACAAGACCTTACGGAAAAAGGCACTATCGGGTTTCTCCTCCTCCGCTACGGATTGCTTGGACTCGTTCAAGAGCTGACGCAAGGCTTCCAAACGCTCCTCCATATCAATCAAACGGTTCCTTCGGTTACGGATATATAAGGAAACTCCACCAGCTACCAATATGGAAAGCAAGGAAACGATCACTAAGATAGAGAACGTACGCTGCCGGCTCATTTCCAAGCGAAGATTTTCTCGGCGTAAACGATTTTGATCGACTAATCGTTCCCGCTCAGCCTTCTCCGTTTGGGATTTCACGGTATACAAAGAATCGCAATATTGCCCTAATCGGGAAATATCGACCGGTTTATTTTCCTTTACGCCCAATATAAATTGATAGGCATAATTAAGCGCATGCGAGGCTATATCATCGCTGTGACTACGCTCCAAGTCTAACGTATTCTTCTCGATATACTTCCGGGCAGAATCCAGCTCCCCTAGATTGATCCAAGGCATAACATAGGATCCCAAGATTTCTCGTTCCGGATAACGTTCCTTCAGCAAACGCAGATATCTGATAGAAGCCTTGGGATTAAAGTCATACAAGAAATCCGCATAATTACGGGCAAAATGATGGGCATACCATTCGATATTCTTAGCCAAGGCCGAGTCCGCAGCCAAACGAAGATAATAATCCGCCGAGTCCCTCATTCGCAAGCGGCTATAACTCAACCCGGCCATATAATAGGCCATCTCCTTAAATCCAGCTTTTGGCGAGGCTTCCCATTCCTTCGACTCTGCGATTGTTTCCCGATACAACCCCTCACCAAAACTCAAGGAAGTCAATCGGTCATAAAAACGTACAAGGTAGGTCGAATCCGAACGGGAATAAGCGGAATCTATCGCCTCTCGGTACAAGGCACGCCTTTGTTCCAACCCCTTCCGGGAATCACCCATGTAAATAGCCTTTACGAAATAAGCGGAAAGTAAAGGCTCCGAGGCATGCTCCTTATAATAATCCACGGAGTAGTCGATGAGCGAGTCGTTCACCAAGCTGCGCCCCTGCAAGAGATGAAGCCAAGCGAGCCTCCGTCCATACTCTGCCTTATCGCTATCCGAAAGAGCGGAAAGCGTTATTTGCTCCTCCAGCAGCCAAGCGGCGCTATCTAAGTTATTCTCGTTTACCAACCGGTCCGCTTCCGCAAATTTCTCCCGTACGGATTTACCGCCACAGGAAAGCAATAGGCAGACACTGGCCAGCAATATGTAGGCAAACCATTTCGTCATAGCGACAGAGATCCTAATTTCCGGCAAAGGTACATTATTTTCGGAAGCCCGGGCGATTCACCGATATTTTTATCCGTTTCGTCGATTCCTTTTCCCGCTCGGATAAGGAAGCCCTATCTTTGTAAGCAGACAAAGGGTTTATCTATGTTACAATTAAAAAGAAATGACTTATTGATCGGCTTCACGATATCCGTCTTGCTTAGTATTTTCGTGAACTTCGCCCTTCTGATGCGTAAATATGAGTTCGAGACCGGAAACCCGAGCATGGGTATCCAGCCTCCGGATCGCACCATGTATTATTTGCTAATCTGGTTCTTCGTGTTCTCCTTCATCTTATTTATTGTCAACAGCTTGATGTATAAGTTCGGGGACAAGCTTTTCCGCAGGAAAGAGTATAAAAGGGTATTGGTGGTTTGCGTAACTTGTATCAGCATCGCCTACGGCATGTTTCATCTGTCGCCGGTTTTGTACACGGCCATTGTTGTAGAATGGCTGGGAGAAGACGGACCTCAGCCAGCTACCCGGGATATCATGATCCGCATCAACCGGGACAGGATGGCTACGCAAACCATCAGGCCTGCCGAGCATCGGGACATACCGGTACCGCCCAATCCTTTCACGGTCCCTAACTCTTTCATGACGGAGCATCTTTTCGTCTTCCTCACGGTCATGCTAAGCTCCATACTGATCCGGCTGCTGGGCAGCAAGCAGCAAATGAAACTGGAATATGAGCAATTGAAGACCGAGAAGTTACAGAATTCCTATAACGCCTTGATGGGACAAATCAACCCGCATTTCTTCTTCAACTCCTTAAATGGATTGAACGCCTTGATACAGAGCGGAGAGAAACAACAGACGCTGGCTTATCTGGATGAGCTATCCAACGTCTTCCGGTATATCTTGCAAAGCAACAAGAAAGAGCTGGTTACGCTAGCGGAAGAACTTCAATTCGTAAAGGCGTACACCTATCTGCTAAGCGTGCGCTACGAGGGAAAGCTATTCTTCTCCATCCAAGCGGATACCCCTTACTTGCTTTGGTATCTGCCGATATTGAGCGTACTCCCCCTGATCGAGAACGCCGTAAAGCACAACGTTATCAGCAAGCAATACCCACTACAGATCGATATCTATACCACCCATGAGGACAAACTAATCATATCCAATAAAATACATCCTAAGTCGGAAGATAGCAAAGGTAGCGGTATCGGATTGAAGAACCTATGGGGGCGCTACCGGATGCTTACCGGAAAGGACATCCAGATCTCCAACCGCAAGGAATATTTCAAGGTCACGCTTCCTTTACTTAATAAACCCATTCACTCATGAAAGCAGTTATTATAGAAGATGAGACTACCGCCGTTAATAGCCTAAAGGCGATCTTGGCGCAAAATACGGTTACTCAGATCGAAGTGATCGCCGAGTTGGAGAGTATCGAGGAGAGCGTGGATTTCTTCCGGACATCGCCTCATCCGGATATCATCTTCATGGATATCCATTTAGCGGACGGATCGGCGTTCAAGATATTCGAGCAGGTGGAGATAGATGCCCCAGTAGTCTTCACGACCGCCTACGATGAGTATGCGTTACAGGCTTTTCAAGTAAGCAGTATCGATTATCTACTGAAGCCTGTCACGCTGGCCTCGCTGGAAAGGGCCTTGAATAAATTACGGCTGTTCGATACCGAGGAAAGGCTGGCGCATATCCGGCAAACGAACCGTACGATCCAGAGTCGCCACACGATCAAGAGCCTGTTGATCATGCTGGCCGATAAATTCTATCCGTTGGCGGTTGAGGAGATCCTTTATTTCTATACGGCCAACGAGAAGGTTACCGCCTATACCTCCGACGGGAAGCAACATCCCGTAGACCGTACCCTCGACGCATTGGGAGAGCAACTGGACGAGAGGCTTTTCTTCCGGGCCAACCGTCAATTCATCATTTCACGCAACGCCATCAAGGATATAGATCTTTGGTTCGGGAGCCGCCTGTCCGTCAACCTCACCTTGCCGGTTCCCGAACGTATCATCATCAGCAAGGCCAAGACCCCGATCTTCAAGAAATGGATTCTGAGGGAAGAGGAATAATGTCTTTTCACCCCCTCCCGTAAGGCGATTCACCGACCCGATTATACCACTAATCGGCGCTTAACCTTTCTTTACCGAACTTTCCTGTTATTTCGCGGTACAACAAATAAAGGTAAAAACACTATGCTGAAATGTATCACTTTCGACGGAGACGCCTCGACCCTAAACACGCTCATGGGATATTTCGAGAAACTGGACAAGGCTTTGGCCGATGTCCACCAAGTGCTGAGCAAGGAGCAAACCGAACGCCCCATCTTCGTCCGGGAGGGCAGCAAGATCATTCGCCTTCGCCGGGAAGAGATCCTTTTCCTCGAGGGATACGGCGATTATGTAAAGGTACACCGTATCAATGGCAAGCCCCTGCTCACGCAAGTCAGCTTGAAGCGGTTCGAGGAGTTTCTGGACAGGAATCGTTTTTGCCGGGTACATCGTTCTTACATCGTATCCCTCTCCCACATTAATTATATCGAGCGCAAGCGGATACGTATCGGGGAGGAACTGATCCCTATCAGCGATTCGTACCTGCCCGCCTTGATGAATAATCTGGCTCTCCAAGAGTAACCAAGAGTTTCATGCGGAAGAAACTTTTGTTTCTCCGTGACAAAACTTTTGTTTCCTAGTGAAGAAACTTTAGTTTCATAGGCAGAAAACTAAAGCTTCACTTGGTAGAACTTCTCGCTTAATGTATAGGTCACCGTAAAGCCCATGATATCTCTTCGCAACGCATTCCCTTGCAATTGGAGACGATCGTAATAAAACGCCGTATTGATACGGCCATTCAGGACGGGTAATCCCAAGCCAACGCTTACCCGATACGCCCCGCCGGATTGTCCTTTCAACCGCAGGTAAGGCGTGGAAACAGAAACACCCGCTTTATAAGACATCCGTTTCCAATAACTGCTGGAGCTAAATCCATTCGGGAAATAGCATACGCCCAAGCGTAGCTCATGCGAATCCCGGAACTTTACCCGGCTATCGCTCGAGTTCAATACCCCGTATTGCCGGAATAGATAGTCCAACGCATACGTCCATTTTTTATGCGCCAATGAGCTACCGATGCCTATATATTGAGGTAGATATTGTGTCACCCTTTTCTGGTTATAGGGGGTTTCCGTGCTGCTTCCCGTCACCGTCACCGTATTTTTCAATGAGATCCGTTGCTTATAACCGTAAATGGCGCCGACCGTTAGAAAGGTTTCCCGGGCGATCGGACGATGATATTGTAAACCGAAATCGGCGTAAAAAGAGCGGCCGGACATCTCCCTTGACACTGTCATCGCACTTTGTATCTCATTCAGTGTCATATTTCCGAAGATAAAATTAAGATTCATACCGACTGATAGATGCTTGGTCAATGAAAAACCTTGGGAGAGGAAAGCCTTGGAAAGTCCGCCTGTCCCCGAAAACGTACTGGTTACAAAGGTACCGGGAGATCCTTCCAACTCTTGCGAGGACTTAAAATAATACCCAACGAAACTATAAGGAGTTACCCCGGCGGACATATACCACCGTCGCATGATACGCCCTCCCAATGAGAAAGCGGAGAAATTCCCGGTGAATGCGTTGCTAGAGCTCCCGTCTGAGCGGTATCGCTCATTCTTCACGAAGGCAGATGCCTCAGCGAACAACTTACAACTATCCAACGCCGTCAATCCGGCAGGATTCTCTATATTCATCAGTATCCCTTCCCGCATGCCGACAGTGACACCCGCCATCGAGGTATTTTGACCATATAAACCGGAAGCCATCTCACCCAGCCCAAACATCGAGTAAGGTGAGGAAGTCATCGTATTCTGCGCAGATGCGCTTGCCGCCATCAAGAGGCAAGGGTAAAGAAGATATCTAGTAACTTTCATAGACCTTATAAATGAGTTGTAGGGTGACCGGGTTACGTCCTCCCTGATCGTTAAACGTCAAGTTCTTGAACGTGCCGGTGTAATCATCACTATTAAAAACCAACTGAAGATTATGCTTATACATGCCAAAGGCACCTAGCTCCTCTTGCATGAATTGAGTCACGTCGAAATAATAATAGGTGTTCTCGTTAAACGTATTGTCTTCCGATAGCGTACCTCGTTGAACCTCGGAACCGAGATAATCGGTCACGGCATCCGTCACCACATTATTCTCATCGGCGATATATAGGTAGAGGCTGTCCGGCAAGGTATTGTAATCCGAATAAGTGCCTTGCTCGGGATAAATCTTAAGTAAAGCGCTCTCAATCTCCACTTGCGTGCCTTGTTGCATCAGATTATTCAAATACGGGAATTCCAGACGGGTATACCAACCCAAGCCTCCGAATAATACGCCCCGGTTACCAAGCTCGGCCGAAGGTATCTCCACTCCTTTCATCGGATATCCTGCCATATCCGTTCCACTACGGTCATGGTCAATATGATTGAACTGGGTATCCGTATTCGGGAAGAACCATAATTCCTTCTCTGTGGAAAGCTCATCGGACAAATGATAATGCAGGACTAAAGCGGCGGAGGAATCGGCTACCGTGAAAGTCAGCAGAGACTCGCTTCCCGCCAAGTCCGGCACGATCGCCACCCCTTTGAAATAATCCTCAAAGCGCTCCTCGGACACCGCTTGATCCTGCGCATGAAAACGGGACAAGAGGTCTTGCCCTAGCGCATCGGGAAGACGGACTTCCAGTTTCTCCCCCCCCTTCGGCTTCGGTTTAAATGAGCAGACCGCCAAAGCCTCGGGAGCGTAAGAGACACTGCTATTATTATATAAATACCCGTTATCGTTTAAGACGATCTTCTCCGTTAGCTGATAAATCGAGAGGGTTTGTTGGAGGGTCGTGTCTCCTACAAAGCGACCGTCGAAAGCGAGAGACAGGACTAGCGAGTCCAGTACGACCGTCTCGTCCGGATCAGTCCCATAGCTAGGTCTTTCATAAGCAATAAAGCTATGCGACGAGACGACTCCCCATAATGAATGTTTGTACCGGCCTACCAAAGCGACGTTCTTACCAGATGTCTCCAACGAGTCGATCAATACCGAGGTCACTACGACCGTGCTGGTATCTATACGAACGTTACGGAAAGCGGAGTCCACCAGATCGCTGCCATACGTACCGTTCTCGTCATAACAGGAAAACAGTCCCAGACAGAGCATCAAGCCCCCCAAAGCAAAGAATGTTCTAACCATACTTCTTATTTAATAAGCGAATAATCTTTTATCAATCCGATGGCAAAGAACGTATTTAGTGCAAAACCCAGCAAGATAAACCCATGAACCCACCGGTTTCCTCTGTAAACGGCCCGATACTGAAGATGAAACCGATTTCAAAACCATTCGAGGCCCTAACCTATCAATCCGGCTTATTCACCGATAAAAACCGTATGTTTACCGATTTAATTTGTGGGTCTCGTAAAACCCTCGTTCTTTTGCTTCCGTAAAAACAAAATACGTAGTTAGAATGATACACAAAAGGATTCTTGTATTCTTGATCGCTTTTCTTCCTGTCATCATCAGCGCTTGCAGTGATGACGATGACGATGATTTGATCGGTAAGTGGTACCGTGTCTCTGACATGGACGGATTGGCGCGAAATTACGCCTCCTCTTTCACGATCGGTAGCAAAGGATATCTGATTTGCGGAAACGACGGAAAAAATCGTTTATCGGATTGTTGGGAATATGATATGGAACGAGATACTTGGACGCAAAAGGCGGACTTTCCCGGAACCGCCCGCAATTCGGCCGTAGCTATGGCGGTAGATGAAAAGGGATATCTGGGAACCGGATACGACGGTACCAATTACTTGAACGACTTCTGGGAATTTAACCCGACCACCAATACGTGGGCACAGAAAGCGGATTTCCCCGGCTCGGGCCGATATGGAGCCGTGGCCTTCGGGGTAAACGGTAAAGCGTATATCGGATGCGGATACGACGGGAATTACCTAAAAGACTTTTATGCCTTTAATCCGGTGGCAAATAGCTGGACGCAAACGATCAGTATCGGCGGGACAAAGCGTCAGGGCGCTACCAGCTTCGTGATAAATGGAATCGCTTATGTATGTTGCGGACAAAATAACGGCGAATATGTAGACGATTTCTGGAAATTCGATCCCAGCACGGAATCATGGACCCAACTTAGGGATATATCGGATTCCTCGGACGAGGATTATGACGATGATTATACGATCACACGTACGAACAGGGGTTGCTTTCGTGATTGATGGAGCCGCTTATCTGACTTGCGGTGAGAGCGGAAGCCTACGTAGCGACACTTGGAAATATTATCCGGCCACCGATCTATGGGAAAACGTGGCTAAATTCAAGGGAACTGCCCGTACGGCGACAGCATCTTTCTCCTCTGGCGAGAAAGGATTCGTAGTATCCGGCAAAAGTGGTACCACTCAATTTGATGATATTTGGGAATTTCACCCGAATGAATATGACGATGATGAATACTAAGAAAGGACGGGCTTGGTTCGTACCGGGCCTAGTGGTACTGCCGGTATTACTGTTTTATTTATCTTTTTCCGGGGTGAAGAAATGGGGTCTTCTCCCGGGCGGCAACTGGAGTTGCAAACGTTTCAATCGGGGGATGGCTGGGGGTACCAGATTAGGATGAACGGAAAGGTGTTGATTTACCAACCCACCATTCCCTCTATTGATACGGTAACCGCTTTCCCGAATGAGGAAAGCGCAAGAAATATAGGCACACTCGTATTAAATAGACTGACTGAGAACAAGGATTTCTCAGTTTCAAGAGATGAGATACAACATTCACTCTCTTATTTAGGGCAATAGATTTATAATCATTAAATGTTTGGAGCAGGCTGGCTATTGATTAGTAGGCTTGCTTCGTTTTTTCCACTAAAAAGAAAAAGGCAGTCCACCTTGATAGGTGAACTCCCCATTTCTCAAGCAAATAATGAAAATTACTTCTTATAAGTCTTATAACCATAAACAGCTAAGGAACCCAATTCCTCTTCGATACGAAGCAACTGGTTGTATTTCGCCATACGATCGGAACGGCTCAATGAGCCGGTCTTGATCTGTCCGCTGTTGGTAGCTACGGCGATATCGGCGATCGTAGCGTCCTCTGTCTCACCGGAACGGTGGGAAGTCACGGATGTATAGCCATTACGGTGGGCCATCTCGATAGCGTCTAATGTCTCGCTCAATGTACCGATCTGGTTTACCTTGATCAAGATGGAGTTCGCGCAACCCTTCTCGATACCTTTCTTCAAGAACTCTACGTTTGTAACGAATAGGTCATCACCTACCAACTGGCATTTTCCGCCTAGCGTGGAGGTTAGCATTTGCCAACCGGCCCAGTCATTCTCGTCCATACCATCCTCGATAGAATCAATCGGGTATTTGTTCACCAACTCACTCAGATAAGCGACTTGTTGCTGGGCGTTACGCTTAGCGCCTTTCTCACCCTCGAATTTCGTATAATCATACACACCATCATGATAAAACTCGGAAGCAGCGCAATCCATGGCTATCGTCACATCCTTGCCCGGCTCATATCCAGCGGCTTTGATAGCGGCCATAATAGAATTCAAGGCATCTTCCGTACCATCCAATGCCGGAGCGAAACCGCCCTCATCACCTACAGCCGTGCTCAAGCCACGATCGTGCAATACTTTCTTCAACGCATGGAAAACCTCTGCGCCCATACGAAGCCCCTCACGGAAACTCTTCGCACCTACCGGACGAATCATGAATTCCTGAAAAGCGATCGGAGCGTCGGAGTGAGAACCTCCATTGATAATGTTCATCATAGGAACCGGCAACACGTAGGTATTTGTTCCACCGATATAACGATATAAAGGCAGATCCAGATAATTAGCCGCTGCCTTCGCTACGGCAAGCGATACACCTAACATAGCGTTAGCTCCTAGATTTGATTTTGTCTTTGTACCATCCAAATCCAGCAACTTATGGTCTATCTCTCTTTGATTCAAGGCGCTCATTCCTAAAATGGCGGGAGCGATTACCTTATTTACATTATCCACGGCACGGAGAACGCCTTTGCCACCGTAGCGATTCTTATCGCCATCGCGTAACTCGATAGCCTCGTTCTCACCGGTAGAGGCGCCAGAAGGTACAGCCGCACGACCGAATGCGCCGGAAGCCAAATGTACGTCTACTTCTACTGTCGGGTTACCACGTGAATCAAGGATCTCTCTACCTACTACTTTTACAATTTCCATATTACTATATTTGTTTTATTAGTTGTTCAATGATGTCTTACTTTTCTTTTTTTCACAAATATAACAATAGCCAAGCAAGGAATGTTTGCGGAAGCCTATCGAGTTTTTCAATCTTTTAATAGATGATTTTTACTATTTGCCTAAACCTTTCAAAAAAAGCTTTTGTTGTTTATGAAAGAATATACTCATACTAAGATGAAAAAGGTACTTACCACTATTGACTCTTCTAGATTTATTCCTGCTGTTTGGCAAAGGGGAGTTCATTTATGCGGATACCGCATCTGTCCCTCCGGAATATAAAGCTTGCCTGTGCTCTTCTTGTGAAGATCATATTGATGATAATCACCATACCGGATACTCTTTTTGATCAAGAGGATGGAGAAGTCATCGCAAAAGGGCTTTCCACTGAACCGGATAATTTCTTACCGCAACGTCTGAATTTGTACAACGCTTTCGAGACGAAAGATTATGATAATGGCATACAACAAACCTCTGGATTTTTCAACACGCCTAATGGAAAGTTCATTTGGCAAGATTATTTATACCAAGACCGCTTATTAAATGCGACTCAGCAATATGAACCATCTTTAGAGAATCTCTCAAAAGCAGTGAAACTAGCGGAATACTATCGTTATCTGGGCTATTTCTATTACCTCAAAAAGATCTGGACAATTCAAAAATATACTGGAATAAGGTCTTAGAGATCGATCCTTCTAATAAGGTAGCGCAGGAGGCTCTTCAAAGCATACAATAAAAACAATTATAAACTTCATATTTCTTTACACTGCTATATTTGCACTATACCTCAACAAAAAAAGCGATCCGTGTGTACGAATCGCTTTTCTTATATGATTATAAAAAAACTTGCTTATTCAGCTGCTTTTTCCTCGCTAGCTGCTTCAGCTGTAGGAGCTTCTGCAACCGATGCTGTTGCTTTTTTACGAGAACGTCTTGTTTTAGGAGCTTTCTTAGCGGCTGTATCCTTCAACATATTTTCGTTATAGTCTACTAACTCAATAAAGCACATAGCTGCGTTGTCACCTAAACGGTTACCAGTCTTGATAATTCTGGTATAACCACCCGGACGATCACCGATCTTCTGAGCAATTTCCTTGAACAACTCTGTTACAGCAAATTTGTCTTGCAAATTGCTAAATACCACACGTCTAGAGTGAGTTGTATCCTCCTTAGACTTCGTGATAAGTGGTTCTACATACTTACGTAGCGCTTTTGCCTTTGCTGTCGTAGTAAAGATTCTCTTATGCTTGATCAAAGAACAAGCCATATTCGAAAGCATTGCGTCACGGTGAGTATTTGTACGACCTAAATGATTGAATTTCTTATTATGTCTCATCGTTTACTTACTCTTTATCTAATTTATATTTTGTGATATCCATACCGAATGAAAGGTTCAAGCTCTCAAGCAGTTCATCAAGTTCAGTGAGCGACTTTTTACCGAAGTTACGGAATTTCAACAAATCATTCTTATTGAACTTAACCAACTCACCTAGTGTTTCAACATCTGCGGCCTTTAAGCAATTCAATGCACGAACGGAAAGGTCCATATCAGCCAGCTTGCTCTTAAGCAACTGACGCATATGAAGTACTTCTTCATCGAACTCTTCATTGCCTTCAGTATCCGCTGTCTCGATCGCAATCTTTTCATCTGAGAACAACATGAAATGATGAATCAGAATCTTCGCTGCTTCCTTCAACGCTTCCTTCGGATGAATAGAACCATCTGTGGCTATTTCAAGAACCAACTTCTCGTAGTCCGTCTTCTGTTCAACACGGAAGTTCTCGATTGAATATTTTACGTTACGTATCGGAGTGAAGATAGAGTCGATAGCGATCACATGTATATCTGCGTTCGGGTCTCTGTTCTCATCTGCGGGTACAGAACCGCGACCTTTATTAATAGTCAATTCAATCTGGAAACTTGCGGTCGGATCCAAGCGGCAAATAACCAAATCAGGATTCAATATCTCGAATCCAGTCAGTTGCTTACCAATATCACCGGCTTTGAACACTTCCGAACCCGAAACAGTAATACTCACTTTTTCATTCTCGATGTCGTCTACGATATGCTTGAAACGAACTTGCTTCAGATTCAAGATAATGTTTGTCACATCCTCGATAACACCCGGGATTGTACCAAATTCATGGTCAACCCCGTCGATCTTAATGGATGTAATAGCAAAACCTTCAAGTGACGACAGGAGAATACGACGTAAAGCATTACCTATTGTAATACCATAGCCGGGTTCCAACGGACGAAATTCAAACTTTCCGAAGAAATTGTCCGCTTCCAACATTAATACTTTATCGGGTTTTTGAAATGCTAATATCGCCATGGAAATCAATTATTATTTAGAATACAATTCTACGATCAACTGCTCTTTAATGTTTTCAGGAATGTCAGCTCTTTCCGGCAGATGCAGTAATTTTCCGCTCATTGAGGACTGATCCCACTCAATCCAAGGATATTTGCTGTGATTGAAACCTGACAATGCGTCGGCAATAACCTCCATGGATTTAGATTTTTCTCTAACACCAATAACCTGACCGGGTTTTACAGAGTAAGAAGGAATGTTTACAACACTTCCGTCTACTGTAATGTGACGATGAGAAACCAACTGACGAGCTGCGGCTCTTGTCGGGGCTATACCCAAACGATAAACCACATTGTCAAGACGGCCTTCTAACAATTGAAGAAGCACCTCACCGGTAATACCTTTAGAGCGTGAAGCTTTTTCGAATAAGTTTCTAAATTGCTTCTCCAATACGCCATAAGTGTATTTTGCTTTTTGCTTCTCACGAAGCTGGATACCGTATTCAGAAGTCTTTCTTTTTCTGGAGTTACCATGTTGTCCAGGAGGATAGTTCTTCTTAGAAAGAACTTTATCCGCACCGAATATTGCCTCACCAAACTTACGGGCAATTCTTGTTCTTGGTCCAGTATATCTTGCCATTTTTTTATTTTTTTAAATGTTCTGTTTGAATCTGGAACCGTGCAGCCGCGATTACAGAGAGGATAAGGTCAATATGCAATCTATTCACAATTCCGGATTCAATGTTTAAGAAACTATAATTAATTATACTCTTCTCTTTTTCGGAGGACGACACCCGTTATGAGGAAGCGGTGTAACATCAACGATTTCTGTTACCTCGATACCTGCGCCATGGATCGTTCTGATAGCGGACTCACGACCGTTACCCGGACCCTTAACGAATACTTTCACCTTTCTTAAACCAAGATCATAAGCTACTTTAGCGCAATCCTGTGCTGCCATCTGAGCTGCATAAGGAGTATTCTTCTTAGAGCTTCTGAATCCCATCTTACCAGCGGAAGACCAGCTGATTACTTGTCCTTCGCTATTCGCTAAAGACACAATAATGTTGTTAAAAGAAGAATGAATATGAGCTTGACCGTAAGCGTCAACTTTTACGTTTCTCTTCTTTGCTGCGACTGTTTTCTTTGCCATATTAACTCTTATTATTTAGTAGCTTTTTTCTTATTTGCAACAGTTTTCTTCTTACCCTTACGAGTACGAGCGTTGTTCTTTGTGCTTTGGCCTCTCAAAGGCAGACCAACACGGTGACGAACACCTCTGTAGCAACCAATATCCATCAGACGCTTGATGTTCAACTGAACTTCTGAACGAAGGTCACCTTCAACCTTGTACTCAGCGCCAATGACTTCACGAACTTTTGCGGCTTGATCGTCTGTCCAATCCTTAACTTTGATATCACGATCAACCCCAGCCTTATCTAATACGGATTTTGCAGCGCTACGACCAATACCATAGATATAAGTCAAAGCGATTTCTCCTCTTTTATTTTGTGGCAAGTCTACACCAACTATTCTTATAGCCATATTACTTACTTAGATTATTTTGCAAAAATAATAAATTATCCTTGACGTTGTTTATACTTAGGATTTTTCTTGTTAATTACGTATAAGCGACCCTTTCTTCTTACTATCTTGCACTCAGGTGTACGCTTCTTTAAAGATGCTCTTACTTTCATATCGTGTTTAATTTTATTTGTATCTAAAAGCAATTCTACCTTTCGATAGATCATACGGAGACATTTCTACTCTTACCTTATCCCCCGGAAGGATCTTAATGTAATGCATACGCATCTTTCCTGAGATATGAGCGGTAATTTCATGTCCGTTCTCCAATTCTACACGAAACATCGCGTTTGACAATGCTTCTACAATTACTCCATCTTTCTCTATTGCTGATTGTTTAGCCATATAAATCCAATTAAATTGCGTTTTCTCCTAGAACTTCCTCTAAAAACTTAAATGAAGATAAGATCTGGGGACCATCCGGACGTATAGCGATACAATGCTCGAAATGAGCAGAAGGCTTTCTGTCCTTTGTGCGAACCGTCCATCCGTCTTTCTCAAATGCAACGTTCTTGCTTCCCATGTTGATCATCGGCTCGATGCAGATACACATTCCGTTACGCAATAACGGTCCGCATCCACGTCTGCCATAATTAGGCACTTCCGGTTCCTCATGCATTTTCCGACCTATACCATGTCCCACCAGCTCTCTTACGACAGAGTAACCTTGAGACTCGCAATAAGTCTGAATCGCATTACTGATATCACCCAAACGGTGACCTTCAACAGCACATTGGATACCTAAATAAAGTGAATCCTTCGTCGCTTTCAACAATTTCTTCACTTCCGGCGCAACCTCACCTACACAGAAAGTGTAAGCGGAGTCACCGACAAAACCATTCAATATCGTCCCACAATCCACAGAGATCACGTCACCCTCTTTCAAGATCATCTTAGAAGAAGGAATACCATGCACCACCTGATCATTCACTGAGGCACATATTGAATTAGGGAAACCACCATATCCCAAAAAAGCCGGAACAGCACCATTATCTCTAATGAACTCTTCCGCAATCTTATCAAGTTGAAGTGTGGAGACTCCGGGGACAATATGCTTAGCTACCTCGCCAAGTGTCTTACCCACCAGTTGATTAGCCTCACGCATCAACTCAATCTCTTCATCTGTCTTTAAATAGATCATTCTATTAATAAGCGGCAACAGAGCCTGTACGGCCTTTAATTCTTCCTGACTTCAACAAACCGTCATAATGACGCATTAGCAAATGACTTTCAACTTGCTGCAATGTATCCAACACCACACCAACCAAAATCAACAAAGATGTACCACCAAAGAATTGGGAGAACTCCATACTTACACCGGCAATTCTAGCGAAAGCGGGCATGATAGCAACCAACGCAAGGAAAAAAGCACCCGGCAAAGTAATACGGTCCATAATGGTATCCAGATAGTCTTTGGTATTCTTACCCGGTTTCACACCCGGAATAAAACCATTGTTTCTCTTCAAATCATCTGACATCTGGGTCGGATTGATCGTAATAGCCGTATAGAAATACGTAAACAGGATAATCAACACCGCAAACACGAAGTTGTACCAAAATCCCGTATTATCCATGAAAGCAGCCCAAAAACCGCTCTGCTCTCCCGTACTAGAGAAACCTACAATTGAGATAGGAATAAACATGATCGCCTGAGCGAAGATGATAGGCATTACGTTAGCGGCATTCACCTTCAAAGGGATATACTGACGTGCGCCACCATATTGTTTATTACCGATAATCCTTTTTGCGTATTGCACGGGGACCTTACGAGTACCTTGTACCAATAAAATCGCACCAGCGATAACAAGCAAAAGGAACAACATCTCAAATAAGAACATAACCAGACCACCGGTTTTCTCACTTGTTCTAGAAACGAATTCTTGGAACAAAGAGTGCGGCAGACGGGCTATAATACCAACTAAAATGATAAATGAAATACCATTTCCAACACCTTTATCTGTAATTCTTTCACCTAGCCATAAGATAAACATACTTCCCGCAGCCAAGATGATCGTAGATGAGATCGTGAACCAAATACCACCCGGTAAAGCAGCGCCGGCAGCCTTAAGCTGAACGCTTAAATTCACCAAGTAAGTAGGACCTTGGAATAACAAGATCGCTATCGTCAAGTAACGAGTCCACTGATTGATTTTTTTTCTACGGCCACTCTCACCCTCTCTCTGCAATTTTTGGAAAGAAGGAACTGCGATGGCTAACAACTGCATAACAATTGAAGCGGAGATATATGGCATGATTCCCAACGCAAAAATAGATGCGTTAGAAAAGGCTCCACCTGAGAACATATCCAACAGTGCAAGCAATCCGCCTCTTGTCTGCTCCTGTAAAGCGGTCAACGCTTTGGGATCGATACCCGGAAGCACTACATACGTACCAAAACGGTATATAGCCACCAATAAAAGAGTGGTGAGGATCCGATTTCTCAGATCCTCAATCTTCCAGATATTCTTGATTGTTTCAACAGCTCTCATGACTTAGAGTTTAACGACTGTTCCACCTGCGGCTTGGATAGCTGCCTCTGCGCTCTTAGAGAAAGCGTGAGCCTCAACCTCTAACTTAGCGGTCAAGCTACCGTTACCAAGAATTTTAACCACTTGAGAAGAAGAGATGAAACCAGCCTCCATCAATTCATTAATACCAATCTTAGTCAATTGCTTAGCCTCTGCCATTTGTTGCAAAGTATCGATATTAATAGCTTTATATTCTACACGGTTAATATTCTTGAAACCGAATTTAGGCAAACGTCTTTGAATAGGCATCTGACCACCTTCGAAACCAATCTTGTTCTTGTAGCCAGATCTAGACTTGGCACCTTTATGACCTCTTGTTGAAGTTCCGCCTAATCCTGAACCCGGACCACGTCCGATTCTTTTTCTGGTCTTGGTAGATCCTTCAGCCGGTTTTAAATTTGATAAATTCATATCGTATAATTTATTTTTTCAACCAATTATTACTTTTCTACAGAAACCAAATGTTTCACTTTCTCAACCATACCTAAGATCGCCGGATTAGCTTCATGCTCTACAATCTGGTTCATCTTTCTCAGCCCTAGTGCGTCAAGCGTTCTCTTTTGGTCTTTCGGGCATTTAATTCTACTTTTAACTTGCTTTACTTTAATAGTCGCCATAAACTTATCCCCCCCTAATTAACCTCTAAATACTTTTTCAACAGCAACACCTCTGTTCTGAGCAACATCGAACGGGCTTCTCAACTCACCTAGCGCAGCGATAGTAGCTTTCACCAAGTTATGAGGGTTGGAAGAACCTTTAGATTTTGCCAAAACGTCTGTAATACCTACGCTCTCCAATACGGCACGCATAGCACCACCAGCCTTAACACCGGTACCGTGAGATGCCGGTCTAATCAGCACTTGAGCACCACCGAATTTAGCTAATTGTTCGTGAGGGATCGTACCTTTGTGTACCGGAACCTTGATCAAGTTCTTCTTAGCAGCTTCTACACCTTTAGCGATAGCTGTCGTTACCTCACCGGCTTTACCTAATCCCCAGCCAACGATACCATCCTCGTTTCCTACTACAACGATAGCAGCAAAACTGAATGTACGTCCACCTTTTGTAACCTTAGTTACACGGTTGATTGCAACCAGTCTGTCCTTCAACTCTAAGTCGTTGGTCGATTTAACTCTATTATTTGCCATCTTCATTAAAATTTAAGGCCGCCGTTACGTGCAGCATCTGCTAATTCTTTAATTCTCCCGTGATACAGGTAACCATTACGGTCGAAAACCACTGTCTGAACGCCAGCTTCCTGAGCGCCTTTAGCGATTAATTCACCAACCTTAGCAGCGATCTCCTTTTTCGGAGCCTTAACATCTAATTTCAAAGATGAAGCAGCGGCTAAAGTCTTGCCTGTAGTATCATCTATCACCTGTGCGTAGATTTGCTTGTTGCTTCTAAACACAGTCAGGCGCGGACGCTCAGTAGTTCCTGAGATTTTGCCGCGTACGCCTGCTTTTATTTTTAATCTTCTTTCTAGCTTCGTTGTCATGATAATTTCAGTTTACGTAGATTACTTACCTGCTGACTTACCAGACTTTCTGCGAATCTCTTCACCCACGAACTTAATACCCTTTACCTTTATACGGTTCAGGCATTCTGAATGAACGGATCTTCGCACAAATCTGACCTAATAATTGTTTGTCAGCCGATTCAAGGATAATAAGAGGGTTCTTATTTCTCTCAGACTTCGTCTCAACTTTCACTTCCTTCGGCAACTGCAAATATATTGTGAGTATAACCTAAAGAAAGATCCAATAACTGACCTGTATTTGAAACACGGTAACCAACACCTACTAACTCAAGCTCCTTCTTATATCCCTCTGAGCAGCCAACAACCATGTTGTTGATCAAAGAACGATACAAACCGTGTAACGCACGATGATTCTTATCATCAGTAGGTCTTGTTAAATGGATAACTCCGTCTTCCAAAGTAACGTTAATATCAGGATTCACTTCCTGTACAAGTTCACCTTTAGGGCCTTTAACTGTTACTACATTATCCTTGATTGTAACTGTAACACCAGCCGGTACATGAATTGGTAATTTTCCTATTCTTGACATTCTTCTTCCTCCTAATTAATAAACGTAACATAATACCTCGCCACCGATCTTCAGATCGCGGGCCTCTTTGTCAGTCATCACACCTTTAGAAGTAGAAAGAACAGCAATACCTAAACCATTCAATAACTCTCGGCATTTCTTTGTAACCAGTGTACTTACGCAAACCGGGCGTAGAAATACTCTCTCAAGTTTCTTAATCGCATTAACTTTGTTTACTAGGTCATACTTCAAGGCGATCTTGATCGTACCTTGAGGACCATCCTCTACAAACTTAAAATTAAGAATGTAGCCCTTGTCGAAAAGGATCTTAGTGATCTCTTTCTTTAAATTTGACGCCGGCACCTCAACAACTCTGTGCTTCACTTTGATTGCGTTACGCAATCTTGTCAAATAATCTGCAATTGGATCTGTCATATAAAAATAAATTAAATTAATCCGGACTACCCTGACAATATTTAAACAATAAACTTTACCAGCTTGCTTTTTTTACGCCTGGGATCAGTCCGTTAGACGCCATCTCACGGAATTGAATTCTCGAAATTCCAAATTGACGAATATAACCTTAAGGACGACCAGTCAGTTTGCAACGGTTATGCATACGAATTGGATTAGAATTCTTTGGCAACTCTTGCAACTTTTGTGCAGCTTCAAAAGCATCAGCAGGATCACCTGTTCTTACGATTTGCTTCAAAGCAGCTCTTTTCTCGGCGTATTTGGCTACTAATTTAGCACGCTTTACTTCACGTGCTTTCATTGATTCCTTTGCCATATCTATTAGTCTTTTTTAGCGTTTTTAAAAGGTAAACCGAATTCCTTCAGCAAAGCATAACCTTCTTCATCTGTTTCCGCAGAGGTTACAAAGGTAATATTCATTCCGAGAATTCTTGTAATACTATCGATATTTATTTCAGGGAAAAATGATTTGTTCCTGAATACCAAGGGTATAGTTACCTTTACCATCAAACTTACTTTCGATACCTTTGAAGTCACGAATACGAGGAAGAGCTACACGAACCAATTTTTCCAAGGAATTCATACATTCTCTCACGGCGCAAAGTTACCATAACGCCAATCGGCATTTTTTTACGTAACTTAAAGTTTGCGATATCTTTACGAGAAATGGTAGCTACAGCCTTCTGACCTGTGATAGCTGTCATTTCATTGATTGCAACTTCGATAATCTTCTTGTCAGCAACAGCCATACCTAAACCTGATTGATAACAATCTTCTTAAGTACGGGTATCTGCATTGTAGAAGAATACTGGAACTGTGATTTCAATGCAGGTGCAATACGATCTGCATATTCTTTCTTAAGACTAGCAGTATTACTCATTACTTAATCTCCTCTCCTGATTTTTTAGAATAACGCACTAGAGTTCCTTCAGAACTCTTTTTTCTCCCAATACGCGTTGCTTTACCAGTTTTTGGATCAACCGGGTTCAAGTTTGAAATGTGGATAGAAGCTTCCTGCTTCACAATACCACCCTGCGGATTCTTAGCATTCGGTTTTGTGCTTTTAGATACCATATTGATACCTTCTACTATTGCACGTCCTTCTTTAACAAGAACCTTCAATACACGACCAGTTTTGCCCTTATCTTCGCCAGCATTTACGTAAACTGTATCGCCTTTTTTAATATGTAATTTACTCATTACTTAAATCTTTTACAAAATTAAAGTACCTCAGGCGCAAGTGACACAACTTTCATGTTTGTAGCACGAAGTTCTCTAGCTACAGGACCGAAAATACGACTACCTCTAATTTCACCTGCATTATTCAACAACACGCAAGCATTATCATCAAAACGTATATAAGAACCATCAGGACGACGGATTTCTTTCTTCGTACGTACAATCAAAGCCTTTGATACTGCACCTTTTTTAACATCACTAGAAGGGATAACACTTTTCACTGAAACAACAATGACATCCCCCACTGAAGCATAACGACGACCTGTACCACCCAAAACGCGGATACACCAACGCCTCTTTCGCTCCACTGTTATCACATACTGTAAGTCTGGATTCTACTTGTATCATAATTACTTAGCTCTTTCAATTATTTCTACTAATCTCCATCTTTTAGTCTTGCTCAAAGGACGAGTTTCCATGATGCTTACAGTATCACCTACATTGCATTCATTCTTTTCATCGTGAGCATGGTACTTCTTCGTTTTACTAACGAACTTACCATATATAGGGTGTTTTTCCTTGAACTTGGCAGCAACGGTAATGGTTTTATCCATCTTATTGCTCAGCACAACCCCTGTTCTTTCTTTTCTTAAATTTCTTGCTTCCATCAAGCTGATCATTTATTGTTAAGTTCTCTTTGGCGTAACTCTGTTCTCATACGCGCAATCGTCCTGCGTAATTGTTTGATCTGCGCAGGATTTTCCAAAGGAGAAATAGAATGATTGATAACCATTTGGTTGTAATTAACTACTTCTGCTTCTACTCTTTCTACCAAATCACTAGTAGACATTTCTTTAATTTCTGCAATTTTCATAAACCTTACGCATTTTGATTTTGAATATCATAATCACGTCTTACGACAAACTTCGTAGTAATCGGAAGTTTTTGAGCTGCTAAGCGCAAAGCTTCTTTCGCGATCTCGTAAGATACTCCTTCAGCTTCAATAATAATTCTACCTGGAGTTACCGGAGCCACAAATCCCTCGGGAGCACCCTTACCTTTACCCATACGTACATCGGCAGGTTTTCTAGTAATTGGTTTATCCGGGAATATACGGATCCAGATCTGTCCTTGACGTTGCATATATCTTGTTACTGCAATACGAGCAGCTTCGATCTGACGGCCTGTAATCCACTTAGTCTCCAAAGCCTTTATGCCAAAAGAACCGAAGGCCAGCTGGTTGCCTCTCTGGGCATTACCTTTCTTGCACGGCCTTTTTGTTGTCTTCTGAATTTTGTCTTTTTCGGTTGTAACATAGTTTCCTAAAATTCAAATTCGTTTAGCGATTATTTTTCTTTCTTTTGAAGTTCTTTCCGCCGCCGTTGTTTCCACTATTGTTTCCACGACCACTCTCTTTGCTTTGTGTAAAGTTGGGAGCTAATTCTTTCTTACCAAAAACTTCACCTCTACAGATCCAAACTTTGATACCGAGAAGACCCACTTTAGTCAACGCTTCTGCATGACAGTAGTCGATATCAGCTCTGAAAGTGTGTAACGGAGTTCTTCCTTCTTTATACATTTCAGAACGGGCCATTTCAGCTCCATTCAAACGTCCTGAAATCTGAATTTTGATACCTTCCGCCCCCATACGCATTGTATTTGCGATAGCCATCTTGATGGCACGGCGATAGGCAATTTTACCTTCTACCTGACGAGCGATGTTATTAGCAACAATCACAGCGTCCAGTTCCGGTCTCTTCACTTCAAAGATATTAATTTGAATATCTTTGTCGGTAACCTTTTTCAACTCCTCCTTTAACTTATCAACTTCCTGGCCACCTTTACCGATAATAATACCCGGACGAGCAGTGCAAACAGTAATAGTAACGAGCTTCAGCGTACGTTCAATTACGATTCTTGATACACTTGCTTTCGCAAGTCTTGCATTAAGATATTTACGGATCTTGCTATCTTCCAGCAAAGAGTCACCGTAATCATTTCCACCATACCAGTTAGAATCCCATCCTCTGATAATTCCTAAACGGTTGCTTATTGGATTAACTTTTTGTCCCATCTACCTTAATTTTGATCTTCGTTATTACTTTTAGAACCAACGAACAATGTTACGTGATTTGAACGTTTGCGAATTCTATAACCTCTACCCTGTGGTGCCGGTCTCATTCTTTTGAGTGTAGCTCCACCATCAACAAAAATCTGAGTTACGAACAACTCTCCGCTTTCAGCTTTACGTTCGTTTTTCTGTTCCCAGTTAGCAATTGCAGAGCGAAGCAATTTTTCCACTCTTGCAGCAGCTTCTTTTGAAGAAAACTTCAAAACGCCAAGTGCTCTGTTCACTTCCATACCACGGATCATATCTGCAACCAGACGCATCTTACGAGGAGAAGTAGGAACATTTTGCAATTTTGCAAAATACATGGTCTTAAGGGCTTCTTTTCTCTTTTCAGCCGATATTTTTTTTCTTGCTCCCATTATTATTTATTACTTTATTATTTCAAATAATTCCTGTTATCTTTTCTTGTTACCAGCGTGTCCTCTGAATGTACGAGTTGGAGCAAATTCGCCCAACTTGTGTCCTACCATATTCTCGGTAACATAAACAGGAATAAATTTATTTCCATTGTGAACTGCAACTGTATGGCCTACAAAATCAGGCGAAATCATTGAAGCTCTGGCCCAAGTCTTAACGACAACTTTCTTACCTGATTCATTCATAGCAAGAATTCTCTTTTCGAGTTTAACGTTAATATATGGACCTTTTTTTAATGAACGACTCATAGTTTACTCAATTAATCAGATTACTTTTTTCTTCTCTCAATAATGTACTTAGACGATTGTTTCTTCGGAGCTCTAGTCTTAAGTCCCTTAGCGTACAATCCCTTACGTGATCTTGGGTGACCTCCGGAAGCACGTCCTTCACCACCACCCATCGGGTGATCAACCGGGTTCATAACAACACCACGGTTACGAGGACGACGGCCTTGCCAACGAGAGCGACCTGCCTTACCTGAGCTTTCCAACCCATGATCTGAGTTACCAACACTACCGATAGTAGCTTTACAAGTGCTAAGTATTTGTCTTACTTCACCTGAAGGCAACTTGATCACACAATACTTACCTTCTCTTGAAGTCAGCTGAGCGAAGTTACCTGCTGAACTAACCAGAGCAGCACCCTGACCCGGACGCAATTCAATGTTGTGAATCACTGTACCGACCGGGATATTCTGAAGCGGAAGCGCATTACCAATCTCAGGCGCTGCTGTTTCACCTGACATCAGAGTCGCACCAACTTGCAATCCATTGGGAGCAATAATATATCTTTTTTTCCCGTCAGCATAAAACAACAGAGCGATACGAGCCGAACGGTTCGGATCGTATTCGATCGTTTTTACCACTGCTGGAACACCGTCCTTATTTCTCTTGAAATCAACAATTCTGATCACCTTTCTATGACCGCCACCTAAGTAGCGCATTGTCATCTTACCTTCGTGTTACGACCACCAGATGATTTTTTACCATATACAAGCGACTTTTCTGGTACTGATGCAGTAATTTCCTCGAAAGTACCAATAATCTTATGTCTTTGCCCCGGTGTTGTGGGCTTAAATTTACGTACTGCCATTTTTATTAAATATTGCTATAAAAATCAATAGTATCTCCTTCTTTCAATGTCACGATGGCTTTCTTAAAAGCGTTCGTACGACCATTGATGATACCTGCTTTGGTATAACGGCTCTTATTTTTGCCAGCATACTTCACAGTATTCACATCAACTACCGTAACATTATAAAGGGCTTCAATTTCACTCTTAATTTCCAGTTTATTAGCTTCAGGACGTACAATGAAGCCGAAACGATTCAGCTTATCTGTTATTGTAGTCATTTTCTCTGTTACCAACGGTTTAATAATAATTCCCATTATTTAAGCCTCCTTTTTAGATTAAGATATTGTCAATAGCCTTCAAAGAGCTTTCAGTAAGCACAACAACCCCAGCATTCAATACTCTGTAAGTATTTAATCCTGAGATAGTCTGAACGTTAGCACCTTCAATGTTACGAGCTGACAAATATACATTTTTATTTGCTTCCGGTAAAATTACAAGTAGCTTTTTATCGGAAACTTTAAGATTTTTTGTCATTGCAACGAAATCTTTCGTCTTTGGAGCTTCAAATTTGAAATCCTCCACGACAATGATTGCATCGTTTTGCGCTTTATAAGACAAAGCTGACTTACGAGCCAATGTCTTAACTTTTTTATTCAACTTGAAGTAGTAGTCTCTTGGTTTAGGACCGAATACGCGTGCACCACCTACGAGTACCGGCGAATTCATATCACCACGACGAGCTCCACCGCCACCTTTCTGACGACCAATCTTACGAGTTGAACCACTGATTTCACTTCTTTCTTTTGATTATGAGTACCCTGACGCTGATTGGCCATAAACTGCTTTACGTCCAAATAGATAGCGTGGTCGTTGGGCTCAATTCCGAAGATAGATTCGTTTAACGTAACCTTTCTCCCAGTGTCTTCACCTTTAATGTTATATACGTTAACTTCCATTATTTCTCAATTAATACGATTGAACCTTTGCAACCCGGGATAGAACCTTTAACCAAAAGCAGGTTATGATCCGCGATTACTTTTAATACCTGTAAGTTTTGTACAGTGACTCTGTCACCACCAAGTTGTCCACCCATACGCATTCCTTTAAATACTTTAGCAGGGTAAGAACAAGCACCGATAGAACCCGGTTTACGAGCACGGTTGTGCTGGCCGTGAGTAGCTTGACCCACACCACCAAAACCATGTCTTTTTACTACACCTTGGAAACCTTTACCTTTAGAAGTTCCAACAACGTCAACAAAGGTAGCGTCATTAAACATTTCAACAGTAATAGTATCACCCAGATTCAACTCTGTTTCAAATTCTTTGAACTCGGCCAAGTGTCTCTTCGGTGTTACTCCTGCTCTTTTTGAAATGTCCCATCAACGGTTTAGTTGTATGTTTTTCCTTTTTGTCCTGGAAACCCAACTGAACAGCTGCATAGCCATCTTTCTCTACAGTTTTAACTTGAGTAACAACACAAGGACCTGCTTCGATAACAGTGCATGGTACATTTTTACCATCGGCACTGAAAACGGATGTCATTCCGATTTTTTTTCCTAATAATCCTGGCATTTCACTAATTTTTAATTATCAAACTTTAATTTCTACTTCCACACCACTTGGTAACTCCAACTTCATCAGAGCATCTACCGTCTTAGCCGTTGAGCTATAAATGTCGATTAATCTCTTATAAGAAGATAACTCAAATTGCTCACGAGACTTTTTTATTTACGAAAGTCGAGCGGTTTACTGTAAAGATACGTTTGTGCGTAGGCAGAGGTATCGGACCACTAACAATAGCACCCGTAGCCTTTACGGTTCTTACAATCTTCTCAGCTGATTTGTCAACCAAATTGTGGTCGTAAGATTTTAATTTAATTCTAATTTTCTGACTCATTACAATTTTAAATTAGGATATTTATAAATAAGATAAAGCGGCAGGCTAAGAGTCATTCGCTAGCCTGCTGCCTTAGATATTTTAGAGTAAATCAGCACGTCCCTTCACTTCTTCCAATACTGCCTTAGCAATAGAGTTAGAAACTTGAGCGTGATGAGAATAAACCATAGATGAAGTTGCACGACCTGAAGTGATTGTACGTAACGCTGTTACATAACCAAACATTTCTGCCAGCGGAACCATTGCTTTCACGATACGGGCACCTGAACGACTGGACTCCATACCTTCAACCTGACCACGCCGTTTATTCAAGTCACCAATCACGTCACCCATATTTTCTTCCGGAGTTACAACCTCCAGTTTCATGATAGGTTCCATCAGCACCGGACCTGCCTTAGCACATGCATTCTTATATGCTTGCATAGCACAGATTTCGAAAGACAACTGGTCAGAGTCAACTGGATGGAATGAACCATCAACCAAAGTCACCTTCAATGAATCCAGCGGATAGCCGGCCAATACACCACTTTTCATAGCATTCGTAAAGCCTTTCTGAACTGCTGGAATAAATTCCTTAGGAATATTACCACCCTTCACTTCATCATAAATTGCAATCCACCTTCTTTGAAGTCTTCATCAACCGGACCAATCTTAACAATGATATCAGCAAACTTACCACGTCCACCTGATTGTTTCTTATAAACTTCACGAAGATCAACTGTTTTTGTAATAGCTTCTTTGTAGTTAACCTGAGGTTTACCTTGGTTGCATTCTACTTTGAACTCACGTTTCAAACGGTCAATAATAATATCCAAGTGAAGCTCACCCATACCAGAAATAACAGTTTGACCTGTTTGTTCGTCTGTTTTCACAGTAAATGTCGGGTCTTCTTCAGCCAGCTTAGCCAAGCCATTTGACAATTTATCCATGTCTTTCTGAGTCTTAGGTTCTACAGCAATACCAATTACCGGTTCCGGGAAGTCCATAGATTCCAGTACAATCGGAGCAGTTTCATCACACAAAGTATCACCAGTGTGTATATCTTGAAACCTACGCCTGCACCAATATCACCAGCACCGATAACTTCTACCGGATTCTGCTTGTTTGAGTGCATCTGGAACAGACGGGATACACGCTCCTTTTTACCATGAGCGGGAGTTATAGATATAAGAACCAGCTTCAATCTTTCCTGAATATACACGGAAGAAAGTCAGACGCCCGACATATGGGTCAGTTGCGATCTTAAACGCCAAAGCTGAAGTCTTTTCATCATCACTAGGTTTACGATCTTCTTCCAGCACCCGTATTAGGATTTGTACCTATTACGTATTCAGTATCCAATGGAGAAGGCAAGAATGCACAAACATAGTCAAGCAACGTCTGAACACCCTTGTTCTTAAATGAAGAGCCGCACAGCATCGGAACAACAGCCATCTGTACTGTTGCGTTGCGAAGAGCTCTCAATATCTCTTCTTCTGTAATAGTAGAAGGATCATCGAAATATTTCTCCATCAAGGCATCGTCGAATTCAGCTACTTTTTCGAGCATCTTATCTCTCCATTCATTGGCTTCGTCTACTAAATTGGCAGGGATTTCCTCCACTGTATAGTCGGCCCCCATAGTCTCGTCATGCCAGTAGATAGCTTTCATCTTGATAAGATCTACCAACCCCTTGAAAGTTTCCTCAGCGCCAATAGGCACAACGATAGGACATGGATTAGCACCCAAAACGTCCTTCATTTGGCGAGCAACCTCGAAAGAAGTCGGCACCCGGAACGGTCCATTTTATTAACATATGCGATACGCGGCACGTTGTACTTGTCTGCTTGACGCCAAACTGTTTCAGATTGCGGTTCAACGCCACCAACTGCACAATAAGCAGCGACAGCGCCGTCAAGCATACGTAAAGAACGCTCTACCTCAGCGGTAAAGTCCACGTGTCCCGGAGTATCAATCAAGTTGATTTTATAAGTATTACCGGCATATTTCCAACGAGTGGTAGTAGCAGCGGAAGTGATAGTGATACCACGCTCCTGTTCTTGCTCCATCCAGTCCATTGTAGCGGCACCATCGTGCACCTCACCGATTTTATGGGTCAAACCCGTATAAAACAGGATACGTTCAGAGGTCGTTGTCTTTCCGGCATCGATGTGAGCCATGATACCGATATTACGAGTCAAATGTAAATCATGCTTTGCCATTTTCTAATTCCCTTACTTTAAGTTTTTTAATCTTTGAATTGGTTAGTTTCTTATAGTATTAGAATCTGAAATGAGCAAATGCACGGTTAGCCTCAGCCATTCTGTGCATATCTTCTTTACGTTTGAAAGCGCCGCCTTGTTCATTGAAGGCATCCATGATTTCAGCAGCCAGTTTGTCAGCCATTGATTTACCACCTCTTGCGTGCAAAGATAATCAAATTCTTCATAGAGATTGATTCCTTGCGGTCCGCACGAATTTCAGTAGGGACTTGGAAAGTAGCACCACCCACACGGCGAGATTCACTTCCACTTGAGGAGTTACGTTGTCCAGAGCTTTTTTCCAGATTTCAAGAGCTGATTTCTCTTCATTCTGCATTTTGTTCTTCACTGTTTCCAAAGCAGCGTAGAAGATTTCATAAGAAGTATTCTTCTTTCCGTCGTACATCAGGTGATTAACGAACTTGGAAACTTTCACATCATTGAAAACGGGATCCGGAAGGATGATACGTTTTTTTGGTTTTGCTTTTCTCATTTGTCTGAAAGAATAATGTTTTTCGTTTTTGGTTGTTTACTTCTGTCTTCTTCAACTCTCCCTCCGGAGTGTTTACTCAACCTTTAGCATTTCCAACAAACTAAAACGTAAGTTATTACTTTAAATTTTCCTCTGTTTATCAGTTTGGCCGATTTTAATCAGGCCACCAAATTATTTCTTCTTAGCGGGAGCTGCCTGACCCGGTTTCGGACGTTTTGCACCGTATTTGGAACGTCTTTGTGTACGGTTTGCAACACCTGCAGTATCCAAAGTACCACGTACGATGTGATAACGCACACCCGGAAGGTCTTTTACACGACCGCCGCGAACCAATACGATAGAGTGTTCCTGCAAGTTGTGACCTTCTCCCGGAATGTAAGAGTTCACCTCTTTACCATCCGTCAAACGTACACGAGCTACTTTACGCATAGCTGAATTCGGTTTCTTCGGAGTGGTTGTATACACTCTCACGCAAACGCCACGTCTTTGAG